>ERZ773136.108-NODE-108-length-94360-cov-465.648417_pt1 | contig 94360 bp, 93 predicted proteins | sample MGYA00580855_ERZ773136 | MGnify/ENA primary metagenome ERZ773136 (study PRJEB29015, sample SAMEA2737860) | human gut metagenome | biome: human gut; feature: human-associated habitat; material: faeces | place: China | collected 2012 ... | reverse complement strand
AAGAAGCGCTTGGCAAGTGAGACATTAAGTTTGAGCCAGTCAATGCTTTTCGACTTTTTTAAGCCGAATGCGTTGCGATAGGTTTGCTCAACATGCGAGCCATACCTCCCCATTTGGGTGAAATTTATCTTTCTTGGTATTACCATGAACAAAATTATCACCTCGATGAGTATTTTCTCGAAACTTTTTGTTAACTTTGCAGCCGAATCTTCAACTGCATCTTTAAAGATATCCATATATTGGTCAAGTCCTGTATTCATATAATTTTGCGTTTGTCGTGATTTGCAAAGTTACTGAAAATCAGCGACTTGACCAACTTTTTATAGTTAAGTTTTCATAAGCATTTCTTAATATAAGTTATTGATTTACAGACGATTAAATGTTAATTTAACGCAGTATTGATCTCATAAATCTTTTATAAAAGAGCATCTATCTTTCATCCATTCACTGTAACTCGGCACAAAATCTCCATATCGGATAACGCATCATATTCTCCACATCATCCCTACATACCCCCTTCCAATGATTGAATGTATCCCTTTCTCCCAACAAAAGGGATATCCCCACCTTAATCGTAGGCATAACAGCTTCATCAGACAACAATTTCCTCAGCCTTTCAATACATTCTTCAGTTAAACGACCTTGACGTTTTAGTATCTGACAATAATTGACAAAGTGCATAACACCCTTTTCACTAGTGGATTCAGATTTACTTAGCCATTCATTCAACTTCTTTGCATATGCCAAGATATTATCCCTTTTTATTTGCTCCGTTTCATCCAAAGAATCATAGGCATTCAACATAGCAAGCAAATCCAGATTAGCCATATCATATATATGAGGATTCCTGCCTATCAAGATACCATACGAATCAATTTGCTTGTCGAATGGGATATTGTCACATTTGCTCCACAAATTGTTATTTTGTAAGTATGAGAAAGGACTTGACTCATAATGTTTTCCAGCCTCAAACTGATATTTTATATCAATTCTCCCATCAAAGAAATCGCCAAAGAAGGAATTACCATCTTTATCTACGCTCTCCCAAAGAAGTAAATTTAGATTACCTATTTCAGCAAGGGTCAAAGTACTTTCAGAATGTCCAATTCTTACGGACTTACCTGTTCCGATAGTAGCTATCAGAACTTCTATCAAATCATTCTGCTCCTTATCTATTTTAGATAAGTCTAGAGGCTTCGTTACATGAAGTAAATCCAAAACATGCTTTAATTGTCTTAATGCTATCAATCGCTGCCCACATTCCTTGATAATTTCAGGTTCATTTACTTTTAGCTTAATTTCAACACCACCTAACTTTACTTTTCCTTCCTGGCCTAGAGCCATCAAAAATTCCATCTGATGCATACACTCATCCAAGAAGTCAGAACTAACCTTGAAAGATGCCGTGCTATTCTTACCTTGTTGATTGATGGGAAAAGTTAATGTCAACACATTTCCGACATTAACTACAAGATTACCATCCTTAATTTCATTACAGAATTGATTGTAAAAAATCTTTTCTCCTACAATAACATCAAGATTCGCCACATTCATAAAAGAGAAGTTCAACTCACCAGAAATAGGAATTTCTATGCCTAAATCCTTATCAACCTGTGCATACATATAAGAATCATGCGAAGATAAATACCCCATGCAATCAGCAGGACTCATATTGGCTAAAGGCATAACAAAAGAGAAGTTATTCACTTTTCGCTTTCTTGCATCTTCCAATGTTAACGATTTCATTCCAGAATAGCTAATTTGCTTTCTGCGATCTCCAATAAATACACGAAGTATTGACTCAAAACTCTCCAATGATTCTGGAAAAGGTTTCATCTTAACAGCAACAGTCTTTTGTTTGTCTTTTCCTTTAAGAAGGTTTTTAATCGTCTCTGGCAAAAGATTCCTATAAAAAAGAAGAGTATCTTTACTATCTTCTTTCATTTGGCAAACGATATAAACTGTCGGATCGGCAAGATAAGCTTTTAAGTCAGTTACATCTATATTGTATTTAAACTTTTCTTTCTTAAATGAACGTACAAGTTTACCTTTAATCTGCAAAGGAACACGCCCAAGAAAAGATTTTTTATCTTTCTGAGAATCTTTGTATAGATTAACGTACCCATCCCAAAATGGTTCCTTGTCATTTTCTGCTATAAACTGGGAAAGAACCTTACTTCCCCAAATATAGTTTTTCAATGACAAGATTGCTTTTTCTTCTATGTCCTTGGATGTCATATATATCAGCTTTTATATATTTCACATTGAAACACAAGTGATTCCATTAACTAAGTCTATATAAAGAACAAATCATATTTATCTATATCTGTCCATTCCTCCTTAGCAACGTCCTTACAACCTTTCTTTACAGTCTTTTGAAATTCCCAAGGTCATCCAACATCTTTTTGAACTTAGCCTTCAACGTGCTCGGGGTCTGCGAGAAGTATTTCTTCCATGGGGCACATTTTATTATCAGATTCCATAGTAGACACCGCTACGGCGACAATAAAACTTATTGGCTAATAATATCTTCATAGAATCATTTAAGATTATCTGTACCAACAAGGATTTTTCCCTTCAACTTCGAAATAATTCTATTTTCCGTTCTAAGTGCTAAATCTATTTCAAAATCAGGAATGGATGCATTGTCATGTAGTATTTTATTTCTGAGATATAAGACACTAGAAATATCATCAGAAGAAATATCTTCTTTACATATATCAAGGAGTATTGGCAATATACTCTGTATGGTATTAACTCTCATAGGAGACATCGAGTTTACAAGATTTTCTATTTCGCTCCATTTATGAACAATCATATATTGCTTGTTTAACTTATTAGAATTCTCTGTAGCAAACAGGTGCCTACTTTTATTAACGAAGATTCCAAAAATAGCAAAACATGCAGATACTGCCAATCCCAAAATCATTACAAATTGCCCCAAATCTTTATCTGGCCTAAAATTTGTATTTTGTACAAAGAAAATCACGCTGCCACATACAGTATAAAGTAATCCTGTTAACACTCCTAGATATACTAATCTCCTGCCTTTAAAATACAATCTTTTACTAGAAACATTGTTGTTTCTTAAAATATTAGCCAAAGCCTCATCTATGGATTTTTGTGATATCCCCTCTTCATCTCTCTTTTTAGAAAGCATATAAGCTTCATGAAGCAAATCTAAACGAAAGCTATTTACACATTCATCCAAATATTCTTTATCTAAAGGATCTATCTTATAATTATTTATTTCCATCTTTTATTATTGTTAAAGTTGTAGTTATTAATAAAACTCCCAAGCTAAACATGAAAGCATACAATCTCATTGGCTCATCCTTAAATTTGTCCTCATCAAATAACCAACCAGAAAACCAGCCAGTAATAGACATGAGAAGATAGCAAGTATACCACCATTTTGACTTTTTAGGTTTTTGATTTATTTTCGACAATATACCAGCTGCACTTACATCAGATTGAGTCACTTCGGAAGTTGAAGTAGGCAGACGTCTTCCAGCCTCTATACGATTAGCTTCCTCTGCCAAACAGTCCGCTATGGTGTCTAATTGCCTTTTCAGTTCATTTTTAGCCTCTGGACTATAATGAACCAATCTTGCTTCATTAATTTCTATTGTTATATTCATTGTTTTATAAAACTTGAATTTTGTATCATACTTCTAATCACTTCAAGTGATTTTCTTCTTTCCGCCACCAGCACCTCATAGACTTTACCGTAATCAATCACCTTACCTAACAAAGAATAATCATCAGTGTCATGTAAGATTCTATCAGATAAACCTGTCAATTCAAGAATACTTTGATTTCTTGTGCCAGTCGCATTATTGGGCAGAATCTCAATAAATTGCTTTCCAAAGTTGATGGAGAAACAAGTACCATGAAAAGAATCAGTTACTATACATGAAGCATTGGCTATAAGGGATAAGAATTCACTTAAGTCAGGGCAACAGATAAACTTACCACCACGTAAGATTTGATGAAGCATCGGATTGACTCTCACTAATTCCATACCAGAATGCTTAGCCAATCTCTTTGCATAATCTGACAACTTAGGGTCATTATGAATCTGATAGACAAGTATATAATTCTTATCCTTGTACTTAACTAAGTCGTTTTTCTTGATAATCAAGTTCATCCATTCACTCTTATCAAGCAATAATGTAGGGTCCAATACTTGACCTACATAATTCTCTAATCCCCATTCATCCAGCATTACCACAGCAGATTTCTCTCTAACAGCAATCTTATCATAAGAAGCTAGCATCTTCTTATAATCAGCAACCGTAGAGGCATCAAACTTTGTTTTGCCAAAACTGGCAGCATAAGCCAACTTACGTACATTGTCTTGAGCAAACTGCAAAAAATAAGCACTATCATAATACCCATTCATCATAGGTCCCCATACTTGATCACTTCCTGTCATAAAGGCATCAGCTGATAACTTAGCCAAATCTTTATGAGAAGAACATCGCTTAGTCATTTTCAAATAACACTTTCGCATTCTGTCAAACTTCACTTGAGCGTACTTCTCTATAGGGTATCTAATGGCTATATATGCCAGTTTCTTAAGCAGATTTCCATAACCTCCCTTACAATTCAATTGCGTAAGCACACCTTTCAGACCACGCTCATCTTTGCGTTGATAATCTATTATCTCACATTGATGTCCAAGTCGTTCTATAACATGTACCGTTGCTATAGATTGCAACAGGGAGCCATAATTAGAAGGCGAATGTCTCGTTATAACTTTTACGTCCATCATTCAATTACTATTATTTAGACTTAGCTCTATTACTTCTCCATAGCATCAGTTTTGCCACAATAATAGGGGCAACCATCCCCAAGAAGCCTCTTATTCTTTCTGTTCTTTTAGTTGGAACTCTGAATGCTATATATGCTTTAGATTGAGATACGTATCTACATTTTTTGTACGACTCTACATTTTCTTTTTTGGCCTTAGCATTAACTATCCAACAATACATATCAAAATGTGTATGCCAATAAGCAAAAGTCCAAGCATTTTCGATACGAGCAGACTTCAGCACTAGATTCTCTTTTATAATATCTATAGCCTTTAAAGCCATTTGGCATTTTGCAGCCTTAAATTTAGTCATGGCACTAGCTTCATTATCTCTTCTATAAAAATAAATTCGCTCATTGCTCATTACCACTTTATTAGCTCTCTGAAAACAAGCTGTATTAAAATTGAATCCCTCTCCAATATAAACATCTTCCAAAAAGTGAATATTGTTCTTAACCAAGAACTCTCGATTGAACAATTTAGAATACACTCCTATTGGTACTTTATAACAAAGTATGTTCTCAGTAGCATCTTCTGGTGTGATAACCTTAACTTGGCTATTAGCTATATGCTCGTTATGGAATGTAGTGTACATATCAACCGTGTATGCCACATCTGCATGATATGTCAAACATAATTTTAATAGATGCTCAACATAATTTGGCATTACATAGTCATCACCATCAGAGAAGCACACAAAGTCACCCGTAGCAGCATCCAAGCCAGAATTTCGAGCAGCACTGACACCAGCATTAGCCTTATGGATTACCTTTATACGATTATCTCTCGTAGCATATTCATCTGCTATATTTCCAGAGTCATCCAAAGAGCCATCATCTACCAAGATAATTTCGATGTTCTTATAGGTTTGCTCTATAATACTTAAAATACATTTTCCAATATACTTTTCTACATTGTAAATTGGAACGATAACAGAAACCTTTACGCTTTCATTCATCATATTAAAGTTTTTATGAAAATTTCACTAGAAATTTCTTCATATAGAATTTTGACAGATTAAACAAAAAATCACAAGAACTTCTAAAGCTAGATAAATATTTCTTGTTAACTTGATAACTTTCAAATAGTCGCTTAGAACTAGTTGAACTAACTCCATTAAGGCTGAAAATAGAAATAGGAGTATCAACCTTTGTAATTTTAGCTTGAGAAGAAATCGCCTTGCATACTAAATCTTTATCCGCCAATATCTTATAATGTTCATCAAAGCCGCCCAGTAAGTTAATTAAGTTTCTCTTCATCATCAAAGACTGGTGACAACAAAATCCACCTTGTTTAACTTTAGATGAATGCTGCATTCTCAAACCTTTCCCATCTGGTGAACGAAAATAGGTATCTCCATACACCACATCTGCCCCATCACTGTTCTCCATCAGAGCCTTGATACCTTCCTTGGTGTATTCATCATCACTACCCAGATACATCACCCATTCACCTTTCGCCATTTTCCATCCCTTGTTAAAGGCATCATAAATGCCGTGGTCGGGCTCTGAGTTATAACGGAAACGAGAGTCTTTTTTCACGTATTCCTTCACTATTCCGATGGTGTTATCTTTTGACGCACCATCCACCACGATGCACTCCCAATCCTGGTAACTCTGATTGAGCACGCTATCCAGCGCACGTCTCAAAGTCTTCTCAGAATTGTAAGTGGCTATAATTATTGAAACCATACTCATTTTGTCTAATAAAGATATTTCAAAATTTTATATTTATTGCTTGCCCATACTATTATACTTGCGCATACCGATGCCAAAGCAAATACTACCAAAAACTCTATCGTCCCATATTCGTAAGGAATAAGATGCTTATCAGCAAGAACATGAAATACTGTTACTGGCACAAAGTGAATAAAGTATATTATGATGCTCATCTTACGTAGGTCGAGATAAGGAAAATATTTCTTTTGCTTCATAATCGAGTATTTATTAATGAATGAGTATTTGAGTGGTTTTTAGCTGAAGCCTTATTCTTGCCAAAAGACGTCGTCTCACAATATAGTATAAATATCCAACATAATAAATCGGTATATCCAAATGCCGGAAGGCCAAATGGATAAAGGGTAAACAGGCGAATAATTAATTCTGCTGCCATAATTTTCAGTAAAATATTACCACTTTTAAATGCTCGGATAATTGCATGTAAATATAATGCGACATATAAGAATAAATATATGATACCACCCTTTAGAATCATAAATAAATATCCAGTTTCTATCATTTGACGCATTACGTTCTTAAAAAGAGGGCAATAATATGCTCCATTAATACCTCTTCCAAATATCCAATCCGCATAGTGTTCAGAAAAATCATTATACAGAAAGAACTCCACATAAGAACGAGTATCCTCAATACCTCGTTCTAACAAATAAGAAACTAGCATAGAATTCTGTAAAAAATAAAGCCCAACAACTATAAATGCCCCAACTACACAGAATACAAGCCATTTGGGGATTTTGCGTTTACCACAGAAAAACGAGAAATAAATATATGCGATGACATAAAGTAAGTCTATAACGACACCTCCACGACGTGCTGCAATAACGCAAAACATCAAACTTAAAAATGCATTTGCAAATACCATTACCTTAATATACTTCTGAGGTATATAAGACACAAAGGGCAAAAGAAGCAAGCCCAAGTTTAGTAAACTCATTAGAGGTCCTGTCATTTGCAATGCATCCTGATATTCATCGAATGTAAGATTCGCATAATCTTCAAACCAAAACTGTTTATTGAGAATCGCTATTAATAGAGAAAATCCCAATAATCCTGGAACTATCTTTAACAAATAATCCAATCTTACAGAATCTCTACCCAATAGCAATATAAGAGGTAAGAAATAAGCAGGTAGAGTATAATCTACTCGCAAAGAATACCCATCTGATATAAAACTTTGATTCATCAAAAAAGGATAGAACACAATAAATAGTTCCCATATCAATAAGAGCATATAAATTACATTGAAGAATTTACTTGTTGAAGGACACTTTAAATAGCTATACCTATTTATAAATGGCAAGAAGAATATGACCAATGCTAATCCACAGCAAACAATAGTTAGAGATTTAGCATATAAGGCAAACAACCCGCCAAATGTAAATAGGGTTACAGACAATATCAACAGCTTTATACTATTCATTTTTTTATTATTTAACAGAAAAGAATGTAAACCACCAATACAGCGTTCCCTCTATTTATCAGCGGGTTAGCCGTACCAGTATTTTTGAATAAAGTTTCAATTTTCTAAAATTTAACAATCAAGCGACGGCTTGGGATGTCTTCGTTACCTCAGCATCCGTACCATCTTCAAAATGGCGAACATAGTCACATGGTAGGAACGAGGCATCAACCTCCTCGCCACAAAGTATGCGAGTAAGGATATCATCGATGTACTCACCAAAGTTCACTTTGTTCAATTTGCAACTTTCCAACAACCCGAACATAAATGCCAAATTCTGGGCAGAGAAGTGACTTCCTGTCTGAAGCCAATTGCGTCTTCCCATAGCGATATGTCTAAAATATCTCTCTCTGGCATTATCACAACTTTTGGATAAAAAATATGAAAGCATCTTGCGATGGTTCCTGCTGTTTCTCCTGTAAAGGATAGTTCTTCTTGTACTGGATGAGCCAATCATAATCCACTGCTTCATCTTTGCAATACTTACGCAGACTACGCCCCTTTCGGTTCTGGTTGTAGTCCTGCATCACCTTTTCAAAATATTCTTTGCTTTCCATTTTATGTGAATTTTAAAACGGTTGCAAAGATAATATTTTTCATTTACCCCACCTTACGCTGTATTGGTGGTTTACCTTCGATGTCAAGGAATGGCTGAAGGAAATCGACTTCCATCTCTAGAAAGCCCGAACAGATCCCAGAAATTCGTGCTAATCGTGAGATTCGTGTTTACCATCATCCTCTCCCATCCTTTTAATCACCTTGCATGGATTACCTGCGGCAATACAATTTGCAGGAATATCCTTTACAACAACAGAACCAGCACCTATCACAGAGCCTTCACCAATAGTAACTCCTTTAAGGATGATACTCCTGGCTCCGATTAGTACATGATCCTTGATAACGATAGGTGCACATTTAGCTGTATGGTTATCCATACTCACCATAGGAGCAAACATCTCACCAGAATCACGTACTCGCCAATCAAGATTATGCGCATCAGAATCCATGATAATGCAATCACCACCAATATTCACATAGTTACCGATGGTAATTCGCTCTTTCGCCCAAAGGCAAGTTGAAGACATACCTACATGATGACCAATCTCTATGATTGAGTTTGGGCGTTCTGTAATTATGCATCCCCTTTGATTGCGACACAACGGATTATAACAATCACCAGAGGTAAAAGTGAAATCATCTCCAATCTCGACTTTCGAATCTGGATGAATGTCAAGATAGATGTGATTGAATACCATTGCCCTCTTGCCTAAATGATTCCTTCCGATGCAACCTCTCAAACACAAGCGGTTGTATCTGAGATAGAACTGCTTGCGTAGGAAACGAGGGAAATGAAGGAACTTGCGAGTATATAAGCTAAGTAATCTACTCATTAATATTTGTTTTATTTAAATCTATCTATTTTCTGTTTTACGAGTTGAGCGATGATTCTATAACCTTCTTTCTTAAAGTGACATGCAACCACTGGGTTAACCCTGGCAAAGGCATCCTCTTTAAATCCACCCTGCAGAAGAAGAAATACCTCGCTCTTATGGTCATAGGAAGAAATAAATATCGGAATGTCGTTATTACCAATAAAGGTATCAAACTTTCGTTCACCACCATTAAAGAGCACCACATCATGTGCCAACAACATTGGATAAGCACCCAGTCTTGCCATGATGGTAAGCGTATTCTCACCACCGACTCCACAATTGACGACATTATAGCCATATCCTAAAAGGTCTTGCAACACTCCTGGGTAACTATCATCACCCATAAAGGTTTCTTTGAGGAATTGCTTGATGCCATTGCCTCCCACATTTGTATGGCTAGCAGTTAAAGAATCACCCCAACATACTACCGTTTTCTTCTCCTTGTCATCCGAACAAGATACAAGGATGGAAAGGAACTATATCGCCCCCTAAGCCAGTTATTTGTTAATTTTGCTTTCATTATAATAAACTCTGTAGATCATTTAATAATTTATCAACTATTTGATCTGGATTATGTCTCACTACGGCAACTTCCTTGGCGGCTTTACCTATCGCAAGATTTTTTTCCGGATTTAAAAATAAATCTTCAAGCAAAAAAGCTAGCTGATAGGGATCATTGGCTGGAACCAGATAACCCGTCTTTCCATTCTTAATGAGCGAAGGTACACCACCTACGTATGTCGCAATCGGAGTGCATCCCAAAATCTGCGCCTCACAAAGACTATTAGGACTATTATCTATGTACGAAGTATGGACATAAACCGTAGCATGGCAAATAGCATCACACAGTTGCTCAGCCGAAGCTACACCACAAAGGGAGACATTCACCTTTTCATGCTTGATGGCTAGTTGCTTCTCGACAATAGAAGGATTGATATTGCCATAACATTTCCACTCGAAAAACACGCCTTTCTCAGAAAGCATTTTCGCCGTCTTCAATACTAAATCATAGCCTTTATAGAGAGGACTGGATATAGTGGTAACTATCGTCAGCTTATCGGGCAAGGCTCTCTCCATTGGCTGATAGAAGACAGGTCGCAACACTTCGCTGGCAAAGAGATAGTTAGCCCCAGGATGCAATATCTGCATAACCCGATAATCCCAATCTGTCCTACCGAAATAGTTCATCACCCGCTTACATATCTCAGTTTCACGAGCGCAAGAAACCATCCACATTTTGCGTTCAATCCTCTTATGGAGCCTGTTTTTCCATCCATTACCGATGGATTTATATTCTTTCCAAGAAACGAACGGAGGTAGATAAGCATTCAGATATGGATTGAGAATGCCTTGGATATGAAGTATCACAGGAATGTCCGTAATGCCAGCCACCAACCCAAACGGCATCTCCGAACCAAACACCATGATGACATCAGGCTTGAAATCTTCCAATGGCTTTCGGATGATTTCCTCATACAAAGGAATCCGCTTTCGCTCATTAACTATAAGTGTATTCGCAGAGCAGATGAAGGCTTGTGCCTTTTCCTTCCAACTGTGCTTAGGAAAGCGAAGAGGATAATAAGTCACCCCCTTCTCAATTACTTTTTCCTCCTCGCCATCGAGAAAGAAGGCAATACCCAGTTCTACATCCTCTCGCTTCATCAGCATAGCCTGAAGCGAAGACAACCATCCCCCACCATTATAAGTATTGTTATGCTTATAGAGGCAAGGAGTATTTGTGTACCATAAAATTTTCATATAAAAAAAACTAAAATAAACTATAGATTATTTATCGCATAAATATATCTTTCAATAAACTTATCCATAGTAAACATTTTTTCAAACAATTTTCTATTACATTTTCCTTTTTCTTGGTAAGCCACTTTATCTATATTTTTTTCCTCAATAAACTTTTGGACAAGACTTACAATATCATCAAAATTATCAATATCAAAGAATACTATTCCATTAGTATCATTTTTATCCAAAAGTTGGAAATATTTATTTCCACCAGTATTAGAAAGTAATAAATTTGTTGAAGAACGCAAAATTTCCAAAACGACTAAATCGAAATAAGTTTCCCTATTAGGAAGAATATACAAATCACTTTGACTAAGGAGTTCTTGCGTATTATTAATAAATCCAAGTTCAATCCATCTCGGATGTTTCAAAGGCAAAACTGGACCAACACCTGCACATAAGAAATAAAGATTGTCATACTTTTTTAGTAGCTTCATACCAACCTCTTTCAAAATGTCATATCCCTTAATCTCATTATGTCGTCCAAAATAGGTAATAACAAAAGCATTATCAGGTATTCCTAAATCTCTAAACTTTTGGATTTTTTCTTCATCAAAACTACAATCCATTATTGCAGAAGGGACATAAAAAAATTTAGCTGCATTCTTTTCAAAACATTTTTTCAATAAACTATTTTTTTCATATGGTTCTCGCGCCTCAAAACAAGGGAACATAATATAATCAACCTTGTTAAAAGCGGAAGATTCTCTTTTTAATAAGAAATATCTGAACCATTTCCACCAAATAGGATTATTTGAAACTAACTCATCAGTTAACGGACATGGGCAATGAGATGTCAATATTTTCTTACCCTTAAAATTCACTAGTAGTTTTTCGGTTGCAAGGATATCTGTTGACCAATGAAAATGAATATAATCGAATTCATTTAAATTCAAGTTTTCAGGAATGGATAATTTACATCTATTTTTAATAAAAAGATAATTATATAAAGCCTTAATATTAGAAAGAAAGGCACGTATTTTACTTGTTTTTTTATTTGTAGTTGTTACCTGAGTTTTATTTTTAAAATAATCAGAAAGAAAAGCAATCTGGTTATTGGGATGTTTTTTAAGAAACTCATGTATATTATAACAATACCCCATAGGTCCCCCAATATTCTTCAATTGGAAATTGTCCCAAATTAGCACTTTCGGGGAACTATTAATTGTAAAATTACCATCTATCATATCGTATTTTTTGAAGTTTAAATATTCATACATTTTTTCCTTAGAACTTCTCCATTACCTTCTCAACAATCGGAGCCATGTCGTAATATTTATATTCCGCAAGGCGACCACCGAAGATGACATTCTCTTCCTTGTCTGCCAGTCCTTTATACTTGGCATATAGCTCAGAGTTCTGCTTGTCATTCACAGGATAATATGGTTCCATACCATCCTTCCACTCTGTGGAATACTCTTTCGAAATGACTGTCTTTGAGCATTTATACACATCCTGACCAAACATCTCGAAGTGCTTGTGCTCAATAACACGAGTGTAAGGAACTTCACGCTCTGTATAGTTCACAACTGCATTGCCCTGATAATTTGGTTTATCAATAATCTCTGTCTCAAAGCGTACTGTACGATAATTTAGTTTACCAAACTGATAATTATAGAATTCATCTATCTTGCCAGTGAACACTATCTTGTCAGCGATACCCTCCCAATAAGAGCGATTTTCAAAGAAATCTACATTTGTTTTCGTCTCTACTCCTTCTAACAAGCCTTCAATGAGTTTGTTATAACCACCTACAGGGATACCCTGGTACTTATCATTGAAGTAGTTATTATCGAAGATGAGACGAACTGGTAAACGCTTAATAATGAAAGCAGGAAGTTCTGTACATTTTCTTCCCCACTGCTTCTCAGTATATCCCTTGATAAGTTTCTCATAAATGTCTTTTCCTATCAATATCTGAGCCTGTTCCTCCAAGTTACGTGGTTCTGTTACGCCATCTGCTTTCATACGAGCAACAGCTTCCGCCTTCTGCTCATCAATCTTAGCCTGAGCTTCTTCAGGTGTAGTTACGCCCCACATCTGATAGAAGGTGTTCATATTGAAAGGCAGATTATAGAGTTTGCCCTTATAGTTAGCTACTGGCGAGTTGGTATAGCGGTTAAACTCCACAACAGAGTTTACAAAGTCCCACACCTTCTTATTGGATGTATGGAAGATATGTGCGCCATACTTATGCACATTAATACCCTCAATATTCTCACAATAGATGTTACCACCTAAGTGAGAACGCTTATCAATAACTAAACACTTCTTACCCTGCTTATGAGCAAGATGTGCGAAAGTGGCTCCGAAAAGACCGGAGCCAACTATTAAGTAATCATAATGATTTTCCATATAATAATTATCGTTTTATTTTTGACAATATTTGAACTAGCATTTCGTCCTTGCAGATACATAGGATAATGAAGTAAGCTAAGACTCCACAGCAACCTTGCAAAAGCAAGATGGTGAGCGTAGGCAGTTGCAAGAGGCTTATACCATATAAGGCGAAAGCCATCACAATGCAACCCAACGCATAAGTGAGATGCGATTTCTTAAAATATATGATAGGTATATACCTGCGACCAATGAAATACATTGAAACTGTGGTTGCGACCTCAGCTCCTAGATATGCAATTGATGTACCTATATAAGAGAAAAACGGAATCAAACACAGGTTGAGAATCAAATCTGCAACCGCTCCTATACCGCAACACAAAGTTACGATATTGATTTTCCCTTTAGGAAACAAAACCTGAATGCCAAAGACATTAGAGATTGCGACCATTAATATAATCGGTGCTATAATCTGTGATGGCAATATAGAATGTTCGAACTTAACTCCACATAAAGCCGTGATAAGACTTGGCGCACAGAAGATGAGACCAATCGTCATCGGAAGTGCTATCGCCAAAGTGAAATCGTAAGACTTTTGAATCAAACGATTGAATTCATCTTCCTTGTTCTCCGCAATGAGGTGGGATGCTCGTGGCATCATAACAGAACCAAGACAGGCAGACATCGTCAGCAACATTTGCATCACCTTAGTGGCTGCTGCAAAATATCCTACCGCCAAAGCATTCTTCAGGAATCCCAATAATACCGTGTTCAGTTGGAGATAAATACTGGTTACCACAGAGAACGAGAAGACCTTCAAGACTGGCTTGATATGTCGCTTGATATGAAGTTCAGAGAAGATGATGTTCTCACGATGGATGTACTTACGAAGACGGAAGAAGTTGAAGATATTACCACCTAAGACTCCAAAGACGGTATAACAACCATAGTAGAGCAAATCTGTCTTACTCTTCACAAAGATGAATAAGAGAACGACAGAAATCGTCTTGATGATAAGTCCTCGTATGGTGATATATTTAAAATCCTCTATTCCCTGATAAAACCATTCACAGCCGATAGCCGTAAAAAAGATGGTTAGGCTCAGAATCAAGAACAATGGTATGTTGACTTGAATCTGCGGAACAGTCAAACAAAGGATGGCGACTATAGCGTATCCCACCAATGTCAGCATCGAATGCAGCAACAGAATCTCCATCGCCGTTCGATTCATCTGTACCACATCACTTCTATCTCTAGCTATCTCTCGGATGGCATACATCGGTATGCCTAAACAAGTGAACAAGGAAATATAACTGATAATGGACTGGAAGAAATTAATCTGTCCGATACCATCAGCCTCTATAACTCGGCAAACATAAGGAAAGGTTATCAATGGGAACAGCATCTGCGTTCCCGTATTGATAAGATTGAGTATATAATTAACTTTTACTGATTGTGCCATTAGTATAAATCTACATTGATATCGAATGGTGAATCAAAGTCTTTCAGCATCGCATGCTTCGTATCTTTCTCTGAGAGATTAGCATGCTCTGTAGGAATCTTCCAATCAATACCGAGGGTATCATCGAGGATACTGATGCCTCCATCGGCCTCTGGATGATAGAAGTTATCACACTTGTATTGGAAGACTGCTGTTTCTGAGAGAACAGCGAAACCATGGGCAAAGCCCTTTGGAATGAAGAACTGACGATGATTGTCTTCTGTCAGTTCTACAGCCACATGCTTGCCATAGGTTGGTGAACCTTTACGAATATCCACAGCGACATCAAGTACTCTACCTTTTACGCAGCGTACCAGCTTGCTTTGTGTGTAAGGTGGGCGCTGGAAATGCAAGCCTCGCATCACGCCATAGCTGCTCATTGACTCGTTGTCTTGGCAGAAGTGTACACTGTGTCCCAGGATTGGGGCTACCTTTTCTTCAAACTCTCGCTCGCTGAAACTCTCGAAGAAGTAGCCACGAGCATCACGGAAGAGGCGTGGCTCTATAATGAGTACGCCATCTATATTGGTTTTGATTATATTCATTGTTTTCTAATATTCTAAATTCTTTTTTAATGTTGGATCTTTCTCTTTAAGTATTGAAAGGAGATACTTGCCATAGTCATTCTTCAACATAGGCTGAGCATTCTCTCTCAATTGTTCTGCGGTAATCCAACCCTGACGGTATGCGATGCCTTCCAGACAAGCAACCTTCAAGCCCTGGCGTTTCTCCAGGACTTCAATAAAGGTGGATGCTTCAGAAAGAGAATCATGGGTTCCGGTATCGAGCCAGGCAAATCCTCTAGCCATGGTCTGTACCTTCAGTTCCTTATCTTTCAAGAACTCCTGGTTTACGGTGGTGATTTCCAACTCACCACGAGCGGATGGCTTGATATGCTTAGCTACATCTACCACCTTGTTAGGATAGAAGTATAAACCTACCACTGCATAGTTGCTCTTTGGATGCTGAGGCTTCTCTTCAATGCTCAGGCAATTGCCTTGCTCATCAAACTCTGCCACGCCATATCGCTCAGGATCGCTTACTCGATAACCGAAGACGGTAGCCTTGTTATTCTGTTCAGCATCTACAACTGCCTGATGCAGCATCTGATTTAATCCTGCACCATAGAAGATATTATCGCCTAATACGAGGCAAGCGGAATCATTACCAATGAATTTCTCACCGATAATGAAAGCTTGGGCTAAGCCATCTGGTGATGGCTGCTCTGCATACTCGAACTTCACACCTAACTGGCTTCCATCGCCTAAAAGGCGCTTGAAACCGGGTAAGTCGAATGGTGTTGAAATAATGAGTATCTCACGGATACCTGCCAACATCAATACTGATATTGGGTAGTATATCATCGGCTTATCAAAGATTGGTATCAGCTGCTTGCTGATACCCTTTGTGATAGGGTACAAGCGTGTACCGCTTCCACCTGCTAATACTATTCCCTTCATTATATATTTCTTTGCTTAAATGCTACTTTATATTGTTCCTTGGTTTTAGCTAAACTATCAACTTTGGTTTCAATATCACCAGTGATATTCTTACGAAGTACTTCCTTTCCGCAAACAGGACAATCCGCTGTTTCTATACTTCTTGCAGGATAAATTCCATACGATATTTTCACCAATAAATCAGTGTTACAAACAGGACACGTAACATGCAATACATCATAACTAGCCATAATTCATATTTTTTATTTTCCAAATTCCTTAATTTTCTGTTCCTCTTTCGATGAGTAGACAAGCGGGTGTCCTTGCCTACTTTGGCGTTACCAGCCTCATCTTATGGAAATAAGGTGCAGAGGCTGTATTAATAACGAGGGCATCGGATGGTGTCACCATGATATGGCTTTTCAACCAAATACTTTTCGATGTAATCGTCCTGGATTGGAGAAATCTTATTGCTGAGTTTCTCCACCTTCTCTGGGATTACATCTACTGCTGTTACATGATGGTGCTGAATTTTCTACCTCTCCGTCTCTCCTGCAAGGAGAGCTCCACTTTCTCCCCAAGCCCCTCTTCCTCAGGAAGCGGGGATGTAACCGCCCTCCGGTGCTCAGAACCGCTACGCTCTAAGGTTGGCGGACCATCAAAGGTCTTCGCCATGTCATGCGGGATGGGACCGCCTTATTAGTTGCTCACATAGAACAGTTTATAAATTCTATTTTGTTTAATATCTGCAGTTGTGTCAACTTATGATTAGTTAGCATTTGCAACTGCCATATCAAGTTATCATAAGATGATTGATCATAATAGTAGAATACCAATTCGGTATATGTCCTATCATCAGAACATAGCTTTCTAAAAAACTTCTCAAAATACTGATGGTCTGTATCTCCTAAAGAGTAGCCATAGAAAATAATACGTTCTGCAGAATTCAGCCAATCAGAAAATTCCTGCACCTTGAGATGAGGGCTATGGGCTTTATATAAAAAGACATGCTCCTTGGGTAACTTTGCAGAGTCCTCTACTCCAAATACTATATCATCGTTAGGAGCTAAAGAACCATGAATATGCAAGAGATTACCTTTTGAAGCACAAAACCGATCTCGTGTCATTCTTTCTATTATACTCGTATAATTAAAAGATATTATCTTGCTTTCGGCAGGCAATTGATCAATAACCCTCTTTGCAGGGTTATCTGGACTTGGGCCAAATGCTCTTTTGGTTTCTTCTTGAAGATAAGCTTTTAGAGAAGACTTTAATTCTTCATATTCTTCCCTAAAACTATCATACTCCCATTTAATATGTTTCTTTTTAGCATCCTGCTTCATCGAAATGAGCATACTACTAAACTCAGACAGCTCTTTCTCTATATCAATCCACCCCATATTCTCTTGAAATTGCTTTCTAAGATGAGAACATAAGGTAGAATCATATTTTGGAAAAAATGAACTCTTCATAAAGTCTCCATAAGATGTCTTAAATCCCATAGATAAGTCAAATCCATTACCTACGATCAATAATGTTTCTTCTCCCATTGGTTGATGAATTGATTGTTACCATAAAGAAAAAACGCTTTAATGGTCATTACAAACCCTATATATAAATCTGCCTTTACGTAGCTAAACAGTATTTGCAAAAAAGACCTGCACGTTTTATTCTTGCACCTCTACTATTTGTACCTGTGTACATAACAGAATAATACTTACCAAAATCATTTTCTTCGTTTCCCTTGTTGGCTAAAACTTCGGTCTCAAAATGCTGGATTTTATCAACAATATCATCCGGTATTTGACTAACTTTTGATAATTCTACGAACATTGTAAAAAAGTTAGACTTGCGATACCACATGCTATCTAGATCCAAATCAAAAGACTCTATAACATGAAACAAATTAAGGATTTTCTCCTTCATTGTTTCTGAATTTTCATAGGAATCATCATATTGTACAATATATTTTCCTGTCATCGTATTACCAGCAAAATAGCCACCTTCTTCTAAAGTAGCCATAATCATTAGAATATAATTCAAATCACCCATTCGATTTAGCTCATTATCACTAAATATCGGGAAAGAATCGTTATCTAAATGAATCAATATATCTTTTGCCGTACTAATAAACTCCCCCTCATAAATGGCATTATTTATTTCTATGTCATTTAGTCTGTATTGAGTAAGATTAATTCTTCGAAAGACCTCTTTTATCGTATCAGAAGAGGCATTTTTCAAATCACGAACAACAACATCATAATTAAGGAAGTCAGCCTTTTGCTGATTGTTCAAATCAGAATAATGTGGAATATTCCGACAAGGAAGTTCATCACTAACATAGCTTATTATTGCAGACAAGCGTTGCTGTCCATCTACCACAACTTGCTGTGATTGAAAAGTCTCCAAATCAATACCAGATTGAGCTATATAAATCTCTGGGAAAGGAAAGCCTCTCAATATTGTATCAATAAAAGACTCCTTGTGCTTTGGTGCCCAAACTAACTTTCTCTGAAAGTCAGGTTGCAATATCAAATCTCCACGTTTAATCATCCCAATAAGATCTGATATTTTCTTTGTACTTGGAGAAGATGGTATTTGTGTCATAACTGTACCTATTTTAGATTCTTTATTGAGTTTGTATAATAGTATTCCATATAGTCAAAACTCTTAAATAAGCCTGCAGATACTTTATAATTACCTGCAAGATTGTTATCATAAGATATTGACTTAAAATAGGAGAACCATTCATCTTTTGATAACTCACCTGTAATTTTAACAGGAAGTATATCGGGTCTCATCCAACCTTTTATCATATACGACAGGAAACGATTATATTCTTTTTTTTCATAAGAAGTCAATGTTTCCAAACCTGAATCCATCCGATATTGAAAATTTCTAATTTTCAGACAAAAACTTTCAAACAAACTTTGATTTACAATAGCCACATCTATATCAGACTCATCTGAGAAAACAGAATTCTTATGATAACTATACCCTAACTTTCCTGAGCCTAATATCAAAACTTCCTGAAAACCAACATGCCAATGGTTTGCAATCTGCTCACGGAAATCATAATAGAGGTTTGGATTATCTTTAAAAACAAAAGGAATTCCATGTATTATGTATTTTCTTACGATTCGCAAATATTCATCATTAGAATTAGCTTTTTCTATCTTATCCAATAATTCCAGTTTCGATATCATAATAACCAATTTAGGGATTCGACTCTGATCCTACGCCAATATTTGAATAAAAGTAATACTGCATATCCACTATACAACTTGTAGTTACACACTTATCAGCATTATAATCATATAAATAGAGAATGTGACTTGCATGTCATCAAAGTTTCTTTCCTCCCAAGAATTGACCTAATCTGGAGTTCCTGCTTGTTCAAACGGCTCAAGATCTCGATTGGATTATCAAACATCTCCTGAGCTATTCGCCTGGCTGTCTCATCTTTCTTCAAGTTGGGACTTACGTATAAGTCGAGCTTGTCACATACTTTCAGCATATTGACTTTCGTTGTGCTATTGAGTAGCTGAACCAAGCGGATGCTATCAGCTGTGAAGTTCTTATTTGAAATTACAATCATAACATTATAATGTTTCTTGTCCCCATACAGCTACCAGACGGTCTTTCCAGAGTTTCAGGGGACAACGGGAATTGAGTTCTAAATATAAATCGTTGTTGGCATCAAGGAACTTACGTAAGCCTATCTCTACCAACGGATGGAAAGGGAGGGATGTTGGAGCGAGATTGCGATAATCTACGTTCTCGATATCCATTCCTAAGCCCATGGTTTGACCGGCATTGGCTGACATAATGAATATATCGTCGGGATGCTCGCTTTGCCATATCTGGACAAAGGTTGGGCAGGGACGCTTCATTATACCAAAGAAATGCTCCTGGTCTTTGATGCTTGAAAGATGCAAAAAGTAATCACCCCAATCGGCATAAAGAGTAACGGAGTTTTCTCCGCCCAACATCAAATAGACATGGGCGTAGTAGGTCTTGCCGGATGGTGTCTTGGTCTTGTAGATGATCTCGACATCGTCTTTATGATAGACAAGGGTGCGGGAGCTACCTAAAAAGAAGGTTGCTCCTGGCTTGATTGAGAAATAAGATTTCATGATTTTATATTTTTGTTCCCCATTGCAGTATCGCTCTGCACTTGTCGTCACTCGAATGGGGAGTTTATTCTAATGTCCCACAGATCTCACAGATTTACACAGATTTCTTCGTTGCAAGCAACGGTAGTCACTATGCCTCACAGCAATAGATATTTCTCTGCACGCGAATTACGTATTTTTTTTCGGAACACGAATTGCACGAATTACACGAATAAGTTGCTTAGTCTCGAAAGATTCGTGTTCAACACTCAATATTATTCTTTTAAGTCGCACACGGATCTCACGGATCTCACGGATCTCACGGATTTTTTTCGTTGCAAGCAACGATTCGTATATCACCAAGACTGCGTCTCTACTATATTACTGCATATGGTACACAACTATTAATCTTGACTAAATCTAATTTTTTCATTCTTACAACACACAAAATGATTCTGCTTCCTTACCGGTTCTGCGGCAATAGTCATCACGCATACGCTTTTCCATTTGTGCTATGTATTCTGCCTTCCGCTCTCTAGAAGCCTTGAAGCGACGCATAAAATCTGCTTTTCTTTCTTCTATGTTCATAACGTCGTATTCTTCTTAGTAAGTATCCAACCTGTCATTTTATTTAACTGCATAATGAGCCAAAAAATCCTTAGGGGTCAAGACTTGCAATTCCGAAAAAGGAAAATCCTTAACGTTTCTGGTAACAATACAATCCACACCTATTGCCTTAGCAGAAAAATATTGCAATGCATCTTCAAAGTCCTTAGCCTGCAAAGTTACTGCGGACTTTACAGCATTCGAATCGACAGATGCTATTTCGGCAAATTCAAACAAACTTGCAAGTACTGCATATATCGCTTCACCAGGGAACTTCTTTCTGCCTATATACGCCATATTAGCACAAGTTAAAGAAGATACATACAATGAACATCCTTGATTATATCCATAAGCCAAGATGGCTTCAGCATCATCACTAAAGCCTTCTCGATCCAGATAATAATCAAGAACCACATTCGTATCTAAAAATACCTTCTTCATTACTTGCTCAATATATAGTTTAATCTTTCATCCTCACTATCTTCCACACCAGCTAATACTCCTCGCATCTTTTTCAAATGCAAAGGCAACTGATACCGAGATGCTTTCGAATGCGGCTTAGCAAACTTAAACTCCTCTATAAAGAAACGAAAAGACTTCTTCACAACATCTGCTACATCCAAATTGTTTACATGAGCAAAATTTTCTATGTCGTGATATGTATTATTATCTATTGTAATTGTATTCATAATTGTATCTCCTTTTTTTGACTGCAAATATATGGTTTTTATATGAAACTACCAAATTTTTAAAGGAATTTTTGTTTCAAGTCCAAATCCCACGCAGATTCATTCGAGAATTTTCCTCTAGAATCGTCTTTTCATCAGATGAACCTTGCTGCAATGAGACTTGAAGCTCTGCAACACGAGATTGCATATGCTTCAGTTCTGCATGCATGGATGGTATCAAACTCTTAATATCAGTATTCATAATATGAAAGGTAATATATTATATAGGTACCGCCATACGGGCTAATGGTGATTTACCGTTCCATACTCCATCCTCAAAATCATTTACCATACAAACACTATATTTCTTGTCTATAGAAGCAAGTGTTGAATCTTTAGTAATACTCTTGAAGGGACAATCTATTATTACTTGAAATGGAGGTATCATATTTCTATTAGACAAAACTTAAACATATATAAACGACTGGGGAACTTTAAAGTTAGCAATAACCGTTGTTGGATCAACAGCCTCCTTGTACTGCTTACATTCCTTTATCTTGAGGGCCACGCCTTTATCTTTTCCTGTATAATACTGTTGGAAGAAAGACTTGGTTACACCAGAGTATTCTTTCGTTTGATTCCAAATATTCGCAGGGGTATCACAGATAATCTCTGCTATCTTGAACTCGCCTACAATCTTGCTGATGGGACGGCTGGCGTAGATATATACGGTATCCACCTTTTGCTTGAAGAGAACCTTGCGGTACTCATATTGCTTTTCCCCAGAAAAGATTTTCTCAACAAACTCTGGCTTAATCGATAATATAACGTTCATCTATTTCTCCTAATTCCAATAGTTTATCAAATTGAGCATCGGTCAACTTGAAGAATCCCCAATACTCAGGGTTCAAGCCAACCTGCTCTTTCATCACTTTATTGATTACTTTCTTAGTGAAAGCTATGTTATACAACATCTTGATGACAATGAAACAATTCCTTGTTCTATACCATCGTCTCAATTCATATTCCTTAAATACCGAATAACGATTGGTATAATTCACAAAAGCATCTTCATTTTCAAAGTCTTTGAAGGTCTTGACCTCATTAACTGTACAAACAGATGTACAAACACTGCGATACTTGGCTGGACCTTGGAAATCACTAGTCCTATAAATGACAAGTTTGTCGCCTGTTTTCAAATATCTAGTACCTTTCATCCAGCAAAGGTATATCTTATAGATGCTGTTAGTCTCAGAAACATCCTGTATAAGATCATACTTCTGTTCGTTTTTCAAAATGGAATCCGGAAAAAGCTGTGTATGGTATTCTGGAACTATAGAAAGAACATACTTATTAAAACCCGCTTTTCTAACAAAAGGATAGTCGAGTTTTAAATCACCTATATGGTTTCTCATATTCTTTATCAATACATATTCCGAATTACCGTCCTCATGAGGCTTGTCCGCCTCATGTAAGAATCCAAACTTCTCAAACATACGAATCAAGCCTTGTAACTCATCTGTAGGGAACATGGTGACATAGACTTCTTCCACATCCTCGGCTATAGCCAAATCCATGATTTTCTTCATGAAACGCTCGCCACGTGTGGTATGACGATTGTCATTGTCCACCTTGAATGTGCCGACCTTCAAGCGTTTCCTCGCAGGTTGCACAGGTACCATATCTGATAGTTCCTCTTCCTCTATCTTCAAATAAAGAAAGTCTTTCAGTTCTCTATTAATATAATAGGTGTAGGCTGTTGCACCTGCAGCTTCCTTTTTATGATACCACTCATCAAACTCGGGATAACTCGACCTCAAAGAATCAAAGAATGAATCTTTGAGATTGATGTCTGAAAATCGCTCTAATTGCAAATCCATAATTCAACTTTTATGATTGAAAATTATCTTTTATACTACTAGAAGAATCATCATGTATATTTTGTTTCGCCTGACTAGCATTTGGCGCTATCACGTTGTTGCCACCATTAACATTGAACATAACGTGCGGGTCTTGACACTCCTTGATCTGGTCTATCAGGTCATGGTATTCCTTAGGCATCATCTTTCGGAGCAAACAATGTACACGAGAGATGTCTGCATAATGATTCTCATTCATGAACTCTTGTGCCTTACGTATCATATGAATATATATTTCTCTCATGTTTTCGGGAATATAAGTTACTTGCCCAAGTAATATAATATACTTGGCAAAGTAATATAATATACTTGCTCAAGTAATATAATATACTTTTTGAGGGCTATTTCATCGATTTGACTGGCGGATAGCCTTTTTTCTTGCATCCCATGCATTGTTGATGTAGAGGCGGAGGTTATCTACTCCCTTGCCTGTCTTCACATTCGTGAGGAATGGAAGGAGGAGATGGATGAAATCTTTCTTGGCGATAAGGTCGGCATCTATCGCCTCCTCGTTCTGGCACATCGTGGCTACTACCTCGCCCACTTCCTTTGCTTTCTTGCAAGCGGTGAGGAGAGAGATGTAACCTCGGAGAGATTTCACCTTATTAATATATATAGCGAGACGCTGCTCATCTTCATTAGGTGCATCGGTGGATTCGCCTTCTGAATGGAGCTTTTGGTCTGCGAATTGGTCGCCATAGAAGTTTTGTACGGCTTCTGTGGCATTGGGGAGGATTTGGTTGTTGCCTCCGTATATGTTGAAAGTCACGTTAGACTTGCTGTTTTCTTCCATTTCTAGTAGGGATATTTAATGGTTGTTCAACGAATATTCAATGGTTATTCAACGCTATTCCATAAAGTTGATTTCGCCTCTCATTTTTTATACCTTTGCATCAGTTAAACGAAGAACGAAGAGTGAAGAGTGAAGAATTCATTACCCCGGGCATTCGACATTCTGAGTTTTGAGTGAGACATAGGTAACATTAGTATTAACATTTTAAAAGAAAGGATTAATTATGATTGAGTATTCTGTATTTTTGATGACCAACTACCTCAAGCCTGAGGACGGGGCTAAGGCTTATGCCAAGAACCAAGTTCGTGAAATCTGGGACTTGAACAAGTTTTGCAAGCACATTGCTTCACACAACGCTGGCTACAGCCGCGGTATGGTGAAAGCCATCCTGTCGGACATGTGCGACTGCATTGTAGAGCAACTGCTCAACGGCAACAAGATTAAACTCGGTGAGTTTGGTGTCTTTAGCATCTCCATCAACTGTGAGGGTGCGGAATCGCTGGAGAAGTTTACCGAGGAAAACATCAAGTCGGTGAACATCAAGTTTAACCCTGGTGTGGACTTTGAGAACCTTGTTGATAAAGCTGAGTTCAAACTTGTGGCAAGCCGTGCTGGTCAAGCTGCCTTGCTCAAGGCTGAAAAGGCGAACGAGACTACCGTTGACCTGGAGGCTGCGAAGAAGAAGCCTACCAAGGACGACAAGAATGACAACAAGCCATCGGGTGATGGTGGTGATACACCAAACCCTGGCGGTGGAAACAGTACCGACTCTGGCACCGACGGTGGCGGTGATGGCCTGGAGTAGGATTCTCCCTGTGACTGCATCCTGCATAATGCAGGGTGTAGTCACCCCTTCAAACTTATGTTTCACTTTTAAACACATTTCTGATTATGAAGAATTTTAATGATGGTTCCAAGAAGATTTCTTGGGTTTCAATTTTGAATGCTGCTGTTCAAGCTTTGATTGCAGCTCTTACTGCACTGGGAGTAAGCTCGTGCGCAAATGCCTTATAGCAATGTTAAATGTTAAGTGTTGAATGTTAAATTATGAATTGTGAATTATGAGACAAAGTCAATATATGTCGGCTAACGACATTAAATATCTGGTTTTGCATTGCTCAGCTAGCCGATGCAATGAGGACTATAGTGTAGAACAGCTGCGCCGTGACCATAAGGCTCGTGGGTTTTATGACATCGGCTACCACTTCTACATCCGTAAGGATGGAACGATGACGCAGCACCGGATGCTGTTGGAGGTTGGTGCTCATGCCAGACCTTATAATAGATGCTCTATCGGCATCTGCCATGAGGGAGGGCTCGATGAGCAAGGCAAACCTTGCAACACCATGACAACTGAGCAGGAAACGAGACTCATTGACCTTTTCAGGAATCTGAAGATTCTCTTTCCGAAAGCGAAGATTGTGGGGCATCGGGATTTGCCGGGGACTACTCCCAAAGAGTGTCCGTGTTTGGATGCGGTCAGCTGGGCTGCTCATCATCATCTCGATTAATACTCTGTTACTGGCGAGGTACTTTTCCTCGTCAGTACCACTTGCTTAATATCTGACATTTCCATATACTCTATTCGATTTTTTGCAAGTATGCTTTAGGAATATATCCTGTCGTAACAGCACACAACCCCTTGATACTCACATAAAGTTTATGATCTTTTTTGATACGGACGACATAGCCTTCCGCTCCTTTCAAAGGACCTTCAATGACTCGGAACTTGTCGCCTTTGGTAAACTTGGGATTATACTCATCGTAAAAATCCAGTCCTTCAACACCAGAAGTTGCTACAATATTGAAGATTTTCACTTCACGTTCTGAAATTTTAGAAGGTTCTTTCAAGTTCTCAGAATTTTTGCCACGATAGAGCATCACTTTATTGAGAAACATACGCTCCATCTCTTCTGCTTCTATTCTCGTGGTACGGAAAAGAATAAGAGATGGCATAATAGGAACTTCCTTCACCAGTCTCTTTTTCTTATTCTTGTCCCAATATGCTTGTTTCACATCATAAATATGTTCTATCCCTTTGGCAACGAAATATGCCTTGATAGGCTTTCCTTTCCCAAAAAATATCTTGAATGCGTACCAACTCTCCTCTTTGTCTGCTTGTATCATTGTTTATTTTTTTCTATTTTGACCAGGGTGTACTTCTCATTCCCCCGTGTCGTGAAATCATGTTTCAAAACACTTGGCAAGAAAGGGTTGGTTAGTCTATTTCCAATAACGGAAACCTCTAATCACAGACGTACTCCTGATCCAAGAGCATGATAGTCTGCAACCCTTGGAATGATTAGCTGTCCGATTCCTTTGTCCTCAAAATCCTTCCCTCAATCACTCCCGTTCTTCTGAATCTCTATATAAGAGACACAGAAAACCGAAAAACATTCTTTCAATCAACGACTTAGAAGATTGTGTACGAGAAAAATGCTGAAAAAATGTAGAATTTCGTAGAATGATATTAATTTTTTAACACGCATAATTTGCTTGTTTCCAACAATTTTCGTATCTTTGCGGTAAGATTCTGTGTCTCTTATATAAAGATTCAGAAAAATTGGTTCATTTTGGTTCATTTTACATAATCCCTCTTTTTATTCTTTTTTGTGGCTTATAGGGCTGCCAGTATCTTGGCGTTGGCATCATCTACTTCTGAGCTTTTGATGGAACGGAGATAGATTTGTGTGGTGGTTTCGGAATGATGTCCCAATGCCTCGCTGATGACAGAGATAGAGATATGATTATCTCTTGCCGTCGTTGCCCAGGAATGTCGGGCAACATAGAGGGTGAGCTTGCCCTTGATGCCTATCGTAGCTCCAAACTTTCTGAGGTGGTAGGAGATACGCGCTTCCGCATTGTGATATAGGCGTGCCTCATCCTGCTTTTTGTCAATAGTTTTATCCTGTCTTTTGTTTCCATCATCAACAAGGAAAGGAAAGAGATAAGATGAGGAGGCTGTCTGCGCCTGATACTTTTCCAACAACTCCTGCATCTCCTTCTCCCATCGGATGGTGAGACGCTGTCCTGTCTTTCTTCTTGTATAATGAAGATAACCGTCCTTGAGGTCAGATTTGCGGAGATGAGCCAGGTCGATGAAAGAGATACCACGCAGATAGAAACTCATCAGGAATGTATCTCTTGCCATCTCTTCCTTGGGATTGAGATCCTTGACAGATTGCAGACTCTTGATCTGGCTGACATTCTCTGTAGGTATGGCTCTCTTGCGAGTTTGGGCAATACCGGTATAGACATCCGAGAAGGGATGCTGCTGTGGCGTCAGTCCCTTTGCCACAGCTTTGTTGTAGGTGGCACGGAGGATGCGGAGATAGAAGGAGCTGGTATTTTTGCATACCTCCGCCGTATGATGCAGGTACGCCTCATACGAGCGCATCACTTCTGCATCTATCTCTTTTAGGGCAATATCCTTGTTGTCACGGTATCGCTTAAAGCTGTTGAGGGATGCCTTGTAATGCAGCGAGGTGCGGTATTGCCCGTTCTTCAGCAATAGGGCGATGAGGAAGTTCATGAACTGGAATAAAGACTCTGATGTTTTCTTGTTTCTTGACATAATGACAGTGAATTTATGAAGTTTATTAATATATGATAGGGGAATGGAGGACTAGTTTTAGATAATTCAAGGTAAAATGTCGATATTTTACATAAAAGTCGGACTGTCTGTAATTCACCGGCATCATGATGTTCAGAACAATCGCCTCTATCGTATAATGGTAATCATTATTACAAAAAAACTCCGAAGAACCAAGATTGATTCTTCGGAGTTTTTTGTACACCCTTAGGGATTCGAACCCTAGACCCACTGATTAAGAGTCAGTTGCTCTACCAACTGAGCTAAGGGTGCCTCTGCTAAAAGCTTTGTTTTCAAAAGCGAGTGCAAAGGTAATACATTTTTCTGAAACCACCAAACTTTTATGGATATTTTTTGAAAAAATCTTTCATTTTATCCATCATGGTTGGTTGTTGAAAGCATTATTCCTTCAGCCAACCACCTATCAGACTGATGATTTCCTGTCTTGTAGGCTCTGGAAACGACAAGATGCGAGTTTTGTGCGAACCGCCATGACACATATAAACATGCAGGTTCTGGTTTACATGATACAGATAAGGAAATCAGAATACAAATCCTGCATTGATATAGAATCCTACATTCTTACCCAAGCTAGAATAATTAGCCTGAATGCTTACCGGACCCAATACGAAATCATAGGATGCCCGCAAGGCTCCTCCCCACAAATCATCACCGATGAGAATATGGGAAAACTTGCGGGCTTCCTTGCCATACTCTCCCAGAGCGGTAAGATAGAACTTTCCTTTCACCCGATAGCGGAAACCGAGCTGACCAGTCACCACATTGCGCTCCAGCAGATGAACATGCTGCGCACTCTCCCATGCCACCTGCCAAGGCAGATAGTAACCGTCAGCTACTCCACCTGCATAATTCTGATAAATGGCTGGTACGGAACTGCCAAACAAGAAGCGGCTCTTGAGCTTAGGGAGCAGATAGAATCTGGAATTGAGACGTACGGCACATTCTCCTTGAAAAGCAGCTTCAGCAAAAGGATTACCATCAGCATAATGTATTCCGTCATCCGTATGCAGAATGCCCTGAACCTGAATGCGGCTGCCACGGGTCGGAAAATAGCGGCGGTCGTAAGTATCCATCACAACAGATGCAAAGTAGTTCAGAAAATGGTCTGACGAACGTGTCTGGATGCTTCCGTCGCGTTCGAACATATCAGAATGATAATGATAATAATCAAACTGCACTCCCGACTTCAATCTGAAATTACCGATATCGCGGGTATAGAATCCAGCGAAAGAATGCGAAAGAAACTCCAGGGCATCCAGCTTACGCTTGTCCGCATAAAGGTCGAAATCATAATGAGCCATACGATAGGAAATGCCTATTTTCGCTCCGAAAAGGTTGCCATAGGCATATTTCATTTCCAGATAGGGATTACGGGAAATGCGTCCTATAAAGGCATAGTGATGACGGGTAGAAAACTGCTGGTTATTGGATATCTGAGCTATGACGCTCGCCAAATCCTGCGTATCAAAACGTGCACCTACACTGATTCTTCTCGATTCGTTGGGTTCCAGCATAAATACCAGGTCATAAGGTTCCTCGTTAGACTGTCTGTATTCTACACGCGAAAAGATATTCAGTCCCCTGAGCATGGCAAGTGTACCATCTATCTCCTCAGGACTGACTTCCGAATTCTCCCGTAAAGCAATTTTCGTTCTAATCCACTTTTCCTCCTCTCCGCTGATGCCTTCTATCCGGATGCTTCCTATATGATAAGCTTCCGTCTGAGAAGGTTTCGGCTGTTTGAGGCGTTTATCCTGTAATGTATCATCAGAGGCTACAGAATCACAAGCATCAGCATAGATATACTTTCTCAGAGCCATCAGCTCATCCCATTTCTGACGGGCAGCCTGTTCTCCCCGCTGTATCATGGTATCAATGGCTTCAGATTGGAAACTGGCTGCCGAATAACCTTTCAGAGAAGGATTGATATAAAGATCGGCTTCAGCCATATTCTTCCGGTATTTGTTCTGCCCCATCATACTTATGAGCTGTTCTACAACAGAAGAAGCCGATTTCAGTTCTTCCTTCTTCTTCCAACCGGTACTCAAATCTACACAGATAATTACATCCGCTCCCATTTCCTTTGCCACATCAACCGGCAGATTGTTCAAGGCGCCGCCATCCACCAGCATCTTTCCTTTCCATTCTACCGGAGCAAACACGCCCGGTATCGACATGCTGGCACGCATCGCCAATGGCAACGAGCCCGATGAAAACACCACCTCCTTGCCTTCTACCAGATCTACCGCCACGCAACGGTAAGGAATAGGTAGGTTGGAGAAATCATCCACCTGATGATACCCCACGGTAAGTTTAGAGAAAAGGTTAAAGATATTCTGCCCCTTCACATAACCAGTTGGCAACGAGACCTTCCTCTCTTTGGAAAGAGGTATATGAACGATATATTTCTCCCTTTCTTCTTTAGAAAGAAAAGTCTCCGATTCACGTTTCACCTGGTCGCTCAAAAGGAAAAGCCAGTTCTGGTTACGGTAGAGGCTATCGATATCCGCAGCATCGTAGCCGATGGCATAGAGTCCGCCCACGATGGCACCGATACTGGTTCCGGCAATATAATCTACAGGAATATCAGCCTCTTCCAGCACCTTGAGCACACCTACTTCAGCCGCACCCTTGGCACCACCTCCACCCAACACGAGCCCCACCTTCTTGCGTGGCTGCTGGGCTTGCAGAGGAGTATGAGCAAAGCAGCAGAATAAAACCAAAAAACATAATATCTTATCTCGATGTACCATCATATTGCTCCTTTTAAAAATGAATAACTGGCACGGCAAAGATACGAAGAAAGATTGGAACTCGCAAGAAAATCTGAAAGAAAATGGCTGAGGACACGGAAATTTAAAGGATTATGCGAATCAATCCAGATACTGCAAAAATCAGAGATAACAAAAAGATTCGCCACCTTTTTTATATTATCCCCCATTTTTCTTGCAAAATCAAAATATTCTTCTCAAAATCTTTGGAGTTTCAATAATTATCTGTATCTTTGCAGAGTGAAATGTTTAAAAATTACAATTATGGCAACACAAGTATTACAATTCAATCAGGCCCAGCAGGCGGTGCTCAATGTTATCTCTTGTTTGCAGTCAGAACAGGACTTGGCAGACTTGAAACGAACATTAGTAAAGTTCATGAATGATCGCTTGCAGCGAGAAATAGATAAGCTTTGGGAATCTGGCGAAATGAGCAATGAAAAGTTGCAGGAAATGCAGTCAGAACATTTGCGCACGACTTATAAATAAACTGACTATGCAGAGAAATATCGTCTTAGATACCAACTGTCTCTTGCAGATAATTGCAAGGAAAAGCAAAAATTATTTCTTATGGGAAAGATTCTTGAATGGGGACTATTGTCTCTGCTTTACAACTGAAATTCTAGAAGAATACGAAGAAATACTTTGTTTAAAAACGAATCGATTAATAGCAACTATGGTATTAGAGATTATAACTCAAGCTCCAAATACCCAAAGAGTTGATGCTCATTATCATTGGAATCTTATCACACAGGATCCCGATGATAATAAGTTTGTGGATTGTGCAGTCTTTGCTAATGCCGATTTCATTGTATCAGATGATAAACATTTCAAAGATTTAGAAAACATTGATTTTCCAAGAGTACTAGTAGTTAGATTAGAAGAGTTTGCCAGATTATACCGAAATCTTGATGCCAACTAATAAACGAGATTCTTGAATACAAGAATCTATGGAAGAAGATATTGCGATAGCTGATATCAAAGTGCAGATGGAAGGAGAAATCTGGTTTCCCCGTCTGAGATGACTGTCTCATAGGAACAGCCTACTGTTCCCTATTCCGCCAGTAGGCTGTTCGCCCCAAACAGCCTACTAGCCATACGCAAACAGCACACTTATCTTTCGGAGATAAATATCAGGATATCGGAGATTTATCTGCCAAAAACAGCCATATCAAAACAAAAACGAAATGAAACTTCCCTGAAATTTGGAGGGTTTAAAAAAATATATTACCTTTGCACCCGCAAAAAAGATAAGATTATGAACGGATTGTATACTATATTATTATTGGTGCTGAGCAACATCTTCATGACGCTAGCTTGGTACGGACACCTCAAGTTGCAACAAACGGGCGTGAGCAGCAACTGGCCTCTTATCGGTGTCATCGCCTTCAGTTGGGCTATCGCCTTCTTCGAATATTGCTGTCAGGTACCAGCCAACCGCATCGGTTTCGTGGATAATGGCGGACCGTTTAATCTGGTCCAACTCAAGGTGATACAGGAATGCGTATCGCTTATCGTCTTCGCCATCATCGCCAATATCCTCTTTCAGGGACAGGGATTGCACTGGAATCATTTCGCAGCCTTCTGCTGCCTGATTGCAGCCGTTTATTTCGTATTCATGAAATAGCCGGATAAGGAGTTAACTCAATATAACTCCTTATCCGGCTACCTTTTTAGTTTTACACCTGCCCTACACCAGCTTATAGATTTCGCTCGGTGTCTTGCGCTTCAATACTTCCAGCTGGAAGTCCTTGCCGGCTATGATGCCTTTGCTGCGCAAAATCTGCTCCACGGTTTTGCGTGCCAGCTCAGGATGGTTGTTCTCCTCGCTGAGATGACAGAGCCAGACGTGATGAAGCTCCGGTGTAGCATAATTGGCAAGCGCCTCGCCACAATCGTCGTTGCTCAGATGACCGTTATCTCCCAGAATGCGATCCTTCAGATACTGGGGATAATGACCCTGCTGGAGCATCTCTACACTATGGTTCGCCTCGAGCACAAGATAGTTGGCACGACCGATAAAGTCGTGCATCTCTTCAGTAATATGCCCCACATCGGTGATGAGACAGAAGTTTACACCACCGCACTCCACGAAATAGCCAACATTGTCGGTACTGTCGTGGGGTACACCGAACGGAGTAATCTTAAACTCGCCCAGTGTGAAAGTTACTTTCTTCTCTATCACACGAGCATGGTTAGGCTCTATCTTCTTTCGAACACAATAGTTGCGCTCGATGCCTTGATGTACTTTACGGGTCGTATATACCGGTAGATGATAGTCAGTACTCAGACTCCCCACCGATTTTACATGGTCGGCGTGGTCATGGGTGATGAGGACGTGATGCACATCCTCGAAGCGAAGTCCATAGTTATGGAAATGCTTCTTCAATATTCTTATTCCTACTCCTACGTCTATCAGTATCGAATCCGTATCAGTGTAAAGATAATAGCAATTGCCACTACTTCCACTGCCAAAGGATATAAATTTCAGCATTTTAATTGTTATTTTCCATGCAAAGTTAGCAAAAAAGATTCTTATTACAAAGTTTTTTACTATCTTTGTGCCGAAATATCGCAAAAAAATAGAATTTTTAAGATTTGAGAATCATGATGAAGAAGTCGATGATAGGTTTATGCATAGCTGTGGCATGCATGACCGCAAGTATATTCAGCCTTTCGGGCTGTGAACCTCACGAAGGCAGCGAGGACCAGCTGAAGGCAGATGTTGATTCGTTTGCCAACAATTATTTCAACTGGCATTTCCCGAAAGCCGTGAAGTATTGCACCCAGGAATCGGAGCGCTGGCTGCGTTATGCTGCAAGTAATGTGAACGAGACCGACGTGGAACTGCTGCGCCAGAAACCGGAGGATGCCAGCATCGAGATTACGGATATTGATTTCGGTGACGATGAAACAAGTGCCACCGTTACCCTTACGGTTCATAATTTTCTGCAGATGGACAGCATCGGGCAGGATCCGCAGCTCATAGAACAGGCCGATTTCCAACTGCCGATGTGTATGGAAAAGGGGCTCTGGAAGATTAAGTTGGATAAATTGCCTTGAAAAAAGTAAGGAGTTTCTGAGGGGCATCATAATCAAAAAAGATGCCCTACAGAAACTCCTGGCTATAAACTGTTAACCATAAACAGTTAACTATAAACTATTAGCTGCATTTAGAACGGCAAACCTACTGCGAAATGGAAGGCGAAATCGCGGTCTAGTTTCGGGTGGATAATCGCCCAATGCTCTTCCTTCGTTCCGTAGGCTGGATTGATTGCCTTCATACCCATATCCAGACGGAGAATGAAGTAATCGAAATTCAACCTGAGACCTAAGCCATAGGCTACAGCTATCTGCTTGTAGAATTCATCTATCTTGAACTGGCCGCCAGGCTGATCCTGATAATTGCGAAGTGTCCAGATATTACCGGCATCGATAAACGCTGCACCCTCAAACTTCCAGAAGAGCGAAGTGCGATATTCGGCATTCAAGTCGAGCTTCACATCACCCGTCTGGTTGATGAAATCTATTCTACCGTCAGTTCCCTTAAACTTGCCCGGACCTAATTCTCTTACGCCCCAACCTCTTACCGAGTTGGCACCACCCGAGAAATAACGCTTTTCGAAAGGTAGCACCGTACTGTTGCCGTAAGGATAAGCCACACCGATACCCGCATGCAGCGCCAGAGCATTACGCTTATCAAACTGCATCAGATGGGTATAATCTACATCAAACTTGGCATATTGGGCATAAGCTATATTAAATAATGTACGCTGCCCCTGGCTGTTCACCTTGAAACCAAATGTCTTGGAAACACCGCTCAGCAGATTGCCCGAACTCTCTACATTCACTCGCACAGCATCTACCCCATCGCTATAACTCAAACCGAAACCCATCTTCATGATAAACAGGTCTTCGTAATTGTAGCGGAGGATGGCATTTCTGTTTTCTGCATTATCAAGATAGTCTCTCTTGAAAGTCTCGGATATCCATGGCATATACACATAGTTGAGATCGAGCAGGTCGAAACGCCAGGCCAGGTGATGACGCGGTTCTGTCCAGCGATAACGCCAGGCAGTAGAGAATACGCGGCGATGAAACTCCGGTCGGTTCTGAAGATTCCAACTTGCCGACAACTCGCTGTTTGCCGTCTGTCTTCTTCTGAAATTTCTTGAAAGGAAAGGCGCCAAGAAACGAGGGAAAACCAGTTTGCCTTCAACCGAATATTCTGTATAGTTCTGATCCTGATACCCCTCCAGACCGGTAATAGCCTCGTAGGCTCCACGAAGTTCGATGCTCAACTGCTCACTACCTCTGAAGAGATTTCGGTTGGTATAAGTGAGCGATGCTGCAGCTCCCAAGTCGCCCGCCGTATTGGTTCCCTCCGGCTGGAAGGCGATGGTAGAAGGCTTGTTGGTACTGATCTGGATATTGCAATCCATCTGCCGGCTGATGCTGTCCCTCTCCATTCCGTTCTCCGTAACCTGGTTGCTGTCAGGAACTTCAGAGAAACTGATGTTGGTATACTTCACCGCCTGCAGACGGGCAAAGTTGTTATAGGTACGCTGCAAGGCGGCGGCACTGTAGGGACGGCCTTCTCTGAGGGCAGTGGCATTGAGCAAAACCTGATGGCGCAGATGGATTCGGTCGCTGTCATTACTCAGATAGTTGATGTTTCTGATTTCATATCGGGGATGATCAACCTCAGGAGCATTACTGTTTGCCTTATACTTCATCAGGTGGAGCGTCAGGGCGATATCCTTCTGTCCCGCAATCGTATCGGCAGAAAATTGGATAAAATCTTTATGAAAGCGGAAATAGCCATCATTGGTCAGAAGGCTGGAGATACGCCTGCGCTCATTATCCAATGTTTCTACCGTAAATCTCATACCCGGCTTAATCTGCTGATTATCGGGATTATCGAGATGCAGAAGTTGCTGGATATGTTCATCTTCCACTTCATATTTCACCTTACCTATCATAAAAGGTTCTCCGGGATGCAACAGATAGGTAGCATCCAGTTTCTTTCCTTTCTTGGTGGTATAGAGCGACACCCCAGCATGCATGAAGCCCTGGTTCTGCATGGCGGTAAGCAGATCCTGACAGGAGAGCCGCGCCTGCAAAGTATCGTAGATGACAGGCTTCTTGCTGAAAGGATTCTTGAAGAGCGAGAAGAGTTTCGGTTTCTCTTTCTGGCGCACATACTGCTTGAGCGCCCCGACATTATACCCTGCCGAGTCGCTCTTCACTTCCACCTTATTTAATATATACTCCCCTTCCGGCACCATTTTGCTTGAAGAACAAGATGCTATGAGCAGCGGCAAGGCAAGTAATGAAATCTTCTGTATTTTCAAAATATCTATCGTTTTTGATATGCAAAGATAATGCAAAACAAATTAAATACAAAATATTTAGCACTTTTTATTTTGAAATGTCTATATTTTATGTTACCTTTGCACACATATAGACAAAAAATAAATGATTAGCAAGAATAAAATAAAGTACATACGTTCGCTCGAACTGAAGAAGAACAGAAATAAAGAAGGAAAGTTCGTGGCAGAAGGTTTCAAGGTGGTAGACGATCTGCTCGCTCTGCAACCTGCCGACCTGATTGTGGCTACCGGCGAATGGATCCGGGGCAAACACTTCGGGGCTGAAACCGAAGTGATAGAGGTTACTGATGAAGAACTGAAGAAGGTAAGTTTCCTGCAACATCCGCAGCAGGTGCTTGCCGTATTCAGACAGGCAACATCAGGAGATTACTCTATTAATACCAGCGAACTGAGTCTGGCGCTCGACGGCGTTCAGGACCCGGGCAACCTGGGCACCATCATCCGCATCGCCGACTGGTTTGGCATCACCCATATCTACTGCAGTCAGGATACTGCCGACGTATACAATCCGAAGGTGGTTCAGGCTACGATGGGCAGCATAGCAAGAGTGAAGGTAGAATATGGCGACCTGCTGGGACTGGTAGAATCACTTCCTGCCGATGTTCCCGTTTACGGCACCCTGCTCGACGGCGACAACATCTATCAGCAAAAGCTCGAAAACCGAGGACTCATCGTGATGGGAAACGAAGGAAAAGGCATTTCGCCTGCTCTGGCAAAGAAGGTGAATCACAAGTTGCTCATCCCTAACTTTCCGGAAGGTAGAGCTACCGCCGACAGTCTGAATGTGGCTATCGCTACCGCCATTACCTGCTCAGAATTCAGAAGAAACTTTTAAAGGTAAAAGGGTAAAAAAGTAAAAAGGTAAAAAAAAGCGATAATTAGAAATTAAAACAAGATAGTTATGGAAGTAAATGAATTATTTAAGCACAGAAGTATAACTTCCTGCATGAGAGCATCATACGATACCATAACAAGTGACTTCAGATCACTCGTAAAACAGACATGGACTACCCATGTTCCATTTGCTGTATTGCTGGCTATCGTACTCTATTTCCTCCTCCCCAACAAACCGCTTCACGATTGGGGAGCCGTGAATCCGATGGCTTCGTTCATCCTGCAAACCATCATTTACGGAGCCACTATCGTAATGGCTATCGTATCATTCTGGCATCTTCTGCCAAGAAAGCAACTGTGTCCTAAGGGCGAAAAGCGCAAGATAGGCAAATCCCTCCTCCGCATTCTCCGCCACTTCGGTGGTTTCTTTCTGACCAGTTTTCTCGGCATGATTATCGTAGGCATCGCTACCTTTATCGCAGCCCTGCCTTCCATCATCCTCATCATCGCACAGTTCTATTCACAGCTCGGTGCGCTTGATGGTGACCCGCTCGGTGTGCCGGGTTATTTCACCCCACTCCTCTTCCTGGTGTTTACCATCACCTTCCTGCTCATCATCTACGCCCTGAGCTGGCTCGGCATTTCACTTGCCTATCAATTCGGCTCTTACAAGGTGCAAGACGAAGAGAAGAAGAGAATGAAGGAAAGCCAGAAGATGGCAACCGCAGAAATTGAAAAATATTAATCGTATTAACATATATAAGAGACATGAAACAGACAAGATTACTCTTCATCGACCGCGATGGAACTCTGATTCAGGAACCAGAGGATGAACAGATTGACAGCTTCGAGAAGCTGGTATTCACCAAGGGCGTGTTCCGCAATCTCTCCTTCATTGCCCAGCACACCGACTACGAGCTGGTGATGGTGAGCAACCAGGACGGACTGGGTACCGACTCCTTTCCGGAAGATACCTTCTGGCCAGTCCACAACTTCATCATCCAGACCCTGGAGAGCGAAGGCATCCACTTTGCCAAGCAGCACATCGACCGCCACTTCCCTGAGGATAACTCGCCGATGCGCAAGCCAGGAACAGGCATGCTGACTGAATATATCGACAACCCGGCATACGACCTGGCAAACAGTTATGTAATCGGCGACCGTGAAACCGATGCCCAGCTTGCCGAGAACCTGGGTTGCAAGAGTCTGATTCTCGGAAAAGACGGCATGGACTGGGATAAGATTGCTGAGATTCTCTTTGCCGGCGACCGCATCGCAGAAGTGAAGCGCACCACCAAGGAAACGGATATCTACATCAAGGTAAATCTCGATGGTTCAGGAAAATGCGACATTTCTACCGGTCTCGGTTTCTTCGACCACATGCTAGAACAGATAGGCAAGCACGGCATGATGGACCTCACCATCCATACCAAGGGCGACCTCTATGTGGATGAGCATCATACCATTGAGGATACGGGTATTGCACTGGGCGAATGCCTGCTGCAGGCTTTAGGTGATAAGCGCGGAATAGAAAGATACGGCTACAGTCTGCCGATGGACGACTGTCTCTGTCAGGTAGCATTGGATTTCGGTGGCCGTCCATGGCTGATTTGGGATGCCGAGTTCCACAGAGAGAAGGTGGGCGAAATGCCAACCGAGATGTTCAAGCATTTCTTCAAGAGTCTGAGTGATGCAGCAAAGATGAACCTCAATATCAAGGCTGAAGGCGAAAATGAGCATCACAAGATAGAAGGCATCTTCAAGGCACTTGCCCGTTCGCTGAAAATGGCGGTAAAGAGAGACATCTACCACTTCGAGCTTCCTAGTTCTAAGGGAATGCTGTAAGGAATTTATAGTTAAGAGTTTATAGTTTATAGATGACTGTTGCTATAAACTATAAACTCTTAACTATAAACTATTATTAGAACTTTGTCATGAACTCCACAACAATCTTATCTTTTTCTGAAACTTTAGCTATACCACCTTTACGATAGAAATATTTCTCGTAGTTGATACGGATATCTGAGATGAATGGCTTGGCAAGGCTCAAGGTTACACCGCCCGTAACACGATGGCGCTTATAATCATTGATCTTCAATGCACCCAGTTCTGTATCAGAACCGCCATATCTTGTACCATCACTGTGGTCGCTCATGAAATCATATCTTGCCAAAGGCGAAACCTTCCTGATAAGGCTCTTAGGATTAGCCACCGGAATATCATAGCATACGAAACCATCGAATGCATGAACATCGTGGAAAGCATCCTTACTGTAATGCTTGTAAAGATACTCAGCCTCAGCAATGAAACCACCCTTGTGGAAGGTGATACCGCCATCATACATCGTTACCGTAACATCAGATGGCTTGATCTTCTGGGTACTCAACACCAGGTTGACATTTGGGAAGAGGAACTGAGCCTTGGCTGAATAGTTAACGCCCTTGGTCCAGTAATCCTTCTGGTTGGTCAAACCCGAACCGTTGAAGATACCGGCATTCACCACAATTGGGAAACCTACATTCCAGGTGTATCCGATTTCGGCACCCACGTCGCGCACGTTGCCCACCTGCTTGGCGATGAACGAGCGGTTGGCGAAGTACTGCTGATGAGGAGAACGGTGAGCATCAATAGTGAATGGCACACGCTCCTGACCAATGGTAAGCTGCAGTGTCTTCCAAGGCTTGATGCGGGTATAAGCATCGAGCATCTTGATCTTACCCTCATCACAGAGATCAATCTCAGCCTTATAACTAACCTCCTTTGTTACATTTCCTGCTACATTGATACGGGCCGTACGCACCTCAAATCGTCCCTCCCCTTCCTCGGTTTGGTATTCATACTTAGAACGGATGGTTCCACCTATCTTCATTGTCTTGACGAATTCAGGCACATTGTTTTCAAGAGAACTCTTTTCTGAGTTTTGGGCATTCATTCCCATCGACACTATAGACAGTGCTATAAACAGATACGTTTTCTTCTTCATTTTTACCTTATATATATAGCTTAATTGATTGTTACCAACAAGAAAGCAATCCCGTTATGAATTGAAATCCTACAAGATGCCTTTCTATTTCTTTTCGGCTGCAAAGATAAGAATAAAATATTTCTTTCACAAAACATAAGTATTAAAAAAGTGTTACATTGCCTGTTTACAAAGCGTGTAATATGATTGTAACGCCCGTAATATCGATGTAACATCATCGTCATAAACATGTAACCATCTTTTCGCTCTAGTTTAAAAATATCGCCGTACCTTTGCAACCGAAAAGAAATACAATTAACATATATGATTATATGAAGGAAAATAAAAAAGCAATTTTGGAGATTCTCAAGAAGAAGTCCAAGAAAGACGGTAAGTTTGAAAACTTGGTTCTCAACCTCGCCTTACAGAAGATTGACAGCGATAATTTTGAGTTTGACGGCGGGGCAGTCTATACCGCCGACAAGAAGCGCTTGGTTTACTACATGAACCATGATGCCAGTTTTACGATTCCTGAGGGAGTAGAGATTATCGGAGAGATGGCTTTCCGTGGCAAGAAACAATTGGCTCATGTCATCATCCCTAGTACGGTGAAGGAGATTGAACATGATGCATTCTATGATTGTGATGAATTGGATAACATTTATATACCAGCCAGCGTGAAAGCTATCAAAGCATACGCTTTCGCTGAATGCGACAAACTGAAGAAGATTACTTTCGCAGGAACTCCAGAAAAGTTGAGCCGTCATACTTTCGATGACTGCGACCAGTTGCACGACATCATCGTTCCAGCAGGCAGCAGCAAGTTCTTCCGTAAAGAGCTTCACTTTATCGACGGAGATACAGATTTCCTCGTTCTGGAAGTACCAGGCAAAGACTCTAAAGAACCTTCTAAGAACAAGAAGGACGAGAAAGTTTCTGAAAAGAAAGCTGACTTAGAGAAGAAGGAAGCTGCTCCAGAAAAGAAAGTTGAAAAAAGAATAAGAAAGAGTCTACAAAAATAAAATAACCCACAAACTTTCGAATGTGGTTCAAGAACGGACTGAAAGCCCAAAAGCCCCTAGCCCAGGACGTATGGAAAGACATTAGAAAGTTAAATAACTCTATAATTAGCAAACGACTATGACCAAAGAAGAATTACTCAAAAAGGCATACGTAGAACGCGATATCAGTTGGATGTACTTCAACCATCGCATTCTCCAGGAAGCAGAGAAAGAGTACGTTCCATTGTTGGAGCGTCTCTCTTTTCTCGGTATTTATTCCAATAACCTTGACGAGTTCTTCCGTGTCCGCGTGGCATCACTCAACCGCATGCTCAACCAGAAGCTCGACAAGGATACCGAACAGCAGATTAAGAAATCACTTAAAGCAATTAATAAACTCAATGAATCTTATTCGAAAGAATACACTGAGGCGGTGGATACGGTTTTCCGAGAGCTTGAAGTACACAAGGTTCGCCTGCTCAACGAAGACCAGCTCAACGACGAGCAGAAGGAATTCCTTACGCAGTTCTTCTACGACAAGCTCAATGGTTCTGTCAACCCTATCTGGCTCAACGAGATAGACGACCTCTCCACACTGGAGGACAACCGCATTTACCTTGCCGTAGAAAAGGCTGAGGATGACAAGAAGAAGAAATATGCCGTAGTAAAGGTACCAGATAGAGTTTACGGACGCTGGGTAAAGGTGCCGGCAAGCGAGGGTTTTGACAACATCATGTATCTGGACGATGTAATCAGATACTGTCTACCTCTGGTATTCCTCGGTTTCAAGGAGAGCACCTACCGTGCTTTCAGTTTCAAGTTTACCAAGGATGCCGAAATGGAGATGGACAATGATGCCGACTTCGGAACCATGGAGAAGATTGCACTGGGTGTAAACAGCCGTAAGAAGGGTGAAGCCGTGCGCGTAATCTACGATCAGGAGATGCCGAAGGAACTCCAAAAGAAACTCCGTGAGCGATTGAACACCAAAGAACTGGATGCTTCACTGGCTGGCGGAAGATACCAGAACCACAAGGATCTGATGTCGTTCCCAGATTGCGGACACAAGGAACTGAAATACGAGAAGTGGGCTCCTATCATGAAACCGGAGTTCCTCTCCAACGAGAGCATCCTCGACCAGATTCGTGAGAAAGACCGTTTTATCCATGTACCCTACCATAGCTTCAACGGCTACATCCGTGTGCTCCGTGAGGCAGCTATCAAACCCGAGGTGAAGGCGATTAAGACCACCCTCTATCGTCTGGCAAAGGATTCAAAGGTAGTGAAGGCACTCATCACTGCTGCCCGCAACGGTAAGAAGGTAACTGCCGTGGTAGAGCTTCTGGCACGTTTCGACGAGGAAAGCAACATCAAATGGAGCAAGCGCATGCAGGAAGAGGGCGTGAACGTAATCTTCGGTGTAGAAGGACTGAAGATTCACTCCAAGCTGCTCTATATCGAATCAAAGAAGGGCAACATCGCCTGTGTGGGAACCGGAAACTTCCACGAGGGCAATGCCAAGATCTATACCGACTATCTGATGATGACCGCCCGTACTAAGCTGGTAAACGAGGTGGCTAAGGTATTCGATTTCATCGACCGTCCATTCTCACCATTCCGCTTCAACGAGCTTCTCGTCTCTCCAAACTCCATGAAGAGCCGTATCCTGCGCATGCTTGATACAGAAATCAAGAATGCCAACGAGGGCAAGGAGGCTTGGGTGAAGATGAAGATCAACCACATCACCGATACCGACATGGTAACCAAGCTCTATCAGGCTTCAAAGGCTGGCGTGAAGATCGACATCGTAATTCGCGGCAACTGTTCGCTGGTGCCAGGCATCGCCAAGCTCAGCGACAACATCCGCTGCGTGGGCATCATCGACCGCTATCTGGAGCACAGCCGTATCCTCATCTTTGCCAACGGAGGCAAGCCAAGATACTTCATCGGTTCTGCCGACTGGATGCCAAGAAACCTCATCAACCGCATCGAGGTACTCACCCCGGTATATGACGAGGATATGCAGGCAGACCTGCTCCGCACCATCTCCTATGGTATGAGAGATACGATGAACGGCAGAGTGGTAGATGGCAAGGGCGGCAAGGAGTTTGTGGAAGGCGAACCATTCCGCAGTCAGGAAGAACTTTATAAGGCATATAAATAATAAAGCATATAAATAATGATGAATTTAGCATCCATTGATATCGGCTCAAACGGAGCCCGACTCCTCATCAAGCGCTTCGATCCCGAGGCAATCCGAGAGGAAGACCGCATCAAAAAACTCATGTTCATCCGCATCCCATTGCGATTGGGTAAGGATGTATTCACCCTGGGAAAGGTTTCCAAGGAGCGTGAGAAGATGATGCTCCACATGATGAAGGGCTTCAAGCAATTCATGAAACTCAATGACGTAGAGGCATTTCGCGCCTGTGCCACTTCAGCCATGCGCGATGCCGAGAACGGCAAGAAGGTGCTCAAGAAGATAGAGAAGCAAACCGGCATCAAACTCGAAATCATCAAGGGGCAGGAGGAGGCACAGCTCCTCTACAACAACCTGGTAGAGAAAACAGACTCCAACGAGGGCAGCTTTGCCTACATTGATGTGGGCGGTGGTTCCACGGAGGTGAGTATCATCCATGACGGTGTGCTCGCCGAAAGCTATTCCTACAACATGGGTACTCTGAGAATGCTGAGCGGCAAGGTGACTGCCGAAACCGAAAAGCTCTTCAAGGAGAACCTGACGAGATATGCCGAGCAATACGGCGACATCAGGATCATCGGTTCGGGTGGCAACATCAACAAGTTGAACAAGCTGGCACGCCACAGCAAGCAGGACTCCAAAAACCTGACGCTTGCCGAACTGAAGCGTCTCCACTCGATGATGCAGCCCCTGAGCATCGAGGAGCGCGAGATTTCCTTCTCCCTGAAAGAAGACCGTGCCGACGTCATCATTCCTGCCGCTGAGATTTTCCTCAAGGCATGCGAATACCTGAAGTGTGAAAACATCATGGTGCCCAACATCTCGCTCGCCGACTCCATCGTGGATGGACTCTATGAGAAGATGATGGCAAAAACAGAAGAATAAACCGTTTCATCCACAAATAAAAAGATCCGAGACAGATGGCTAGCAATAGCCGCTGTTTCGGATCAACTTTTTTATAATTCGGATAAAAGAGGTATTTACTATACTTCAGATAAGAGAGTAAGTACATATCCCTTTTTCTTCAGCGACTCAATCTTAACGGTCACATCATGCTGAAGAGCATGACGGAGATACGTCATCTGCACATTCACAGCCAGGGAGTTGGCATAACTCACGGTTCCCCACACCGCCTCCTGTATCATCTCCTTGCTTACTACATTACCGATATTCTTCGCCAGCAGACGGAGGATGTCGGCTTGTCGGCTGGTGATGAGCACACGAGAGGAACGGGTACGAAGTTCATTGTTATTATAGCAGAAGGTGGTTTCACCGAAATGATACACCTCCTCTTCTATCGTCTCACTCTCATTCATAGAGAACCGCTCCTCTATTCTTGCCAACAACTCTTCCGGATAGAAGGGTTTGGCAAGATAATCGTTTGCCTTCAGGGAGAAACCTTTCAGTCGATCGTTCTTCTCCGTACGGTCGGTGAGAAAGAAGATAAGCACCTTCGGGTCGATGGTTCTGATGCGCTCAGCCACCTCATAGCCATCCATCTCCGGCATATTGATGTCGAGCAATACCAGGTCGGGCTTCACCTCCGGGAACTGTTCCCATGCCTTCTTGCCATTGCCGGCATAAGTCACATCGTAGCCATGCTGCTGCAGGAAACTCTTCAGCAACATGGAATACTTCAAGTCATCGTCTGCAAATAATATCTTGATCATTTTTTCTGTTGTTTATAGCGTTAAACCGGATGCATCAGGAATGTTGCGGGATGACTATTGAAATCCTGGTTCCCTTGCCCACTTCGCTCTGCATCATTTTTCTACCCCCATGGGCCTTCACAATCATATCCACAAAACTCAAGCCCAAGCCGATGCCCGGCTGCATCATATCCGGGTAAGTATTGCTGCGATAGAACTTCGTCCAGACTCTCTGCTGCTCGTCGGACGAAATTCCGATTCCATTATCTGATACAGAAATCATGACTTCCCCCTTCCCGGTATCTCGGCAGGCAACATGGATATTGACTATGTCTCCAGAATACTTCACCGAGTTCTCCATCAGGTTGCTGACCACATTCAGAAGCTGGTCTCTATCTCCCATCATCAGGTCGGAAGTGCGCTGGTAATCGAGCGAAACATTCACCTCCTTCTGTCTGTTCTTTCGATACACAGCCACCAGATTCAGCAAGGCGGCATGGATATCGAAAGACGTTATCTGGAGCGGGATATGTTCCTCTGCCCTGATTACTTCCCGGAGTTTGGCGAGATAGGCGGTCAGGTTATCGCTTTCCTCTCTAACCGTCTCCATGATGAGAGCATTCTCATCCTTCTCATCTGTCTTTTGAGCAGAGAATACAGATACACACATCTTCAGCGTCTGCACGGGGCGTTTCAGCTCGTGAATCATCGTATGCACAAAGTCGCTTCGCATCTTATCCACCTTCTTCTGCAGGAGCATCACCTTGATGAGATAAGCTATGCTCAGGAGAAGCATGATGGTAACCAGCAGACTTCCTATCATCTGCCACATCATTCCCTTCAGGATGGGCAGCATCGGCACCTGCATCCTCATTTGCATCGACTGATACTGGATAGGATTGAAAGGCACTTCTACCAGCATTTCGTGATGAAACAAGGTAGGAGGCTCTACGATTCTTGTCTGCCACAGACGATGCTTTCCCGTCTTCATCTCTGCCCCGATGAAATCATTGCCCAGTTTCCTACTGATGAAACGGTCAAAATGCGCCTTATCAAAACGGGTAAGCTGGTAAGTGATGTAAGTATTCAGGCAATCAAAAGAATTGTTGGAATCCGTCTCACGCAAATCGAAAGTATCTCTCTTCTCCATCACGTTGCCGAATCCCGGCTTGCTATACACCACTCCACCAATGATTGTATCCGTATCCAGCGGAGAGCAAACCGTAGTACAGGGACTCTTGTAGTCTGAAAAATATGCCGTAACGACATAACCGATATGTGATTTTTCTTTTACCGCCGCTCCGATATTTGTCTGATAAGTGACTATTGCCTGTTCCGCCTTTTCGGCATTTTTCTTCCCCATCTCTCCCATCGAATAGGTCACGCTATTGTAGAGCCAATAGGTCTGCAAGCCTATCAGCAGGAAAGAGGAAAAGATGGCGAGCAGCCAGACTTGTTTGATTCTTCTATTCATATCATTTTTTCTTTTTTCAGTGCAAAGGTACGAAGATTTCACTATATATAATAAGGTGAAGCAAGATTATTTTGCCAGCGTAATGTTTCAGTAATGATTATTTGCGATTTTGAGCCCGAAAAGCTGTTCCTTTGCAGACGAAAACAAAAAGCAAGGAAGAAAATGAAGAAAGAAACAGTTATATGTGCGATGCTAGCCACCGCCACCTGTGCAACAGCACAAAACGGGAAATTCCCGACATCCGGAGTTTCCGCAGACTCAGTACAGACGGAAAAAGATTCAATCAAAGCTGATAAGGAGGCCGAGATTCAAGCCGTAACCGTAACAGGTCATCGCCCGATGTACAAGATGAGAAACGATGCCCTGGTTACCCGTGGCCGCAACACTCCTTTGGCAAAGGAGCCAACGCTGGAAGATGTATTGAAGCACATACCCGGCATGAAACAAACCTCCGATGGAACTCTGGAAGTAAACGGACTGGGAGCACCCACCATCTATCTCAACGACAAGAAGGCTACCTCTGCCGAACTCTCTCATCTCGATGTGAAGCTGATAGATGAAATAGAACTCATTACCACTCCTGGTGCAAAATATGATGCAACGACGGGAGCCGTACTGAGAATCCTGACGAGAAGAACAGACGAGGGTATATTCGGCAAGATGCAGGTGTATGATAAATTGAGCGAGGTGAATACCAACCACGAGGAATTGACTCTGGGTTGGGTAACGAAGAAAATTTCGCTCACAGGATTTTACGGCTACACTGACAACCGATACAATGTGCATCAGCCACAGGAAGCGCTCGTAAGAGCCAAAGATGGCGAATATCTCTTCGGAACCGACCGCTATGGCAAGAACAAGGCAAATTATAACGCTACAGAACTCAACTTCGACTGGTTAATCAGCAAGCAACACGAAGTGGGAATACAATGGGAAGGGCTTTGGCTGAATGGCGGCAGAAGCGAGAAACAGCAGCAGTACTATCGCTATCCTAACCCAGCAGGAGAAGATACAAATAGAGAGATGAAGCTTTCTGATGCGGATGGCGAGATGAAGTATTTTGATGCGGAGAGCCAGCAATGGGGACACCAGCGCAGTCACCACTTCAACCTCTTCCATCTGGCTAAATGGTCGAAGCATCTCTCATCACAGATTTATCTGGACTATGCCAGGAACAAGGATTCTGACAGCCAGCCTATCACGGAAAAAGAAGGTAGCGAGATGCAGGAAACCCTCAACCGTTCCAATTCCAACTACGATATCTATAGTGGAAGAATCGAAGTCAAGCAACTCATCTCTGACAAACATTCCATCAACTATGGTGGCGAATGGAGCCTGATGGAAGGCAAGGGTAAAACCGAAAGTTCTGCCGATATGCTTGGAACTACGGAATACAAAAACCACGATACCAAGACGGCTGCTTACCTGCAATATCAGGGTGGAGTTGGCAAATGGACCTGGTGGGTAGGCATCCGATACGAGCATCTCACCTCCCGATACACCAATCTGTCGGAAATATCTCCCGATAATATGGAGCGTCATTACGACCAATGGTTTCCATCGTTCGGTATCACTCTCAACGAACCATCGTGGCATCACTCGCTCAGCTTCCGAACTACCACCGCCCGACCTTCTTTCAGTCAGCTCAGTGGGAGCATCTACTATATCTCGCGCTTTCAGTATCAGATCAGCAATCCGAAGCTGCAGCCTGTCAACACCTATCGTCTGACCTACTCCGTGCAGTGGAAAGATTTCATGGGAATGCTGAGATACACCCGTACCGACCACTCCATCATGTACATTCATGAAGTGCCGGAGGACAAGCCCGTGAGATACGTGAGTACATTCATGAACTTCAACAAGATGCAGAAATACATGGCCTATCTCAACTGGGGTCACGTCTTCGGCTGCTGGCGTCCGAATGTCAATGCAAGCATCACTTACCAGCGCTTCTCCGTAAATGATCATGGAGAGCTAATCAGTTACAACGGAGCAACTTGGAATGCATCGTTTGACAATTACTTCACGCTACCAAACGACTATCAGCTGTCACTCTCCTACAGTTTTGACAACGGAGGACAAGTGGGCAAAACGAAGTTCAGCCCCACTCAGAACTGGAGTCTTGGTGCCAACAAATCGTGGATGGACGGCAGATTACAGGTTGCCTTCAGTGCCAACGACCTCTTCCATCAGCAGCTCTTCAAGGAGCGAACCCACGAGCATGCCGTTGACTTCTCCCAGACTGAGGATTACAAGCTATGGAGCTACAAGTTGACCGTAACCTGGAAATTCAACAAGCGCAAGGGAAGATACAACGGCATGAACAGTGCGGAAGATGAATTGAACCGACTATAGCCGGACAAGACTCTCTTGTCTTAATGATCATTATAATTTCAAGTATCCGGGTTATCCCACACCCAGCAGTTCTACTTCGAATATCAGGGTAGAACCGCCTGGGATGCCCGGCTGCGAGAACTTGCCGTAGCCCATTTCGGCTGGGATGTAAAGTTCCCACTGGTCGCCCACGTGCATCTGCTGCATGGCAACAATCCAGCCATCAATCAAGTCGCTCAACCGCATGGCGAATGGCGTGCCGCCACGGCTGGAATCAAACTTCTTGCCATTGATGGTCCAACCGGTATAATGAGCCGTCACGATGCTGCGTCGGCTAGGCTGTGCTCCCTTCGGGTCTCCCTGCTTCAACACCTTATAATATATACCACGAGGCAGCGCCATAACGCCCTCCTCCTTTGCCTTTTCCTCCAGCCAACGCTTGTTGGCCTCAACATATTCTCTTTTTGCCATAAATCTATTTGATACTTGATATACTATGATTTTTGCGCAAAGTTACAAAAATCTATCGTATCTGCAAAAGAAAAAGGAGAACTTTTTTTCTTTTATCAAAGAAAAGCAGTACCTTTGCACCCTAATCAACCAAAAATACGATATGCCACAATCACTACATATTGCAATTATTGGTGGGGGTGCCGCAGGATTCTTTGCGGCGATAGAGGCCAAGCGCAACTTCCCTCACGCCGACATCACGATTTTCGAGAAGAATTCGAAGGTTCTCGCCAAGGTGGAAATCACGGGAGGAGGAAGATGCAATCTTACCAATTCCTTTGACGAGATTTCCGACCTGAAACAAGCGTACCCTCGCGGACATAAACTGATGAAACGACTCTTCAAGAGATTCGACTACCAGCATGCCTTCGACTGGTTTGAGGAGAACGGCGTGCCTCTGGTTACACAGGAAGACCAGTGTGTGTTTCCGCAAACGCAGGATTCACACAGCATCATTAACTGCCTGGTGAATACCGCCAAGCGACTGGGCGTGAAGATACAATGCAATCATCAGCTCACCGCCATCACCGAACTGGAGGATGAGCGCCTGCTCCTGGATTTCAAAATTTCAAAAGGAAAGGGAAATCTATCGGGTGCATCTTCTGTCTCTCATCCCGTTTCCGAAATCAGGCAGATTGCCTTCCACCGGGTAGCCATCACCACGGGCGGTCATCCGAAGATAGAGAACTTCAAGCATCTCTCTGATTTAGGACATGCGATAGAGCAGCCTATCCCATCGCTCTTCACCTTCAACATTGCCGACAAGGCTTTCAAAAATCTGATGGGCACGGTGGTAGAGCCTGTATATACCAGCATTCCGGGCACCAAGCTGAAGGCTGAGGGTCCGCTCCTCATCACCCATTGGGGCATGAGCGGTCCTGCCGTGCTGAAACTCTCATCCCATGCAGCCCGCCATCTGCACGAGAACAACTATCAGATCAAAATTTCCGTGAACTGGGTACACGAGAGTAACCGCTCGCTGGTGGAAGAGAACATCCAGGGCATCATCATCGCCAACCCGCAAAAGCAGCTAGCTAGCATCCGCCCTTACAATCTCCCATCCCGCTTCTGGCTCTTCCTGATTCAGAAAATGGGATATGCACCCGAAAAGAAATGGAGCGAAATGGGAAAGAAGGGTTGCAACCTGCTGATAGAAACCCTCACCAACGACCTCTATCAGGTAAACGGCAAGGGAGCCTTCAAGGAGGAGTTTGTTACCTGCGGCGGTATCAGCCTCAGCAACATCGACCTGCATACCCTGGAGAGCAAGGTATGCCCTCACCTCTTCTTTGCCGGCGAAGTGCTCGACATTGATGCCATCACCGGCGGCTTCAATCTGCAGGCAGCCTGGACCACGGGATATGTGGTGGGACAACATATCGGAGAATAGCCTATTCCTCTTTCGATACAAAGTCTTTCACGATGCGGGTGTATTCCTCGTGATGGTCGCGATATGCCATAGCATGAACGGAGCCTTTGGCGATGAAGATAGCTTTTCTGCCCTTCGTCTTTGCCTCGTAAAGGGGATGCAGCATGGCGTAGGGCACGAAGGCATCCTTATCGCCATGGATAAAGAGCATCGGTTTGGTGCTCTTGCGAACCTGCTCTATCTGCTGCGCCTCGGCAAACGACCAGCCGTAGCGATACTGGCAAAGGGCAGAAGTGGTATTCATCAGCGGGAAGGCAGGCAAGCCAAACTGGTCTTTGAGCTGAGCGGAAAACTCATCCCACACGCTGGTATAGCCGCAATCCTCCACAAAACACTTCACGTAATCGGGAGTCTTCTCTCCCGATACTGCCATCGTGGTTGCCGCACCCATCGAAATACCATGAATCACCTGACGGGTATTCATCACTCTTCGTTCTTCATTTTTCACTCTTTGTTCTTCACTCTTCACTTTAAAAATCTCATTGGCGATTTCCGACCATCTGATCACATCCCATCTATCCTTCCATCCCATCTGGATATGATCGCCCTCGCTCTCTCCATGTCCATACAGATCTGGCAGGAGCACATTATACCCCATATCGTGATTATAGAGATAGGCGATGTGCAGCATTCCCTCGGAGCGCACCTGATAGCCATGCACCACCACGGCTGTCTTTTCCGTAGTCTTCGGTGCATAGAGATAGATGGCATGTGCCTTGTAGCCCGACGGCATCGTGACAAAGGTATCCTTCACGCAATGGTGCTGATACACAGAGTCCATCCAGCCAATCATCCAGGGGCACTCGTTTTTCATTCTGTTCTTCCAATGCTCAGCCGTCATTCTCTCCTCCTTCGGATAGTTGAGCGAATAATTGAGCATATAGTTGCTGGCACCATACAGTCCCAGCATCACGAGCACCACCAGGACCAGAGCCGAAGCGATGCCTATCTTTTTCTGTTTCATCTTCATTCTTATTGCCATTACAAATATCTATTATAGAGTTTCCGCTGCAAAATTAAGGAAAAAGATGGAGATGGCAAAGAAACAGAGGAAAAAATCCTGTTAAATTGAAACTATAATCTGCTCTTTTCTGCATTACCAGCACCCGTACCCTTATACTTGCTCTTGGTGGCATTGAAGTTATAAGTTACCGTCAGAGCAAAAGAACGAGAATTCATCTTGCACTTCTTGAACATAGACATACATGTGGCAAATGACTTCTGATTATCGTTCAGACCATGGAAGAGATCGTTTGCCTCCAACTGAATGCTAAGACTTTTCTTTAGGAACATCTTCTTGACAGAAAGATTCAAAGCACTGACACTACCCACTTCTGAGAAGCCAGAACTATGAGATGAAGATATGAAATAATCTACATTAGCCGACCAATCGTGATTCAAGGAAAACCAGTTGTTCAACCGAACAGAGAATTGAGGCTTGCGGAGATTACCATGATAACCATACTTCTCACCATTCACAAACTGTTGTTCAAAATCCAACTCCCACATCGGATGCCAGAAACCAAACACAGGAGTTGCCACTAAAGATAAGTCCATCACTTGTAAATAATCTATATTATAGGGCTTACTAAGCAGAATATCTGAGGTTGTATCATATAGCATTTCAAGAGTGGTGATGGCATGTTTGTTATAACCATAATTGGCAGAAAATCCTAACCAACCATACTGAACATCCCATCCTAAATTATATATATTGGTAGGAAGCAAGGAAGGATTGCCACCCTCGTAAATATAACGGTTGTCATATCTGGTAAAACCGGAAAGGACATCATAAGAAGGACGCTGAGTTTTCATCGATGCACTCCACTCCATCTGAAGTTTCCCCTTCTGATAACCAAGAGAGAATGTAGGGAACACATTATCGTATGTCCTACTCATCTCCCGTTCAGAGCAGTCATGACTTACATGCTCATATCTTGCTCCAGCCTGTAAGCCAATATGATTGCCTATAGCCAGATCGATATTGGCAAATGCAGCAAAGTTTTGCTCTTCTATCCTACTGTCAGAAGTGGCGATATACTCCTGTTCGTTCTGATAGAAATTATGAACATGACTATTGGTATATTCTGTTCCAACATTGAGATTTACTTTTTCAGAAAGAGGATAACCCAATTCCAACTTACCAGCCAACATGCGGCGTTTGTTTCTTGTTATACTGTTCACATCACGTGAGCCAAGTTCCTCACTCATTTCTACGGCATCTTGATAAGTCTTATCAGAAGACCAAAGAGCGGTAGCGTTCAGATTCACACTCATCTTGCCCAGTTTTCCCTCATAGTAGGCATCCGCCTCATGAACAGGACCTTGAATCGTACTACTTTCATCGTCATCATACTTCACTTTGCCTGCATGCTTCCCATCTTCCTTCACCTCATAGTCTGACTGCAGATTGAAATATTCATAGGTATTATTATAGACACTATAGAAGACACCAAATGAATTGTTATCATCTATCTGGTAGTTCATTCCCCATTTTCCGTATGGATTATGGGAACGCAACGTTCCTGAATAGGGCATCGCCAAGTTTACCTGATGCTGATTACCCATAATCGTGGTCTCCGTAGTTTGAGAAAGATGACGATAGGTATCATTCCATGCCAAGAGCGAGAAGATATCCAAGCCACCCATGCGATAATTGAGATTTAAATTCTCTATCCAATTATTCTTTTCGACAAAGGAATACTTGGAATAGAGACTGCCACTCAAACCCGTTCCCTGTTTTTTGATGGTATGTATGCGAATAACAGACCCCACCTCGGCACTATATTGTGCACCAGGATTGGTAATGACATCCACACTTTTCACCTCCTTAGAAGAGAGATGCTGCAATTCCTTGGTATCGGTAACTTTTCTGCCATTGATATAAATCTCAGGAGTACCTTTTCCGAATACGCTACAACCTCCATCGGCGTTCACTCTTACACGAGGAATCTGTTTCAATAAGTCGGAAACCATACCTACATCGCTCAACAATGTACCCTGAACCTGGGTCTGGAATCCACCATGGGTCAACTTGGTACGAGGGCGAACCGCCTTTACTATCACCTTCTGCAGGTTCATCGTTGCCTCCTTCAGAGTAATTGAACCTATCTTACCTGTATTATAAGTATCAACAGCGGTATGATAGCCCACGCAACTTACTCTTACTATCGCCTTTCTGGCTCCGCAGGGAATCACGAACTGGCCGTTCTCATTCGTCACACCGCCATTTATCAATGAAGAATCACGAACATTCAGCAGGGCTACATTGGCGAAATCTACAGGGCGATGATGCGCATCTACAATGCGACCTATCATCTTGGTGGGAGTCTTCTGCGTACACTCCACAAAGATGTTTTCGCCATCTATCGTCATCTTCATCGGATAGAAGCCCATGATCTGGCGGATGGCATCCGGAGCTGTTCGCTTCACGATACTTGTGGTAACCGTGAAATCTTCCAGTTCATCATACATAAAGTTGATACGATAATCCTTGGTGCTCTTGGCAAGGATGGTGAGTGCTTCTGACATAGAAGTGTTGCGGAAGCTGCGGGTGATGCGTTGGGCATAGATGGTCTGAAGAGAAAGGCTCATCAAACCTGCCAGCAGCATGATATATCTTAATCTTTTCATCTTATTCCACGATTAAAGTTTGACCTTCATGACGAATATTCACTTTCTCGAAATGATTCAACAGTTCGATGATATCATCCAGACTCATGTTCTTCTCCAGTTGCAGGAAGAGACGGATATGGCGAGCCGACTCGTTCTGATAAGTTACCTGGAGATGGAAATGCCCGGCAATAGGAGTAAGGATATTCTGAAGCTCAGCGTTTTCGTAAACCAATGGGAGCTGGGCAAGACTTGCAGAATCTGTCTTTTCTTCTATGTTGGATTTCTGAGGAGCAGAAACCTGCTGGATAGAATCCTTTTGGGATGCCACGAGTTCGGTATTGCTGTTATCTGATGGCTGATGAGAACGGGTTACCAGATGAATGGCTGCAAAGGTGATGCCGGAGACAACAAGGACGGCTGCAACGGCAGCCACCTTTCTCATCGGGCTCCAGAGAGAAAACAGCTTGGCAGTTTGCTGGGTTTCTGCATTCTGACTCATCTCTTCTTTCTGCTGCTTTTCTTCTTTCAGCTTCTCCCATTCTGCATCAATCGAAGGCATCTTCATCTTTTCCTTCGACATGGCGAAATCCAGAGACTGTCGGGTCTCTATCAGCTGTTGATAGAGTTCGTTCACTTCCTTATCGCCCAGAAGTTCATCCTTTTGGGTTTCGGAATACTTTTCGGGATGCTCCAGGAGATTGAGGAGCATATCCCATTTCTGAGAATCCATTTTCTGAGGATTTATGTCAGATAATTCATGTTTCATTTTCTTTTCCTTTCTTCATTTTAGGGTTCCATTGTAAGGACGTCTTCAGACAATAGAATCATGGTTATGCTATTTTCCTTTCAACTTTTCTCTGAGCGTTCGCAAACCTTTCACTATATGCTTGTTCACTGCCGAGACGCTGATGCCCAGCTCCTCCGCCGTATCCTTATACGACATTCCTTCCCGATAGCACAATCGGATGACGGAAGCAGTCTGGTCGGTCAGGTCATAGTCGATGCAATCCACCGCAGCCTGCCATCGCTCTTCCAGACGAGAAGGTTCTTCCTCCGTCAATTTCTCTTCCGAGAGAGGAAGAAGCCGTTTCAATCGTTCATCTCTTTTCTTTCTGGCTATAAGATTGATGCAGGCATTCTTCACGCTCCGCATCAGGTAAGCCCGGTCTGGAACCAGCTGTTTATCCCACAATCTGGAGAACACATCGCTCACCACATCCCTCGCCTCCTCATTATCATGGAGCAAGGCAAAGGCGAAGCGATACATCTGCTCGTAATGGTCGTGGAACAGCCGTTCCATCCGCTGTTCATTTTCTTCTGTCATCACGTCATTTTCTTCTTGTTTCTACTCTTATATACAAGCTTTCCTGAAATCAATTACCCCTAAAATGAAGAAATCTTCTATTTTTTTTGGAAAAACCGATGCAAAGGTAATAAAAAACTAGATAAAAGCTTACTCTTTCGAATAAAAAGTGTATCTTTGCACCAAGAAACAACATCATTATATTATGGGTAAACGAGCCATCATAGAAGCTTTACGCCATTATTTCAGCACCCAACCCGTACTGAAAGACTGGCTGTTCGGTTCTTTCTCCAGAGGGGAAGAAACGAAGGATAGCGATGTCGATATTATGGTTTCTTTGGACAAGAGCAAACCTATTGGTTTAAAATTCTTCGGCATGTGGAGTGATTTGGAAGAACTCTTAGGTAGAAAAGTTGATTTGGTATCAGAAGGAACCTTACTTCCTTTTGCACAGGAATCAGTAGAACGTGATAAAATCTTAGTTTATGAGAGAACGAAGTAGAGATAAAAACCGCTTAGAGCACATGCTCCAGGCGATAGAAAGAATCTGCCGATATACAGCAACTGGTAAGAGTACTCCTTTCTTCATTTTTTAGAAAACAAGATTATTTATAAAGCATCACGATACTGCCTGCTGTAATGAGAAAGGCACCAAGAATGGTCTTCAGACTTACCGGCTCCTTCAAGAACAGGAATGAAAGACAGATCGTAATGACCACACTCAACTTATCGATAGGAGCCACACGAGAAACATCGCCCAACAGAATTGCCTTAAAATAAAAAAGCCAGGACAGTCCCGTGGCACATCCTGATAGAAAAAGGAATATCCACGTATGGCTCGGAATGGACTTTACCTCCATCTGATGATTTCCTACGAATACAAGCCCCCACGTTATCACAAGGATAATGGTGGTACGAATGGCTGTAGCCAAGTCTGAATTAATGTCTTTCACCCCCACTTTGGCGAAGATTGCCGTTAATGCAGCAAAGAATGCTGAAAGCAATGCATAATACTTCCACATAACTGATCATGTTATAATCCTAAAACCTAGTAATCAGGAAACGAACGTTCACCCCAATCTAGAAATTCACTCCGAAAGTTGTTCCCACGGCAAGGGTGTTCATCCATTCCCCACTCTTCTTACTGTGAGACGGCTGGAGGTTATAATCCAGGAAGAAACGGACGCCATAGTTTTCCTTCGCCTTATAAGAGAAGGAGATTCCGCTTCCGAAACAGACACCACTATTCTTGGGAATAACGGTGCCACCTGACAGGGAAAGTCGGGGATAAGCTATATAGCCAGTCAGCAGTTTACTTCCGATATTCCATCGGGATGTGATGGGATAAGAAAAATAAGGACCAGCCATCGCCATAATGGCATCAAAGGTTTCATGTTCTGCTACCTCACCGCCCATTTTCTTTCCATCCATTGCTTCCTGGCTAGAAACAGAACCATTCTTATCGCTCGTAATGATATGCGTATTGGAAACCGTAAATCTACCACCGATACCAAGATAAGGGTTCAGAAAAAGAGCACCTTCTACACCAACCGAACTTCCCGACGATGTTCTGAATCCCAGATTCTCAGAAATATCATAATGACTCAAAGGAATGTTTACGCCAAGATACAGCCCCAGGAACGAAGGCTTATCGAGTCTGGAAAAGATTTCATATTGCGAGAAATGTCTGACACCTTTGTCCTTAAAGAGGAGATCGGCGATATAATAACCAAACTCGACAGAAAGGATTCCGATGCCTGCACCCGTCATGACATCACTCAGCCAATGTTTGTTGTTCGCCATACGCATCAGGCCCGTACCTGATGCTATGGTATAAGATCCTATCCCAATCCACGGACTCAGATGTCCATATTCCTTGGTAAGCATCGTGGCGGTCATAAAAGCTGTAGCTGTATGACCAGACGGGAAAGAATGGTCGTTGCTTCCATCAGGTCGCATCACATGGGTAGTAGTTTTCATCGTATTGACCACTGCCCCCATGATTGCCGCAGAGAAAGCATCAGAAGCCAGCATCCTGCCCCATGAGCTCCGGCTCTCCACACCAGCCACCTTCATACCAAGCATCACGGCAGCCGGCAGGAATTGCGTATAATTATCGAAGGGGCGATGAAATTGCTGCATATAATCGTTGCGCAGACTTCTAAAGTGCGTATCCTCTCCCTTGACTATCATACCAGTTACTATCAGAGGTGTCCCCACAAAAGTCATCTGATAGAGCTTGGAAGACGTGAAGTTCTGCTTTTCAATATCAGCAGATTTCTCGTTTTTAACTACTTTCAGATTCTCTACAGAAGAGGAATCTACCTGCCATTCTATAGCGTAGGTTTCCTGGGCTGAGATATGAAGTACACCCCAACCAGAAATTATCCATAATATCATCAATCCCTTTTTCATACCTATTGAACTATCTGAATCTTAGAGGAGCATCCCTCCAATATTTTCCGTCGTTTATTAAATAGAATCATATTTTTGGCTGCAAAAGTACAAAAACAAATAGAGATACATTAAAGTTCCACCTTATATTTCGTTAATTAACAATTTTCTCCCTCAAATTGTCATAACTTTGTAATATAATATAAAGACTAACATCTAATGATCAATTCCGGACTGATGATAGCTGGAGCACTGCTTTGTCTTCTCTTCACCCTCCCATTCTGCAAGACGTTGAGAGGAGAAGGAAAGAAAAAAATAGTTGTCTCAAAAAAACGAAGTAAATATAAAAAACATCGGTCAAGCAAAGAGCAAAGCAACATGGCTTTGCCTTCGCTTGACCGATTGTCATATATTCATTGTTTATTAAGAGAGTTTCTTCCTGGCAAGAACTACATAAAGCAATTATAATCTCATAAAGAATCCGTGTAATCTCTTCCGACATCCTTGAAATTACATGGTGACGCAGGAATCTCTACATCGGGACGTAGGAAAGATTACGACGCCATGTGGTAATGTCTACGTCGGGACGTGATTTTGGGGATATCTATAAGGTTTCATATCAGATTCTTTTTAGATTCTCCGCCTTCCGTATTCGCACACGATTTTTTTCGTGAAAAAAGTCTCAAAGTATCATCTTTTTAGTTAAATATCAGCATAAATATCTGATACATAATAATATACAAGAATGATACTTTTTAGATTGTTTTACAAGAAGTATCATCGAAGTATCATAAAATCACAAGAAGTATCATAAAAACCATCATCGAAGCATCACAAAATCGCCATAAAGCATCATGCAGAATAGCGAAGCTGCCGAGCCGCAAGAAGTACCCAAAAATCGTCCGACACTTTGGGCACTCCGTGCCCGCGCTATGGGCAACGAGTACCCTTTATTTGGTCTATCGATGCCCGACACTTGGTCCCCGAGTGCCCATTTGAAGGGCACAGACAGACCGATTAATAGTCTCTGACCGAACACCTTATGTACTTTTATTCCTAATCCAGCTTGTTTTTTTCCTCTTATTCCTAGTTTGTATTGACATTTTTTACATACTAGAAGAGTAGACACTAAAGTTTTTATAAAACTGGAATAGTAGACACTTCTTTTTAGCCTTTTAAATCAACTCAAAGCCTTATTTTATGATACTTCTTGTGATTTTATGATACTTTTTCGTAAAACAATCCGAAAGTATCATTTTTATATATATCAGCATATCAGACATTTACGCTATTATTTTCACCAGATAATGATACTTTGATACTTTTTTCATGAAAAACTTTTTTGTGCAGGAAATAAATATGGAGAAAAGGCAGCTGCATTACTTTCATGGATATCAGCAGGAAGAGAAGAAGAAGCTCTCTGACAAGCTTGCCGCTAACGGGCATTGGTTTCCAAAAATCTCTCATAAACTTATCCTCCTATCTTATTTCACCACCAATGTGCCATCAGCATATTCTATCTGTATGCGGTCGAAAGCATTCAAAATCTCCAGGTTCTGCTCTAATGTCTTCGTCTTGTTCCAGTTGAAGAAGAGACGGATGTGCTGGGCACCAGCATCCACATACTCCACCTTGACATGATAGAATCCGGATAGTTGAGCCAGAATGGTTCCCAATTCAGCATCATCAAACACCAACGGCTTCATATCAAGAGAATCCTTGTTCTCTGCTGTTGCAGCACGAAGACTGTCGTTCGTCAGCGCCTGGGTTGTTGCCAGCTGTTCTGTCGCAGCCTTGTTATCCGCTGTCTGATCAGAAGCCGGGAATCCCAACCAGCCATTGTGAATCGCAGCCAAGGCTACCCCCGAAAGGAAGATGATGCCAACGATGGATGCAGCAATCTTCATCCGGTTGCGATAAGCGTCCTTGGCTCTGCCGGCATCCATCGCCAACTTATCCTCATGATGTGCCTGAACAAACTCCTTCCAAGCCCCATCCACATCCACGTCCTTCGGATTGGCTTTCTTGCCAGCCATTCTCGCCATCGCCAGTTCATGGAAGAACTCCTTCACTTCCTCATCGTCAAGTAGGCGCTCCACCTGCTCGTCGGTATATTTCTCGGGATGCTCCTGCATGTCAAAGAGCATCATCCGCTTTTCTTCTTTACTCATGTTTGTCATTGTCTTGCTCATTTAAATTGTTTCTTAATCCAGTCCATCGCCTTCGAGAGATGGTTGAATACCGTCACCTTGCTCACTCCCACTTCATCAGCCACCTCCTGATAAGATTTCGCCTGAAGATAGCGCAGACGGAAAATGAGTTGCCGGATAGGCGGTTCCAGGTCTTCGATGAGAAGCATCAGCCGGTCGAGCCGTTCATCGGTCTCTTCTGAGAGAATCACGTCGGAATCATCCAGCAGCAGTTTCGCCACCCTTTCCTTCACGCTCTTATGAGCTATCAGGTTGAGACAGCGGTTGCGTACGCTCCGCATCAAGTAACCATCCTCACTCCCAGGCACCAGAACCACATCATCGGCAAGAATCTGGGCGAATACTTCGCTCACCACATCCTTGCTCTCGTCATCATCCGAAAGAATGCATCTGGCCAGATTGTACATCTTCGCATAATGCTGACGGAATAACTGTTCTATGTCCTTTTTTCTGTTCATATACTATCTATACAGTTGAGCCAAGCGAAAAACTAAGCAAAACATCAACTTTTTTGTTTTTTCCTTTAAATCCGAATCGAAATCACCAAGATTCTCCCCGGATTGGAATGCAAAAGTACACAATCTATCGGAGATAGAAGACAAATGGTAAGGATAAATCGATTTTCAGTTGATTTATTTGTTCATTCCAACATTTTTTAGTACTTTTGCCCACCAAATTACGAACAAGTAAATAAGATTGGTATAAAAATAGGTATTACCAAGATAAAATAAAGAATAGATTAGATAAAGGAGAATAAGATTATGTCAACGATTATTTATCCATCACCGATATTCGGTCCGGTAAACTCCCGTCGTCTGGGAGTTTCACTGGGCATCAACCTCATGCCATCTGATGGCAAGGTCTGTTCATTCGACTGCGTTTATTGCGAATGCGGATTCAACGCTGACTTCCGTCCTAAGAAGAAGCGCCCTACCCGCGAGGAGGTAAGAGAAGGATTGGAGAAGGTTCTGAAAGAACGCCACGACAACAACCTGCCTCTGGACGACATCACCTTCGCAGGAAACGGTGAACCTACGGGACACCCTGACTTCAAGGGAATCGTGGAAGATACGATGGAACTCTGCAAGAAATATTTCCCTGAAGCACAAGTATCCGTACTCAGCAACGCCACCTATATATATAAGGAGGAAGTGAGAGAGGCGCTGATGCTCGTGGATAACAACATCCTGAAACTGGATACTGTGGATATGGATTACATCAAGAAGCTGGACCGCCCTCAGCAGCCTAACTACGACGTGAAGGATGTAATCAAATATCTGAAGATGTTCAAGGGGCACGTCATCATCCAGACCATGTTCCTGAGAGGTGACGGTTTGGACAATACCAGCGAGCATTTCGTAGCTCCTTGGCTGGAGGCAGTGAAAGACATCCAGCCTCAGCAGGTAATGGTTTATACCATCGCCCGTGAAACACCAGACAAGTTGCTGGAAAAGGCACCAAAGGAAGTTCTCGATGCCATCAAGGACCGTGTAGAGGCACTGGGCATCAAGTGTACAGCCAGCTATTAAGAGATAATCAGGATAAGAAAGAAAAGCAAGCAGAAAAAAGAAAGAATGAAAGCGAAAAGTAATATCCTTATTATCAGCGACATGTGTGGCTACGGAAAGGTATCTGCCGCTGTTCAGATGCCTATCCTCTCTTATATGGGACTCGATGTGTTCAATCTGCCCACCATGCTCATCAGTAACACCTTCCCATACGGCAAGTATGCCATTCTGGAATGCACTTCGTATATCGAGGAAGCCTTACAGAAGTGGAACGAACTGGGCATTCATTTTGATGCCATCACCACGGGTTTCATGGCTTCGGAGCGTCAGGCTAAGCTGGTGGCACGTTATTGCAGAGAACAGGCAGCACTGGGCACCGACATCTATGTGGATCCCGTGATGGGCGATTACGGCAAGCTCTATGGTGGAGCCAGTGAGAGTACCGTGAGATGCATGAAGGAGATGCTGAGCGTATCGCATCTCTGTTTTCCCAACTATACCGAGGCTTGTCTGCTGACGGATTCGGAATACAAGGAAGAGGGAATCTCGGAGAAGGAAGCCTATGAACTGATAGATAAACTGAGAGCCATCGGTTCCCACTCCGTGCTCATCACCTCGTGCATCGTAGAGGGTCAGCATGCCGTGGTAGGTTTCAATCATCTTACAGAAGAGTATTTCCTCCTGCCCTACGAAGAAATCCCCGTTCAGTTCCCGGGCACCGGCGACATCTTCTCCAGCATCATCGTGGGCAGACTGAAGGATGGCGATCAGCTTCGCCATGCCACCCGCATCGCCATGGATACCCTGCGCAACTGGATAGACATCAACAAGGATGACAAGGACAAGAACCGAGGAATTCCGATAGAAAGACATCTGGGGGACTTGTAGATTGCCATTTAGCAAACACAGAAGCAAGGGAATACCAATTAAATTATAATGGAAAAGAAAGAAACAAATACACTCAGTATATTTCAGCGACCGGTATGGGTAAGCCTGTTCGCCCTTACGGCTGCTATCTCGTGGGGATGGGCTTACCCATTGATAAAAATGGGAATGGAGGAATATCAGATTACAGCAGACATGACCGGAAGCAAGATGCTTTTTGCCGGCATCCGCTTCTTCATCTCCGGTATCATCATCCTTGCCATCGCAAGAAGTTCACACCGTGAATTCGGATTCAAGAAGAAAGCTGTTCAAGAGAATGTCTGGTTTCTTCTCCTCTATGCACTCCTCAACACCACCCTTCATTATGCCTTCTTCTATTTCGGACTCTCGCATAATGCAGGAGCACGTTCGGCGATACTCAATTCTATGAGCGTCTTCACGGTGGTTATCCTTGCCTGTATCTTCTTCAAGAGCGACAGGATGACGTGGCAAAAGGCATTGGGCTGCATCATCGGATTCCTAGGCATCCTAGCCTTGAACCTTGGCGGAAAGGAAAGCGGTAGTTTCACTTTCCTGGGCGATGGTATGATTATCCTCAACGCCCTGTGTGGAGCCAGTGCTTCCCTGCTGACCCGAGGATTGAGCAAGAGAGTGGATGTTTTCGTAGGAACCGGTTATTCGCTGAGTATCGGTGGAGCCTTGCTGGTGATTCCTGCATTGTTAATGGGTGGCTATCTGCCAGTCATCAGCCTCTGGGGCATCACCATCCTTCTGCTGCTCATTGCCATCTCAACCATCAGTTTCGCTCTCTACAATAAACTATTGAGCTGCAATCCCGTAGGAAAGGTAGCAATATACAATTCGCTCATCCCCGTAGTAGGAGCCATCACCTCCTGCCTCTGTCTAGGCGAAACCTTCTACTGGAAGTATCTGATAGCAGGCGCATTGGCTACTGCCGGAATTTATATCATCAATAAAGGGAAGAAATAAATTCCGGCTGTTGCCAATGCAACCCATATAGAAAGCAAAGCCAACTATTTCAAGATACCCGTTTCTCGCTCCTCATTGTTGATATTTCGCTGTATCTTACGGTATTCCTTTCCCCTATTGATATTCCAGGCAACACCGATACGGAGCAAATTACCTCCCGAATTGTCATAACCACGAACCTGCTTACGGAGCAAGGCGTTGACGATTTCTGCAGAATAGGATTTCGGATGAGCCATAAACGGATTATGCATATAGAGCGTAAAATCGAAATCACCTATATGATAACTGGCTGAGGTTGCCAATGAAGGTGGATTATGCCCGATGTTCTCTCCCTCCATAAAGTTCCAACCGTTATCAGCATACAGCATCACTGTCCATTTTCCCCAATATCCCTGTAATGTTCCACTATAATTATAAGCAGTATAACAATGACTGTACTCATCGCCCTTATTGAAAAAACGGTAAATACCTGCATTCACAGAGAATATAAGGTGGTCGGGGATAATGTCAAACCGGGTATCATTCGTAAGATACAACATATTACAATGGGGCTGATTCGTCTGGGAATAAAGAAACTGATCATTTTCCGTGCGGGTGTATTTCGCCAAATTACAATGACGATTGATGCGATAATTCAAGGTTAAATCAGTATTTATCCTTGGTTTACTGAAAGAGAATACCACCCAGTTCTCATATCTACTGCTAGGCTTAAGCGAAGGATTACCCACAGTCCATTCCATACTGTTCTTTCGAATACGGGTATCCGAAATCATAGCTATCTGCGAAATATGCTGTGATAATTCACTTCCCAAGCGGATCTGAAACGAAGATGTCAAGGAATAAGCCAATGTGAGTTTCGGACGACAAAGCCAAAAACTAAATTCCTCATCTCCCTGTCGATAAGTCTGATTACTCAACCCGAAGCCAGCTACATAAGTTAAACGGGATGTTCCTTCCTTGAATTGTCCCAAACTTCCCTTGATTTGTGCAAAACCATAAATACCCAATGAACGGATACCATTCTCGCTAACCACATCACCCAAATACTGATTATCCATATATTTCCAGTTCAAGTTGGTTCCTGCAGAAAATGTAAAGGGTTTCAACCGGTTTTCATAGATAGCCTCGGCTATGAGCGAATAGGTCTTTCCATCTACCTGATATTGATAGGGGTCGCCCTCACCTTCATAATAGGCTCCTTTGGTGTGGATATAAGTGCCCAAAACATCTGCCGACAAAGACTGATGCTTGCCCAGCTGATGATAGAAATACAAATCGAGAGCAGGAGTAAAATCCCTACCCTTGCTGGTTCTGTAAACAGGATATGCAGGCTTTCCAGATTCAGAAAACCACATCTCATTCGATGTATAAGGCTGATTGCTGAAATCCGTGGTAAGCGTTGTCTGGAATACATATAATGCAGAATCAGCCAGATTATACTTCAACTGCAATGTATTATCATAATTTCGAGTTGCCCCATTCATGATTTTTCGAGATATCTGATACTCAGAACCATCATGTAGAAGATACTGAGCATCCTCATTATATTCGGATGCCTTATTATCCACATAAGTCTGCTCATATAAAATATTCAATTGGCTCTTGCCCCTATTGACAGATGCATAGACATCGTTTGAACCGAGCTTGGTAGTTAGCGCATTGGTCAAGTTGAAGCCCAAACTACCACCCGATGAAGCCCTGCGGGTATGAATATCTATTACATATGCAATATTCTTTCCATATCTTACGCCAGGGCTGTCATCATATACTTTTTCTAAAACTTGTTTTCTGCTGCAAAGGTATCAAAAAGAGAAGACCGAAGCGAAAAATATGGCTGACATGAGTCTGACATTTATCAATTAACGAATATTATATCTAGTTTTATACCATCTTTCATAGAATTTCTGTACTTTTGCATTTGAATCTTTAAACAGTATATCATTTAAACAGAATAGATAATATGAAACTGAAAGCATATCATTCCATCCTCATCTTCGCCATCCTTGTGATGTCTGCGGCATTCTCCAGCGTAAGCAACTACCGCAAGGCACAGTATGCCATTGTACAAGATATGAACAAAGCTTTGGCTCTGACTCTTCAGGAAAATAAATATCAATGGATTACGCCTGATACCATCCAGAGCTACCGCTCACATCTCAGCATCGACCTGCTGAAGTCGACCAGTAATCTCTGCTATGTGATGGAAGACAGAAGAAGAGGCAAGAACAATTTCCAGCTGGTAAATAGCGCCAACCTGCTCAGCAGCAAAGAGATGCTCCTCAACGAGCATTCTATCCAAAGTTATGCCAACTGTTCGATGGCAGATGTTTTGAGTATGAGCAACCAGCGGACATCTTTGGCGCTTACCCTCATGGCTATGATTTGGGCAATTGCATCGCTATACTATCATCGCAGAAAACAACCCTGGAATCATGAGGCCGATATGTTCGGCACCATGTGCTATTCTCAAGACGAGGATTCCTTCTACAATCAGGAAAGCGGACAAGCCATCAAGTTTACTCCGATGCAGCACCAACTGATGCAACTCTTCTTCAACAATACGCATCATCAACTCTCCAAACAGGAGATTTGTGATGCTCTTTGGCCCAAGAAACCGGATGCCAGCGAAACGCTCTATACCTTGATTCGCCGTATCAAACCGGTGATTGAGCAGAATAGCAACCTCATGATTGAGTCGGAAAGAGGCAAGTCTTATCGACTGATTATCAGATAAGTTCAGAAATGTCAGTCAAATGTCATACTTATTATTTGGCAGTTTCCCATCTTCTTCATACCTTTGCAGCTAAAATATAAAAGTGGCAAAGATATGAAGAAGATTTTTTTGATAGCAGTTGTCTTGCTGATGATGATAAACTTCATCATCAACTATCAACATGAGGTTACAAAAGAGAAGCATACACCGATGGCGGATTTCAAGACCAAAGTAGAGATGGCGCCCATGAAGGAATACAATGATCCTGACTTCGGCTACGTTATCAAATATCCTTGCTTCTTCCAACAGGAGGATACTTCGGTATCGGGATACCAGGGCTATGCCCGCTTCTCATTCACTAATCATGCCAACATCATCCTGGAGAGTTACGTTACCCCCAACTATAGCAACACCCTTCAGGCTTGTGCCGATTCTCTAGCCCAGAAGCTTCATTCGGAGCGGACGATGCAGGCATCGAATAAAGCATTCATCCTCTCCGGTCCTGTCTATGAAAACGGAGTAAGAGTAGATGGCTACAGTCATTATGATAAATTCATCAAGAGTGGCAGAATACTCTTCGTCTATTCCCTCACCTATCCCGACAGTTACAAGCCAGCCATGCCCCGACTGTTCAAACTCATAGACGACTGGAAGGTTTTAGGTGCATATTAATCTGCCTTGAAGATATCCTCGTAAGCCTCTTGGAATTGTATAAAAACAGCTTTCAAAGAAGATAAAAGCACTTGATTATTTGCATATATCAAATAATAATTGTACATTTGCGGTGTAAATATAAACATCGAAGATTATGTCAATATTCAGTCGCCTCTTTGGAAGGAAAAACAATCTCACCGTAAGCTCTGACATCAAGAAGGAAGATGCCAGAAGCAGGAACATTGCCTTCGTGGATACCGAAGTGGGACTGAAAGACCATAAAATACATGACATCGGAGCATTGCGTTATGACGGAGCCAACTTTCACCAAGCATCACAGACGGCACTGAACAAGTTCCTGCAAGAAGGAAAGGTTGACTATATCTGCGGTCATAACCTCATTCATCACGATGCCCGCTATCTCCAACTCAACGGCATACTGATAGATACCCTCTATCTCTCCCCGCTCCTCTTCCCCAAGCGCCCTTACCATCATTTGGTAAAGGACGACAAACTAATGAGCGAGCAGATGAATAATCCTGTCAACGACTGCGAGAAAGCCAAGGAGCTTTTGATGGACGAAATCGCTGCATGGAATCAATTATCAGAAAGGAGGAGGAAAATCTTCACCTTGCTGCTCCAGAATGAAGAGGAATTCAGAGGATTTCTGATGTATGTGGGAGCCATCGAAAAGGATGATGCAATCAGAGACGTTTCAGAATTCATTCTTTCTGAATACAAGAATCATATTTGCGCCCATGCCGACATTCCGGCTCTTGCAGCCCAGTCTCCTTGCGGCTTGGCATACGCCTTGGCTCTCATAGGCACAGACGATTACCAATCTGTTACACCAGGTTGGGTACTCTGCCATTATCCCGAAGTAGAACATATCATCTATATGCTCTGCCATACCCAATGCACCGATGGCTGCGAGTATTGCAACCGCATGCTCGACATTCATCACAACCTGAAACAACTCTTCGGCTATGATGCCTTCCGTACCTATGATGGCGAACCGCTGCAGGAACAAGCATCGCAGGCAGCAGTGGATGGTAAGTCATTATTGGCGATATTTCCTACGGGTGGCGGCAAATCGCTCACCTTCCAGTTGCCAGCCCTGATGGATGGCAGAACCATACATGGACTCACCGTGGTTATCTCGCCTCTGCAATCATTGATGAAAGACCAGGTAGATAACCTAGCAGACCGCGGCTTCACCGATGCCGTAACCATCAACGGTCTCCTCGACCCAATCTCCCGCTCCCTAGCCATCGAACGAGTGCAGAGCGGAGATGCCACCTTATTATATATAGCACCAGAGATGTTGCGCTCCAAAACCATCGAGCGTATCCTCATGGCACGGCATGTGGTGAGATTCGTCATTGACGAAGCTCACTGCTTCTCTGCATGGGGACAAGACTTCCGGGTGGATTACCTATACATCGGCAAGTTTATCAAGGAATACCAGGAACGTAAGTTTGGCAAAGATGCTATGGCCCGTAATCATGGTCAAACCCTGATACCCGTATATTGCTTCACCGCCACTGCAAAACAAAAGGTGGTACAGGACATCTGCGACTATTTCAAGCATTGGCTGGGCACCGACCTCCAGCTCTTCGCCTCATCAGCCTCACGTACCAACCTGCACTATTCCGTTATCCACGTAGATAGTGACGGCAACAAATACAATCTACTGCGCTCACTGGTAGAGCAGGCTGATTGCCCTACCATCATCTACGTATCCCGCACCAAGCGAACCCGGGAACTCGCCCAGAAGCTGACCCGTGACGGTATATCCGCCCTGCCCTATAATGGCAAGATGGATGCCGATGAGAAGATACACAATCAGGATGCCTTCATGAGCGATAAGGTAAGAATCATCGTTGCCACCTCCGCCTTCGGCATGGGAGTAGATAAGAGCGATGTGGGGCTGGTTATCCACTACGACATCTCCGACTCTCTAGAAAACTATGTACAGGAGGCTGGACGTGCAGGAAGAGATCCACACCTCAATGCCAAATGCTATGTACTCTATAGCGATGAGGACTTAGATAAGCACTTCATCCTACTCAACCAAACCAAACTGAGCATCAGTGAGATACAACAGGTATGGAAAGCCGTTAAGGATTTTACCAAGCAGCGCCCACACGTAAGCTGTTCGGCGCTGGAGATAGCCCGCCAAGCCGGTTGGGATGACTCGGTATCCGACATAGAAACCCGTGTTCGCACCGCCCTTTCTGCTCTAGAACAGAGCGGATACATAGAGCGTGGCAACAACATTCCACATGTCTATGCCACAGGTATCACCGTCAAGAACATGGACGAGGCAAGACTGCGCCTCACCGAATCACCTCTGTTCTCGGAAGATGAGATGAAGAATGCCATCCGCATCATCAAGTCGCTTATCACCCAGAAGCATATAGCCAAGGCACAGGATAGCGAGGCAGAATCCCGCATCGATTACCTCGCCGACATCCTAGGACTCAGCAAGCGAGACGTCATCTCCTCCGTTGACCGAATGCGACAGGAAGGCATCCTTGCCGATACCCGTGACATATCAGCCTATCTGCAAGACATCAGCGACAAGCAACGCAAGCCTCAGCAGATGCTGGAGAACTTCGCCAAACTGGAAAGATACATTCTGGAACATATCCCGGATGAATCGCTGCATATCACATACAAACAACTCAATGACAATGCCGTACACGACGGCATCAACACTTCAACCGAAAAGAAAATCCGCACACTGCTATACTTCCTGGCAGTGAAGGGATATGCGCACAAGAAGGAAGACGGCGTCCGCAATCTTATCGTGACAAGAGACAAGGATATAGAGACCATCATCAAGCGATTCGAAAGACGAATTGAGGTTTGCCGATTCATCATCGAAAGACTATACAGCCTGGCTGAGGAAATAAGTAAAACTGTAACAGAAGAGAGCAACAATAGCTCTTCTGTAGATTCAAAAGAGAAGCCTCTTCTATTCTCGGTAGTTGAACTGCTGAACGATCTGAAATCCAACAACCAGTCACTCTTTTCCGACTTCTCTTCCCTACAGTTGGAAGACGTGGAGGAAGCCTTGCTCTATCTCTCCAAAATAGGAGCCATGAAGCTGGAAGGAGGATTCCTGGTGCTTTACAATGCGATGGCAATTAAACGCATCAAGGAACCTCGCCTCCACTATAAGCAGGAGGATTACCGCATGCTCAATGAATTCTACAAGCAGAAGATTCAGCAGATTCACATCGTGGGCGAATATGCCAACCTGATGGTAAGGGATTACAACGCCGCCCTGCAATATGTGCAGGATTACTTCCAGATGGACTACCACCGCTTCATCTCAAAATACTTCAAGGGCAACCGGGAGACTGAGATAGAGCGCAACGTAACACCTTCGAAGTACAAGAAACTCTTCGGAATACTCTCAAAGCGACAGAAGGAAATCATCGACGACCATGAGTCCCGCTGCATCGTAGTCGCTGCCGGTCCTGGCAGCGGCAAGACACGTGTGCTCGTACATAAGCTTGCCTCTCTTCTGCTGCTGGAAGATGTAAAGCACGAACAACTCCTGATGCTCACTTTCTCTCGTGCAGCCGCTACCGAGTTCAAGCAGCGACTGATGCAACTCATCGGCAATGCCGCCCATTTCGTAGAAATCAAGACCTTCCATTCCTACTGCTTCGACCTGCTGGGCAGAGTTGGCAATCTGAATGAGGCTGGAGATGTGGTTAAGCAAGCCGCCGAAATGATTAACAATGGAGAAGTGGAACCCAATCGCATCAGCAAGACCGTGCTCGTTATCGACGAAGCGCAAGACATGAGCAAGGATGACTATGCCCTTGTCACAGCTCTAATGAAAGCCAACGAAGAGATGAGGGTGATAGCTGTAGGCGATGATGACCAGAACATCTATGAGTTTAGGGGTTCCAACTCGCGGTATCTCTATGAACTGACCCAGACAGAACACAGCCGTTTCATCGAGATGACCGAGAATTACCGCAGCCTTCGCCACATCGTGGATACTGCCAACGACTTTGCCCGCAACATCCGCCAACGAATCAAATCTACCCCTATCATCTCCATGAGTCAAGAAGATGGAGAGGTAAGAATCGTGAAGCATCCATACGAGATTCTGGAGAAAAAGGTTTATATGTATCAGCCTATCCTAGAAGATGTTACGCGATTACTGGGAAGTAACGCTTCAAAAGAAGCCGATGCATCTTCCCGCAAGAAGAACGAAACCATCAGCATCCTCACGCAGACCAATGAGGAGGCTGTCATTATGCTGGCTCTTCTTCACAGCCATAACATCAAGGCCAAGCTGGTACAATCAATGGACGGCTTGCGTTTCTGGAATCTGGCAGAGGTAAGATACTTCTTGAAGAAGATAGACCAAGGCATCAAGGAGACGAAATCCCCTATCATCCCTGATGATATTTGGGAAGCAGCAAAGCAGCAGACATTCCAAAAGTATGCCAGCAGCCAGGCATTGCCATATCTGCGCCGCAGTCTCCAGGTATTTGAGCAGACCAATCGTGCCAAGTACTACAGCGACCTGAGGGAGTTCGTGTTCGAATCATCAGTAGAAGACTTCTGTGACATCTCGAAATCAGACATCGTGGTCAGCACCATCCACAAGGCAAAAGGCCATGAGTTCGACCATGTACTGATGCTCATTACCCATCCCGAGCATCCTACCGATGACATACTGCGCCGATACTATGTGGGCATGACCCGTGCCAAGCGTACACTAACCATCCACACCAACGGCAATCTCTTCGACAGTCTGAAAAGTGCCCAGCATCTCTATAATGCCCAAGCCTACGATGAGCCCAACGAAATAGTGCTTCAGCTCTCACACAAGGATGTAAACCTGGGCTTCTCCAAGCCTCACAAGGACGCTATTCTTTCCTTGAGAAGCGGTATGCCGCTAACCTATCACGACCATTGCCTCTGTCTCCCATCAACAGGCAGAGACATAGCCCAGCTCTCCATCAAGATGAAAGAGAAACTAGGCAAATGGGAGTTGAAAGGCTACAAGGTAACCGCTGCCCGAATCCGCTTCATCGTGGCATGGAAATCAAAGGATGCACCGAGGGATGAGAAGGAATCCGCCATCGTGCTCGCTGATTTGGTGATGGAAAAATAAGGTAAATTCATAAAAAATCTATCACCAAACGCTATTTATCCTTTCTTTTTATACACAAAAGTGTAATTCTTAAACCGCACTCTTGAGAAATACACTTTTGTGTCAAAGGCTTTTTCCTATAAAGCTATACTTTTGCAGCAGAAAAATAAAAAATCAAGCAAAACTGTAGCAATATGAAGGAAAAAGTAATTTTTACCACAGCGTTGTGCCTCTCGGCTATGACTCCGATGATGGCGCAGAATATCACCGGCAAGGTGATGAATACCAAGGGAGAACCTTTGGCGTTTGCCAATGTAGTATTATTGAATAGAACAGACTCGGCTTTCGTCAAGGGCGCAGTGAGTGGAGAGGATGGCAGCTTTGCCATCGACTCTTCCTGCAACGGCGGAATCATCAAGGTGACCTCCGTAGGTTATAAGACAATCTGCAAGGATTGCACAGGTGAGAATATGGGCATTATCAAGATGGAAGAAGACAGTAAGATGCTCGGCGAAGTTGTCGTGAAGTCATCCCTGCCTAAGACTATCCTGAAGAATGGCGGAATGACGACAACCGTTGTCGGATCCGTACTTGAGAAGGCAGGTACTATGGAGAACCTGCTCGACCGCATCCCTAACGTTTCTGCCCAGAATGGCAGCATCAAGGTATTCGGACGCGGTGAGCCTGTTATCTATATCAATGGACGACAGATGAGAGACAAGAGCGAGCTGGATCGTTTGCATTCCGACAACATCAAGTCGGTGGAAGTCATCACTAACCCTGGTGCCCGTTACGCTGCCAGCACCAAGGCGGTCATCCGTATCACAACTAAGAAGATACAGGGCGAGGGTTTCGGATTCGATGCGAAGACTACTGGTGAATATGATGAGAAGAAAAACTTCGGTGGATTTGGCCAATTGAATATGAACTATCGCAAGAATGGATTAGAGTTAGGCGCATACGCCTTTGGAGCAAGACAATACCAGCCAGACAATAAAGACTTTCAGCAGAAGACTTATCTTGACAAGACTTGGAACCAGAAAAGTGAGATAAGACAAGTAGGTATTATCGAAGCCATGAACTTTCGCTTGGATGCCAGCTACCAGTTGGATGCCAACAACTCTATAGGTGCCAACTTTGGTTTTCTTAGAAATCCTAAGCAAACATGGAACGGCGATATGAGTTCTTCTATATTGCAAAACGAAGAATTGTCTGAAAATTCTGATAGTCATGCTGATTTCTTTTGGCAGAAGAATAATCTTTCAAGCAATATTTACTATGTAGGAAAGATTGGTAAGCTCTGCATCGATTTCAATACAGATTGGCTATGGTCGAAGGAATACCAGAACGATGTTACCAAAGAGCAATACCAGGAAGTGGGGATGAATGCACAAAGCCAAACGGCTCATAGCTTGACTAACAAGGACTATCACCTGCTCGCTTCCAAACTGGTGCTTTCTTACCCATTATTAGGAGGTAATTTGTCTTTGGGTGGTGAATATTCCAATACCCATCGTAGCTCAAAGTATCAAGTGGTGCCAACTAACTTGGTAGCGGATGACGACAGCCGTATTACAGAAAGTATGACATCTTCATTCTTGACCTATTCAAAAGATTTCGGTAATCTGAGTTTGGAGGCAGGTATGAGATACGAGTACATCGACTTCAATTACTATGAATATGGCAAGTATGTGCCTGGACAAAGCAAGTCGTATGGCAATTGGTTCCCATCGCTCAGCTTATCGATGCCTGTGGGCAAGGTACAGATGCAGCTGAGCTATGCAGCCGACATTAATCGTCCTTCCTATCATAATTTGCGCAGCGGCATTCAGTATGATAACCGATACACGTATGAAACGGGAAATCCATTTCTGGTATCTCAGATAAGCAGAAATCTCAACTACGAGTTGGCTTACAAATGGTTGACATTCGACATGACCTACAGTCATACTTCACATCCAATTATGCCAACAGTGGAGACTTATAAGGATAATCCTGCAATAGGCTTGATGAAGCCAGTAAATGGGAATTCGTATAATGACGTAGCTGCATCCATCAACTTGCGCCCTTCGTTTGGCATCTGGTATCCTTCGTTTACCGCATCCGTTGACAAGCAATGGTTTGATATGGAGACGCACGATGGGAAATCGCTCAATAAGCCAATGGCTTCATTCCGTTTAAACAACACCCTCAACACCAAATTAGGAATGTTTACGTTGATGATGTCGTATATCACGAAAGGTCATGAGAAGAACCAGTATCTGTACAAGCCAATGTTTTGCACGAATATTTCCGCGTATAAGGCTTTCTTGAAGGATCGTTTGTCGTTTCAGCTCTTCATCTATGATTTGTTCGGGACAAACGATAGCCATATGATTGCTCATTTTGGCAAAATAAAGGAAATGGTGTATGATGGATTGTCAACAAGCAAAGTTTCGCTTACTGTACGGTATAAGTTCAACACTGCAAGAAGCAAGTATAAGGGTACAGGTGCTGGAGAAAGCCAGAAGAACAGAATGTAATCTGTCTGGCTGCAGTATCCAGTAATGGTGTTATGACAATAAATCTCTCTATAAATGAACAACCCAATAAAATTGTTGATTAGTGGCGCAGACATGGGAGGCTTGATAGCCTCCTGTGCTTTGCACCATGACTTCCATGAAAGCTCTCGGCATACAGATGGATTTCAAATCTATCGCATAGAAAAGGATACGCTGACGATGGAAGATGTGGATGCATGCGACTTGTCGGGCATCCGGTATGCGGTGAATGCAAGCTTGCATGACAACGAAGCCTCTTTCGCTTTCGATGAGAAATGTAAGGAGCATGGCATCACCGTTATCCATGCCGTCAATCTTGGCAAGGCTGCCTTTCTCGCTGTAGAGAAACCGAAAGGCTATCCATTCAGCGAAGTAGTGAAAAAAGAAACGGATGATTTCCGTTGCTCACTGGGCAAGTATATCTCGCAGTACGGTATGTTCTGGCAGATGCCCGTGCCTTGGATAGATGAAGCCATCAGGCATTATTCTGAGGAGTCTTTCCCGCAACTGGGCATCGGGACATACATTGCCGCCGGCTATTGTGCCAACATCCTCGTAAACCTTGCGGAAGGCAAGGAGGTGAAATACTTCCCCAAGTTCTATCTCTCGCCATTGTTGGAAGAGATATGATTGCGATTATATCATCTGATAGTTTGTGGCATGAAACAGTGCCTCGGCAATGTTCTTCACGCCTATCTTGGCGAAAAGGTTGCGCTTGCAAGCCTTTATCGTATCCACCGACTTGCATAGTCGGTCGGCAATATCATTCATTGTGTAACCTTGGGCAGACAATCTCAAAACATCTCTCTCTGTCTCGCTCAAGGTTATGCCTTCTTTCTTTTCCCACTTGTGGCGCAATGTGGAATATTCAAAATAGCTACGCTCACCATTCTTCTGCATGATGATATGTCCCGGTTCATCGGTTGCTGCCAATGATACGGTGCAGAGGGCAAGCCAGATTCTTCCATCATCAGAAAGAAGTATTGGAGTGAGGTGATGATGAATCAATCGGCTATGTCTGCCATTGGTAAGATGAAAGTCGTACGAGATGGTATAGTCCAGGCGGTCGCCCACAGGCAATTCGTTGAAAAGATCAAACCCTTTCTTGTTCACTTCGAGCAGCATCTGCAGGTCGGCATCCGGAACATGGTCCATATACATCTGATAGCCAGCCTCCATCAATTGCTCGGGTTCCAATCCGCAGAGATAAGCGAGGTTGTCTGATGCATAGATGAAGTCCTGATGAAAATAGTCGATGATATAGACACACTGGTAGGTGCTGCGGGCAAAGGCCTTTGCCGCATTCACCAATAATTCAATCTTATCGTAATCTTCTCTGTTGATATGATTCACCTCATTGGAATGGAGGAAGAAATCGTCTTTTTCTTTATTCATAAGCTATTCTGAATATTACTCTTTCTATCTGTTCTCCGATTCAGCAAGCCATCGGATCTCTTTTTAAATACGCTATTCGGATACAAAAATACATATTTTTATTTGATTACAATTCTATTGGATTGTTTATTTACAGATAATTAACCGTAAAAGCAGAAGACTTACACAAAGACGCTGATGATTCTCGTTAACCACTGGATATGAGTAGTACAACCCATACGCATTCTGCATTTCCTTGTTCTTGAAATCTTACTAATTGCTTGTAATATACTGATAATCAATACTAATTGGAATGGTAAAATGACGAAAGAAACAAAATAGGAACAACAAAATCAAGAAACCCCAAAATGAAAGCATGAGAAAATATAAATTAACACTGAAAACAATAATAAATTTCCGATTTTGACATTTTAAGAACATGGCAAATAGAACAAATATTTATGAACGCATATATGTATCTTGCCATGTTGGGAAATCAATTGCTTAGTTCCATTTTTGCAGATTATATTTCTATTTTGTCTAAATTACGACGGAATACAGCAGATATGCAAGGGATTTGGATGGATTATCAAAATAAAACGTTATTTTTGTAGCATAAAAACGATAAAAATATGAAGGTAAGCACTATGAGAGAAATAAATCCCAAAGAAACCACCCGTGCATATGCATTTGAGCTTTGGATGAAAGCCCCGATGCCAATGGTTACGTTTTTCAAGATTTTAGATGTCAATCGTCTTGTTAAAATCAGCAAAGAGTCAGGTATGAAATTCAATATGCTGATGTGCTGGTGCATCGGCAAAGCGGCAAGCAGTATCAAGGAATTTTATATGCTGCCTGTCGGAGACAAATTGATGCAATATGATGCTATTGCGGTTAATACCATTGTTATGAACAAGGACAATGAGGTAAGTTCATGTGATGTGCCGTTTTCTGATGATTTGCAGCTATTCAATGAAGATTATCTGAAATTGACAACGGAAGTAGCCCGAAGCTGTGAGAACCACGATTTGACAGAAAGCATGGTAATAGGGACTTCCGCACTGGCCCAATATGAAATTGACGGTGCGGTAGGTATGTACAGCGGTATCTTCAACAATCCGTTTATGATATGGGGCAAGTACCATAAAGGTTTCTTCAGAACGACACTAACGGTTTCATTCCAATTCCACCACACTCAAATGGACGGGGCACATGCTGCAAAGTTCCTGGATCGCTTGCAGCAGGAAATCAATAAATTACTTGTATAGCGATGAATATAGAAAAACAAAGATTGATACTTCGTTCCTGGACAGAAAACGTTGCAGAGTCTCTTTATAATTATGCCAAAGTTCCAGCTATCGTCCCTATTGCTGGATGGCCTCCTCATACATCTGTGGAAAACAAAAATAAAAAAATATACAGGAAAAATTAGACAAAAATCCGGATTATGTAATGTGTAAAAAATAACTTCCGCAGTTTTCTGCGGTTAAGAGCAACATTTGACGATAGAAAGAAAACTCGTATTTTTGCAGCATATATATTAATATTGATAGATATGGAGAAGAAACAAATCATAGAAGCAATGCACAATAGATTGCATGAGATTGATCCTCATGCAAAAGCCATCTTGTTTGGTTCCCGCGCTAGAGGTACTGAACATGAAGGAAGTGATTGGGATGTATTGGTTCTTCTAGACAAACCAAAAGTTACGCTTCAAGATTACGATAAGTATTCTTATCCACTAAGAGAATTAGGCTGGGATATTGATGAAATCATCAACCCTGTACTTTTCTCCCAAAAAGAATGGGAGGAGAACCATTATACCTTATTCAATCATAACGTAAATAAGGAAGGAATTGCAATATGATGAAGGGAGTTACAAATTTTACTGCACAACAGCTGGATTACAAGCGCACAACACGTGTTGTGCAAGCGCATAACAGCTGATATGCAAGCGCACAACAGCTGTTGTGCGACTGACGGAAGTGACTTTCCCGGCAACATATACTTACTGTTCCAACAACTTATCCTACTTCTTACGACAACTTATAAAAGCTTCTTACGATGCTTATTCCTATTGAAAAGCAGTTCTCACCCACATCAATAACACAGCTTATTCGTATCTATCAAACCACTCATCCATATTAGTGCCATTTTTATTTGGTAGTTTAAGAATAAAAGATTACCTTTGTATCGCTAAACAGAAAGAAGAAAACGATGGCTATAAAATATGAAATCCATTATCTTCCCAATGCAGGAGGAAATGAAGAAACTCGCCGATTCGCCCATATCTTTGAGCAAACAGCTATGACTGACAAGGAGATGATCAGCCGAATCGCCAGACATAGCTGTCTGGGAGAAGGAGAAGTTTCGTCCGTACTCATGAAACTGCGTGATATCATAGAAGAAGACCTGCAGGATGGAAAACGTATCAACATTCCGGAAATAGGTTATCTCTCGCTCTCGGTAGATCTGGATATGGATGACCTGAAACCCGACAATAAAGTGAGAGCTGAATATGTAAGCGTAAGAGGCATCAAGTTTCGCCCCAATGCAGACCTGCTGAAACAGGTGAAATATAATACCCATTTCGAGAAATCACAATATACTTCCCGCTCCTACCCTTTCTCTGAAGAAACATTGAAGGAGAAAATAAGAGAGTATCTGAAGCATAATCGTTCCATTAACAGAAAAGTACTGGAAGCGGAATTTCATATCCGTAAACAGACAGCACTCAACTGGCTGAAGAAACTGGAAAAATCCGGATTTCTGATAAAAGAAGGTTCCCGAAATGCGCCGGTTTATTTCCTGGCTGAAGAATAGGAGCCCATCGGATGATAGGTCTCATCATGATAGAACTCTCTAGATGACTGCAAGCCATAGCCTCCGCGACCATCTAGGCTTCATTACATTAAATCTACCCCCTAAAGATAAGTAATATGCCAAATAAAGAAGAAAAGAGAATAACAGAGCAGAGCTCGCTCTACGAACATCTCGAAAAAATGAGCGTGGATGAACTCACCGCTCATATCAATGCAGAAAACAAGAAGGTGGCTCTGGCAATAGAACAAGCATTGCCTGCCATTAACCAACTGATTTCCGCTATCGAAGGGCAGCTGAAGAAGGGTGGTAGACTCTTCTATGCCGGTTGCGGAACAGGCGGAAGACTGGCTACACTCGATACCATCGAGGTGCAGAACACCTATGGCATCGACGGTTCGCAGATACAAGCCATCTTCCCCGGAGGCATCGGCTGCCTTACACAAACCAGAGAATCAAGAGAAGACGACCTGGAGAATGGCTGGCACCAGCTCTGCGACAAACATATCTCAAAGCTGGATTTCGTGCTGGGTTTCTCGGCAAGCGGCACTACTCCCTTCGTGCTTTCCATCTTGCAGCATTGCAAGGAGGCAGGTATTCCTACAGGATGCATCGTCAACAATCCCCACGCTCCTATCGCCCTGGCTGCAGATTATCCTGTAGAGGTCATCACGGGACCGGAATTCGTAACGGGAAGTACCCGTATGAAAGCCGGTTCTTCGCAGAAGATGATTCTGGATATGATCAGCACTTCTCTTCAGATAAGACAAGGACGGGTGGAAGGCAACAAGATGGTGAACGCCAAGCTTATCAATCATAAACTCATCGACCGTGCCTGCCGCATCTTTATGGAACGCAATCCGGAATATACGGATTACGAGAAAGTGAAGCAACTGATACTGAAAGCTGGAAGCGTGAAGAAGGCGGAAGACTTGCTGAAGAGTAAAAGCGATTTAGATATTTAGATAAATTTAGACCAAACTTCACCTTATATAAATAGAACTATCAAGATTTCACCTTATATAATAGGACTATATGGCAAAGAAAGCAATTGTAATGGGTGCCACATCGGGCATCGGAATGGAAGTGGCAAAACTGCTTGCTGCAAAAGGATGGCAGGTAGGAATTGCCGGAAGAAGAATTGAAAGATTGCAGGCTCTGATTTCGCAGGGCGGCATTACCTGCTACCAGCAAATAGACGTGACTTCTCCCGATGCTCCTGCCCAACTTCTCGAACTCATCGATAAGTTGGGAGGCATGGACCTCTACTTCCATAGTTCCGGCATTGGCTGGCAGAATAATACGCTGGATATAGAAAAGGAGTTGAAGACTGTGGAAACCAATGGCTTAGGATTCACAAGAATGGTAGATACGGCATTCAACTGGTTTGCTACTCATCATCAGAACAATTCAAAAGCCCGCATTGCCTGCATCACTTCCATTGCCGGAACCAAAGGTCTCGGTGCCGCCCCAGCCTACTCTGCCACCAAGCGATTCCAGAACCATTATCTGGAATGCCTGTCGCAGCAGGCACGGATGCGTCATCTCCCTATCGCCATTACAGATATCCGACCAGGTTTCGTAAAGACCGACCTTATCGCAGGCAGCAGCTATCCGCTGCAGCTCAAATCGGAAGACGTGGCGAAGCATATCGTAAGTGCCATTGAAAACGGAAAGGAAGTTAAGGTGATAGACTGGAGATATGACATCCTCGTCTTCCTCTGGCAACTCATTCCTAGATGGTTATGGACGAGATTGAAGATTACAACATAACAACTTTATTCCTTTCTGATGACAATCGTCTTGAACCAGTCTTTCAATACTCCCGCATATTGATCCTGCGAATCAGACAGCAGGATGACAACCTGGGAACCATCTTCTAACTTGGGTCCCAGACACATACCTTCGTAATTGGCAAAGGAACGCTTGGAAAGTGACAAGCCGGTTTTCCATTCCGCGAGCAATCTCTTCTTCAAGAAAGGAGTATCTGATGAAAACTTCTCTTTCAAAGCAAACTCCTCAGAATTCAAAGGATTAATCTGATAGAGTTTACACTTGCAGAAAGCCCCTATCTTGATCTTAGGAATAAATGCCTCACGCTCCAGAACCAGAAGCTGACCATCGGGCAAGGCGCAAAACTCACTCACCCCCATCACATAGATATCTGCTTTCTTATGGGTAGAAGGTTGATCCATCTGATAGGCATAGGCTGTCATATAACGAGAGGCTTTCTTGCTACTCTCTTGCTCGCAACAGTCTTCCTTGCCATTATTTTCCTTATTACGATTTTCCTTTATCTTTCCCCAATCATACCTCATCAAACGAAGCTGGTTGGCCAATCCGTTTTGAGGAGTAGCAGGCTGTCCGTCTTTGCGGAGCGTGCTCTCAGGAATCGTCCAGAGATACTGACGGACGGAATCAAAAGCCAGAGACTCAAAATTATAATTGGGATAAAAATCAGAAGAAGGCCATCTGCTCTCCCAAAGGTTCTGCTGATAGCTAATCTTGGGAGCATTAGCCGAAGTAGGCAGAACAGGATACTCCTTTAAACGGCAATATCCTTCGCTTGTTATCACCAAGGTAGAATCAGAAGCCTTCACGATGGCTTCGTGGTCAAAGCCTTTCTCCTGCCCCTGCCAAAACTTTCCGTCGTTCAGCGTTCCATCTGTTCTCTCGGTAAACCCAAGGTTCTCTACCTGTTCCAATTCGCCGGTCTTGGGATTCACCTGAATCCGGAAGTTGAAGTACAGGGCACTATCCGACTTGTCGCTTACCACCGCATAGATATCATCATGCAGATGAGCAATGCCACTGTAGTTGCCCGCAGCCACGGTTTTCGGAAAAGTTTTCTGAGGATTCTCTCTCACTACTTTCCAATCCTGTGCTCCAGCCAACAGACTGAATGCCAGGAAGATGGACAGAATATTACAACGCAGCATAAGTCAATACAAATTCCATGGTTAACTCGAAATCTACATGCGCCATCTTTCTGCTCTTGAGATTCTCCACATCACACGACCAATCTGCCATCGTATCAAACGGCTTCACCCGCATATTCTCAAACATTAGATTTTCTTTAGAGAATAACTTGAAGACCGTTTCCTTGGCACACCAATGCACCAGCTTGGCATCCAGATCTTCCGCCTTCTCATCCTTGCGCAGGAATTTGGATGCGATGCGCTCTACCCTATCGCTGAAGTATTCGATATCCACCGCCACTTCCTGATTTTTGGAAAGGATAAGCGCAGCATAACCCTTGGTATGCGAAACGCTGATATGATAACCACGGAACAATGGCTTGCCAGCCTCGTTGTGGGTAATGTCACCTGCATGAGAAAGCAAGCCCTTGGAAGCCCCATTCGTCTTGAGCATCTCATACATTAATGCACGAATGGCAAGAAACTCCAGTTTCCTGCCATCGTTCTTATATTTCTCTTCCAACTGAGAGCGGTAAGCCTGCAGATGAGGATACTGCTCGAACAACTGTTCTACAGTTTCATCCATCTGCCATAAACCAAGACTCACTCCCGGATAAACTTCTCGTATATTGACAACTGCCATATTTTTTATATTCTGATATTGATGAATACTGATGATTACTTAGAAGAATCCTCCACGTTATCTTTCAAAGGATGTACCGTCACCTTAATCTTGCTGATGCGACGCTCCTCTATCTGCATAACCTCGAAAGTATAGTTCTTATAATCTATCTTCTCGTGCATACTTGGGAAATCGCCTTTGATTTCCAAGAGCAGACCAGCCAGAGAATCAGCATCACCCTCAACCTCCTCGAACTCTTCGTCATCTACATTCAGGATTTTACAGAAATCAGAAAGAAGCGTTTTACCTTCAAAAACAAAGGTGTTGTAATTTAATTTCGAGTAGAACTTCTCCTCCTCATCGTATTCATCATTGATTTCACCTACAATTTCCTCCAGAATATCTTCGAGAGTAACAATACCCGATGTACCTCCGAACTCATCTACCACAATGGCGATATGAACCTTGTTGTCCTGGAAATCGCGAAGCAGATCATCTATCTTCTTGGTTTCAGGAACAAAGTAAGGAGGACGAATCAAACTCTGCCAACGGAAGTTGGAAGACTTCGTAAGATGAGGCAATAAGTCCTTGATATACAGTACACCACGAATATTATCTGTATTATCCTGATAAACAGGAATACGACTGTAATTATTCTCTTCAATGCACTTTAATACTTCTGGATAAGAACTACGGATATCCAGGTCAACAATATTCTGTCGGCTGGTCATCACCTCCTTGGCTGTTTCATCGCCAAAGCGGATGATACCCTTCAGCATGCTCTGCTCGTCCTTGATATCATTCTTATCTGTCAGTTCCAGAGCTTGTTCCAAGTCATCAACACTCAGCACATGATTTTCCTTCTGTATAATCTTTTCTGCAAGAATTCCACTTTTCAGCAAGATCGTTTCTAAAGGCCAAAACAACTTTCTGGCAAACAGAATTCCCCCTACGCACCGGCGACAGAACTTCAGAGGATCCTGGCGGGCATACACTTTCGGCATAATCTCACCAAAAAGCAAAAGCAAGAAAGTAAGAATAACCGTAATAATCAGGAACTGAAGCCAATAAGCTTTAGGACCAAACTCTACGATTCCTGCGAATACATAATTAAGGAGCATGATGATTGTGACATTCACAAAATTATTGGTTATCAAAATGGTAGCCAACGTACGTTCAGAATCATCACGCAACATCTGTATTTTCTTATCGGCATCAGTCTTTTCATCCTCAAGTTCCGCAACATCAGTTGGTGATAAACTGAAAAAAGCAATTTCGGAACCACTGGCAAAAGCAGACATGCCTAACAATATAGCTGCAAGTACAGCAGCTACAATAACCCCGGCGGAAGGCTGCATCAGCATCACATCACCGAAGGCATCAGTTATGGTGGATATATCCAATTTCTGAGCTAAAAATTAATAATTATTGTTCTTTAGTAGCAGGGCGAGTACTCAACATCTCCATATTATCTACATAGATTTCTGTAATATATTGTCTTCTACCCTGCTTGTCATCATAGGAGCGGTAGCGGATTCTTCCTTCCACATAAAGGCGGTCACCCTTATGCACATACTTCTCTACTACCTTTGCAAGCCCACGATAAAAAACAAGATTGTGCCAATCTGTATGGTCTGGCACTTGGGTACCATTAGGCAAAGTATATCCTTTCTCTGTAGTTGCAAGAGAGACCTGAGCTACTGCCTGATCTGCTTCGAAATAATGAATGTCAGGATCTTTACCTACATTACCAATTAGCATAACCTTGTTCATGACACGAATCTTTTAAATTTCTGAATATTTTATTTCCACATTCCCAGATAGCGGAAATGGAAATTCTTACCTTTTGCAGATGGGAACTGGCTGCGTGAATCTACACAATCGCGCAGATAATCTACGATGCGATTGTAACAATCCAAACCTGATTCAGCTTTAACATCCGCAACGAAATGAGTATCACGGTACTCAAACTTTCCTGTAGCCGGTACCATCACAACACGCTTGAAATCAAGTGATCCTTCATACCAGCCTGGAGCCTCTTGAGCCAAACTGGCAACAACAGGATTCTCCATTCTCTCTGCAGGAGTAGGAGTACGCAATGCTTTCTTATCCTTAAAATCCTGCATAGTTTGCGCCGTAGTCTTTATCACAATAAAATAAACACGTGGGCGTACCTTATATCTTTTTGGATACGTCAAATCGCTAGCGGCATACTCACGAACATCTGCCTCTAGCTCCGCATCCATCTCAATCTCAGGAATACTCTTTAAAAAATCAATAGCATCATCAACACTAGTAACTAATGTCTCCTGATCAAAATATCTTAAATATAAATTCATAAATGGGTATGTTTCTCGAGTTCAAAAAAAAGAGCGGAAAACGGGACTCGGACCCGCGACCCCAACCTTGGCAAGGTTGTGCTCTACCAACTGAGCTATTTCCGCATGTAAGATAACAATACCAGTGAAGAGGAGGAGACTCGAACTCCCACGACACAATTGTCACTACCCCCTCAAAGTAGCGCGTCTACCAATTCCGCCACCTCTCCAACACTAAGCTAATTAAACATTGTGCCCAAGACAGGACTCGAACCTGCACGTTGTGAAACACACGCACCTGAAACGTGCGCGTCTACCAATTCCGCCACTTGGGCCCTAAACTTAAACCTATCTTGGTTTATTATAAAAAATAATCGAGCGGAAAACGGGACTCGGACCCGCGACCCCAACCTTGGCAAGGTTGTGCTCTACCAACTGAGCTATTTCCGCATGTAAGATAACAATACCAGTGAAGAGGAGGAGACTCGAACTCCCACGACACAATTGTCACTACCCCCTCAAAGTAGCGCGTCTACCAATTCCGCCACCTCTCCAAGTATATTGCCATCAATTATCTAACCAAGATAAAGCTTGATGTTGTTTCCAAAAAAAAATGAGCGGAAAACGGGACTCGGACCCGCGACCCCAACCTTGGCAAGGTTGTGCTCTACCAACTGAGCTATTTCCGCAGTTTTTCCTATTACTTAGGAGCATTCCTCTGAATGCGAGTGCAAAGGTACTACTTTTTTCTGAATTACCAAACTTTTCTTCGATTTTTTTGAAAAAAAATGTGCATTTTGCCCTTTTTAGTGAGCAAAACACACATTTTAAGCCTTATTTTGCCGATTTTTAAACTCATCCGGCAGAAAAATCGGGAAAAATGAAAATTATACTAATCCATCCTACTGCGATAATCTTCGTAGCTGAAATCTCTTAGAGTTTCCAATTTTCCATCTAAATGTACGATTCCTATTGATGGATGAGTGATTCCATTAAAGGTATTTGTCTTTACCGTAGTGTAATGCAGCATATCTTCGAAAATAACATTCTCGCCTATTTGCAATTCATGGTCAAATTTCCAGAAGCCCATAAAATCTCCACTCAGACAACTGTTGCCACCTATTCTATATATATGTGCACCCTCAGGAGCCTTCGTCGGATCATCAACCTCCAGGGTTTCTGCATTTCTGACAGCTGGCATATACGGCATCTCCAGACAGTCGGGCATATGACAGGTAAAACTGGCATTTATGATAGCTGTCCTGATACCTTTATCCTCAACCACATCTACTACTTGAGTTACAAGCGGCCCGGTCTGCCACCCAAAGGCACTACCAGGTTCCATGATAATTTTAAGATGAGGATAACGCTGATGAAATCCCTTTATTATATTAATAAGGTGTTCCACATCATAATCCTTCCTGGTCATCAGATGACCTCCACCGAAATTGATCCATTTCAGCTGCGGAAACCAAGGAGAGAATTTCTCTTCGATATGAGCTAACGTACGTTCAAAGACATCCGCCCCACTCTCGCAGTGACAATGACAATGGAATCCTTCTATATCTGAAGGCAAAGTTTGAGGCAATTTATCTGCCGATACACCGAATCGGGTTCCAGGTGCACACGGATTATACAGCAATGTTCCGACTTCAGAATATTCCGGATTTACTCTCAATCCCAGTCTGATGTCAGAATTTGCCCTACGAGCCCGTTCATGATATCGCTCATATTGCGTAAGCGAGTTGAAAGTAAGATGACTTGAGCATTGAGCTATCTCATCAATCTCATAATCGGTATAAGCCGGCGAAAAAGTATGCGCCTTACTGCCAAATTCATGATACGCCAGCTTTGCCTCGCTAAGAGAGCTGGCCGTGGTCGAAGAAATATACTCTCTGAAAATCGGAAATGTCTTCCAAAGAGCATAAGCCTTAAAAGCTAGAATAATTTCCATATCGGCACGCTCAGCCACACTTCTGATGAACGACAGATTGTGTCGCAAACGTTCTTCCTCTAAAACGTAAATTGGTCGATGAATCTCATTAAAATTCGCTAAATTTACTTGCATAACTTGATAAATATTAATTTTATGGTGCAAAGATAGCTTTTTATCCTGAATATAATTGCTAGTTTGCGTTTTTTTTAATACTTTTGCATCATAAAAATCATTTTGACGATGAAATTAGCAATAATGACCAAGTCCACATTCTTTGTGGAAGAAGATAAAATACTATCCTCGCTGTTCGACGAGGGCATGGACAACCTGCATCTTTTCAAGCCAGGTTCGTCACCAATGTATGCTGAGCGACTGCTCACGTTACTGCCTGAAGACTATCTTCGCAAGATTACTGTTCATGATCATTATTACCTCAAACAGGAGTATGATTTAGCAGGAATCCATATAGACGATCCGCTAGCACCGGTACCGGATGGATACAAAGGCAAGTTCAGTCGCACCTGCACAGATCTCTCGATGCTGAAAGAGATGAAGAAGAAATCAAACTATGTGTTTCTGAAAAACATCTTCGACTGTATTGAGTTTAAAGATGAAAAGTCTTCCTTCAATCTGCTGCAGCTTGAGAATGCAGCCAAGGCAGGACTCATAGACAAGAAGGTATACGCCTTGGGAGGCATGAGTCTGGAAAATCTCAAGATTGCCAAGGAACTCGGATTTGGAGGAGTAGTAATCTGTGGAGATCTCTGGAACCGTTTCGACATTCACAACGAGCGCGATTTCAAAGAGCTGATTCTTCACTTCGAGAAATTAAGAAAGGCTATCAGCTAATACTGAGGTTCCCGAAAAAATATTCATCCCCCTACATGAAAATAGATAAAAATAACTATTAATACACATAAACACTAATAGAAATGAGTGACAAAAACTCTTTTTTGGTATTCTCTGGTACTAACTCGAGATACCTTGCAGAAAAAATCTGCGCTAGTTTAGGTTGCCCACTGGGTAATTTGGTTGTAACCAAGTTCTCTGATGGTGAATTTGGCGTATCTTTCGAGGAGTCTATCCGCGGACGCGATGTTTTCCTCGTACAGAGCACATTCCCTAATTCAGACAACTTGATGGAGTTGCTCCTGATGATTGACGCAGCAAAGCGTGCTTCTGCCCGCAATATTATTGCTGTTGTTCCTTACTTCGGATGGGCCCGTCAGGATCGCAAGGACAAACCACGTGTCAGCATCGGCGCTAAACTGGTAGCCGACTTGCTCAGCGTTGCCGGTATCGACCGTCTCATCACCATGGATCTCCATGCCGACCAGATTCAGGGCTTCTTTGATGTTCCTGTAGATCACCTCTATGCATCTGGCGTTATTTTGCCATACCTGCAGAGCTTACGCCTCAAGGATATGGTCATTGCTTCTCCAGACGTTGGTGGTTCTAAGCGTGCCAACACTTATGCTAAGTACTTCGGCTGCCCTCTCGTGCTCTGCAACAAGACTCGTGCTCGCGCCAATGTAGTAGCAAGCATGCAGATTATCGGTGATGTAAAAGACAAGAATGTTGTCATCATTGATGATATGGTCGATACAGCCGGTACTATCACGAAGGCTGCCGACATCATGAAGCAGGCTGGTGCAAAGACTGTTCGTGCATGTGCATCTCACTGCGTGATGAGTGGTCCTGCATCTGAGCGTGTTCAGGATTCAGCTCTTGAGGAGATAGTATTCACTGATTCCATCCCTTACACCAAGCGTTGCGCAAAGGTTAAGCAGATTTCTATTGCAGATATGTTTGCAGAAACCATTCGCCGTGTTGAGGATAACGAGAGTATCTCTTCCCAGTATCTGGTATAAGGAAATATCATCATACAAGTTTACAAGGAGTCTTTCTTTTTAAAAAGGAAGACTCCTTTTTTATGATTCCATTCTTCCCATGTTTCTAATCTACATTCACTTTTTACAATTCACTTTTCACAACTACAATAACACTGTTCATTGTTCGATTTCAAACAAAAAAAATCCTGTATCCCAAAAAGAGATACAGGATTCATATATTTATAATGTGACAATGTCGCTATTATATTAGTTCAACCACTTCACGTAGCAGAAGTCCTGACGGTGTGGCAACTTATCATTCTTAGGATACATACGTACGCCTGTCTTGAATGAACCAGCATTGATTGGCTCAATCTCAGCCTCGAATGTAAAGTTGTTACCCTCGTGACCAACCATCTTGAATGGATAAACAGCATAAATCTGCTTGCCATCCTCTGGCTGCTCCTTCAATAGAACAAGCTCCAAACCTACTGCATCGTTCAAGCCCTGCTCATCGATAACATACTGAACCTTGATCTTCTGACCAGTCTCAGCAGCCATCAGCATGCAGTCGTCCTTAGATACAACGTGGATACCATCCCAACGCTCTGCAACGCTCTCCTTCCAGAGTGCAATCTCCTTAGCAAGTGCATTGTCGTTAGCGCTCAACTTCTTGAAGCGGGCAGCCTCCTTATTGTAGAACTTATCATAGTAGTCATCCAACTGGCGCTTCATTGTATAGTGAGGAGCGATAGTAGCAATAGAGTTCTTTACTACCTGGATCCACTCCTTGCTGAAGCCTTCCTTATTCTTGTTGTAATACATAGGGATGATGTCGTTCTCCAAGAGGTTGTAGATAGTAGCAGCATCAAGCTGATCCTGGTAACCCTGGTTCTGATATGTACGCTTCTCAGGAAGAGCCCAACCAGCACCCTCGCGGTAACCTTCTACCCACCAACCATCAAGTACAGAGAGGTTGACAACACCATTCATCTCAGCCTTCTCGCCAGATGTACCAGAAGCCTCCAATGGACGTGTAGGAGTATTCATCCAGATATCAACACCTGAAACCAGACGGCGAGCCAAAGTCATATCGTAGTCCTCGAGGAAGATAATCTTGCCGAGGAACTCAGGACGCTGACTGATTTCGAAAATCTTCTTGATCAAGCCCTGACCTGCACCATCAGCTGGGTGAGCCTTACCTGAGAAGAAGAACAATACTGGGTGCTCAGGATCGTTAACGATCTTAGACAAGCGTTCCAAGTCGGTGAAGAGCAGGTGAGCACGCTTATATGTAGCGAAACGACGGCAGAAACCAATCATCAAAGCGTTAGGATTGATACGCTCGAGCAAAGATACTACACGAGCAGGATCACCCTGGTTCTTCAACCATGTCTGGGTGAACTTCTCACGGATATAAGCTACGAGCTTCTTCTTCAATGCCATACGGGTATTCCAGATTTCTGCATCTGAAACATTGTAGATGGCATGCCAGATTTCCTCGTTGCTCTGGTCGTTCATGAAGTTCTTGTCGAAATATGTATCGTAGAGCTTACGCCACTCTGTTGCTGTCCAAGTTGGGAAGTGAACACCATTGGTTACATAACCTACGTGGTTTTCCTCTGGGAAGTAACCCTTCCAGATATTAGCGAACATTTGCTGGCTTACCCAACCGTGAAGCTTACTTACACCATTAACCTCCTGGCAAGTGTTGCATGCGAATGTAGAGAGGCAGAAACGCTCGTTGTGATCATCTGCATTTTCACGACCCATACCGATAAACTCATCCCAAGAGATACCAAGACGCTGTGGATAGCCACCCATGTACTTGCCAAAGAGAGCCTCGTCGAAGTAGTCATGACCAGCTGGCACTGGAGTATGAACAGTATAGAGAGAAGAAGCGCGAACCAACTCGAGTGCCTGGTTGAAGTTCAAGCCATCCTCCTCAATATAGTCGCAGAGACGCTGCAAGTTGCAGAGAGCAGCATGACCCTCGTTGCAGTGATAGATATCCTTCTTGATACCCATCTTCTTCAATGCGAGCATACCACCGATACCGAGCAGAATCTCCTGCTTCAAACGGTTCTCCCAGTCACCACCGTAGAGAGAGTGAGTGATAGGACGGTCGAACTCTGAGTTCATATCATTATCTGTATCCAGGAGATACAACTTGATACGACCTACATTCATCTGCCATACGTATGCATGTACCTGATAGTTTGTGTAAGGTACATCAACTACCAATGGGTTACCATTCTCATCATATACTCGCTCGATAGGGAGAGAGTTGAAGTTCTGAGCATCATAGTTAGCAATCTGCTGACCATCCATACTCAAAGACTGCTTGAAATAACCATATCTGTAGAGGAAACCAACAGCACACATATCCACGTTGCTGTCAGAAGCCTCCTTCAAGTAGTCACCAGCAAGCATACCAAGACCACCAGAGTAGATTTTAACTACCTGGTTAATACCATACTCCATGCAGAAGTAAGCTACAGATGGGCGCTTAGCATTAGGTTTCACATCCATGTACTCGCGGAACATCTTATAGACGTTCTTAACCTTAGCCATTGTCTCCTTGTCCTTAACAATAGCCTCCTTGCGGTCGTAGCTCAAACGCTCCAAGAGCAATACAGGGTTAGCATTGCACTTCTCGTACAAATCAGCATCGAGGCTCTTGAACAAGTCACGACCTTCATAATTCCATGCCCACCACATATTGTGAGCAATCTCATCCAAGCACTTTAACTCCTTAGGAAGGCTTGATTTAATGGTTGTCTCCTTCCATTGAGGAGCATTAGCATAGTCTGCCTTAATTTTCATTGTGTTTTATTTTTAAGATGTATATTTTCTATCTTGCAAACATAGCGATTCTTGCAGAATCCAAATATTTGTTTTATGGCTTACGCCATCAAGAGAGAGAGATTATTATTTCTTCATACGAACTTCAGCCTTGCGCAGGGCAAAGTCATAAGCATCATAGTAATACTCGATAAAGTGTTTCCACAATGCTTTTTCTGAAAGAATCTCAGCATTTTTACGACACTTGTTCACCTGTGTCTTGGTGAATCCCGAGTACTTAGCTACGGTATCCTTGATAGCATCAGCTACCTCAGAATAATTATAGTCGGTACGCTTGATAACCTTCACACCATCCTCTATCTCACTGTAACTTCCCTTCTCTGAGTTAGCCCAAAGACCGAAGCCAGCCAAATCGGTGGTGATACAAGGCACCTTGAACGCAACAGCCTCCAATGGAGTATATCCCCATGGCTCATAATAAGAAGGATAGATACAGAGGTCATTACCCAACACTACATCATAATAGCTCTTGTTGATAATGCCATCATCGCCTGTCAAGTAGCAAGGTAAGAATATCAGTTTCACCTTGTCTTCCTTATTATTATGCATGTTGAAGTACTTCAGCATACCCAATACATTATCATGACTCATATTATGCAACCAATGGGTAATCTCCGGAACCTCCAATGGCGTATCAAACTTCTTACCGCTATTCAGACGCTCCAACAGATCCTGACGTGGATCTCCTACCCAACCAGGTACGTCAATGAAAGCCAATACATTCTTCTTCAAATTGTTGTCACGAAGCAAGCGGTTCATAGCCTCAATATAAACATCGATACCCTTGTTGCGGAACTCGTAGCGTCCGCTGGTAGAAACGATGAGCGTATCATCATCCAAATCTGTACCCATCAAAGCATTGGCTACATCGAGCAAACGCTTTCTTGCCTCCTTACGTTTCTTTGTAAAGGTACTTGCTTTAGGTACAAAACTATTGTCAAATCCATTAGGCAAAACGAAATCTACCGGTTTATCGAGCAATTCCTTGCACTCGTTGGCAGTAATATCACTCACTGTTGTGAAACAATCAACATACTTAGCAGTCTGCTTTTCTATAGAATGCTTGCTTTGCATATTGAGTTCCTGCGCCATCTGATCACCATTATAGGCAAAAAGATAATCGTAAAGAGGCTTATTATTACCGGCAATACTGCGACCGATACTTGTAGCATGCGTGGTGAACACAGTAGCCACCTCAGGAAGATGCTTGTTCACATAGAGCACACCAAGTCCTGTCATCCATTCATTTCCATGATAGATAACTTTCTTGCCTTTTCCAACAACATGTTTGTAGAAACTCTCTACTACCAGAGCGGCAGCATAAGAGAACATCGATGCTTCGTCATAGTCACCATAAGCATGAAGACTATCAACCTGATAGTCCTGCCATAGTTGTCCATAGATCTGGTCTTTAACAGCATAGTAAGGATTGAAATCTACCAAAACAGCTACTGGCTCTCCCGGTATATTCCATCTACCTACTTTAACCTTTAAACCCTCTTTCAGAGCTTCTGTTTTCCACGCTGCATAAAGCGTATCATCTTGAGAGAAATAAGGATTCACCTTGTCTCCCCAGCAATCAGGACCAATGAAGATTAGTTGATCCTTTAACCTTTCCGTAAGAGTCTTAGCTCGTGTTGAAAGAACGGTGTAGATACCACCAACTTTATTACACACTTCCCAACTAGACTCAAATATGTAATCTGGAAATAATCTTTTCTTTTCCATATATAATTATCAATAAACACCGCAAAGATAGATAAATATTTGCAAAAAAACGAATTAATCTTATTAAAATCCTAAAAAAAATGCAGTTTTCTTGATTTAAATGAATAACTTTGTCGCAGTTAATTGAAAAATGAGATGAAAAGAAAGATTTTAGCAACATTATTATGCCTAATTAGTATATCTAGTATGGCACAAACAGACAGCACCCTATTCAAGGGGAAGATTACAAACAAAGAGTATGATGTCTATATGAATATAGACTTCTACCATAAGAACCTCAAGGTTCCAGGACAGGAACTGTTCGGTGAAATGCCCGGATATTTCGGTGACAGACGTGATAGTCGCAAATGGCTGATTACAGATGCTGACATAGAAGGAAAGACCGCTCATCTATCCATTATCAATGATTACGGGAGCGAAGATCTTACTGCCGACCTCATAGCCTTGCCCGATGGTAGTTACGAGTTGCAGCAGAAAGAAGGAAGTAACCTGAAAATTGCCCGAAACCGGAAATGGGTGAAGATTCCTAAAAAACTGAAATTCACCAAGCAGTAGACAAAACACTCAGAATATCGCAGAAATGCCCCTCGCTATTATGGTAAATAGCGAGGGGTTATTATATTATATAGCAAGGGTTATTATACTAAATAGCCAGTGTTATTGAACAAAAAAGCCTCAGAAATCTTTCGAAATCTGAGGCTCTTGATAAAAGGAGGCGGCTACCTACTCTCCCGCATTGCATTGCAGTACCATCGGCGCAAGTGAGCTTAACTTCTCTGTTCGGAATGGGAAGAGGTGGGACCTCACCGCAATAACCACCTGATAATGGGGTATGACGTATTTGCACACAAGCAAAACAAGATAATGAACTGAAAATACAGTTGAAACTATGAACTATAATAAAGAAAGTGTTCGGGCAATTAGTAATGCTCGGCTTTGACATCGCTGTCTTTACACCTGCATCCTATCAACGTCATCGTCTCTGACGACCCTCAATGGAGTTCTCATCTTGCGGCTGGCTTCGCACTTAGATGCTTTCAGCGCTTATCCAATCCAGACTCAGATACCCAGCGGTGCGCCTGGCGGCACAACTGGTAAACCGGAGGTCTGTCCATCACGGTCCTCTCGTACTAGTGACGGCACCACTCAAAACTCCCACGCCCACGATAGATAGAGACCGAACTGTCTCACGACGTTCTGAACCCAGCTCGC
>ERZ773136.104-NODE-104-length-94872-cov-17.880760_pt1 | contig 94872 bp, 90 predicted proteins | sample MGYA00580855_ERZ773136 | MGnify/ENA primary metagenome ERZ773136 (study PRJEB29015, sample SAMEA2737860) | human gut metagenome | biome: human gut; feature: human-associated habitat; material: faeces | place: China | collected 2012 ... | reverse complement strand
CACCAGCCCGGATTATCTGGGCTTCGTGCAGGACATCGCGGGGCTGTCGGCGGTCTGCCACGCCCACGGCCTGCCCCTTCTGGTGGACAACGCTCACGGCGCCTATCTCCACTTTTTGAAAGAGGGTAGCCGCCACCCCATCCAGCTGGGCGCGGACCTTTGCTGTGACTCGGCTCACAAGACTCTGCCCGTCCTCACGGGCGGTGCCTATCTGCACCTTGGCTCGTCCGTGCAGGCCGACGAGGCCGCGGTGCGCAATGCGCTGGCTCTCTTCGGCTCCACCAGCCCTTCTTATCTCATTTTGCAGTCGCTGGACGCCGCCAACGCGGTTCTGGCCGACAGCTTCCGGGAGAAGCTGGACGTCTGCCGCTGGCGGCTGGGGATGCTCTGCCGGGAGCTGGATGCCCTCCGGCCCGGACTGGCACTCCCCCTCACCGGGGCGCACCGCGAGCCCCTCAAGCTGACGCTGGACGCCGCCGCGCTGGGGCTTTCCGGCCAGCAGCTGGCGCAGGCTCTGCGGGAGCGGGGTGTGGAGTGCGAGTATGCCGACCCCCGTTACGTCGTGCTGATGCCTTCCGCCGAGAGTTCTGCGGCAGAGTTTGCCTGCCTGCAAACGGCCCTGCACACCATCTGCGATGAGGCCCCTGCTGCCGATGTCTCCGTTACGACTGACGATCCTGCCGCTTTCGCGGCATTGGCCGGGGCGCTCGAGGCACAGCCTCTCCGCTTCACCATCCGGGAAGCTGTCCTTGCACCGCAGGAGATGATCCCTGCCGCCGAGGCCGTGGGCCGCATCTGCGCCGCACCGGCGGTCTCCTGCCCGCCTGCCATCCCCATCGTGGTCAGCGGCGAGACGTTCCCGCCGGAGGCCCTCCCCCTCTTTGCCCGCTATGGCATCGAGAAGGCGGCGGTTGTAAAAGAATAAAGTGCAAAAATCATTTTCATGCTCTTCATCCTCTTTTTTCACTCTATATTCAGAGTCCCCCTAAGATTCAGCTAAAAGTCCCGCACATTTCTTGACAGGCTTCGCATATTCTGGTTTAATAGAATTGGATAAAAGGGAGTAAAGGGCGCTCCACCTTATGGGAGCGCTGCATGGCAGCGTCAACACGGCAGAAATGCCCGATGTCATGTGTTCGCTTGAGACTTTTGTCACAGTAATTGGTGCTGTGGCGGAAGTCTCTTTTTTCGTCATTGCACTGCAGATTTCAAAGGAGGCAATGACATGGATTTCTGGAACGCATTCGCCAGTCTCTTTTCCAATTTCGGGAACCTGACCTGGCAGATGGTGGTGATGTGGGGCATCGGCGCCCTGCTCATCTACCTTGCCATCGTAAAAAAGATGGAGCCGAGCCTGCTTCTCCCCATGGGCTTCGGAGCCATCCTCGTCAACCTGCCCTTATCGGGCGCTATCACGCAGGGCGACACCGTCGGCCCCATCTCGGCTCTGTTTGAGGCCGGAATGTCCAACGAGCTGTTCCCCCTGCTGCTCTTCATCGGCATCGGTGCGATGATAGACTTCGGCCCGCTGCTCGAGAAACCGTGGCTGATGCTCTTCGGCGCAGCGGCGCAGTTCGGCATCTTCTTCACCCTCTTCCTCGCGGGCTTCTTCTTCGACTTGAAGGACGCCGCTTCCATCGCCGTCATCGGCGCGGCAGACGGCCCCACGGCCATCTTCGTCACCGCCATGCTGGCCCCGGCCCTGCTGGGCCCCATCGCCGTGTCCGCCTATTCCTACATGGCCCTGGTGCCCGTCATCCAACCGCCCATTATGAAGGCGCTGACCACCAAGGAAGAGCGCCAGATCGTCATGAAGCCCCTGCGTGAGGTCAGCAAGAAGGAAAAGATCTTCTTCCCCATCGTGGTCACGGTGTTCGTGGCCCTGCTGGTCCCCTCCGCCGCACCGCTGATCGCCTGCCTGATGCTGGGCAACCTGGCCAAGGAGTGCGGTGTGCTGGATCGCCTCAGCAAGACCATGCAGAACGAGCTGATGAACATCGTCACCATCTTCCTGGGTATCAGCGTAGGCGCCACCGCTACCGGCGCTACCTTCCTCAGCCCCAAGACTCTGGCTATCATGGGCATGGGCGTGGTGGCCTTCGGCTTCGGCACCGCCGGCGGCGTCCTGCTGGCCAAGTTCATGAACCTGTTCCTCAAGGAGAAGATCAATCCCCTCATCGGCTCTGCCGGTGTGTCTGCCGTACCTATGGCCGCCCGTGTCAGCCAGAAGGTCGGCCAGGCGGAAAACCCCGGCAACTTCCTGCTGATGCACGCCATGGGCCCCAACGTGGCCGGCGTCATCGGCTCGGCCATCGCCGCGGGCGTGCTGATCTCCCTGTTCGGTTAATAGGAGGTAACTATGGAATTTCTGTCTAATAAGCCCCTGCTCATCACCGATACCATCCTCCGCGATGCCCACCAGTCCCAGGCGGCCACCCGCATGACCATCGAGGATATGCTGCCCGCACTGGAGCAGCTGGACGCCATCGGCTACTACTCTCTGGAGTGCTGGGGCGGTGCCACCTTCGACGCCTGTATGCGCTTTTTGAACGAGGATCCGTGGGAGCGCCTGCGTACCATTCGCAAGCATGTGAAGAACACGAAGCTGCAAATGCTCTTCCGCGGCCAGAACATCTTGGGCTACAAGCACTATGCCGACGATGTGGTGGACGCCTTCTGCGCCAAGTCCATCGAAAACGGCATCGACATCATCCGCATTTTCGACGCGCTGAACGACGTGCGCAACCTGGAGCAGGCCATCAAGTCCACCAAGAAATACGGTGGACAGGTGGAGGCCACCCTCAGCTACACCATCTCCCCCATCCACAGCGAGGCCTACTTCGTCAAGCTGGCCAAGGAACTGGAGGACATGGGCGCCGACGCCATCTGCATCAAGGACATGGCCAACCTGCTGCTGCCCATGGAGGCCTACTCTCTGGTCAAGGCGCTGAAGGAGACGGTCTCCGTCCCCATCCATCTGCACACCCACAACACCTCCGGCACCGGCGATATGACGCTGCTGATGGCGGCCTACGCCGGCGTGGACATCGTGGACACCGCCCTCTCCCCCATGGCCAACGGCACCAGCCAGCCTGCCACCGAGTCCCTGGTGGCCACGCTGCAGGGCACCGTCCGTGACACCGGCCTGAGCCTGGAGAAGATGTCCCCCGTAGCCGCCCACTTTCGCAAGGTCGCCCAGCGCCTGCAGGACGCCGGTATCCTTGACCCCAAGGTCCTCCGCGTGGACACCAACACCCTGCTGTATCAGGTGCCCGGCGGCATGCTCTCCAACCTGATCTCCCAGCTGAAGCAGGCGGGCAAGGAGGACAAGTATTACGACGTGCTGGCGGAGATCCCCCGCGTCCGCAAGGACTTCGGCTATCCCCCGCTGGTAACGCCCTCCTCCCAGATCGTGGGCACCCAGGCTGTGATGAACGTCATCATGGGCGAGCGCTATAAGACGTTCCCCAAGGAGAGCCGCTCCATGCTCAAGGGTGAATACGGCAAGCTGCCCGGCGAGGTCAACGAGGAGGTCCGCTCCAAGGCGGGCATCGCCCCTGAGGATGTCATCACCTGTCGTCCCGCCGATTTGCTGGAGCCGGAGCTGGAGAAGTACCGCGAGGAGTTCAAGAGTCTGGCCAAGTCCGACGAGGATGTGCTGAGCCTGGCGCTGTTCCCCCAGGTGGCGCCCAAGTTCATCGAAAAGCGTGACCACCCCGCTGCCGAGGCGCCCGCAGCTCCCGCGGCCGCCCCCGCCAAGCCCGCCGATGATAATGCCGTCCGCGAGCTGTATGTGGAGTGGAAAAACTGACAGTTCTTCTTTCCTTTCCCGCAGAGAGCCGGAAAAGCCCCCGCTTTTCCGGCTCTCTCCCTGATTTCAAAGAAATCCTGTTCTTTTCGCAAAAAAAGCTTGCAATATCGGCGCACATCGACTATAATAACACCGTTAACAGGATATGCACCTTTAGCTCAGTTGGTAGAGCACCTGACTCTTAATCAGGGTGTCCAGGGTTCGAGTCCCTGAAGGTGTACCATCCCACTGGATGGGAGCACCATCCAGTGGGGACCCCACGACGCAAGGCATGGCCCGTTGGTCAAGTGGTTAAGACAGCGGCCTCTCACGCCGTTAACATCGGTTCGAATCCGGTACGGGTCACCATCCCAAAAAAGCGATGCTTTTTCGGGAACCCTTGAGGACAAAAAATCCTCGGGCGAAATGAATTCACCCTGCGGCAAGGTTTTGCTGCGCAAAACGCTTGAACGTGCCACTCGGCACGACTTGACAATTGGATAAAGGTTTGTTACTGTATAAGACAGTTGCAATACAGCAGTTGGTGCTGATTAGGGCGAGGGTCCACCCGTTCCCATCCCGAACACGGAAGTTAAGCTCGCTTCTGCCGACAATACTTGGCTGGAGACGGCCCGGAAAGATAGGTAGCGCCAACATGGAGAGAAGCCACTCAAGAGAGTGGCTTCTCTTTTTATATTCATAGCTGCGGGAGTGCAATTCACTGTTCGAAATCCGCGACAATGCGTTACAATACCCATATCAAGAGAGATAGGGGTATTTTTATTATGGAACATTTATATGACTGACAAGATGGTCGAAGCCTATTTGAAAGCCCTCGAAAGCGAAGAGCGCGCCGCAGCGACGATCGAAAAATATCGCCGTGCTTTACTAAGCTTTGCAGCCTTTTTGAGCGGCGCGGCGGTCACACCGGAGATGATCCGCCTTTGGAAAGACAATCTGCGCGCAAGTAACTACGCGCCGTCGACCACCAATGCTTGTCTGGCGGCGCTGAACGGCTTTTTCTGCTTCTGTGGCTGGACAGACTGCCGCGCACGGTTTCTGAAAATCCAGCGCCGCCTGTTTCGCGACAGCAGGCAGGAGCTAACGCGAGGGGAATACGAGAGGTTGGTCGCTGCGGCGGAGGCCACGGGCGACCGCGCCCTCGCGCTCCTGATGGAAACCATCCGCTCCACCGGCATTCGCGTCAGCGAGGTGCAGTATATCACCGTCGAAGCGGCGAAGAACGGCAAAACAGAAATTGCGCTCAAAGGCAAAATCCGCACGATCCTACTGCTGTCAAAACTCTGCCGCAAGCTGCTTAAGTTCGCAACGCAGAAAAAACCGCCTCCGGCGCGATCTTTCGCGCCAAAAGCGGCAAGTCCATGTCGAGATATCAAATTTGGCCGAAAATGAAAAAGCTGTGCACCCGCGCAGGTGTCGACGCAGGGAAGGTCTTTCCGCACAACCTGCGCCATCTGTTCGCAACGGCGTTTTACCGCGCATACAAGGAGATCGTCAAGCTGGCGGATGTCCTCGGCCATTCGAGCATCGAAACGACGCGCATTTACCTTGTTACGAGCATGGCGGAGCATCGGCGTCAGCTCGAACAGTTAAAACTTGTATCATAAAAAAGGAATCTATATTCTGTTGCGCAAAAATGCCAAAGCGAATACAGTTACCACTATATTCACAACTAAAGCGCATGCAGAGATCGAGCTGTCTGCGCCCGAGAACGCTCAAATGGGTGCAGCGGCACAAGCTTACAGTGCGTTTTCCCCTGTAAACTCCATAATTTATATTTGAAATCATAATTTCCCTAGTCTTTGTCGGAAGATTGTGCTATATTTTGCTACGAGTAAAGGAAACGATAAGATCGTTTCGCTTCCTTTGCATATACGGAATATAGATTCCGTTCTCAAAATCTCATATTTTGGCAAAACCGCCGAAAGGCGGCGACGCAAAGCCAGATGGGTCTAACGCCTCTCCGAATGGAGAATACGCTATGACAGCCGGTTGCGCCCTTACTGATGTATTCGCTTGTCACTGCTTCGTCCGGCTTTGCTGGAACGGAGCTTTTTTCATGAGAGGGTGGCTGACGATCCGACGAACATTTCGAGCGTTTTGCGCGGAACAGGGAAAGACTGCTTTGCTTGCCCAGTGGGATATTGAGCGAAATTTACCACTCACGCCGGATGATGTGACTTTCGGCAGTCACAAAAGAGTCTGGTGGACATGTCCGAACGGCCACTCATGGCAGGCCATGGTTTACACCCGCAGCGAGGGCACAGGCTGCCCCTACTGCACGGGGCGCAAGGTCACGCCTAAACAGGGCGGCTTGGTGAAGCAGTTTCCGTTGCTCACGGCAGAGTGGGACGTCGAAAAGAACGCACCCCTGACGCCGCAGGACGTGACGACCGGCAGCCACAAGCTCATCTGGTGGAGATGCCCGAAAGGCCACTCATGGCGCGCAGCGGTGTATTCGAGGACGACCCTCGGCACGGGCTGTCCGGTCTGCACCGGACGGCAGGCGTTGGCCGGTGAAAACGACCTCGCGACGCTGTACCCGGACATTGCCGCGCAGTGGGACGAGGAGAAAAACGGTGCGCTTCATCCAAGCAATGTCACTGCGGGCTCGAACCGCCGTGTGTGGTGGCGATGCGAAAAAGGCCACTCTTACCGCGCTGTGATCGCGCAGCGCGTGCAGCGCGGAGACGGTTGTCCCTACTGCGCCAACCGAAAGGTGCTGCCGGGGTTCAATGACTTAGCGACCGCAGCGCCGCTGGTCGCCAAACAGTGGCACGAGACCCTCAACGGCGCACTGACACCGGAGATGGTGACCGCGGGCAGCCACAAAAAAGCGTGGTGGCAGTGCTCTTACGGCCATGTCTGGAAAGCCACCATCTACTCGCGCGCGGGCGTGCAGCAGTGCGGCTGCCCCGTCTGCGCCGGGAAAACCAAGCGCAAAACCAAGTAAACCCAACCCGAGGAGGCGGGCAAAAGATAGAGAATCTTAGGAGGTAATGAAATGAAACGGCGATTATTGGCAAGTTTACTGACACTTGTCATGATGCTGAACCTGCTGCCAACGGTAGCTTGGGCAAGGAATGATGAGGGCATTGATGCTGATTCGGTAGAAATGTATTCCTCTGATGATGTAGTGACATCGGGGCCGATAACCATTTGGACGGACAAAATAGTCAAAATTACCGTTCCCGAGGGGGACGCAGTCAGAAGCTCGAACGAAGCTATTGTTAGTGTTACGCAAGATGGCACGCTGACCGGCGGCAGCAAAGAGGGACGCGCAGAGGTCACTGCGGGAGAGTCTACCTGGGTCGTTTATAACTACGCCAGCGAAGCGGAGTATAACTATTTATACTCGCTGTTCCACGAGAAAACAATCTCCGTGATGGGCGACAGCATTTCGACGATCGAGGACAAAATCCCCAGCGGTAATGCTCTGTATTATGATAATACTACTGGCAAAGAGATGACTTTTGAGCGCAATTACTGGGGTGACATCATCACCCGCTTTGGCGCGGTAGAGGGCATTGATGAGGCATGGAGTGGAAGCACCATCGGTTCTAAAGCTGCTTCTATGGCAAGCAAGGATAGAATCAACAAGCTTGACGATAATGGCACGCCGGATGTGATCCTGTACTATGGCGGCAGCAACCCGGACAGCTCGGTCGGTACGTTTGATCCCGATGCAGACTATGCGAAGACCGTCGATTGGGCGAAGTCCTATTCGGATACAGCGAGCGCCTACGCGGCTTCTCTGCAGCGCATGAAGGTAACCTATCCGGATGCTGAGATTATCGCAATTATTCCCTATTATGAGCAAAATAATATTCCTAAACAGGCGGAAGTGATCGAGCAGATTGCAAAGCACTACGATATCACGACGATCGACCTGCGGGAGCTTCGGAATCAGGAAGGCATTTCTCCGAATAACGCGCTTCACCCTAATATGGATGGTCACAGCCAGATCGCGGCCTACATCTGCCAGCAGCTCTATGCGCAGCAGGCAGTGACTCCGAATGAGAAGACCGTCACCTATAATGCCAATGACGGTAGCTTCGAAAACGGCAGTGATCCCATCAAGCAGTCCGTGACAGCCGAGCTGCCGAAGGCCACCCGCGCAGGCTACGCCTTTGTGGGCTGGTTCGATCGGGCTGCTGGCGGGAACAAGATTGCATCCGCTCTGGACACGGCGATTCCCTCTGGCATGCAGGACAACCTTAACGGTACGACCTTGTATGCGCATTGGACGCACACCTTTACGTGGAATTTCAACAGCGATATGAACGCTGTTGATGCAGATGGCAACGTTATCATCACTGTGAGTGCTGAACATGGCAGCACCACGTTGAACGATGACAACACAGTGAAGTTCAATGATTATCAGGGTGAGCTGAGCACTCCGTTTACCCTTGACCCGACGCAGAATTGGCGTGTCGAGTGGAAAGAAAAGAATCAGGCAACAGAGAATATGCTCTTCAGCTCTACCGCAGAGAGGGCAAAGGGTATGACCTATATTTTCCTGTATCAGCCGAGCATCTATATGGGCACATATAATGATACGACCGGCGGTACGAAATATATCAACTTCGGTGGTCCTGCATATCAAAAAACTCCGACTTCCGATGAGTATTCTGTTGTCAAATTGGAGAATAACTATAATAATGCTACCGAAACGAGCCTTGTGACTCGTTCTGTTGATGGTGAGCAGGTGTTTGCCAAGCTGAACACGCAGGGCAGATACGGAAGCCATGGATCTTCGTTGACTGCAAGTGACTATGAGCAGTATGCTTTGGAGAAGCTCAGCTTTACGTTTAATTATCTTGGCGGTAACAGAGACGGCGGCGATACTCCTGTTTGGAAGCTTTCCAACACCTTTGACTACATCAAGGTGACGCTGGGTGACGACCATACCCACACATATGGCACGACCTATTCCAGCGATAGTACCGGCCATTGGAAGACCTGCACTGAGTGCGGTGCAAACGGTGAATTTTCGAAGCACACCGGCGGTACTGCCACCTGTACTGCAAAGGCGGTTTGTGAAACCTGTGATCAGCCGTATGGCGAATTAGGCGCTCATAAGCTGACCAAGACCGCGGCCAAGGCTGCCACCTGCACGGAAGCTGGCTACAACGAGTACTGGACCTGCAAGACCTGCGGCAAGTACTTCTCCGACGAGAAGGGCGAGAACGCAATCGCTGATCTTGCCGCTTGGAAAACTGGCGACGGTAAGATCAATGCCACCGGCCACAACTACGGTGACATCACCTATACTTGGAGCGATGGCAATACTTCCTGCACCGCTAAGAAGGTGTGTTCTGTCTGCAAAGACGAGGTGACGGAGACAGTCGATACTACCAGTAGTGTGAAGACTCCTGCCACCTGCACGACTAAGGGTACTACGACCTATACGGCAGCCTTCAAGGATGAAGACTTCTCTGAACAGACCAAGGATGTGGATATTGCAGCTACCGGCCACGACTGGTCTAACAAGGACGGCATCTGCGCGGTTTGCCACACCAAGTGCGACCGGGCGCACAAGCCCGGTACGACCTGCGAGGTGTGCGGCAAGTACACGCGCCGCCCGTCCACGGCGAATTCCAGCAACACCGTTTCCGTTCCCTCCACCCCGAACGGCACGATGACGGTCAACCCGTCTACCGCCTCCAAGGGCGAGACTGTGACGATCACGACCAAGCCTAGCGAGGGCTACGAGCTCGGCTCTATCGAGGTTCTCGACAAGAACGGCGATGCGCTCAAGCTCAAGGATCTCGGCAGCGGCAAGTTCAGCTTTGTGATGCCGGATGGCAAGGTCAGTGTCAAGGCGGAGTTCGTCAAGACGGCTCCCACCAGCTTTGTTGATGTCCCCGCGAACGCTTACTTCGCCGACGCGGTGAAGTGGGCAGTCGATAAGGGGATCACCAACGGCCTGCCTGACACGATGTTTGGCCCCTACGCGTCCTGCACCCGCGCGCAGATCGTGACCTTCCTATGGCGTGCCGCGGGCAGCCCCGAGCCGAAGACGGTGAGCAGCTTCTCTGATGTTCCTGAGAGCGCTTACTATGCCAAGGCGGTCGAATGGGCGGTCGAGAACGGCATCACGAACGGCATGACCGAGACGACCTTTGCGCCCGACGCGACCTGCACCCGCGGCCAGAGCGTGACGTTCCTGCACCGTGCGCTCAAGGGCACCGCGAGCGGCAGTGCGAACTTCACCGACGTGAAGTCCGACGCGTTCTACGCTGATGCGATTAACTGGGCGGTTGCGAATAACGTGACGAACGGTACTTCCAACACGACGTTCAGTCCCAACGCGGACTGCACGCGCGCGGAGATCGTGACGTTCCTGTATCGCGCCTATCAGGGCAAGTAAATCCAACTGAAAAAAGCGGCGGTTCATCAGAACCGCTGCTTTTTTGCGCCGCATTGACAAGCGCGACCGCTTCGAAATGAACATCGTCAACTGCGCGATGCTCGCCGCGTTTATCCTGTGCATGCCGCAGCGGCCGGACATCAAAACGCTGACGGACTACTGCGCCGCGGCGATGATGACACCTACGATGAAGGCTTTCTGCCGCGCGAGCGGAAAGAAAAAGTTCACGCCCAAGGACATCGAGGGCATGAAGGCGACGGCGAAGCTGCGCGCGGGCGATCGCAACCCCTATTCGTGGAACATGGACTTTTTCGAGTACGAGGACGGCAGCGGCTACGAGGCGCGCTTCACGACCTGCGGCATCTGCACGCTGATGCAGGTGTTGGGGCTCTACGATCTGACGCCCGCGCTGTGCCATCTCGACTACACGATGAGCGACGCGGGCGGCGCGTCGGATTTCGTGCGCGAGTACACGCTCGCCTCCGGCGGCCCCTACTGCGACTGCGGGTATCACAAAAAGCAGTGAAAAAACAAAAAGGATGCGTCTTTCGATGCATCCTTTTTCCTTTATGTAGGGGACTCAATCTTCGTTGTAGGCATCCGAGGCCTTGATGCGCTGGTACATGTCCTGCATCTGGCGGTCGATCTCAGCGATCTTGCCCGCGCATTCGAACATCTCCTCGTTGATGCCCTCGGGCAGCTTCGTTTTGTCGACCTTGTAGCGGATATCGTGCTCAAGGCTCGCCCAGAAGTCCATGGCGATCGTGCGCAGCTGGATCTCCGCCACGACGTATTCCGTCCGGTCGGAGAGGTAGACGGGCACCTTGATGTCCATGTGCAGCGAGCGGTAGCCGTTGTAGTTCGGCGTCTGGATGTAGTCCTGCTTTTTGACGATCTCCACATCCGTCTGCCGCGCCAGCATCTCGCCCACGCGGTAGACATCGTCGATGTAGCTGCAAACGACGCGCACGCCTGCGATGTCGTTGATGTTTTTTCGCGCGGACTCGATCGAGAGCGGCAGGCCGCGCTTGATGAGCTTGGCGACGATGCTCGATTGCGATTTGACGCGCCCGTCGATGTGATGGATGGGATTGCGTGCATAAAGAACATTGAATTCACTGTTGAGAATATTGAATTTCAGCGTGAGCTGCCGAACCGCCGCGTCATAGAGATTCTGCATGACAAGAAAGTCATGCGGATCTTCGCAGAGTGCGGCGCCGTTCCCCGTTCGATTCATTCTGAGCCTTCCTTTCCATCGGAAGCGTCAACGCCCGCCCGATGAGCTTTTGTTCCTTTCAGTATAGCAGACGATCACCGCCGCGCCAAGGGGAGAAATGCTGATTTTCCGCAAAAGTCTGCGCGAAAAAAGCAGCGGGCGGGAGAAACTACCAAGCGACGGGCAAAAGAACTTGCAATGCAGCGCAAGCCATTCTATAATTAACCTGAAAGGATATGCACAGCGTTCGGCACTTCCGCTCCGGTGGCAGAGCGAACGCGCGGAAGGTGCAGAAAAGAACAATGGATAAAAAAGGAAAACAGCAATTTCTTCTGGTCGCGTTCGGCGTGGCGCTCTATGCCGCGCTGATGAATCTCAACGAAGTCGCGGCGTTTCTCACGAGGCTCGCTACCCTTTTCACGCCGGTGATCATAGGGTTATTGATGGCGTTTGTCCTCAGTGTGCCGATGCAGGGCATCGCAGGACGTTTGACGCGCCTGATGCCAAAGGCAAAGGAAAAACACATTGACCTTCTCAGCCTGCTGCTGACGCTTTTATGCGTGGTCATCGTCGTGGTACTGCTGTGCGTTCTGGCGCTGCCGCAGCTTGCCGCGTCGCTCAAGAGCATCGGCACACTGGTCAGGGAGAACTGGCCGGACTGGGCGCGCCTTCTCTCGGATCACGGCGTGGATACAAGCGAGCTCACCGATCGCATCGCCGCGCTCGATTGGAAAACGGTGCTGGAAAAGGCGCTCACCGGCGCCGGCGCGCTGATCGACTCGGTGGTGGATCTTGCCGGTACCACAGTCTCGGCGGTGGCCAACGTCACCTTTGCCATCGTCATCATGTTTTATGTGCTGCTCGACCGGCGCAGCCTTGCTAAACAGAGCCGCAGACTCCTCTACGCCAACCTGAGCGAGCGAAAGGCCGATCAGGTCTGCCGCATCGCGCGCCTGACGCACACCACCTACGCCCGTTTCCTGTCCGGGCAGTGCGTGGAGGTCGTGATCCTCGGCACGATGATCTTTCTCGCGTTCTCCCTGTGCGGCATTCCCTACGCGGGGCTGACCGCCGCGCTGACGGCGGCCTTCGCCTTTGTTCCCTACATCGGCGCGCTGGCCTCCTGCGCAATCGGCGTACTGCTGACGCTGCTTGCCCAGCCGGAGAAGGCGCTGCTGTGCCTGATCGTCTATCAGGCGGTGCAGTTCACGGAAAATCAGTTCATCTACCCGCATGTGGTTGGCAGCAGCGTGGGGCTTGCGCCGCTGTGGACGCTCCTTGCGGCATTGCTTGGCGGCAAGCTCTTCGGCCTTGTCGGTATTGTGTTTTTCATTCCCCTCACGGCGGTAGTACTCCAACTCGTACATGAGCACACCGCACAGCAGCTTTCGGAAAAGAAACTCGACCGCGAGGATCTGATCGAATAACAAAAAAGGACGACAGCTAAAAATAGCTGTCGTCCTTTTTTGTGCGGTCACGACTGCGCCATGCGCTCGAGAAGCTGGAAGGCCTCTTCAAGCTTGGGGTCGATATGGTCAGTCTGCAAAGCCTCGCGCACGCAGCCTTCGATGTGCGCGCGCATGATCTGCTGGTTGGCGCTTTTGAGGAGCGACTGCGTGGCGAGAAGCTGGTTGGAGATGTCCACGCAGTAGCGGTCGTCGTCGATCATCTGCAAAATGCCGTCGAGCTGGCCGCGGGCAATTTTCAGCTTGCGGCGGACGGAATCACGATCGGCTCTCATGGCCTTAGCGGATGGAGACGGCCTGATAGCCCGCCTCATCCACGGCGGCCTTGAGCGCCGCGTCGGTTACGCTGCCGTCCACGCTGACGGTGGCGGACTTGCTCTCGAGATCGACCTTGGCCTCCTTCACGCCGGGGACGGCGGAAAGCGCCTGCTGGACGTGATTCACGCAGTGCATGCAGGCCATGCCCTCAATGCTGATGACTTTTTCCATGTTCGTTTCTCCTTTTTCATTGTTACTTGCCATGGTGTGGCTGTTTGCTATCTCCACTCCGCTATCCGACGGAGAAGAAACCGTTTTGGGTGCCGCTGCCGCCGTGTGCTTGGCCTTGAACCAGCGCAGGCGCAGCGCATTGCTCACCACAAACACCGAGCTGAAGCTCATCGCGAGCGCGCCGAGCATCGGGTTCATCTTGAGCTGGAAGGCGGGGTAGAACACGCCCGCCGCGATGGGAATGCCGATGGCGTTGTAGAAGAACGCCCAGAAGAGGTTTTCCTTGATGTTGCGGATGACCGCGCGGCTCAACTGCACGGCGGTCGAGACGTCGAGAAGGTCACTGCGCATCAGCACGATATCCGCCGACTCGATGGCGACGTCCGTACCGGCACCGATGGCAATGCCGACGTCTGCGCGCGCAAGGGCGGGCGCATCGTTGATGCCGTCACCGACCATGGCGACCTTCTTGCCGCCCTCCTGTAAGCGGCGGATCTCGCGTTCCTTATCCTGCGGCAGCACCTCGGCCACGACGCGGTCCACGCCGACCTGACGGCGGATGGCCTCGGCGGTCTTGGCGTTGTCGCCCGTGAGCATGACGACTTCAATGCCCATGCTCGAGAGCTCGGCGATGGCCTGTGCGCTCGTGGGCTTGACGACGTCGGCCACGGCGATGAGGCCGATGAGCTTGCCGTCCAGCGCAAAGTAGAGCGGCGTCTTGCCGTCCTCAGCCAGCGCTTCGCCTTGTGCGAGCAGCTCACTGTTTTCGATGCGGTTTGCTTCCATCATGCGGCGGTTGCCGGCAAGGCAGAGCTGGCCCTCGACCTCGCCGCGGATGCCCTGACCGGGGATCTGCTCAAATTTGTCGACGGACAGGAACGTGAGCGATTCCTTCTCCGCCTCGGCCACGATGGCCTCGGAAAGCGGATGCTCGGAGAGCTTTTCGAGCGACGCGGCGACGGAGAGAAGTTTGTCCCTGCCGATGCCGCCGTCGACGACGTCGGTGACGACGGGCTTGCCCTGCGTGATGGTGCCGGTCTTGTCGAGCACGACGGTGTTGACGCTGTGTGTCGTCTCAAGCGCTTCGGCAGACTTGATGAGGATGCCGTTCACCGCGCCGCGGCCCGTGCCGACCATGATGGCCGTCGGCGTGGCGAGACCCAGCGCGCAGGGGCAGCTGATGACGAGAACGGAAATACCGATGGACAGCGCAAATTCCACGCTGTGGCCCGTCAGCAGCCATGCTGCCGTTGCGATGACGGCGATCGTGATGACGACGGGGACGAACACGCCGCTGACCTTATCGGCGAGCTTGGCGATGGGTGCTTTGGAGCTCGTGGCCTCGTCCACAAGGCGTACGATCTGGGAAAGGGCGGTATCGTCGCCGACTTTGGTCGCGCGCATCTTGAAATAGCCGGATTTGTTGATGGTCGCGCCGATGACGCTGTCTCCCGCCTGCTTTTCGACGGGGATGCTCTCGCCCGTCAGCGCGGATTCGTCGACCGAGGACGTTCCCTCGAGCACGACGCCGTCGACGGGGACGCTCTCGCCCGCCTTGACGATCAGCACGTCGCCGAGTTGGACCTCCTCGACGGGGATGACGCTCTCGACGCCGTTGCGCTCGACCGTCGCGGTCTTGGGCGCAAGGTCCATGAGCTTCGTGATGGCATCAGAGGTCTTGCCCTTGGCGCGGGCCTCCATCGTCTTGCCCATGGTGATGAGCGTCAGGATCGTGCCTGCGGACTCGAAGTACAGCTCCATCATATAGGTGTGCACCGTGTCCATGTCCATTCTTCCAAAGCCGATGCCGATCTTATAGATGGCGTAGATGCCGTACACGATGGCGGCGCTGGAGCCCAGTGCGATCAGCGAATCCATGTTCGGCGAGCGCTGCCACAGCGTCTTGAAGCCGACGATATAGTACTGGCGGTTGATATAGACGATGGGCAGCAGCAGCAAAAACTGCGTGAATGCGAACGTCATCGCATTTTCCATGCCCAGGAAGCACGCGGGCAGCGGCCAGCCCATCATGTGGCCCATCGAGAGATAGAACAGCGGGATAGTGAAGAGGAGCGAGAGGGCGAGACGCTTTTTCATGTCGCTGTACGCCTTCTGTGCGGCGCTGGCGCCGCCGGTCTCGGCAGTCTGCGCGGCGGGGGCGCTGCCGGGCTTTGCATGCAGAGACGCACCGTAGCCCGCCTTTTCGACCGCGGCGATGATCTGCGCGGACGAAAGCTGGGATTCGTCGTATTCGACGACCATGCTGTTTTTCAGCAGGTTGACCGCGACCTGCTGCGCGCCGGGCTGCTTGGCGACGGCCTTTTCCACGCGGCTGGAGCAGGCGGCGCAGCTCATGCCGGTCACGTCATAGGTTTCCCTTTTCAATTTGATTCCTCCTTCGGGACAAATACAATACCCGTGTGGGGTATTTTTGATTTACCAACAGTATAGGTCGGAAATTGACGGATTGTCAAGGCCTCTTTTCGAGAAATTTCCGTTTGGGCGAAAGTTGCGGCGTTTCGGTCGGGAAAACTTACCGCCGCCGCGCCGCTGGACAGCTTGCATCCCTTATGGTAAACTGACGGCATGAGTTTTATGATAAGCAGGTGAAAAATGAAGCAAAAACATATCTTGAAATGGCTTGGCATCGCACTGGGCGTGTACCTTTTATATGGGGTGCTGACAGCCATTCTCGTCCCGCTGCCGCAAAAAGAGGCGACAGGGGAGCTGTGGAGCCAGTATGAAGCCCGATTGAGTACGGACGCATCGCAGGAGCGCGTGAAGAGCATCGAGGATACGGACAGTGCGCTGCTCTGGCGCTTGCAGCTCATCGAGAGTGCGGAAAGGGAGGTCATCTTCTCGACCTTTGACCTGCGCGCGGACGGCAGCGGGCAGGATTTGATGGCCGCGCTCTATGGCGCGGCGCAGCGCGGCGTGCGGGTGCGCGTCATCGTCGACGGGCTGAACGGCTTTCTGCATCTGCAAAACAGCGGCGTTCTCCGCGCCCTCGCGGCGGAGGAGAATGTGGAGGTGCGCTTTTATGATCCCATCGACCTGCTGCGCCCGTGGAAGCTCAACTACCGTCTGCACGACAAGTATCTGATCGCCGACGGGAGCAAATACATCCTCGGCGGAAGAAATTCGAACGATTTGTTCCTCGGCTCATATCAGGAGAACCAGAACATCGACCGCGACGTGCTCGTCGTGTCGGACGGGGGAGAGGGCAGCTCGGTCTCCCAGCTTTTGACGTATTTTGAAAGCGTCTGGTCGCAGCCGGAGAATCAGACCATCACAGGCAAGACGTCCTCGCAGACCGACGCGCTGCAGGAGCGCTACGCGGCGCTATACGCGGTGCATGGAAAAGAGCTTGCCGCCGTCGACTGGGAGGTGGAGACCGCGGCGGTCACGCATGTGAGCCTTCTCAGCGGCTCGCCGCGCGCGGAGGCGAAAGCGCCTGAGCTGTGGGATGCGCTTGTCCGCCTGATGGCGCAGGGCGATGACGTCCTGCTGCAAACGCCGTACATCATCTGCAACGACAAAATGTATAACGATTTGGAAGCACTTGCCGAGACGCGGCAGCTGCGCGTGCTGACGAATGCCGTTGAAAACGGCGCGAACCCGAGCGGCTGCTCGGACTACTTACGCGAAAAGCAAAATATTTTATCACGCGGCGTCGACGTGTACGAGGTCGTCTGCGGCCAGTCGCTGCATACGAAGACGATTTTGATCGGGGATGATCTGAGCGTCGTCGGCTCGTTCAACGCCGACATGCGCAGCGCATATCTCGACACGGAGCTGATGCTCGTCATCGAGAGCGAGGAGGTCAATGCCGCGCTGCGGCAGGAGAGCGTACAGTACATCGACCAGAGCCGCCTCGCCCTGCACGACGGCGGCACGGAGTACGGCGCGCAGTTTGAAGAAGCGACGCTGCCGTGGACAAAGCGCGCGCTGTATACGGCTTTAAGCTTTCTTCAGCGCCCGATCCGCCACCTGCTGTAACGAAAAGTGCGGCATAGCGGAAAATGAGGGAAAGGAATGCGGATTTTGCCCGTATTTCCGTTTTTTCGCCTTGCAAAAGACGTTCGGGTTTGCTATGATAAAAAATACGTATGGATACGTTCCGCTTTTTGTGGAGACAGAGGATAAGAAAGGAAGATCGTTATGATTTACACGACCGAAGTGCAGCATATGTGCCCCGTTGCGAAGGGCGCATATCACGGTCCGGCCCCGATCCCCGAAGAGGGCAAGTGGGTCCAGGCCAAGCAGATCGCCGATATTTCCGGCTTCACCCACGGCATCGGCTGGTGCGCGCCCCAGCAGGGCGCCTGCAAGCTGACGCTCAACGTCAAGGAGGGCGTCATTCAGGAGGCTCTGATCGAGACCATCGGCTGCTCGGGCATGACCCATTCTGCTGCCATGGCTTCCGAGATCCTGATCGGCAAGACCATTCTCGAAGCGCTGAACACCGACCTTGTTTGCGACGCCATCAACACCGCCATGCGCGAGCTGTTCCTGCAGATCGTCTACGGCCGCACCCAGTCCGCCTTCTCTGAGGACGGCCTTGCTGTCGGCGCGTCCCTCGAGGACCTCGGCAAGGGCCTTCGCTCCCAGGTCGGCACGATGTTCGCCACCGCCGAAAAGGGCCCCCGTTACCTCGAGATGGCCGAGGGCTACTGCTCCCGCGTCGCGCTCAACAAGGAAAACGAGATCGTCGGCTACGAGTTTATCAACCTCGGCAAGATGATGGACTTCATCAAAAAGGGTATCGATGCGAACGAAGCGCTCGAAAAGGCCAAGGGTCACTATGGTCAGTGGGACAACGCTGCCAAGTACATCGACCCGCGTCAGGAATAAGGAAGGGAGGACGAAACAATGGCTTTATTTGAAAACTACGAGAGAAGAATCGACAAGATCAACGGCGTCCTCGCTCAGTACGGTATCTCTTCCGTCGAAGAGTGCCGCGAGATCTGCAAGGCCAAGGGCTTTGACCCGTATGAGATCGTCAAGGGCATCCAGCCCATCTGCTTTGAAAACGCCTGCTGGGCGTACACCGTCGGCGCGGCCATCGCCATCAAGTCCGGCGTGAAGTCCGCGGCCGAAGCCGCCAAGATGATCGGCGTGGGTCTTCAGTCCTTCTGCATCGACGGCTCCGTCGCCGAGGACCGCAAGGTCGGCCTTGGCCACGGCAACCTCGGTGCGATGCTGCTGTCCGACGAGTCGAAGTGCTTTGCCTTCCTCGCCGGTCACGAGTCCTTCGCCGCCGCTGAGGGCGCGATCGGCATCGTCCGCAACGCCAACAAGGCCCGCAAGGAGCCCCTGCGCGTCATCCTGAACGGTCTCGGCAAGGACGCCGCTCAGATCATCTCCCGCATCAACGGCTTCACCTATGTTCAGACCCAGTTCGACTACTTCACCGGCAAGCTGAACATCGTGCGCGAGATCCGCTACAGCGAGACCGAGCGCGCCGACGTTCGCTGCTACGGCGCTGACGACGTCCGCGAGGGCGTTGCCATCATGCATTCCGAGGGTGTGGACGTCTCCATCACCGGTAACTCCACCAACCCGACCCGCTTCCAGCACCCCGTCGCCGGCACCTACAAGAAAGAGTGCATTGAGCAGGGCAAGAAGTATTTCTCCGTCGCCTCCGGCGGCGGCACGGGCCGTACCCTGCACCCGGACAACATGGCCGCCGGCCCCGCCTCCTACGGCATGACCGATACCATGGGCCGCATGCATTCCGACGCACAGTTTGCCGGCTCCTCCTCCGTGCCCGCGCACGTTGAGATGATGGGCTTCCTCGGCATGGGCAACAACCCGATGGTCGGCGCGACTGTCGCCGTGGCCGTCGCCGTTGCGGAGAGCCTGAAGTAAGAGGGAAAACCGCGGGGTTTGTCCTTCCAAGGTTCCAAAACCTGATTTTTCATCAAACATAGGCAGGAAGCACATCTTCCGCACGAAAATGCGGAAGATGTGCTTCCTGTTTTTGCGTTTTTGGAGGGAAAAACCGTGAAGAAAATCAGAATGTGCTTCCCGAATGAGAAGACGTTCAGGGAAGGGTTCGAAGAGTATATTTTGGACTGTAAGGCCCGCAATCTGCGGGATGGAACAATCAACCATTATCAGGAATCCATCAAGCAGATTTACAAGCGAATCACACCAGATACGCTGATCTCTTCGATGTGTCAGCAAACCATGGCAAACTTCTATATTTCACTGAGGGATGACCCTAATTTGAATGAGGTTTCTATGGGAACATATGCGAGAGATTTGAAAACGCTGATGCGATTCTTTATGAAGTGTAAGTATCTGCCCCGTTTTGAAATTCCGCTTCCAAAAGCCAGTAAAACCCCGATTCAGACATATACCGATGATGAATTGAAGAAACTATTGAAAAAGCCAGATGTGCGTAAGTGTATTTTCTCGACTTACCGCAGTTGGGTGATCGTCAATTTTCTGCTCTCTACTGGTGTTCGGCAAAACAGCCTAATCAATGTTAAGATTCGAGATGTTGACTTTGATAATTCGGTGGTCTACGTGAATATGACAAAGAACCGCAAGCCTCTCATCATTCCCTTGAACGAAGATATTTTGAAGATACTGAAAGAGTATTTACAGTATAAAGGGGGAAAGGCTGACGATTGGCTCTTTTGCTCTGTATATGGTAAGCAACTCACCAGAAGCAGTAATTATCACGCATTGTGGGACTACTGTCACGAAAGAGGCGTGGAACAGACGGGTGTTCATCGTTTCAGACACACGTTTGCGAAAAAATGCGCGATTATGGGAGGCTCTGTCGTGACCCTTCAAAAGATACTCGGGCATAGCAGTCTTGCGATTACAGAAGGATATTTGAATCTTTTGACAAGCGATTTGAAGAAGGAAATGGACGAAGTAAATATCATCCGGAGTCTGAAACAGGAACATATTCAGATGCGAGCGTCATAGAACATCTTTTTACATCTACAAACAAAAGGGAAGGTGATGGAACACCTTCCCTTCATCTTTAATCATCTTGATACATCTCGAAAGACTTTTGAAGAAAATCCTTCATTCCTTTAACCGCTGGTTCAGGACTTAGTATCTTTATTGATCTTCCAAATGTGGCAACCCACGCATAAAACGGCGGACTTAACTCAACAGGCACATTTACGGTGAAATGCCCTTCATCGGCGGGAATCATCATTCCCATCCCGGATCTTTCAACACGCGGAAGGAAGAAGCACCCTGTTCTTATTCGCCGGACGGAGAGTATCCCGTCATCAACCTGGAAAAGGGCGGCCTATATACGAGCTATTCAGGCACATGGGAAGAGAAAACTGTGCTTCCCTGCATCCGCAGAATTGACGGCGGTAGGCTGCTATGAGCAGGTCATGGGCGAACCGGGCAATTGCCTTGCTATTGGCGGTGGGGCATATGCGCACTTTCTGAAAAATGGCGTGGCGTTTGGCGCTTCCCGATTAGGTGTAGATGATCACATGCACGGTGCAAATGAGTACCTTGTGGTAGATGAGATCGTGCGAAGCGCGGAGCTGTTTGCGCTGACCATTGCTGCACTTTGCGGCGAACACGCTGAGCCGATGTAAAATGCGGTTATGTAAATAACACCCGTCGGTATGATCCGATGGGTGTTATTATTTGTGCTGTGTTTTTTGACAGACGAATCGGATCCTTGCAAAAATGCCCAAAGATGTCAATAGAATCCGTTCGCCTGCGCAAGAATTTTATGGCGTGCGGACAGAAAAGACTTTTTCGTGCTGCGAGACGGCGACAGACAGCAGATCTCATGGCGATAATGACGAATTTCTGTCATTGAAGTGTTTTTCGTAGAAATACATCTGTCCGCTCCTTGCAATTTCCTGCACATAAAGATATAATAAAGGCCGTTAGTGAAAGCGCCTTTGCGGCCTGAGCAGAGAGAAGAGGATCGTAAGAGCGTTAGATTTTGAAAAGAAAGAAGATGCCCCTATGAATCCCTTTATGAAGACCCTTAAAAAAATTGCCGCCGCGTATAACGGCGTCAGCCTGATTTTGCGCATCGCGATCGGCCTTGTCGTCGGCGTGATCCTGGCGCTGGTCTGTCCCGGCGCGACGTGGTTAAAGGAGCTTGGCAACCTGTTTGTCGGCGCGCTCAAGGGCATTGCCCCCGTGCTGGTGTTCGTCATCGTGGCGAGCGCGCTGGCGCAGGGCTCGTCCAAGCTCGACCGCCGCTTCGGCACGGTCGTGTGGCTCTACATGCTTACGACGTTCGTCGCCGCGGCGCTGAGCGTTGTGACCAGCATGCTCTTCCCGCAGATGCTCCTGCTGGCCGAGGCCGCTGAGGCCGAGGTCATCCCGCAGGGCCTTGGCGAGGTCATGCACACGCTGCTGTCCAACATCGTCTCGAACCCCATCTCCGCCATTATGAACGGCAACTACATCGGCATTCTGATGTGGGGCTGTCTCTTCGGCGTGGCGATGAAGAAGCTCGGTGCGGACTCGACGAAGGTCTTCCTCAGCAACACGGCGGACGCGGTGTCCACCATCGTGCGCTGGATCATCAATTTGGCACCGTTCGGCATCATGGGCCTTGTGTTCACGAACGTTGTGAGCAACGGCCTTGCGATCTTCACCCAGTACGGCAAGCTCCTGCTGCTTTTGGTCGGCACGATGCTCTTCATGGCGTTTGTCATCAACCCCATCATCATCTTCATCTATCTGCGCTGCAATCCCTATCCGCTGGTGTTCCGCTGCCTGCGTGAAAGCGGCCTGACGGCGTTCTTCACCCGCTCTTCCGCGGCGAATATCCCCGTGAACATGGCGATGTGCGAAAAGCTCGGCTTGGACAAGGACTTCTACTCCGTCTCTATCCCCCTCGGCGCGACGATCAACATGGACGGCGCGGCCATCACCATCACCATCATGACGCTGGCCGCGGCCAATACGCTGGGTATGCAGGTCTCGCTGCCCGCGGCGATTTTGCTCTCGATCATGTCGGCCCTCGGCGCGTGCGGCGCTTCCGGCGTGGCGGGCGGCTCGCTGCTGCTCATCCCGATGGCGTGCTCGCTGTTCGGCATCTCGAACGACATCGCGATGCAGGTCGTCGGCGTCGGCTTCATCATCGGCGTCATTCAGGACTCTGTCGAGACCGCGCTCAACTCTGCGGGCGACGTCGAGTTCGCCGCGACGGCCGAGTATCACCAGTGGCTCAAGCAGGGCAAGCCCCAGGTGATAAAATGAAACCATTTATGCAAGAATTTATTGTAGGATTTATTTTGGTCATGGTATTGGTAATATTCACCATAGGTGGATTGAGTAATATGCATGATGCTCAAGAATTAGTGGCAGGACTTATATTATTAGCTACTTTGATTGTATTTACCTTAGGCAAAAGCCCAGTATTTAGGGTAGATAGAGCAGGTATGTCTATTATTGGTGCGTCGTTAATGACAGCTTTTGGTATTTTGTCCCTTGAAGAAGCCGTCCAAGCAATTGATGCTAAAACTATTGTGGTATTATTTTCATTGATGGTAGTTGTGAGCAATTTAAAATTAGCAGGATTTTTTACATATATAGGCAAAGTAGTATTCACTCATATTCATACAGGAAAAACTTTATTATTAGCAGTAATTTTTATGTCAGGAATTTTATCTTCTATTGTAATTAATGATATAGTTTGTTTATTATTTACACCTGTAGTTATCATGATATGTTTGAAAGTAAAGGTAAATCCTATTCCTTATTTGCTCGCGGTTGCAATGGCTTCAAATATTGGTAGTGCTTGTACATTTATTGGTAATCCCCAAAATGTATTAATAGGTAGTTTATCTCAAGTTCCTGCTGGAGAATATTTCTTATCAGCAGCTCCAATATCTTTTTTAGGCTTAATCATGCTTTATTTAGCAATATCATTTAAATATAAAAATGATTTGTCAGTGAGCTTTGAATATAAGAGTGATAACAATAGCATCATTCATAAATATTTATTGAGTAAAACAATAATTGTATTAGCACTTGTCATTGTTTTTTATTTAGTTGGTTTCGATTTATCATTGACAGCAAGTTTTGGGGCAGCATTTTTATTGATTAATGCTCGTATAAAACCAGAACGTGTTTATGAAGATATAGATTTTAACTTATTAATTATGTTCATTGGCTTGTTTATCATCATTGCTGGCGTAGAAAAAAGTGGTTTACTTGATTTAATAAATAGTTTTTTACCACCAGAATATATGAAAGAAATACCACTGTTTTCAGTGATGGCAATAGTGCTTTCTAATATAGTAAGTAATGTACCAGCAGTATTACTTTTAAGATATTACATTCCTGTAGATGAACAAATCTTATGGCAGGCTTTAGCTTTATTATCCACAATTGCAGGTAATTTGACAGTTTTTGGCTCTATTGCGAATTTGATTGTTATTGAAATTGCCAAAAAGCAGGGGATAAAAGTAACTTCTAATCAATATTTAAAGATAGGTTTTCCATTAACGATATTATTATCCATTATAAGCATTATTTGGTTTGAATTTATAAATTAAAAGTATGAAAAGTGTTGACTTTTTGTTTTTTATCATTTATAATAATTCATGTTGTTAAGACAAGTGCGGAAGTAGCTCAGTGGTAGAGCATCACCTTGCCAAGGTGAGGGTCGCGAGTTCGAGCCTCGTTTTCCGCTCCATAAGAAATTGGTCCCCAGTCAATAAGACTGGGGTATTTTTGTACTTAGACTTGTTTTTATGAAAGTATTGTGATATCATTCATTTAGTATAGTAGGTGTACTGTGACTATTAAGGTGAATGACAGTAACATATACAATAAGAATTTTGGTTTACTAGTTAAACAGGAGGTTTTTTTTTACAATGAACGTTACTACAGAAAAGATTGAAAATCATAAGGTAGTACTTACAATTGAAGTACCAGCTGAAGAACTTGATAAAGGTATTAAAGCTGCTTGCAAATCCCTTGCAAATCGTGTAAACATTCCTGGTTTCAGAAAAGGTAAAGCTCCTCGCCGTATTCTTGAAATGAACATCGGTAAAGAAGCTATCTTAGATGAAGCTTTTGATCGTGTTGCACAGAAAGCTTTTGATGAAGCTTTAAAACAAGAAAACTTAGATCCAGTAGACCGTCCACAGGTTGACATCGTAACTTTAGAAGAAGGTAAAGACGTAGTATTCAAAGCTACTATTACTCCTGTTCCAGAAGTTACTCTTGGCGAATACAAAGGATTAAAAGTTGCTAAAGACGCTGTTGAAGTAAAAGACGAACAAGTTGAAGAACAAGTAAAAAATATCTTAAATCACCATGCAAAAATGGTTGACGCTGAAGAAGGTGCAACTGTTGCAAACGATGATTTCATCACTTTAGATTTCAAAGGTGAAGTTGACGGTGTAGCATTTGCTGGCGGCGAAGGTAAAGATTACCCACTTCAAATCGGCTCTCATTCTTTCATCGATACTTTTGAAGATCAACTCGTTGGTCTTAAAGTTGGCGAAGAAAAAGACGTTAACGTAACATTCCCAGAAGAATATCATGCTAAAGATTTAGCTGGTAAAGCTGCTGTATTCCATTGCAAAATTAACAGCATTAAACATAAAGAAATGCCTGAACTCACTGATGAATTCGTAAAAGCATCTACTTCTTATGAATCCATCGAAGACATGAAAGCAAAACTTCGTGAAAACATTGAAAAAAATGCACAGCGTGAAGCAGATACTAAACGCCGTAACGAAATCTTAAAACAGGCTACTGACAATATCACTGTAGATATTCCAGAAGTTATGGTTGAAAACCGTGTAAGCAACATGATTCAGGAACTTTCCGTAAATCTTGAAAACCAAGGTATGAACCTTGATGCTTACTTAAAATATGCTAACATGGATATGGCAAAACTTCGTGAACAGTACAAAGAAAGTGCTGCAATCGCAGTAAAAACTGACCTCATGTTAGATGCTGTTGCAAAAGCTGAAGATATTAAAGTTGAAAACGCTGATATCAACGCTGAAATCGCTTTACTTGCTGCAACTTATGGTACAACTCCACAAGAAGTAAGCAAAATCATTAAAAAGAACCACAGCATTGGTAACTTAGTAGCTACTGTACTTCACAAAAAAGCTGCTAACTTCATCATTGACAGTGCTGTAGAAGCTTAATTAAAAAATTAAATGTAATATTTTTGACCGGGGTGAATGATATGAACTATGTACCTATGGTAGTTGAACAGTCAGGACGTGGAGAACGTGCCTATGATATTTATTCTCGTCTTTTAAAAGACCGTATAATTTTTTTAGGTGGTCCTATTGATGATAATGTAGCTAACGTGGTAATAGCCCAACTTCTATTCTTAGAATCTGAAGACCCGGATAAAGATATTCACCTTTATATTAATAGTCCCGGCGGTGTTGTTACTGCCGGGCTAGCTATTTATGATACTATGCAATATATTAAGCCAGATGTATCAACTATATGTATTGGACAAGCTGCTAGCATGGGCTCTGTGCTTTTAGCTGCTGGTGCAAAAGGCAAAAGATATGCACTTCCATATTCTCGTATTATGATACATCAACCACTTGGCGGAGCTCAGGGACAATCAACAGATATTCAAATTCAGGCTCGTGAAATTTTGCGTATTCGTGAAACTTTAAATGAAATCTTAAGTTGCCATACTGGTCAGTCTGTAAAAAAACTTACAGAAGATACAGAACGTGACAATTTTATGTCAGCGTTAGAAGCTAAGAAATATGGTTTAATAGATGAAGTTATTATTCGTCCACAAGAAGAAAAAAGTGATAAATAGTCAATCATGATTAGCTGTAGATAAGAGGTGAATGTTGTTGAATTTCGGTGAGGGTAATAAAGGCAAAATGAAATGTTCATTCTGTGGAAAAACTCAGGAACAAGTACGAAAACTCGTGGCTGGACCAGGAGTCTATATCTGCGATGAATGTGTTAAGCTTTGCGATGAGATTGTAGAAGAAGAAGTTAATGATAATGAGCCTGTTGAACTTAGAGAGTTGCCAAAACCTAGAGAAATATATGATGTATTAAATCAATATGTAATAGGACAAGATGAGGCAAAAAAATCTCTTTCTGTAGCTGTATATAACCATTATAAACGTATAAACAGAGTTACAAAGCAGGATGATGTTGAATTACAAAAATCTAATATTTTGATGTTAGGACCAACTGGTAGTGGAAAGACTTTACTTGCACAGACCTTGGCTAAAATATTGAATGTTCCTTTTGCTATAGCCGATGCAACATCACTTACAGAAGCAGGCTATGTTGGTGAAGACGTAGAAAATATTCTACTAAAACTAATTCAAGCTGCTGATAATGATATTGAACAAGCTCAAAAAGGTATCATCTATATAGATGAAATTGATAAAATTGCTCGTAAATCCGAGAACCCTTCAATAACAAGAGATGTTTCTGGTGAGGGAGTGCAACAGGCACTTTTAAAAATCCTAGAAGGTACAATTGCTAGCGTTCCACCACAAGGTGGAAGAAAGCATCCTCATCAAGAAGGTATGTTACAAATCGATACTACAAATATATTATTTATTTGTGGTGGTGCTTTTGATGGTATTGAAAAAATAATAGATGCACGTTTAGGCAAAAAAAGTCTTGGTTTTGGTGCAGATATAAAAAGTAAACGCAAACAAACTACAGGTGAAATTTTGAAAAATGTTTTACCTGAAGATTTATTAAAATGTGGTTTAATTCCAGAATTTATAGGGCGTGTTCCTGTAGTAGTTACTTTAGAGTCTTTGACAGAAGATGCACTAGTGGATATTTTGGTAAAACCAAAGAATGCTTTAGTAAAACAATATGGCAAACTTTTGGAAATGGACGGTGTAAAACTTCATTTCGATGAAGAAGCTTTACATTTGATAGCCAAAGAAGCTTTGGAGCGTAAGACAGGTGCTAGGGGACTTCGCTCAATTATTGAACGTATTATGCGTGATGTAATGTTTGAGATACCTTCCAAAATGGGTGCTGTTTCTTGTGAAATAACTAAAGAGATTATTGAAAAGAAAAAAACTCCTGTAATCACTTATGCTGATAAAAAAGCTGTAAAAAAATAACTTATTTTTAGCAAAGTAACAGGATATTAATATGCCATTAATAAAGAGTTGTTGCCAGGCTAAATAAAACCGCAGCAACTCTTTTTTATAATAAATATTTTATACTCATAGGAGGATTTCTTTCGTGGGGAAAAAAAGTACATTGAGCTTTTTACCATTAAGAGGAATGGTGTTATTTCCAAATAATGGAGCACATATTGATATAGGTCGTGATAAATCTGTTGCGGCTCTAGAAGAATGTTTGGCACATGGCAGACAGATTATGCTTAGTGCGCAAAAAGATGTCGAAGTAGAAGACCCAAAACGTGAAGATGTATATGAGATTGGTACAGTATGTCAAGTACAGCACGTAACTAAACTCAATAATGGGATTATGCGTGCGCAGATAGAAGGATTGTATCGCGCTCGTATTTTAGATTTTCGCGATGATGGTCTATTCATTGAAGTAGATGTCGAAGAAATTGAAGAAGATAAAACAGATACTAAAGAAATTCAGGCACTTATAAGAGCATGTATTTCTAAATTTGAAGATTGGGTAAAACTCAGTCATAAAATACCACCTGAAGTCATGATTGCAGTTAATGTAGCTATGGACGATGGCGGAATTTTATGCAATGTAGTTACTAATCATTTAAATTGCAAATATCAAGATAAACAAGAAATTTTGGGTATCGTTGATTTAAAAAGCAGATTAGAAGCTCTATATAAATTGTTATTACAAGAAGTAGAAATTATGGAGCTTGAAAATAAAATAGTTTTTGATGTGAACAAGCAAATGAATAAAATTCAAAAAGAATATTATTTGCGTGAACAGATAAAAGCTATTAATAAAGAATTGGGTGAAGATGATGAAATAGCAGAAGCTATTGAAGAATATCGTCAAAAAATGAAAGAACATACTTATCCAGAGTATGTAACAGAAGCGTTGGAAAAAGAATTAAAACGTTTAGAACGTACAAATCCAGCTTCTCCAGAAATGGGAGTAATTCAAAATTATATTGAATGGGTACTTGATTTACCATGGGATATAGAAAATCAAGAAACTATAGATGTAAAAGAAGCACAAAAAACTTTAGATAAACATCATTATGGACTTACAAAAGTAAAAGAACGTATTATTGAATATTTATCTATAAAAGCTTTATCACCAGATATAAAGGCGCCTATCGTATGTTTAGTAGGCCCTCCTGGTGTTGGTAAAACTTCTATTGCAACATCTATAGCACAAGCTTTGAAACGTAAATTTGTCAGAGCATCTTTAGGTGGTGTGCGTGATGAAGCTGAAATCAGAGGTCATCGTCGTACTTATGTAGGTGCTATGCCTGGTCGTATCATTGAAGGTATAAAGAATGTAGGTAGCAAAGACCCATTATTCTTATTAGATGAAGTGGATAAAATGGCGTCAGATTATCGTGGCGACCCTGTGTCTGCTCTTTTAGAAGTATTAGACCCAGAACAAAATAGCACATTCTCTGACCACTATATTGGGCTTGCATTTGATTTATCTAAAGTAATGTGGATAATTACAGCAAATGATTTAGGTAATATTCCTCGTCCTCTTCGCGACCGTATGGAAATCATCATGCTTCCAAGCTATACTGAAGTAGAAAAAATGCATATAGCAAAAGAACATTTACTTGATAAAGTAAAAAAAGCAAATGGTCTTAAGAAATCTCAAGTGAATATGTCTGATGAAGTAATCAGCAAAATCATCGAAGATTATACTCGTGAAGCTGGTGTACGTGAATTAGAACGTCAATTATCTAAAGCTTGTCGCAAAGCTGCTTATAAAATAGTTACAGAAAAGAAAAAATCTGTACGCATCACTAAGAAGAATATAACTGATTTCTTAGGTAAAGCAAAATACACAGAAACTAAAGCTGAAAAAGAAAACCAAGTAGGTCTTTGCACTGGTCTTGCATGGACTGAAGTTGGTGGCGTTATCTTGCCAGTTGAAGTAGCTGTTTTAAAAGGAAAAGGAAATTTATTACTCACAGGTCAACTCGGTGATGTAATGAAAGAGTCTGGTAGAGCAGCACTTACATGTATTCGCGCTCGTTCTGAGAAATTAAAAATAGATGAAAAATTCTATGAAGAAAATGACATTCATGTACATTTTCCAGAGGGTGCAGTACCAAAAGATGGTCCATCTGCTGGTATCACTATGACTACAGCTATAGTATCAGCACTTACAGGTAAGAAAGTAAGAGCTGATGTGGCTATGACAGGAGAAATCACTCTTCGTGGCAAAGTATTACCTATTGGTGGATTGAAAGAAAAATCTTTGGCGGCTTATCGTGAAGGTATCTATACTGTAATCATGCCAAAAGCTAATGAAAGAGATTTAGACGAAATTGCACCAGAAGTAAAAGCTAAGATGAAATTTATTCCTGTAGAGACTATAGATGAAGTTTTAAAAGTAGCGTTGGTGGATTAAATGACACAGACAGATATACAAGACAATAATGCAAATAAAATAAAAGTTCAAGATAAAATAAATATTATCCGAGCTAAATATATTGCGTCAGCTGTAAAAAAAGCGCAATATCCAGAAGAACGCTTAAAAGAAATAGCTTTTATCGGTCGTTCTAATGTGGGTAAATCTTCTTTGATTAATTCTTTGACACGTGTGCATAATTTAGCGCGTGTCAGCGGTCAGCCAGGCAAAACGCAGACAATTAATTTTTATGAATTAACTGCTAGATTTAATGAAACTGGTGAGGATAAATTATTTCATTTAGTCGATTTACCAGGATATGGCTATGCAAAAACAGCTCAAACTAATCGCAAGCAATGGGCAAAATTTATTGAAGAATACTTTTTACATTCAGAGCATCTTCAATTCGTTTGCCAACTTATAGATATTCGTCATGAGCCTATGAAATCAGATAAAGAAATGTTTGATTGGCTCATAAAAAATAATATTCCTGTGCTTATTATCGCAACTAAAGCTGATAAAATAAGCCGTGGAGTAGTGAATAAACAAATAGCTCAAATTCGCAAATCCCTAGGTGTGAAAGAAATAGATATTTTACCTTATTCTTCACCAAAAAAACAGGGAAGAGTAGAGCTTTTAAATGTAATTTATGAAATGTTAGTTGATTAATAATTAAGTGCCTTTAACATATGTTAGAGGCACTTTTTGTTTAATTTAGATTTTAAAAATGAATGATATTCATATTTACTTGACTGTATAATCTATAGTTTGTTACAATAAAAACCAGATATTTTGATAAACGAGGATTATTATTATGCTTACAAATTTTGATAAATCATTATTAAATATTATTCAAAGAAACTTGCCAATCAGTGAACGTCCATTTTTGGAATTGGCTAAGATTTTAGAGACAACTGAAGACCATGTAATAGAGCGTTTGCGTTATTTAAAAGAACATGGTTATATTCGCCGTATAGGTCCATTTTTTGATTCGGGAAAATTAGAGTATAAAGGAACTCTTGTGGCTTTAAAAGTAAAAGAAGGCTATATGCAACAAGTGGCTGAATTTATAAATCGCTATCCAGGGGCTACACATAATTACGAACGTGAAGGCGAGTATAATTTATGGTTTACATTGCTTACACATAGCGAGGAAAAGAGAAAACAGATATTAGATGAAATCAAAGCTCAAGAAGGTGTAGAAAAATTGATGAATTTAGTATCTAATAAAAAATATAAGATAAATGTACAATTTAAATTAAAATGATTTATTTTTAGTATATTTATGCTTATAGATAGAATAACAAAGTTACAAATATATTTAATGACTTAGAAAAATTTTTTACTGTATTTGAACTCATATAAATTTTTTTGTATAAAGTAAAAATATATAGAAAAAACGCTGTAATACTTGATTTTGTTGAAGAAAGGCAGAATAATGGATTTATTAGATAAACAAATTATTAGAATTATGCAAGATGAATTTCCACTTGTAAAAGAACCTTATAAAGAATTTGCAAAAAAACTTAATATATCTGAGCAGGAATTATTAAATCGTTTGCGAATTTATAAAGAAGAGGGTAAAATTCGTAAAATGGGTGCTGTACTTCGTCATGTAGAAGCAGGATTTCGTGCAAATGCTCTTTGTGCATGGGTAGTGCCAGTGGATAAATTAGATGAGATAGCACAAAAATTAGCTCAATGTCCATCTATTTCTCATTGTTATGATAGAAATACTACTCCAGATTGGTCATATAATATTTATACAATGATACATGCTCATACACGTCAAGAATGTGAAGTCATTGCAGAAAAATTGGCCAAAGAAAATAATCTTCAGCAATATACTATGCTTTATTCTGTGAAGGAATGGAAAAAAACAAGTATGCGATATTTTGATGAAGCTGAAGATGAATAATTTTTGGAAGGTGATTTAATGGTTTCAGAAAAAATGTATGAATTAGGTACAAAGAAATCTACTATTCGTACTATTTTTGAATATGGTCGCAAACGTGCGTTAGAAGTAGGAGAAGAAAATATCTATGATTTTAGTATAGGTAATCCAAATGTTCCTGCTCCTGATTTTGTAAAACAGGCTATTATCGATATTTTAAATGAAATGGATCCATGTGCTGTACATGGTTATACTGTAGCTCCGGGTAATCCAGAAGTTAGAGAAGTTTTAGCTAAAGATATTAATCGCCGTTTTGGTACTAATTTCGCTGGTAAAAATTTATTTATTACTGGCGGTGCTGCTGGTGCGATTACAATTACTTTTAAAGCGTTAAGTGAAGCAGGCGATGAATTCATCACATTTGCTCCATATTTTCCTGAATATAAATGCTTTGTAGAATCCACAGGAGCTAGTTTAAAAGTAGTTCCTGCCAAAATAGATGATTTTCAAATTCAATTTGATAAGTTTGAAGAAATGATAACTGGAAAAACAAAAGCAATTATTGTAAATTCACCTAATAATCCTAGCGGTGTTGTATATAGTGAAGAAACTATCAAAAAATTGGCAGAAGTTTTGACTGCAAAATCAAAAGAATATAATCACCCAATTTTCTTGATTTCTGATGAACCTTATCGTGAAATTGCTTATGGTGTAGATGTACCATATTTGCCAAAATACTATGATAATACTATTGTTTGCTATTCTTATAGTAAATCTTTCTCACTTCCTGGTGAACGTATCGGTTATATCGTAGTACCAGATGAAGTAGCTGACTTTGGCAAAGTTTATGGCGCTATTGCTGGAGCTGCTAGAGTATTGACTCACGTAAATGCTCCATCTTTATTCCAATTAGTAATTGCTCGTTGTGCAGGTAAAGAGTCCGATATGTCCACTTATGAAAAAAATGGTAAATTACTCTACAATGGACTTATCGAAGCTGGTTTTAAATGCGTAAAACCACAGGGAGCATTTTATCTTTTCCCTCAATCTTTAGAACCAGATGATTATGCTTTCTGTAAACGCGCTCAAAAATATGATTTATTATTAGTTCCAGGTAGCGACTTTGGTTGTCCAGGACATTTCAGAGCTTCTTATTGCATAAAGACAGAAACAATTGAAAAATCTTTGCCTTTATTTAAAAAGTTAGCCGAAGAATATAAAAAATAAAAGTAGATAAAAGGATATTGTTGATAAGATATGGAATTATCAATAATGTCCTTTTTTATTTTATGTATTTTAAAAGTGTTATAGAATTTGTAAAAAAATTAATAAATAATTGTGTATAGAGGTAATTTATGAAAATTAGAGTAGTAAATAAAAGTGATTTTAAAGATATTTATAATTTAGTAAAAGAATCTTTTAAAACAGCTCAGGTAAGTGATGGTAATGAGCAAGATTTTGTATTAGAGTTGAGAAAAAGAGTATCTTATATACCAAGTTTAGAATTTGTAGCAGAAGAGCAGGGAAAATTAATTGGGCATATTATGTTTACGAAGCAAGCTGTAGATTTAGAAAAAGGAAAATTAAAAGCTTTATTAATAGCTCCTTTATGTGTAGATTTAGCTTATAGAAATCAGGGAATTGGCAGTAAATTAATGAATTATGGTTTAATGAAAGCAAAAGAGTTAGGATATGATACAGCTTTTTTAGTAGGTAATCCAGAGTATTATCAAAAATTCGGATTTTTATGTGTTACTAATTATAATTTGAAAAACATGACAACTATTCCAGATAAATATGTTATGGTAAAGTAAATAAAAGAAGAAGCATTATCTAATGTAAAGGGCGGTGTAGATTTACATTAAAAAAGCAGATTTTAACTTTATTATTAAAATAATGGGTTAAAATCTGCTTTTTTATATTATTTTTCTTTGTGTTTATTTTTTTCAGCTAAATCAGCTTCACATTTTTCAAGAGCTGTAGAGAATTTACGCCAGAGGTGTTTTCTGCCTAATGTGCGGAATAATCCAGCACGATACATATGACGGCGAACTTGTGGATTAGCTTCACAAAGATATACTTCAATGCCACGTTTTTGAAGATGTTTAACGATTTCATTGAGCATTTTAAGACCACTTAAATCTACGAATGGCACGCTTTCAAAGCGTAAAATTAAAGATTTTGGATCTTTATCGATATGGGCAAGGGAACGTTCAAAGGCACTTACAGCACCGAAAAAGAGTGGCCCTTCAATAGTATAAACGAGCATTTCAGGGTGATGTTCTAATTCTTTTTGGAACTGTGGTTCAATTTCTGTATGGTGGATAGCGTGAACATCAACAGAAAATACCATTTTACGCATGAACTGTAAAATAGCAAGTACGACACCAACGTTTACAGCAACTACTAAATCAGTGAAGATAGTCAAAAAGAATGTGATGAGCAAAATAAGGGAGTCTGCACGAGGGGCAACACGGATAAGGCGAATAAAATTCGGTACATCACTCATATTGTAGGATACGACGAATAAAATCGCAGCCATAGAGGCAAGTGGAATATTAGCAGCAAGTGGAGCTAAGAAGAATAATACTAATACTAAAAATACGCAGTGAACTAAGCCTGCAAGTGGACTTGTACCACCTTGACGAATATTTGTAGCAGTACGAGCGATAGCACCAGTAGCAGCGATACCACCAAAGAGAGGACAAACGATATTAGCAAGACCTTGACCGAATAATTCTTGGTTAGAATTGTGTTGATGACCTGTCATACCATCAGCAACAACGGCAGATAATAATGATTCAATGGCACCGAGCATGGCAATAGTAAAAGCTGGGCCAATCAAAGCAAATACATCAGAAATAGATATTTCAGGAAGTGTAAGACTTGGTAAGCCTTGAGGAATACCACCAAAAGCAGTGCCGATAGTAGCAACTCCAGGGAATTGATAATAAGATTGGATACAAGTAGCGACAACCATTGCCCAAAGTGGTGCTGGGAGTTTTTTAGCAAGTGGAATTTTTGGCATGATTAGGATAATAGCAAGGCTGATTAAACTAATCATGAGTGTAGGCATATGACTTTGTGGTAAAGATAAAATCATCAAATAAAGTTTTTCATGGAACATTTCAGCGTGAGCAATTGGCGGAAAACCAAAGAAGGATTGCCATTGACCAATCCAAATAGTAACACCGATACCAGCAGTAAAGCCAACGATAACAGGAGCAGGAATAAAGCGAATGACATCACCGAGTTTGGCGATAGACATCAAAACTAAAATAATACCAGCCATGATAGTGGCGATTTGTAGACCTGCTAGACCATATTGCATCAAAATGCCACTGAGTAAAACAATAAATGCACCTGTAGGGCCTGCAATCTGTACACGAGAGCCACCAAAGATAGAAACGAAAAATGCGGAAATAATAGCAGTATAAATACCTTGTGCAGGAGATACGCCACTAGCGATAGCAAATGCCATAGCAAGAGGCATAGCCACGATACCGACTACGATACCTGCGGAGATATTTTTTCCTAAATGTTCAGATTTGAATAAACCAGCGTTATAAGCTTCTTTTAATGCAATCAACAGTAATTCTCCTTTAGTTAAATATTAAATTGTTAAGTGAAAAACGATTAAAAAATATGTAATAGCTATAATTTTTCTTAGATGATAAAATACCTCCTTTATAAATAAAATATAAGTGATAAATTTTTTATAAACTTCATAAATATGATAAAGCTAATAAAAAATACAAAGAATAGTTTATCACTAGATTTTAAGACTAGCAATAAAATTTAGGTGAAAAATAAAAAAGAAATTAGCAAAATACTAATTCCTAGCAAAATTTTAATAAAATATGATATGAAAATGTAGTTTTAAGCTTCAAGATATCGTTGATACATATTATAAGTTTTTTCATCAAAACAAGAGAAAATAATATCAAGTTTATAATCTTTGTGCATATCTAGCCATGTTTTGACTGTAGAGATAGCAATTTTTGTCGCTTCTTCTAGTGGATAATGATATACACCAGTGGAGATAGCAGGAAAGGCGATACTGTGAATATCGTGTTTCAAAGCTAAATCTAAAGAATTTTTATAGCAATTGGCAAGTAGCGAAGCTTGATTTTTTTGAGTAGAATAAATTGGCCCTACTGTATGAATTACATATTTTGCTTTTAAATTATAGCCCTTAGTGATTTTAGCTTCGCCAGTTTCACAGCCACCGAGAGTGCGACATTCTGCTAGTAGCCCACGACCTGCACGGCGATGAATAGCACCGTCGACTCCACCACCGCCGAGAAGCGTTTTATTTGCAGCGTTGACGATTGCATCACAATCAAGAATAGTAATATCACCTAAATCAATAGAAATCAGATTAACACCTTCCATAAAAATTAATTAGCTAAATCATCTAATAGGAATTTTAGAAATAGTTATCTTTGTTTTTTTCAAGCCATTAGCCTTGAGAAAATGGCTTAATTCCTGTTTATTTTGTCTACACATAGCACCGAGAGTGATTTCAGGAATTAGTTCACTATCCCAAATATCGGCTAAACATAATTTATGATAACTGCGGATTTCATTTTTAAATAAAGAAAAATGAGTTTGTTCAATGGAAGACATTCGCAATAATGAATGGAATTTGTCATGCAAAGGCTTGAGCGTGGCAGGTAAGATAATATTACGGCTCATGCTCAAAAAATCTTTTTTCATGGATAGAGTTTTGGGATAAAAGAGCAGACGAAACTCATGTTCATCAGCAAAATAATTATTTTTAGCAAAGTTCATAACTTTATTATAGGCAATGACTAAAACGATAAAGCCATATTGTTCGATATATTTTTGAAAAGGGTCATTATAATTGCGGATTTGTTCTTCAAATAAATCGTAAAAACAAGCACAGATATGGGATAATTTATCTAAGATTTCAGCATCACTATAGAGAATTTTTTCTAGTTCTGTTATGGAAAAATGGGAATAATCTTTGAAGTTTACATTGAGTTTATCCATGTTGATACCGATACAAACACCACTATAACTAGAAGCATATCTTTCCCAATGTGAGAGATTATCTTTTTTATCGGTTAAACTTAGCGAATAACCATCACTTTTTTTGAGATAATTTTTTAAGTCAGGCATATGGGTTTCAAAACTTTTTTTCAATAATAATAGATATTGCTTGAAATTATCATCAGTGGAATTATTTATAATTTCGTCCATATCTTTGAGCATATGATTTACAGTATAATATCTCTCTGATTTATCGTTAGAAGATTTTAGATTGGTCAGCCAAAGCTCACGACTCATGATGATATTATAAAGTGAATTGATTGATGTATAATGATAAAAAATATTTTGTCCGTCCATAATTATTACCTCGTAGAAGTCTTATTAATTATAATTATGATAGTGAATAATTATAATTGCAATAGAGAAAAATTTTGTTAAGTAATAAATATATTAATAAAATCATACTATAATGTAGCATTCTTTTAAGATAATAGAAAAAAATGTTATAATATCAATACAATAAATATGATTTTTGCATAGAGAGGAGGATTTTTATGAAATATAGTGCTTTAGATATTGTACATTATATAATAACTTATTCTTGTGAAATGAATATGCGTATAACAAATTTAAGATTACAAAAATTATTATATTTTATTCAACAAGAGTATTTAAAAGATTATGGAAAACCATTATTTTTTGATGATATTTGTGCATGGAAATATGGTCCAGTTGTACCGAATGTATATTATATTTATTCTGGATATGGTGGATTACCTATATTAAATAAATATGAATCTAATCTACCTAATGAAATAAAAAAATATATTGAAAAAATAGTAGATAAGTTAAAGAGTAAAGATTCTTGGGATTTAGTGAATGATACGCATAAAGTAAATGGTGCATGGGATAAAATATATAAAAATGGTGAAGGGGATAGAAGATGTATTCCAATTGATTTGATACTAGGTGATGTCAAATAATGGAACAAAGAAATTTCAGTGATAGTAGTAATGATTTTAAAATATCTAAATTTATAAGAGATTTAAATCAAGATATATTATCTAAGAATGACATAAAACAAAGAATTAATTTATTGCTTGAAGAAGTTTATAATGGAGATTATCGTCATTCATATGCTATGATTGCTGGTATACTAGTAGAAATAAAAATTAGTAGCAATGATAAAACAGAAGTATTTACATCTTATATCTTAGGATTAATTTTTTACCCCTGTATATGTTTCATTATCCTTTGCTATAGCTTCTTCATCTGTATCAGAAAAAGAAGCACCTAAGGCAGTAGCAAAAGTAATGGTTGGTGTTTCAGCTGGTATGGTGCTTGGTGTGCCAGTTATGAGTTATATTGCAAATTTATTTTCTTTAGAAATAGCTATGCTTGCTTTTGCTTTGGTGAATTTAATCGCTTTAGCATTGACAATAATATATGTACCATCTATGCCAGTTAAAGAAAAAATGTCTTATGGTTCTCAGCTCAAAATTTTAAAAGATATTAATTTATGGTGGGCTTTGATAGCTGTAATTTTATTAAATGGTGCAAATTTTGGTGTATATAGTTATTTAGCCGATTATTTAGAAAGAGTATCGCTATTATCCACAGAATTTGTGAGCATTACACTTTTGATTTTTGGTTTAGCGAATATTTTAGGCAATGTTATTGCTGGTAGATTATTAAGCCAAAGACCACTTTCATTTGTAGGGATATATCCATTTTTGTTAACAGTATTATTTTTAGTAATGCTATTTTTAGGTAATATGGGTTTTGTAATCATGGGTATAGTTTTAATCTGGGGAATACTTGTGAGCTGTGCTGCAAATATTAATCAGTATTGGATAACAAGAGTGGCATCTAATGTGCCTGATTTTGCTAATGCTTTATTTTTAGTAGCTACAAATGTAGGTACTTGTATAGCAGCTTTTGTATGTGGTATTTTCATTGATGAATTTGGTATAAATAATGTAGTTTTAGGTGGCATTTTATTCACTGTATTGAGTATAGGTTTCTTCTTTGCGGGAATAAAAAAATCACCAAAGGAGAAAATGTTAAAAATAAATAAAGCAGTATAAAAAAATCCTCTATAGTTAAATGAATTATTCATCACTAACTATAGAGGATTTTTTATATATTTAGGAGCATGTCATACCAGACAACGCCACCATGTGTAGATTTAGAAATACCTAAATTTTGAAATCCAAATTGTTCATAAAATGGAATAAGTTGATGTTTACAGCATAAAATAATTCCAGTGCGTTTTTCTTTTTGAGCCTTTTCAATAAGATTTTTCATTAATTTAGTTGCAATGCCTAAATGTTGATAAGATGGCAATACATCAATACCAAAGATTGTTTGATACTTTCCTTGAGGTTGATGAAGTTTAGCATTTGTATACATTTCATCAGTAATAGTTTCTTCATCAGTTACCATACCATTGACAAAACCTATAATTTCATTATCATCATGTTTATGAATTTTGGCTACTAAGAAATGATTAGGAAATATATCAAATCTAGATTTTAAAGTATTTAAACTAGCACTTTCTTGGGATGAAAAACATATTTGCTCAATATCTGCAAGAGTTATTAAATCATCAGCTGTTGCAGTAGTAATAGATATCATAAAAACCCCATCACATCATTTATTATTTTGCTCATTAAAGAGAGCTTTTAATTTTTTTTTGCGTTTTTTCTTGAAAGAATTGGAATAACGTTCTTCTTCACTGAAGATACAACCACAATAAGGCTGACGATATAATTCTAAATCAATGCTTGTTTGTGTTCCTTCAGCAAATCCTGGTCGAAAATCTTCATAGAAGAAAGGAATACCTACCGCTTGAGAAATTTTTTGAGCGACATCTTTCATCATTTCATGGTTTTGATAAGGACTGACAAATAAAGTTGATGAGAATGCATCAAAATTATTTTCTTTAGCATAGATTGCTGTTTGATGAAGTCGCCAAGCATAACACATACGGCAGCGTCGATTATCTAAATTAAGACCATCTGTATTTTTTTCGATAGTTAAAGCACGTTGTAAAAAATCTCGTAATTGATAATTTGTATCTACGATAAGTTTTAAATCAACTTTTTGTGCATATTCTTGTGCAGTTGTTAAACGGTGCTTAAATTCTTTATAAGGGTGAATATTAGGATTGAAAAAATATCCTGTAATATCATGACCTTCTGAACGAAGTTTTGGTACTGGATAACAAGCGCATGGACCACAACACATATGAAGTAATATATTCATTTATAAACTCCCCAAATAAATATAAATTATTCCGTTTTTGTCAAACCAAGATGTTCATAACCAAGCTTGGTAACAACTCGCCCTCTAGGAGTGCGATTGATAAAGCCTAATTGAAGTAAATAAGGCTCATAAACATCACCGATAGTATCTGTTTCTTCGCTTACTGCTGCAGCTAATGTTTCAAGACCGACAGGGCCACCGCCAAATTTATTAATCATAGTGAGTAAAATATTGCGATCAATATGGTCAAGCCCCATCTTGTCAATTTCAAGCATAGCTAGAGCCGTATCTGCGATTTCATCAGTGATAATACCGTCGCCTTTTATTTGAGCGAAATCACGAACTCGTTTTAAAAGGCGATTAGCTACTCGAGGTGTTCCACGAGAGCGACGTGCGATTTCCAAAGCTCCTCTATCTTCGATAGGTATATTTAAGATTTCAGCGGAGCGCTTGATAATAAAAACTAATGATTCAGGTGTGTAATATTCTAGGCGAGAAATAACACCAAAGCGATCACGTAGTGGAGAGGCTAAGGCACCAGCTTTAGTAGTCGCTCCAATGAGTGTAAATGGCGCAATATCAAGACGAATAGAGCGAGCGCTTGGCCCTTTACCGATGATGATATCCAAGGCAAAATCTTCCATAGCGGAATATAAAACTTCTTCTACGCTATGAGAAAGACGGTGAATTTCATCAATAAATAATACGTCTTTTTCGGTGAGGTTCGTAAGTAGTGCTGCTAAATCGCCAGAGCGCTCAATAGCTGGCCCAGAAGTTACACGGAAGTTTACTCCCATTTCATTAGCGATAATATTGGCAAGTGTAGTTTTACCGAGTCCAGGAGGTCCGTATAAAAGTACATGGTCAAGAGCTTCATTGCGATTTAAAGCTGCTTGAATGAAAATAGATAAATTATCTTTGACTTTATCTTGTCCTATATATTCTTGTAATTTCTTAGGGCGTAGAGAATACTGCCAATTGTCAATATCCATCTCGCCACCAGAAACTATGCGTTCATTAAAGTCTTCCATTAAATAAAATTTGCCTCCATAAATAAAATTTTAAAAGATTATTTTATAAGTGGTTTATTTAAAAAATCTCGACCAAAGACTTTAATTGTATAGTAAAAACCAATGAGGAAAGGTATATATTCAGCGATTAAGCGCCATGTAACAGCTACAATACCGACAGTACCTTCTGGTAACATAGAGTTAAACAATAATATAAAACCACCTTCGGCGATACCAGAACCTCCTGGCGTTGGAGAAAAGTAAAGTAAGATATTTAAAATTATCATACGTCCCATGGCTAAGACACCATCAAAATCATCAGTTAAACTAAACATTAAAATTGGTACGATAGCATAGATAAAAAGTAAACTTAAGCCCGACGTAATATAGACTTTAAGCATTTTTAAAGGAGAAGCTAATAAAAGTTTTATAGCTAATTTATTATCTCGATAAAAAGAAAGAAATGCTTTTGCTTTTTTGTAAGAAAGTCGACGAACAAATTTAATTACTAGATAATCTAAGTAATTATGCTTGAAACACCAAATCAACATCAAAATAACTAAAAAAGCCAAACTAGAGATAATCATTAAAGTTTCATCAGAAATCCATGGGATTATACCTGCATCATGCATGAAGATAAACGGCATGCACATGATTAAAAACATGATGGATAAAATTGTGCGGACAATGACAATTATAGTGGCTTTTCCGACAGGTATTTCAGCATGACGTAAAAAGAGTACTTGAGCAATTGCACCACCGCTGAAACCAGGTGTTAGCAGTGCTAAGAAATAATTGCCAAATACTACATGTAATGCTTGTGAAAATGAGATTTTTTCGTTGGAGATATTAACTAACTGGACAAGTCTTAAACCATCTAAAAATAAACCAAAGCTAATGGAAATCAAAGCTGCGATTATTGCTAGAGGATTGAACTGTGTCAAACTAGATAAAGTATTAATATCCACTGTGAAATAGATGACTCCAGCAGAAATCACAGATACGAAAAAAATTAAGACACAAAGTCTTTTATGGAATTTGTTCATTAATATAAACCTCATTAATATGGGATAATTTGATAATCATTATGTTATATTGTACCATTTTTTTAGATGAAGTGTAAAGCAAAGCAATAAATACTAATCTAATAAATAGATGATAAATATTGAGTAAAAAATAAAAGGACAAGCACTTATTAAAAATAAATGCTTGCCTGTAATTTATCTTTTAACTTGATTTTTGATGCGATTTACAGGGATATTAGCTAATAATGCAACGGAATTATCATCATTTTCTAGTGAAATTTCCATTTCATTTTTATTTATATCCATGTAATGAGAAATTACCTCAATTATATCGTTTTTTAAAGCTTGCATAACTTCAGGAGAAATATTAGCACGGTCATGAATTAATACGACTTTTAATCTATCTTTAGCAATTTCTTTAGATGTTTTTTGATTTCTATTTAATAATTTCATTACAACCTCAAACATAATATTATGCTCTCCTTAATTAAAATAATTTTTTTAATCTATCAAAGAAAGACTCTTTAGTACGGAAAGTCATAAATGGAACATCTTCACCACAAAGACGTCTAGTGATATTTTGATAAGCTATACCAGCTTGAGATTTTGTATTAGCAATTACCGGTTCACCACGGTTAGTAGAAGATACGACCATTTCATCATCTGGAATTTGACCGATACATTTTATAGCTAAGATATCGTTGATATCATCAAGGTCTAGCATTTCACCTTTAGCTACCATATCAGGACGAATTCTGTTGACGATTAATAAGATATTTTCTTTATCAGCGCGGTTCAATTCACCAATAATTTTATCGGCATCACGAACAGCAGAGATTTCAGGCATAGTAACAACTAAAGCGATATCAGCAGCGGCTACAGCTGTTTTGAAACCTTGTTCAATACCAGCAGGGCAGTCAATCAAGATGAAATCAAAATCTGCACTCATTTCTGAACATAAAGCGACAACTTGTTCAGGAGATACGGCGAGTTTATCTTTTGTCTGAGATGTAGGCAATAAGAATAATGTCTCATATTTTTTATGGCGAACAAGGGCTTTTTTGTAAGGAATTTTACCAGATGTTACATCTACTAAATCATACATAATGCGATTTTCTAAACCTAATAATAAGTCAAGATTGCGAAGCCCTGTATCTGTATCAATAAGTGCGACTTTATATCCTTTCATGGCAAGACCAGCACCTATATTGGCTGTAGTAGTAGTTTTGCCTACACCACCTTTACCAGAAGTAATAACAATGATTTTACAATTTGTATTAGTTTGGGTCATATAAGATTACTGTTGCCTTTTTGCACTACAAGACAAACAGAAAAGCACCTCTCTTTACAATTATATACTTTTACTTTGTGCAAATTAATTTTCTCGATTGAATGGCTCTAGGATAATGGTATTATCACAGATAATAGCTTTTTCAGGAGTTGATGATTTTTTATTATCAGTAATATTTTCACTATTATCTGGTGCTCTAGCAATTAAATGTGCTATACGTATTTGCAGTGGCGATAATTTATCAGCAATTATATAAGAATTAATATCGCCATAGGCTCCAGCATAGACAATGCCACGACAATGACCATGAATATCAATATTTCCACCAGCTATGATTTTAGCACCAGGATTGACATTTCCTTCAATGACGATAGAGCCTTTAGAAAAAATTTCTTCGCCTCCACGTACAGTGCGTTTGATGATTAATGGCGGATTTTGTGCTGAACAATGTTGGTTTGTAGCTGTCTTGTCAACAGTTACAATTTTTAAATTTAATTGATATTGTTTTAAGATATCAGCTAATATATTTTGCTCTTCTTGAGAGAATTTATCATCTTTGAGCAATATAGTAGTATTAGCTTCAAAAAAATTGGAACAAGAAGCTAATTTTTTACTTAATGCTTCTTTAATTTGATTGAAATTAGCTTTTTTTGTTATGACTAAAATTAAGCCATCATTAGAACCTTTAAACGTTATTAATTCATTCATATAATCACTTCATTTTATTATTATTATTGTGCAGGAGCTGGTTGATTTTCTGGAGTTTTTGGCTTATCTAAACCAAAAGCAGCACTTAGAATTTTATATCCAATAGGTACGGCAGAAGTAGCACCATAACCTGCATTTTCTACGATAACAGCTACAGCAATATTAGGATTATCAAATGGACCGTAGGCTACAAACCAACCATGATCACGACCATGAGAATTTTCGGCAGTACCTGTTTTACCAGCAATTGGCACAGGGAAGTCTTTAAACATGGCAGCTGCTGTACCGACAGTACTAACTTCATGTAGACCTTCTTGAACAAGACTGATAACAGCTGGATCGATATTTAAATCACGTTCAACTACTGGATCAAAATGTTTAATTACAGTACCATCTGGAGCAATGATATCTTTTACTAAATATGGGCGATATTTTTTACCACCATTAGCAGCTTCACTCATAACTAAAGCCATTTGTAATGGTGTAGCAAGTGTGAACCCTTGACCTATAGAAGCGTCAAATGTTTCAGCAAGATACCAATCTTCATCAAATACCTTACGTTTGTATTCAGGGCAAGCGACATTACCTACAGCTTCATATGGTAAGTCTATACCTGTTTTTTCACCAATACCAAAGATACGAGCCCATTTTGCTAATCTATCAATGCCTAAACGGTTACCCATTTCGTAGAAATAAACGTTATCAGAATGAGCTAAGGCTTGTTCAAAATTGATATAACCTAAAGCTTCACCATCAGCATTTGTTTTTGGAATTATCCAGTGCTGACCAGAGTCAAAAATTAATTCATCAGGAGTTACTACTTTTTCCATTAAAGCAGCAGTACCTGTGATGATTTTGAAAGTAGAACCAGGAGGATATTCACCAGTTACAGCTTTATTATCAAGAGGATAATGTGGATTATTATTTATAGCATTCCAGTCTTTAGTGGAAATACCAAGAGCAAATAAATTTGGGTCATAAGTTGGACGACTAACCATAGCTAATACTTCGCCAGTTTGAGGATTTAAAACTACAGCGGCAGCAGCCTGCGCATTGATGCCAGACATTACTTCGTCCATGGCTTTTTCTGTAGCTTCTTGAAGATTGTGGTCAATAGTCAAAGTAAGACTTGCACCACTTACAGGATTTTTCATGCCTAGACGTTGAACAGGACGACCGGTAACGTCAACTTCGACTTGTTCACCACCAGGAATACCACGAAGGTATTTATCATAGTATTTTTCAAGACCAAATTTACCAATGATATCACCTAATTTATAGGAATCATCACCAGCTTTTTTCTTGTCTTCAAGTTCACTATCGCTTATTTCACTTACATAACCAAGAGCATGAGCTCCTTCATATTTATAGATATAGTTACGTACTGGTTTTGTATCGATAAATACACCTGGGTATAAATCTTGTTGTTCTTCAATGATAGTTACTATTTCAGGTGGCACATCTATTTTTAAGGTAACAGGGTCAAAACCAGAGTGATGAGAAATTTTTTCATTTATTTCATCAACACTGATATTTAATAAAGTAGCCAAGCGAGCCACTACTTCAGGAGATACAGGCTCTAAAGATGGCAATAATTCTACAGTAAAAGCAGGTCGATTATTTACTAATTGTACACCATTGCGGTCATAGATAATGCCTCGAGGTGCAGACGTGGAAACAAGACGAATGCGGTTACCATCTGCTAATTTAGAAAAATATTCGCCTTGATAGATTTGTAAATAAACTAATCGACTGATGAGTGCAACAACTATAAGTGTTACAATAGCAGCTAAAATTTTTAAACGTTTATCAAGAAATTTCAACTTTAATTTACTCCTATAATAAATTAAGACACCCTTAGGTGTCTTAAAGTCATTTAATATCGTATAGATATAAAAATATGCTTACCTAAAAGTTAATATAATTATATCATACTCTTTTAGATTTTTTATAAATTATTTATGATTGTGAGCTATTCATCACTCTAAAATTAATTTCTAACCTAAGGTTAGAATTGTTCAGATCTTTTTATCCAATATTGAAGTTTAGCGTCGATTTTAACAACGATAAAATATACAGGATAAGCAAATACTAGATTATAGATAAGAGCGATAATCATATTATTTATGATAAGCCAGATATTATAACTATAACCTAATAAAAAGATGAATAAAGCAATGATAAAATAATTTAAAAAAGTAGAAAATACACTAGCTACAATAGGTAAAAATATATTTTCTTTGTAGATTAGTTGAGATATCTTATGGATTAAGATACAGATGATAACAAGACTTAAAGTATGGATACCAAGGAATGTACCAGAAGCTAAATCTTGAAATAATCCTGCACAAAATCCATATAAAATAGCATATTTATCATAAATAATGCTAAAGAAAATAACTAATAATAAGATTAAATCTACAGAAGTTCCATCATAAGCAATAATGTTAAAAACAGATGATTGTAGAATATAGGCAATGAATATTAATAAAAAACATGGTATTACTGTTTTCATTTTGTATCACCTGTAGTAGGTTGAGCTGGAGTTGCAGCAGGTTGAGCTACTTCACGATGGTTAATGATAACAGCAACATTTTCAAGTTTTTGAAAATCTACACAAGGATATAAAGTTGCATATTGTAATAATCCACCAGAATCATTTTTTATAGCAGCTACAGAGCCGATAGGAATTCCTTTTGGATAGATACCACCAAAACCAGAAGTGATGATAGTATCGCCTTCTACGATATTAGCATTTTGAGGGATATTAGTCATATTGATTGCTGAATTGGAATCAGCAGAACCCTTGACTATACCAGCTACTCGAGAATCAGCACGTTGAACAATAGAACCAACAGCAGAGCGAGGGTCAGTGATAAGTTCAACTTCAGAATAAGAAGCATAAGCTTCATGAATATTACCTACAAGACCATCAGGAGTAATGACAGTCATATTTTTTTGTACACCATCATCTGTACCACGATTGATAATGATATGACTGCTCCAAGTAGCACTATCACGACCAATAACGTTGGCAGGTAATAAATCAAATTGCAAATTAGCTTTTTTATAATTTAATAATTGACGCAGATTAGCATTTTCTGCTTCAAGCTCAGCTGTACGAGCAACCTTGAGTTTTAAATCATCGTTTTGAGCTTTTAATTCTCTATTTTGGTCGTAAACATAAAATACATCATAAACATAGTTACGGAAATCATTACATTTACTTGAAACTGCGCTAGTAACAGATTGAAATGGTGCTAAAACATTTACAACAATAGAATTAGCAAGTGGTGCATTAAATCTACCAATAGCAGCAAAAAAGAGAATACAAATTATGCTTATAATGATAAATAAGACGATTAATGAACGTTTAGAGGGTGATTTCATTATTTATTCAACTTCTTATCACTAATAATTACATTGTTTAAGAGATTGATATTTTCTAAAGATTTACCAGTACCTTCACCAACACAAGATAATGGGTCTTCAGCAATGATTACAGGCATACCTGTTTCTTGAGAAAGTAATTTATCTAAATTGTGTAATAAAGCACCGCCACCAGTTAGCATGATACCACGGTCTAAGATATCAGCAGCAAGTTCAGGTGGTGTTCTTTCAAGTGTTACTTTTACAACATCAACAATTTTCTTAACTGGTTCTTTCAAAGCTTCAGTGATTTCTTCAGCATGAATTTTTAATGTTTTTGGCAAGCCACTAACGAGGTCACGACCACGGATTTCAAAATCTTTTTCCATGTCATCACTAACCATAGCATTACCGATAGACATTTTGATTTCTTCAGCAGTACGTTCACCAATCATGAGGCTGTATTTACGTTTTATATATTGAATGATAGCAGTGTCTAAAGCGTCACCAGCAACACGAAGAGAACAGCTTGTAACAATACCACCAAGGGATATAACAGCGATTTCTGTAGTTCCACCACCAATATCAACTACCATACTACCAGTAGCTTCTTCAACAGGTAGACCAGCACCAATAGCAGCAGCCATAGGTTCTTCAATTAAATATGCTTCTCTAGCACCTGCTTGAATAGCAGCATCTATAACAGCACGTTTTTCTACTTCAGTTACACCAGATGGTACACCTACAACAACACGTGGTTTGCTAAAGGAAGAACCATTTCTAGCTTTATTGATAAAGTATTTTAACATTGCTTGAGTAACTTCAAAATCAGCAATTACGCCATCTTTCATTGGGCGAATAGCTACGATATTGCCTGGAGTACGACCAATCATGCCTTTGGCATCAGAACCAACAGCAAGAACTGCTCCTGTATCCTTTCTAATAGCAACAACAGATGGTTCTCTAAGCACAATACCTTTTCCTTTTAAATGCACAAGGGTATTGGCTGTTCCTAAATCGATACCGATATCTTGGGAAAAACCACCAAATAAATTCCACTTCATGTTAAAACATTCTCCCTTCAATTTTATAACAATCTGACTATTTATTTTATCATACCTTGTTGTTTTAAGCTAGTAAATTTATTATCTCCAACAATAATATGATCTAAAATTTCTATATCAAGTATTTTACTGCCTGCTATTAGCTTTTTTGTTATATGAATATCTTCCATACTTGGGCTAGGATCGCCACTAGGGTGATTGTGTACAAGTATCATAGATGAAGCAAAATGATTGATAGCACAGCGAAAAACTTCACGAGGGTGAACTATAGAAGCATTTAAGCTTCCTATAGAAATATCTGGAAAAGCAATGATTTGATTTTTAGTATCTAAAAGTAAAATGGCAAAGTGTTCTTTTTTCTCATAGCGAAGTCTAGGCATTACATAATTTACTACATCTAAAGGTCTTTTTATCGCCAATTTTTGTGCAGAAGGTTTTTTAGCTAGACGCAAACCTAATTCAATAGCAGCTAACAGCGTAGTAACTTTAGCAAGCCCTAAACCTTTTATGGAAATCAATTCTTTTGGTGAAGAATTCACAAGAGAAGCCAAGCCATCTTCTTTGTATTTAGCTAGAATTTCTTGAGATAATTCAAATACAGATTTTTTTCGTGTACCAGAATGTAATAATATAGCTAATAATTCAACATTGCTTAAAGCTTTAGCTCCAAGAGTTAAAAGTTTTTCGCGGGGTCGTTCTTCATCAGGTAAATCTTTGATACTTGTGCTCATAAATCAACATCAGCTTTTTTACATAAATTATATAAACAATTTAAAGGCAAACCTACTACATTGAAATAACAGCCATTGATTTTTTCAATAAAAATAGAAGCTAATCCTTGAATTGCATAAGCTCCTGCTTTATCTTGTGGTTCTTTTGTTTTAATATAATTTAAAATTTCCTCATCAGATAAATTTTTCATGGTAACATCAGTAGTACAAACATCAGAAAATATTTTTCCATTTTTTATCAATGCAATACCAGTGCAAACTTGATGTGTTTTTCCTGAAAGATTTTTGAGCATACAAAAAGCATCATTATCATCTTTAGGTTTACCATAAATTTTGTTGTCTAAGGCAACTACAGTGTCGGAACCTAAAATTATTTCATCTTTATGATGGTTATCAACGCTGGCTTTTGCTTTTAAAATAGCATTTTGCATGACTAATTTTTGTGGATTGGGTTCATCGCGAAAAGTGAGTTCTTCACAACTGCTAGGACGACAAACGAATTTGCAACCGATTTGTGATAATAACTCTTTACGACGCGGTGAAGATGAAGCTAAGACTAACATAAAAAATCCCTTCTATAAGTAATTTTGTTTATTAATATGCTTTTACATATGAATACTAATCATACGATATAAGATAACTATTGTATTAGGATTTATATAAAAATAAAAAATAGCATATTATGAATGGTTAAGTTCATTATAGCAGAGAACATAAAGCTTTTCATCTAATTTTACTAAATTTTAATTTTGCATAATATTAAAATCAAACTGTATAAATATTCTGATTATCTATAATATTGGCTTGACTGAAACACAACCTCAATGGTATAATTCTGGATATAACTTGCAAATTTTGGAAATCGTTGTTATTTTCACAGAGGAGATAGTGCGATGGAGATAAATAATAGTAAAGAATTAGAAGAAAAAATTAAATGTCTAGATAAAATGACTGATGAAGAAATTGTAATGCAGATAAAAGAAAAGCATGATGATGTCGCACTAGATTATATCATAAAAAAATATCGCAATTTAGTTAGAGTAAAGGCAAGAGCGTATTTTTTAATTGGTGCTGATAGAGAAGATATCATTCAAGAAGGAATGATAGGACTATATAAAGGCGTCCGAGATTTTCGCAGTGATAAATTATCTTCATTTAGAGCATTTGCCGAAATGTGTATTACACGACAGATTATAACGGCAGTAAAGACAGCTACAAGACAAAAACATATACCATTAAATTCATATGTATCGCTAAATAAACCAATTTATGATGAAGAATCAGACCGTACCTTGCTAGATATAATTTCTGGCTCTGTTGTTATTGACCCTGAAGAGATGATGATTCATCGTGAAGAATTCTTAGATATTGAAGATAAGATGGAAAAATTATTAAGTGATTTAGAATGGAAAGTCTTAATTGCATATCTTGATGGTAAATCTTATCAAGAAATTGCTGTAGAATTACATAAACATGTAAAATCAATTGATAATGCGCTACAAAGAGTAAAGAGAAAACTAGAAAAATATGTAGACGGTCATGGTAACATAGACATAAAAGGTAGTATGAGTGATTTTGGTTCTGTAGGTAAATATTTAAGAGATATGTATTAATTAAAAAGCTGTAATTTTTAAGTTTTTATGCTTAAAAATTACAGCTTTTTTTAAATGTATTCGCCAATGAAAACTTTATCGCAATCGTCAGTATCAGTTAATTTTACTGCAATAGCTTCTTTTGTAGCAGTAGGAACATTTTTACCTACATAGTCAGCGCGAATAGGTAATTCACGATGTCCTCTGTCGATTAAAACAGCTAATTGAATTTTTTTAGGTCTGCCTAAATCAATTAGAGCATCTAAGGCAGCACGGATAGTTCTACCTGTGTATAAAACATCATCTACTAAAACAAGAGTTTTATTAGTGATATCTTCATCAATATGAGTTTCTTGAATTAGTGGCTGATAAGACATATGAGCTAAGTCATCACGATATAAAGTGATATCTAAAACACCGATAGGAATATGAACACCTTCGATATTTTCGATAATAGAAGATAATCTTTCAGCTAAAGGCACACCACGTTTTCTAATGCCAACAATGATGACATCTTTAGTGCCTTTATTTTTTTCGATTATTTCATGTGCTATACGAGTCAAAGCACGTTCGATGGCTTTACCGTCCATGACAACAGTTTTTTCAATTAGTTTAGCCATTATTAATCACATCCTTAAATAAACTTCATGATATTGATGATTTAGATAAAAGTTTAAATGGTTTGACGAAAATATTTTAATAAGTTTTCCATATCTTCAGGAATTGGTGCAGTAAATGTCATTTCTTCTTTTGTGCGTGGGTGAATGATTTTTAAATTTAAAGAATGAAGTGCTTGTCCTTCGATATTGAATTTATTTTTACTATTGCAATATTTAGGGTCACCGATAAGTGGGTGTCCGATATATGCCATGTGAACACGAATTTGATGTGTTCTACCTGTCAATAATCGACATTGTACGAAAGTACAATTTTTATAGCGTTCTAGTACATGAAAAACAGTAGTTGCTGGTTTTCCACCATTTGTTACAACTGCCATTTTTTTACGGTCAATAGGGTGGCGACCGATATTACCATTGATAATACCTTTTTCTTCTGTGATATTACCATGAACTAAAGCTACATATTCTTTAATAGCTGTTTTACTGCCTATTTGCAAGGCTAAATCATTATGAGCAAAATCATTTTTGGCAACGACCATGACGCCGGAAGTGTCTTTATCTAGGCGATGAACAATACCAGGGCGAATTTTGCCATTGATACCGGATAATTCATCATGACAATGATAAAGTAAAGCATTTACTAAAGTTCCACTATAAACTCCAGCGGCAGGATGAACTACCATACCACGAGCTTTATTGATGACGATAATATCGTTATCTTCATAGAGAATATCAAGTGGAATGTTTTCTGGTTTTACTTCTATTTCTGTAGGTGGTTCAAACACCATAGTGATTTGGTCATTAGCTTTTAATTTATAATTAGCACGTTTTACTTCATTGTTGACAGTTATAGCACCATCAGTAATCATTTTTTGAATACTAGCACGAGATGGATTATCTTCTTGACCGGCAAGAAAAACGTCTAATCTAGTGCCTATTTCATCAGAGATTGTATATGTTTTTATCATGAGTTTGTTCCTTTATCTGTAATAAATAATAGTTCGTAAATGATGATGATACAGCCAAAAACAATAGCAATATCGGCAAGATTGAAAATAGGCCAAATGCGAAAATCGATATAATCGACTACTTTACCGATGAATATACGGTCAATCATATTGCCGATAGCGCCACTGAAAAGCATAGCTATACCTAACTGAAATAATTTATTTAGTTTTATGATTTTAGAATAAAAATAAACGATAGCGAATATCAAAATTACAGCGATAAAGATAAAAAAGAAACGCTGATTTTCTAAAATACCAAAGGCGGCACCTGGATTTAAAATATAAGTGAGATGCAATAAATGAGGAATAACAGGAATAGACTCACCTAAAAACATATTGTTTACAATTAAATATTTGATTAATTGGTCTAAGACGATGATTAAAATAACAAAAGAGGATAAAAAAAACACAAATAAGTCTCCCATTTTTAAAGATAACGTTTTAATAAAACAACAGTACGTCCTTTTTTTGTAGTTCCACGAACTTCAGCTACTTCTAGGCGACCACGTCCACGAATGGAGATGATATCACCTTGTTTTACCATTTGGGAGGCACTTTTCACAGTTTGCCAATTTAATTTGAGTTTTTCCGCATCAATCATAGAAGACATTTTACTGCGAGAAGCTCCAAATCCAGAAGCTGCGATAGAATCAATACGTAAAGAGGCCACAGTGGAAGTTATTTCTTTGCAACGTTCTTCACGAGGAGCGATAGTTTCAAGGTTATCTAATTCACAACTAACTTTAGCTGAACCGATTTGTGTTAAATTTTGTAAGATGAAATCAGCCATTTTAGTAGTGCAAATAATTTTTACCATACCTAAAGTTATTAATAAATCACCAATTTGCTCACGTTTGATGCCAAGTCCCATGAGAGCACCTAAAACATCACGATGAGAAAGACGATAGAATTTATCGTTCCATGTAGCTTTAACAACAGAGATATTATAAGAAGGTTTTCCCATAAAATCTTCATGTACAAAGTTGGCACATTGTCTTTCTGCACCAATATATCCGCCGAAGAAATCAACAGATATACCATCATAGTGAGCGACTACAGTTTCAGCTATTTCACAGCCATAAGGGTCAAGAAAATCTGTAGCACGGAATTTTCTTGTTTTGTTTACAGCTTCTACTGCGTCTATTAATTTTATAACAATTTCTTCGCCTTCAGTTCCTTTATAAAAGCGAATAATCTTTTCACGGTCTGCCATTATAAAAAAATCAATCCTTTTTGTTTATTCTTCCCAAGGCATAGTTGTTGAAGAAGATGGTTTTTTCAATTCTTCAGTAAAGTTAACACTAACATTATTTGGGGCACACATAAATACATTTTTACCAACTTTTTTGATATCGCCGGATAAAGCGTAAGTAGTACCACTGATAAAATCAATAATGCGTTTAGCAATATCGCTACTAGTGTTTTCAAAGTTTACTACAACTGGTTTGTGGTTGCGAATATGGTCAGCTACTTGCTGAGCATCGTCAAATGAAACTGGTTCAATTACCATTACTTTTAATTGGTTGTTTTTAGCTTTATTTTTAAAATCTACAACATTATCAGGATTTTGATAAGTTGTTGCTTGTAAATCACTATCATCAGTGTTATCTACTTCTTCAATATACTCTTCAGATTCAGGATTTTGTCCCATCTTATTGCGGATTTTGTCGACAATTTTCATAATATATATTTCTCCTTAATATTGACGTGGGCCGAAGATACCTGTGCCAACACGAACGACATTAGCACCTTCTTCAATAGCTATTTGGTAATCATGTGTCATGCCCATAGATAGATATTTTATTTCTGATGTAGCAAATGTTTTAGCTTGGACTTGTTTAAAGAGTTTAAACATTTGAGCAAACATAGGACGAACATCTTCTAAATTATCTACTTTTGGTGCAATAAACATTAGCCCCATAAGTTTTAAATTGCTTAATATATCAATTTTCGCTAAAAGCTCGTCTAATTCCTCTAAATAAACCCCAGTTTTTGAAGCTTCTTTGACTAAATTAACTTGTACTAATACTTGTTGAACTTTGTCGATTTTTTGTGCTTCTTTATTTAGAGCTTCAGCTAATTTGATACTATCTACTGATTCAATCATATCAAATAGTTTTACAGCATATTTAGCTTTATTAGTTTGTAAATGACCAATTAAATGCCATGTTACATCACGATTTAAAGTTTCATGTTTTTGCAAGGCTTCTTGTACTCGATTTTCACCGATTACATTAGCACCAGCATCAATAGCTTCTTGCATAGAAGCTACATCATGATTTTTAGTTACTGCTACTAATAAAACATCTTCACTAGCAGCATTATGTCTTTTTGTTATACTTTCTTTAATATGTTCTTGAACAGTTTTTAAATTTTCTTTAATCATAGAAATTCATCCCCTGAAAATCTTATAATCTATTTAATAATATAATAATTTATGAAAATTATCCATAGTTTAGGTAAAATTATTTATCTAAGTGAAATAATGGAAGCTATTCTACCTGTTTTGCCATTATCTGCGCGATAAGAGAAAAATACATCTTTGTTACAAGCAGTGCAAGTATTAGCCATATCAATATTATCAGCTAAAACTCCTGCTTTTTGTAAGATAATAGCATTTGCTTGCCAAAGGTCTAAATGATATTTTTTACTATCTTGATTAAAATGCAAGATTTTATCGCTATCATTTTGGAAGACTTCATTAAATTTTGCAACTACCTCATCACCTATTTCATAACAACATGCTCCAATAGATGGACCTATGGAAGCTAGGCAATCACTAGGATTTGTGTGATAATGTTTAGTCATTTCTGCTACTGTATGTTTGGCAATTTCGCCTACAGTGCCACGCCAACCACCATGAGCTACGCCAATAGCATTGTTTTTAGGGTCATAAATCATAATAGGTGTGCAATCTGCAAAAAACAAAGTGAGTGGTACATTTTTTAGATTGGTGATTAGAGCATCTGTATCGTCGATGGAATTTGCAAAAGAAATAGCACCACTGCCGATATTTTCTTCAGTAATACAAGCTACTTTATTGCCATGAACTTGCTTACAAGTAGTCATTTTTTGACTATCTAAATTTAAACCTTCACAAAATAATTGGCGATTGGCGATGACATCATCTGGATTATCATTTACATGAAGAGCTAAATTTAAGCCATCAAATGGTGTTTTACTATGACCATTAAATCTAGTAGATATGGCATGAATTACTTTATCTTGAGGGAAAATGGAAAATTGTCCATACCATAAATTATTTTGAGCGTGAATTAATTTGAACAAAAATATCAACTCCTAAATATACATATAAAGGATAAAAGATAATAGATATGGATTATTTGCAGACACCACAGCGCTTGCAACCATCAAAGCATTGTATAGTGTGTTTTTCTTGAAGTGCTGTTTGCAATTCTTTCCATAAATAATCTTTAGTAAAGCCCATATCTAAGCTATCCCAAGGAAGTAATTCTTCTTTATCAAAATTGCGATATAAATAATCATCAGCATTGATTTTGAAAGTTTTTAAGGCACGTTTAAATGCTTTGCTACCGCCATTTAAATGAGCTTCATAAATTACCTGGGAAATTTTTCTATCGCCTCTAGCTAATATGCCTTGGATAAATGATTCTTTGGTGGATTCAAATTGAACTTCGATATTTTTATATTTTTTTAGTTCAGATTTTATATATTTAAAATATTTTTCCGTTTGTTTTAAATCTGCCATAGCACTCCATTGGAATGGTGTGCATGGTTTAGCGATAAATGGATTGATACTCAAGGTTAAAGTGCCTTTAGAACCAAGTTTTTCCATATATTGTTTTAAGCGAATAGTCATATCAACAATGGCATTGATATCATTTTCATCTTCATTAGGAAGACCTACCATGATATATAAACGGTAATTTTTAACGCCAGCATTTATACCCATAGAGATGGATTTAAAGAGATGTTCTTCTTCGATGCCTTTGTTGATGATATGACGGATTTTTTCACTGCCTGCTTCAGGTGCTAGAGTCAATGTTCTTTGTCCACTTTGAGCAAGAGCATCTACTAATTCTTGTGTTACGGAGTCAGCACGAAAAGAAGCAACAGACATAGGCATATCTTGACTGCGAATATATGAGCAAAGTTCATTGATTTGCGGATAATCAGATATTGCAGGGCCCATTAGACCTACTTTTTTATTCAGATTTTTTGCTTGTGGTAAATATGATAATAATTTATCTAAACTGCGATGGCGAGGTTTTCTAAAGCAATATCCTGCCATGCAAAAACGACAATGACGACCACAGCCACGAGATGTTTCAATTAGAAATAAGTTGAATTCCGTATTTTCTGTGGTGATGACAGTTTTACCATCATAAGCATCTAAATCTCTTATCCATTGACGAGAGACTTTTTGAGGAACCGTATCATTTGTTTTGATGGCGGAAAGTTTATTATTTTCATCATATATATGGTCATAAAAACAAGGTACATAGACACCTGGTACTTGAGCGAGTTTAAATAATAATTCTTTGCGGGATAAATTTTCATTAGATGGATCATTATATACATCTAAGAAATTATTAATAGTTTCTTCACCTTCGCCAATGATGAAAGCATCGATAAATAATGAGAGTGGTTCAGGATTAAATGTAGCACAAGGACCACCAGCGATGACGATTGGGTCTTTTTCTGTGCGTTCGTTAGCTAATAATTTTACTTTACCTAAAGAGAGCATTTGTAAAATATTGAAATAGTCCATTTCAAAAGAAATAGCAAAGCCAATTAAAGCAAAATCATGGAGTGGTGTTTGTGTTTCCATACTCATAAGCGGAGTATGAGTGCGTGTATAATCATCTATTAAATTTTTATCAGGCAAAAAGAAACGTTCACAAGAACTGTCATTGCGGTTGTTTATTTGGTCATAAATTATATGAAAACCTAGATTAGACATACCAACAAAATAAGAATTTGGATAAGCTAGGGCAAATCGTTTGCGAAAGCCACCAGGAAAGATTTTATATCCTTGTTCTTGTTTGAGCATTTCTTGTAATTGTTGTTTTAATTTCCAATTCAAAGTGGGCGTATTCTCCTTTATTTTATAGTTAAATTTATGATAATAAATAAGAAAAAAGCTCACAAAAGTGAGCTTGAATAAATTTATTTTAGTTTATCTTTATTCATAGAATTAAGATTTTCTAATTCTTGCTTGAAATTATCGATATCTGAGAATTTACGATAAACAGAAGCAAAACGAATATAGGCAACTTTATCGAAAGTCTTGAGATGTTTCATGACGATTTCACCAATAATCTTGCTGGGAATTTCATGTTTCATCGTATTGCAGATTTCGCGTTCAATATCATCAGCTAATTTGATGATTTTTTCAGTAGGTATATCTCGTTTATAACAAGAGCGAATAATACCTTGGAGAATTTTTTCTTTAGCGAATACAGCACGACTACCATCATTTTTTATGACCATTAAAGGTACTTTTTCCACAGTTTCATAAGTGGTAAATCTTTTTCCGCAAACTGTACATTCGCGGCGTCGTCTTATAGAATTACCATCATCAGTAGTACGGGAATCTACTACACGGCTGTCGGGAGCTGCACAGAATGGGCATTTCATAATATCACCTCTAAGTAAGTCTGTAATTTTTTAATTATTTTGCTTGTTGCTGAGTAGCATTTTGAGCATTGGTAGCAGGTGCGTTTTGTGCATTATTAGCAGGAGCTGGATTTTGTGGTTGAGCTGTAGCTGGTTGCTGATTTTGAGCATTTTGTGCATTTGGAGCAACGAAGGACTTAGTTACAACAGCACCGATATCACCTAATTTGCCAACTGGTTGATTGTTGAATGTAATATCAATAGCACCAGCATTACCTACAGTAATATCTATTTGATTATTACCTTTCCAATTTAAATTGCTACCTTTTTTTACAGTTTCAGAAAGAACAACGTTACCATCAACTTTTACTTCAGTCCAACAATCTTCATTGAATACAGCTGTTACTTCAGCGCCATTTACAACTGGAGCTGGAGCAGGTTGTTGAGCTTGTTGCTCTGGTTGTTGTGTAGATTCCTGCTGTGTAGTATGTACAGGAGCTTTAGTATCAGAAGTATCTTGGCTAGATAAAAAGAATACTGCACCGCCGATTATAACAATTAAGATGATAATAACGAGAAAAATATTTTTTTTGCTATTGGATTTAGTTGGTTGCAAATATGCTTGATTGCTAGCAAAAGAGTCTATTTTAGGAATGTTTTTTTCTTTAGTTGGTTCAGCAGTTTTTTCAGTTATTTTTTCTTCAACTTTTGGAGGTTGAGCAGGAGAAACAGGTTGTTCTTGAACTTGATTAGTTGGTTCTACTTCTTTTTCAGAGGTAGACGCATTTTTTTCTTTTTTGTATTGCTCAATAAGTTCTAGGCTGTTTAAACCTAAAAATTTACCATATGTTTTGATAAAACCTTTTAAAAATACTTCGCCTGGAAGTTTATCATAATCACCGTCTTCAATGGACTTTATATATAATTTACGTATATTAGTACCTTGTTCTACATCTTCTAATGATAATTTCTTTTGTTCACGTGTTTCACGTAATAAATCACCTAACATCATGGTTCTCCTTCTCTAAGTGTAATTTAATTATAAACATTATACAATAAGCTTGTTTATAAATAAAGTTCTTCTTTACGAATATATTGCTGAACTTGTTCTGTAGTTATATATTGTATAGAATATCCTTTTTTTATACGTTGTCTAATATCTGTAGAAGATATTTCAAGTTCAGGTGTTTCTAGAAGTGTTATATTGAAATTTTTAAAATGTTGTTGAATGGTAGTTAAATCTAAAGTATAGCTTGGTCGTTTTGTAGCAATGAATTTGCAACTTGCCAGTAGTTCATCAATTTTATGCCATGTAGGTAAATCATTGATACAATCAGCACCGATAATAAAATAAAAATCAGTATCTTCACCATAGATAGTTTTAAGCGCTTTTATCGTATCTATGGTATATGATGGACCAGAACGTTCCATCTCAATAGAAGATACTTCAAAATGAGGATTGGAGCAAGTTGCAAGTAATGTCATATTAAAACGATGTTTAGCCGAGGTCATTACACTGTGTTTATGAGGGGGATTAGCTGAAGGAATGAAGATAACTTTATCTAGTTTAAATTCATCCCAAACAGCTTCCGCTATCATTAAATGTCCGACGTGAATTGGGTCGAATGTACCACCCATAATACCTATTTTTTTCATGATAAATATCTCCAAACTTTAATAGTTTTAATAGAAAATATATATTAAAATAAGGGAAAAAATTATAGATAAAAATATAAATAAGAAAAAAGCACGACTATAATCTAAAATATCATGATGACCTTTTGGAGTGGAATAATATTGTTTTAATAATTTTAGACAATTAGATAAATATTTAAACATTAACGAATTTGACCTTCACCATAAATTAAATATTTCATGGTAGTTAAAGCTTCTAGTCCCATTGGCCCACGTGCATGGAGTTTTTGTGTACTAATGCCGATTTCTGCACCAAAACCAAATTCATTTCCATCAGTGAAGCGTGTAGAAGCATTTACATATACAGCAGAAGCATCTACTAATTTTTGGAATTTCAAAGCGTTATTATAATTAGTTGTGATGATGGCTTCAGAATGACCACTGCCATAAGTATTGATATGAGAAATAGCCTCATCAATATTTTCAACTATTTTTATAGAAATGATTAAATCTCCATATTCAGTAGACCAATCTTCTTTGGTAGCTGTTTTTAATTCAGGGCAAATAGCCAAACATTTTTCACAGCCACGAATTTCAACTTTAGCCTCTGATAATTTTTGACAAATCATAGGAAGATATTCGTTGGCAATTTTTTGGTCAATTAAAACTGTTTCTATAGCGTTGCAGACTGCAGGACGAGAAGTCTTAGCATTGAGAATGATTTTTGTAGCTAATTCTAAATCAGCAAATTCATCAACAAATACATGACAAATACCTACACCAGTTTCAATTACAGGAACAGAACTATTTTCAACTACACGTTTTATTAAGCCAGCGCCACCACGTGGAATGATTACATCAACATATTTATTTAAACGCATCATCACATCTACAGCCTCATGTTCTGTTATGCTGACAAATTGAACAGCTCCATGAGGAATACCTGCACTATAAGCAGCTTCAGCTAAGATGGAAGCTAAGATTTTATTTGAATGAATAGCTTCTGAACCGCCACGTAAAATCACAGCATTACCAGATTTTAGGCAAAGTCCTATAGCATCAGCTGTAACATTTGGACGAGCTTCATAAACTATGCCAACAAGACCAAGTGGTACACGAATACAGCGAATATCTAAGCCATTAGGACGACGGCAAGACATGATGCCATTACCAACAGGGTCGTTTAAATTAGCAATTTGACGAAGACCATCAGCCATTTGAGCAATTCGTTCTGTAGTCAAAAGCAATCTATCTAGCAAAGAAGCAGATAAGCCTTTTTGGCGACCATTTTCCATATCAATATTATTTTCTTCTAAAATAATTGGAGTTTTTACTTCTAAAGCATGTGCCATAGTAAGTAAAGCTTTATTTTTTTCTAATGAAGATAATGTAGCCAATTTTTGAGAGGCTTTTTTGGCCATCATTGCTTGATTAGTAATGATTTCTTTTATATCTATTTGTGCATTTGAACTCATATAATCACCTTTTTTAATTAGACCATAATAACCATATTATCACGATGAACAGCTTCATCAAATATTGGTGAATTGTCCAATAAAATATTTTTAAATTCGTCGGAGTGTAAACCTTTTAATTTTTGTAGCGTTTGAGAACTATAATTTACACTGCCACGAGCAATTTCACGACCAGATTGAGATAAAATACGTACAGTATTTCCCTGTTTAAATTCACCTGCTATAGCTAAAATGCCTACAGCTAGTAAACTAGAACCAGAAAGTACAGCTTTTTCACAGCCTTTGTCGACAATGATATCGCCAGCTATTTGTTTGCCAAAAGCAAGCCAAGATTTGCGTTGCTTAAGATGAGTTTCTTTAGCAGGGAAGATAGTGCCTAGTTCTTCACCTTTTAATAAACGACGTAAAACATCATGCTCTGAACCAGAAGCGATGACCATTGTACAGCCGGAATTAATAGCTATTTTAGCTGCTTTGATTTTAGTACTCATTCCGCCTGTTCCCATAGATGTACCAGCACCACCAGCCATATTTTCAATTTCAGGAGTGATATGTGGTACTTCATGGAGAAGTTTTGCGTTTTTATCTTTGCTTGGATTAGCAGTATATAATCCATCAATATCGGATAAAATTATTAAAGCGTCAGCATCTACTAAAGTTGCAACAGTTGCAGACAAAGTGTCATTATCGCCAATTTTTAATTCATCAACGGCAACAGCATCATTTTCATTGATGATAGGAATTACCCCCATGGATAATAAAGCCATCAAAGCGTTGCGTGAATTTATATATTGAGAATATTGACGAGAATTTTCTTTAGTTAATAAAACTTGAGCTACTATTTGGTCATATTCTGCAAATAATTTTTCATATATATGCATCAATATTCCTTGACCTACAGCAGCCATTGCTTGTTTTTCGGGAATACTTGCTGGTCGAGTATTTTTCTTCATACGTTCAAGACCTGCACCTACAGCTCCTGAAGAAACGAGAATTATTTCTTTTCCTTGATTAGCTAAATCGGAAAGTTCACGTACTAGATGTTCTATTCTTGAGATATTTAATTTTCCTGTATTATAATTTAAAGTACTAGTGCCGACTTTGATTACAATACGTTTGGCTTTAGTTAATTCTTGACGAGGTAACATAATCTTTACTCATTTCATTATTTATATTTTTATTTGTTAAATTATATTATTTAGGAAGTTCGATTTTTGGTTTTTTGAAATTGCGACGCCATAAAAGACCATTACGACCAATGACTTGAACTAAATCACAATTAGTGCGTTCTGCTAAAGTAGTGATAGCAACTTCAATATCTTCTGGGCAGTTTTGAAGAACACGAACCTTGATGAGTTCACGTTTTTCAATAGCTTCATCAGCACTGTTTACAACAGCAGGAGTGATGCCTTCTTTGCCGATTGGAACGATTGGCTCTAATGTCATACCTAAAGAGCGTAAAAATCTTTTTTGTTTACCTGTGAGTGTGTTTTTTATCAATGAAAAATCCTCCTATAAATAAGTTTTAAAATTAAATAATTTTTTAGTGGGTATAATTAAGTTTTTACCTAATTAAAATACCCACTAAAATAAAAATTCTTTATGTGATTTGCTAATTTAGAAATTTAAATTAAAACAATAGCGATATATTATTGTCTATATTCAAATTCCATTTCACCGATATATACAGTATCGCCTTCTTTAATACCTTTAGCGCGAAGTTTTTCATCGATACCTTTTAATCTCCAAATATATTGGAAACGACGAATTGCTTCATCATTGCCAAAGTTAGTCATGGCAACGAGTTTTTCTAAAGATTTACCAGAAACGATAAAGCCTTGACCTGTCATATCACGTTTGATAGTGATATCATCAGCGTCATCTTCTTGAGCATTATAAATTTTTTCTGCATTATCTTCTTCATCTACTTCTTCAACATAATCTTGAAGCATTTGATATACATAACGCATTAAATCTTGAAGACCTTCTTTAGTTGCTGCAGATACAGGGAAAACTTTTAAGCCTTCTTTTTCAGCCATTTCTTGAATTCGAGTTAAGTTTTCACTAGCTTGTGGTAAATCAAGTTTATTAGCTGCGATTACTTGACTGCGTTTAGCAAGTTTTGGGCTGTATAAAGATAATTCTTTATTTATTTTGTAGAAGTCTTCTACAGGGTCGCGTCCTTCAATGCCAGAAGCATCTAAAACATGAATGATAACTTTTGTGCGTTCAATATGACGTAAGAAATCATGACCAAGACCAACGCCTTCAGAAGCTCCTTCGATAAGACCTGGAATATCAGCCATGACAAAGTTTTGAGCATCTCCAAGACTTACTACACCTAAAACTGGAGTTATAGTAGTGAAGTGATAATCAGCAATTTCAGGGCGAGCTGCTGATACACTTGCGATGATACTAGATTTACCAACACTTGGATAGCCTACTAAGCCGACATCAGCTAATAATTTTAATTCTAAAAGAAGTGTTCTACCTTCACCAGGTTCACCGAGTTCAGCAAATGTAGGAGCACGATTAGCACTAGTGGCGAATTTAGCATTTCCACGACCACCGCGACCGCCTTTAGCAACGATTGCTTCATCACCTTCATTTACGAGGTCAGCTAAAACTTCACCTGTTTCAGCATCTTTGACTAAAGTACCAGCTGGCACTTTGATAATGCATTGAGGTGCATTTTTACCATATTGATTTTTTATATCACCATTGCCACCGTTTTTACCAACGAATTTGCGATGATAACGGAAATCTAAAAGTGTATTCATATTGCGGTCAACTTTTAAAATGACGTCAGCACCACGACCGCCATCACCGCCACTTGGTCCACCTTTAGGTATGAATTTTTCACGGCGAAAAGCAGATTTTCCGTGTCCACCATCGCCTGCTTTTACAATAATTTTTGTTCTGTCAATAAATTGCATTTTTTCCTACCTTATTAAAATAAAATTAATATTAAATTACCAAAAAATATTCTATGGCACTAAACATACCAAAAAAATAATAATTTGTAAAGAGTATAGCAAATTTGTAGTATAATATAAATAGGATAGGTTTTGCAAGTATAATTGATAGATATTTCATTGATGTATATAATTCTTTATGCTAAAATATATATTTGTGAATTATGGACTTTATCATAAAAAGTTATAAAAAAGGAGAGTTTCTCTTGGAGTTTCGTAAAGCAGATATATTAGGAGTGAGAGTCGCAGCTTTGACCATGGGTGAAGCTGTGAAAACAGCTGAAGCTTTTATGGACAGTGAAAAACCGCATTTGATAGCAACTGCTAATGCAGAGATGATTATGCGAGCAACACATGATACTGAATTGAAAGAAATTTTAAACACTGCTGATTTAGTAGTTCCCGATGGTGCAGGTACAGTTTGGGCTTCTAATTATTTAGGAGTGCAAATGCCAGAGAGGGTAGCAGGTTTTGATTTAGTACAAGCTTTATTTGCTAATGCTCCTGCGAAAAAAAGACGTATATTTTTCTTTGGTTCTGCTCCAGGTGTAGCAGAAAAGGCAAAAGCAAAAGCAGAAAAAGATTATCCAGGTATTCAAATAGTAGGAACACGAGATGGATTTTTTACAGCTGAAGATGAGGCTGAAATAATTGCTCAGATAAAAGAAGCTAAGCCAGATTTATTATTGGCAGCTTTGGGCGTGCCAAAACAAGAAAAATGGCTAAAGGCGCATATGCAGGAATTGAATTGTCCACTATGCATAGGCGTAGGTGGTACATTTGATGTTATGGCAGGTGTTATGAAAAGAGCACCACTTTGGATGCAAAAAGCCAAATTAGAATGGTTATTTAGGGGTATGCTACAGCCAAAACGCATAGGCAGATTGATGGCTTTGCCACGATTTGTAATGGCGGTAAAAGCTTCTAAAAAATAATAAATAATTAATTAAATAAATATATAAAAATAAATAGTCTAGATAGACAAACATTTTAGGATAGCATATAATGTTTTTAAGGGTTTTTAGTAATTTTTCAATTTTTCATAGGAGGGGTTGGAGTGTTAAGATTGCCCATTGTTAAAGAAGGGTTTCCGTTCATTGGTATTGGTGTAGTAATTACCTTTCTTTTGGGTTATTTTGTGCATCCTGTAGTTGCTGTTTTTCCTGCGATATTAACGTTATTTTTCACGTATTTTTTCCGCAATCCACGTCGTAATATTCCACAGGGAAAAGATATTTTAGTATCTCCGGCAGATGGGACAGTGATGGAAGTATCAGATGTAGATAATGATGAGTTTATAAAAGCTCCAGGTCGAAAAGTAGTAATATTCTTATCAGTATTTAATGTACATGTAAATCGCAGCCCAATTGCAGGCGAAATAAAATGTCAGCAATATAGTTGTGGAAGATTTGACCCTGCATATAAAAAAGATGTAGGTTTTGAAAATGAACGTCATATGATAGGTATTGAAAATGAGGATTTGCGCATAACAGTAACGCAAATTGCAGGTATTTTAGCTCGCAGAATTGTTTCTTGGGTTACTTTAAATGATGGACTTTCTAAAGGTGAATTATACGGTATGATTCGCTTTGGTTCTTGCACAGAAGTTGTTGTACCAAAAAATGTAGAATTATTAGTAAAAAAAGGCGATAAAGTTGTCGGTGGAGAAACAATTATTGGGAGGATTAAAGAGTAATGAATTATAGAGTAATCATACCAAATCTGTTTACTTCTAGTAATTTAGTTTTTGGTATGTGTTCAATTATTTCCACATTTAATGGAAATATATTCTGGGGTGCTGTATTCATCTTATTGGCATTAGTAGCTGATGGTTTAGATGGTAGAACAGCTCGTTTTTTTGGTGTTAGCAGTGAAATGGGTAAAGAGATGGACTCTTTATGCGACTGTGTTTCCTTTGGTGCAGCACCAGGATTTTTAGCATATAGTTTTGTTATGCATGAATTTAGTTATTTTGGTTGGATAGCTGTGATTTTTTACGCTGTGTGTGGCATGTGGAGATTAGCTCGTTTTAATGTAAATGCTTCCGTAATACATGGCTATTTTATGGGAGTACCTATTCCAGCTGGCGGTTGTTTAATCGCCACATGGATTTTATTATCCACTCATTTAGGTATTACACCAGCTATGCAAATTGATACATTGGGATATTTTTTACCTATTTTAATTATGTTTGTAGGATATTTATTGGTTAGTACTTTTAAATATCCAGATTTTAAGGGCAAAGGCGAAAAAATTAGCAAAGTAGCATTAGGTATAATAGCTATTTTTGCTATTTGTGTATTGTATTTTGGTCGCGATGCTATAGGATATGCAATTTTGTTTGATATCTTTATATCTTATGCATTGTTAGGTATTTTAAATACTATATTTTCTTTAGGTCGTAACTAAAATAAATAGCTAAAAGGGGATTTAAATGTATATTCTCGATTGGATTATGGTGCCAATTCAGATAATAATTTTCTTATTTACAGTTTATTATTTTTTAATAGGTGTAAATGGTCTGTGGCGCAAAAAGGAAAAGAAAATTTTAACACCACAAAAAACTTTTGCAGTAATTGTGGCAGCACATAATGAATCTGCAGTAATCGGTCAATTAGTGGATAACTTGAAAATGTTAGATTATCCAAAAGAACTATATGATATTTTTGTAATTGCTGATAACTGTACAGATAATACAGCTCAGATTGCACGCGATTGCGGAGCTATTGTTCATGAACGTTTTAATGATAAAGAACGTGGTAAAGGCTTTGCAATGGAATGGATGTTTGCTAGATTATTTGAAATGAAACGCAAATATGATGCAGTAGCAATCTTTGATGCAGATAATTTAGTAGATAAACGCTTCTTATTAGAGATGAACAATCGCTTATGTAAAGGGGATAAATTAGTACAAGGTTATCTTGATGCGAAAAATCCTTATGATACATGGGTTTCCGGAACTTTTGCCATTGCCTTTTGGGTTATTGACCATATCTGGCATTTAGCAAAAACAAATATTGGTTTATCTTCTGTACTTGGTGGTACAGGTATGTGTATTACAACAGATGTTTTGAAAAAACATGGTTGGGGTGCTACTTGCCTTGTTGAAGATATGGAATTTACCATGAAATCTTTGGCAGAAGGTATAAAAACAACATGGGCTCATGATGCGATTGTTTATGATGAAAAACCACTTACTTTTAAACAATCTTGGAACCAGCGTAAACGTTGGGCACAAGGTCAATTTGACGTGGCACATCGTTTTATTCCGAAGATGTTAAAAGAAGGTATTCGTCGTCGTGATATTCGTATTTTAGATGGTTGTTTACATTTATTACAGCCTCATTTCTTATTGATTTCCACATTCTTTGTCATCTTATCATATGTACAGATGGGATTAGGATATCCGTTATTTACAAATATATATCAATTTTTACCATCTAGTTTGCTAACTGTAATTACTATGGGGCAATATATTTTACCTATTATTATTTTGGCAAAGATACATGTTAAATGGAAAGCATGGTTTTACTTAATTTTATATCCAGTGTTTATTTATAGTTGGATCCCAATTGTATTTTTAGGATTTTTAGATAGAAATAAACATGAATGGTCACATACAAAACATACTCGTGCAGTTAGTTATGATGAATTGACTCGTTAATTTAAGAAAAGAACTATTAGATTAAACTAATAGTTCTTTTTTAGCTATATAAATAAATTATTATAAAATTTTTATAGTAGATAAATATATGGTATAATTTTTATATTAATTTTATTAATTATTAAGGAGGAAATTTTTTTGTTTGAATTAGTAGTAAATGGAGCTTTTGAAGCAGCTCATCGCTTAGTAGATTATCCTGGAAAATGCAACAGATTACATGGTCATAGCTGGACTGTAGAGATGTCTGTCAGTGGAGATAAATTAGATAATATTGGTATGGTTGCAGATTTTAAAGTATTAAAATCTATGTTAATGGAAGTATTAGATGCTATGGATCATCAATACCTAAATGAATTACCTCAATTTAAAGAATTAAATCCTACAGCAGAACATTTGGCTAAATATATTTATGAAACAATTGAAGCAAATGATTTATTTAAAACTAATTGTAAATTAAATTATATAAAAGTATGGGAATCACCAAAAGCAGCAGTTATATATAGAAAGGATGCTTAATTTGCAAGCAGGAGTATCAGAAATTTTTTCTTCTATTCAAGGCGAAGGAAAATATGTAGGTTGCAGACAATTATTTATTCGTCTTATTGGTTGCAATATGGATTGCCCTTATTGTGATACGGATAAATTGGCACATAGTAATTTAGTTCCATGTGTTTTAGAAAAATGTGAAGGATATGAAGGCGATTTAGAATTAAAAAATCCTTTGGATTTAAATGACATCATGCCTTATATCAATTATCGTTTACAACAGCCACATCATTCTATCAGTATTACTGGCGGAGAGCCATTATTATATCCACAGATTATTTTAGAATTAGCTAAAAATCTAAAGCCATTATCTATACCATTATTTTTGGAAACAAATGGTACTTTGGTGAAACAATTAGCTCAAGTTATTGATGAAATAGATATAATCAGCATGGATATGAAATTGCCGAGCGATATTGGTAAAGCTTATTGGCAAGAGCATGAAGAATTTTTGAAATTGGCTAGTAAAAAAGATGTTTATGTAAAAATTGTAGTTTCCAATGAGTCTACAGTTGAAGATTTTGAAAAAGCATTATCCATCATAAAAAATATTGATGAAAATATTTTATTAGTTTTACAGCCAATTACACCATTAGGAGGATTACATGAAGCTCCTCCAGAAAAAATGCTCAAATGGCAAACTAGAGCAATGCAAGTATTGAAAAATGTTAGAGTAATACCACAAACTCATAAAATGATGAACCAATTATAATATTGATGAGGTTTTTATGAAGATTTTATTAGTTAACGATGATGGCATAAGAGCCGAAGGCTTAAAAGCTATAGCTAAAGAATTATCTTTAAAACATGAAGTTTTTGTTGTAGCACCGATGACAGAGCAAAGCGGAATGTCGCAGGCTTTGACTATGGGTGTTCCTTTGCGTGTAGAAACTGTGGATATGAAGATGGAAAATGTAACGGCTTATGCTGTGGAAGGAACACCAGCAGATTGTACTAAATTAGCTTTGGAATTTTTATTAAAAGAAAAACCAGACTTGATAATTTCTGGTATAAATAATGGAGCTAATTTAGGAACAGATGTGCTTTATTCGGGAACAGTAGGAGCGGCTTTAGAAGGATATAATCATAAAATATCTTCTATAGCCGTTTCTGTATCTAGTAAATCAAATGTATCATTTTCAACGATTGCAAAAGTAATGGCAGATAGGATTAGTTTTTTTTATAATACTGATAAATTATTTATGTATAATATAAACTTCCCTAAAAGCTTGAAAGATAATAAAATAAAATTTGTATTTACTAAACATGGACGTCGCATTTATGAAAATGAATTTGATGCTGTGATTTTAGATGATGGCTCTATAGCATATAAAATGCAAGGGCGAGCTAAAGATATAGGCAATGATGAATTTACAGATATTGAGGTTGTAAAAAATGGTTATATATCAGTTACGCCTTTACAGATAGAGCGTACTGATTTTAGTAAATTAGAAACTTTAAATAATTTAGGAGGAATTCTTAATGGAATCAATGATTAGAGATATTAAACTTGCACCATCAGGTCATGATAAAATTGCATGGGTAAAAAACTTTATGCCTGTACTTCGTTCTATAGATGAAGAGTATAGCAAAACAAAACCTTTTGCTGGTAAAAAAGTAGTTATCACTATGCACTTAGAAGCTAAAACTGCATATTTAGCTTTAGTATTTAAAAATGCAGGAGCAGAAGTTATTGCTACAGGCAGTAACCCACTTTCTACACAAGATGATGTTGTAGCTGCACTTGTTGAAGATGGTGTAACAGTATATTCTTGGTATAATTGCACAAATGAAGAATATGATATGTTCATTGATAAAGCATTAGATTGCAATCCAGATATGATTATTGATGATGGTGGCGATTTAGTAGCACGTATTCATAATGAACGTCCTGAATTAATTGATAGAATTATTGGCGGTAGTGAAGAAACTACAACAGGTGTTATTCGCTTAAAAGCTTTAGCTGAACAAGGAAAATTAAAATTCCCTATGATTGCAGCAAATGATGCATATTGTAAATATTTATTTGATAATCGCTATGGTACAGGTCAATCCACATGGGATGGTATCATGCGTACCACAAATTTAGTAATTGCAGGCAAAACAGTAGTAATTGCTGGCTATGGCTGGTGTGGTAAAGGTGGAGCTATGCGTGCTAAAGGTCTTGGTGCGAATGTAGTTATCACTGAAGTTGACCCAATTAAAGCTATTGAAGCAGTATTTGATGGCTTTAGAGTAATGCCTATGGAAGAAGCTGCTAAAATAGGTGATATCTTCTTGACTCTCACAGGCTGTGATAATGTCATCAATGAAAAACATTTTGCACTCATGAAAGATGGCGCAATGATGGCAAATTCTGGACATTTCGATGTGGAAATCAACAAAGTGGATTTACTCAAAAATTCTGTATCTCATCGTTCTGTTCGTAAAAATATTGAAGAATATGTACAAAAAGATGGACGTAAATTATATCTTTTAGCTGAAGGCCGTTTAGTTAACCTTGCAGCAGGTGATGGACATCCAGCAGAAATCATGGATTTATCCTTTGGTGTACAATTCTTCTCCGCACTTCATATTTTGAATCATCATCAAGAAATGGAAAATAAAGTATATTTAATGCCAGAAGAAATCAATACAAAAATTGCTCAAATTAAATTAAAAGCTCTTGGTGTAGAACTTGATGAATTGACAGAAGAACAAAAAGCATATTTAGCAAAAGCATAATTAAGAGGTTTAAATATGAATATTTTAATAAAAAATGCTAACGTTTTATTAGCTGATGGTAAAGTAAAAATTGTAGATATTGCAATTAAAGATAGCAAAATTTTAGCTATAGAAAATATACCAGAAACATTTAAAGCAGAAAAAGTGATTGATGGTACAGATAAATTAGCAACAGCTGGTTTTATTAATGCGCATACACATGTATCCATGACTTTATTGCGTAGTTATGCTGATGATATGAAGCTTATGGATTGGTTAGAAAATAAAATATGGCCAATCGAAGCTAAAATGAAAAAAGAAGATATTTATTGGGGTGCTATGCTTGGTATCGCTGAAATGATAAAAAGTGGTACAACTACTTTTGCTGATATGTATGGCGATATGGACCAAGTAGCACAGGCTTGTATTGATACAGATATTAGAGCAGTGCTTTCCCGCGGTATTATTGGTGTAGCTCCAAATGGCAATCAAGCATTAGAAGAAAATAAAATCTTATTTAGAGATTTTAATAATGCTAATGATGGTAAAATAACAGTTATGTTTGGCCCTCATGCACCATATACTTGCCCTCCAGATTTTCTACAAAAAGTAGTGAAAGTTAGTGAAGAATATAATGGAGAAATTCATATTCATTTAGCAGAAACTAAAGGTGAAGTAGAAAATTGTTTAAAAGAATATGGCAAAACACCTATAGCTTTAATGGAAGAAGTAGGCATTTTAGACCGTGGCGTATTAGCTGCTCATTGTGTTCATTTAACAGATGAAGATATTCAAATTATGAAGAAATACAATGTACGTGTAGCGCATAATCCAGGAAGCAATATGAAACTTGCCAGCGGTGTTGCTCCAGTTCCACAATTATTAAAAGCAGGAGTTTGTGTAGGTTTAGGTACAGATGGAGCTTCTAGTAATAATAATCTTGATATGTTAGAAGAAATTAATTTAGCAACTTTACTGCATAAAGTAAATACTTTAGACCCATTAGCTGTGCCAGCTCTTGAAGGTGTAAAAATGGGAACAGAATACGGTGCTAAAGCTGTAGGATTAAATAATGTAGGCTTAATCAAAGAAGGATATAAAGCCGATATCGTTTTATTTGATATGTCTGCTCCACAATGTTATCCACGTCATGATTTAGTATCTTTATTAGCGTATAGCATGAATGGCTCAATGGTTGATACAGTATTAGTAGATGGTAAAGTTTTATTAGAAAATAGAGCTTTTACTACTATTGATGAAGAAAAAATTAAATATGAAGCTAATCGTTGTGCTATGAATTTAACATTGCGTTAAAATTTTTATAAATTATAAGTTAAATAACCATAGTTTATTGATTTGTGCTATACTAAAACCATAAATAAAAATAAATAATAAAATATTATTTAGTATTTAGATAATGAGATGTATGTTTTTGATTACAAACAAAGCTACTTTTTATTTGCAATTGGGATTATTCACCCCATTATCCAATGTTGAAAGGAAGCTTTGTATTATGACAATTAAATATAATATTTGCGAAAAAAGACATGAAAAAAAGATGACTCAGAAACAATTAGCTATGAGAGCAGGTATTAGTACAGCTATGGTTAGCTTTATAGAAAATGATAAACGCCAACCAACTTTTTTAGTAATAGCGTCTATTGCAAAAGCTTTAAATGTAAAATTAGATGAATTAGTTGAGATAAAAGACAATTATCATTACTTTAGACAATAAGATATGAAATAGAAAACAGCACCTTAAAAGGTGCTGTTTTTTTGATAATAAAAAGGAGTTAGTTTTAAAAAACTAACTCCTTTTGTTATTTGATTGATATATCTTTTATTATTTATCAAAGATATTTTTGAGAGCCTGTTTATTTACATCACGGTTTAACTGAGCAAGATAAGTAGTTAATTTGATGTGTTTTGGACAAGCTTCTACGCAGTTTTGGCTGTTACCGCAGCTAGTGATACCGCCTTTTTCCATAAGAGCATTAAGACGTTTTTCTTTGTCAAATTTACCATATGGATGTAAATTGAAGAGATAAGCTTGAACTGTTGGAGCAGGTCCGATGAAGTCAGACTGTGGACCAACGTTAGGGCAAGCTTCTAAGCAGCAACCACAAGTCATGCAGTGGGAAATTTCATATGCTGTAGCAGCAGTATATGGGTTTTGAATTGGAGCTTCACGATTTTCCCAGCTACCATCAACATTAATCCAACCTTGGATACGTTTGAGGCTTTCAAACATAACGCTACGGTCGATTAAGAGGTCACGGATTACAGGGAAAGTACGAGCTGGAGCAATGCGGATTGGTTGAGGAAGTTTGTCGATAAGAGAAGCACAAGCTTGACGTGCACGACCGTTAATAACCATCATACAAGCACCACATACTTTTTCTAAGCAGTTGCATTCCCAAACTACAGGAGTAGTTTTTTTGCCATCTTTAGTTACAGGGTTTTTCTGAATTTCCATTAAAGCTGCAACTACGTTAAGTGCAGGACGATAAGGAATTTCAAATTCTTCTGTGTAAGGTTTGCCAGTAGGGCTATCTTGACGTTCAATAATCAAATGAACAGTTTTTTTAGTATCTGCCATTATTTTTTGCCTCCTTTAGTAACATCATAACGACGTGGACGAGGTTTAACTAAGGAGTGATCAAAATCGATATAGCTGATTTCTGGTTCACAAGTTTCAGGGTTCATTCTAACAAGTGTAGTTTTTAAGAAATGCTCGTCATCACGGTTAGGGAATTCTGGTTTGAAGTGAGCACCACGGCTTTCATCACGCATACGAGCTGCTTTACAGATAGCAAGAGCGTAGATGATCATGTTGCGAAGCTGACGTACGAACATAGCTTCTTGGTTGGCCCAGCGACTAGTATCAGTAAGACCGATATGATCCCATTTTTTGAGGATTTTCTTAACTTCTTCATAGCAATATTCAAGGTCTTTGTTAATACGTTCAATTGTGCAGTAACGAAGCATGAGCTCGCCTAATTCCATATGGAGTTTATGAGCGTTAACGTCGCCTTTCATATTCATGATTTTTTCAAATTCATCAACAGTCTGTTGTTTTGCTGCAGCAAGTTCTGCATCAGTAAGAGCAGCACCATTATCTTCAGCAATAGTTTTACCTTCAATTGTCCAAGCGGAATCACCGTTAGCCCAACGAATAGCTTCTGGACCAGAAACAGTACCAGAGTGAGCAGCGGAAAGAAGGGAGTTAGCACCAAGACGGTTAGCACCATGGTACTGATAGTCACATTCGCCGGAAGCGAATAAACCAGGAATATTTGTTCTGTGTTTACGGTCTACCCAAATACCACCCATGGAATAGTGAACGGAAGGGAAGATCTGCATAGGAACTTTACGAGGGTCGTCACCAACGAATTCTTCATAGATTTCCATGATACCAGCGAGTTTACGGTTTAAGTAATCTGCATCAATGTGGGAAAGATCGAGGTATACACGATTTTCGCCATTGATACCAAGACCCATGTGTACGCAAACTTGATAAATTTCACGAGCTGCGATATCACGAGGAACGAGGTTACCATAAGCTGGATATTTTTCTTCGAGGAAGTACCAAGGTTTGCCATCTTTGTAAGTCCAAACACGACCACCTTCACCACGAGCTGCTTCAGACATAAGACGGTTTTTATCTTCGCCTGGAATAGCTGTTGGGTGAATCTGAATGAATTCAACGTTACCGAGGTAAGCACCTTCTTGGTATACATCGGAAACAGCAGAACCGTTACAGATTGTAGAAGCTGTACATTTACCGAAAATAACACCAGGACCACCTGTTGCTAAGATAACTGCATCAGCTGGGAAAGCTTCAATTTCCATGGAATTCATGTTTTGAGCAGTGATACCACGGCAGATGCCTTCGTTGTTTTTAATGATGTGAACGAATTCCCAGAATTCGTATTTTTTAACTTTGCCTTTTACTTCAAGTTTACGAACTTGTTCATCAAGAGCATATAAAAGCTGTTGACCAGTAGTAGCACCAGCGAAGCAAGTACGTTTATGTTTTGCACCACCGAAGTTACGAAGGTCAAGGTTACCTTCTGGTGTACGAGTGAAAGGAACACCCATGCGGTCGAACATTTTAATAAGTTTTGGAGCGTTTTCGCACATACCTTTAACTGCTAATTGGTCAGCAAGGAAGTCGCCACCATAAATTGTATCATCGATATGATCCCAAACAGTATCATGTTCACCTTTGGAATCCATACAAGCATTAATACCACCCTGTGCACAGAGGGAGTGGGAACGTTTTACTGGGCAATAAGAGAATAAGTCTACAATACCGCCAGATTCACAAATTTTAATCGTAGCCATAAGACCGGATAAACCGCCACCGACAACGATGATTTTTTTTGTAGATTTCACGTGAGTCTCTCCTTATATCAGAATTTATAGATTAAAACCAGTACATGCTCATGAAAGCAATTGTTAAAAGGGATAATACTACAAAGATTGCCATGAATACACGAGAGAAGAAAGTCTGGATACGAGGACCTTTTGCAATACCCCATGTCATAGTGAATGTAGTAAGACCGTTAAAGAAGTGGAAAATAGATGCAATCATAGCGATTGTATAAGCACCCCATACAAGCGGATTTTGGAAATAAGCTTGTAATAATTCGAAGGAAATAGGAGTACCGCCACCTTTTACCATAATGCGGAGATAAACAACATGCCAGATTAAGAAAAGGAAGATAATAACAGCAGTTATTCTTTGGAGATAGAAATTCCAGTTGCGAGCATAACCATAGCTTTTTACGTTATTTTTAGCTTGCATTAAAATGTACAAACCATAAAGACCATGGAAAAGGAATGGAACTAAAATGAAGCAAATTTCCAAAGGAAGCATAATTTCATGTGGAATAGATGCAAGATGCTCAACTGCTGCATTGAATGGAGCTGGTCCACCTAATACCATAGAGTTTGTAAAGATATGTTCGAGTAAGAATAAACCTACAGGAACAATACCGCAGAGGGAATGTAATCTGCGAATATAAAATGTTGTGTGAATCATCCTTGAACCTCCTGTACTTTTTAATTTTCATAGGGAAAATTTACACACCTTATGACATGCTTAAAAAAGCTTCCATATATTAATTATATGTAATATAAATGATAGATGGCTATCCCCGTGTGTCTCACGGTTCGCAAAATAAACTGAGCTCCTCCTAGAAGATAATAAAGGAGCTCAGGATTTTGTTAATTATTAAAGTTTATCCATATCTAAAGTGCGATATGGAGCCTGACCCATTTCATAGAAATTATTACCTTCAGAGTCAATAACTACGATTGCAGGGAAATCTTCAACAGTAAGAGCTGCAAGTGCTTCAGGACCAAGTTCTGGATAAGCGATTACTTCATATTTTTTTACGCATTTGGAAATAAGTGCAGCAGCACCACCAACAGCGGCAAAATAAGTAACACCATTTTTCTTCATGGATTCGATAACAGCTTTATCACGAGAACCTTTACCAATCATACCTTTAATACCCTGTTCGAGCATTGTAGGAGTATAAGCGTCCATACGACCAGAAGTTGTAGGACCGCAAGAACCAATTGGATTACCAGGTTTAGCTGGAGTTGGTCCAAGATAATAAACAATTTGATTGTTCCAATCAATTGGAAGTTTTTCACCACGAGCAAGTGCTTCTGTCATAACTTTATGAGCAGCATCACGTGCGCTATAGATAACGCCAGAAATAAGAACGCTATCGCCTACTTTTAATTTACGAGACTGTTCTTCAGTCAAAGGTGTTGTAATGCGAATTTTATCAGCCATTTAAATGTACCTCCCGAATAAATTATAATACGCGTTTAGAATGACGGCATGCATGGCAACAAATTGTTACAGCCACAGGAAGGCCAGCGATATGAGTAGGACCCCATTCGATATTAACAGCAAGAGCACTTGTTGTACCACCGAGCTGTGGACCAATACCTGTCTGGTTGATTAATTCTAAAAGCTCTTCTTCAAGTTTTGCATATTCAGGATGAGCATTACGAACATTAGTTGGACGAAGTAATGCTTTTTTAGACATAACAGCAGCACGGTCCATAGTACCGCCAATACCAATACCAACAACCATTGGTGGGCAAGGATTGCAGCTAGCATGAAGGATAATATCCATAACTGCTTTTTTAACGCCTTTTACACCATCAGCTGGTACAAGCATTTTTAAGCCAGATTTATTTTCGCTACCGAAACCTTTTGGTTCAACTTGGATAGTTAATTTATCGCCAGGAACGATTTCTGTGTAGATAACAGCTGGTGTATTATCTTGAGTATTTTTACGATCGAAAAGTGGTTCAGCTACAACGGATTTACGTAAATAACCTTCAGTATAACCTTTAGCTACACCAGCATTGATAGCGTCATTTAAGTTGCCGCCTTCAATGTGAACATCTTGACCTAATTCAACAAAAACAATAGTCATACCAGTATCTTGGCAAATAGGTCTGTCTTCTTCTTTTGCAATTTTTGCATTTGTGATAATTTGGTCGAGTACTTCTCTTCCTACTGGAGATTTTTCACTAAGTCTACCTCTTTCTAATGCGGCAAACACATCTCCTGGTAAATAGTAGGCAGCTTCTTTACACATCTGCGCTACTTCTTGAGTGATTTGTTCTGCTTGGATTGTACGCACCATAACCCCTCCAATGGATTAAAATATTTAGTCATTGTTTTATTAAACTTCCTAAATTTAGGCAATCCCCATTAATGACTAACGGTTAAGGACATATTTTTACTTAATAAGTATATATTTTTTAAGTAGAAAATTTTTAAATAAATAAGAATTTATCTATTTTGAGATCTGTCCCATCTCTAATAAATTAACTCTCACCACTGGTTAAAAGTAGTGGGGGATTTATCACGAACAAATTGGATAAAATATCTTCATGTAATGAAAATTTTAGCATATTTTTGAATGTCTTTCAACACCTAAAATGGCTGGAAGCCTTAATATTATTAAAGTTGAAGGATGTTCACTTTTATAAATAAAATATATTTATAGACTAAAAAATATAAAAAGTTATTTATTTTAGTACATAATTTTATTAAATAAATATATAAAATCATTATAAATATTTATCTTAAATATAAAAAACTTTTATTTTAAAAATATGCGTTGAAGATTTATTTTTTCATTATTTATATCAATTATCATGAAAGAAGGGTCTAGACCATCTCGAGGTTCAGAAACACTTCCTGGATTAATGATTACTTTATCATTTATATGCTCTTCGTTACCTACATGACTATGACCATAAACTATTATATCTGCACCTAATTTAGAAGCTTGTTCATATAGATATTTAGTTGTCCATTTTACATTATATTTATGACCATGGGTCAAAAATATTTTTTTACCAGCAATTTCTACTAATATTTCTTTTGGCTTAGTGGAAAACCAATCTATATTACCAGGAACAGCATATACAGGTTTTTTAGATACATCAGCTAAATAGCCAGCATCATCAATACTATCGCCAGCATGAAGCCAACAATCTACATCGTCAGCTAGACAAATTGCATCATCAATAGCAGATAGATCATGATGACTATCACTCATAATTCCTATTTTCATTTTAAATATTCACCTAGTTGGATTTCCATTTCACGTAGTGCTTTGCCACGATGACTAATATTATTTTTTTCTTCAATAGTTAATTCAGCCATAGTTTTTTGTAAATCAGGAACAAAAAAATATGGGTCATAACCAAAGCCATTATTTCCTTGAGCGAAAATGCAAATGATACCTTCACATTTTTGAGTACAAGTTAATGTTTTGCCATCAGTATCTACAAAGACTAAAGAACAAACATATTGAGCAGATGATTGTTCTACATTTTTTTTCTGTAGCTCTTCAATCATTTTTTTATTATTAGCTAAATCATCTGCATGATAACCAGCAAATCTAGCTGAATAAATACCAGGAGCTCCATCTAAAATATCAATGGTTAAACCTGAATCATCTGCTAAACAAGCATAGCCTGTTTTTTGAGCGTAAAATTTTGCTTTTTTGATAGCATTTTCTTCAAAAGTAGTACCATCTTCAACAGCATCAGGTAAAGGACCAAATTCACTTAAAGAATGAAGTTCTACAGGTAAATTTTTAAATGCATTTATCATTTCTTTTATTTTGCCTTGATTTTTTGTAGCTACAATAATTTTTTTCATCATGGAATCCTTCCTATTTTCCAAACTAAGTCATTACCTAAAATATCTTTTTGATAAGAGATTAATTCATCAATACCTTTTTGAGCATAGGCGAGCATTTTACTGAATTGTTCATGTGTAAAAGGTTGTTTTTCACCAGTACCTTGAATTTCTACAAAATGGCCTTCTCCTGTCATTACGATATTCATATCAGCTATAGCGGTAGAATCTTCTTCATAACATAAATCTAATATAGGTTCATTATTTTTAGAGATACCTACGCTTATGGCAGCCATGAAATCTTTTAATGGAAATGGTTTTTTAGGGTCGTAGATAGTGGCTAAAGCTTCAGCTAATGCAACAAAAGCTCCAGTGATTGAAGCTGTTCGCGTACCACCATCGGCTTGAATTACATCACAGTCAATAATGACTGTTCTTTCACCTAAAGCTTTAAAATCCATAACACTGCGAAGGCAGCGTCCTATAAGACGTTGGATTTCCTGTGTTCTGCCATTTTGTCTACCACGAGAGGCTTCTCTAGGAGAACGGGTCAATGTTGCTGATGGAAGTAAGGAATATTCAGCATTTAACCAGCCTGTACCGCTACCACGTAAAAATGAAGGAACGCCATCTTGAATAGTAGCAGCACAAATTACTTTAGTATTGCCTGTTTCAATTAAAACAGAACCAGCTGGATATTTTTGAAAGTATTTTGTTATTTTAAAACGACGCAATTGGTCTGCATTTCGTCTATCAATTCTAGTCATATAAATAAAAAGTCTCCAAATGAAATCATAAAATTTAAGTTATTTTAAACTATCAAGATAGCCCTGTAAAATAAATACAGCAGCCATTTTATCAATAACTTTTTTGCGTTTTGCACGACTGACATCAGCTTCTAATAAATAACGGTCAGCAGCAACAGTAGATAAACGTTCATCCCAAAAGATAATTTCAGCATCAGGAATATCTTCTAGGATTTTATCTGTAAAATGTTTTACAATATCGCATCGTTCGCCAACTGTACCATTCATATTTTTAGGTAAGCCAACGACAAATTTTTTAGTTTCGTATTGTTTGCTTAATTCACGAATACGAGCTAAATCGTGTTTATAAGATTTACGGCGAATTGTTTCTACACCTTGAGCTGTAAATAAAAGTTCATCGCTTACGGCAATGCCAACAGTTCTATCACCGATATCAAGGGACATTATTCTCATAAATATTTATTCACCTTTTTTTATATTCTCATTGTTTTCTAAATAGAAACGTACAAGTTCTTCTAGTAATTCATCTCGTCCTAATCTACGAATTTCATTTCTAGCATTTTTGTTACTTGTGATATAAGCTGGGTCATCAGATAAAAGATAACCAACTAATTGATTGATTGGACTGTAACCTTTTTCGAGCATAGCACGGCAAGATAAGCAAAGTGCTTTTGCTGCTTTATCATCATCTGCACCAAAATTAAACATCATAGTTTCATCTTTAATGTTGGACATAATAATCACCTCAAAATATCTATATATTGTCATATAGTAGATTAATCTATAATCTATGTACTAATTATAACAAAAAAATAGTTTTAAAGACAGTCAATATTACTTTAAGAAAACAAAAGGAGGCTAGATAATTAGCCCCCTTGCTAGTTTAAATATAATTATTTAATTTGAGATTGAATTACTTCATGACCTTTAGCAAAAGCATCATTTAATTTTTCTGGTTGTTTACCACCAGCTTGAGCCATATCAGGACGACCGCCACCGTTACCGCCAGTCACCATAGCTACTTCTTTTACGATTTTACCAGCGTGTAAGCCACGAGCTACACCGTCTTTATTTACTTTTACAACGAAGTTAACTTTATCGTTGAGTATAGCACCGAGAACAACTACACCAGCTTTATCGAATTTGTTGCAAAGAAGGTCTGCATTGTTGCGAAGTTCATCCATGTTAGCAGCTTGAATTTTACCAACAATTACATTAACACCATTATATTCTTTTAATGCCATTAATAATTTATTGGAATCAGCTTTAGCACGTTCAGCTTGAACTTTAGCAATTTCAGCTTTCATTTCTTTATTTTCTTGAAGAAGGTTTGCAATTTTATCGCAAAGATTGCTTTCGTTAGTTTTTAAAGTTGTTATAGCTGTTTGTAAAAGTTTAGCTTTAGCATTCATATAATCAATAGCAGCTTTACCAGTGATAGCTTCAATACGTCTAACGCCAGCAGCTACACCAGATTCACCAATGATTTTAAACATGCCGATTTGACCGATATTTTTAACATGGCTACCACCGCAAAGTTCCATACTAAATCCAGGTACAGTAACTACACGAACGATATCGCCATATTTTTCACCGAATAATGCCATAGCACCAGCTTTTTTAGCATCTTCTTGGTTCATATGAGAAATTTCTACATCTTTACCTGTTAAAATTTCAGCATTTACCATTTCTTCTACTTGTTGTAATTGTTCAGCAGAGATTGGTTCAAAGCTAGAGAAGTCAAAACGTAAATGATGAGCATTTACAGCAGAACCAGCTTGATTGATATGGTCGCCAACAACACGTTTTAAAGCAGCTTGTAAAAGATGTGTTGCTGTATGGTTACGTGCAGAAGCGAGTTTATTTTCCATATCTACAGTTATTTCTACAGTATCTCCAACATGAAGACTACCTTCAGTTACATGAACAATATTATAAACAGAACCATCAGGTAATTTTTTAGTATCAATAACTTGTGCATTACCCATATCTGTTTTTAAGCTACCAATATCGCCTTCTTGTCCGCCACCTTCAGCATAAAATGGTGTAACGTCTAAGATAAGACCAGCTTCATCGCCGTCTTCAAGGCTATTTGTAGTTTTAGCATCTTTCCAAATGCAAACGATTTTAGCTTGACGAGAAGTTTCATCAACTTTTAATTCACCGATATTGCTATCACGTAAATCAGGAATATCCATGCGTTTGTTTTCGCCACGAGCATTACGTGCACGAGTGCGTTGTTCGTCCATAGCTTTATCAAAAGCTTCTTTATCTAAAGTCATATGATTTTCATGGAGAATTTCATCTGTTAATTCCCAAGGGAAACCATAAGTATCATAGAGTTTGAAACCAACTTCACCATCAAGAACAGTTTTATTTTCAGCTTTTAGTTTTTCAACTTCAGCATTTAATAAATCCATACCTTGAGTTAATGTAGTTGCAAAACGGTCTTCTTCTAAGCTGATTACTTTTTTGATGTAATCTTTTCTATTTGTGAGTTCATCATAAACACCACTGTAGATTTCAGCAACTACATCAACAGCGCCAGCTAAGAATTTATCTTCGATGCCAAGCATACGAGCATGACGTACAGCACGACGTAATAAACGACGAAGTACATAGCCACGACCTTCATTAGAAGGTAAGATACCGTCCATAACCATGAAGGAAATACTTCTAGCATGGTCAGCAATAACTTTTAAAGAAATATCTGTTTCTTTATCTTTACCATATTCTTTATTAGCAACTTTACTAGCATATTCAATGATAGGGAACATTAAATCTGTTTCAAAGTTAGATGGTTTATTTTGTAATACTGAAGCAAGACGTTCAAGACCACAACCTGTATCAATGTTTTTATGTACAAGTGGATTGTATTTTCCATCTTCAGTACGGTCAAATTGAGTAAATACAAGGTTCCAAATTTCAAGATAACGGTCACAATCGCAACCAACGCCACATGTAGGGCTACCACAACCACGTTCTTCACCGAGGTCAATGAAAATTTCAGAGTCAGGACCGCAAGGACCGCTACCAATTTCCCAGAAGTTATCTTCTAATTTAACGATATGTTCTGGATTGATGTCAGTTTCTGTTGTCCAAATTTTATATGCTTCTTCATCATCAGGATAGATTGTAGCCCAAAGTTTATCTTTTGGAAGTTCTAATTCTCCAGTTAAAAATTCCCAAGCCCATTTAATAGCATCATATTTGAAATAATCACCAAAGGAGAAGTTGCCAAGCATTTCAAAATAAGTATGATGGCGAGCTGTGCGACCTACGTTTTCAATATCACCAGTACGAACACAACGTTGACTTGTAGTGATACGAGTGCAAGGTGGTGTCATTTTACCTGTGAAATAAGCTTTGAAAGGAGCCATACCAGCACCAATCATCAATAAGCTAGGGTCATCTTTTGGAATTAAAGATGCACTAGGAAGTTCTAAATGTCCATTTTTGACAAAAAAGTCAAGGTATCTTCTACGGAGTTCTTTTCCGCTCATATACTTCAAACTAATCTACCTCCAATATTTTAAGTTGAAATTTTTGATTATTTACTAATAAAAAACTTCTATAATTATATATAATAAATTATTTCAAGTCAATTTATCAAGGTTTTTAAAGCTTTTGTAGATTAAATCGCTTAGCAAAAGTTGGGGAATTTTTTATATCTATTTTTTGATTAGGTAAAGATAATAATTTAATTTTATCTTGATTTATCGTTAAAATGTTAATTTCACTTAAAATAATCAGGCATTGTTTCATACTGTAATCAGATAAATTTAGATTGTAAATTTGTTTTAATAAAGCTTGACAATCTTTAAGGGAAAATATACTTTGACCATATTTTTTTTCTTGATTGCGCAGACAAAGATATATTTTGCCGATTGTGTCATAAGCAGGAAACTCTTCTAGATAAGAAATTTTTCGTTTGCTTTGACGTAAATCACTCAATTTAAACTGTAGATAAGTATGGTCATTCCAGTGGTTTAATTCAGGTTGGAATAAAATATCTACATATTTATTATTTATATCATCGGCAACATCTGCCATATGCCAACCAATAGCAGTATATTGTGTATTATTATAAGCAAAATTAAAGCGTAAATGATTATTTTCTTTGCCCATTTTCATGCTTTTAGTGACTAAGAGATTTTGACAGACAAATTGTGGTTTAGGATTTCCCATGCCAAAAGGTTCAAGTAAAGATAATTCCTCGATAAAATCCATGGTTATATCTTGAGGTGTTAAAACTGTTTCTACTTGATAAATTGGTATTAAATCTTCATCTATTAAATGTTCATTAGCATATGTTTGCATATGTGAAATAAAATCATCTAATTTAGCTAAATCAATCGTAAAACCTGCTGCTTTAGAATGACCTCCATAAACCATTAAATCTTGTTCACAATAAGTAAGGGCATTTTTCATATGAAGTCCATCTATGCTACGACAAGAGGCTTTACCAATATTATCTTTAGTCGCTATGATTATTATAGGTCGATAATATTTTTCTTGTAGGCGAGAAGCTGCTATACCAATAACACCTTCATGCCAATTTTCGCCAACAACAATGATGATTTTATTTTCTTGAAGATTATTTTCTTCAATTTTTTTGACAGCTTCGTGGAAAATATCTTCTACAATTTCTTGACGTTGTTTATTTTCTTCATCTAGATATAATGCTTTTTGATGAGCTGTTTGTTTATCAGTGGCTAATAATAATTCAACAGCAATACTAGCATGAGTCAATCTTCCCGCAGCATTTAAGCGAGGAGCTACACCAAAACCAATATGACCAGTATTTATATTATTTTCATCGTAATTGCAGATTTCAATTAAAGTTTTTATACCTAAGTTTTGAATATTAGCTAATCCTTTTTTGACAATACGACGATTTTCATCAACAAGAGGTACAATATCAGCTATAGTACCTAAAGCTACAATATCCAAATAATTTTCTAATTCATGAATATCTTTATTTAAGCTTTGATATAGTCCTTGACAAAGTTTGAAGGCTACACCTACACCGCAAAGATTTTTGTTAGGATAATTACATTGTGTTTGTGTAGGATTGATAATAGCAAAGGCATCAGGAAGAATTTCACGAGGTAAATGGTGGTCTGTGATAATCATATCGATTTTATCTTTGGCATAATCAACTTCATCAAGAGCTGTAATACCGCAGTCAACAGTGATTAATAAATCGTATTTAGGTATTAATTTTTGTAAGGACTCGATATGAAGACCATAGCCTTCACTATGGCGGTCAGGTAAATAATAGTCTATATTAAAGCCTAATTTAGTAAAAACTGTCATTAAAAGGGCAGTGGAGCTGACACCATCTACATCATAATCGCCATAAATGCAGATTTTTTCTTTATTTTTTAAAGCTAATAAAAGTCTTTGGCAAGCTTTTTCCATATCTTTTAGCAAAAAAGGGTCATGATAAGGAATTTTTGTGGGATTGAGAAATAATTTAGCTGAGTTTTCATCAAGATTTTTTCTAGTTAAAATTTCAGCTAGACTAGAAGATATATGCAAATTCTTTTCTAATAAGATTTGTTTTTTTTCATCAATGGGTAGAATTTCCCAACGTTTATTCATAAATAAATATTACCTCCTATACTTGATTTTTATAGATAGTATTTAATTTGTTTTTTACATATAATTAATAGCTATTTGTTTTACAGTATAAAATGAATATGATAAAATGTAAATTATTGCAAGTAATAAGAAGACTTTAATACATATTTAACAAATTCGAAATTAAAATATGATTGAATTAAGTTGATAATCTGGGGGAAAATATATGTCAGGTAAAAATATTCTAGTGGTTACAGCATCAATGGGGTCTGGTCATAATAAGGCTGCCAATGCTGTTGCAGAGGCGATAAAGAGAAAATATCCTGTCAATAAAATAAATGTTATTGATTTTATGTCAACAGAAACAGCCTATTTCAATAGTCTAGTTAAAGATATATATTTAAAGATGCTCGACCATACACCAAGTGTGTATGAATTTTTCTATAAATTTACATCAGATTCTACAAAAGGAAGTACTATACAATCTGTTTTTGCTCATGCTATGAAAAAAGATATGCGTGAGCTTATAAAAAAATATGAAGCTGATATGGTGATTTGTACTCATCCTTTTCCATGTGCAGCTGCATCTTATTTAAAGCAAACAGGAGAAATAAATATTCCTTTAATCACAGTGATGACAGATTTTTGTGTACATCAATTTTGGTTATATAAAAATATTGATATTTATTTTACTGCTAATGATTTATTGAAAAAAGAAATGGTAAATCAAGGTTTATTAGAAGAACGCATTTTTGTTACAGGTATACCTGTGGGATATAATTTCCGTGTAGATTATAATCGAGATGATTTATTGGCAAAATTCAAATTGGAAAAAGATAAACCTGTAGCTTTGATTATGGGTGGCGGTCTTGGTTTAGGTGGCGTAAAAAATGCACTTTGCCAATTAGAACGCTTGAAAAAAGATATTCAAATTCTCGTAATTACAGGAGCAAATGTAGCGCTTTGGTCAGAGATGAATGAATATGCACAGCATTCTAAACACAAAATTTTCGTATGGGGATATTCGCATAATATTCAAGAATTTATGTCTGTGGCTACATTTTTAATCAGTAAACCTGGTGCGCTTACAATAAGTGAAGCATTGACTAGAGAATTACCAATGATTTTACACGACCCAATACCAGGGCCAGAGGTGGATAATGCAAAATTTGTTTCTGATAATGGAGCTGCCATTTGGGTGAAACATCAAGATACCTTAGATGCGGTAGTACGTGAAGTATTATCTGATGCAACTATTTTGCCAAAACTTAGAAATAATGCTAAGGTGTTAAAGAAACCATATGCTTCCGACAATATAGCAGATGTTATTGCAAATATGTTAGGTTTAGATTAGTATTAGGGAAATATAAATTAATAGGTGAAAATATGTTCAGAAAAATAATGGAGCGGTTTATAATATTCGCTTTTGTGATAATGATTGGTTATCTGGGATTTATAATTATTAAACAAGAAGTATATTTAAGCCAAGTAGAAGAACAGACTATTATAGCTGAAGAGCGATTAAATAAAGCAAAGCAAATAAATGAAGAATTAAGTAGAGAAAAAGATAATTTAAATAAGCTCGAATATGTGGAAAAAGTAGCTCGTGAAGAGCTAGGTATGACAAAATCAGGCGAAGTGCCATATATTTCTGAAGAAAAAGAATAACATTTTATTGACACTATTTGTTTAGCAAGGTTATAATAATAAAAGCTTAAAGCTAATTATCTTAAGGAGGACATAAAAGTAGTATGTCAATCGAAGTTGGCAATATCCTAGAAGGTGTTGTAACAGGTATTACTAAATTTGGCGCTTTTGTTGAATTACCTGGTGGAAAAGTTGGTTTAGTACATATCTCTGAAGTTGCAGATGTTTACGTTAAAGATGTAAATGATTTTTTGAAAGAAAAAGACAAAGTCAAAGTTAAAGTACTAAGTGTTGATGACCATGGAAAAATAGGCTTATCTATTAAACAATTACAGGAGAAAAAAGTCGAAGAACAAAATACTCGTCCTGCACAGAGTAGTAATTATCGTCCTGCTCCTCGTAAGCAATTTAATAATGACTTCCGTAAACACAATAATAGCGGCGCTTCTTTTGAAGATAAATTATCCAAGTTTTTAAAAGATAGTGATGAAAAACTTACTGATTTACGTCGTAAGACAGATTCTAAACGTGGTGGCCGTGGTGGCGGTTCTCGTAAATATGAATAAAACTAAGAAGCACTCTTTAATTTTTTAAAGAGTGCTTTTTGTTAATAGCTGGAAAATTATATGAATATGAATTTAATCTTGAGGTAATTTTTTATGAGCGTAAATAATAATGTAGATGTAATAAATATAATGGAAATAATTGAGCGCGTAGAAAATTTTGCTAGAGAATATGATTTATTTAAGGCTCATGATAAATTATTGATTGCTTGTTCCGGTGGGCCAGATTCCATGGCACTTGTGGATATCTTCCAAAAACTCAGTGTTAAATATAAATTAGAGATTATTGTAGCTCATGCTGAACATGGTATTCGCAAGGAAAGTTCATTAAATGATGCATGGTATGTAAAAAATTATTGCGAGCAAAAAAACATTCCTTTTTTTATGGAACATTTAAATGTATTAGAGCATCTTAAAACAGAAAAATTATCTGTAGAAACTTTGGCTAGAAAATTGCGCTATCAATTTTTACGCAAAATAGCGAAAGCACAAAATGCCACAAAAATAGTAACAGCACATCATTTAAATGACCAAGCAGAAACTGTATTACAGCATCTTTTAAGAGGTGCAGGAACGGCAGGTCTTAGCGGTATGAAAGCTAAAAATGAAGATATTATACGACCATTTTTATGTTTATATCGTGAAGAAATTGAAGCATATTGTTTAGCTGAAAATATCAATCCTTGTTTAGATGAAACGAATAATTGTTTAGATTATGAACGCAATCGCATACGTTTGGATTTAATCCCTAGATTAAAAGCATATAATCCAAAAGTAGTAACAGCTATTTGCAATAGTGCCAAGATTATTGCTCAAGAAAATGATTTTATAAATTACTATGTAGAAAATTTTTATCGAGATAAAGTCATAGTAGATATAGATAATCAAGGTAGAAAATCTATAAAAATAGATATTAAAGTATTGAAACAAGAACATAAGGCAATAAGAAATGCTTTATATAGGTATATTATAAAAGAATTTAAAAGGAATTTAGAAAATATTAGTTTTGTTCATATTGATAAAATTGATAAGTTTTTATACAATGGACATACTGGTTTAATTTTGCAATTACCAAAGAATTTGCAAGTAAAGATAAATTATGATAGATTAACTTTTAGTGAAAAAGAAATTTTGCCAATTGAAAATTCTGAGGAAAAAGAGCAAAATATATCCATAAAAATAGATTTAGGTTTACTTTTGACGAAAAAAGAAATAAAATTGCCTTATGAACAATCATTGATTATAGATAAAATCTGCGGGCAAGATGAGGTCATGAAATTATCTGGTCGAGAACATTGTTTTATTGATATGGATAAGATTAATGGAGATTTATTTATTCGCAAAAGACAAAATGGGGATAGAATAACTCCTAAAGGCATGACAGGTAGTAAAAAAGTAAAAGACATTCTAATTGATAGAAAGATACCGGCAGAAGATAGAGATAAAATTCCTTTGATTTGTGATGAAAAGGGAATTATTTGGATAGCTGGTATACAACAAGATAATAATTATTTAGTAAATAAAAATAGTAAACATATACTATATTTAAAATTAAAAAAATAATAATTAGGTGGGTTTTAAATTATGAAAACAATGAAAGATGATATCCAGAGTGTACTTTATACAGAAGAGCAATTACGTGAAGGTGTAAAGAGAATTGCAGATGAAATCAATCGTGATTATGCTGGTAAAGAAATTTATGCTATTGGTATTTTAAAAGGTGCTATTATTTTCTACGCTGATTTAGTACGTGAAATCAATGTTCCTGTATCTTTTGATTTTATGGCAGCATCTAGTTATGGTAAAGGTTCTACTAGTAGCGGTGCAGTTAAAATCTTAAAAGATTTAGATTTTAGCATTGAAGGCAAACATGTTATCATCATTGAAGATATCGTAGATTCTGGTCTTACTTTATCTTATTTATTGAAAAATATGGAATCTCGTCATCCAGCTAGCGTAAAATTATGTGCATTATTAAATAAACCTGAACGCAGAGAAGTTGATGTAAAAGTTGATTATGTAGGATTTGAAGTGCCTAACGAATTTTTAGTTGGTTATGGTTTAGATTATGATAGCAAATATCGTAATTTACCATATATTGGTATTTTAAAACCAGAAGTATATACAAAATAATGATAATTAACATAGAATAACTATTAATTAACTTGTTTATATGATATAATTAATCATTATGATTTGAAGACAATGCTATGAGGAGGCGTAAGATTGAATAAATTTTTGAGGAATGTGGGTTTTTACTTGTTAATCATTCTTGTAGCAATAACTGTAATCGACCATTTTTCAGTAGATACAAGCAATAAACAAGAAATAAATTACACTGAATTTGTAAAACAAGTCGATGACAAAAATGTAGCTAAAGTTGTTATGCAAAATAGCAATATTAAAGGTACATTGAAAGATGGTACAGAATTTACAACTATTACTCCAGGATATCCAAATAGCGATGAAGAACTTGTAAAAACTCTTCGCGATAATGGCGTAGATATAAAAGCAGAAAATCCGCCTGAAACACCATGGTGGACAACATTATTTTCTTCTTTACTTCCTATGCTTTTACTCATTGGTGTATGGTTTTTCATCATGCAACAGTCACAAGGTGGCGGTAGCCGTGTAATGAGCTTTGGTAAAAGCCGTGCCAAAATGATGGGTGATGGTAAAGTAAAAGTTACTTTCAGTGATGTTGCTGGTGCTGATGAAGCAAAACAAGAACTTGCTGAAGTTGTAGAGTTCTTAAAACATCCAAAGAAATTTAATGACCTTGGTGCAAGAATTCCAAAAGGTGTGTTATTATTTGGCCCTCCAGGTACAGGTAAAACTTTACTTGCTAAAGCTGTAGCTGGTGAAGCTGGCGTTCCATTCTTCACTATCAGTGGTTCTGATTTTGTGGAAATGTTCGTTGGTGTTGGTGCATCTCGTGTTCGTGATTTATTTGAACAAGCTAAGAAAAATGCACCATGTATCGTATTTATCGATGAAATTGATGCTGTTGGTCGTCAGCGTGGAGCAGGTTTAGGTGGCGGTCATGATGAGCGTGAACAAACACTTAACCAATTACTCGTTGAAATGGATGGATTTGCAGCTAATGAAGGTATTATCATCATCGCAGCTACAAATAGACCAGATATCTTAGACCCAGCTCTTTTACGTCCAGGACGTTTTGATAGACAAATCGTTGTTGATAGACCAGACGTTCGTGGCCGTGAAGCTATTTTAAAAGTGCATACAAAAGGTAAACCTGTAGATAGTGATGTTAATCTTGATGTATTAGCTCGCCGTACACCAGGTTTTACAGGTGCTGATTTAAGCAATCTCGTAAATGAAGCTGCACTTTTATCTGCACGTAGAAATAAAAAGACTATTTCTATGAATTCTTTAGAAGAGTCAATAGAACGTGTAATTGCAGGTCCTGAAAGAAAATCTAAAGTAATCAGTGATCGTGAAAAACGTCTAACTGCATATCATGAAGGTGGTCATGCGTTAATTGGTTTATTATTACCAAATGCTGATCCTGTGCATAAAGTAACAATTATTCCTCGTGGTAGAGCTGGCGGTTATACTTTAATGTTACCAAAAGAAGATCGCTCTTATGCTACACGTGGAGAGTTACTTGATAGATTGAAAACTATGCTCGGTGGTCGTGTTGCTGAAGAAGTTGTACTTAAAGAAATCAGTACAGGTGCTTCTAATGATATTCAACAAGCTTCTGGTTTAGTTCGAAGCATGATTACTCAATATGGTATGAGTGATGTATTAGGTCCAATTGCTTTTGGTGATGGACAAGATCATCAAGTATTCTTAGGTCGTGATTTCAATAATCAACGCAATTACAGTGAAGATGTAGCTTGTGCTATTGATAAAGAAGTTCGTCGTTATATTGAGGAAGCTTACGATGAATGTCGTAAATTATTAATCGAAAATATAGATAAACTTCATTTAATTGCTAAAGCTTTGATTGAAAAAGAAACTTTAGAAGAAAAAGATTTAAAAATTATTATGGAAACTGGTAGCTTAGAAGGCGTTTGCGAAATCAAAGAAGCAAATAGCGAAGAAAAAGAAACTTCCACTACAGAAGAAGTGAAAAATGCTGAAGTAGTAGAAGAAAAACAAGCAGATGCTGTAGCTAAAGAGCCTGTTATTTCCACTACTGAAAAAATCTAAATATATTCACCTTGTTTGTAATATAAAAATAGGGTAAGCTAAAAGTGTGTAAGAAAAAGTTTTTACTTTATCTTATGCACTTTTTTTATAAACTTTTAGAATAAAAAATATAGATATAAAGGGAGTTTTTTTATGAAGGTTTTAATTGTAGATGATAATAAACAAATTATTTCTATTTTAGAAGCTTATGCTAAAAAGGAAGGATATCAAACTGTTATTGCTGTAGATGGACAAGAGGCTTTAGATGTATTTCAAAGGGAAAGACCAGATATTATTTTATTAGATGTCATGATGCCTAAAATAGATGGTTTTGAAGTGTGTCGAGTAATTCGCAAAACATCTAATGTGCCAATTATAATGATTACTGCTCGTGGTGAAGATTTTGAAAAGATTATGGGACTGGAAATTGGTGCTGATGATTATATAGTAAAACCTTTTTCACCAGGAGAGATAATGGCTAGAATAAAGGCTATTTTAAGACGTATTCAGCCTAAAACAGAAAATTTACAAATTTTTAGTTATGATAATTTACAGATAAATTTAGCTGATTATACAGTGAGTATAGATAATAAAGTATTATCACTTACCAAAAAAGAAATTGAAATCTTATGGACTTTAGCTACTAAAAAAGATAGAGTTTTTTCTCGTGATATGTTATTGAATAAATTGTGGGGATATGATTATATCGGCGATAGTAGAACAGTGGATAGCCATATAAAAAGATTGCGTGCTAAATTGGAAAAATATCCTCATGATAAGTGGGAAATAAAAACTATCTGGGGAGTTGGCTATAAATTTGAGGTAAGTGATGATGTTAAACAATAAAATAGCTCTAAAATTAAGCTTAAGTTTTGCGCTAGCTTTGATAATTTTTTCCATTATAATCAGTGGTGTGTTTTTAGTATTATTCAAGCAATATACTGTGGATTTGCATAAGACACAATTACAAAATTATGCACAATCGCTAGCACAATCATTGTCAACAGGTAGACGATATAATGGTATGGGATATGGCGCGCATTTATATTTTAGTAGTGAAATTATGGGCTATAATGTTTGGATTGTAGACGAGAATATGAATGTCATCACACCAAGGAATATGCAACATCATAAAATGATGCATGCAAATTATACTTTTTCTGAGTTGCCACCAAATGCCAGTGAGGTTATCAGAGAAGTTTTTCAAGATAAAACAGTATTTAGTGAAGGCTTTAGTGATGTTTTATCACAATTGACATTAACTGTAGGTGTGCCGATAAAAGATGCAAATGGAAAAGTATGGGGAGCTGTATTGTTGCATTCACCTGTAGAAGGTACCACTGATGGGATTTATCAAGGGCTTATGATTTTAGGCATAAGTATAATTTTAGCACTTATTATTGTTTTAGCTTTAGCAATATTATTTTCATATTTTTTCACTAAACCTTTGACAAAGATGAAATCTGTGGCAATGCAATTAGCCGAAGGCAATTATCAAGCTAAATGTAATATAAAACAGAAAGATGAAGTTGGTGAATTGGCAAATGTAATGGATTTATTAGCTGGACGTTTAGATGAAGCTAGTAAAGAAAGTTTAAAATTAGAACAAATGCGAAAGGATTTTGTGTCTAATATATCACATGAACTTAGAACACCAGTAACTGTTATTAGAGGCTCTTTAGAAGCACTTTGTGATAAGATTATTACAGACTCTAAGCAAATTGATGAGTATCATTTACAGATGTTAAATGAAGCTAAATTTTTGCAAAGATTAGTAGGGGATTTACTTGATTTATCCAGATTACAAAATCCAGATTTTGCGATTGAAAAACAGGAGTTAAATTTAAATGATGTAATTTCTGATGTAGTTAGAAGTGCAAGGCAGATTGCTAAAAATAAAAATATTAATATAAATATTGATTTAAAAAATCCTAATTTAAAAATTTCTGGTGATTATGGAAGACTCCGTCAAATGTTTTTGATTATATTAGATAATGCCATCAAATTTTCTTTTGCAAATAATAAAGTAGATGTTTTGGCTAAAAATGACACAATTATTATTCGTGATTATGGCATAGGTATAAATGAAAAAGATTTGCCACATATTTTTGATAGATTTTACAAAACTCATGGTGAGCATAATAAAGTAGGTACAGGTTTAGGTTTAGCTATAGCAAAACAGATAGCGGAAAGGCATAATATAGAACTAATTGCTCAAAATAATTTTGATGGTGGGGCAAAATTTATTTTTAAAATACCATTAAAATAAAACAAAAAAGACATAATTTTGACAAAAAGTCTTGCTACAATATAATCAAAGATAAGAGATAAGTAGGGAGGAATAAATATGAAAAACTTAAAGAAAATTATCGTTACAGGATTATTAGCATTGAGCGTTGCAACTACAGCTTTTGCGACATCTGCTTATAATAATCCAGCAGAAATAGTTGCTGGACTCACTGGTCGTAGCGTAGAAAGTGTTATTGATGAAAGACACGATACAGGTAAATCTTTTGGCACTATCGCTAAAGAAGCTGGTAAATTAGATGAATTTAAAGCAGAAATTTTAGAACTTAGAAAAGATCAATTAGCAGCACGTGTAGCAGATGGCAGACTTACTCAAGAACAAGCAGATAAAATTTTAGCTTCTATTGAAGAAAGACAAGCTCTTTGTGATGGCGAAGGCTATGGATATGGTTGTGGCTATGGTCGCGGTTACCGTGATGGTAATGGTGATGGCTATCGTGATGGTGGCAGACATCATCATAACCGCTGTGGCGATTGCAGATGGTAAAAGATTACTTAAATTGACAGATTAAATTTAATAAATATATATTAATGATATAAAAAAGACTGATATGCACCCAAAATATTGGACATATTAATTAAGCTACTAATTGAGACTTAGT
>ERZ773136.86-NODE-86-length-101027-cov-11.571743_pt1 | contig 101027 bp, 74 predicted proteins | sample MGYA00580855_ERZ773136 | MGnify/ENA primary metagenome ERZ773136 (study PRJEB29015, sample SAMEA2737860) | human gut metagenome | biome: human gut; feature: human-associated habitat; material: faeces | place: China | collected 2012 ... | reverse complement strand
GGTGCCCCGCGGCCCACGAGCGACCCCACGAGCTCAACGCTGTGGCCACCTTCAAGGCGGGGCGGCGGTGGAGCTTCGGGGCGGCCATGGTGGTGGCCTCGGGCACGCCCTACACGCGCGTGGAGCGGTTTTATATGCTGGGCAACCACGTGCTGTCCGACTATGGGCCCCACAACGGCGAGCGGTTGCCCCCGTATGTGCGCCTCGACCTGTCGGCAAGCTACGACTTCAGTGTGGGCAGGGGCCGGCGCAGCGGCATCAACCTGTCGCTCTACAACGTGACCGCCCACGACAATGTGTTGTTCTACAGGCTCAAGGTCAACGAGGTGGAGTATGCATACCGCCCCTTTGCCTTTGCCCTGAGGCTGATGCCATCGGTAAATTATTATTTCAGTTTCTGACATTATGATATCATCCAGGTTGTTGAGGGCAGTGCCGGCCCTTGCCGTTGCCCTTGCCTTTGCGGCGTGTGAGCGTGGGTTTGGCGACGCGGCAGAGCCGCAGCTTGTGGTAGAAGGGTGGATTGACAGCGGTGGGTTTCCGGTTGTGATGCTGTCGCGGACGGTGCCCATAACCGACGAATACCGCCCCTCCTCCGAGCTTGCCGACTACGTTGAGCGGTGGGCGAGGGTGGCCGTGGCCGACGGGCAGCGCGAGGTGGTGCTCGTGGGAAGGTACGACGCCGACTGCTTTCCGCCTTATGTCTACACCACCTCCGACTTGCGCGGCGAGCCGGGGCATACATACCGGCTTACCGTAGACTGCACAGACGGCACCCATGCCGAAGCCACGGCCACCATCCCCGAGCCTGCGCCCATCGACTCGTTTGCCGTAGAGCCCGTGGCCCACGCCGACTCGCTGCGCCAGGTGTACGCCTTTGTGGGCGGCAGGCGCGACAGTTGCTTCTACAAGCTGTTCACCCACGTCTTGGGCAAGCCCTATGGATATATGTCGGCTTACCTCGGCATTGCCGAGGGGCGCATGCTTCCCGCCGACGGCAAGATGCCCGTTAACCCCGGCCGGCTTAACATTGACTCTGATTTCACGCCCTGTTTCGAGGCCGGCGACACGGTAATGGTAAAGCTGGCGAGCATCACCGAAGAGGCCTACCGCTTCTGGCGCGACTTTGAAGACATGACCACGCTGTCGCGCAACCCGCTTTTCCCTGTTACCAACAACTTGCACTCAAACATTGACGGCGGCCTTGGCTATTGGTTTGGCTACGGGGCCTGCTTTGCAACGCTGACGGTTGGGCCTTGACGTTGGCCTGGCCCGGCGGATGGCTGCATGGCCCTGGGCGGCCGTAGGTTGCCCCGGGCCGCAATAGGCCATCAGGGGCCAAAACGTTTTCGCGGCATTGCCGGCATCCTGTAGGCCGCCTTGTCTTGGCGCGCCCCGCCATGCCCAAGGCTGTGGCGCAGGCCATGCAGCCCGGCAATGCCGCAAAAACGTTTTGGCCTCTGATGGCATGTTTGGGTTGAAAATGGTTGTGAAAAGGTTGCAATGTTGGTCATAATGTCATAAAAACTGCATCTTTCGTGGAAAAAATGTTTGGCCGCTCAATAACGGCAATGGCTTTTCGTGGATTTTATAGATACACCAATCTTAATGTGAATTATGGCATCTATAAAACTTAAATTCAGGCCGTCGGCCTGCAAGGGAAAGGAAGGCACTTTGTTCTTTCAGTTGATTCAAGGACGCACAGTGCGCCGCATGAGAAGCAAGTTTAGAATCTTTAATGAGGAGTGGGACTCGGCCGCCGGCCAGATTGTGCTGCCGCAGCATCCGTCGCCGCAGGCAGACAGGCTTTCGCTCATCAGGTCTAATGTCGAGCTGGAGTTGAGGGTGCTTGAAGACATCGTGGCCGACCTCGACCTCGATGGCGACACCTGGGACGCCGACGAGGCCGTGGAGCGCTTTATGATGAGCAGGCGCATTGACGGGAGCGTGTTCCACTTCATGGAAAACCAGATTCAGCGCAAGCTGAAGCTGGGCCGGCTGCGCTCTGCCGAGACGTATCAGACCACCCTGAACAGCTTCATGGGCTTTCGCAAGGGCGTAGACCTTACATTCAGCATGATAGACTCGGCTATGATGCAACTATACGAGGCTGCCATGCGCTCGAGGGGCCTGTCGCGCAACACCACATCTTTTTATATGCGAATAATGCGCACTAACTACAGGATGGCGGTAGAAGAGGGCCTCACCGACGACAAGCGCCCTTTCAGGCATGTGTATTGCGGCATCGACAAGACGGTGAAGCGGAGCATCACTTTTGCCGACATCAAGCGGATAAAAGACCTCGACCTGTCGCAACGGCCGGTGATGGCCTTTGCACGCGACATGTTTATATTCAGCTTCTGCACGCGTGGCATGTCGTTTGTTGACATGGCTTACCTCAGGAAGGCCGACCTGAAAAACGGTTATCTCACCTACAGGCGAAAGAAGACCGGGCAATTGCTTACCATAGAGTGGACGAGGCAGATGCAGGAGGTGATGGACAAGTGCTCTACATGCGCCACGCAGTATCTCTTGCCAATCATCGTGCGCGAAGACGGAAGCGAGCGCAGGCAGTACCAGAACATGATGCTCAAGGTGAACAGAAACCTTAAGAAGGTGGCTGCAATGGCCGGGCTGAGCGTGCCGCTCACACTGTATTACAGCTGGCACAGCTGGGCTACGATAGCCCGATACAACGCTGTGCCGCTGTCGGTAATAAGCGAGGGGCTGGGCCACGACTCTGAGGCAACCACACAGATATATCTTGACTCGATACAGTCGTGCGAGGTTGACAAGGCCAACAGAAAGATTCTGAGGAATCTTTAGCTGGCAACTGCCTGCTTGGGCATGCCGGTGGCCCTGCCGTTGCAGCCATGTGGCCATGCGAGGCTATTGATAAGTAGGTGTTCAAAATTATTTGCCATCAAATTTTGCGCTATTTCGGAGATGCATGCCAAAGTCCGAAGAGAGAGCGTAGCGGGCTACGCGACCGATGAGACTTTGGTATGCGGCCCGAAAGAGCACACAAGATGGTGGCAAAGATATAGAGGACACCTGCAAGGTCTATTGTATCGGTTAATTTTGAACAGCTACTTATATGTGGTGCACCATTGGCAAGTGGTGTGGCACTTGATGGCTGTTGCCTTTTGGGGCGGTTGCCACCGCTATGAGGCATTGGGCATTGGAGCGGCCGTGGTAGGCCGCTCCCGATGCCGCCTTGCGCTGCCCCATGCACACGGCACACAGCGTTTGCCCTTGCGGGCAACTTTGCTCAGCCGTGCTTACGGCGATGGTACACAATGATATGTCGGTTTTGAGTAATAAATACTAATATGATAATCTCCTGTTATGAGATGGTCTATTTCTGCTGCAAAGATACAAATTTTGTTCTTCTAATGGCCATAAAATACGATTTATTTGCGATGATTACAAGATTTTTTGACAACATGAAACATTGAGAAACTCGCAGATGTTGACCGATAATAATTAAGAATTAAACGACAAATACTTATAATAAAGCAAGTTTATTTAAATTGACCATCTCATAACAGGAGATTATCTCATAACAGGAGAGTGTCGCCCGATACGATTAGATGAGCTATTTTTGCTCGGAAAATACGGCGGGCATTGTGGAAAATGACTATTGAAAGATGAAAAGTTTCGCGAATGAAATCTATAACTGCTTGTTTTTCAGTGTATTAAGAAAGCATGCAGGATTGGAAACTTTGTATCATAGCGAGTAATACTAACAGAACTATATGTCTGGCATTGCAAACCAAGAGTACGACCTCTCGTGTGTTCCGTATAATGATGGGCCGAGGTGGTATGTGATGCGCGACCTTACACGAACCAACGCAAAGATGCCTGCCTATAAAATGCTGGAGGGCATGGTGTCGAAGGTGTTTACGCCTATGACGTGGAAAGTGGTTAAGGTTAAGGGCAAAGGTGAGCGTGTGCAGGTGCCTTTTATGCATGATCTGCTTTTTGTCTACGACCGAAGGAAAAACATCGACCCAATAGTAGAACGCATCGGCACTCTCCAATATAGATATTTGAGGGGAACATACCGGGTGCCAATGACAGTGCGTGAGGCAGACATGAACAGGTTCATGCAAGCCGTGGAAATGTCAGACGACCCAAAATATTATTCGCCCAACGAAATAACGCCGGCAATGGTTGGCCGTAGCGTCCGCATCATCGGCGGACCACTCGACGGATACGAGGGCAGGCTGCAGAAACTGCAAGGCTCACGCACAAAGCGCCTCCTGGTAGAATTGCCAGGCCTTATCACGGCCGCCGTGGAAGTGTGCCCCGAATATATAGAATTGGTGTGAAAATTGGTCTTGATGATGTAATGAAAAGGGAGCCTTTGAAAAATGGCATCATTCTCATGGCATTGTTAAGGCGTCATATAAGTGTATTGTAATCAGGAAAATGTCGTCGTTAAAGGAGAAGACTGTGAAGGGTGTTATGTGGAGCAGCTTAGACCGCTTCTCGACACAAGGCATACAGTTTGTGTTCAGCATATTGATAGCCCGCCTGCTATTGCCGTCTGATTATGGTATAGTGGCTATGCTGGGCATATTTCTCGCAATATCGCAGACGTTTATTGACAGTGGTTTCAGTACTGCGCTAATACGCAAAATAGACAGGACAGAAGCAGACTACTGCACAGTGTTCTATTTCAACATTGTTGTGGGGTTGTTTTTCTATGGCGTATTATGGTTTGCATCGCCGTGGATAGCTTCGTTTTACAATATACCATTACTTGAGGATGTAACCAAGGTCCTTTCGCTGACTTTTGTATTCTCGTCGTTCTCCGGCATACAAAATGCGAGACTGTCCATTGCCATCGACTTTAAGACCCGGGCCAAGATATCTGTAATAGTTGCGGTACTGACAGGCGTGGTAGGGCTGTGGATGGCATACGATGGCTACGGAGTATGGGCTCTGGTGGTTCAGGCGGTGTTCTCTTCGCTTCTTCGTTCGGTTTTGTTGTGGATGTATGTCCGTTGGATTCCACGGTTGATATTTTCATGGAAGTCTTTTCGTGAGTTGTTTTCTTTTGGCTCAAAGTTGCTTGCCTCGGCATTGCTTGACACCACATATAACAATATTTATCCTTTAGTAATAGGAAAGTTCTTCTCATCATCCACTCTGGGCGTTTTCTCAAGGGCAGAGAGCCTGGCGCAATATCCTTCGTCGAATATAACAAATGTGCTTCAAGGAGTTACGTTTCCTGTTCTGAGTTCCATCCAGAAAGAGCCAGAGCGTCTTTCCAATGCATACAAACACTTTTTGCGTCTTTCGGCTTTTATAGTGTTTCCGTTGATGGTCGGTCTGGCAGCGGTTGCCGACCCGTTGATACGGATTGTGCTCACCGACAAATGGGAAGGGGCAATATATCTTTTGCAGATAATATGTTTTTCGATGATGTGGTATCCTATCCACGCAATCAATCTAAACCTCTTGCAAGTTAAAGGACGTTCGGACTTTTTCTTGAAGTTGGAGGTTATAAAGAAGATACAGGGAGTAGTCATACTTTGCTTTACCATTCCGCTCGGGATTGTGGCCATGTGCTATGGACGCATAATCGGGTCCTTGCTTTCTTTGGTTTATAACACGTATTATACGAAGCGACTAATCGGTTACGGATATTGGGCACAGATGAAAGACTTGTTGCATATACTCGTCCACTCGTTGGTAATGGGTGTGATAGTATGGTTGGTTGTGCAAGGACTTGAATCACAATGGCTACAGCTCTTTTTTGGAATAGTTGTCGGAGCAGCATATTATGTAGTTGGTGCCAAATTGATGAAATTCGCTGAATTGGATGAACTTATTGCCTTGGTTAATAAGAAATGATAATGTATGGAAGAGAAATTAATAACTGTCACATCGCCGTTGCTTCCTTCACTAGATGAACTCAATGTTTATCTTAAGGACATTTGGAAGCGTAAGTGGATTACAAATAACGGGCACTATCACAAAGAATTGGAAAATGCACTTTGCGAATATCTCGGTGTTCCATTCATAAGCTTATTTACAAATGGTACGCTTCCTTTGATAACGGCATTGCAGGCAATGCGCATAACTGGCGAGGTAATCACTACTCCGTTTAGTTTTGTCGCTACAACTCATTCTTTGTGGTGGAATGGTATAAAGCCGGTATTCGTAGATATAGACCCCGTTACGTGCAATCTTGACCCCGACAAGATAGAGGCCGCCATCACCCCCCACACTACGGCCATAATGCCTGTTCATGTTTATGGTCAGCCGTGCGATACAAAGCGCATACAGGAGATAGCCGACAAATACGGCTTGAAAGTCATTTATGATGCCGCCCACGCATTCGGCGTAAAGGTGAACGGAGAAAGCGTGCTCAACGCCGGTGACATGTCTACATTGAGTTTCCATGCAACAAAGGTTTATAACACTATAGAGGGCGGCGCACTCGTCGTTCACGATGAGCAGACCAAGCGGCGCATTGACTATCTGAAGAACTTTGGCTTTGCCGGCGAGACTACGGTCGTGGCTCCTGGCATCAACAGCAAGATGGACGAGGTGCGAGCCGCCTATGGCCTTGTAAACCTAAGGCAGGTTGACAAAGCCATCGCAGCCCGCCATCACATAGCAGATGCTTATCGTGGGGCTTTGAAAGACGTACCGGGCATTCGTTTTATGCAGGATGTTCCGGGTGTGCAACATAATTATGCTTATTTCCCAATCTTTGTTGATGCAGAGAAATACGGCATGACCCGCGACGAGCTTTATTTCAAGTTGAAAGAGCATAACATACTTGGCCGCCGTTACTTCTATCCGCTTATCAGCACATTCTCGACTTATCGCGGATTAGATTCTGCAAGGCCGGACAATTTGCCTGTGGCGACAAAGATGGCAGAACAAGTGATTTGCCTGCCTATGTATTATGGATTGACAGATGAGGACGTAGAAAGAATCTTAAAATTGATAAGGCAATGAAATTAGCTATAATGCAACCCTATTTTATGCCGTATATCGGTTATTTTCAGTTGATAAAGGCTGTTGATAAATTTGTAATATATGATGATGTTAATTATATAAATCGAGGATGGATAAATAGAAATAATATATTGGTAAATGGTAATGAACATCTGTTTTCAATATCATTGGGGAAAGCAAGCCAAAACAAATTGATTAATGAAATCAGTATTATTGACGATTTCAAAAAATTTATGCGTATGATTGAAATGGCTTATAAAAAAGCCCCGTATTTTGATGCTGTATATGAATTATTGGACGAAATAATCAATTTTACCAATCGGCAGTTGGCTGTTTTTCTTCAAAATAGTTTATTGAAAATTTCAGATTATTTAAGGATAGAAACAGAGTTTGTATTATCATCTTCAATAGAAAAAGACAATTCATTGCGAGGTCAAGAAAAAATTTTGGAGATATGCAAACTTTTAAATGCTACGACTTATATAAATCCGATAGGTGGACAATCCCTGTATGATAAAAACTCCTTTAAATTAGAAGGAATTGAGCTGTATTTTATTCAACCGCGTTTTTCGCAGTATAAGCAGTTTGGTAGTGACTTTATTGGTGGATTGTCAATTATAGATGTTATGATGTTTAATTCTGTGGAGAAAGTGAATGAAATGCTGGACAATTGTCAATTAATATAATGCGTATGAAAAAAATAATTATTTTTGGAGCTACGGGTTTGATAGGTGGTTATACAACTTTATATTTGAAAGAAAAAGGTTATGATGTAATAGCTGTTGGTCGGCGTAAATCAGATAATGGTTTTTTTGCCACTAAAGGAATTCCGTATTATTCTGTTGATATTTCAGATAAAAACAATTTTAACATATTGAAAGATGAAACCAGTATCGACGTTGTAGTACATTTTGCAGGAGTTATGCCTGCAGCAATGAAAGGTTATCATCCAGAAATATATGTGGATTCTATTGTGAAAGGAACTTTAAACGTATTGAATTTTTGTCTGGAGCAGAAAGTTGATAAAATTTTATTTTCTCAATCAAGAGCAGACTCCAATTATCTGATGGGAAAAAATCCAATACCTTCAGACATTATAAAGAAGTTCCCTTTAAAAGGGGACCATGCTGTGTATTCTATTTGTAAAAACGCAGCTGTAGATATGATCGAACATTATTATTATCAATATGGCTTAAAACGTTTTATCTTGCGTTTGCCAACAATATATGCATACCATCCTAATAAATATTTTTATGTGAATGGTGTTAGGAAAATGATTGCATATAGGTATATAATGGAAAGAGCAATAAAAGGTGAAGATATTGAAATATGGGGAAATCCTGTGAAGGCGAAGGAGATAGTGTACATTGGAGATGCGTTGCAGCTATTTGAAAAATGTATCATATCTGATAAAGATGGTGGAATGTATAATTTAGGACGTGGTGTTGCTGTTTCTTTAGAAGAACAAATAAAGGGCATTATTGATATTTTTACCGTTGATAAAAAATCAAATGTGATATATTGTCCAGAAAAGCCAAATGCGAGAGAATTTGTGAATGATATTTCAAAAGCAAAAATAGATTTAGGCTATGAACCAAAATATGATTATACTCAATTGCTGTTAGAATTTAAAAAAGAAAAAGGGCTTCAAAGATTTAGGCAATTATGGGGAAAAGAAGAAGATTATGATTAATGTAGGTGAAATAAAGATATTAGCTCCCAATTGTTTTAAATTTGAACGTGAGTATGCCTTGACAACTGTTTTCTGTGATTTTATGAATATTCCTATAAAAATATTATATGAGGATAGGGAAGATTATAAGTTGTCAGTGAACGGTTGGACAATTTCCATTGAAAATGCATTCTTTGCAAAGAATAATAATAAAGAGCCACTTTCATACTTATATATAGATAATATACCACAAACATTAATATTTCAAAATGTTTTAGGCAAAGAACTTCCTTTGATGTGGGGAAGTGGAAAATATACTTTTAATGGGAAAAATATAAATTTAGGCAATGATTTGTTTGCTATTGTGTTTTTCTTTTTAACTCAGTGGGAAGAATTTGTTTTAAAAAAAGAATATGGTTTAAATAAATATCAAAAACTTGATGAACAATTATTGTTTGTTTTTCGTAACGGCTTGCAAAAACACTGTTTGATTAATGAGATAGTGAATTTCTTTGAGTTTCTTTTAAGGAAGTGTGGGATTGAGAAATGTAAAAAAAATAAATTTAATGTCATGCTGACGCATGATGTAGATAGATGTTATTTATCCTCATATGAGGAATTGTGTGATAATATTTATAAAATGCTATTGCATGGTGAAAATGAGAGGGCAAAACGAATATTAGGAGACTATTTGTATTATGCTCATCAAAATAAAAATCCATTTGATTCATTTAATGAATTGATGAATATAAGTGAGTTCTATGGCTTTAAAAGCCACTTTTATTTTAAGCCATGTATTAATGGAGATTTAGGTTATACGTATTCAATTAATGATGATTTTGTAAGAAATATTTTAAATAGTATACGTAAAAGAGGTCATTGTATAGGTTTGCACGCAACCGAAAATACATCAGGTTCTTTTGAATCATTGAGGTTGGAATATGAAAGGTTGTTAGAAGCTGTTGGTGAAAATTGTATTTTAGGAGGAAGAACTCATGGTTTGATATATGATATGTCAATTATGGAAAATTTAAATGCATTAGGTTTATCGTATGATAGTGGTGTCGGATTTCAAAATTCAAATGGTTTCCGAACCCAAGTATGCTATCCATATTATGTTTTTGACATATTAAAGCGTAAGAAATTGGCATTAAAAGAAGTTCCATTTATGGTTATGGATTCAGTAGCATTGAGAAATAATATGAGCGCTGATGATTTTTTTCGTGATGCCATGAGTGTAATAGAGAAAGTAAAAATGTACAATGGCTGTTTTGTGATGAATTGGCATTCCAATTTATTTGATGTACGAGAGCGTGAAGATTTTAAAAATATATATAAGGAGATAGTTAAATATTTGTCCACATGCTAAAAGCGTAACATATGGAATATCTTGTTTCGGTTTGTTGTACTATATATAATCATAAGCCTTATGTTCGTCAATGTTTGGACGGTTTTGTCATGCAAAAAACGAATTTTCCAATAGAAATATTGATACATGATGATGCGTCAACAGATGGAACACAAGACGTTATTCGTGAATATGAGGAAAAATATCCAGACATTATCAAGCCTATTTATCAAAAAGAAAATCAATATTCTAAAGGTGTATCAATATCTTTGACTTATAACTGGTCTCGTGCGAAAGGAAAATACATTGCCATGTGTGAAGGCGATGACTATTGGACAGACCCGTATAAACTTCAAAAGCAAGTAGATTTTTTGGAAAACCATCCTGACTATGTAATGTGCTCGCACCGTTTTAATCAATATATACAGGAAAAAGGACTGTTAGAAGAGGAACAAGACAAAGATTTTGAAGGGGCTGATTATGATTTGAAGAATTTGATTGGTGGCAAATGGCTGACACAGACGTTGACCGTAATGTATCGTCGTAGCGCATTGAATTTAAAACGGTACGCAGCGTATGGGATGTCAATGGATATGATATTGTTTTATGAGTTATTAAAAAATGGCAAAGGATATTGTTTTCCTGACATAATGGCTGTTTATCGCCTACATAATGGCGGTGTTTGGTCTGAAGTTTCATTAAATGCCCGAAGGCTTGTTGAATTCAAAGCACGGTTGGCCATATATAGGATTGAAAAAACAAATGATGCCGCGACATTTATTTTGTACCAATTTGCCAAAGCGATGAGCCGTATATGGATGTTAAAACAGTGGCGTATGTTCCTTACCGTTATTGGTATATTGAAAAAACATTATGGGAATGCTTTTGTTACAAAGTTAATGTTTAATAAGCTTGTTTTTGGTAAAGGGATAAAATGGCGTGACGTTTCTAATGTCAAATGTATTGTTCATGAAGATAATTAATATGTAAGGTTCTTATTATGAGCATTAAAAGTACGTTGAAACGAGGAATAGAAAAAAGCAGGATGCTGTCATTTCTGTATGAAAAGATATATTATTCGTATGTCTTATGGAAAAGATGTAAATTATCTATTAGGGATTATGGAGCATGCAATTATGTAGATTTTCCAAAAGATACGTATAGTAATAATTTCATCATTACGTTTCGAGGCAGTAATAATACAGTGAAAGTAGGGCGTGATTGCACATTCAAAAGAACCAATAGTATTTATGTTCAGGGAGATGGAAATCTTGTTGAAATTGGTGATAATGTGACTTTTGACCAAGATGTCTTGATAGTAGTAGGAGAAGGTTCAAAAGTTGTGATTGGTTCAGATTGTGTTTTTGCGTATCGAGTACATATACGAACAACCGACCAGCACTTTATTTATGATGAGAACAGAAATAGAATTAATCCGGCAAAAGATGTCTATATCGGAAACCATGTGTGGTTGGGAAAAGAAGCTATCGTAATGAAAGGCGTCAGTATTGGAAGCGGTGCCATAGTAGGAATGGACTCTATGGTGACTAAAAATGTGCCAGAAAGATGTATAGTTGCAGGTAAGCCTGCTAAGGTTATAAAAACAAATGTATACTGGAATGAATAGAATTTATGCAAGAAGTCCAGAATCGGATTTAAAGGACGGTTTGTCTGGGCTTATGCGAACAAGAAACGAGGCCCCGTTACTTGAGCCTTGTATAGATTCGTGTATTGATGCCCTTGACGAATTGATTGTAGTTTGTTCTGATTGTACAGACAATACATTGGAAATCCTGGAGAGAAAGAAGAAACAATATCCGACGAAGTTGAGAGTATTTGAATATAATAAAAAGGTTTTGTCCTTTGATTTGACAAAAGAAGAATTTGAATATGCAAAAACATTGCCAGATGATTCTCCTCGTTTGTATTGTAATTTGTGTAATTTTGGCCTTTCTCAATCCAGATATAAATACCTTACCAAAATAGATGCAGACCAAATTTATTTTGCAGATGAACTAAAGAAATGGAGAGACGTATGTAGTAAGGCGATTTGCATTAAATGGCAACTGAGTTTTATATTAGGTTGGTTTTTTATGATGTATTTCACCGCTTACAGGAGATTGTCTGTTGTAAAAGGGAAGCCCTGTTTGTGGATGCTTCCCAATTGGCTAGTAAGGCTCTTTATCAATCCTTATCATGAATATTCTAAGTGGAGATTGCAACAAGGAACTGCTTGTATAGCTTTGTCAGGGTTGAATGTTTTTAAGGATGATAGGTGGTATGTTCCTTTTGATGGCGTTAATATCCACCCACCGTACAATGGTGCTGGTGATACCGTGGTTTTTAAAATAACGCAAAACACTTATTGGACAAAACGTTATTCTGACACGATATCTTATTCTGTGACAGAGAATTTTCATTGTTCTGATAAGATGATGTTTGCGGGATTGATGTGGTTCCATCTTCATGCGAATCGAAAATATTGTTGGAGCAAAGTAAAAACAATGAAGGATGAACATCCTGAGTGCTTTGTGCCGATTGAAAAATTCTCGGCCATGTCTTATGAAGCTGTTTATGAAAAAATGGATAAAAAAGCACATTCTTTATTCCAGATGACTTTATTTGCTTTTATTCATAAAATAGGTGCCAATAAGATAAATAAGCATTTGTTCCTGTTATCATAGAGCAATATTAAAACTTTTCATTAAACAGAAAATGGTAAAACCGTGTATTTCTGTGATTGTTCCAGTTTACAATGTAAAATCGTTGCTTCCTCGTTGTATAGACAGTTTGTTAGATCAGACTTATGTGGATTTTGAGCTGTTGCTTATTGATGACGGAAGCACTGACGGTAGCGGTGATGTTTGTGACGAATATAAAAAGGAAGATCATAGAATCAAAGTGTTTCATAAACAGAATGAAGGTGTATCGAAAGCCCGTAACAAAGGATTGGATGAGGCAACAGGAAAATGGATTACATTTGTTGATTCTGATGATTATGTGACTTCTTCTTATCTTTCCGATTTATATGCCTGTGCTCAACCTGAAGTTGATCTTGTTGTTCACTATTCAAGACATATAAAAAATAATGGTGATACTCTATATGATTATCTATTGCCTCAAGGAAAAATAGTCTATGGCAAAACTGATTTTGGAAAGATGTTAAAGGAACAATATTTTGCAGATAGAGGTCAGTGTCATAGCAAATTATTTAGAACGAACATAATTAAAGAAAACGCAATCAGGTTTATATGTGATATTAGATTTTGTGAAGATTGGATTTTCTTGTTCAGTTATTTGAATGTGATAAATCAGAATGTGTGCTGTTCTTCTGTTTCGAACTATTTCTATATAGATAGGAATGGCTCGTTATGTCATGCTGAGAATGGTTTTGTATCAGAATATTACACTTTTTGCATTATTAAAAATGTTGCATTAGAGTTTTGTACTAAATATAATGTCAATGTTGTAGACTTAGGCCCGACTTACATGTTACATAAAGCGATAACTCTCGTTTCTTCAAAAAAGCAACTTAGTATGATTAGTGATGAAGATTGGTGCTTTTTTATTAAGTATTTTCGGGCAACATCGATGAAGACAACTGTAGATAAATGGGTGATCCTTCATTTTTACAAATCTTCTTCATTGTTGTTTTTGTACTTCTATCTCGTAAGGAATTTTAGAAAATTGCTGGAAAAATGTAATTTATGGGTGTTTGTAGATATTTTGCGGAAATAATAAGAATTTAAAATCACCCTATAGTGTATGTACTATTATACGCTTTGGGTGTATTTTAATTGTACTATACTATCTTGATAGTTTGTACAATTTGAGATTATGTAAGGATTCTCAACTTGTTATATAGATTGGGGTGATGAAGTACACCGCATTTGCATGTATATTAAATTGGCGGAATGTACAACATTTATAGTGTTCCTTAGCTTGCTCTGTATTATTCGGGTCGACATAATGTGTAGCATATGATTTTCCATATTATAGTATTTTGATTATATAGACGAAATAGACTATAACAATGTATAGAAATTATAAAATTGTCGTGAATACTGCGGCTGGCCGCCGCCGGTATATGCAATATCTCATACCGTATATTGTATCGTGCGACATTGTTGACAGGTATGATATATGGGTAAATACGCATAATATGGCTGACATTGAATTTTTCAAGCAAATGGCAGAAAAATATTCAGTAATCAACCTCATTTGGCAACCAGACGGTGTGGTCAATGGTAATGCAAGCATTAATGCATTTTACAAATATTGCACGGAACCTGAAACAATATACTTCAAACTTGACGATGATATTATATGGATGGAGCCTGGAATGATTGAAAAGATGGTAGGTTTTCGTGTTGATAATCCACAGTATTTCCTTGTGTCGCCATTGGTAATCAACAATTCATTATCAACTTACCTGCTTCAGATAGAAAACAAAATTCATCTTGACAAGTATTACCAAGCGTCATCCTCACATTCTTTGCTTTGGAAGAGTGGTTATTTCGCAAAGGAACTTCACATGTGGTTTATAGAGAAATACCTTAATAATGGAAAGTGGGACACTCTGCATATGGGGAAAAAGGAAATGGGCATGACCCGGTTTTCGATAAACGCGATATTGTGGTTCGGCGACGAGATGAGAAAGTTCGGTGGTCTGGTGCCAGGTGACGATGAAGAGTTTTTGTCGTGTATATATCCAACGCGCAACGGTATGTCTAACGCATGGAATGGAGACGCTTTGGTAGCTCATTTTGCTTTTTTCACCCAGCGTGAACAACTTGACAAATGGCGCATTCTTGAACGTTACGGAGAGGTGTGTTGTAAGGATTTCATGAATTCTGATAAAAAGTCTGAATATTATGAAACTGTGCAGACTGCGATGAAATATGTGAATGATAATGAGGCTGAACTAATGAAGTGCCAGTCGCCTTATCGTTCTGTGCCAGTAAAGGACACATTTCGTGGCCGGATAAAGAAATACCTACCAGAGGCTGTGCGTGAGTTGTTGTTCATTAGATACGACCTTAAAAGGCATGAGGGTTTCATTATAGAATAGTCTGAAAATATGGATAAGGTTCTGACGGTAGTCATACCTACTTACAATATGGAACGGTACTTGAGGTATTGCCTAGACTCGCTGTGCGTTAGTCGGGGTGGTGATGTCTTAGAAGTACTTGTCATAAATGATGGAAGTAAAGATTCATCATCGGCAATTGCTCATGAATATGAGCGGGAGTATCCGGGACTTTTTAGAGTGATTGACAAGGAGAATGGTAACTATGGTTCGTGCATCAATCGTGGATTAGCTGAGGCAAAGGGCAAATATATCAAGATTCTTGATGCTGACGACAGTTTCGATACCAAAAACTTTGAATGCTTTATAGATTTCCTTTGTATGACGGATTCAGATTTGGTGGTTTCTGATTTTTCTATAGTAGATGAGGACAGAAATATAAAAAAAGTCGTTTGCCATGGTTTTCCAGCCGGATATGTCCATATAGATGAAATCTGTACAGCCGAGAATTTCAGCCACATTCAGATGCATGCTGTAACTTATCGTAAGAACGTTTTGTTGAATCTTTCTTATAAGCAAACGGAAGGAATCTCATATACAGATCAGGAATGGGTATTTATTCCAATGGTTGGCGTAAAGTCTGTTTGCTATTTTGATAAGAGTGTGTATATGTATCTTGTAGGACGGGTAGGGCAGACAATGAACCCGGATGTTAAAGCTAAACATATTACTCATGTCTGTAAATGTACATATTCAATGCTAAATGCATATATGCACTATCGAAATAGAATATCCGAGCAATTGATAACGTATTTAAATGGGCGGTTGGATTATATGATAAGAGAAGTTTATGTCTTTTATCTTCAGCATTATTCCGCTCGAAACAAAAACGCGCTAATCCAATTTGATTCAACGTTGAAAGGCATTAGTCAGGAAGTATATTATAGGATCGGAAACGAGAATCCCAAGTTTAATTATATACATTTATGGCGGAATAATATTAATCTTAGTCCTGCGTTTATTCGATTGGCAGGTTGGCTTGGTTTCCAAATAGTAGTTCCATTAAAAAGATTTTGTTTGTTCTATTTTAAGCGAAAATGATGTGATGTTGAAGAATATATTAAAAGCGATTATTCCTCGTGATTTACACTCTTTTATTAGAAAAGAATGTATAAAGAAGAAACATCGTAAGGTCGCCACAATGTTGGGCGTTTTGGTTGATGATTGTGATGCAGGAAAATTGGAAAGACCGGTAGTCAAGACTAAAACAGAGTTTTCAAACGGTCAACGTATTATTTGGCAATATTGGGCACAAGGAATAGAAAATGCACCGCCTTTGGTACGTACTTGCTTGGATTCTGTAGATAAATATGCTTCAGGGTATCAACTTATTCGTTTATCAGATAAAAACCTATCAGAATATATCGAGATCCCTGATTGGTTAGGTCAACGCAGGGAAAAAATGTCGACGGCTCATTTTGCTGATATTCTACGATGTATGTTGTTGTTTGCTTATGGTGGGCTATGGTTGGATGCTTCTACATTATTGACGGGTAATTTACCTAAAATGCTATTTGAGTATGACTTTTTTGCATATCAGCGTGATCAGTCTGAACCACATAAAAAGTATTGGGAAAATACATTCGCATATTATTGGGGGTGGGATAAGGACTTTCGAGTGAATATACTGATTGGAATTATGTATTCCAAGGCACGTGGGCAAGTTATTTCCGATATTTTAGCAATGCTGTTCGCTTTTTGGAAAAACAATGAGAAGGAACCTGACTATTTCTTTTTTCAAATACTATTTGATATTTATATAAAAAAACACGAAGATCGGAATTGCCCAATTTTCAATGATTGTGTTCCGCATATGTTGCGACAAGTCATTAATGACAAGTATCCGTATTTGAGTGTTGAGGAAATTTTGGAGAAAACTGCAATTCATTCATTGAATTATAAAAAACCAAAAGCTTCAGACAATTTACGTGCTTTGCTTGAGGATATAAACCAATAGTAGATGAAACACGCTTATTTGATAATAGCCCACAATGAGCCAATAATATTGCAATTGTTGATTTCGTCTTTGGATGATGTACGCAATGATATCTATGTTCATATAGACAGAAAAGCTTCATTTGATACAGCGACGTTGCATACTGTGAAGAGCAAATTATGTATATTGCCTGTTCATATAGATGCGCGTTGGGGTGATTATAGTCTAGTAGAAGTAGAACTGTTGCTTTTTAAATGGGCATATAATGAAGGGCCTTATGGTTATTATCATTTATTATCAGGTGTTGATCTTCCGATAAAATCGCAGGACTATATACATAGGTTTTGTGATGAGCATCAGGGAATGGAATTTATCGGGATAGCTCAACACGCATCCCAAAGAGAATTGGATTGGCGTACTCAACATTGGTTCATATATCCACGTGATTTTCAATCAAAGAATATTTTCAAAAAAATCATAAGAGCGGCATTTGCACGAATACAGAGTCTGATGAGATATCGAAGAACGTCATTGCAAGTTAAAAAAGGTTCACAATGGTGTAGCGTGACACATAATTTTGTAGAATATGTGCTTCAAAAAGAAAATCAGATTTTTAGAGCGTTCAATCATACGTACTGTCCGGACGAATTGTTTATTCAAACATTATGTTGGAATTCGGACTTTAAAAAACGGATTTTTGATTTAAATGATGAGTTTGAAGGTTGCAAACGTTATATTAAGTGGGAGAATAGTATTTTGAATCCGTTGTCATTACATGATGTTGACGATATGGTTGTGTCTTTACGTTGGTTTGCTCGTAAATTTTCATCCGAGAATATGGATGTTGTTTTTGAGACCTTGAAGAGGATCAAAAGATGAAAGTTTCTGTTATTGTTCCCGTGTATATGGTTGAGTCTTTTATTGAACGGTGTATACGTTCATTATTAGAGCAAACATTACGTGAGGTTGAATTTATTATTGTGGACGACTGTTCTCTGGATGAAAGTATAAATATTGCTAGGAGGGTTGTTAGAGAGTATCCTGATAGAGTAGTTAAATTTGTTCATCACTCAAAAAATAAAGGGTTGCCTGCTGCACGCAATTCTGGTCTTGAAATTGCTGTTGGTGAGTACGTTTTTCATTGTGACAGCGATGATTGGGTAAACCCTGATACGTTGGAGTATTTATATCGAACAGCAAAAGATAAGAATGCGGATATTGTATGGTGTGATTGGTTCCTTTCGTTCGAAAAAAATGAGCGTTATATGGTGCAACCACAATATGCCACTCCTATAGATGCAGTTAAAGGAATGTTATGCGGCGCCATGAAATATAATGTGTGGAATAAGCTTATACGTCGTGAACTTTATCAGGCTAATGCAATACGCTTTCCTTCCGGTTTTGGTATGGGGGAGGACATGACTATAATAAAGTTGTTTGCATGCGCTAAAACGATAACTTATTTACCCAAAGCATTTTATCATTATGTTAAATGTAATAATACAGCTTTCTCAAATACTTATTCAGATAGGCATCTGATAGAATTGAGGCATAATGTTGATGATGTATTATGTTTCTTGTCAAGTAGATATAATGACAAATTAACAAATGAAATTCAGTTGTTTAAGCTGGAAGTGAAATTTCCTTTTTTAATTAGTGACGACGTGGAGAAATATTTCCTATGGAAGACGTGGTACCCTGAGGCAAATTTTTATATTCGTAAGAGTAACATTATGGGGCTTCACAGGTATATCTTGCAATTATTTGCGCTGAATGGACATTTTTGGTTAATCAAGTTGTACTATAGAATTGTACACAAATTCGTATATGGAATAATATTTAAGTGACATAATGAAATATTTATTATATGTTTTAGCCCTTATTGTTGCGAGTTTATATTTTTTTCCTGTGCAGTTTAGATTTATGCCTTCTGTAAATTCTAAGATGGCATTGGCTGGCTTGGGGTTGGTTATTCTGGTTTTTCAACTTGCACTGAATAGGAAGGGATTGATAAACAAGGATATTTTTTTAGTCTCATTGTTTGCGGCGTTTGTGTCGTTAGCTGGATTGTTTTCTGTGGTTTATAATGGGACTCCTGATTATGCCTACGCTACTTATATTGTATCAATGTGGGTTTGGTTGAGTGCAGCTTACGTTGTTGTATCTTTAATAAAGTGGGTGCATGGAACGGTTTCTGTATATTTAGTGTGCAACTATTTGATAGTGCTTAGCGTCGCTCAGTGCATTTTAGCATTAACGATGGATTTTAGTTTGCCAGTTCGCGAGTTTGTCTTTTCATTACAAGATGAAAGTGTGGGAGATTTCTTCACGACGAAGCATCGGTTGTCTGGCTTTGGTGCTGGGCTTGATGTTGCAGGATCTCGATTTTCGGCAGTCTTAATAATGATATCATTTATATGTGTAAATAATTTCCAAAAGATTAAATCAAAGTTGTTTCTCTATATTTGGGCTTTTATTATTATCAGTGTTATAGGAAATATGATAGGACGAACAACAACTGTTGGTATGCTGATAGCAATAGTTTATTTTATATTTGGTTCTACTATTTTCATGGCAAATCCAGATAGATATCGTATTTGGTTATGGATATTAAGTATTTTAATTTTAAATGTGCTTTTTTTGATTTATGGATATTATAATATACCTGAATTATATGAAAACCTTCGTTTTGGATTTGAAGGATTTTTTAGTTTAGTTGAAAAAGGGCGTTGGGAAGTGCATTCAAATGAAATGCTTAGCCAGGGGTATATATTTCCTGACAACATTAAGACATGGCTTATAGGAGATGGCTTTTTTGGGACGACCTATATTGATCCTTATTATACAGGAACTAATTGGATTGGTTTTTATAAAGGCTCGGATGTAGGATACTCACGATTTCTTTTTTATTTTGGTTTGTGTGGGCTGTGTGCATTTTCTCTTTTTATGGTTAAGGTTTGTCATATTTGCATTATGCGCTTTCGAGCATATACGTACATGTTTTTATTGTTTCTATTGCTTAATTTTCTTGTTTGGTTAAAAGTCTCGACAGATATCTTTTTGGTTTTTGCACCTTTTTTATGTATAATGAATCATGATAGTGAGTCCTGCGCAATTTTACTAGATAAAAATGAAAATACTGGCCGATGAGACTCATTTACTGCACCCATTCTCTTTGTAATCCCGGTGGGATGGAGCGGGTTCTTGTTAACAAAGTTACATACCTTGTGGAGAAATTGCATTGGGATATTTCCATCGTGACTACAGATCAGAAGGGGCGCCCGTCGTTTTATCCGTTGCCTGCTGGTGTTCGTGTCACAGACTTGGGAATAAATTATTCTGATGACAATGTGAAGAGTGTGACAGGTAAGATATTGGGGTATCTTCAGAAACGGCGCAGGCACAAGCGCCTGTTGACTTCATTGCTTGAGAGAGAGAAGCCAGATATTGTAGTTTCACTATACCCTTCCGAATCTTCGTTCATACCAGACATCAAGGATGGTAGCAAAAAAGTATTGGAATTGCATTTCTGTAAATACTTCCGTTTGCAATATGGACGTAAGGGGCTGCTTGGGATTATAGATAAGTGGCGTACGCATCAAGATGAGCGGATTGTTCGTAAGTTTGATAAGTTTGTTGTATTGACAAATGAAGATAAGGAATATTGGGGAAATCTTCATAATATAGAGGTAATACCGAATGCAGCGATGAATATTGGGGGGCATTTTTCTGATGTCACTAACCATCGGGTTATCGCAGTAGGGCGTTTAGACTACCAAAAGGGATTTGACCGCCTAATACAAGCATGGGAATATATAAATAAGAGTGGACTGTATTCCGATTGGTGTCTTGATATTTTTGGGCAGGGTGAATGGAAAGAGATGCTGCAAGAGATGGTTCAGGCTAAGAACTTGTCAGTATCTGTGCACCTAAATTCTCCTGTGAAGACCATCGGAGAGGAATATGTCAATAGTTCATTGTTAGTAATGAGCTCTAATTATGAAGGTTTCCCTATGGTAATGATAGAGTCTATGGCCATAGGTCTTCCAGTTGTAGCATTCGATTTCAAATGCGGCCCGCGTGACATCATATCCGATGGTGAGAATGGTTTGTTGGTGCCCAATGGTGACATTCCCGGTTTGGCAGAGGCGATGATGAAGCTCATGGGCGATTACGAATTGCGTCGTCGGATGTCGGTTAAAGCCCGTCAGGTTGTTGATACCTATTCGGAAAAGGCTGTCATGGACAAATGGGTTCGGCTGTTTACTTCCTTAGCTGTCAAATGAGAAAGTTGCTTCAGATAAATCCCGTGTTGCGTGTTTCCACGTCTACCGGTAGGATCATGCAGGAGATCGGAGAACTTGCCATTCGCAACGGTTGGCATAGTTACATAGCCTATAGCAGGGGGCGTGATGGAATAAAGCCGTGTCATTCAGAGCTAATTCCTGTCGGCAACAAGCTGAGTGTCTTTGGTCATGGCTTGGCCACGCGTCTGTTCGACCGCCATGGCATGGCTTCCCGGCTGTCAACGATGCAGTTTATTCATCGTTTGGAATCTATCAGGCCAGATATAATACATATACACAACATACACGGATATTTTCTTGATTACCGTTTGCTGTTCAAGTATTTGTCGCGTTGTTCCGTCCCTGTCGTCTGGACAGTCCACGACTGTTGGCTTTATACCGGCCATTGTTACTATTATTCATATGTAGGATGTGACAAGTGGCAGACGGGATGCGGCCATTGCCCACAGCGCGGTGAGTTTCCGCGGAGTTTATGGGTTGACCGTTCCAGGCGTAATTATGAAGATAAGCGCAGAGCTTTCACTTCGATTCCTCGCGACAGGTTGACCATCGTGCCGGTTTCAGACTGGATCAGGGATGAGATGCGCAAGTCGTTCTTTCGCGATTATGATTTCCGCGTAATACACAACGGCATAAACACAGATGTCTTTGATATATCAGACCCTTCCGACGTAAGGCTTCGATACAACTTGTCTGGTAAACATATAATACTGGGTGTGGCCAGCATTTGGAGCCGTGAGAAGGGGCTTGACGATTTTGTCAGCCTTGCAGGTATGTTGCATGACGACGAGGTTGTTGTGCTTGTTGGCATTAAGCCTGATGAACAGCGCTTGCTTCCCGACAATGTCATCGGTATTGCCCGCACGGAAAATGTCAGCCAGTTGGCTCAGTTATATTCTGCTGCCGATGTGTTTGTCAATCCCACATGGCAAGACAATTATCCTACGGTAAATATGGAAGCCATATCATGTGGCACTCCAGTTGTTACATATCGAACAGGTGGCAGCGTTGAGGCTGTCACCGATGAAACAGGGCTTGTTGTCGAAAAAGGAGATGTGAGTTCCTTGCTTGGTGCTGTGCGCCTGGCCATTATGCGAGGCAAGTCGTATTACAGTCATTTGTGCCGGGCTTATGCTCTTGCCCATTTTAAGAAAGAAGAACGCTATGCCGACTATCTTTCGCTTTATGATGAGCTTTTGAGTCGTTAGGACATATTTCTATTGCGTTCTATCCATCTTGCATGTCATTATTCCGTGTTATCCAATGTCAACGGGGTCAACATTTGTTTCGGGGCGTCAACGTGCATCGTTGCTCCGGCGCCATGCATTGCATTGCAAGTATGAGAAGGCGGTTAAATTGTATGCCGACACAGACATGTCTGTGAAGGACATCGCAATCGAGTGTGGGCATACCGCAGGTGCTTTGGGAAATTACCTTCGTCGTTATTGGCGTGAGTTAGTGCTGCACCGTCACGGTATAACCGTTGAAGATAAAGATTTGTTGTCATTTAAAATAATAGAGGCGGGAGGTATGTCGGCGTCAGCCAGGATAAAGTATGGCTCAGCCGTCGAAGCATGTCGCTCACTTGATTACATAGAGTTGAACATGTCACAGGTGGCGCGCAAGTTCTCGCTTGATGCCACTGCTTTGGCCAATTTCATGCGGGTGCACTTTCCCGACGTGTTGTTGTGGCGAGAGCAGTTGCGTCGCAGTTTCGGCTTCTGCAATGGTGTTCATCGGGGCGTCAGGCCCGAAAGCCTTGATCAATATGCAGAGGCCGTAAGGCTTTACCGAACAACCGACATGACGCAGGCTGAGATTGCCCGCAAGTGTCGTGTGTCTTTGGGTGGACTTAATCAGCATTTGCGCTTTTACTGCAATGACGTGCTTTGCCGTAAGCGGCAGAGCCGTAAGGTTGCCAAGGAAAATGATAAAAAACGTTTTGGTGAGAATGCCGGCAATGGCCGTAAGCATGCTCCGGCACCGTCCACGGTGCAAAAGTATGCCGGGGCCTTGGCACTCTACCTTGATACAGATATGACAATTAACGAAGTTGTTGCCCGTACGGGCGTTTCTGCCGGCGGCTTTCGCTTTTATCTGCGCAGGTGGCACGGTGGTGGCCGTAGCACTGTCGCGACGTCATGTTCGTTGCGTGCGGCGGCCAAGTATGCAGCTGCTATTGACAGTTTGCGTTGCAGGCCTAGGCCTGTTGCTCAGGTTGCAGCCGATTTTGGACTGAATCCAGATGTCTTCCGCTGCTATTTGCGGGCCCATGAGCCGGAGCTGGCTTCTCGCCATGGGCGTATGCGCACGGCCAAGGGCCGGTTGGTCTCTTCGGCCAGTCGTGAAAAGTATGCCGAGGCTTTGCGCCTTTATTCCACCACGGCCGAGAGCCTGCGTTCCATTGCCTCGCGTCTCGGCTTGGTTTACAACAGTGTTGGCGGGTATATCCGCCGCAATCATCCCGAGGCAGTTGCCCTTCATGCATCACGGGTGGCTGCCAATGCAAATGCTTGATGATAAATCTCACCTTACTCATGGATACACAAAAACTAAAAGTACTACAGTTGGGCAAGTTCTACCCTGTCTTGGGCGGGGTAGAGAAAGTAGCCTATGATCTTATGGTCGGGCTGTCTGAGCGTCATGTGCAGTGCGATATGCTTTGTGCTGCCGTCAATGGCAAAGGGCGTGAGATAGTTGTCAATGACTATGCTCACCTAATATGCTGTCACACCTGGGCTAAGGCTTGTGCCACCATGATTTCGCCTTCTATGGTTTCAACGCTCCGTAACATTTGTCGGCGCTATGACATCATTCACGTTCATCACCCAGACCCCATGGCCAGCATGGCTTTGTTTTTGTCCGGTTATCGTGGGCGTGTCATTCTGCATTGGCATAGTGACATCCAGAAGCAGCGGTTGCTCCTCAATTTCTACCGTCCGCTGCAACAGTGGCTTTTGCGCCGGGCCGACAAGGTTGTGGGCACCACCCCTGTATATCTGGCCGAGTCTCCTTGCCTGGGCCACGTGCAAGACAAGGCTGTGTGCATGCCTATTGGTGTTGAGCCGATGCATCCGAGGCCCGAGGCCGTCGATGCCATCCGCCGCCGTTATGCCGGCAAGAAAATTGTTTTCTCTCTTGGCCGTCTTGTTGCTTATAAAGGTTACAGCCACCTCATTTCTGCTGCCAAGTATCTTGGCGACGATTTTGTTGTGCTTATAGGTGGTTCGGGTGCTTTGCGCGAAACGTTGCAGCGTGAGATTGTCGAGCAGGGCTTGCAGGGGCGAGTCGAATTGCTGGGTCGTGTCTCCGATGCCGATTTGCCGGGATATTATGGGGCTTGCGATGTTTTCTGCCTCAGCAGTGTGCAGAAGACAGAGGCGTTTGGCATTGTGCAGATAGAAGCCATGTCGTGCGGCAAGCCTGTCGTGGCTACACAGATACCTCAGTCGGGGGTTGCTTGGGTCAATGCCAATGGTGTGTCGGGGCTCAACGTGCCACCGGCCGACGCAGCAAAGTTGGCCGAGGCTATAAAGTCCATCACTGCCGATGCCGATGCTTACAGGCGTTATTCTGCGGGGGCGTTGGAGCGTTATCGCAATCTTTTCACGAAGGAACGGATGATCGAAAAATGTTTAAGCATATATGAAAATGGATAATGAAAAGGACATTGTCTTTTCAAAGACATTGCAAATGGGAATGATAAATGAAGGTTCTGAAAACAATGGTGTCATGTCGCCCGCGGCAAAGGCTCTGAAGCGCGGGTTCGACATACTGTGCAGTGCGTTGGGGCTTGTTGTCACCTCACCATTGTTTCTTGTTGTTTGTTGGCTCATACGGCGCGAGGACGGAGGCCCGGCCATTTTCCGTCAGGAGCGCATCGGTTACGGAGGACGTCCGTTCATGCTTTACAAGTTCCGCTCAATGACCGTCATGTCTGAGGCTGATGGCCGTCCGGCCCTTTGCCAGAAAAACGACAAGCGACTCACGCGTATAGGCCGTTTCTTGCGTGAACACCATCTTGACGAGCTCCCACAGCTGTGGAATGTGCTCAGGGGCGACATGAGCTTTGTAGGCCCCAGGCCCGAGCGCAAGTATTTCGTAGACAAGATCATGGCCGAAAATTCCGACTATGCCTTGCTCTACCAGTTGCGGCCCGGACTGTTCTCTCATGCAACATTATATAATGGTTACACTGACACCATGGAGAAGATGCTCGAGCGTCTGCGTATGGATCTGGAGTATCTGCGCGACCGCTCGTTGTGGCTCGATTTGAAGATTATCTACCTTACGGTGATGTCAATACTTACTGGAAAGAAGTTCTGATGGCTTACCGTATCAAGAGTCCGGTGGAGAGGCGGATGAGTGTTATGTGTCAACGGCAGGGCGGCCTGCCACAGATGCGTGGCGTTGCTTACGGCCATGATGTGGTGGGGCCCGTACTTGTGAGGCTCCTGTCTCCTTACTCCTGGAATATGATTTCAAACAAGATAAAACCCAAAGCCAACCTGCGTTTGCGCAAGGTAGGCAAGCAATACATGATAGTGGAATCCTGTGCTGACAATGTCAACATGAGCAATGTCTTCAGTCTCAACAAGACTGCGGCCAGGCTCTGGGAACGCATTGAGCAGGCCGATGTCACTACAGCAGAGCTGGTCGATTGGCTCTGTTCCGTCTACGACGTCGACGCCGTCACTGCTTATCGTGACGTTGAGCGTCAGTTGTCCGAGTGGCGGTCGTTCGGGCTGTTGGAATGACAGCTTTGTGCCGCCGTCTGCTTACTGCATCGTGGTTTCCGTCGTGTTTACTCTTTTGGCTGCACCCATGCAGTGCAGTCTGTATGCAATACACAGTTATTTCAGATGATTATAAATCGATCGGCAGGCGCCGTTTCGGCGTCATCCTGTTGCATGGCAGTGCAAGGTGCTGCCCCTGTCGAGGCCCAATGCGCAGAACGCATGGCTTTGCTTGTGCTGTTGCGTTCAGGCTTGTGGGAGCGCGAGCCCGACGATTTGGGCTGTTTCCCGCTTTCTGACGAGTCGTGGGGGCGGCTTTATCGTTTGGCGCGCCAGCAAACTGTGACAGGTGTCGTGTTTCGTGGCTTGCAGCATTTGCCCGACGAGCTGCTGCCTCCCGGGTCTTTGCTTCTGCGATGGGCTGCCGAGGTCGATGCCATCGAGCGCCGCAACAGGGCCGTCAATGCAGCTGTGGCAGAGCTTTGCTCCAAGTTCCGGGCCAATGGCCTCGAGCCGGTTTTGCAGAAGGGGCAGGGGGTTGCCCTTTGCTATGCCGACCCGGCTTTGCGCGAGTCTGGCGACATTGATTTTTGTTTCGCGGGCAGCCGGTCGTTTGCCGCCGCGGCCGCTTGTGTCAGGCAGATGGGCATCGAGGCCTCAAGCCATGCCGACGGCAGCCTGCACTACCGCTGGCGTGGGGTTGACGTCGAGCACCACAACCGGCTTCTCGACTTGCACAATCCGTTGCTCAGGGGCTACGCCGAGTCGCTCGTCGACCGTTGGGGCTACAGTAGCGTCGGGTTGCATTCCGTGCCCGGCTCTGATGTCAGCATACCGTCTCGCCGTCTTTGCTTGCTGTTGCTCAACCTGCATATCCTCAAGCATGTCGTTGGCCGCGGCATAGGCCTACGCCAGTTGTGCGATATGGCCCGTGCGTGCCATGTGTTCCACGGTGGCGACAGCTCGGCCGAGATGGAGCAGGTTGCCGGACGGTTGGGTATTGGTCGGTGGAGCGCCCTCTTGCACTCGTTTCTTGTCGATTGCCTGGGGCTTTCGCCGTCGTGCCTGCCGTATTCAGCCAGGGCTGGCAGTGCGGCTTCCTTGTCGGCCATAGTGTGGGCAGGTGGCAATTTCGGCCATTATTCCCCTACGGGGCGTATGTCGTCAGGTTCGCCTGTTGTTGCCCGCAAGTTTCTTACAGCCCGTTCTTTTTTGTGCAATATGCGTTTTTCACTCTGTTATGCTCCAAAGGAAGCGTTATGGATTATGGCAGAACTAATGAAAGGTCAGTTCCGATGATGTCCGAACATTATTATTCTGTTGGTGGCTTTGTCCTTTCGGTCAGTCTGCCTTCTGCTGTCAGTCCCGACATCCTTCTGCCATCCTTTCGTCCTTTCAAGGCCGGTGGCAGCCATGATGGCGTTGAGTTGTTGCGTTTTGCAGCCCGTCCGCTATCGTCCATGCCCGAGGTCGACGTCGTGCGCCTGCTCGACGACAGTGACAACGACATGGGCCATATCCGCCTTTACAGTGTCGGCGGCGGCTATCTTGTCGAGCTGTGCTCTGCTTTCGGGGGTGCCTGCCACCGCATGTTGGCCTCACCTGATTTCAGCCGCGTGTGTGCCTATGTCCGTTGGGAAGATGCCGGTGTGGGCCTTGTCGTGTCATCGTTTGTCCGCATAGCCTATTCACAGGCCGTCTTGGGCCACGGTGCCGTGTCGCTTCATGCAGCGGCAGTGTGCCATGCCGGCCGTGCCTATCTTTTCATGGGGCGTAGCGGCACGGGCAAGAGCACCCATGCGTCGCTCTGGCTTAAGCACATAGCCGGTGCCGAACTGCTCAACGACGACAACCCCACGGTGCGCATCGTTGGGGGCGAGGCCGTGGCTTACGGCACGCCGTGGAGTGGCAAGACGCCGTGCTACAGGCAGCTGGCTTTCCCTATCGATGGCATAGTGCGCCTTGTCCAGGCTCCGTCAAACCGTTTCAAGCTGCTCGAAGACATCGATGCTTTCATAGCCATTTACCCCGGCTGCTCGGTCATTGCCGAAGACATGGCCTTGTGCAACGGGCTCTACGACACTCTTGTTAGTCTTGCCGGGCTTGTCCGTGTGGGCACGCTTGAGTGCCTGCCCGACCGCGAAGCGGCGTTGCTCTGCCACGACAGCCTGGCGGCGCGCCCTTCTGTTTGATGGCTCTGCGCCGCGCATAAGTAGGTGTTCAAAATTAATTGCCATCAAATTGTGCGCTATTTCTGAGATGCATGCCAAAGTCCGAAGAGAGAGCGTAGCGGGCTACGCGACCGATGAGACTTTGGTATGCGGCCCGAAAGAGCACACAAGATGGTGGCAAAGATATAGAGGACACCTGCAAGGTCTATTGTATCGGTTAATTTTGAACAGCTACTTACATATAATTATTAATGCATCATAAACAATCTTTTTTAGAACCATTATCATCCGATTAACAAAAACAAATGAACAAGAAACTTTTGTTGGCAAGCCTGCTTGCCGTGTTGCTCTTTTCATCGTGCTCGCGTAAGAGTTACGTCTACCTGCAGGACATGAAAGGGGGTACGGGCTATCCGTATGAATCAAACTATGAGGCTGTGGTGCATCGCGACGACCGCCTTAGCATCACTGTCAGCAGCAAGAATCCTGAACTGGCCATACCGTTCAACATCTATGGGGGAACGTTCCGTGTTGGCGAGGATGGCAATGTGTCTGCCAGTTCAACAACACATGTCAATGAAAAGGGCTACCGTGTCGATGTAGAGGGCAACATTGATTTTCCGATACTCGGCAAGTTGCACGTTGAGGGCCTGAAGGTGAGCGAGGTCGTCAATCTCATAAAGAGGAAAATCATCGAGGGCAGTTACATGAACGACCCTATAGTGGCTGTCGAGTTCCTCAACTTCAAGTATACCGTGCTTGGCGCAGTGGGGCGCAACGGCACTTTCTCTGTCGATGGCGACCGCATCACGTTGCTCGAAGCCATAGCCAATGCCGGCGACCTTACTGCCAAGGCCCGTACAGACCGTGTCACAGTCATCCGCGAGTTGAATGGCGAGCGGCGCATGTACATCAATGACATCACGAGCAAGGATGTGTTCGACTCGCCTGCGTTCTATTTGCAGCAGAACGACATAGTCTACGTTGAGCCGAAGTACAAGAAGAAAGACAACGAAGACCGTGGCTGGCAGATTGGCACCACATTGCTCTCGGCTGTCACAGCCGTATGCTCCATTCTTTGGGCCATCAAGTGAGTTTCGTTTACAGTTGCTGCCTGCATCCGGGGCGCGCCTTTTTTGCGGCATTCGGTTGCCGTCGTGGGGGCGTTGTTTCCCTTTTGCCTCATGGCAGTGAGACATAGTTAAATATAAAAATGCAAACAAACAATTCAAACAACAAGTCAGAGCAGGGCATCAATATCGTCGACTTGCTCTTGTACTTCGCTTCAAAGTGGAAGTGGTTCTTGCTTTCGGTGATTGTCTGCGGAGGTTTCGCATGGTATAAGTATGCCTGTGCGCCATTTGTTTATTTCCGTTCGGCTACCGTCATCATCAAGGATCCGTCTAACAAGGCTTCAACGGCCGGACTCGACCGTTACGACAACTTCATCAACAAGGTCAATGTGGCCAACGAGGTGCTGCAGTTCCGTTCAAAGCAACTCATGGCCGAGGTGGTGAAGCGTGTGCGTGCCGATGTCAGCTATCAGGTGAAGGACGGCTTGCGCCACAACGAGCTTTACAAGCAGTCGCCGGTGCAGGTGAGCTTCACCGACGCCACCGACGCACAGTATGCTGCCCTCACTGTCACGCCGCGCGACAAGCAGACCGTGGTCGTGACCGACATCACCGGGGCCGACGAGTCGGCCAGCTACACCGTCAAGCTCGGCCAGGCCGTGACGCTGGGCAAGTCGATGCGCGTAACCATAACCCCGACCAATTATTATGGCTCGTCGTGGATGGGTACGCCCGTGCGTGTACAGAAGCTGCCGCTTGAGTCGGTGGTGGCCCGCTATAAGGGGGCTTTGGGCATACGGCAGGAAGAAGACGAATCGTCTATCCTTACGCTTGCCCTGAAAGACAATTCGCCAACGAGGGCCGAAGATGTGCTCAACATGCTCATCACCGTATATAACGAGGAGGCCATCAAGGACAAGAACCAGGTGGCTGTCAATACTGCCAACTTCATCAACGAGCGACTCATCATCATCGGCAATGAGCTCGGCAGCGTGGAGTCCGACCTCGAGTCGTTCAAGCAGCGCAACCAGATTCTCGACATCTCTTCGACGGCAAATATGTATATGGGCGAGTCGCAGAAGTACAATGCCGGCGCCCTTGAGCTGGAGACTCAGTTGAGGCTGGCCAATTTCATAAAAGACTATCTTGTCGACCCGAAGAAGGAAACCGAACTGATACCGGCCAATACCGGCATCGGCGACGCAGCCATCGAGAGCCAGATAAGCAACTATAACGCTGCAAAGCTCAAGCGCGACCGCCTTATAGGCGACAGCAGCGACAAGAACCCTGTGGTTGAAGAGCTCAACAACTCGCTGCAGGCAATGAAGCAGAACATCATCCGGGCCGTAGACAACATGATTGTCAGCCTCAACGTCAAGCGCAACGATGCACGCAACCGCGAGATGAGGGCTCGCAGCCGGGTGACGTCAATGCCTACCAAGGAGCGCCAGATGCTGTCCATCGAGCGCCAGCAGAAGATAAAGGAGGCGCTCTACCTCTTCCTGCTCAACCGGCGTGAGGAAAACGCCCTGTCGCAGGCCATGGCCGACAACAATGCCCGAGTTATCGACAGTGCCGACGGCCCCGACTCGCCTGTGTCGCCTCAGCGCAACCGCATCATCTTGCTTGGCTTGGCTGTTGGCGTGGCCGTGCCTGCTGTGGCATTATTGTGCATCATGTTCATGGACACCCGTGTGCGTAGCCGCCGCGACATCGTCAAGGCTGTCAGCGTGCCGTTCCTCGGCGAGATTCCACTCGACAAGGAGCTTGCCCGCCAAAGGGCCAGCCAGCCCGACCCCGACGGAATGGTGGCCGAAGCCTTCCGCATATTGCGCACCAACATGACGTTCATGGGGCATCACGATGTGCCGATGAAGGTGGTCACCTTCACTTCGTTCAACGAGGGAGCCGGAAAGACCTTCGTTTCATACAACCTGGCCGTGAGCCTTGTCAGGGCGCAAAAGAGGGTGGTGCTTGTCGACCTCGACATACGAAAGGGCACGCTCAGCCGTCACCTTGGGGCTGCAAAGGAGGGTGTTACCAATTATCTGGCATCGCCTTCTGTGGCGCCCGAGGCAATCATCCAGCATAGCGATGCCGGTTTCGATGTCATATCGGCCGGCCACATAGCTCCAAACCCTGCCGAACTGCTCATGGACAGCAGGCTCGACGAGCTTTTCGATTACCTGCGCCAGCACTACGACTTCATCATTGCCGACAATGTGCCGGTGGGGGGTATCGCCGATGCTGCCATCGCAAACCGCATAGCCGACCTTACCATCTTCGTGGTGCGTGCCGGCAGGCTTGACCGCAGGCAGTTGCCCGACATCGAGACGCTCTATGAGCAGAAGAAGCTGAAGAACATGGCCCTCATACTCAACGGCGTGGCACCCGGACACCACGGCTACGGCTATGGTTACGGATATGGCTACGGTTATGGGTATGGTTATGGCTACGGGCATGGGAAGAAAAGGAAAAAATAATATATGAAATCTCGGCACTATGATTAGGAGTTGGCATTTGGCTTCTATTGATTATGTGATGTGGCCCATGTTGAAGACTATATCATAAGGTATGATTGAAGAATAATACCGTAACATTCATGGCCATGTGTTAAAACAGTGGCTGCCGTGTATATAAGATTAAACTGTTTTGAATTAACAAATCATTAATAACAAACGAAGAAAGAGAGGTAAAACAAATGAAAGAAATGTATGAAGCACCACAAACAAAACTGGAGAAAGTGGAACTGGAAAACGGTTTCATGAGTGCTTCAGTTGTGGACAAAGAGCCTAACACGGATAATCCTGTTAAGGCTGGTGACCAGGAGATTGGAGGTAGTTACGACTTTACCGGCCAAGACCCAACAGATATTTGGCAATAACTAAGAAAGGAAAACGCAATTATGAGATTTAAACACATTTTTGGCGTTCCGCTTTGCGGAGCGCTGGCACTTCTTGCTATAGCAGGATGTGCTGACGATGAGTTGCTCAATGGCCAGGGAGACGGCCGACCTAAAGGCAATGGCATTGTGTTTGGGGCAAGTGCAAACTATGCAGGCCCTATCACACGTGTTGTCTATGGTGATTATACTTATGAGGATGGCCATGAGGGTGATTATGACTCACGTTTGAGTCAGGCTATCAACTGGGAAGAGGACGACCAGGTTTCTATTTATTCACCAACATCGCCCACTATTAAACAGGTAGACTATGACATAACAAAATCTACTAATGGTCAAGAAAACCTTGCATATCTCGCGGCAATTGACGGGCAAGACGGATTGCATTGGGGATCTGGGACACAGGATTTTTATGCCGTTTACCCGTCAAAGGCCAGCATGCAGAATCAGGAAATGGCTAATCAGTTTGTCTCGTTTGAGAATGGGGTATTAAACGGTTTTATCCCTGTCAATCAGCAGCAGCATATTTCATATAACTCAAGTGAGACCGATCCTGCTAAGCGTTGGACGGTGACCCCCAACTACGATTGGCTTTGGATGGCTGCCATCAACAAAGGCTTCACGGTGCCTACAGATGGTACAGATGGTGGAATAAACCTTGATTTCGTTCCGCTTACCACTACGCTCGAGATAACGTTTGTTGGCCCGACGACGGTTCCTTTGGTGCAGTTCAATGTACGATCAAAATCTAAAAAAAATATTGTAGGGCAATTCACTTGCGACTTAAAACAAGGCAGCACCACACAGGTTGGCAATTATAGCAACATACCGAAGTGCCAGCATGTGAATAATGGAACGGTAAACGAATTTGCTACTGTCAATATGTCTTACATTAACGAAGAAGGAGAACGTGAAGAGGCCATCAATCTGGCCGAGGGCGAAGAAATTACGTTCAACGTCTATTTGTTGCCTGTTGAAAACTTGACAGATGTCACTGTCCGTGTTGCAGGATATAACTCAAGCAGCAAAACAGTTGACCTTGGTAGCTTAGATGTTAGGCTTCAGCCACACCAAAAGACATGTGTTAAAATTGCAGCACCACAGATATCTGCAGGTGGCACCAACACCTGGATAGACGGTATACCCGACAATGCGCTTGTTTCACAGTTGTCTATACCCGGCACTGCAAACACATTCTCATATCTATATGAAGGTAATGATAAAGAGCAGTTCAAGGCACAAGAGTCGGATATAGTGCAGCAGTGGAATGCCGGTATACGTTGTTTCGAGCTTGTAAGTGATGTAAATGGGTCGGGTGACAACCTGGATGGAGCACAATTGTTGTGCAACCGTCAGGCTTTAGGCATTACGTTCGGTCAGGCAGTAGACCAGATTTGGCAGTTGGTAAACAGCAGTAATGGACGTGAGTTTGCTATGATTATCCCGTCTTATGGATCTGGTATCGGTCACCCCAGCGATGGAAACGGAGTGCTGGACTATGCTAACGACCTGAATCAATTTTACCGTACGCACACTGGCTACAAATATGTTACATACGACAGAAATCTTACGGTAGGCCAGGCGCGAGGCGGCCTTATCTTTGTGGCTCGCATCACAAGTGAAGAAGATGCCGACAGGTCAAACTGGATTGGCACAATGCCGGAACCTGTTGAAGGTGTGTTCGTAGATGAGTGGGGCTCGCTTGTAGACAACTGGGCTCGTCGTGGCTACACACTGCAAGATGGCACAGTGGTTAACAACTGGGCGAGAAGTCTCAATGACCAGAACTCTGTAGAGTATTATATGCGCAATATTTTGGAAAATAGTCGGGATGATAATTCTAGGCCTGATCAATATATTCGGCCTTCGTGGATTCCATCACGTGATGAATCAAAAATTAATTTTATCCATTCCACAACCCGTAAAGGTGGCGGTGCAGGTTCTGCATATATACATGATTGGCGCCGTGTCGTTCCAGAAGAAGGTGTCGTGGACGGTTTGCGCCCCGGGAGTTTCTTTATTGCTCAGACTTCAGAGACTCGCTATGAAGATTGGTGGTGGTATGATTATTATTTCAATCATTACGCTTATTGGGACCCATCTCTTCAAGAGAAGAAAGACGACATCTGGAATACGTTTATAGCCTCTATTGATGCAAACAGCCAAGACACACAGGCAGAACAGTTCTACATAAACTCACTTGATGGTTATTTTGTAGACCCCACTATTCAGCAAAGCTATTTGCCGTTTGTGACTGGTAGCTCCGTGGGAGGTGTTGGGCTTGGTACTGGCGGTATCGCCGGCAATATCCAGGCTTACGCCAACTATATAAACGACTGGTTCTACAACGAGATACAGGATTTTGGAGAAAACAATATCTACGGTCCTATGAACGTTGTGCTGCTTGATATGGTTTACCAGAGCACCGGCGGAAGCCGCCTGCCATCTACCATCATCAACAACAACTATCGCTTCCAGTTGAAAACGGCCGATGATTTTAATGGTGGCACCGACACCAACAACTCTTCATTGAGCAACTCCGGCTCAGGCTATGGTAATGGTGGCGCCCTTATAAAATAATGTCACATCTCTCTCGTTTGCTCGGTATGGTTGCGCCATTGCTGTGGTGCGGCTGTACCGGGCAATGCCTTTAGCTTGCGTGCCGTCCTTTGCGGCATGTGGGCTTAGGCTGTTTGTGGCTAATGACTATCTAACCCAAAAACATAAAGCTTATAAGATAAAATGAAACGAAACTTAATACTCTGCTGTGCCGGTGCGCTTTTGCTGTGCGTTACGGCTTGCTCTGATACCGACGGGTTGGGGCAATCGCAGTTGCAACAGCAATCGCGCTTTACGCTGACCGCACATGCCGACAGCTATACGTCTCTGCCCGAGACGCGCACTGTTGTCGGTGGTGCCGCCGCCGACGGTTCATTGGAGATGTTGTGGTCGCCTGGTGACAGTATCGGTGTGTTCAGCGCGTCGGGTAGCGACGACGTCCCGTATGTCAATTCGGCTGCCGAGGCTTCGGCCACAGCCGTGTTCACCGGCAGCATGGATGCCGGCAGCATACCGGCCTATGCCTACTACCCGTACTCGGCCCAAGTGACCTCCACCGATGCCATTCCCGTCGAGATACCCACCAACCAGAGCTATTCCGGGCCACAGTCTGTGGCTCAGTATGACGTCAAGGCTGCCACGGTAACCGCTGACGGGGCCGATGGCTACCAGTTGCATTTCCGCAACATGGCGGCGCTCGTGCGTTTCGACATCAGCCTCACCGACGGCTATGGCTCATTGGCATCCGACGAGCGGCTGTGGTGCGTAGAGATAGAGACCGGCGACAATGTCACGGGCAGCTACACCTACGACCTTGGCAACATTGACGGCGGGCTTGTGCCTGCCGAGGGCGGCGGCCAGAGCAAACTCATCAACCTTGCTTTTGCCAATACGCCATCGCTCAGCAATGTGATAACCGCTTATGCCGTGGTGGCTCCAGGCCGGCAAGACGGCACAACATGGAGGGTGCGTTTCATTACCGATAAGCACACTGTTGAGTTCACCACCCAGGCCTTGTGCGACTTTGAGCCCGGCAAGTTTTATACCATGCCCCTCAACGGCACAATACTGGGCAACAACGAGGGTTCGATGGATGTGGCCGAGACCGAGGAGACGGCCAACTGCTACATAGTGACAGAGCCGGGTGAATACAGTTTCCCGGCCACAGTCATAGGCAACGGACAGAAGGGCATCATACCCGGTGTGGGCTTCCATACCGAGACGGCCTACATCAGTCCGAAGTCGGCAGGCCTCGTATGGTCTGAAGCCCAGGATTTCGTTTCAAACGTCAGGCTTGAAGACGGTAGGGTGCACTACACCGTAGGCAGCGCATACAGCAACAATGCCGTGATTGCCGTCTACAGCGAGCCCGACTGCCAGGGCGAGATACTGTGGAGCTGGCATATATGGGGCACCATCGGCCAGCCAGAGGATGAGGAGTATACCAACCAGGCCGGTGCCAAATTCATGGTGCTTGACCGTGAGATAGGGGCGGTTCGCGTTGCCCAGTATGGCTGTTTGTATCAGTGGGGGCGCAAAGACCCGTTTCCCAACAATGTCGTGACCCGTTACTGGAATGGCAGTGAGCTCGTGAAATTCAACACCAATTTCGGTTGGTCGCACATAAAGATAGACAATGCAACCATTGCCGACGCCATACACCACCCGATGGAGCTGATTGCCGGCAACGCCACTTCTCAGTACAACTGGCTCGGCGAAGACAACTACTACCTGTGGGGCGATGCAGGGCGCGAACTGCCCGACAGCTTGTATGAGGCATCGGCCGGTGCGGGCTGGAACCAGCAAAAGACCATCTACGACCCGTCGCCGGTGGGCTATCGCGTGGCCAACATCTTCACGTTCAGCGGCTTTACCAAGTGTGCCAGCGGCACCAACGCCGACATAGAGAAGGGCAAGCTCTCTTACATCAACTACGTCAAGGCACAGGAGGGCACCGACAAGTGGTATTTCAAGAAAAACGCCGACGACACCGAGGGCGTTCAATACCAGGACATCAGGGCCCGCGACGGCCGTGAGGGCTACAAGAAGAAAAACGCCGGCTACGGCGGCTACTGGTGGGCGGCCGAGGCCTATGCCGGGGCAGACAGGGCCTACGCCTGCTATCTGAAGACTGACCAGTATGTTCAGGGCGCCGACCGTTACAACGAGATACAGACCTACGGCAGGGGCTATCTGTTGCGCGACGCTTACGCTGTGCGTTGCGTGCGCGAATAAGACTGATAAGTAGGTGTTTAAAATTAATTGCCATCAAATTGCGCGCTGTTTCGGAGATGCATGCCAAAGTCTGAAGCGAGAGCGTAGCGGGCTACGCCACCGATGATACATTGGTATGCGGCACGAAAGAGCACACAAGATGTTGGCAAATATATGGAGGACACCTGCAAGGTCAATTGTATCTGTTGATTTTGGACAGCTACTTAAATATATTTATAAACCAAATTTAAGCATATATGATTCGGAAAACATTGATTGCGGCTTTAGCTTTGGCTGCCGCAGGGCCGGTTTGCGCGCAAGACGCCCAGACGGCTCAGGGTGCTGACGCCACAGAGTCTGTGGAGTACAGCAGTGACAAATACAAGGTGGAGACCAACCGGTTTTGGAGCAACTGGTTTGTCAGCGTTGGCGGTGGTGCGCAGGTGTACTTCGGCAACCACGACAAGCAGGCCGACTTCGGCGACCGCCTGAGCGGGGCGCTCGACGTGGCTGTGGGCAAATGGTTTACCCCGGGCATCGGTGTGCGCTTCATGTACAGCGGACTGACCGTAAAGGGCGCAACGCAGAAGGGGGCCCTGGCCCACAGCACCGGCGAGGACGTGCCGGGCAAGGGTGGCAACGGCTACTGGCTCGAGAAGCAGAAGTTCAACTACTTCAACTTCCACTTCGATGCCCTGTTCAACCTGTCAAACCTGCTCTGCGGATACAACGAGAAGCGGGTCTACAACCTGAGCGCCTACGGCGGCCTTGGTGTGATGAAGGTGTCGGAGGAGCCTTCGGCAACCGACATATCGGCACACTTCGGCTTGCTCAACTCGTTCCGCCTGAGTTCGGCCCTCGATCTCAACCTCGACCTGCGCGGAACGATGGTCAACGACGAGTTTGACGGTGAGCCCGGCGGCCGCGGCGGCGAGGGCATGTTTACGGCCACCATCGGCCTGACCTACAAGTTCAAGCCGCGTGGCTGGGATCGCAGCAAGACTGTCACCCGCCTTGTTTACAACAACGACGAAATCAACGCAATGCGTGAGAAGCTCAACCTGATGAGCGAGGAGAACGCCCGCCTGAAGGAGGCCTTGGCCCGTGGCGGACAGGAGCGCGAGAAGATTGTGGCTGCTGCCAACCTCGTGATATTCGAGATAGGCAAGTCGAAGCTCAGCAACCTGTCGCGTGCTAACCTTGGCTTGCTCGCCGAAGTGATCAAGCAGGGCGATCCCAACGCTGTCTACACCGTTACCGGCTACGCCGACAAGGGCACCGGCTCGAAGGGTCTCAACGAGCGCTTGAGCAAGAAGCGTGCAGAGGCTGTGTTCGACTGCCTTGTCAATGAGTATGGCGTCAACAAGTCGCAGCTTAAGATCGACTATAAGGGCGGCGTCGACAACATGTTCTACGACGACCCGCGCCTGAGCCGTGCCGTTATCACGAGGAGCAACTAATCGGATTTCTAATTATACTTAATGGTTTTGACCACAGCCCGGTTCGCGACGGATAGGGCTGTGCAGCTAAGCCATTCCTATGTGCAGCCCCCTTTCTGCCTAAGCGTAGGTGGAAAGGGGGCTTTTGTTTTTTGCAATTATTTATAAGAAGGTGTTCAAAATTAATTGCCATCAAATTGTGTTGGCATGCTACCCCGAAAGAGCGCACAAGATGTTGTCAAAGATATATATGCCTCCTGCAAGGCCAATTGCATCGGTTAATTTAGAACAGCTACTTAATACAGGCATGTGGCCGTGAAACGCCACTGCCGGCTTAACTTGAATGTAGGTATGGATGATGTGAATGAGGGTTTTCCGGCCGGTGGCGACGCTTCCGGTTGCGGCAGCCTGGTGCTCGACAACGACGAGTTTTTCGGCCAGGTGTCGTCTTTGCTGGCTGCCGGCCAGCGTGTCACGCTGCGTGCCCAGGGCAACAGCATGTTTCCGTTTATTGCCGGTGGGCGCGACAGTGTGGTGCTTCAGGGTGCCCGTGGCGCGGCCGTGGGCGACATTGTGCTCGCCCGGGTGCCAGGCTTGGGCTATGTGGTTCACCGTGTTTACCGGGTTGGTGGCGGATGGCTGTTGCTCATGGGCGACGGCAACCTGCATCGTACCGAGCGTTGCCGCGCGTGCGACGTTGTAGGCTGTGTGGTCAGGATAGTGCGTGGCCGCAGGGTGGTCGACTGCAGCTCGCCGGCCGAACGCATGCTGGCGGCTTGCTGGCGGGTGCTTCTGCCCGTGCGCCGTTATTTGCTCTGGGTGGCGCGGCGGTGCGCCGCCATGGCCGGAAACTGACTCGGCCTTCAGCCCTCCGGCCGCAGCCCCCTTGCGGCTTGCGGCCAATGAAAATGCAATCCCGGGCTCTTCACCACTGTGGTGAGGAGTCCGGGATTGTCTGTATGTGCCCCGGCAGGCAGTTGTTTGCGCCGGGTTACACGAGGTGTGCGATGTGCTCCTCGCGGTCGCCGGGCAGCATGTCGACCACGGGTATCTCGATCATAGTGTAGCATCCGGGCTGCAGGCGCATCGACGCGCGGGCCACGTTGACCAGCACCTGGGCGGTCAGGGCGGGGTTGTTGATGCTCATCGAGAACTCGAAGCGCTGGTTCTGCGTCTTTCCGCTGACGCCCTTGCGCGTCATGTGCACGCCGTGGCCCATGTCGCGCACCTCGTCAACCGACGGCACTGCAAAGACATGGGTCTCGTCGCTGGCGAAGTAGGGGTCGGCCTTGATGGCCTTGGTCACCTCGTCGAGGCTGGCCCCATCTTCCAGTTCAACGTACACCATGCGGCGGTGTATGCCCTCGCCCAGGGGGATGGTCATCGACAGGGCGTTTTTCACGCCGGCCTTAGAGCGCACGCACACGCTGTGGCCCATCGACATGCCGGGGCCGAAGTTGGTGTACGACAGCCCTTTGGGGGCAAGGCTCTGCAGCAGCGCGCGCACTATCGAGTCGGAGCCCGGGTCCCATCCGGCGGCAATCACCGACACGCGGCCGTGCTCGCGGCATATCGGCATCATGTCAGAGCGGTACTGGCTTATCTGCTGGTGTATGTCGAAGCTGTCGACAGTGTTGATGCCCAGCGGCACAATCTGGCGGGCGTACTCCTCGCAACTGCGCGTGGGGGTGGCCAGGATGGCCACGTCGACGTCTTTGAGCTCCCTTATGTCTTTCACCACTTCGTAGGCCGACAGTTCCTGCGGCTTGCCTTCGGCGCCGTGGCGGCGCACTATGCCTGCTATCTCGAAGTCGGGTGCGGTCTCGAGGGCCTGCACTGTGTAGTGTCCGATGTTGCCGTAACCCACTACGGCTGCTCTTATCTTCTTCATCTTTTTATGGTGTTAAAAAGTTAAACTTGTTCGTTTCCGATTGCAAAAGTAGTCTTTTTGAATGAGAAGCGTGACAGATGGGCACTTAAAATAAGTAAAAAGTTGCACACTGCAATAGTCGCTCATGTTTTGCCGCCGGGATACAATAAATCGTAAGCAAACGGCGTTTATAAAGGTGTATATACACAAACAGCAACAAAGCAAATAAGGATGATAGAATACATTAAGGGTGAGCTTGCGGAGCTGACACCCGCGCTGGCCACCGTCGAGGCGTGCGGCGTGGGCTACGGGCTCAACATCTCGCTCAACACATACACGGCCATACAGGGCAGGAAAGAGGTAAAGCTATATGTATATGAGGCCATACGCGAAGACGCATACGCTCTGTATGGCTTTGCCACCAAGAAGGAGCGCGAGCTCTTCGAGCTGTTGATAAGCGTGTCGGGCGTGGGCACCAACACGGCGCGCATGGTGCTCTCGTCGATGACCCCGGCCGAGCTCTGCGACAGCATATCCACCGGCAACGAGCGGTTGATAAAGAGCGTCAAGGGCATTGGGCTGAAAACGGCGCAGCGCATCATCGTAGACCTGCGCGACAAGATTGTGGCCCTGGGCATCACGGGCGAGATACCAGTGGGCGGCTCCGTCTCGGCGCCTGTCGACAACCGCGTGAAGGACGAGGCCGTGAGCGCGCTCACCATGCTCGGCTTTGCGCCCGCCCCGTCGCAGAAGGTGGTGGTGCAGATACTCCAGGAGCGCCCCGACGCCCCTGTCGAAGAGGTGGTGAAGCTGGCCCTGAAGCAGATAAAGTGACCGTTGGCGCAAGGACGTTTCTACGCCGTGGCCGCGCGGCCCAAGCCATTGTGCCACAGTGGGTTGGCGCAGAGCCCCCCTTGGGGTGCCAAACGGGCCGTTCCGGGCGGTGAAACGGGCCGTATGGGGGTGTGAAACGGGCCGTATGGGGGTGTGAAACGGGCCGTATGGCACGGCGGGCCGCCGCGTGAGTCATTGTGCCGGCCGCTTAGCCAACATGATTTCCCGCCCCGGCCGGGGGCCTGCCGCAGACGGCGGGCCTGCCGCGGACAACAACAACAGTAACAGACCGATGAAGAGAACGCTCTATATACTCATATCGCTGCTCAGCGTGTGTGCGCTGGCCATGCCGCCGCAAGACGACAAGACCGCCGCCAAGCGGCCTGCGCCCAAGGCGCAGCCAAAGCTCGTGGCCGACGACGAGCCCATACCCGACTCGCTGCTCCACCCGCGCTGGAAGATAAAGAAGACGGCACCCGTGGTGGTGGAAGACCTCGACTCGTCGGCCATCGACCTCAAGATGCCCGACAACATCAGGCAGCAGGTGGAGTATGACGACTCGCTCGACATGTATCTCATAGGCTCGAAGATTGGCGACACTTACCTCAACGCGCCGGTGCTCATGACACCCGAGGAATACAGGAAGTGGAGCGAGAGGCGCTCTATGCAGGAGTTCTTCAGGCGCAAAGACGCCGAGAACGTGGCGGCAAAGGGCAAGGAGAAATTCTCGTTCACCGACATGAAGTTCGACCTCGGGCCCGCCGAGAAGATATTCGGCCCCGGAGGGGTGCGCATAAAGACCCAGGGTACGGCCGAGCTGAAGCTGGGCATGACGATGAAAAACATCGACAACCCATCGCTGCCGATAAGGAACAGGAAGACGAAGTCGTTTGACTTCGACGAGAAGATAAACCTCAACGTCAACGGAAAGGTGGGCGACAAGGTCAACATGAACCTAAACTACAACACCGACGCCACCTTCGACTTTGACACCAAGAACATCAAGCTGCGCTACGAAGGCAAGGAAGACGAGATTATAAAGCTCGTCGAGGCAGGCAACGTGACGTTCCCCTCGAACTCGTCGCTCATAAAAGGGGCCAGCTCGCTGTTCGGAGTGCGCACCGACATGCAGTTCGGCAAGCTGAAACTGCAAACGGTCATATCGCAGAAAAACTCGACCACGAAGAGCGTCTCGTCGCGTGGCGGGACGCAGACCACGCCGTTTGAGCTCGACGTGGCCGACTATGAGGAGAACCGCCACTTCTTTCTCTCTCACTACTTCCGCGAGCGCTACGACCAGGCCATGTCGTCGCTGCCAAACGTGATGACCGGCATTAACATAACGCGCGTGGAGGTATGGGTGACCAACAAGACCGGCACGACCAGCAACACGCGAAACATCATAGCATTCACCGACCTCGGCGAGGGCCGCCACACGTCTAACCCGATATGGGGGGGCACGGGCGACGTGCCGCCGCAAAACTCGGCCAACACCGAATATTCGGCCATGACCACGCAGTATTCTGCCGCACGCGACATCGACCAGGCCAACTCCGTGCTCGACGCCATAAGCGGGTTTACGGGCGGTGTCGACTATGAGAAGGTGCAGAGCGCCCGGCTGCTCACCTCGTCGGAATACACACTCAACGCGGCGCTGGGCTACATATCGCTCCGTACGTCGCTCCAGTCGGACCAGGTGCTGGCCGTTGCCTATGAGTATACGCTTGGGGGAGTGACCTATCAGGTAGGTGAGTTTGCCTCGGACAACACCAACACCAACGAGGCCATATTCGTAAAGTCGCTCAAAAACACCAGCAACACGCCGGAAATGGGCAACTGGCGGCTGATGATGAAAAACGTATACTACCTCGCCTCGACAGTTGAGAAGACTAAATTCCGCCTCGACGTGAAGTACCAGAGCGACACTACGGGCGTCTACCTGTCGTATATCCCCGAGCAGCAGGTAAAAGACAACATCATCATCAGGGTGCTCGGGGCCGACCGGCTCGACAACAACAACAAGCCGCACGCCAACGGCTACTTCGACTACGTGGAGGGATACACCGTCAGCAACGGACGGGTGTTCTTCCCAAAGGCCGAACCGTTTGGCTCATACCTCTACAACTACCTTGTCAGCGCAGGCGTCCCGGCCGACAGGGCGGAGCACTACGCATTCACAGAGCTGTACGACCAGACCAAGACCTCGGCCAAGCAGATAGCCGAGAAAAACAAATACATACTCACAGGACAGTACAAGGGCACATCGGCCAACGTCATCTCGCTCGGGGCTTACAACGTTCCGCAGGGCTCGGTGGTCGTCACCGCCGGCGGGGTGGTGCTCACCGAGGGCACAGACTATAGCGTAGACTACTCGGCGGGCGAGGTGACGATACTCAACCAGAGCATCATCGACGCCGGCACGGCCGTCAACGTGAGCCTGGAGAGCAACACCGACTACGGCATGCTGCGCAAGACCATGTTCGGACTCAACTGGGAGTACGACTTCACCAAGGACTTCTTCATCGGCGGTACGTTCCAGCGGCTGCACGAACAGCCACTGACGTCGAAGGTGACCATGGGCTCCGAACCGCTCAACAACATCCTCTGGGGACTCAACATCAACTGGAAGAAAGAGAGCCAGTGGCTCACCAACGTGCTCGACAAGCTGCCATTCCTTCACCTTACGCAGCCTTCGCAGATATCGTTCACGGGTGAGTTCGCCCAGCTCATTGCCGGACAGGCCGGCGGAACGCAAGACGACGCATCGTATATCGACGACTTCGAGAACACCAAAAACGGCATCGACGTGTCCGACCCGAAGTCGTGGTTCATCTCAAGCACGCCGTCGCTCTTCCCCGAACACGACGACCGGACAGGGCTGACCAGCGGCTTCAACAGGGCACGCATGGCGTGGTACAACATCGACCCGCTCTTCACATACGAGAGCAGCACCCTGACGCCCGACCATATCAAGAGCGACCTCAACCAGCTTTCAAACCACTACGTGCGCGAAGTGTTCGTGAGCGAGCTCTATCCAAACCGCGACCAAAGCTCATACAACGGCGCCACGTCGACGCTCGACGTGCTCAACATGGCTTACTATCCCACCGAACGGGGCCCCTACAACTTCAGCACAAGCCTCAACCCCGACGGTTCGCTGCAGAACCCCGAGGGAAAGTGGGGAGGCATGATGCGAAAACTAGACACCAACGACTTCGAGACGGCCAACATAGAGTATATCGAGTTCTGGCTGCTCGACCCGTTCATATATACAAGGACGGCAGGCGACGCTGCCGACTATGGCGGCGATCTGTACATAAACCTGGGCGAAGTGAGCGAGGACATACTGCACGACGGCAAGAAGTTCTACGAGAGCGGCATGCCGGTGGACGGCACCAGCAGCTTCACGACAACGCAATGGGGAAAGGTGCCGGTGCAGGCCACGCAGACTTACGCCTTTGCCACCACCTCGGGGGCGCGAGCCATGCAGGACGTGGGCTTCAACGGGCTCACCGACGACGAGGAGCGCACGTTTGAATCTTACACGGAATTCAACAACTTCGTGCAGACTTTGGCCAACGACAGCATCCGCAACGCATGGACGCAAGACCCAGCCAACGACAACTACCACTACTTCAGGGGCTCGGACTTCGATGCACAGCAGACGTCGATACTCGACAGATACAAGCGCATTAACAACCCCCAGGGAAACTCGCCCGACAACGACGGCAACAACGAAAGCTACGACACGTCGTACAAGACGGGGCCCGACGTGGAAGACATCAACCAGGACTACACCCTCAACGAGTATGAGCGATACTACCAGTACAAGGTGAGCATACGGCCGGAAGACCTCAACGAAAACAACATCGGGCACAACTACCTGGCCGATGTGCGCGAGGTGGTTCCCCCGCTGCGCAACGGCAACAAGGAGACCGTGCACTGGTATAAGTTCCGAATACCCCTTAACTCTGAGGATGCCGAGCGCATCGGCTCCATAAGCGACTTCACTTCGATACGCTTCATGCGCATGTTCCTCACCAACTTCAAGCGTCCCGTGGTGCTGAGGTTTGGCAGCCTCGACCTCGTCAGGGGCGAGTGGCGCACGTATGAGCAGACGCTCGACAACAGCGCGAGCAGCAGCGGAACATTGGAGACGAGCGCCGTCAACATAGAGGAGCACAACGACAAGCAGCCCGTCAACTACGTGTTGCCTCCGGGCATCAGCCGAGTGAGCGACCCGTCGCAGCCGCAGCTCGTCGAGAACAACGAGCAGGCGCTCAACATGACGGTCAACAACCTGTCGAAAAACGAGTCGAAGGCTGTTTACAAGAACACCAACCTCGACCTCCGGCAGTACAAGAGACTGCAGCTGTTCGTCCACGCCAACGCCCTGGCACAGAACACCACAAACCTTCAGAACGACCAGTTGGCTGTGTTCATACGCCTTGGCAGCGACTACAAGAACAACTATTACGAGTATGAGATACCGCTCAAGCTCACCGCGCCAGGGCAGTATGACAAGTATTCTACCACCGACTGTGCCCTCGTATGGCCCGCCGACAACATGCTCGACATTGACATGAGCGTGTTCACCGCCCTGAAGAAGGCCCGCAACCAGGCCCGTGCAGTGGGCGGGGCGTCGTACACGAGGGTCTACTCCGAGTACGACAGCGACAAGCCCAACAACAAGGTGAGCGTCATGGGCAACCCCTCGCTGGGCGAAGTGAAGACTATGATGATTGGGGTGCGCAACATTTCCGGTTCGGTTAAGTCGGGAGAGGTGTGGGTCAACGAGCTCCGCCTGCTCGAATTCAACAACAAAGGCGGCTGGGCGGCATCGGGAGCGCTCAACATGCAGCTCTCCGACTTCGGCACGGTAAACCTTACCGGCAAGATGATGACCGAAGGGTTTGGCGGCCTCGAGGAAGGCATTGCGGCGCGGTCGACCGACGATTACAAGACATACAGCTTCACGGCAAACCTCGAGTTGGGCAAGTTCTTCCCCGACAAGGCCAATGTGACCATACCGTTCTATTACTCTGTCACCAAGGAAGAGACGCGCCCGAAGTACAACCCGCTCGACACCGACATGACGCTTGACGACGCCCTCGAGTCGGCGGCCAACGAGCAGGAGCGCGACTCCATCGAGTCGATAGCCGTGACGAAGACAACCAACACCAACCTTTCGTTCTCAAACATGCGTGTTGGCATAAAGACCAAGCGCCACCCCATGCCTTACGACCCGGCCAACTTCTCGTTCAGCTACAGTCATTCGCACCGGTACACGTCGGGCGAGACCACCGTCTACGAGAAGGAAGACGAGTGGAGCGGGTCGATGAACTACAGCTATACGCCCGTGTACAAGTCGTTTGAGCCGTTCAAGAAGCTCAAGGGAAAGAGCAAGTGGCTCAACTTCCCTAAGGCGATAGCGTTCAACTACCTGCCGCAAAACATCGCGTTCAACACTGACATCACCCGCAACTACTACGAGTTGCAGGAGCGCGACATGGAGAGCGTGGGCGGTTCGCAGCTCCCTCTCAACTTCAGTTCGCAGTTCCTGTGGAACCGTGACTTCTCATTGCGGTGGGACCTGACAAAGAACCTGCACATGAACTTCCAGTCGGCCACACACGCCGAGATAGAAGAGCCATACACACCGGTGAACAAAGACCTCTATCCCGACCAGTACAAGGTGTGGAAAGACTCTGTGAAGCAGAGCCTGAAGAACCTCGGGACGCCGCTCGACTACCAGCAGACGTTCACCGCCTCATACCAGTTGCCGCTCAACAAGCTGCCCATATTCGACTGGCTCAACGCCGACGCCAGCTATACGGCAAACTACTCGTGGGTGAGGGGCACCGAGCTCGACGACGGAACGTCGCTCGGCAACACCATCACCAACAACCGAAACCTCAACGTCAACTCCACGTTTAACATGGAGACGCTCTACAACCACGTGCCTTTCCTCAAGAAGGCAAACGACGAGGTGGGCAAGGTCAAGCCTAAGGTGCGCCGCCCGGCAGCCAAGCCGAGGCCCAAGAGCGTTTCGCAGGCGGCCAAGGGCAAGGACAGTCTGCTCGTGCAGACACCTGCCGACAAGAAGCAGGCCATGCAGTTGCCGCGCAACAAGAACACCTACCAGCGCGAGATAACGCTCAAGCCCGACACCACCGTCACCGTGGCCCACGGCAAGAAGAGCCGCCGCCTGCGCGTGACCGCCCGCACCAAGGACGGCCATCCGTACAAGCTGAAGTACAAGGTGATAGACGACAACAAGATACTCATACGCAATCTTGACACCGTTCAGATAAAGCTGAGCATCACCCCCAAGGAACCGCTCGACAAGCAGTGGTGGTATAAGCCGGCCCAGTATGCCGCGCGCTTCATGATGATGGTGCGCAGCGTGGGCATATCCTACCGCAACCAGTACTCCATGTCGCTGCCGGGATTCCTGCCCAACGTGGGCGACATGCTCGGGCAGCGCACGGGCGGCGTCATGTCGCCGGGCCTCGACTTCGCTTTCGGCTTTGTCGGCGACAGCTATTTGCAGAAGGCTTACGACAACAACTGGCTGCTGTGCAACGACAGTGTGGCCACCCCGGCCACCACCAACAGCAGCGAGGACTTGCAGATAAGGCTCACGCTCGAGCCCATACCCGACCTGAAGATAGACCTCAACGCCAGCCGCACGGTCAACACCTCGCGCAGCATACAATACATGTACGACGGCATGCCAACCACGCAGAGCGGTTCGTTCAACATGACAACCATAAGCCTGAAGGGCGCCTTCGAGGGTATGGGCGACGCGAGCAACGGATATGCGTCGAAGACCTTTGAGCGGTTCTGCGCCTCAATCGACGGTTTCCGCGACAGGGTGCAGGCGCGCTATGCCAACACGAGGTATCCCAACGGCACTTACGACGCCAATGGCATCAACCTGAGCGGCTCGCCCTACAATCCCGAACTGGGCGAGGTCAACAGGTACAGCGCCGACGTGCTCATACCGGCATTCCTGTCTGCCTACACCTCGGGGGCCGGCTCGTCGCTCGACATATTCCCGACGCTCAAGCGGCTGCTGCCCAACTGGACACTGAAGTACAGCGGACTGAGCAAGCTGCCGTGGCTGCGCGACCACTTCAAGAGCGTAAACATCAACCACTCATACAAGAGTGTGTATGCCGTGGGCAGCTATGCCACTTACAGCACTTACCGTGAGTACATGGACGGACTGGGCTTCATCACCGATGCCACCACGGGCAACCCGGTGCCGAACAGCATGTACAACGTGAGCACGGTGAGCATCAACGAGGCCTTCTCGCCGCTGCTCGGCGTCGACCTTACGCTCAACAACAACCTGACGTGCAAGGTTGAGTACCGCACCACGCGCGTGATAAGCCTTAGCATGACCAGCATACAGATCAACGAGGCGCTTAGCAAAGACTGGGTGATAGGCATGGGATACAAGATTAGCAACTTCAACCTGTTTGGAAGCGGGGCGTCGCGCAAAATCAAGAAGACGCAGCGTGGCAACAAGAAAGCCACCGACACGAAGCAGGCTACGTCGACCGCCGGACGCACATCGGGCGTAAACCACGACCTCAACCTGCGGCTCGACATATCGTTCCGCAAGCAGGCCGCCATAACGCGCGACATTGCTACGGTTACGAGCGCCGCCAGCAGCGGCAACTCTGCCTTCAAGCTGTCGTTCTCGGCCGACTATACGCTTTCGCGTCTGCTCACCCTGAGCGCTTATTACGACCGCCAGACCAACACGCCGTTGCTGGCCAGCAGCAGCTATCCTACCACTACGCAAGACTTCGGGCTGAGCCTCAAGTTCTCGCTCACGCGCTGACCGTGGGGCCTGACAACGGTCTCGGACTAATGCCGGGGCACATCTGCATTCAAGGCAGATGTGCCCCGGCTTCGTTTGCGGCCGTGGCCCGTTGCCCTGCCACTGCTGCCGCTGCTGCTGTGGCAGTGGCTGCGGCAGCGCCAAGGTGGTGCATTGCAGGCTGCTGCAGTCCGAAGCCGGCAGCAGGCACGGCTGCCGGTGTGTCGTGGTTTTTCACCTGCCGCCATGCGTTCTTGGCCGCGCGGCTATGTGCCTGTGCCACAGGTGGTTGGCCGCGGCCACCGTTTTGCCTTGCAAAACGGGCCGTCCGGCGCGCCAATATGGCCTGTTCGGCATTGCTCTATGGGCCGTTTCGGCCGGCCGAAGGGCCTCCGCCATGTTGCCGGCAGTGGTGTGTCGCCGATTTTTACCGCGTCTTTGGCCCAGCGCTTCCGCGGCCATGGCGTTGCCGGTAGCAGGGGGTGAAGTGTTGGCATATATTTGGTTGTGGTGGATAAATTGTTTGCTCTGGGATGAAAAGTTGCTGCCCGACGGCTCCTTCGCGGTGAAAATAATGTGGCAGCGGATGCTTTTGCGAACCAAAAGTCAATTTTTACACTGTGCCGTTGGCATAATAATGTATCTTTGCCCACGATAAATGGAACCTAAAACTTAGCAAAATGAGCAGAAAACTACTGACATTTGTCGTGCTTCTCCTCGCCGGCCTGACAGGCCGCAGCGTCGAGGCAGAGGCCGCAGCTCCTGTAGACGTGCCGATGGCCGACGGGAGCTATGTAGATTGGAATGATGCCACTGAGCTAACCAACTGCACTGTCGAGAACGACGGGGCAAACGTTGGGAGTACCGGCAGTGGCACTGTTGTCAAATTCGATGTGCGCAACACGGTAGAGCAAGACTACATACTGTCGTTTGCCACCGGCGCCAAGGATGAGGCCACGCTGCGCCTCACGCTGGCCGGCGACGGCGGCACGGTGCTCGACACCGACGTTACCGTGACCGACACCGAGTCGTGGGACCTCACCGACGAGCACCGTTACCTGCTTTCATCGCTGCCCGCGGGCAGCTATACGCTCACTTTCGCCGTCACTGAGACCACCGGCAGCTACGCCGGCAACTGGGGGCGGCTGTCGTTCGCGGCCGCTTCGGGCTACGACCGCGTGCCAGGCGCAATAACGCTTGCCGGTGGCACATACACCGGTGGCATGCGGGTGGAGTCGGCCGGCAACGTGGGCTACATCAGGAATGGCGCCGCCGCCTCTTACGGCTTCATCTGCACGCAGGCCGGGGCCTACAGTCTCACGATGGACATGGCGCGGTATGCCGGCGGCACCATGCTGGTGACGGTGGCCGATGCATCGACGGGAGCGACGGAGGCAAGCACGTCGTTCGCCATTGACGAGAGCGTGTCGGCGTCGTATGCCGAACAGTCGATAGTGCTGCCGGGCTACATCTCTGAGGGCCTGAAGACCCTCACGCTGGCTTTCTCGTCAGAGTCCGACGGGTATATATGCAACTACCAGAACGTTGGCTTCAACCACCTGGCGTCGCTCATGGCCTCGGTCACCGGCGTGACCATAGCCGGGCAGACGGTGGTCGGGGGCGATTCCACCGACTGGCTGTGCAACCTACCGACGGATTACGCCGGAGAAGAGGTGACGTTCGGGGTTGAGTCGCAGAACTGCACGCTCTCTGTGACAGCCGCCGACGAGGCCGGCAACCCCGTTGCCGTCACAGCCTTGGCCGACGGCAACTATTCTGTGCCTGTGCCTCAGGCCAACACCGCCGTGATGGTGGCCATGAGGGTGGAGCCCGTTGAGGGCGCCGCCGCCTTGCAGGAGGAATATACTCTGCGCCTGTTCCGCCTCGGCGACATGCTGATGACAGCCATCACGGTTGACGGCGAGGAACTGCCGGCCGAGACGCTCGACGCTCTCAACGCCGACGCACACGAGGCTGTGTTTGGCGGAAATGTCTATACGGCCTTGCCAAGGGTCGAGGCCCGCTTCATCGATGGCACCGTGGCCGAGGGCATAGGCGTGCTTATGGGCACATCGGCCACGTATACCGTGACCGTGGCCGATGGCGATGCCACACGCGAATATGTGCTGACGGTCGAGGGAGTGCATATATATAATATGTCGGAAAACGACGAGACGGTGCAGCTGAAGTACACTTCGGAGGGCAAGAGCGGCGACGGCACATGGACAAACGGCCTTTACACGCTCACCACCGAGAGCCTGGACGGATGGAACAACAGCAGCTTTAAGTTCAACTCTGAGGTCAACACGTGGAGCGTGCCTGCCGATGTGGTTGTAAAGCAGGTGGTGTTCAAGGACTTCAACGCCAACTACAACGCCGGCGAACTGGCATCGCTCACTGCCGGCGACGCCGTGGTGTACATACCGACCAAGCACGGCTACGACGAGCCCGATGCCACGATGTACGACCTCGTGGTAAACCTTGAGGGCCACAAGGCCGGAACTCCCATCACGTTTACGCTGCAGGGAGGCGGCCAGCCCGTGGCTTGGTTTGAGCTGACTGTCGAGAAGCAGGCTGTGACAACGCCGCCGGTGCCCACGGCAACAAGCGTGACGCCTACCGACAACAAGAACCACTGCGTGGTGACGGTGGCTTTCGACCGCGAGATGCAGGCCACCGAAGCTACCATAGGAGGGCAGACCGTTACGGCCGAGGGTGGCTCGTCGACGCTTTACTTCCCCGTGTGGGACTTGCAGTACGACACCGACTACACCTTTACAATAGCCGCCGGGGCCGCCCGCGACACCTACGGCAATGCCAACGACGAGCCTGTTGTCATACCCGTCAGCGTGGGCAGCAAGGCTGTTGCAGCCAAGGCAGCCTACGACTATGTGGTTTCCACGGCTGCCGAATTCTCTGAGGCGGTGGCTGCCGTCAACGCTGCCAACACTTCGGCCGACGCCCCCCGCAAGACGATATTCATAAAGAACGGCGACTACGACTTCGGTTCGGCCGAGCAACGGCTCACGGCCTACAATGTGTCGCTGGTGGGCGAGAGCCGCGACGGCGTCGTGTTGCACGGCCTGCGCGACGGCATCAGCAACCCGGTGCTCAACCTTCGCGACCGCACGGGCTTCTATCTGCAAGACCTCACCGTGCGCAATGATTACGACTATGGGGCTTCTGAGCTCAAGGGGGTGGCCGTGGCTGTCTACGGTGGCAACAAGACGGCAATGCGCAATGTGCGCATGCTCAGCAACCAAGACACTCAGGTGACCGGCGAGAGGGCTTATTTCGAAGACTGCGAGATACACGGCACCGTCGACTTTATATGCGGCGGAGGGTCTAACTACTACTATAACACAGACTTGGTGCTTGAGAACCGTGGCGGCAACTGCATTGCGGCGCCTTCCACCGGGGCCGGGCTCGACTTCGGCTATGTGTTCGACAGCTGCACCATAAGCTGCGTAGAGGGCAGCGAGGCAGTGGTAGACGGCACTTACTCTCTGGGCCGTCCGTGGCAGAACGAGCCGCGCATTGCCTACATCAACACCACCATGGAGGTGTTGCCGCAGGCGGCCGGATGGGCCTCGATGGCCGAATTGCCCACCCATTTCTTCGAGTATGGTTCCATCGACGGCGATGGTGAGCCCGTAGACCTGTCGGGACGCACCAACTCTCCGTCGAGTACGAATGCCTACAACCCTGTGCTCACTGCCGAGGAAGCCGCCGCCTACACGCTGCGCAACGTGCTCGGAGGCACCGACAGCTGGCTCCCGACCGAAGAGACTGCCGTGAGCCAGGCTCCTGTGGTGGCCATAGAGGGCAGCGCCCTGCGTTGGGCCGACCTCGACGACGCACGTTGCTACGTGGTCTTCCGCGACGGACAGTATCTCGACAACACCACCGCAACGTCTTATGAGTTGCCCGGCGAGGGAACCTACACTGTGCGTTCGGCCAACGCCAACGGCGGCCTGGGCGGTGAGTCGGCACCGGTGCGCTATGCCACGGAGGTGGCCGTGGGCGCTTCCGGCTGGGCTGCGGCATGCCTGAGTTACGATGCCAAAGTGCCCGAGGGGGCCAAGGCGTATGTCATCTCGTCTGTCAGGGCCGACGAGGCCGTGCTCACCGAGGTGGCCGGCATACCGGCCGGCGAGGGCTTCATCATCCATGCGGCCGAGGGGTCTTACACGTTCGGCAGGTCGGCAGCGGCCCCCGAGCCTGCAAGCAACCTGCTCGTGGGCACGTTGAGTCCCGTGGATGTGGCTCCGGCCAGTGTATATGTGCTGGGCGATGACGAGGCTTCCGGCGCACCGTCGATGCGGCTCAACACTGCCACGGCCATCGAAGCCGGCAGCGCTTACATGCCCATGCCCGACGGCGAGGCCAAGGATGCCTACCGTCTTGTGCTCGATGGAGCTTCTGCCATAACGTCGGTTGAAGGCGGCGATGCCCATTCCGGCCCGGCATACAATCTCGGCGGCCAGCGTGTGGGCAACATGCAGAAGGGCGGCATCTACATCGTTGGCGGCAAGAAGGTGATGAAGCGTTGAGCCACAGTGGCTGCTTGACACGCCCCAATGCCGCGGGCCGGAGTGCTTGAGGCATTGGCTGGCAACAGAAAAAGGGCGCAATCTCAACCGAGGTTGCGCCCTTTGGTGTGTCTTGACGGACGGTGTGGCGGCTTGCGGCCTATGCCATCCTGGCAGCCCAGTGGCCAGCTGCAAACGCCATGAAGCCCAGCATGAGGCTTGCGGCAATGTAGGCGGCCATGCCGGTGAGGTTGTCTGCACGCATCATCGAGGTGTTCTCGCTGATGAATGTAGAGAATGTGGTGAAGCCGCCGCAGAACCCCGTGGTGAGGAAAGCCCTGGCCTGGGGCGGCAGCATGCCGCCGGCGGCTGGCAGCCCGGCCACGAACCCGATGGCGAAACAGCCCAGGGAGTTGACCGCCAGCGTGCCTAACGGCAGGCCCATGGCGGCCGGAACCGACGCCCGGGCCACCGCCGCTGTTACATGGCTGTCGACATAGCGCGACACCAGCATGCGCAGTCCGCCGCCCACAAAGCTGCCGGCACCGACGATGAGAAAGTCTTTCAGCATTGCTGTATTGGCTCCGTCGGGGTTATTTCTTGTCGTAGGCATGCACCGGATAGTCGATGGTGTAGTGCAGTCCGCGGCACTCTTTGCGCTCAAGGGCCCATCGGGTGATGAGGTAACCCACGTTGATCATGTTGCGGAGCTCGCAGATGTCGCGGCTTGCCTTGACGCGCTTGAACAGCCGCTCGGTCTCCTCGTACAGCATGTCGAGCCTGTCCCACGCGCGGTGCAGGCGCAGGTCGGAGCGCACTATGCCCACATAGTTGCTCATTATCTGCCCCACCTCCTTGACGCTTTGCGTTATGAGCACCTTCTCTTCGTTGGTCATGGTGCCCTCATCGTTCCATTCGGGCACCCTGTCGTTGAAGTCGTACTCGTCGACATGGGCCAGCGAGTGCCTGGCGGCGGCGTCGGCATATACCACCGCCTCTATGAGCGAGTTGCTGGCCAGCCTGTTTCCGCCGTGCAGGCCGGTGCAAGAGCACTCGCCGATGGCGTAGAGCCGCTCGATGCTCGACTCTCCGTTGAGGTCGACCTTGATGCCTCCGCACATGTAGTGGGCCGCAGGGCGCACCGGTATGTAGTCGGTGGTGATGTCGATGCCTATCGTTTTGCACTTGGCATATATGTTGGGGAAGTGGCGCTTGGTTTCCTCGGGGTCTTTGTGGGTCACGTCGAGGTAGACATGGTCGATGCCGTGAATCTTCATTTCCTTGTCTATCGCCCTTGCAACGATGTCGCGCGGCGCCAGCGACAGGCGCTTGTCGTATTTCTCCATGAACGAGCTGCCGTCGGGCAGGCGCAGCACTCCGCCGTAGCCCCGCATGGCCTCGGTGATGAGGAAGGCGGGATGGGTTTCGCCCGGGTGGTAGAGCGCAGTGGGATGGAACTGCACAAACTCCATGTCGGCCACCGTTCCCTTGGCCCGGTATACCATTGCCTCGCCGTCGCCGGTGGCAATCACGGGGTTGGTTGTGGCCTGGTAGACGGCTCCGCAGCCCCCGGTGCACATCAGGGTCACCTTGCTCAGGTAGGTGTCAACCTTCTGTGTGTCGGGGTTTAGCACGTAGGCGCCGTAGCATTGTATGTGTGGCGAGCGGCGTGTCACCCTCACGCCGAGGTGGTGCTGGGTTATTATTTCCACCGCAAAGTGGTTTTCCTTTATCTCAATGTCGGGGTTGCTGCGCACGGCAGCCATCAGTCCGCGCTGTATTTCGGCCCCGGTGTCATCGGCATGGTGAAGAATCCTGAACTCCGAGTGGCCCCCTTCGCGGTGCAGGTCGTACTCGCCGTCGGCCTTCTTGTCGAAGTTCACCCCCCAGCTAACCAGCTCCCTGATTTGTGCCGGGGCGTTTCTTACCACTTGCTCCACAGCGCGGCGGTCGCTGATATAGTCGCCGGCGATGATGGTGTCCTCTATGTGCTTATCGAAATTGTCGACTTCCAAGTTGGTCACCGAGGCCACTCCGCCTTGTGCAAACGAGGTGTTGGCCTCTTCGAGCGTGGTCTTGCATATCATGCAGACCTTGCCCTTGTGCGCCCTTGCTATCTTTAGGGCGTAGCTCATACCGGCGACTCCTGCGCCGATAATCAGAAAATCGTACTTAAAAACCATATCGATTGTATGTTTATATGGCTGCAAATGTACATAAAAAAACTGATTCCGAGAAACATGTCGGCGTACTATTAGGTTGCGCGGCCACAATTTTTTGAGGGCATTGCGGGCTGCGCGGCCGTCTTGCCGGGCTGCGGGGCCTCTACGCCATGCGTCAGGCGTGCTCACGTGGTGTAAATATTGTTTGCAGAAATAAAGGGTTGCGCCATCTTGCAAAATAGGAATTGCAGGCCGGCGCAAGGCCGGAAATATGCCGGCCGGGGCCATCCTGCCTTGCCATTCGGGCCGTTTGGCATGGCAGAATGGGCCGTTTCGTGAAGCCGGACGGGCCATGCGGCATAATGATTCGGCCTGTTTGGCGGGGCTGGCATTGGTGGTTTTGCATGGCGGTTTGGCCGTGTTGTCGCATTGCGATGCCGTGTCGTGGCCACCGTCCAGCCCGGTTGCGCCGCCAACGGGCTCTGTGTCAGGGTGTTGGGCGTTGCTGCGCGAGAGTGGCTTATTTACGCCCGTGGGCGCCCTCATGGCCGCACAGGCCGCTCTCATGATGCTTGTTGTAAAATAAAATCATCCCGGCGGCAAAGGCTGCGCCACCGTTGGCGCCGTTGGTGGGGCCATGCTCCGTGGGGCAAAAGTGTCGATTGGCTGCCCACATCCTTTGCCGTTAGGCTGATTTTTATTAATTTTGCAGAGACAGAACAAATAAAAACGCATGATACCATTACTGAGGCGCTTTGCCTCCATTTTGCTTCTTGCCCTTGTGCCGGCCTGTCTGCATGCCCAAGACAGCGTCCACGGCGACGACGGCGGGGAGGATTCGCTCGGCGTGGCCTTGGCCGATACCACCGCCGCCGACAGCATTGAAGCCTTGGGCGAGCCGGCGTGGCCGGGCAATGTGGCCGGGCGGATAGACCGTTTGCTCGGCAATGAGCTCTTCAATCGCTCGCAGGTGGGCCTGATGGTCTACGACCTTACGGCCGACAGCGCCATCTACTGCCACAACGAGCGCCAGTTGCTGCGCCCGGCGTCGACGATGAAGGTGGTCACGGCGATTGCCGCCATCGACCGCCTGGGCGGTTCTTTCCAGTTTAAGACCACGCTCAGCTACACCGGCGCAATAGAAGACGGAGTGCTCAACGGCGACGTCTATCTCGTGGGTGGCTTCGACCCGCGGTTCAATTCAGACGACATGGGCTCGTTTGTCGACGGCATCAGGCGCATGGGCATCGACACCATACGCGGCAGGATTGTTGCCGACAAGAGCATGAAAGACGCCGACATGCTGGGCGAGGGGTGGTGCTGGGATGACGACAACCCGGTGCTGTCGCCGCTGCTCATATCGCGGCGCGACGTGTTTGTGAAGCGATTCGTTGACAGGCTGCGCGACGAGGGTGTGGTGGTCGAGGCCGACACCGTGGCCGGGCGCCAGCCGGGAGGGGCCTACGAGGTGGGAACGCGCACCCATACCATCGACCAGGTGCTGATGCCGATGATGAAAGAGAGCGACAACCTGTGCGCCGAGGCTCTGTTCTACCAGCTTGGGGCGTCGACCGGGGCGCACCCCGCAACGGCGCGTGACGCCCGAACGGTGGTGAGGAGGCTTGTCGAGAAGGTGGGCCTGAGGCCCTCGGACTACCGCATTGCCGACGGAAGCGGACTTTCGCTGTATAATTATGTCACCGCCGAGCTCGAGGTCATGCTGCTGCGCTACGCCTATCAGAACACCAATATATATATGCACCTGTTGCCGTCGCTGCCCGTTGCCGGCGAAGACGGAACGCTCAGGAGGCGCATGAGGGGCACGTTTACATCGGGCAACGTCAAGGCGAAGACCGGCTCGGTGACTGCCATCAGCTCGCTTGCCGGCTACTGCACGGCGGCCAACGGCCATGTGCTGTGCTTTGCCATCATCAACCAGGGCATAAGGCGGGGCTCAGAGGGGCGTGCGTTTCAAGACAGGGTGTGCGAAGCCCTCTGCCGGCCGTAGCTGCCGTGGCTGAGTGGCCCCGCTGCCTACTGGCACACCTTTGGGCGCAATCAACAACAAACAACTTAGGGAGATGAAAGACTTTGTCAACACCATAGAGCTGTGGCTCGGGCACATAGGGGTGGGCCCGGGCATGGCCGACGTGATAACCACGGTTGTGATGATACTGCTCACGGCGCTCATGGCGTGGGCGGCATACCTCGTATGCCACAAGGTGGTGGTGCCGCTCGTGGTGAAGTTCGCCTCGCGCACGGTCATAGAGTGGGACGACCTGCTCTTCAACCCCCATTCGTTGCGCGCCGCATGCCGCATAGTGCCGGCGGTGGTGGTCTGGATGCTGCTGCCCGCCGTGTTCTGGCGCACGCCGTTGGTGCAAGACATCATGGCGCGGGCAACGGCCATATACATCACTGTCATGTCGATGTTGCTGGGCATCTCGCTCGTCGACGCATTCAAGCGGTATGAATACAAGCGCCACGCCGCGCTGCAGCAGTACTACCATACGTTCTGCGGAGTGCTTAAGATTCTCATCATCTTCCTTGCTGTGATAGTCATGGTGGCCATCGCCATCAACCGAAACCCGCTCACGCTCATTGCCGGCCTGGGCGCCACGTCGGCCGTGCTGATGCTTGTTTTCAAGGACACCATATCGGGCCTGGTGGCAGGGATACGCCTTACGAGCAACGACATGCTTCATCGCGGCGACTGGATTACCGTGCCCAAGGCCGACATCAACGGCATTGTGGAGGACATTACGCTTACAACGGTCAAGGTGCGCAACTTTGACAACACCATACTTACCATCACTCCGCAGACGCTTGTCGACGATTCGTTCCAGAATTGGATAGGCATGAGGCAGGGCGACGGGCGCAGGGTGAAGCGCCTTGTTTACTTCGACTTCAGGTGCATACGCCCTGTAGACGACGGCATGCGCCGGCTGCTGGTCGACAAATACGGCTTCGATGAGCGTGAGATGCAGCCGGGAGTGGTCAACATGACGCTCTTCCGCCGTTACGTTGAGCGCTATCTCGCATCGCGCGACGACGTGAATACCGCGATGCTCTTCATGGTGAGGCAGCTCGAGGCCACCAACACTGGGCTGCCGCTCGAGTTTTACTTCTTCCTCAAGCAGAAAGAATGGAAGCCTTACGAGCACCATCTGGCCGCGATAATGGAATATGTTTATTCCATAATACCCGATTTCGGGCTGCGTGTCTACCAGCGTTATTCAGACGGGGCGCGGCCCTGACGCTGCGGCAGTCGCCGTCAGGGCGCTGTCGGGGCGGGGTGGCCGACGGCCGCGAATGATGTTATGACAGTCGTGGCTGAAGCTATGCCGGTGTGGCGTGAGGTAGCTGGCGCGGCCTTATGCGGCCATGCTTATTATACCCTTACGGGTGTAATAGAAAGCAAAACCAAATAAATTATACCCAAAAAGGTATAATATTAATGATTTATATGTATCTTTGTACCCAAACGGGTATAATAGAATGGTTAATGTTATAGCAGATTTTGTTAAAGAAATGCGCCGCCAGTTCGGGCTTACCCAGGTAGACCTGGCCGACAAGTCGGGCGTGGGCCTGCGCTTTGTGCGCGAGCTTGAGCAAGGCAAACAAACGCTGAGGCTCGACAAGGTGAACCAGGTGCTGGGGCTGTTCGGGCGGCAGGTGGGCCCCGTCGACATTGTCCAACATCAACAGTGATAGCCCATGAAGAGAGCGAAGGTGTATGTGCATGACCGCCTTGCGGGGTGGCTGGCCGAAGACGAGAGCGGTTTCACGTTTGAATATGACCGCGACTATCTTGTGGCAGACGGCGCCGAGGCAGTGAGCCTGACGTTGCCGCTTCGCGGCGAGCCCTACAAGGCCACGGTGCTGTTCCCGTTTTTCGACGGGCTGATACCCGAGGGGTGGCTGCTCGGCATTGCCGAGAGAAGCTGGAAGATAAACCGCCTCGACCGCATGTCGCTGCTCTTGGCATGTTGCAAAGACTGCATTGGGGCGGTGAGTGTGGTGCCAGAAATGACGGAGGACTGCTGATGGGCAAGTGTCTGTATTGTTACAAGGAACTGAAAGAGGGCCAGGTTGACTTTCATCCGGCCTGCGCCCGCAAGTTTTTTGGCGTTGCCACGGCACCGAAGTTGCCATACGTGCGTTCGCAGCTGGGCGACCTGGCCAAGCGGGTTGTGCGCAGCCAGACCACGCTCACCGGCGTACAGGCCAAGCTCTCGCTCGACCTCAGCCGTGGCGGGCGCGACGAGCCCGACCGGTTTACCATCGTCGGGTTGTGGGGCCGGTTTATCCTGAAGCCGCAGACAAGTGCCTACAGGGCCTTGCCCGAGCTGGAGGACGTGACCATGCACCTGGCCGAGGCTGCCAAGATAAGCGTGGTGCCACATTCGCTGATACGCTTTGCCGACGGCGAACTGTGCTACATAACGCGGCGGATAGACCGTACGAAGGATGGAGAAAAGGTGGCCATGGAAGACATGTGCCAGTTGTCGGAGCGCCTCACGGAGTATAAGTACAAGGGATCTTACGAGCAAATAGCCAAGATAATACGCCGGTTCTCGGCTACTCCGCAGCTCGATGTGGTCAACTTCTGGGAGGTTGTGGTGTTCTCTTGGATAACAGGCAATGCCGACATGCACCTAAAAAACTTCTCGCTTTACAACAACGCAGGCCTCGGATATACGCTGACGCCAGCCTACGACATGCTGTCGACGGCGTTGGCCATGCCAGAAGACAACGAGGAACTGGCCCTGACGCTCAACGGAAAGAAGAACAGGTTGCGCAAGGCCGACTTCCATAAGGCCATAACGGCATCGGGGGTTGACGAGAAGGTGATAGAGAACTTGTCGCGGAAGTTCGGCCGCGTGCTGCCCAAGTGGTTTGAGCTGATAGACCGCTCGTTCCTGCCCGACGACCTGCGGCGCAGTTACAAGAACCTGATATTGCGCCGCATGGTGTTGTTGCGGTAGGGTTGCTGGGTGCCGGCCGGCCGCTGTGGCCCGGTGAATGACAGGTTTGGCTGCCCGGCCCGGCCGTGTTCCGCCCACCGTAGTAAATGAACTACCCTCAAAGGTTGCCTTGGGCATGCCTTTGAGGGTAGTTTTTCGTGCTTGTTGTCATTCCTTGCAGCACCGGCATTGCTCTGCGGTGGGCATGCCGGTCTTGAAGTACACGAGGTCTTCCTCGATGAAGTTTTTCACGTATGCCGTCTTTCCGATAACCTCTTCTTCGGCATGGCGCACATATACGTGGGCACTCTTGAGGAACAGCTCGGGAGCCCTGCTGGCATCGTCGATGATGAGCAGCGCCATGAGAATGTCGCCGGTCATGTCGTAAAGGCGGCGGGCAAGGAAGTCGTGCACCTCTTGGCTGCCTGCCTCCTTGACGTAGTTGACGGCTTGCTCGTACATCTCAATGAGCTTGCCTACGCGAATCTGCAGCGGCCTCATGTCCTCGGAGACCTCGCTTTCTATCATTTCCTTCATTATGCCAAGGTAAGTGCCGTTGGTGATGTAGCGTATTGCGGCTACAACCTGCAGCTGCGTGGTGCCTTCGTATATTGAGAATATGCGGGCGTCGCGGTACAGGCGCTGGCTCTTGTACTCCATTATGAAGCCCGAGCCGCCGTGTATCTGTATGGCGTCGTAGGCGTTCTGGTTGGCATATTCGGAGTTCATGCCCTTGGCTATCGGGGTGAAGGCGTCGGCAAGGCGCGCATATTTCTTTTGCTCCTGGCGCTCTTCGGGCGTCAGCTTGCGCTCGCGGGCTATGTCGTCGAGAGCCTTGTACAGGTCGACATAGCGTGCCGTCTGGTACAGTATCGAGCGTCCGGCGTCGAGCTTGGCCTTCATGCGCGACAGCATGTCGTAGACGGCGGGGAAGTCGATGATGGCCGTGTCAAACTGGCGGCGCTCCTTTGCGTAGGCCAGGCCCTCGCTGTAGGCGGCCTGCGACACGCCCACCGACTGTGCGGCTATGCCGAGCCGGGCCCCGTTCATAAGCGCCATGACATACTTTATGAGCCCCATGCGCGTGCTTCCGCACAGTTCGGCCTTGGCGTTCTTGTACGTAAGCTCGCACGTGGGCGACCCGTGGATGCCCAGTTTGTGCTCTATGTGGCGCACGTTGACGCCGCCCTGGCGCTTGTCATAGATGAACATCGACAGTCCGCGGCCGTCTCTTGTGCCTTCTTCCGAGCGTGCCAGCACGAGGTGGATGTCGGAGTCGCCGTTGGTGATGAACCTCTTGACGCCGTTAAGCAGCCAGCAGCCGTCCTTCTCTGAGTAGGTTGCCTTGAGCATAACGCGCTGGAGGTCGCTTCCCGCGTCTGGTTCGGTAAGGTCCATCGACATGGTCTCGCCTGCGCAAACGCGCGGAATGTACTTCTGCCGCTGCTCTTCGCTGCCGAATTCGTACAGAGTCTCGATGCAGTCTTGCAGGCTCCAGATGTTCTGGAAGCCCGCATCGGCCGACGCCACCATCTCCGATGCCATCGAGTAGGGTGTTACGGGCAGGTTGAGGCCGCCATAGCGGCGCGGCATGCTTACGCCCCAAAGCCCTGCCTTGCGCGTGGCGTCGAGGTTCTCGTATGTCTTCGAGGCGTAAATCATGCGCCCGTTCTCGAGGTGCGGGCCCTCTTCGTCAACGCTTTCAGAGTTGGGCTCAATGATGTTTGCGGCCACGTCGCCCGTTATCTCGAGCATTTTCTCGTAGTTCTCCATTGCGTCGTCGAAGTCGACGGGAGCGTCTTCATACTTGTCTTTGTCTGCAAAGTCGCGCTCCTTGAGCTCGACTATGCGTTTCATCAGCGGGTGATGAAGGTGGAACTTCAGTTCCGGCTGGTCTGTATAGTAATTGGCCATTGGTGTTGCTTTATGTTTGTTAGTGCTTTGAGCGGGGCATGCCGGCCTGTTGCGTCGGCCGCCTTGTGCCCTGCCGAGCTTGTTACTTGCTGTTTTGTTTGTAGTATTTGATGAGCTTTGGCACCACTTCTTCGACAGTGCCGGTTATCACATAGTCGGCAATCCTGTTGATGGGAGCGTCCGGGTCGCTGTTTATGGATATGATGATTCCCGAGTCCTGCATGCCGGCTATGTGCTGTATCTGTCCCGAGATGCCGCATGCGATGTACACCTTGGGGTGTACCGTTACGCCTGTCTGTCCTATCTGCCTGTCGTGGTCGGCCCATCCTGCGTCGACGGCGGCACGGCTTGCGCCCACCTCTCCGTGCAGTTCCTTTGCCAGTTTGAACAGCGTGTCGAAGCCTTCCTTGCTTCCCACGCCATAGCCACCGGCCACAACGATGGGCGAACCCTTAAGGTTGTGCTTGGCAGCTTCCACATGTCGGTCGAGCACTTTGACCACGAAAGCCTCCTTCGACACATATTTCGTAACGTCGGGGTAAGCCACCTCGCCCCTGGCCTGGCCGTCGTAGAGCGCTTTCTGCATCACTCCGCTGCGCACGGTAGCCATTTGCGGGCGGTGGTCAGGGTTGACGATGGTGGCCACGATGTTGCCTCCGAATGCCGGGCGGATTTGGTACAGCAGCCCGTCGTAGTGCTTGCCGCTCTTCTTGTCGTCGTATGTTCCTATCTCAAGCTGCGTGCAGTCGGCTGTCAGTCCGCTGGTAAGCGACGACGACACGCGCGGCCCGAGGTCGCGCCCGATGACAGTTGCGCCCATGAGGCATATCTGCGGCTTTTCCTCTTTGAACAGGTTTACGAGGATGTCCGTGTGGGGTGCCGATGTATAAGGGAACAAACCATCGCCGTCAAAGACAAAGAGCTTGTCCACGCCATAGGGGAGTATCTGGCTCTCAACCTTGTCCTTGATGCCTGTTCCGCATACTACCGCATGCAGTTCCACGCCCAGTTCGTTGGCCAGTTTGCGGCCCTTGGTGAGCAGTTCCTGCGAAACCTCCTTCACCTCGGTGCCTTCTATCTCTACATATACGAATACGTTGTCCATAAATTTGGTGTTAAGTATTGAATGCCCTGCACTGTCCGGCCCTGTTGCCGGGTTGCCTTTCCATTTTGCCGGCGTCAAGCCGGCAAGCCCCTGGCTTGGCTTTCATGGCCTTGTTGCGGGCGGTTCAAAATCAATGAAACATTGTTTATCCTATTATTTTCTCGCTAAGCAGTTCCTTGACCATGCCTTCTATGTCGGCGTCGGCAGCAGAGAGCCTCTTGCATTCCTTTGCCTGGAACACGATGTTCTGCACCGCCTTCACCTTCGTCGGCGAGCCGCTGAGCCCGCACTGCTGCGGGTCGCCGTCGACGTCGGCCACCGACCATTGGTTGAGAGTGAGGTAAGGCCTCTCTTCATACAGCTCGGCGTAAGGCATGCCGGGCGTGCGTTCCATCGGCGCCGTGGCGTGTTTGTATTTCATCACCAGCTTTGCGTTGCAGGGGCGGCATGGCGCTGCGCTGCCGTTGACGGTGATGACAATGGGCATTGGCGCCTCCACGGTCTCTACGCCACCGTCGATGTGCCGCCTTATGGTGAGCTTGCCGTCTTCGCATTTCAGTATTTCCTCGGCGTAAGTCACCTGGCTCAGCCCCAGTTTCTCGGCCACTTGCGGGCCCACCTGTGCCGTGTCGCCGTCGATGGCCTGCCGTCCTCCGATGACAATGTCGACCCCTCCTATTTTCTTTATCGCAGTGGCCAGTGCATAAGAAGTGGCCAGTGTGTCAGCCCCGGCAAAGAGACGGTCGGTAAGCAACCATCCGGTGTCGGCACCGCGGTACAGTCCTTGCCTTATTATTTCGGCTGCCCTTGGCGGCCCCATGGTCAGTATGCCCACCGTAGAGCCTGGGTTTTGCTCTTTCAGGCGCAGGGCCTGCTCCAATGCGTTGAGGTCTTCGGGGTTGAATATTGCCGGCAGTGCAGCGCGGTTTACCGTGCCTTCTGCTGTCATGGCGTCCTTCCCCACGTTTCTGGTGTCAGGGACTTGCTTGGCAAGTACAACGATTTTCAAGTTCATATTTATTAGATAGTTATTGTGAATCTTGTGTGATTAGTATAGGCTGTCGGCATGAACAAGACAGTCAACGGCAAAGGTAATTCTTTTTTGGCGTTGAGCCAAAGAAATGGATATTAAAAAGTTTGAACGTTGTTTCAAAAGCATTGTGGCGCCATGGTTTGCTGTTGGCGTGGCGGCAGTGTCAGTCTTTGAAATCGATGTAGCTTTGCACCCACTCTGCCCTGTGCATTTCGGATTCGGGCAAAGGGTTTGACACAGACAGGCCAATGAGCCTGATGGGGTGGTTGGCCGAGTATTCCACCTCGTCGAGCAGCCTTTTTGCAGCCGGCAAGATGTCGTCTTTAGTCTGCAGGAGCTTGTTGGTGGTTATGCTGCGGGTAATCTGCGAGAAGTCGGAGTACTTTATTTTCAGGGTCAGCGTGCGCCCTTCAAACTTGTCGTTCTCTATCCTTCTTGCCAGTTCGAGCACCGTATGGTACAACTCTATAATCACTGTCGACCGGGTGCTGATGTCGCTTTCGAGCGTATGCTCGCATCCTACGGACTTGCGTACGTATTCCGTTTCCACCTGCCGAGTGTCTATTCCGCGGGCGAAGTCATAATACGTGCGCCCCATTTTGCCGAACACTTCGGTGAGGTGTCGCAGGGAGCATTTCCTCAGGTCGGCCCCGGTGAAAATGCCAATGTAGTGCATGCGTTCGGCGGTGCGCGGTCCCACGCCCCAGAATTGCTCAACCTTGAGCGATGAAATGAATTCGAGCGCGCCTTCCTTCGGTATTACCGTCATGCCGTCGGGCTTGTTGAGGTCGGATGCTATCTTCGCGAGGAACTTGTTGTAAGACACTCCCGCCGACGCCGTGAGGTGCAGTTCGTCGCGTATGCGCGTCCTTATTTCCTGCGCGATGCCGGCAGCCGAGTCGATGCCGCGTTTGTTTTCGGTGACGTCGAGAAAGGCCTCGTCTATCGACAACGGCTCAATCTTGTCGGTATATTCGCGGAAAATGCCCCTGACCTGGCCGGAGACGGCCCTGTACACCTCGTATCTGCCCGGCACGATGACCAGTTGCGGGCACAGGCGCTTGGCCCGTGCCATGGGCATAGCCGAGCGAACGCCATACCGGCGGGCCTCGTAGCTGGCTGTAGACACCACGCTGCGGGGCCCGTCGTGGCCCACGGCGATGGGTTGTCCGCGCAGCTCGGGATTGTCGCGTTGCTCAACAGATGCAAAGAAGGCATCCATGTCGATATGTATGATTTTTCGTTCTGTAGTCATTGTTCGGTGCAGACGGTGAACACGTAGCCACGTGCGGTGTTTACGGTTGTGGCAAACCTGGCGGAAGTGTTGACGAGCACGCTTTTCAAATCGCGCCTGATGCCTTCGCCGGTGAGCTTGAGCAGGCTCTCTTTCATTGTCCACAGCCGTGCGAAAACGATGTCGGGCGACGGCGAGGATTCCACCTGCTCGACCTCGGCCTCGCTCAAGACGCGTCGCGCCAGTTGCGGGTTGTATGGCCTGATGCTTTCGATGTCGGCCCCTACGGGTACGCCGGCGATGGCGCACAGGGCAGCCTTGGGGCAGTGGCTTAGGTTGAAGTGTATGTCGGGGTGGCCTTTCAGGTATGGCTTGCCCCCCGGGAGGAGGGCGAGCTCGGGTGGGGCTTCGAGGCCATAGCCAGCCTTGAGGCCTTGCCACAAAAGCATGTAGGCTGCTGCGTTGAGCTTGCGGTCTATCTCATGGCGGTAGCGCAAGGCCTGCTCGCGCCGCCATTGCGGAAGCTGCTGCAGGGCAGCTGCCAGGTCGAGAGAGGTGATGTCGTCGTTGAGGTATATCATGATGGGAGGGCTGGGGTGATGGGAGGTCTGGGAGGCTGGGGGCTCTGGGAGGGCTGGGGTGATGGAAGGTCTGGGAGGTCTGGGAACTTTGGGAGCTCTGGGAGAGCTGGGGTGATGGGAGCTCTGGGAGGCTGGGAGAGCCCCGCACTTTGTCACCCAAGGCGCAGGGGCGTCATGGCTCCTGCGCTTCCTTTGCTTCCTGGCTTTCCTGTGGTGAGGCCGGCAGGGCCTCGCGCGGTTGCGGAATCTTGCGGTTGGGGTTTTCCTTTGCCCCCAGTTCCACCAGCTCGCGCCCCTTTTTCACCACGCTTTGGTTGCCGCTGATGAGCTTGTTGTCGGCAAAATCGTAGGCTTTGCGGGCCCTTTCAATCACGTCGCCGAGGTCGCTGAACCGCTTGGCGAAGTCGCCCAGGCGGTCGAGCAGCTGCTCTGCCAGTCCGAACACCTTCTTTTGGTTCTCTGCCTGCTGGTTTTGCACCCAAGCCACATGTATTATGTGCAGTATGCCGAGCAGGTTTTGCTCGCCCGTGATGAACACTTTCTTCTCGAAGGCGTCGCGCCACAGCGTGGGGTCGTTGGCCAGGGCCAGTTGCAACGACGACTCGAACGGCACGAACATTATCACGAAGTCCACAGCCTCTCGCGGCGCCTTGATGTATCGGCTGTAGTCTTTTCGTGCGAGTTCGGTGGCGTGCTGCCTCACGCTCTTGATGTGTTCCTGGAGGAATCTCTCCTTTTCCTCCGGGCTTTCGGCGTTGACATAGCGCTCGTAGGCCACCAGCGAGACCTTGGAGTCGATGATTGCGTCCTGCCCCTGCGGGTAGTGCAGAATCACGTCGGGCTGCATCTCGCGGCCGGTGTCGTCGTTTTTCAGCGTGCGCCCGTTTTCGTCGCGCAACCTCGCCTGCACCTCGTAGTGTATGCCCTCGGTAAGCCCCTGCGAGGCGAGCAGGTCGCCCAGTATTATCTCGCCCATGTTGCCGGCGGCCTTGTTGTCGCGCCTGAGCACGTTGGCCAGGCTCTCGGCCTTTTCGCCTATGGCCTTGTTGCTCTCCATCATCAGTCGCATCTGCTCGCGGAACGATGCCGAGTTGCGCTCCGAGTCCTTCATGCTTTCGCCTATGGCGCGCCTCATCTCGCCTATGGCGTCTTTCAGCGGCTGTGTGATGTGGCCTATGCTTTCGGCGTTTTGCGCCTTCAGCTTGTCGGCATTCATCTCGAGCATTTGCCTGGCCACGTTGGTCATCTGTTCCCTTGCCGTGCTCAGTTGCTCGGCAAACCGGCGCTCTTGCATGTCGGCCGTCTCGGCGGCCTGCTTCCTGAGCAGTTCTATCTCGCGCGACTGCGCCTCGGCTTTCGCCCCGAGCGTGCGGCATTCGGCCTCGGCCTCGGCCAGCCTGGCGGTACACCTGCCATGCTGTTCGTTGGTCATCCTCAGTTCGGTGGCCAGCTTTTCGGCCTCGACGTTGAGCCGCCCGTTGTCTTTCCTTGCCGCAGCCAGGCTCCGGGCCATGGCCCATGCGGCCACTCCGGCGCCAATGACCGCGCCAACCAGAATATAGATTACTATCATTGTGAAATGTTGTTATGTCGTCTTGTGGCAGCCATGCCGCAGGCCTCTTGTGGCCGCGGCGGTGCCGGTGATGGCAGCAAGCCATCTGCAAAGGTACAAATTTTGGCCGACACTGCAAGCGCTGTACGGCTGATAAACGCCTCCAGCCGTCTGTCCGGGGCCGAAGCTCCGGTGGCATGCCGCCGTGTCGGCCCTGCCCGCGGGCGAGGCCCGATGCCATGTCAAATGTTTACAAAGGCCGTGCCCGGCCGGCGTTGTTGCGGTTGTTGGTTGCGAAACAGGCCGTATGGCATTGCGAAACAGGCCGTTCGGGCTGCTGGTTCGGGCCGTTTCGGACTGCAATCGGGGCCATCTTGCAACCCACAGTGGGCCAGGCTGTTGCGTCGCAGGGCCGGGGCGTGAATATATCTTTACATAAAATGCTGTGCCGCCGTGCGCCGCTCATTGTGCATCGGCGTTCTGGGTGGCGGGCCAGTTTACGAGCATCAGTTTCTCGGTGGCCCGTGTAAAGGCTGTGTATAGCCAATGGAGGTAGGCCGGAGTGAGCATGTCGTCGGTCATGTATCCCTGGTCTACGTATACGTGGGCCCACTGCCCGCCTTGCGCCTTGTGGCAAGTCACGGCATAGGCGTGCTTCACCTGCAGCGCGTTGAAATACGGGTCTTGCTTGAGTTTCCTTATCCTGTCGGCCTTGAGCGGCACGTCGGCGTAGTCGTCCATCACGGCGTTGAACAGCTGTTCGTTTTGTTCCCTTGTCAGCGCGGGCGCCTCAGAGGCCAGTGTGTCGAGCAGCGTGGTTGCCGTAAGCTCGTAGTCGTCGTAGTCGGGCAGCGAAAAGGTGACGTCGGCAAAGCGGAACCCGTAGAGCTCACGGCAGCGGCGCACCCTCCTTACCACCGCCCTGTCGCCGTTGGCAAGGAAAGCCGGCACCGCCTCGGCGTCGTCTCCGCCATCGTCGCTGTCCTTTCCGCCCGCCGCCTCGGTGCCTGCTGCGGCGGCTTCGGCCCTGCGCTCATTCTCGGTCCAGTGGTAGTTGTTCTTCACCACCATCACCATGTCGCCCGTGGTGAGCTCCTCTTCGCGCCCGAGCACCATGGCCCTGATGCCCCGGTTGTATACCACCGCCCGCTTGTTGCTCCGCGTTATCACGATGGTCTCGTCGGTGCCCGCCCGGCTGTAGCTCGACGCCAGCGCCTCGATCAGCTCGTCGCCGTTGACTATGCAAATGTCGGCAAACCCCTTGAAAGCAATCATGGGCAGCCCCGTCAGCTCGTCGTGCGTAATCATCCGCCGGATGACAGTGGCGTTGAACAGTATCCCCGAGCCGTTGCCTTGGCGCATCACTTCGTCGAGCTCGGCCTCGAACACCGTCAGTCCGTAGCCCTCCATCACCCCGGCCGACAGTGCCGGGCTTTCGGCCTCGCCCACCGGCGGCAGCTGTGCGCGGTCGCCGATGAGCATCAGTCGGCAGTTGCGCCCGCTGTAGACGTATTCCACGAGGTCGTCGAGCAGGCAACCGCTGCCGAAAGCCGCCTCGCCGGCGCTGCTGTTTGCAATCATCGACGCCTCGTCGACCACGAACAGGGTGTCGGAGTGCAGGTTGTTGTTCAGGCTGAACCCGCCCATGTCGGCCCTGAGGGCCTTCTGCCGGTATATCCTGCGGTGTATGGTGTAGGCCCTGTGGCCGGCGTTCAGTGCAAACACCTTGGCCGCCCGGCCCGTAGGTGCCAGCAGCACCATGCGCCACCGCAGCGCCGCCAGCGACCTGACAATGGCCGAGGCCAGCGTGGTCTTGCCCGTTCCGGCCGAACCGCGCATAAGCATGGCCGCCATGTCTGAGCGTGCGGTCATGAACGAAGCGAACGTGGCTATGACCTTCCGCTGGTCGGCAGTGGGGGCAAAGCCCAGTTCGCGGGTAACCATGTCGGTTAGTGCGTCTGTCATCATGTCGTGTTGCGTTAGTCAGAAACAAAGATACGGAAAATGCGCGAAATAAAGATTAAAACATCAAAAAAATAAACAACTCATGCCGTCGGGGCTTGCCAGGTTCACAAGAAACGCCTATCTTTGTGAAAATATAACAATATTAAATACATAAGGTTATGTCGGTGAGGCATGTATTGGCGTCTATCGGCTTGATGGTGAGCCTTGGGGCAGCAGCGCAAAGAGAATGCGTCGTTGTCGACATGGAGACGGGTGTCCCCCTCAGCGGGGTGGTCGTCACTGTCGACACGGCTCTCATAAGCCAGTACCGCAGCAACTACCGCGGTGAATTCACCGTACCGGCCGAGGCCGACAGCATAGTGCTCGGGCGGCAGGGTTACCTGTCGCGTCATCTGCTTTGCAGCGAACTGACCGACACGGTGGCCCTGATGCGCACGTTCAATGCCATCAGGGAGGTGGTCATCTATGGCAGCATGCCACAGGTGAGCGCCGGCATAAGCAACATGCTGGGCAAGCTCAAGGAAGAAAACAAGTACATGCCGAGGCAAACCCCGGTGGTTTCGTTCGACTTCTTCTCCATCTTCACCGCAAAGAAACGCAAGCGAACGGAAAAGCGAATAAAGGCTTTAGAGAATTACTGATATGGCATCTGGAAACAAGAAAACCAACATATTGCTGTCTGTTGTGGCATTGTTGTTGCTGTTGGTATGTGTGAGGAGCATAGTCGTTCCTGTAGGCTTCGACAAAGAAAGGCGCCAGCGCGAGTCGCTGGTAAGGCAGCGCCTCGTGGCCATACGCGACGCCCAGGTAAGGTATATGCGCGAGCACGGCCGCTTCTGCGGTTCGCTCGACACGCTCGTGGCGGCCGGTTACATGGCCGACACGGTGGCAGTGATACCCTTCGGCGGCGGCAAGCGCTTCAGCATAGAGGCCGGCACGGCGGTCACCAAGGCCGGCAACAGGCAGCCAACCGTTGAGTGCGGCGCGCTCTACGAAGACTTCCTGGCGGGCCTCGACGCCGCCAGCGTGGCCGACGTGGTGGCCAAGGCCAAGGCTAAAGGGCAATACCCGGGCATCAGGTTCGGCGACAGAAACAAGCCCGGGAGCACCGCCGGAAGTTGGGAATAGGCCAAGTCACGATTATACATAAATCATTAACCAATATAAAAATGAACGTAAAGAAACATTTAGGATGGATTATCGCAGGGGCGGTCGTAGTGATTCTCCTGCTTTGGTGTGTGACAGGATATAACGGCCTCGTGTCTATGGACGAGCAGGTGGCCGGTAAGTGGGCCAACGTTGAGACCCAATATCAGCGCCGGGCCGACCTCATCCCAAACCTCGTGAACACGGTCAAGGGTTACGCCACGCACGAGCAAGAGACGCTCGAGGGCGTGATCGAGGCGCGGAGCAAGGCCACCCAGATAAAGGTAGACGCCTCGGAGCTCACCCCCGAGAGGCTGGCGCAGTTCCAGAGGGCGCAGGGCGAGCTGACGGCGGCGCTGGGCAAGCTGCTCGCCATACGTGAGCAGTACCCCGACCTGAAGGCAAACCAGAACTTCCTTGAGCTGCAGTCGCAGCTCGAAGGCACCGAGAACCGCATCACGGTGGCACGCAAAGACTTCAACGATGCGGCCAAGGCATACAACGTGGCCATACGCCGCTTCCCCAAAAACATACTTGCCGGCCTGTTCGGATTCGACAAGAAGTCGTACTTCGAGGCCGAGAGCGGGGCAGAGAAGGCACCCGAGGTGAAATTCTGACCATAGGCGATGAGACGACTCACGCTGTTTTTCATATTGGCATTCGCCATCGTCGCGGCTGCCTGGGCACAAGAACCAGGCAGGGCTTACACCGTCGAGACAGTGCCCAACGTGCACGTGCATGACGCAAGGCGCTACGTTGCCGACCCGGCGGGGCTCATGTCGGCCACTGCACGCGACACCATCGACGCCATGTTCGGCCGCCTCGAGGCGTCGACAGGCATCGAGGTGGCCGTGGTGGTGCTGCCGTCAATAGGCGGTCAGGCACCCTTCGACTTTGCGCAAAACCTTTTCAGGCACTGGGGCATAGGCAAGGGCGACAGCAACAACGGCCTGCTAATACTCTATGTAGCCGACCAGCGCAGCATAAGGATGCACACAGGCTACGGCATAGAAGGCTTCCTTACCGACGCCAAGTGCAAGCGCATACAGTCGCAACTGATGGTGCCGGCGTTCAGGCGCGGCAACATCAACGGCGGAATGGTGGCTGGTGCAAAGGCCGTTTGTGCCGTGCTCGACGGCACCATGCAGCCAGATGGTCGGCAGGACAATGGCTCCGACATCGCGGCACTGGTAATGTTGCTTGGCATAGTGGTATTCGTGCTATACATGTCGGGGGTGTTCGGACAGCGCAAGAAGCGTTGCCCGTACTGTGGCAAGCGCGCGCTCAACATCATGTCGCGCGACCGTTACAGGGCCATTAATGGCCACCTGATGCGCAAGGATGTCTACGTCTGCGGGAAATGCGGGCGCATCAAGGTCGACGAAACCGACGAGGGCGATGGCGACGACCGCGGCGGCGGACTGCACTCTTTCCTCACCGGCATGCTGCTCGGCTCGTTGTTGAACGGCGGACGGGGCGGCAGCGGCGGCGTGGGCGGAGGCTTCAGCGGCGGCAGCTTTGGCGGAGGCGACTCCGGCGGCGGCGGTTCGGAGTCGAATTGGTGACCATGCAACAGAGAGGCGGGCCGTGTCCTGCCTCTCTTTGCGTTGTAGACGGCAATATGCCAAAAACACAATCGTTAGTTTCTTCCTCTCGTTTTTTTGTGCTACCTTTGCACAAAAGAAGACCCAACAGACAATGGATACATCCCAAAACACCAACTTACAAAGTGGCGGAAGGCGGCTCACAATACGCGTCAGCCGCAATTCGCTTTCGTTTTCGGCATTGAAGACGGGGCCGGAGGGAAGCGGAGTGACATTCGAACCCTACACCGTGAGGAGCGGAATATCCATGGCGGCCAACCTGCGCGAGGCATTCAAGACCGCCGAGCTGCCATCGATGGATTTCAAGAGGGCCATGCTCATGGTCGATTCGCCCGTGCTCATGGTGCCTGTCGACATGTTCTGCGAACCAGACGCCGACACTCTCTACCGCCACTCGTTCCCGAAGCAGAATGCCGACAGGGTGATGTTCAACGTCTTGCCCGAGCTCAACGCCGTGGCACTCTTCTCGGTCAACAAGGACCTTAAGCTCGTTGTCGACGACCATTTTGCCGACGTGAGGGTGAATTGTGCCATGACTCCCGTGTGGAAATACCTGCACCAGCGCAGCTTCATAGGCACGCGCAGCAAGCTGTACGGCTATTTCCACGACAAGAAACTGGAGGTGTTCAGCTTCGCCCAGAACCGTTTCAAGTACTGCAACGCCTTTGATGCGGGCCACGCACACGACGCGCTGTACTTCCTTCTCTACGTCTGGAAGCAGCTGGCGCTGAAGCCCGAGCACGACGAGATGCACATCGTGGGCGACATTCCCGACCGGGAGTGGATATTGGAAGAACTCAGGAAGTTTCTGTTGAGGGCCTATGTGATAAACCCTGTGGGCGACTTCAACCGTTCGCCGGCAACGCTCGTCAAGGGCATGCCCTACGATTTGGTAGCTTACTATGTGAAAGGCAGATGACAATATGAGGATAATAACAGGATTGTACAAGGGGCGCCGCTTTGACATACCACGCTCGTTCAAGGCCAGGCCGACCACCGATTTCGCCAAGGAGAACATATTCAACGTGCTCGCGGGGCACATAGACCTGGAAGGGAAGCAGGCCCTCGACCTCTTCTCGGGCACGGGCAGCATCACGCTCGAGCTACTGTCAAGGGGTTGTGACCGCGTGGTCAGCGTCGAGATAGACCGCGACCACCACGCCTTCATCAAGCAGTGCCTGGCCAAGATAGGGGCAGTCAACTGCCTGCCGCTGCGCGCCGACGCGCTGAGGTTTGTCAAGTCGTGCCGCCAGAAGTTCGACTTCATCTTCGCCGACCCTCCTTATGCGCTCGGTGAACTGGCCGCCATACCGGGCATGGTCTTCGCTTCGGGCATACTGTCTGAGGGCGGTGTGTTCGTGCTTGAGCACGGGGCGAAGAACGATTTCAGCTCCGATGCCCACTTCATCGAGCGCCGTGAGTACGGCAGCGTTAACTTTTCGATATTCAAGGGCTGACGTTTGCCAGCCTTTTTTTGTATGCGCCCCACAGCCCTTGGCGCCCCGCCGTGCCATGGCTGCGGCCCTGGGCCAGCCCATTGCGCCTGCTCTTGGGGCGCAGCCCGGCTCAAAGCACGGGCGAGAGCAGCCTGATCAGGCTCTCCCAAAGGCGCGCCATGAAGTTTGGCTGCTTGCCTTGTGCGGTGTCGTTGAACAGCACCGACCGTTCTTGGTCGGCCAGGAAGACCTGCTTGAAGCGCATGGCCGTCTCTTCGTCGTAGAAAAACGCGTTGCCCTCAAAGTTGTTTTCAAAGCTTCGGAAGTCTACGTTTGTCGACCCGCATGTGGCGAGCGAGTCGTCGCACACGAGCAGTTTGCTGTGCATGAACCCCGCAGTGTACATGTAAATCTTCACTCCCGCCTCGACCATGTTGCGCAGATACGACCGCCCCGCCCACTCTACAAACCTGCTGTCGCTGTGCCTCGGGACGATGATGCGTATGTCGATGCCTCCCACCGAGGCCGTCTTCAGGGCGAAGAGCACGGGCTCCGTGGGCAGGAAGTAGGGCGTCTCGATGTATATGTAGCGCCGTGCGCCGAGGATTATTCGCACATATCCCTGCATGATGTCGGGGTAGGGGGCTATCGGGCTGCTTGTAACTATCTGCGCGATGCAGGCCGATGCCACGCTGCCATCGGGCTGGGGATAGTATTTCCGGCTTGATATGAGCGTGCGGTCAACGAAATACCAGTCGACCAGGAAAGCCCGTTGCAGCCCGTAGAGCGCCCCCCCGGTGATGCGCACCATCGTGTCTCGCCATGCCTGGGTGCCCGTTCCCTTCACATAGCGCAGCGCTATGTTCATGCCGCCGATGAATCCCGTGCGCCCGTCGATGACCACAATCTTGCGGTGGTTGCGGTAGTTCACCTTGCCGGTGAACGTAGGGAACCTTACGGGGAGGAACGGCCTGACGTCCACGCCGCCTTCGCGCATGCGCTCGAAGAACCGGTGGCTCACGTTCCAGCAGCCCACATCGTCGTATATCACCCTTACCTCGACGCCGCGGCGCGAACTGTCTATGAGGGCGTCGGCAACGAGATTGCCAAGCGCGTCGTCTGCAAATATGTACATGTCGATGTGTATGTGGTGGCGCGCCTGGCCTATGGCGTGCAACAGTTCGAGGAAGAACGAGTGCCCGTCGGTGTAGATGTCGGCCTTGGTGTTGTTGAAAGGCATGGCCATGTTCTGGTTTACAAACAGGTCGATTGTCTGCCTGTAGGCCTCGGGCAGGTGCAGGTCGTGCTGCTCGGCGAACTCCAGCATCGACCGTTTGGTAAGCTGGTCCATGCTGCGTTGGCTCATCATGCGCTCCTTGCGTGTGTTTATGCCGAAGAAGACGTAGAGCAATATGCCCACAACAGGCACGAAGAAGATGACCAACGCCCATGCCATGGTCTTGGCCGGCTGGCGGTTGTCCATCAGCACGTGGACGATGGCCACGGCTGCTATTATCTCATTGATGATTACACCTGTGAGGTAGAGTCCGTGCATTGGCTGTATGTTAATAGCCCCTACGGGGCGCGTTGCGGGGTGGCGTCTGTGCGGTTGCTTGCCGCCGGGCGCATGGCTTTGCAATGGCGGCGGCGTTGCCCCGGCACATACCGTAGCGCAAATATCACCAAAATTTTCGACATGGGCAAGCGTTGCGGCCGAAAAGTGACAGGTATGGCGGCAAAATGGCCCCCGTTCACTGTGAGGGTCAGTGCTCGGGGGCCTTGATGTGGGGCTGTGCCGTGGACGTTGCAGCCCGCGGTGCTGCCGTGGCCATTACCAGCCTGGGTTCTGCGTGAGGTTAGGGTTCTTCTGTATTTCAGACTGGGGGATGGGGAACAGGTACATCTTGTCGTCCCATGTGCGGCTCACCGTGTTGCGTTCGTAGCTGATGGTGCTGTCGGAATTGAGCGTGAGCTTCATCTCGTCGACCGACGTGAAGTGCTCGTCGGCCTCCTTCCAGCGGCGCACGTCCCAGAAGCGGTGGCCCTCGAAGGCCAGCTCAACCATGCGTTCGGTCTTGTAAACGTCCCAGAACTCGTCGTTGGTCATGCCCGGCCGCACCTCGCTGAGGCTTTTCAGTCCGGCCCTCAGGCGCGTCTTGTCGAGTGCGTCGGCCGCGCTCATGGTCAGTTCGCCGTCGGTGGCATACGGGCTGCCCAGGTATTTGAACACAGCCTCGGCGTAGTTGAGGTAGAACTCACCGAGCCTGAACGTCACCCATGTGTGGTTGTCGGCCTCGTAAGAGCTGTTCGACGACAGGTCGATGGCCGAGTGGCACAGCTTCTTGACGTAATAGCCCGTCGGCGTGCCCCCTGTGAGCGGCTCGGCGTTTATCCCCCCGTAGTAGGTTTGCAGCGGGGTGGTGTTGGAGCTGGGCCAGTTTTCGTCGCCATTCTTGGCCACCGTTACATAGAAGCGCGGGTCGCGGTCGTCGTAATACGGCTTGTCGGGGTCGTAGTCGGCCAGGTCTTTCGGCCTGAGCCCGGCGCTGTCGCCGCTGACAAACTCGTAGGCGTCGACCAGCGTCTGCGTAGGGCAGTTGCCCCCGTTGCCGCCTTCAATGCCTACGGGGTAGTTGTATGTCTCGAACGTGCTCGACACGCCTTCGCTGCCAGAGCCGTAGACACGCCTTCCGAATATTATCTCGCACATGATGTTGGCGTTGCTGTAGTTGTCGGTTGCCCACAGCGACTCATAGTCGTCGGCCAGCCTCTTGCCCCGTTCGGTGCATTCGTCGATGAGCTGCTTGGTATACAGGGCTGCGTTGTACCACCGCGTGGCGTCGTCATCGGGGTTGAACAGCGGGCTGGCCCAGTAGAGTGCGGCCCTGGCCTTGAGCGCGAGCACGGCCAGCCTGTCGGCCCTGCCCGTCTCGTTGGCTCCCATGTCCATGGCCCCAAGGTCTGAGTAGTCGGCTATTATGGAGTCTTTTATTGCGTCGCATTCGCTTATGATGAAGCTGAAGATGCTGTCGCTCGACTCCCTGGGCAGCGCGTTGGTGATGTCGTAGCTCTGGGGCTGGGTGACCAGAGGCACCCCGCCGTACTGCCTTGCCAGCACAAAGTAGAAGTATGCGCGCATGAACCGCGCCTCCCATTCATAGTTGTTGTAGCGGTAGAGCTGCTTCTCGTAGTCGCTGTTGAGCACGAGGTCGTCGAACGTGAGCCCCGTGAACTCGTCGATGTAGACGTTGCATGCGGCTATGCCCTCGTACATGTCGTTCCACAGTGTTTCCTTTGCGTTGGTTGCACTCCATGCCCCGTTGTAGAAGTCTTCGATGGCGTTGCCTTGCAGGGCGTATTCGGCCTCGTCGCTGGCCGAGCCGAGCACGGCGCCCGAATAGTATTGTCCGTAGTCGTAGTCGACGTGGTTGTAGATGTCGGTCATGAATCCTCCCACGTCTTCAAACGTGGCGGTGATCTGCTCCTTGTCCTTCACTACATATTCATGGTAGTCCATCCGGTCGGAGCATGCAGCCATGGCCAGCGCCATCGTGGCGCAAATGGCCGTTTGCAATGTCCTTGTCATTGTTTTTGTTGTCATGTGTTATGTATGTGTGGTTGGTGCCCTCGGCAGCTTGGCTTGGCGCCGTTGCGTGCCTGCTGGCATGGTGAATAATGGTTGTAAGCGTGGTCCGCCTGCACCGCCCGGGGCCCAGTGCTTTGCCTGGGGGGGCTTTTGGCCTCGCAAAACGGGCCGTTTCAAGTGCTCAAACGGCCTGTTTCGCATCGCAATATGGCCCGTTTTGCAACTCGCTGGCTGACAGACGGTTGCCCTTCGGGTGTGTTGGTGCCATGCGTTTTGCCGAGACCGCGTCGTCTGTACTGTGCGCCCGGCGGCGGCACAGGCGGCTTATGGTCAGAACGTCACGGCCAGCCCGGCGGCTATGCTGCGCGTCAGCGGGTCGGTGGCGCCATACGATTCAGGGTCGGACACGGCCAGGTGGTCGATGCTGAAGAGGTCGGTGCCGCGCAGGTAGAGCTTGGCCTCGCTAATGAACCGCGACGCGTCGAGCAGCTTTCGCGGCAGGTTGTAGTACACTTCCAGCGTGCGCAGCTTGAGGAACGAGCGGTCTTCGAGCCATATCGTGTTGGTCTGGTAGTTGTTGGCGTTGCTCTGCGAGCTCAGGCGCGGGTACTTTGCGTCTTTGTTGTCGGCCGTCCAGCGGTTTTCGTAGGCGTATTGCGATATGGTGGTGTTGTCTACCAGGCCCCAGTACATGCTCTTGGTGTTGAGCACTGCCGAGTATCTGCCGGTGCCTTGCAGCAGCGCGTAGAATCCCAGCCCGCGCCACTCGGCTCCGAGCTTCAGCGAGAAGTATAGCTCGGGGGCGTCGTCGCTGTAGCTTATGGCCACCTCGTCGTTAGAGTCTATCTGCCCGTCGCCGTTGACATCCTCATACTTTATGTCGCCCGGTTTCACGGTGCTGAACGTCTGTGTGGGGCTGTTGGCTATGTCTTCCTCGTCCTCGAAGAAGCCAATGGCCTTCAGGCCGTATATCTGCCCGACCGAGTGGCCCGTCTGTACAAGGTTGTCGTAGAGGCGAGGCTCTTCCAGCTGCTCCACTATCTTGTTGCGGTTCAGGCTCACGCTTGCCCCGGCGGTGAGCGTCACCGCGCCCACCTTGCGGCTGAAGTCGGCCCCGGCCTCGAATCCCCAGCTGTCGACGATGCCCGCGTTTTCGTAGGGGGCGTCCTGGCCAATCAACGCAGTGTACTTGCCGTCGGCTTCTACCCAGATGTCCGTACGCCGCTGGTAGTAGGCGTCGAACGTCAGGTTGAGGCAGCCGAACAGCGATGCGTCGAGGCCCACGTTGTACTTGTAGGCTTTCTCGTGGCCCGGGTTCTCGGTGGCGAGTCGGTCGAGGTAGGTGCGCCCGAACTCCGAAGTCCACGAGCTTGTGAACGGGTAGGTGCCTCCGGTGGTCACATACTGCTGCGTGTAATACGTCCAGACGTCGTCGCCGGGCAGGTAGTCGGCGTTGATAATGCCGAACGAAGCGCGCAGCTTAAGCAGGTTCAGCCATTTGGCCTTGGCCATGAAGTTCTCCTTCGAGATGACCCATGCGGCCGAGACAGTGGGCGAAAACGACCACTTGGTGCCCGGGGCGAGGCGGCTGGAGCCCGACCCTACGAGGGCAAGGTCGGCAAAGTAGCGTCCCTTGTATCCGTAGTGGGTGTACCACGACACGTTCTGGCGGTAGACGGTGGTGTTGAGTCCTGTCTCGTCTTCGTATTCGTAGTCCCATTTGAACTGCGAGTATACAGAGTGGTTGCCGAAGGTGTTGGCATAGTTTAGGCCTGCGTCGAAGTGGAAGCGGGCCGCGTATGCGTTGGTCTCGGCCGACGTTCCCATCTCGGATGCGGCCGTCACCTTGTATTCGGCGGACACCGTGGGCTCGCCGTCAACCCACTGGCCCGGCGTCAGGCTGCCGTAGTCGTAGGTCTTGCTGTGGTCTTCGTAGACGTTGGAGCTGTTGTCGTAGCCCACGCGCACGCTGGCCTTGAGCCCCTTGAGCAGCCCCGAGAGGTCTTGCGAGAGCGTGATGTCGGATGTGAGGCTGCGCGAGTGGTTCTTCACGTAGGCCGCCCCCGCCGACTGGGCCACGGGGTTGAGCGTGCCGCTCCAGGTCGAGGTGCCGCCCCACAGGCCGCTCTCGGTCTTGATGGGGAAGGCTGCCGCCGGCACGGAGTAGACCAAGTCCCACAGGTCGGCCGATGGCCCGCTGGTTTCGTCGAGCACCCCCTGCAGGTTGACCTTCATCTTTGTGGTGCGCGTTATGTCGGCGTCGAGGTTGACGCGGATGCTCCCCTTGGTGTACTTGTCTTGCGTAGAGTAGCCCGAGTTGGCGTCGGCGTTGGCCACAAACCCCTTGTTCGTGGTCAGGTTGATGTAGGTGAAGTAGCGGAACGCCTTGCCTCCGCCGCTGAACTCCATGTTGTATTTGTTGGCCACGCCGTGGTTGCGGAAGGTCTCGTTCACCCAGTCGACGTTGGGGTAGAGGTATGGGTACTGGCCCGAGCGGAACGCGTTGATCTCGTCGGTGGTGTATTTGGCCGATAGGCCGTCGTTGGACCGTGCCTCGTTGACGGCCTCGGCGTATGTCGCCGCGTCTACGAATTGGGGCTTCTTCACCATGAACTGCCACTCATGGTCGTAGCTGAACTTCACCGTCTTGGTGTTGTACTTGCCCCGCTTCGTGGTCACCAGTATGGCTCCGTTGGCCGCTTTGTAGCCGTAGAGTGCCACCGCGGCCGCGTCTTTCAGTATCTGCACCGACTCCACCTCGCCGGGTGTGATGTCGCTTATGCTCCGTTCAATGCCGTCGACGAGCACCAGCGGCGTGCTGGTAGAGAGCGACTGCAGGCCGCGCACATAGAAAGTTGGGTCTGTGTCGCTGTATGAGCCCGAGTTCTGCAGGCTCACCAGGCCCGTGCCCTGGCCGAGAATGGAGTTGGCTATGTTGCGCGAGCTGCGCCTGTCGGTGGTGGCCGAGGTTATCACCGAGACGGCGGCTGTCGACTCTTCGAGCGGTATGGTCACGTCGGCGCCCACATCTATGGGCGTTGCGGCGAACGACTCGGCAGCCGACTTCAGCCCGGTGCTGTCACTCTGTGCCGCTGCCGGCATGGCGGCGCAGGCCATTATGGCTGCCGCAATTATTTTGTTTGCTTTCATTGTTTGCATGTTTGTTGGGTTTGTTTGTTGTCAATGGTGTGGCAGTGTTACCACCCCGGGTTCTGCACGAGGCCGTAGCCTTTGTTTATCTCAGTCTGTGGGAAGGGGAAGAGATACCACTTCGGGTCGAAGCCGTTGGTCCATGCGAGCCTTACGGGCTGCGTGAGCTCAAAGCGCTCATAGTCGAAGTGCGTTGGCTCATAGAACCCGCTGGCCGTCGGGTCGTCGCCGTCGGTCTTCTTGTCGCCGTCGGTCCACTTTGTCTCCGAGCGTTCCCACTCGCCCGTCTCTTCGTTTTTCACCAGGCGGTATATGCGCAGTCCGTGCAGCCTCTTTGAGAAGATGTCGGCCCGCTTGTAGCGTATGAGGTCGAAGTAGCGCTCGTTTTCAAATCCCAGCTCGCAGGCCCTCTCCCTCAGTATTTCCTCCATGAGGCTGTCTTTGTCGGTGGTCAGCGGCTTGTCGGGGTTGCATTCCACGAGCCCTTTCAGCCCCACGCGCGCCCTGACCTTGTCTACGTATTCTATGGCACGGGTGAAGTCGTTGTCGGCTTGCAGCAGAGCTTCGGCGTAAGTGAGGTATAGGTCGGACATGCGCAGCACGTCCCACTGTGGCGCCTGGCGGTCGTAGCACGACCCTACGTAGTATTTGTTGTTGGCATATCCCGTGGCAAACACGCCGGTCTCGGTCTTGGGCTGGTTGAGGGCTGTCGTTCCGCCCACCCACGACTCGAATATGTCGCCGCTGCACTTGCCCGACGACCATTCGGTGACCTGCGGCACGCCGTTGATGCGCACCGTCTCATAGAGGCGCGGGTCGCGGGTGAGCACACGGTTCTGCAGGTCTTGCAGCCCCTCGACGGTGTCTCCCTTGACAAACATCTGGTCGAGGAGCCCTGCCAGGCTGTCTTTTTCCCAGTCGAACGGCGTGCCGTCGCTCCACGGAAACATCTCGATGTATTCCTGTGTGGGCGTGTAGGCATAGCGTTCGTTGTCGCCCATGAGCGTATAGGCGGAGTATTTGCTGTCGTGTGTGCTCGTGCTCACCCTCACGGAGTGTATCACTTCGGTGCTGGCCTGGTTGACGTAGCCGTAGCGGAAGGCGTAGCGGTAGTCGGCTGTGGTCGTACCGGCCGGCTCTGTCATCTCGTAGTATCCGTTGGCGGCAAGGGCGTCGAAGAACTCGTCGCACGCCTCACGGCACTGTGTCCACAGGTCTTGGTTGTAGCCCCCGTACCAAACGAGGTGCTGTTGCTCTGCCTCGGTGGTGCCGCCGTAGTAAGGCTGGTCGCTGTTGAACAGTGGCGAGGCGGCAAACTGCAGTATCTTGCACTTCAGGGCCATGGCCCCGGCGCGGGTCCAGCGGCCGGTCTCGGTCTGCGCCTCGGTGCCGGTGTAGGCCCATGGCAGCACGGCGGCAGCCTCGTCGAGCAGTCCGGTCATGAAAGTCACGGTGCTGTCCACCGTGGCCCGGGGCATCCAGTAGCTCTCGTCGAGGCCGGTGAATGAGCTTTTCACTATGGGCAGCCCGCCGTAGAACTTGAAGAGGTTGAAGTAGGCCGACGCTATGAGGCATTTGGCCTCGCCGCTGAAGACGGCCTTGTCGTCGTCGCTCATGTCGGGCACGGAGCCTACGTTCTCAAGGAACAGGTAGGCTGCGCGCACCAGTTCCCAGACGTTCTCGGTGTCGAAGCCGTAGATGCTGCCGTCGGAGCTGGCGGTGAACGTCTCGGTGTAGTAGCTCTGGTATATCGACGAGCTGGGGAAGTGGAGATGGTATATGTCGGTCAGCGCGTCGAACTTGCCCTGCCAGTAGCTGGCCGACAGTGGCGCCGACGAGCTGCTGCGGTAGGGTATGCCGTAGTATTGCAGCGAGTAGACCCCCGTGAGGAACTGTTCGGCATACTCTGCCTTGCTGAACACGGAGTCCTTCGTTGTCGAGTTGCTCGGAGCCTTGTCGAGGAAGTCGTTGCCGAAGGCTATGTTGTCAGTGCATGATGCCGTCGTTAAAACCATGGCAATGGCTGCCACGGCTTTGGCCAATGCTTTGGCCAGTTTCGTGTTTAGTGTCATGTCTGTTGTTGTTTAAGTGATTCTGCCGAGGCATTGGTGAGCCTCGTGCGTAATGATTTTTTGCTTGTTGCGGGCCGCCCCGTCGTGGCTTGCCATTCCGCTGTGCCACAGCGGGTTGCGCCCGGGTTGCGCATGGCGTTGCAATATGGCCCGTTCTGTATGCCCGGACGGGCTGTTTCGCCATGCCGTTCGGCCCGTTTCGTGGCGCTGTATGGCCCATTTCGCTGTGCGGCCAGGCTGGTGTAAGTTTTTTTTGCCGCCTTGGCTGTGCCGCCCGCCCGTGGCTTCGGCGTGGGCGTGGCCCGCAGGCTGCTGTCAGAAGGCCATCTTGAGCGACAGCGTGTAGGTGCGCTGCAGCGGGTATGACGGCGAGTTGCTGGCCCTTGCCTCGGGGTCGCCCCAGATGTAAGGGGTGAATGTCAGCAGGTTGTAGCCGCTCAGCGAGAGCTGGAACTGGCTCATGCCTATGGCCTTCATGAATGGGAAGTGGAAGTCGTAGGCCAGTTCGAGCGACTTGAGCCTGAGGTATTTTGAGTCTTTTTCATACAGAGTGGAGGTGGCGTAGTTCTGGTTTGCGTTCTCCCATGTGGCCCGCGGGTACTCTGCATCCTGCGAAGGGTTCTCCACAGTCCACGTGTTTTCCACGTGATATTTTAGCAGTCCGCCCTCGGTGTTGCCCGAAGCGTTGAGGAATGGCTGCCTGAACACGTCGGATATCTGCCTGCTCACGTTCCAGGCGGCAGTCCATTGCATGGACAGGCTGAGGTCTTTCCACTTGAAACCGAGGTTCAGTCCGGCCACATACTCGGGGTCGTCGGTGTACCCGTAGTCGCGGCTCATGTCGTTTTCGTCTATTTTCCCGTTGCCGTCGAGGTCGACATAGATGGCGTCGCCGGGCTGCAGCTTGTCGTTGGAGACTATCTGGGTGGGGAACTCCTGCCCGAACTCGGCCTCATAGTCTTCTTCGCAGCCTTCGTAATAGTACTTCCAGAACAGGTATTGGCTCCTCGAGCCTATGCGGTGGCCCTTTTCATACTGGTACTCGTTGTTCATCGGGGCTTCCTTCTTCTCCTTTATCTCGTTCTGGTTGTACGACAGGTTGATGCCGGCCCAGTAGCGGAAGTCCTTGTTAATGTCGTCCTGCCACTTCATGGACAGCTCCCATCCCCAGCTGTCGACCACGCCCTGGTTGGTGTATGGCACCGTGAAGCCTATCAGCGACGGGGCGCTCTCGTCGGTGAGCAGTATGTCGGTGCGGTGCTCGAGGTAGTAGTCGAACGAGGTGCGCAGGCGGTTGTCGAGCACGTTTATGTCTATGCCGTAGTCTTGCTTGAAGGCTTTCTCCCACGTAACCTCGGCGTTGTTCTTCGACGACTCGTAGGCGCCCTTGTGCACCGTGCTGTTTTCTATTCCGAAGGCATAGCCGCGGTAGTCGCGCGAGAAGGTGCCTTCGCTGTTCACGGCGTACGGGTCGGAGAGGTACATGAATCGCGAGCCGCCCACCTTGTCGTTGCCCACGAGGCCCCACGAGGCCCTCAGCTTGAGGAAGCTCACGGTCTTTGAGAGCGGCTTGAAGAACTTTTCTTCGCTTATCACCCATCCCACCGAGCCTGCCGGGAATGTTCCGAAGCGGTTTTCGGGCGCGAAGTTCTCGGAGCCGTTGTAGCCCACGTTGAACTCGGCGAGGTATTTGTCGGCATAGTCGTAGGTGAGTCGGCCCACGAGGCCCACATACCCGCGCGCCAGGTCGGGGTATTCGGTGCTTGAGTAGTAGTATTCTTTGCTCTGGTTGAACAGCAGCAGGCCCGTGACGGAGTGCTTGCCGAAGTCGCGGGCGTAGTTGAGCGACGCCTCGACGTACCAGTCGCGGTCTTTGTCGGTGTCGGTCGAGTAGCTCACGGGCTCGTCGCTGCCCGACTTCTTGTAGGCTATGGTGCCGTCGTCTTGCTTCACCGGGGTGTATGTGGCCACGCTTGCCGCCCCGTTTTTGTACACGTCGTATGCGCTGTTGTACGACCCTTTCAGCTTGAGCGACAGGCCGCGGGTTATGAAGTCGAGCTTCTGGTCGACTATGAGGTCCATGTTGAGCTTGTTCACCTGGGTGTTCATGAAGCCCGACCCGTAGTAGGTCATGCCCGACCCGCCCGTGAACGGCAGCTGTACGTCGTCGTAGTCGGTGGCCGTGTACACCAGCTTGCCGTCAACTATGCCCGGGCTCGAGAACGGGGTTGCCTGGTACATGGCCTTTATCATGCCCGACGCGCCCTGCCCTGTGTACGGCTTGTGGGCGTTGCTGACGTTGCCCGCGATGTTCATCGACACCGTGGTGGTCTTTGTCACGTCGACGTCGAGGTTGGCACGGTAGTTGAACCTGTTGTAGCTGTAGCTGTTGTTGTAGTCTTGGTTGAACTGCTTGAACAGTCCGCCTTGCGTGAACGCCCCCGCAGAGATGAAGTAACGCACGTTTTCTCCGCCTCCGCTTATGTTCACGTTGTGCTGTGTCTGCAGTGTGGCGTCTTTCATGATGTAGTCGGCCCAGTTGGTGCTCGGGAAGCGTATGGGGTCGCTTCCGTCTTTGAACTTCTGTATCACTTCGTCAGAGAACATGGGCTCGCCGCCGTCGTTGGCGCGCATCTGGTTGTAGAACAGGGCGTACTCATAGCTCGAGGCCTGCTCAACCATCTTTGTCGGCGTCAGTATGCTGTAAGAAGTAGAGCCGCTCACGCGCGTCTTCCCGCTCTGGCCGCGCTTTGTGGTTATCAGTATTACGCCGTTGGCTCCCCTCACGCCGAAGACGGCCGTGGCCGAAGCATCTTTCAGCACGGTGATGCTCTCGATGTCGTTGTAGTCGATGTCGCTCATCGAGCGCTCAACGCCGTCAACCTGCACCAGCGGCTCGGAGTCGGTCCAAGTGCCCTGGCCGCGCACGAACACGCTCGCGGCGTCGCTCCCCGGCTCGCCCGAGTATTGCACTGTGGTCACTCCTGTGAGCTGGCCGGCCAGCACATTGTTGATTGAACTGACCGGGGTGCGCACCAAGTCCTCACCCTTGATGCTGGAGATGGCGCCGGTCACCGTCACTTTCTTTTGCGTTCCGTAGGCCACTACTTCAACCCCTTGAAGCTCGTTGGCGTTTTCCTTCAGCGTGACAACCATCCCCGGGCGCGCCTCTGCGGTCATGGTGGCATAGCCGACATAGGATATTCGCAGCATGGTGCCGGGCTTGACGTTCAGCGAGAACTTCCCGTTGATGTCCGTGACGGTGCCGATGGTGGCGCCACTGCCGTCGACAACGATGCTCGCGCCGATGATGGCTTCGCCGCTTTCATCGGTCACAGTGCCGCCGACAGTGGCGTTTTGTGGCCTGTTTTGGGCTGCCGCGCGTGTTGGCGGCAGCCCAATCGGGGCAGAGAGGCACAGCAGCATTGATGCTGTCAGTGCCAACTTTGTTTTAAATCCCTCATGCATAGTAGTAATGGTTTTGTAATTATATTTAATAATGTTAGCCACTTTGGCCCGTCATGCTTTGCGGCACACGGGCTTGGCGTGTGGTTTTTGTGTTGTTTCAGATTGCCATCGCGGGTGGCATGGCTGCCTGCTGCGGTTGCTGCCGCCGTCACGGAGGCTTGCAGCGGATGGCTTTTCTGTGTTTTGATTAGTTATAATTTTGCCCAAAATTACTAAAGATTGAAACACCGTAAAAAGGTTATCTATTAAAGTTTTAATGTTTAACGGTGTTTTCGTTAACGCATTTCACTGGGCCATTTGTTGGTTTTCGGGATTTAACATACGAGATGGTGTATGCTGTTTGCGGTGTGTCGGCTTTTTTACGAAGTTTGTGCCGTGGTGTCGTGGCTTTGCCTTTTGCTGGCTGCATGGCTGTGTATAGACGAACGCTCGAATGTTACGGCGTGTTAATCAAATACGTCATAAATTAAGGAAATGTAGGTTCGATTTTGCTTTTTCTTTCGTTTTGTCAATTAAAACAGGTTGTTTGGTGTCTCTGTGCAGTCGGCATGTTGCTGCGGGCGGGTTGGTCTTTCATTGTTTTGGGGCAGGTTTTCCATTGTTGCCGGGTAAGCCGGGCAATGCTGGTGGCCCTCGTTGTTGGGGCTGGTTGGGCCTGTTTCAGGTTCATTTTAACCTTGGTTGGCCGTTGTGCGCACATACAAAAGAGCCCGCAAGTCCATTTCTCGGATCATTGCGGGCTCTGTGTTGGTGGCCTGCCGGGCCGTTGGCGCCAGGCCTTGCGGCCCGTGCAGGCGTCACTTTATGCCTGTAAGCTTGTGCGTCTGCAGCGACAGCCGCCATTGCGGGTGGCTCAGTATGTAGTCGATGCAGGCCTCGGTGATGCGGCGGTTGCGCTCGTCGGCGGGCCCGCCCCCCATGTCGCAGGGTTGCAGATAGTAATAGTCGGCCTCTATCCCGAAGTCGGTCACGGGCGTGCGCCCGTCGAACAGGCACTTCAGTTCGTTGCAGCGCCTTACCACCGGGCGCGCCGCCTCGCCCAGAAACTGTTGCTTTGGCGAAATGGTGAGCCAGTCGATGCCGTCAGGTGCAGGCCTTGTGCCGTTGCTCTCCATGGCAATCTCGAAGCCCGCCCCGTGCAACCTGGCGGTCAGGGCGGCATCGGCCTGCAGCGTGGGCTCGCCTCCTGTGAGCACCACGAAGCGTGCGTCGTATGCCGAGACGGCTTCCACGATGTCGCTGTCGCTCATCTCGCGGCCTGTGGCGAAGTCGGTGTCGCAAAACGGGCAGCGCAGGTTGCATCCGGCGAATCGCACAAACACCGCGGCTCTCCCGGTGTTGTGGCCCTCGCCCTGCAGCGAGTTGAATATCTCGTTAATCCTCTTCATCCCTGACGTATGTGGCAGTGTTGCCCTCACTCTCTTGCACAATGGCCTTGTAACAGTTTGGCACTTGCTCCACGCACCATCGCGCCATGTTCTCTGCCGTGGGGTTGAAAGGCAGCAGTTCGTTGAGGTTGCCATGGTCGAGATAGTCGTGTATCCTCGCCTTGATGTGCGTAAAGTCGCACACCATGCCGTTTTCGTCGAGCTCTTTTGCCCGGCAGAAGATGGTGACAATCCAGTTGTGGCCGTGCAGCCTCGAGCATTTGCTCTCGTAGTTGAGCCTGAGTTGGTGGCTCGCAGATATCTCCAGTCTTTTTTCTATGTAATACATGATTGCTTTGTAATGTTGGTTGTGAATAGTTGACAAGGCACTACGGCCACTTAGCGGCGGGCTGGTCATACCACGAGGTCGCTGCCTATGCGGCGTGCCAGCACATCGCGCAGTTGCTGGGCCTCCTTGTATTCCTCCATCAGTTGCCTTATGCGGTCCATGTCGGAGCCCGCCGTGCGCATCTGTGCCTGTATGTCTTTGAGGTGTTTCTTTACAATGTTCATCCTTAGGTCGAGCACCAGGTGGGTCACGCGCTGGCGCAGGTTGTCGGCCGTATGCTTCATTTCGAGGCTCCGGCTCAGCCTGTAGGGGCTCAGCGCGAGCTGTCCGGCCAGTGCGCTTATATCGATGTCGGGGTGGTGGAGGAAGTAGTTCTCGGCCCTGAACCCTTCTTCCGGGCTGTGTTCCACGGCTTCTGCGAGTATGCGGTTGTAGAGTTCGTCGGTGAATTTGAGCCCGTCTTGCGCGAGATCGTAGTCGATGTATTGCGCGACAGACAGGTTGACGGTCTGCCCGTCGTCTGTTTCGAGCCCTTCGAATATTATCTCGTCGCCGTGGCGGAGCACCTCTTGTATTATCATCCTTTCCACCTGCCGTGTCTGTTCGTCGTCGGTATGCAGTCCGATGGGGGCGTTTCCTGTTGTTGCCTCAGCCGCGTCGCGCGCCATCCTGCGCTCTTCTCGTTCGGCCTCCTTGGCCTTTTCCTCGCGTTCGCCGCTGATGAAGCGGTTCATTGTGGCTATCAGCGTGCGCTCGCTCATCTGCAGTCTCACGGAGCACTCGTGCAGGTAAGTGTCGCGGGTTATCTGGTCGGGAATCACGGAAACGCTCTTCACAATGCTGCTTATGGCCTCCGAGCGTTTCACCGGGTCTGTCACGCCGTTGAGCATCAGCTTGGTCTTGAACTCAATGAAGTCGGTCTGGTGGTCGTCGATGTACGCCCTGAACTCCTCGGCGGTGTGCTTTCGCGAGAAGCTGTCGGGGTCGTCGCCGTCGGGCAGTATCAGCACCTTGATGTTCATCCCCTCAGACAGCAGCATGTCGGTGCCCCTCATGGCCGCGTGTATGCCTGCCTCGTCGCCGTCGTAGAGCAGCACTATGTTTGGCGTGAAGCGCCTGAGCAGCCTTATCTGGTGCAGGCTGAGGGCCGTGCCCGAGTTGGCCACCACGTTCTCTATGCCGCACTGGTGCATCGAGATGACGTCGGTGTAGCCCTCGACCATGAACACCCGGTCTTCTTTGACTATCGATTTCTTGGCCTGGTAGATGCCGTAGAGCTCGTGGTCCTTGTGGTATATCTCCGAGTCGGAGGAGTTGACATACTTCTGCTGCACGCCTTTGGTGCGCGAGTCGAGCAGCCGTCCGCCGAAGGCCACCACCTTGCCGCTCACGTTAATCCACGGGAATATCACGCGCCCGGCGTACCGGTCGACCAGCTCGCCGCTGTCCTTGCGGTAGCACAGGCCTGTCTTCACGAGGAACTCCTCCTTGTATCCCTTGGCCTTGGCGGCCGTTGAGAGGGCGTCGCGTCGCGGTAGCGCGTAGCCAAGCTGGAACTTGCTGATGATGTCGTCGCGGAAGCCGCGGCTTCTGAAGTACTGTTTGCCTATGGCGCGTCCGTCGGGGTCGTTGGCCATCACGCCCTGGAAGTATTCCAGCGCCCACTCGTTGACGATGAACATGCTCTCGCGTTCGCCGGCCTCGCGCTTCTCTTCGTCGCTCAGTTCCCGCTCTTTTATCTCTATGTTGTATTTCCTTGCGAGCCAGCGCAGGGCTTCGGGGTAGGTTATCTGTTCGTGCTCCATGAGGAAGTGCACGGCGTTGCCTCCCTTGCCGCAGGCAAAGCACTTGCACACCCCTTTGGTTGGCGATACGTAGAACGACGGGGTCTTGTCGTCGTGGAAGGGGCACAGCCCCACGTAATTTACCCCTCGCTTGCGCAGCGTCACGAATTCAGACACCACGTCTACTATTTCCGTGGCGTCGAGAATGCGTTCTACGGTGGCTCTGTCTATCATTGAAGTGATGAGGTTTCGATGTCTTGGCCTTGCGGCTCGGGTGCCGTGGGCCGGTTGTGATTTATGGTTGTCTTGTCATTGCGGGTGGGTTTCGGGGGGTGCATTGCCACCGTCGCGTCGCGGCCGGCTTGTGCTTCCGTGCCCGGCTGTGCCTTTTGCGGCTTAGGCCGTGGCGGTGCCAATGGCTCAGTGGCCCGTGGGGTCACTGCGGCGATGGTGGCAATGCAATGTCCCAAACCCCGTTTGGCGGGTTATTTCAAGTAATCCGCCAGCGGGCTCTTTATGTCGCGCAGCCCTTTTGCCACGCTCTTGGCATTGGTCTGCGCGCCGAGCAGCGACGTGTGGGTGTGGTCGCGGTTGTAGTACTCCATGGCCTTCTCCTTGCTGCCGCATTTCTTGTCGAGGTAGTCGGCGGTGATGTTGTGTACGTCTACAAACTCTACGCCGGTCTCCTTGGCCACTTCGCGGTACCATTTGCCGTAGGTGTCGTTGCGGCGCTCAATCTTTCCGCCGGGCCATTCGTTGCGCGGTGTGAGCGAGAGGAGTATGGGTGTGGCTCCCTTTTCGCGCACGTCTTGGATGAATTTCTTCAGGTACCACCCGAAGGTATATACCACTTCATACATGCCCGAGTCTTTCATGCGGTACACATGGCTTGAGTCGGCGGTGCCGGGTATGACGCCCCGCATCTTCTTGTCGTCGATGGGGCCTATGTCATTGTGGCCGAACTGAATGAGGACAAAGTCGCCCGGCTGCAGCGAATTGTACACTTGGTCCCACCGCCCCTCGTTGAGGTAGGTGCGGGTTGAGCGTCCGGCCTTGGCGCAATTGGCGCAGGTGACCTTCGTTGAGTCGAACACGGTGTATGCTTGCGACCCCCATCCCCACATGCCGTCGGGGTCTTTGTCGGTGTTCTTGACCGTTGAGTCGCCCGTGATGAACACCACCGGCTTGCCCTTCTCGCGTTTCACGGCAACGGTGGGCAGCTCGACGTTGTGCATCATGGCCTGCAGCGGAGCCAGGGCGGGGTCGGTGCTTGCCGCAATGCCCTCGGCTGCGGAGCGGGCGTTCATCTCGGCGCCGAACTTACTGGTGTGTATGTGGTCTTTGTAGAAATGGTAGCTCTCCTTCCAGCGGCCGTACTTGTCGAGCTTGGCGGCCGATATCTCGTTGAGGTCTACGTAGGGCACGCCTTGCTCGCGGCTTATCTGCTCGAGCCATTGGCTCTGTTGCTTGCGCACAATCTTGCCGTCCTTGCCGTAGGCGTCGCGCGGGGTGAGCGACATGAGCACGGGGTTGGCCCCTGCCTTGCGGCACTCTTCGATGTACTTGCGCATGTAGCCGCCGTAGGTATATACGGTATCCTTGGCGCCGGTCTCCTTTATCGTCACAATGATCGAGTCGTTGCCGGTGCCGGGCAGCACGGCGCGGGCCCGTCCGCTGTCGTATGGGCCGTTGTCGTTGTGGCCCAGCGAGATGATCACCCAGTCGCCCGGGCGCAACGCCTTGCGTATGTCGGGCCACAGCTGCTTGTAGAATGTGCGTGTGCTCATGCCTCCTAGGGCCTGGTTCTCAACGCTTATCTTCGTCGGGTCGAAGTAGTCGCTGATGAAAAAGCCCCATCCCCACTGCCCGTTGTTGCCGTTGCCGAGAGTGCCGTTGCGCATGGTTGAGTCGCCGATGAAGAAGGCCACGGGCTTGCCTTTCTTGCGTGTGGTGCCCGGCGCGGGGCGTGACATCAGGGCTTTGGCTATACTGTCGGGGGTGTTGTCTACTACTTTGTTCACATCCTCAACCGGCTTTGGCACTTGTCCGAAAGCCATTGGCGTCGACACGCACAGTGCGGCGATAGCTGAAATCAGTTTTTTCATTTGTCTTGTTTTTGGTTGCATGGCGCGGCAGGCCGCTCCTTTGCCTCAGTTTGTTTTTGACTTCTGCAAAGTTACATCAAATCGCAGACAACACAAAACAAACGGTTTTGTTTTTTAACCCAAATCCCCCTTTTGACCGCCTTGGGCTTGTTTTATCGCCGCCATCATGCTTCCCAACCGCTTCCGTGCCCTTGCCGGCATCTTGTCCGCCGCCGTGCCTCGTCGTAGCCCGCTACGCCTTCGCCGCGATCGCCGTCCAAGCTGCGGGGCAACTGGCTCGTTTTGCCGGAGCGGTGATGCCGCTGTTTGGCGTTCATTTTTCCAGAAAATGAATGCGGCCATGGTTGTTTGGGCTAACGCGCTGGTTTGCAGTGGGTTGCGAAATGGGCCTTTCGGGCTTGCAAAACGTGCCGTTTGGGGTTGCAAAACGGCCCATGTTGCAGTGCGAAACGTGCCGTATTGCTGTTTGGGGTGGGGCGGTAGGCATGCGGGCGCCATGCCGTCGGTCATTGGGCAGCGGGCGCAACCCCGTTGTGCGTTGCTTTTTCGGCCCGGCCATCTATGGCGGGCGGATGCGCCGAGGCTTGGCCTGCGCCATTTGCCGAGGGGGGGAGTGCTGTGTGTCGTCTGTGTTAAAATAGTATAATATCAGGCAATTACCCTGCGAAACAGTTTATCTTGTCGGGAAATATCAGTAGATTTGCGATGTTGCGAAATGCCTGCATACAGACCGGTGGCATTGTTCCGGCATGCGGTGCTGAGGCAACGGCCGCCATCAATCCCACTGATGGCGGCGACGGCACTCTGCCAGTGGGGCACGGCAGCCCCCGGACGGCAGCCTTTTGACGGTGTGGGCAGTATGGTTAACCTAAAGCGTGAAGGTATGAAAAAATCATTGTTGACGGCAGCAATAGCCCTGGTTGCCTGTTGTTTGCAGGCTTTTGGAACAGGCGGCACAAGTGTAAGGCAGTTTAAACTGGCCAACGGCATGACCGTATGGCTGAGCGAAGACCATTCGCAACCAAAGGTGCTGGGAGCCGTGGTGGTCAAGGCCGGAGCCAACCAATGCCCCAATACGGGCATAGCCCACTATTTCGAGCACCTTATGTTTAAGGGTACCGACAAGATAGGCACCACGGATTATGAGGCCGAGAAACCGTGGCTCGACTCCATAGCGGCCAAGTACGACCTGCTGGCCAAAACCACCGACGCCGGCGTGCGGCGCGGTTTGCAGGCCGACATCAACCGGCTGAGCCACAAGGCGGCCGAATACGTGATACCAAACGAGTTCAACAACCTGATATCTTACTTCGGAGGGTCGGGGCTCAACGCCGCCACGTCTTACGATTTCACTATTTATTACAATACGTTCGCCCCCGAGTTTGTGGGCCAGTGGGCCGAACTGTGCAGCGAGCGAATGATAAATCCCGTGTTCAGGATGTTCCAGAGCGAGCTCGAGACGGTGTACGAAGAGAAGAACATGGTGGCCGACAACCTGCTGGCGCCGGCCATGGAGCACCTGTTGGGGGCTGTGCTCGAAGGCAGTCCTTACGTGCATCCTGTCATTGGCAGCACCGAGAGCCTGAAGAACCCGAGCCTTAACGAGATGCGGGAGTTTTTCGACAAGTACTATGTCGCGGGCAACATGGGCCTGATAATGTGCGGCGACATCTGCGCCGACACACTGATGCCTCTGCTCGAGCGGTCGTTCGGGCGCATCAGGCCGGGCTGCGCCCCTCCCTCAGCGCCCTTTGCTCTCAAGCCGTTTGACGGCACGCGCACCGTGGGGATAAAACTCCCGATACCCCTTGTCAAGGTCACGGCATTGGCATACCACACCCCGACCGAGGAAGATTCCGACTACGTGGCGCTGGACATGGCCTCGCAGATACTGTCCAACGGCAGCGGTTCGGGGCTGCTCGACTCGCTTGCCGACACCAAGGCCATCATGGCCGGCTATGCGGTTCCGGCGGCTTTCAAGGATGCAGGCTTCACCTTGGTAGGCGCCGTGCCCAAGATTCCGTTCGGTTCGAAGAAGAAGGCCGAGCGGCTTTGCCTCGAAATGATAGGCAAGGTGAAGCGCGGCGAGTTTCCCGACACCATGCTCGATGCCCTGAAACTGGCCGAAGAACTCGATTTCAAGCTGAGCACCGAGACCATAGACGGGCGCGCCTTGCTCATGCTCGACGCTTTCGGGTATGGCGCCGCGTCGTGGGACGATTACGTGGGGCGGCAGTCGAGGGTGGCGCAACTCACCAAGGCCGATGTGATGGCGGCCGCCAACAAATACTTCGACGGCAATTACATGCGACTGGTCAAGAAGTTTGGCACCTATCAGAAGGACAGGCTGTCGCAGCCCGGCTACAAGCCCGTGACCCCGCGCAATGTAGATGCACGCTCGGATTACGCCCGGCGGCTCGTTGGCGAGCATCCGGGGAAGGTAAGCCCGAGGTTTGTCAACTTCGACAGCTGTGCCCGCCGCATGAGCCTTGCCCCCCTGGCAACACTCTATGCGGTAAGGAACGACGTCAACGATGTGTTCAGCATCGACTTCGTGTTTGCCAAAGGCACGCTCGACGACCCCTTGGCAAGCAGCGTGGCCGACTACATGGGCGACCTCGGCACCGACTCGCTGTCGCGCCTCGGGCTGTCGGCGGCATTGGCACGGCTCGGCAGCCGCCTTTCGTTTGGCAGCGACCGCAACTCGTTCAACATTTCGCTGATGGGCCTCGACCGCAATTTCGAGCCCACCATGAGGCTTTTCGCCCATTTCGTCAGGCGCGTCAAGGCCGACAAGGACAAGATGGCCGAGCTGGTCACTGGCGCAAAGCTCAGCGCAGGCACCTTTGCCGAAGACTATTCGGACATAGTGCGCGCCGTAGTGGAAAAGATTGCCTATGGCGACAAGTCATCTTACCTGAACGCCGTGACGGCCGGCCAGTTGAAGCGCATCGGGGCCGACGGGATGGTGAAGTGGTTTAAAGACTTGTTGCACACTGAGTGCATGGTGCTCTATTGTGGTTCGATGGCTGCCGACAGCGTTGCCCTTGCCGTGCGCAACAGCATCGACGTCGACGCCATCAACGTGCCCTGCCGTTTCATCAACAGGCCCCTGAAGGCATACGACAGGCCGATGGTGTTTGTCTACAATGCCCCTGGCGCCCGGCAGGCCAATGTGGGCACCTACACTGTGTTGCCCCCGTCGCCCACCGTGCCCCGTCGTGTGACAGAGCAATTGTGGGCCGAATATTTCGGCGGAAGCATGTCGTCGGTGTTGTTCCAGGAAATGCGCGAGTTCCGTTCGCTGGCATATTCCTTTTACGGGTGGCTTACATTGCCGTTGATGGCCAAGTTTGGCGACGCCCCGACGGCTTTCCATACCATCACGGGCACGCAGGCCGACAAGGTGCTCACGGCCGTGGCCACCGTCGACAGCCTGTTTGACAACATGCCGCTGCGCCTCAGCGGCTTCGAGACGGCGCGCCGAAACTTGCTCAACTCTATAAACAATGAATATCCGTCGATGCGCGACGTCGGTGAATACATCGCCTGGCGACGGCTGTATGGATATGATTCCGATCCCGAAAGGCAGCGCGTGCCGTTGATTGAGAAGGCCGTGGCATCCGATGTCGAAGGCTTTTATTCCGATGTGGTAAGGCCGGCCGTGCGTGTTTACCTTGTTGTAGGCAACATCGGCAAGGCCGAGATGAAGGCTCTCGAGAAATACGGCGAGGTGGTGGAACTGCGCAAAGGCGACATTAGCAGCATGTTTTCACGAAAGAAATAGGCTGTGGGCACGGCAAAGAAAAGGGGAGCCCCGACATGCAATGCGAATGTCGGGGCTCCCGCTATTTGTAGTTGGCAGCAGGCTGCAATGGCCTACAGGTTGGCCAGTTCCACCACCTTGTCGATGGCGGCGCTAAGCCCGTCGGGGTTCTTGCCGCCCGCCGTGGCATAGTGAGGCTGGCCTCCGCCACCGCCTTGAATCAGCTTTGCGGCCTCTCGAACCATCTGGCCGGCATTCAGCCCGTGGTCTTTCACCATGTCGTCGCTGAGCATCACGCTTATCATTGGCTTGCCGCCGCCGTCTGTGCCGATGGCGCAAAGCAGGTTTTCGGGCACAGCTTGGCGTATTTTGAACACGAGATCCTTGGCCCGGGCAGGGTCGATGGGCATCACGGCCGTGATAACCTTGACGCCGTTTATGGTGCGCGCCTTCTCCACAAGGCTGTCCTTGGCACGCTCCACGGCCTGGGCCTCGAAGCTTTCTATCTCTTTCCTCATCGTGTCGTGCTCCTCGATGTACTTGCCAATCACGCCTTTCAGATCTTTGGCGTTGTTGAACAGCGAGCGGATGGCCTTCAGGGTGTCCTCTATGCGGTAGAGCAACTCCTCGCACTCACGGCCGGTCTTGGCCTCGATGCGGCGCACACCGGCTGCCACAGAGCTCTCGCTGATTATCTTGAACATGCCAATGCGGCCTGTGGAATGGGCGTGGATGCCGCCGCAGAACTCGCAGCTGGGGCCGAAACGCACCACGCGCACCTTGTCGCCGTACTTCTCTCCGAACAGGGCCACGGCCCCCATCTCCTTGGCTTCGGCCAAAGGCATGTCGCGGTGCTCGTCGAGCGGCAGGTCCTGGCGTATCATCTCGTTGACGATACGCTCCGTTTGGCGGAGCTCTTCGTCCGTAACCTTCTGGAAATGCGAGAAGTCGAAGCGCAGTGTGTCGGCGCTTACATACGAGCCTTTCTGCTCGACGTGCTCGCCGAGCACCTGTTTCAGCGCGTAGTCAAGCAGGTGGGTGGCTGTGTGGTTGGCCGCGCTGGCAGCCCGCTTGTCGGTGTCTACGCATGCCATGAAGTCGGCTTCGGGGTGCTTGGGCAGCTCTTTCACTATGTGTATGCTCTGGTTGTTCTCGCGCTTGGTGTCTGTTATGTCCACCGTCTCATACTCGCTGACAAGCACACCGGTGTCGCCTACCTGTCCTCCCATTTCCCCGTAGAAGGGCGTGAAGTCAAGCACGAGCTCATAGTAGGTGCTCTTTTTCTGGGTCACACGGCGGTAGCGGAGTATGTGGCACTCGTGTTCAGAGTAGTCGTAGCCCACAAACTGCTGCTCGCCTTGGCGCAGTTCGGTCCAGTCGGAGCTTTCCACCTGGGCGGCGTTGCGGGCGCGTGCCTTTTGCTTTTGCATCTCTTCGTCAAACTGGCGCTCGTCTACGGTGTAGCCGTTCTCGCGGCATATCAGCTCGGTAAGGTCGAGGGGGAAGCCGTAAGTGTCGAAAAGGCGGAATGCCTGGGCCCCGTCGAGCTGCTTGAGGCCGTGGGCTTTGAGCTCGTCCATGGCTCCGTTGAGCAGGTTGATGCCCTTGTCGAGTGTGCGAAGGAACGAGTCTTCCTCTTCTTTCATTACCCTGCCGATGAGCTCACGCTGTGCTTCGAGTTCGGGATAGGCCTTCCCCATCTCGAAGATGAATACCGGCAGGAGCTTGTACATGAATGCTTCTTTCTGCCCGAGGAACGTATATGCGTAGCGCACGGCGCGGCGGAGGATGCGGCGAATCACGTAGCCGGCCTTGGCATTGCCCGGCAACTGCCCGTCGGCGATGGAGAATGCCACGGCGCGAAGGTGGTCGGCGACAACCCGCATGGCCACGTCGGTCTGCTCGTCGCGCCCGTATTCCTTGCCGGAGAGCCGCGCAATCTCGCGGATTATGGGCTGGAAGATGTCCGTGTCGTAGTTGGAGTGCTTGCCTTGGAGGGCGCGCACAAGCCGCTCAAAGCCCATACCGGTGTCTATGACGTTCATTGCCAGCTTCTCAAGCGAGCCGTCTGCGCGGCGGTTATACTGCATGAAGACAAGGTTCCATATCTCGATGACCTGCGGGTCGTCCTTGTTCACCAGTTCGCGGCCGGGCACCTTGGCCTTCTCTTCGGGCGTGCGTGAGTCGAGGTGTATCTCGGAGCAGGGGCCGCAGGGGCCCGTGTCGCCCATCTCCCAGAAGTTGTCGTGCTTGTTGCCGTTGATGATGTGGTCTGCCGGCACGTGCTTCGCCCAGTATGACGCGGCTTCGTCATCGCGCCCAAGCCCCTCGTCTTCCGAGCCTTCGAACACCGTAACGTAAAGGTCTTTGGGGTCGAGGTGGAGCACATCCACCAGATATTCCCATGCCATGTCTATGGCTCCCTCCTTGAAATAGTCGCCGAAGCTCCAGTTGCCGAGCATCTCAAACATTGTGTGATGGTAGGTGTCGTGGCCCACCTCTTCCAGGTCGTTGTGCTTGCCGCTCACGCGCAGGCACTTCTGAGAGTCGGCCCGGCGCCGCGGTTCCGGGTCGCGTGTGCCGAGAATGATGTCTTTCCACTGGTTCATACCGGCGTTGGTGAACATCAGTGTCGGGTCGTCCTTTATCACCATCGGGGCCGACGGCACGATGGCGTGCCCTTTCGACTCAAAGAAATTCTTGAATGAGTCGCGGATTTCGTTTGCAGTCATCATATATTTCAATTGATATTATAATTTCCCTTAAAAGTGTTGCAAAGATACTTTCTTTTCCGTACATTTGCAAATGTTTTATTCCCTGATTGACAAAAACATGTGATTTTATGGCACTCAACCTCGACAAGAACCTCAAGCTCTATTACTCCATCAGCGAGGTGGCCCGGATGTTTGGGCTGAACGAGAGCACCCTGCGATATTGGGAGCAGGAGTTTCCATACCTGAAGCCCAAGACCAAGGGGCCCGGCAAGGTGCGCCAGTACTCTGAGAAAGACATCGAGCAGATACGGCTCATACACAACCTTGTCAAAGTGCGCGGCTTCAAGCTTGCCGCTGCGAAGAAGATCATCAGCAGCAATCGCACGGGGGCCGACCGCACGGCAGGGTTGCTGGAATGCCTCATGGGCATAAAGGATGAGCTTATGGCCATGAAAAAGCAGCTTGACATGCTGGAGTGATAACAGTAAAACGGCGGCGCAGAAAGGCATTTGCCCCCTGCGCCGCTTCGCGTTTCATCCTGCCTTGGCTTTGTTGCAGGAGTTTCGCGTTAACAGATTGTCAGGTTATGAAGGTTGTTGTTGCGTCTGTTGTGTTTATGGCCCAGTTTTGCCTGGCCTTCATTTTGCGGTTGTTGTGTCTCAGGTATAAAGCGCATATCAGCAGAGAAAACAGTGTTGAGATGGGCGGTGCATAACCCACGAGCAGTAGGGACGACGGGTTGATGTGGCTGAACAGGTATGACAGCGGTATTCGCACCATGAAAGTGGCCGCCATGCTGTGCAGCATGGGGAACCAGGAGTTGCCCTGCCCGCTTAAATGCGAGTTGATGCAGAACACGAAGCAAACCAATATGCAGTCCAGGCTATACCCCCGCAGGTAGTCGGCTCCCATGTTTACCACGGCAATGTCGGTGGTGAAGATGGCCGTGAGCGTCTCCGGCAGCACCTGGGAGTAGGCGCACACCGACACGCCGAACACCAGTGACATGGCTATGCCCGCCTTGAGGCAGCCCGTCATGCGCCCTGTCAGTCCGGCACCATAGTTCTGTGCCGTCATCGTAGCTACCGCCGATGCCATTGCCGTGGGCGGTAGCATGGCGAAGACCACTATCTTTTCCACTATGCCGAGCGCTGCCGATGCCACCACTCCCATCTGGTTTACGATGACAGTGATAAGCAGGAACGACACGTTTACGAGCGCATCCTGCAGCGCTATTGGCGCTCCGAGTTTCAGTATGCGCCCCGCCACACGGTTCACCCGCAGTTCCAGCGGCGAGTGGATGAAGATGTTGAGGCACTCGTGATGGTCGCGCAACACGTAGTCGGCGCATCGTCCGACGATGACACACGGCCCCTGGCCTGCCAGCTTGCGTATGACGTCGCTTTGGGCGAAGAAGACCCTGTCGGCAACAGGCCTGCCACAGTTGAGCAGGTAGGCCCGGTAGTCGAACGCGCCGGGGTACTTTTCTTCCTTGTCGTCTACGACATTGGCCGACAAGCCGGCCTCGGCTGCGGCCATCTCCACCATCTTCCTGTCATAAAGCGGTATGCCCAGCCTCTTGGCGAGCATCATGCCTGTCGCCAGTCCGCCCGAACCGTATTCGCGGCTAATGGTTATTGTCTTGTTCATCGTCATCTTTTTTTACGGCCTTGTGGCCATGGTCTTTTTGCGGTGCAAAGTTAGTGGTTTGCTGCCGGAGGCCGAGCGCCCTTCCTGCCGAAGCGTATAAGAACGCTGCCGAAGCGTGGGTTTTGCGCCATTGAGCCCAATGTGGGTGAGGTGAGACGTTTCGGAAGCATTTTTTTACGTTTAGGGCTGCCGGGCCATTGGCGTCTCACAATTATTTGCTTACTTTGCAGTCGTAAACCCGCGTGCGCCCCGTGTTGGCGGCATTGCGGCATAAAGCAACGTATATGGGATTTTGGTTGGACACTAAGAAGAGCCGCTTTGTGCTCTCGCTCATCACTTACGCGCTCTATATGCTGCTCTACATTGTGACCGACGAGCAGGCGCGCGAGTTTTATTTCGGCGGTTATCCGCTGTGGGGCTACGTGGTCGACGCGGCCACCACGTTCGTATGCATATTCCTTTTCGTGCAGCTTTCCATATTCTACAGCAAGGGAATATACCGCCGATTCATGTCGTTTGCCCACCCGTACCGCAGCCTGCTGGTATATTCGCTGGCGTTGTTCATCATGAACACGCTGACGGCCTACCTCCTGTCGCTGCTCACGGGCTACATGTTCAACCTCGACGGGCTGCCTTTCCTGCAGGTGCAGCACCTCTACGTCTACAGCATACTGGCCACGTTCATATCAAACGTGTATGTCAACGCCCATTACCTATAAGTAGCTGTTCATAATTAACCGATACAATAGACCTTGCAGGTGTCCCCTATATCTTTGCCACCATCTTGTGTGCTCTTTCGGGCCGCATACCAAAGTCTCAT
>ERZ773136.77-NODE-77-length-104089-cov-10.570265_pt1 | contig 104089 bp, 108 predicted proteins | sample MGYA00580855_ERZ773136 | MGnify/ENA primary metagenome ERZ773136 (study PRJEB29015, sample SAMEA2737860) | human gut metagenome | biome: human gut; feature: human-associated habitat; material: faeces | place: China | collected 2012 ... | reverse complement strand
ATTGACTCAATCAGCTTTGAGCCCTGTTCTTCTCTGCAGGATAATGCTTTATAATCTGATAAATATGTTATAAATTCCTGCATCTGATCGTCGGTCAATGTTTCTACTGAAACAGATGGCGATACCGCTATCTTCTTCTCACTTGATGCAAAACCAAGCATATTAATATACATCTTATAAAAATTCGGATTCCACACCTGATCTGAACCCGCTACGAAGTAATCATACTTTGCATTTAGTTTTTTATAATCGGTCTTTGGTGTGATCTCATCCTGATCTATAATATACTTATTAAATTCTAAAAAATTCTTTTCTCTTTCCTTTGCTAAAAGGTACTGATTGTGATTAGTGAGGCTGCTCTTTATATTTAATGCCATGTGATACGGGCCTCTCAAAATATCCTTTACCAATGACGGCTTATAACAATCTCCATCTTTCACACCGCCACTTCCATAAAATCTTACAATGTTATAAGTCTCATCATACTCAGACAGGATAGTATACATGGCATAATTTTGCAGACGATTTCCCAAATTGGAATAATCATTTATGGTAACAATTCCTATCATACGGTGCTCCTTCCCTATATTTTAAAAGCCGATACATACAACAATGGCATATACCTTAAATTTTTTTGATATGTAATCTGCCTTCAGGAATCCTCCGATGTTCTTCCTTGTGATACTTCTCATATACTTTAACTGGTTCTTATTTTTATAGCAGCACTGACGGGCTTCAAATAATCCAAATACAGCAGCACTTGTAAGACTGATTCTTGCATATTTCAGATATTCAGGATAAATTACTGATGTATCCGCATTGATTTTCTCCCACATAGAAATTGCTGAATACTTTTTCTGAATAGGACAGATGCGAAATGCTGTTCTCGTCCGGCACATGATGATAAAGTATCTCATTTGTCACTATCATGCTATTTGTATTTTGAAGTACCTGCCAGAGAAACTCTGCATCTTCACCGTAACCAGTCTTCGGATTAAACCTACATCCATCAGTAAGACTTCTTTTAATCAGCTTATTCCAAAGCATACCTGACATAATTTTGTGTCTTAAAAACTCATAGATAAGCTTATCTTTATTCCAGATTTCCTTTGTAATCCCTGTAATTTTTTTTACAGACTCCGGTGAAACAGCATTATCGTTCCCACAAAACACTATATCCGCATTAGTCGAAAGTTCCACCATACGCTCGACCATGTTATTTTCAATCCAGTCATCCGAATCCACGTAGAGAATGTAATCTCCAGTAGCATTATCCAATCCGGTATTTCTGGCTGCTGCTACTCCCTTGTTCTCCTGATTTACAACCTTAATTCTTGTATCCCTTAAAGCATAATTCTCTAAAATTTTTAACGACTGATCGTTTGAGCCGTCATTAACCAACACAATTTCCAAGTCCTTATAGGTCTGATTCAATATACTATCCAGACATCTATCTATATATTTTTCGGAATTGTACACCGGTACAATAATTGAAATCATCATTTTATCCTTTCAATAGCTTTGGAAGAAGTTTTATTCCATCCAATATTTTTCTATATATCACAGCTCCAACTAAACTTAAAACAACCAACCATACATACAGCAAGACAAAACGCATATTAGAAATCTGCGGCTGCCGTCCAACTTTTTCTTTTGCTTCTCCAAAAGAAAAAGCTGCAAAAAGAAAACGAGCCCGGGGGGATTTCGATTCCCCCCCGGAGCTCCCTTGAACCGACCAGAAAAACCGCTTCGGTTTTTCTGGACTTTTCCCGCGAAATATGTAGCAGTTCAAAACTTCTGACGCCGTGCGTACAAGCTTCGTAGGGGTCGATGCCCACATCGACCCGGCAGGATGCACTTGTTTTTTTCAGAAATCTGCGGCAAATTCGTACTGCCCTGCAAATTTTAACTGCAGGGCATTTTTACCGCAGATATTCAAACGCAGCGATTCACAAATTTAGTTGTACCATAACAGGCAGCGCGTACCATCGCGCTCGTAAGGTGAGTCCGTGTGTTCGTACCGACCAAAAAATCAGGGCTTGTCTGAATTGCATTCGCAATATGCGCCAAACGTAACCAAGCGTCCTTTTCTCCCCTATCTTTTCCCTTGCGCGGGAAAAGATAGGGCCGCCGGAGGCACGTCGGAAACGGCCTCGACAGAACGAGTCCCCGCGCCATGCGCGAAGCCTCTTATCCTCTGCGTCCGTTTCCTCCTCTTTCCCGTCGAACCGCTTCGCTGGGTTCGCCGGGAATGCTTGAATCTCATAGCTGCACCAATATAAAAACCCGCGGCTCCCCGATATGTTCAGGGAGCCGCGGAATTTTTGTATGCTTACCGGTGCGTGCCGACAAAGAAGACGGAGATCACGCCCGGGCCGGTGTGGGCACCGATGACGGGGCCGACGTAGTTGATAATAATATCCTTGACCGGGGTCAGGGCGCGGATCTGTTCGGCCGTGTATTCCGCATCCTCGATGCAGTCGCCGTGGCAAATGAAAACGGTCTGCTCCGCCGGGTTGATTGCCGTGTCGGCCAGCTTCTGCGCGAGGGCTTTGAGCGCAGCTTTCCGGCCTCTGGCCTTGGTGACGTTCTTGAGCGTTCCGGCATCATCGGTGTGCATGACGGGCTTGATCTGCAAAACGGTGCCGACGATGGCCGTCGCCGCATCGACGCGGCCGCCGCGCTTTAAGAACATCAGGTCGTTGACCGTGAACCAGTGGCAAAGATGCGGGATCGTCTCACGGACATAGTCCGCGACCTCGTCTATGGACGCGCCGGACTGCTGCTTCTTTGCGGCCAAATACAGAAGCAGACCTTCGCCCAGAGACGCGCAGAGCGAATCAATGGCGATAAGTTTTCGCTCAGGGTATTTTTCCCGCAGTTCGTCGCAGGCGATCGCACCGGACTGATACGTTGTGCTCAGTCCGGAGGAAAAGCCGATGAAGAGGATATCAAGACCCTCCTTCAGTTTTCCCTCCATGACGGCGGTGAACTCCGAGACGTTAACGGCGCTCGTGGTGGCGCGTTCACCGTTGCGGAGTTTGTCGTAAAACTCCTTGAAGCCGATCTCGCGGCCGTCGAGATAGTTGGCGTATGTATGCTCCCCAATCAGAACATGCAGCGGCAGGACGGCAAGATCGAGTTCATCCGCCAGCGCCTGCGGCAGATCGCAGGAGGAGTCGGTGACGATTTGAAAACGTTTTTCCATGTGTGACCTCCGGTTCTTAATTTCTGAAGCATATTATACCGCGCCGTGCCGCAAAATGCTATTCAAAAAACGCTTTTTCCCGCTCTACACGTCTGAGCGCCCGGTCTACCCGCGGTAGAGTCCCTGCGGCGCAAGGACTTGCGCTGTTTTAGCTTTGCCTCTTTTCGGAAGGGCGCAGATGTGGTAAAATAGGCATATCGCGAATTCCAAACAGGAGAAGTCCAATATGAACAATGACATGCAATCGCAGTTTAACCCTGAAAATGCGCCCGCGTTCGACCGTCTGCGCGACCGCAGGCGTGCAAAGCGCCGCCGGGTGCTCCACGTCGTGCTGACGCTTCTTGTGTGCGCGGCACTTCTGGGCGGCGCAGCCTACTACGCGCACCGGCAACTCGTAAAGCCCTATCTCGACACACCGGTCACGAGCAGCGAGACAGATGCCCCTTCCGAGCCTGAGGTCACTGTCCCTGAGACGCAGGTGCAGGAACCCGCCCCGGAGCCGTCGCCGGAACCAGAACCCGAACCGGAACCTGAGCCGGAACCTGATCCGGAACCAGAACCCGAGCAGCCTGCTCTAACGCTGGCAGAGTCGTCGGAGACGACCCAAACGCTCGATTTGGAGTTGTATTCGTCTTCCGCCATATTGGTCGATGTGCAGAACGGGACGGTGCTGGCAGAAAAGGGCATGGACGAAAAAATTTACCCCGCGTCCATGACAAAGCTCATGACGCTGCTGGTAGCAGCAGAAAACCTGCCTGATCTCGACGCGGCGTTCACCATGACGCAGGCCATCATTGACCCGCTGTACCTCGCGGGCGCGTCAATGGCGGGCTTTGTGAACGGCGAGACGGTCACGATGCGCGATCTGCTGTACGGCGCAGTTGTACCCTCCGGCGCGGAGGCGACGGAGGCGCTGGCGCAGGCCGTGGCCGGAAGCGAGGAAGCGTTTGTCGCTATGATGAACGAAAAGGCCGCGGCGCTGGGCCTGACCAACACGCATTTCATGAACACCAGCGGTCTGCACGACGAGAACCACTATTCCACGGTGCGCGAGATCGCGCTGATTTTACAGGCGGCACTGGAAAACGAGACGTGCGCAGAAATATTAAGCGCAGAGAATTACCGGGCGAGCGAAACGGAGCAGCACCCGGACGGGCTTGCCATGACGAACAAATTCCTCTACCGCGTCCATCACGAATACGCCCTGAACGGCGCGGAGATCACAGCCGCCAAGACAGGTTATACCACCGAGGCCATGAACTGCTGCGCGAGCGCCGGAAAAACGCCGGACGGCAGAAGCGTGATCTGCGTGACGGCGAACGCGTGGACGGGCGATTTCTGCATCGAGGACCATATTGCGCTCTATACAAAATACTGCGGAAGCACAGAAGCTGAATAACGGGAGGATACCGGATATGAAAAAACTTTCCCCGCGCGTCTGGCTGACGCTCATTCTCGTCGGTCTGGTCGGCCAGTTTGCCTGGACAATCGAAAATATGTATTTTAACGTCTATCTCTACAACACCATCTCCACCGACCCCGGCTATATTTCCGCCATGGTCGGCTGGAGCGCGGCTGCCGCCACGCTGACGACGCTTCTGATGGGCGCGCTGTCCGACCGTGTGGGAAAGCGCAAGCTGTTTATCTGCGGCGGCTATCTGCTGTGGGGCCTGTCCACGGCGGCATTCGGCCTCGTGACGGTCGAAAACGCGGCGAAGCTGTTCCCGGCAGCCTCCGCGGCAGCTGCTGCGGCAGTGATGATCGTCGTGCTCGACTGCGTGATGACCTTTTTCGGCTCAACAGCCAACGACGCGGCCTTCAACGCGTGGATCACCGACACTGTGCCCAATGAGGCGCGGGGCAAGGCTGAATCCGTGCTGGCCATCCTGCCGCTGATCTCCATGCTCGTCATTTTCGGACTGTTCGACAGCATGACGCAGCGCGGGCAGTGGCAGAAATTCTTTGCGATCTTCGGCGGACTCGTCGTGCTGACGGGCGTTGTGTCCATCTTCCTGATCCCCGAGCCGAAGCTGGAACCGAGACGGGACAGCTATCTGAAAAACCTTGTCTACGGGCTCCGCCCGACTGTTGCGAAAGAGAACCCGGCGCTCTATCTGTCCTTTGCGGCGTTCTGCCTGTTTTCCGTGGCCGTGCAGGTCTTCTTCCCGTATCTCATTATCTATATGCAGAACTATCTGCATTTTGACGGCTACGCCCTCGTGCTGGGCATTGTACTGATCTTTGCGTCGGTCGTGAGCGTGCTCTCCGGCCGCGTGATCGACCGGCTCGGCGAACTGCGGTGCGTACTTCCGGCAGCAGGAGTCATGTTCGCCGGACTGCTCGGCATGTTCTTCGCGCGGTCGATGCTGGCCGTGATCCTGACGGGCTGCATTATGATGTCCGGCTATATGCTGGTCACGGCGATTTTATCCGGTATCATCCGCGACCATACACCTGCCGGAAAGGCCGGACATTTTCAGGGCATCCGCATGATCTTCGGCGTTCTGCTGCCGATGATTTTAGGCCCTGCCATCGGCGCAGCGGTCATTCGCGGCAGCGATTCCACCTATGTTGATCTCGGCGTGGTAAAGACTGTGCCGACGCCGTCCATTTTCCTTGCGGCAGCCGTCGTGCTGCTGCTGATTCTGCCGCCGGTGCTGCTACTTAAAAAGAAGGAGGAGGCAAAATGCTGACACGCTGGGGTGAAACACTGGACAAGGACACTGTTTTGCAGGAATATCCCCGCCCGCAGCTTGTGCGGGAAAGTTATTATAATCTTAACGGCCTCTGGGACTATGCCATCACGGCCTCCGACGCCTGCCCCAGCGCGTGGGACGGGAACATTCTCGTGCCATTTTCGCCGGAAGCGCCGCTGTCCGGGGTGAGCCGGGCCCTGAAGCCCGGTCAGGTGCTCTGGTACCGGCGGACGCTGCCGTTCGGAAAGCAGGACGGCAGGCGGATGCTGCTGCACTTCGGAGCCGCCGACCAGCGGGCATGGGTGTACGTCAACGGCCTTCTTGCCGGGGCGCATACAGGCGGGTATACAGCCTTTACGCTGGATATTACAAAGCTTCTGCGGGATGGCGAAAATGTCCTGACCGTCGCTGTGCGTGACGATACGGACACCGTGCCCCTCTCGCGCGGGAAGCAGAAGACAACGCGCGGCGGCATCTGGTACACGCCGCAGAGCGGCATCTGGCAGACCGTCTGGGCGGAACAGGTACCGGAGCATTATATACAGTCGCTTCTGTTTACTCCGGAACTGCCGGAAGGACGCATCCGCTGGATGCTCACCGCGTCCGCGCCGAAAGGCGCTCGAATCGAAATTTCCTATCAGGGAACTCCGGTCACCGAGGGCGTAACGGACGAGGACGGCTGCGGCAGCGCCGTTCTGCCGCCGGAGCAGCTGCACCTGTGGTCCCCGGAGGCGCCGAACCTCTATGACGTAACCGTCACATTGGGGGACGATACCGTCAAAAGCTATTTCGCCATGCGCACCGTCGGCACCGGGATAGACGCAGCAGGTCATCCGTGCCTGCTGCTGAACGGGCAGCCGTACTTCCACCACGGCGTGCTCGATCAGGGCTACTGGCCGGACGGGTTATATACCGCACCGTCGGACGACGCGCTGATCTATGATATCGAACTGATGAAGCGTCTGGGCTTCAACATGCTGCGCAAGCATATCAAGGTCGAGCCCATGCGCTGGTATTATCACTGCGACCGGCTGGGCATGCTGGTCTGGCAGGACATGCCCTCCGGCGGCGGACAGTACAATCTGCTGACCATCTCCGCGCCGCTCATCACCGGCATTCATCTCAAGGACAGTCATTACCGCCTTTTCGCCCGTACGGACGCGCAGGGCCGCGAGGACTTCACACGCGAACTGACGGAGCTGATCACGCAGCTGCAGAACTGCCCGTGCATCGTCTTGTGGGTGCCGTTCAACGAGGGCTGGGGACAGTTTGACGCGAAAAACGCAGTGCGGCTGATCCGCAGGCTCGACCCCACGCGGCTGATCGACCATGCCAGCGGCTGGCACGATCAGGGCGTGAGCGATGTGAAAAGCCTGCATGTGTACTTTAAGCCCTATCGCTTCCGGCCTGACAAGAAGGGCCGCGCAGTCGTTCTGTCGGAGTTCGGCGGATACAATCTGCCGGTTGCGGGACATACCTGGAACACGAAAAACTTCGGCTACAAGGGCTATCAGACGCCCGAGGCACTGGGCGAGGCGGTCAAAACGCTCTATGAAACGCAGATCATTCCTGCACGCAGAGCGGGGCTTGCCGCCGACGTTTACACGCAGCTGAGCGATGTAGAGGATGAGGTCAACGGCTTTGTGACCTATGACCGGCGCGTGGAAAAGCTGCCGGAGGCGCTGATGCAGGCCATCGCGCAGGAACTGAGAGGAGATTGACCATGAAAAAACGGATACTGGCGCTGCTTCTGGTGCTGACGCTGCTGGTGCTCGGCGGCTGCACGGTGCGCGACACGGTGCAGGTCATGGGAATCAGCGTTACGACGCTGCAGGAGTTGGCGGACGCTGCGCTGTCCGAGGACACGGAAGCGCCCGAATCGGGCGAGCAGTTTGTCACTGCCGAAGACCCGGAGGTCACGCAGACTGCCGACACGGTCGATGCGCACGGGTATTATTACGATGCAGAGCACGTCGTTCTGTATCTTGACGCCTACGGCCATCTGCCGGAGAACTATATCACAAAGTCCGATGCCCGCGCGCTCGGCTGGGAGGGCGGCAGCGTTGAAGCATACCGGGAAGGAGCCGCCATCGGCGGCGACCGCTTCGGCAACCGCGAAGGGCTTCTGCCGGAGAAAACAGGAAGAACCTATACCGAATGCGACATCAACACACTCGGCGCAGACTCGCGCGGAGCCGAGCGTCTGATTTTCTCAAACGACGGGCTGTATTTTTATACATCCAACCACTACGCGTCGTTTACGGAACTGACCGTGGACGGAGGCACTGTCATATGGAACTGACCTACCGGATCGACTGCCGGGAACTGACCTCCCGCGCTGCTGCGCACGACTGCTTTGCGCGCGTGTTTTCGCTGCCCGCGTCCTATGGGCGGAATCTCGACGCATTGTACGATGTTCTGACCGATCTGCCGCCGTGTACGCTTATATTGGAGCATATTGACTGCCTGTATGGTACACTCGGGCCGTATGCGGAAAAGCTGCTTGACACCTTCCGCGATGCAGCGCTGGAAAACAAAAATATCCAAATTCAAGAAGATGCCAAAACTTTTTGAGCATTTTTTGGCATTGTCTATATTGTAAAAAAACGGGCGATTTTCCTTGTGCGAATTGTCAATTTACAAAGCACGGCATTGTCGGATACAATACGCATTATGAACGAACTGTTAATAAGTCGTTTAAGAAAGAGAAATCAAGGAGGAACTCTATGGAAATCCAAACTGGCGCATTGGTAATCGTTCTTGCGTACATGGTCGGCATGATGATCATCGGCTACGTCGTCGGCAAGATCAACATCAAGGGCAGCGCAGACTATCTCGTTGCCGGCCGCAGAATGGGCCTGTTCATGGTCGCGTTCTCGCTGTCTGCCAACAACATCGGCGGCGGCAGCACCACCGGCCTCGCGCAGAAAGCGTTCGGCGCATGGGGCGTCAGCGCGATCTGGTACGTCCTGGCCGCATCTCTTGCCATGATCCCGCTGGCCTACTTCGCTCCCAAGATCCGCAAGACCATGGCTGTCACGATCCCCGAGGTCGTCGGCCGCCGCTTCGGCAAGGTTTCCAGCAACTTCACGGCAGTCCTCAGCGTCCTGTCGCTGTTCTGCCTGACCTCTTCCCAGATCGGTGCTTCCGGCGCTGTTATCAACGCGCTGATCCCGTCGATCCCCCTGAACGTCTGCCTGCTGCTGGCCGGTTTCGTCACCATCTTCTACACGACCTTCGGCGGCATGATCGCTGACCAGGTCTCCGACCTCATCCAGTTCGGTATCATTCTCGTCGGCCTTGCCATCGCAACGCCGATCGTCCTGAAGCATGCCGGCGGCTGGGCTGCGATCTCCGCTGCACTGCCCGGCGAAAAGCTGAACATGACCCAGATCGGCTGGGCCTCCATCATCGGCTACTTCTTCAACTACTTCTGCACCTTCCTCTGCGGCCCCGAAATGGTCTCCCGCTTCGAGACCTGCAAGGACGAGAAGACTGCAGTTCGTGCTTCCTTCCTCTGCGCCATCCTCATGGCTGCCATGGCAATTTTCCCGACCCTCCTCGGCCTCGCTGCCTTCGCTCTGAAGGATCAGCTGCCCGGCCTTGCTGAGAACGGCTCCAACGCCATGATGGTCGTCACTGGCACCTATGCGCCCGGCATCATCACCGGCCTCATCTCCGCTGCCATCATCTGCGCGACCATGTCCTCGGCAGACTCCAATCTGCTGTGCATGTCCACGATGATCATCAACGACATCTATCCCGGCTTCGGCGGCAAGAAAAAGCTGAATGACAAGCAGACCATCTTCTATACCCGTCTGTGCAACGTTATTGCAGCGCTCATCGCCATGTGCATCTCCATGTTCGGCGTTTCCCTCGTCGCCATGAACACCTTCGCATTCGGTATCCGCTGCGCAGGCCCGTTCGCGGCATACGGCCTCGGCCTTGCCGTTCCGAAGGCAACAAAGAACTCCGGCCTGATCTCCATCTTCACCGGCACCATCGCTTTCGTCGTCTGGCAGCTTCTGTCCAACGGCGGTACGCTGTGGTTCATGATGCCGGTCGTCTTCGGCAGCCTTGTCTCCGTCATCACGTTCTATGTTGTGAACCTGATCGAGTGGAAGCGCGGCGTTCCCGCTGCTCCCTCCGCTTACGCTGTCGAGAAAGCCAAGTAATCCTCTTCCCCCAACTGAAACCGCCCGCCCTGCCGCATGGCAGGGCGGGTTTTCTGCCTCTTGACATTTTCTGCAGAGTTCGTTAAAATCTGTTCATCGGAGGGTCGATTCATTGATTATTCGGCTGGATAAGATGCCGGGCATGCGTCCGGGGTTTTATCCGGTCTTTTTTTGAAGTTGAAGCTATGGAAAACCAGAAAAATGATTTCCTGAACGGGCCAATTCTTTCCCCGCTGCTGCGGTTTGCGGGGCCGGTGCTGCTGGCGCTGTTTCTGCAGGCGATGTACGGCGCGGTCGATTTGATCGTTGTCGGAAAATTCGCGGGCACAGCGGACATCTCCGCCGTCTCGACCGGCAGTCAGGCTATGCATCTTGTCACATCGCTTCTCGTCGGGCTCACAACGGGCGTGACCGTTCTTCTGGGCCAGAAGATCGGCAAGGGCAGGCCGGACGAAGCCGGGAATGTCGTCGGCAGCGCGATCTGCCTGTTCGTGTGCGTCGCGCTTGCGCTAACGGCGCTGCTTTCTGCGCTGACCGAGCCATTCTGCCGTCTGCTGCAGGCCCCAGAGGAGGCCTTTGTTCCCACGACACAGTATGTGCGCATCTGCTCGGCGGGAACGCTGTTCATTGTGGCGTTCAACGTCATCGGCAGCGTCTTCCGCGGGCTTGGCGACTCCAAAATGCCGCTGATCACGGTTGCGATCGCGTGCGTTACGAACATTTTCGGCGATCTGCTGCTGGTAGACGTATTCCAGATGGGTGCAGCCGGCGCGGCGCTTGCAACGGTGTTCGCACAGGCGGTCAGCGTGATTTTGTCCCTGTTCGTCATCATGCGCCGCAAACTGCCCTTTACGTTCCGCAAGGAGCAGCTGCGCTTTGACCGGCCGCTCACAGCCGGAATTCTGCGTCTCGGCATTCCGATTGCGCTGCAGGACGTGCTGGTCGGCGTGTCGTTCCTCGTCATTCTGGCTATTGTCAATTCTCTGGGACTCTTGCAGTCTGCCGGCATGGGCATTGCGGAAAAGGTCTGCGCGTTCGTCATGCTGCTGCCGTCGGCATTTTCTCAATCCGTGTCCGCGTTTGTCGCGCAGAATACCGGCGCAGGTAAGCCGGAACGCGCAAAAAAAGCGCTGCGCTACAGCGTCGCCGTCTCGCTGTGCATCAGCGTGTTTGTGTTTTACTTCAATTTCTTCCATGGCGATCTGCTCGCTGGAATTTTTGCAAACGACCATGCCGTCATTCTCGAAGCGGCAGACTATCTCAAGGCCTACGCCATCGACTGTCTGCTGACCTCATTCCTATTCTGCTTTGTCGGCTATTTCTCCGGCCTCGGCAAGACAGTCTTTGTCATGACGCAGGGCATTCTGGGCGCGTTCGGCGTCCGTATCCCCGTGTCGTTCGCCATGTCCCGGCTGCCGAACGCGCGCCTGTTCTACATCGGCCTCGCGACCCCCTGCTCGACCGTTGTGCAGGTCCTGCTGTGCCTTGGCTATTATGCGCATCTGGCCCGCAGGGAACGGCGCGCATAGCTTGGACGCGGTTGGTGCATTCTACTGGTACAATTTCGCCATGGTTCATGCCATTTTATACGATTGTGCGCTTTCAGAAAACCCCGGACGGGCTTTGGCCTGTCCGGGGTTTTTTTATGCGATATCGTACTGACTCTTGTAGATTTCGTAATAGAAGCCCTTTTTCTCCAGCAGATCGCGGTGCCTGCCCTGCTCCACAATACGGCCGTCGCGCAGAACCAGAATGAGGTCGGCATCGACGATCGTGGACAGGCGGTGGGCGATGATGAAGCAGGTCCTGCCGCGCATGAGGCGGTCCATGGCTTTCTGGATGAGCAGTTCCGTACGCGTATCGACATTGGATGTCGCTTCATCGAGAATCAGCAGTTCGCGCTGCGCGAGAAGCGCCCGCGCGATGGTCAGCAGCTGCTTCTGGCCAGAGGAGATCGATGAGGTATCGCTGCCGACCACGGTATCGTAGCCCTTGGGGAGCGTGCGGATAAAATGGTCGCAGTACGCCTCATCGCAGGCGCGGATAATTTCCTCGCGCGTCGCGTCCGGCTTGCCGAAGGCTACGTTCTCGGCGATCGTGCCGCCGAAGAGCCATGTGTCCTGCAGCACCATGCCGAAGCGGTCGCGTGTAGAGGCGCGGGAATAGTTCGCAATGTCGTGCCCGCTCAGCAGAATGCTGCCGGAATCGACGTCGTAGAACCGCATGAGCAGATTCACAATCGTCGTCTTGCCCGCACCGGTTGGGCCGACGATGGCGACGTGCTGGCCCTTTTCCACATGCAGGTTCAAATCTTGGATGAGTTCGGTATCCGGCTCATAGGCAAAATCCACATGTCGGAACTCCACGCTGCCGTCTCCGCCCGCAGGAAGAGCTTGTTCGATCGGCGCTTCCTCCGGCAGCTCCAGCAGATCGACGACGCGCCGGGCGGCCGCCTTGGCCTGCTGCAGCGTACTCAGGCCGTTGGAGATCTGCTCGAGCGGCTCGGAAAACTGCCGTGCAAACAGCACCAGCGTCACAATCACGCCCACCGGAACGCCCTGCCGCACGATCAGCCAGCCGCCGAGCAGATTGATGGCGATATACGCCAGCGAGTTGGACGCAGCAATGACCGGCTGGACGATGGCGGAGAGATAGGTTGCTTTCGCCTCGGAGACGCGGCGCGCATCGTTGATCTCCGCGTGGCGTTTGGCGCAGTGCTCCTCGAGATTATAAGCCTTTGTCGTCGCGTAGTTCGTGTAGGCTTCTTCCACGACGGAATACAACTCGCCGGACTGCTTGAACATCTGATGGAAATACGTTTCCGACCGGCCCGCGATCTTTGCTGACAGCCAGATGGAAACCGGCATGAACGCAATCACGGCCAGCGAAAGCTGCCAGTTCTGCAAAAACATCACGACCGCGATGGCAAGGATCTGCAAAAAGCCGCCCGTGATGGTATCGAGCACGGTATGCAGGGAGCCGCCGATCCGGGACACGTCCTCCGTCATGCGCGAGAGAATATCGCCGACGGGCGTGTGATCGACAAAGCTGACGGGCAGGCGCTGGATTTTGTCGGAGATCTGGATGCGCAGATTGCAGGTAAAATACCGGCTGACGGCGCGGTTGAGCAGCTGCATTTTGCCGTAGCTGATGGCGGCGCGCAGGAGATACACACCGGCCAGCGCCAGAAGCCCCGGCGCGAGCTGCGCCAGCACGGACGCGCCCGTCTCCGGCGCGTCAAAATAATCGATCAGGATCTGCACCAGCGCGCCCATCTGCGTTGGGATGATCAGCGCGCACACAACAAGCACCAGACTCATAAACACGCCAAGCGCAAGCTGCCAGCGGATGGACTTCGCACCCTTCAGCAGCTGAATAAGCGCGTCGGCGGAAACGTGGTTTTTCTGTTCCTGCTTCACTTCGCGTCACCTCCTGTCTGCGAGGCGTAGATCTCCTGATAGATCTTACAGCGGGACAAAAGTTCCGCGTGTACACCGTGATCGACCAGCCGCCCGCGGTCCATGACGAAGATGTGATCCGCGTTCATAGCCGAGGTGATGCGCTGGGTAATGACGATCTGGGTCTTGCCCTGAATTTTCTCATTGAGGCTCCGGCGCAGGTTCGCTTCTGTCAGGAAGTCGAGCGCAGAGAAGCTGTCGTCGAAGACATAGATCGGCGCGTCCTTCAAAATCGCGCGTGCGATGCACAGACGCTGCTTCTGGCCGCCGGAGAGGTTCTTGCCGGACTGCTGGAGCGGATGCTCCAGATGCTCGGGCAGGGAATTGAGGAAAGGTGTGAGCTGCGCGATATCGGCGGCTTCGAGAATGTCCGCTTCCTCCGCGCCGGGACGGCCCATCTCGATATTGTGCCGGATAGTGCCGGAATACACGGCGGTCTTCTGCAGGACGCAGCTGATGTTCTTCCGGATCACGCCCCGGTCGATCTGCGAGGCACTGACGCCATCGAAGAGGATCTGTCCCTCAGTCGGCAGGCGGAAGGACAGCAGCAGCTGCACGAGCGTACTTTTGCCGCTGCCCGTGCCGCCGATGACGGCGATCTTCTGTCCCGGCAGGATGTGCATGCTGACGTCCTGCACAGCAGCCTCCGATGCGCCCTCATAGCGGAAGGTCACATGGTCGAAGGTAATTTCGCCGCCGAACGTGTGCTCCGCGCCCTTGGCTGTCTCCTGCATTCCTGTGGCGTGAAAGATCTCGCCGATGCGATCAGCCGCGACCTTTGCGTGCGGCAGCATGACCATGGCAAAGCCGCCCATCAGAACGCCGTTGGCGACAAGCGCCAGATACTGGATGATGGCGAAGATATCGCCGCCGGAGATGGCGTGGCTGCCCGTCTCCATGCGCCAGCCGCCGAGCCATATGATCGCCACGCCTGCGAGATTCACAAGCAGCACGGCCGCCGGGCTCAGAAGTCCCATCTGCACGTTGGCATTGATGATGTTCTCGGCCATGACGTGTGTGGCGTCGGCGATCTTCTGCTGCAGACTCGCTTCCTTATTAAATGCGCGGATAACGCGGATGCCGTGCAGACGTTCGCGCATGACGTCGTTCTGGATATCGATGTACTTATCAGATGTTTCGTGCAGAGGGCCGATGCGCTTGCTGATGGGCCGGACGATCAGGAAAATCGCCGGGACGAACAGCAGCAGGATCAGGCTCATCGTCACGTCCTTGCGCAGCGCCAGAATGACACCGCCGAAAAACAGCACCGGAATCGTAATGAGGCTGCCGGAGATCATCGATGCGACCCAGGAGACGGTGCCGATGTCGTAGGTTGACCGGGACAGGAGCGCTGCCGCGCCGATAGAATTGAATTCCTCGAACGTCATATTATTGACGAGGGAAAACACGTCTGTGCGCAGATCGGCATTGAAACCCGCGACCACGTCACAGCTGATCTTCCGCCCAGCCAGAAGCGCGGCAAGACCCGCCGCCGCAACGGCCAGCATCCACGCGCAGCAGCGCACAATATATGCAAAATCTGACTGCCGGACACCGTTATTCAAGATGTCGTTCATAATCGTCGGCAGCAGCAGATCGCACACTGTCGCCGCCGCGACCAGCAGCATCGCCAGTGCAATGCGCCTGCGGTACGGCTTCAGATAGGGTAGGATATCCTTCATGAATGGCTCTCATTCCTTTCTGTCAATCAAATTCCAAGAGACAGTCTTAAAAGGTATTATACCATAGAAAACAAACGTTCGCAAGCGTCAATTCCTTTCTATTTTGCAGACCCGCGGCCAGAGAAAACGGCAGATATTCCATCCGGCGGCCGTCTGGATTTCTTTTCCTATCAGCAAGGAAAATCCATATAATTATCGATGAAAATGTCGAAGAGGGTTGAAATTTACGGAAAAAACTGCTATTATTGTAGTCCGCAAAGAGGCATTTACTTTCATGAGGGCGCGCCGGGACATATATGCCAAGTCCCGGACGCACGCCGAACAAAACCGCATCTTACAAAAGGAACAGAGAAATCATGGGAAAGCGCACAAGCAGGCCTGTTGACCTGCCGACCGCAGAGCAGCTTGCGACGGAACGCAGGCGGCTGCGATATAAAAGCAAATATAGCCGGACGCTCAGAAGTACGGTTGCAATTCTGGTCGTCGTCGCAGCGCTGGCGGTGCTGATCGCTACGCTCTGGATGCCGGTGCTGCGCATTTACGGCAGTTCCATGTCACCGACGCTGCAGGATGGCCAAATCGTTGTCAGTATCAAAAGTTCACGCTTTGAGCCAGGTGATATCGCCGCGTTCTATCACGGAAACAAGCTTCTCATCAAGCGGTATATCGCAGGCCCCGGGCAGTGGGTTGACATCGACGAAAATGGGAACGTTTTCGTTGACGGGTCGCTGCTGGACGAACCGTATCTTATGGAAAAGGCTTACGGCCAAACCAACATCGAACTGCCGTATCAGGTGCCGGACGAGCGATATTTCCTGCTGGGCGACAACCGCGACGTATCCGTTGATTCTCGGAACACGACGGTCGGCTGCGTCTCGACGGAGCAGATCGTCGGCAAGGTCATTTTCCGGATCTGGCCGCTCAACGTATTCGGCCCTGTATATTGATAATGTAACTAATGTAACAAAACACGCACAGAAGCGGAAAGAGATGAGGTATCGGCATGCGGAGACATCTGCCGGTTCGGACAATCAACTATCTGAAAACACATCTCCAAAAGAAAAAATGGCACCGCGTCGTGACGGCGCTCTCCTGCATCGTCGTGTTCTGCACGACCTATGCGCTGATCCTTCCAGCGGTTACAATGTCGCAGCAGCCGTTCTGCGGAAAGGAAGAGCATATCCACGATCCTGAAAGCTGCTATGCGCGCGTGCTGGTCTGCGGACAGGATGCGCCGGATGAAGACACGCCGGAGCAGCCGGAACACGTCCACACGGACGCATGTTATCAGGAGGAGGCCATTCTGGTCTGCGAACTTGCAGAGGGCGAGGGTGCCCACCTGCACACGGCGGACTGCTTTGACGAAGCGGGCAATATCGTCTGCGGTCTGGAGGAGAACCTCGGACACCAGCATACGGCCGACTGTTACCGCACAAGTTGGGTGCTCATCTGCGGACAGGAAGAGGGCGCGGACGAAGAAGCCCCGGCGCAGCACGAGCATACCGATGCCTGCTATGAAGATCTGCTTATCTGCGAACTGGAGGAGCATCAGCACAGTCTTGCCTGCTATTCAGACCCCGAAGCCGACCTGGAGTCCCCCGCCGTATGGGAGCGGACAATCCCGCAGGATCTCACGGACGATTTGGCTGCAAATGTCGCGGCAGTCGCAAACAGCCAGCTTGGCTACGCGCAGAGCAGCCGCAACTATGCCGTGGATGAAAACGGCGGGATTCACGGCTATACGCGCTACGGCGCGTGGTTCGGCGATCCATATGGCGAATGGTGCGCCATGTTTGCCTCTTTCTGTCTGCACTATGCAGGCGTCGAGCAGTCTGTCTTCCCCTATGCCTCCGGCTGCATCTACTGGACAGAGCAGCTGACGGCCGCGGGACTCTATGCCACCGCCGGAACGATGGCTCCAAGGACGGGCGACCTTGTCTTCTTTGATCGAGACGGCGACCGCCTTGCCGACCATGTCGGCATCATCACAGACGCACAGCCCGAAGCGATCACAACTGCGGAGGGCAATGTTGGCGGCTGCGTCGTCAGAAAAACCTATGCCCTGGACGACGCCTCGATCCTCGGCTACGGCGTCCTGCCCGTCAGCGCGCCGGATACCCCGGATGAACCGGACACCCCTGACGAACCGGATCCTGGCCCGCAGCCCATCTGCGGGTTGGAAGCACACACGCACGGCCCGGACTGCTACAGCGAAGATGGGCTTTTGATCTGTCCGCTGCCGCAGCATACGCACACGGCGGACTGCTACGAGCAGTTGGAAGAGCAAACGCCGCTGTGTGGTCTGAACGAGCATACACATACGGAAAGCTGCTATGATGCGGACGGAACGCTTCTCTGCACGCTTCCGGAGCATACGCATACGGATTCCTGCTATCTCCCGCAAGAACCGGCCAAGCAGGACTTCAGCTATGATGATGCACAGCTGCATCTGCGCGTCACAGTCGAAAGCTCCCAGCCGCTGCCGGAGGGTACAGCGCTTGCCGTGCAGACGGTGGACGCAGACAGCACGCTTCTGTCTGCGTCCGCATCGAGCGGCGCGGAGCAGTGGATCGTCCGGCAGATCGGACTGACACAGGCTGAAACGCCGGTCGATACCAGCGAAATGACGCTGACGGCGGAGGTTCTGGTCAAGAGCGCCGCTCTGTCTTCCCTGTTTGAACAGGCGGACGAAGATATACTGGATGCCGACACGGGCGTGACAGTGTCCGTCATGCAGACGGACGAGGATGCAGGTTTGCAGGAGGTCGAAAGCGTAACGGTCGCGCCGGGCGAGTCTGTGCCCGTGCTGACGGTCAGCGTACAGGATGGGACGCTCGTTCTGCTGGCCTCGTCGGCGAATCCGGAATTCACGGTGCAGTATTACGCGGAAATTCCGCGCTTTGATACGGCTGGCGACGCTGCGCTGACCATTTTCGACACTGTCGGCAAAAACCTTCCGAAGAACAATACGCCGAACGCCCAAAAGAGTCTCTGGCTGAACAAGACTGGCAATACCACGCAGAAAAACGCCGGAAACGCAACGCAGGAATATGTCGTTGCGACTACGCCGGAACTGACGCGGATGTACGCCGACAATACCTTTGAATATGTCAGCGCGCCGGAGCCGAAATATGTTGACAAGCTGATGGACAACGAGCACTATCAGATCAAGGAGATCTGGGTGCTGAAGGATGGCCGGGACGGCGCCAGTACCAGCGCGGACGACTGGGATGTTTACACCTACTCCGACTCCATCCGCTTCACCAACCGGCAGGCTGCCGCCGCGCAGGATCCGAGCCTCATTTATATCAAGCCCGGAAAGCAGACTGTGCTCCGGCTGGTCTACGATGCGGTGCAGGATAACTTCACCACCCCCGCCGCGTTCTATGACTATGACATTTCCAGCGGAACGAACGGCGCCGGAAAGTGGTCAACCGGCATCGTGGGCATCAATTCGCAGGGGAACTACGGAACCAGCACGAACGGTCTGCGAAAATGGGATTCGTATTGTGATGTATTGGCCTTCGGCAACGCAAACTGCGGCACCGGCATGGGCAACTACAAGTTTTCCGGTGTTTATCTGAACCGCCACAGCGGCCAGAATTATGGCTGCGCGTTCGGGATCGCAAAGTCGCTTCAGGACGGTAAAATCGTTTACAACGACTATATCGTTGCGCCGAAGCTCTTCAACGACGGCGACGCGAACGGCAAGCACACCTATTCCGGCAGCAGTCTGACGTTCCAGCAGGTGGGCGATACCTATACGCTCACCGCGGCCAGCGTCGCAGGGCTCGGCTCCATCGACGGTCTGGAGAAGTTCTTCAATCCGTCGCCCAGCGCCAGTACGACGCACACACATATTTACACAAACGACTTCTGGCCGCTGGACGCGGCGAAAGAAAAGAAAGACCCGCTCTTCGGCAGTTACAGTAATCCGATCTATTATCAGGGTTTCAAGAGTGATGACGGCGTCAACGGCTCAAACTGGGCAGACGAATCCACAAATCTTCCGTACAGCGACGACGGGCAGGCGCACAACTCCTTCTTCGGCATGCAGTACGCCGTTGAATTCACGCTGTCGCCGGACTATATCGGGCCGCTGGAATACACGTTCTTCGGCGACGACGATATGTGGGTCTTTTTGGATAACCAACTTGTCTGCGACATCGGCGGCGTCCATTCCTCGGTCGGCGAATACGTCGATCTGTGGGACTATCTGCGTCAGGAAGGCCGGACAGAAACCGAGAAGCACACGCTGACGGTCTTCTATACCGAACGCGGCGCGTCCGGCTCCACCTGCTACATGAACTTCACGCTCCCGTCTGTCTCCGGCATCAACATCAAGCAGACGACAGGCGGCCTGATGGTCTACAAGGAAGTCTCCGGTGAGGCTGACCCGGCGCAGGAATTCACGTTCCATGCCGTCTTTACCCGCTCAGACGGCAGCGCGCTCACGGACGATCATACCTGCTATCGCTATAACGCAAACGGCGTCAGAATTGATCAGTTTAATCTCCATTCCGGCGGCAGCTTCCAGCTGAAGGCCGGAGAGCATCTGGAAATTCTGAACCTGCCGGTCGGCACAAGCTACGCCATCGTCGAAGACAGCGCCGCCGGCTATACCACGACGCACACGGTCAACGGCGTCGTCAGCGCAGGCGCAAACGCCACAGGCGTCATTGTCAAGGATACGCTGAACGAGGTCGTGTTCACCAACACACGCGGAACTGTCCCGCTGCGGCTGCAAAAGCTGGACCAAGACGGCAATCCCCTCTCGGGCGCAGTCTTCCAGCTGCAAAATGCGGACGGAGACACGATCAATGTCGTCAAAAATGGCGACGGCAGTTACTCCGCCGTCAGCCGCGCCGCAGATGTGATCGACACAACGCAGCTTTACTACATCACCGCTGCCGGCGACCAGCGTTATGTGGTCGGACAGAACACCTCGCTTTCGACCTTCGACGCGCAGCTGCAAAAGAAAACCGGTGCAGATACGCAAAAGGTTCGCGTCTACCAGCAAACGGACGGTTCTTATAGCTTCCAGAGCGCTGCGAACGGCAAATGGCTCGATCTGGACAGCGGTAAGCTGGACAACGGCACGCTGATCCATTTCTGGGAAAACGCCAGCACGCCGACAACGCACGACAACCAGAAGTGGTATCTGTCCGTCAACAAAGACGGCACATTCAAGATCAAACCGCGCGTGGCCGTTCTGCACGAAAGCAATATCGTGTTTGACCTGAATCAAGCGGCGTTCGCCGAGGGTCAGAAAATTCAGGGCTGGGCCGACAACGACTCTCCTGCACAGAAGTGGCTGCTCGTTCCGGTCGATCCAGTGCAGTCGCCCGCCGCGACGCAGGATCTGGAGGTCAGCGCAACCGGCGAACTGACTGTGACCGGCCTGCTGCCCGGCTGCTACACGCTGACAGAAACGAAAGTCCCAGCGGGCTTCCGGGATTCGCTCGGCGAGATCTCCCTCAAGGTCACGGCAGACGGAACCGTGATCGTGACAAAGCCGAACGTTTTTGTCGAAGTTGACGGAAAGGGCGCTCTGCTGAAAATCAAAAACCAGCATGAGGATGTTGATCTGACGCTTGAAAAGCAGCTGCTCCACAGCACGGTCACGACAAAATTCGCCTTTACCGTCACTTATACCACACCGGACGGAAGTACGCTTCAGGAAACCGTGAAATTGCAGGGCGGCGAGCAGAAAACGCTCACGCTCCCCTACGGCTCCAAGGTCACGATCACGGAGGAAAACCATGACGGCTTTGCCGTCGCGTTCCAGACCGGCGGAACGACGCTGGACTCGGACAACGGCTCCTGCACGTTCCGCCTTACGGAGAATATTCTCATCACTGCCGTCAACTCAGCCGGCTATGCCCTGCCCTCCACGGGCGGAGGCGGTACAGGCTGGTTTATGACCACCGGACTGCTGCTGCTCTGCGGCGCAGCGCTCGCAGGCATCTGTCTTAGAAAGAGGAGGGATGCCCACTGAGGCCATATGGCGGACAAACCGCGTTTCTGTTTATCAGGATCATAAAAAACAAAAAGCAAGAAAGGAAGAACAAAAACAAATGAAATACATCAAAAGGACCCTGGCTCTGCTGCTGGCCGTTGTGCTCGTGCTGGCGCTGAGCATTTCGGCATTCGCAGTTGACACCAACGGTAGCATTAAGGTCGATAATGCGGTTGTCAACAAAACCTACACCCTGTACCGCATTTTCGATCTGGACAGCCACAACACAGACTACTCCGCAATCAACTACAAGGTCAGCGCAAAATGGGCAAACTTCTTCGTAACCGGAGCAGCAGGCCTGAACTATGTCACGATTGATGACATGGGCTATGTGACATGGAAAGACGGCGCAAATGCCGCTGACTTTGCCGCAGCTGCGATTGCGTACGCTGAAGTAAATGGTATTGCTAACGATGGCCAGCAGAAGGCCACAGGCAGCATTGTCGAATTTACAAACCTGCCGCTTGGCTACTATCTGGTTCAGTCCGATCTGGGTGCGCTGTGCTCGCTGGATACCACCATGCCGAACGTGACCATCAAGGAAAAGAACGGCAAGCCGACTGTTGACAAGCAAGTCGAAGAGGGCAGCAGCTACGGCAAGACCAACGACGCCAACATCGGCGACACCGTCAATTTTAAGACCACCATCACCGTTACGGACGGCAACCCGGTCGCCTATATCCTGCACGATAAGATGAGCGCAGGTCTGACCTTCGATCCGAACAGCGTGACCGTCAAGGTCAACGACAAGAACTTTGCCGCTGCAAACTACGATCTCGTTACCTCCGGCCTCACCGACGGCTGCACGTTTGAACTCCGATTTCATGATGTAAACAATGCCAGCGTTTTGAAGCCGAACGACGTTGTGACTGTGGAATACTCCGCAACGGTCAACGATCAGGCCGTGATCGCCGGAACCGGCAACCCCAACGAAACGTGGCTGGACTATGGCAACAATCAGCACACCGAGCATTCCACAACCCGCACTTATGTTTGGGAAATGAAGGTCATCAAGTTCACCAAGAAGAACAACGAAGAGGTCAATCTGAAGGACGCACAGTTTGTTCTGTACAGACTCAACGGTACAACGAAGGAATACGTCGTTGCTGACAGCAGCAACAAGGTCACCGGCTGGACGAAGAACACCTATGACTCCAATCTGACCCCCAAGGCGACTGTCTTTACCACTCCTGAAAACGGTACGTTCACGATCAGCGGTCTGGATGCCGGTACTTACTATCTGGAAGAGATCAAGGCTCCCGCAGGCTACAACATGCTGAAAGAGCCGATCGAGATTGTTATCACTGCATCGATCGATCAGACGACTGATGCCGGTACGGCTACCGTGACCTATAACAAAACCTCTACGGGCGATGTCAAGGTTGAAAACCAGACCGGCACGGAACTGCCCTCCACCGGCGGCATCGGCACGACGATCTTCTACATTGTCGGCAGTCTGCTGGCTGTCGGCGCTGTGATTCTGCTCGTGACCAAAAAGCGCATGGGCAAGACTGAAGGCTGATCATCCCAGCTTATAGGAAACAGGTGCGCGGCCTCGGCCGCGCACCGCTCACAGCATCAAGGAGAAGCCTGCAAATGAAAAAACATCTGTCCACGATTGCGTTGATCCTCGTGCTGCTTGCAGGCGTGTCCCTGCTTCTGTATCCGACCGTCAGCGACTACTGGAACGCCCGCCACGCATCGAAGGCTGTGGCGGATTACACGCAAAACGTGCAGGCGCTGGACCAGGACGCCTATGACGAGCTGCTGGCGGCGGCGGAGGACTATAACCGGTCGCTGCTGACGCGGGAAAACGGCTTTTTCCTGACCGAGGAGCAGCAGGCGCAGTATGAGAGGCTGCTGGACATCAGCGGCACCGGCATCATGGGCTATATCGAGATTCCGTCCATCAACGTCTCTTTGCCGATCTACCACGGCACCAGCGATTCCGTTTTGCAAATCGCGGTCGGACATCTGGACTGGACAAGTCTCCCGGTCGGCGGCGAAAGCACACACTGCGTCCTCTCCGGCCATCGCGGACTGCCCAGCGCAAAGCTGTTTACCAATCTCGATCAGATTGTCGAAGGCGATACGTTCATCATCCGCGTGCTCGACGAGGTTTTGACCTACGAGGTTGACCGCATCCTGATCGTCGAGCCGGAGGACGTCACTGCCTTGCAGATTGAGTCCGGAAAAGACCTGTGTACGCTTGTCACTTGCACGCCCTACGGCATCAACTCCCACCGGCTTCTGGTGCGCGGCCACCGCGTTGAAACCGAGCAGGAGGAAGCGGCCGTCCGGCTCGTCTCCGACGGCATCCAGATCGAGCCGCTGCTCGTCGCGCCCGTCGTGGCGCTGCCGATGCTGCTGGCGCTGCTGCTCGTTCTGCTGCTGTCCGGAAACAAGCGGACACACAATGACGAGACAGATGACTCGGACGCACCCTCCTGAGTCTTCGCTTTGAGCGCCTCGCATTATTTCGATATCGTCGTATATATATTCAGCTATGTCGAAACATTAGCTTGCATCCATGGCTTTAGGATGGTATGATGAGTTTGCTGAAACGGACAGCGGAATGCGCGGAGGCATGCGGCACTTGTTCGTTCCAATTCCTCGTCATCCTTTCTGACATTTCTGACATCTCCTCTCCGCATCCGCACCGCACATTCGCAGGACCCCGCCGGGCATTCGCCGCCCGGCGGGGTCCTGTGCGTTCGGCAATGCGGAATTTTATCATTTTTTGTTTGAAATTACGAAACGCTCCATTGCAATCCCATTCGGCTGCTGGTATAATGCGAGCAGAAGCAGCTCCTGCTGGTACTGCTTTCCCAAACGCTATTTTCTTTGGAGGATAACCATGCGATATAAAAAATTTCTTGCGCTTCTGCTGGCGCTGACGCTCGTGTGCGGGAGCCTGTCCGGCTGCGCGTCTGAGCGGCAGACGGAACCGGCAGAGCCGACTGTATCCTTTACGGACTCTCTCGGTCGGACGGTCGATATTCCCGAAACGCTCACGCGCGTGGCCCCGAGCGGTGCAGTCGCGTCGATGTTTCTGGCGACCATTGCGCCCGAATACATGACGACCATCAACGCAACGCCGTCTTCGAGCCAGTATAAATATCTCGACCCGCGCCTGATTGATCTGCCGACGACCGGCCAGATGTATGGCAGCAAATCGACGCTGAATCTGGAATCCATTCTGACCTCCGGTGCGCAGATCGTGATTGATCTGGGCGATAAAAAGGACAACATGGCCGCCGATCTGGACGCGCTGCAAAGGCAGATCGGCATGCCCGTGATCTTCATCGAAGCAGATCTTCCGCATATGGCCGAAGCGTACCGAACGCTCGGGAACATTCTGAGCGGAAAAGAAGCGCGCGGCGAAGAACTAGCGGCGTTCGTCGAAGAAACCGTCTCGATGGCGAAGGAAAATGCCTTGAAAATTCAGGATGCCGAGCGCATTTCTGTCCTGTACACGTCCGGCTCGTCCGGGCTCAATACGAACGCAAAGGGCTCCATTCAGGCGCAGGTGCTCGACCTCATGGGCATTGAAAATGCCGCCGTGGTCGAAGACGTCAGCAATAAGGGCGGCGGCAATCCCATCAATCTCGAACAGCTTTACCGCTTTGACCCGGACGTGATTTTATTTACAGCAGGCAGCACTTACTCGACTGCGGCAGACGACGAGGCGTGGCAGCCGCTGCGCGCGATCGAAGCCGGACGGTATTACGAGATTCCATCCATGCCCTACAACTGGCTTTCCAATCCCCCGAGTCTTAATATGCTGCTGGGCGTATGGTGGCTGGGAAATCTTCTGTATCCGCAGTATTATGCCTATGATATGGTAGAAAAGACACAGGAAATGTTCAGGCTGCTCTGGTCTTACGATCTGAGCGCGGACGAGGCGCGAGCCATGCTCGCAAACTCTACGCTGAAGGGTACGCCATGAAAAAGCTTCTGACACGGGGCGTTCTGCTGGTTCTGCTGTGCGCGGCGCTGGCGCTTCCAGCGCTGGCCGATTCGGTGACGGATAGCATTTCCGTTTGCATCGGCTATTTTGGCTGGGCAGAGGATGAATACGTCGAAAAAGCAAAATTTACATGGCAGGAACTTGACGACTGGTACGGCGGCGCGCTCGACACGCACGAGGAATTCTATTCCTATTCCAACGGCAGCGGCCGGACATATCTGGTCTACGCACGCGGGTTTTACATCCGCGATCTGCTGGATTACGCGGGCGTCGATGTGAATTCCATCGCCTCCATTGACTTTTTCACGAAGGACCACTCCAACGGCGCGTACCGCTCGTTCACGAAATATGCCCTGCTGGACCAGCCGCGCTATTACTTCCCGAATCTTGCCGCAGACCCGGAAACAGGCGAACTCTACGCATGGGACGGCGGCGACGATTTATGGGTCGGCGCCTATCAGGTCGAACCGATGCTGGCGCTTGAGGACTATACCGAGTGGGACACATCCGGCTTTGACTTTGAAAGCTATATAGACGAAAGCCGGTTTTCGACAGGAAACCGGTTTCACCTCTTTTTCGGGCAAGCCAGCCCGGAGGAGGCCGCAACCAGTTCCGCGGCCAAATATGTCTATAAAATCCTTGTGACCTTCTCCGGCACACCGGTTCTGTCCAGTGAGGAAGACAATCTCGATCTCATTGTTGGCAGCGACCATGCCCTGCATGTGACCGCCGACGCGGAGGACGACGCACTGACCGATTATGTGCAGGCGAACCTTCAATATGCGTCCAGCGACCCGTCTGTTGTTTCGGTTGACCAGTACGGCAAGCTGCATGTGAACGCGGAGGGCGACGCAGTCATCACCGCCTCGTTCGGGGAATCCAGCGTAAGCGTCAATGTCCATGTCGGCTCCGGCGGCGCATCCGGCACAGGCAGCACAGCAGGAAACGGCACGGAGCCCGGCGGAGAAGCCGCCTCCGGCACGTTCGATCTGCCGAAGCCGGAGGAAACGGAGACTTCCCCAGCGGCGAGATCCGCATTGCGGACAGCCTTGATTTGACGCTGATCGGCCTTGACTCCCGCAGCGAAGAATTCGACAATCTCACACTCACAGTGGGAATGGGCACGAAGCTGACGCTGCAGGATGTGCGCATCACGGGCGACAAGACGCTTTTGTCTCTCGCGGGTGGCAATACGCTCACGCTTCTGGGTGAAAACCGGCTGATTGGCTGCGCTGACGCGTCCGGAAACGCCTGCCCGACCGTGATCAGCGGCGGCGATCTGACGATCTGCGGCTCCGGCAGTCTCAAATTGCAGGCACTGGTCAACAACGCAGCTTTTATGGGCGCGGAAACGAGCAAAATTTCCATCGAAAACTGCTTGATCTCCGTATTCAAATCTGATAAGCTTGGCTTCGACGGCGGCGCATTCTGCGCAAACGGCGCAGACCTGACCATGACGAACGCGACCTTCTTCGGCCGGACAGACAGCGATAATGTCGCCGTTTTGTCAGCAGACACCATCGCTATGACCGGCTGCACCCTGCGTGTGGAGGCGGAAAAGTCCGTCCATGCGTTGCTTGGCAGCGTATCCATTGCGGACTGCAGTCTCTACGCCTCCGGCCACAGCGGCAACAGCGCGAAGACCGTTTCGCAGACCGCCGGGCTTGACGCGTTCGAGACGGTTTCGCAGCAGTCCGGCGTGACGCTGCTGGCTGCTTCCGGCTTTGCAGATGTCAAGACCGAAGCTGTCTGCCAGCAGGATGTTTTGTTCTGCACGGCCGCAGGACTGATGACCGGAACTGGGAATCAGGCGTTCTCTCCGGACAAGCCCATGACCCGCGCCATGCTCGTCACCGTTCTCTGGCGCATGGCAGGAAGTCCTGCCGCGCAGGGAAATGGCGGCTTTACCGACCTGAAAGCAAGCTGGTACCGGCAGGCCGCCGTCTGGGGCGCGCAGAACGGCATTGTTGCCGGAACCGGCGCGGGCACGTTCTCCCCGGATACTCCTGTCACAAAGGAGCAGTCTGCCGCACTGCTGGTTCGATTCGCCCGGATGCGTGGCATTTCCATCCCGGCTGACACAGCGCCCGTCTATGTCGCAGAATGCAGCGCATGGGCGCAGGCCGATGTGCAGGCCGCGTATGCTGCCTCGATTCTCGACCGTTTCCCTGCCTGTCTGGCCGCACCGCAGGAAGCTGCAACGCGCGCGGAACTTGCGCGAATGCTTCGCCTGCTCTCCAATCTGCTTCAAAAAGCATAATGCTTTTTGAAATATTCGAAATATTAAAGAATCCACACGAAAGGAAGAACCTCACTATGAAGAAATTTGTATCCCTGCTGCTCGTGCTGACGATGCTCGTGACGGTGTTCGCGGGTCTTGCCGTGACGGCCAGCGCCGCCGACGCACTGCTGAGCGTTTACACGCAGGCAGGCGAGGACGGCGAAAAGACGCTTGCGAAGAGTTACACCGCCGAAGAACTCAAGAAGCTTGCGGAAACGAAGGCTGACGGCTACGGCTATCAGTACTTCAAGAAGGGCGAACAGGATGTCGTCGTGACTGAATTCGTCACGCTCGACGCGCTGCTGACCGACGCGGATGTCACCTTCGCCGACGGCGACAGCCTTTCCTTCGTCTGCGACGACGGCCCGTACACCAAGTATGCCCCCACCTACAAGGACATCACCGAGGGCAAGTATTACTTCAAGGACGGCAAGGCTGAAGAAGTCCCCGCCGCTCTCGCGCTGGTCTGGGGTGTCGGCGCAGCCGCTGACGGCACCGTGGCCGATATTGCCAAGACCGCTAAAGAAGCCGGCCTGCGCTTCGTCTGCGGCACGACCGAGGCCGACTTCACGGCTGAAAAGTCTGCCGGCAAGCGTATGCCGTCCGGCGTGATGGAACTGATCGTCGTCTCCGCCGCCAAGGCTGAGGAAAAGCCTGCCGAAGAGAAGCCCACTGAGAAATCCCCTGTCGAAGAAACCAAGACCGGCTTCACCGATGTTCTGGACGCAGACTGGTTCAAGGCAGACGTGGAAAAGGCAGTCGAGAACAAGCTTATGACCGGCACCTCCGCCACGACCTTCAACCCCAAGGGCGTGACCACCCGCGCTATGGTCGTTGCAACGCTCTACCGCCTTGCGGGCAGCCCCGAAGTGACCGAGAAGACCGCTTTCACCGACGTTGCCTCCGGCAGCTACTATGAAGCAGCCGTCGCATGGGCAGCCAAGAACGAAATCGCCAGCGGCACCTCCGCCACAACGTTCGAGCCCAACAAGGCTGTCACCCGTGAGCAGCTTGCGAAGTTCCTGTTCAACTACGCCGTCTATCAGGGCATGGACGCCGTCACGCTGGCTGAAAACCTCTCCAGCTTTGCAGATCATGACAGCGTCAGCGGCTACGCCGTTTCCGCCATGCAGTGGGCTGTCGGCCAGGGCTTCATCAACGGCACCGACGGCAAGCTTCTGCCCACCGGCACTGCTACCCGCTGCCAGTTTGCAGCCATTCTGAACCGCTTCACCGCCGCGCAGAGCGAAAAAGCATAAGGTTCTATCTCCCCTGTCTCCCGGCCAAACGGTCGGGAGACATTTTTTCTGCGGTTTTCCTTGAAAAGCACGGAGAAAACGAATATAGTTGGTAAAGATGGAGTTGCTTTGCCCGATGGCAAGCCGTGAATCTGTAGGGGCCGATGCCCACATCGGCCCTTACAATTTTTCTATTCGGAGTAACTTGAACCTGAGGTATTGCTTATGAAAATTCTGATCATTGAAGACGAGGTCCTGCTGGCGGATTCGCTGCGGACTATGCTGGAAGGAAAGGGCTTCTCCGTCGAGGCTGTCCACGACGGCGAGACAGGCGCGGAATATGCCGAGACGGGCATATATGACCTGCTGATCCTCGACGTAATGATGCCCGGCATGGACGGCTATCAGGTCGCACGGCAGGTGCGCGCGAAGCGCTGCGGGACGCCGATTTTGATGCTGACAGCAAAGTCGTCGCTTGAGGACCGCATTGAGGGGCTGAATGCGGGCGCGGATTATTATCTCACCAAGCCCTTTGACGCACGGGAACTGCTGGCCTGCGTCGGTGCGCTGCTCCGGCGGCAGGGCGCGGAGGTCAACGCGCTCTCGTTCGGCAACACAACGCTCGATCTGGCTTCCGGGACGCTGATCTGCGGTGCGCGGCAGCTGCAGCTGTCCGCGCGGGAATTTGATGTCATGCGGTATCTTTTGCAGCTGAAGGGACAGAATGTGTCCAAGGAGGCTATTTTGTCCAAAGTCTGGGGCTTTGACTCGAATGCTGTAGAAAACCATGTGGAGGTCTACGTCGGTTTCCTGCGCAAAAAACTTACAGCCATCGGCTCGAATGTGCGCATTGAGGCCGTACGGCGGTTGGGCTATCATTTGGAGGTTGATGAGACATGCTGAAAAAGCTGCGGCTGAAGATCATTCTCGCAATCGTGCTGGTCGCTGCCGTGATGCTTGGCGCGATCCTCGGACTTTTTTATACGCTGACAAAGCAGAACCTGCGTACCCAGTCCATCAGCATGATGCAGGCCATCGCGGCCGATCCCTTCTCTCCTGTCCAGCCAGGGCAGGAGCCGCAGCAGGTGCACCTGCCGTATTTCGTGCTGCAGACCGACGCATTCGGCAATCTGGTTGCCATCGGGTCAAGCGATTACGATCTGACCGACCGGGCGTTTTTGCGGATGGTCGCCGCCGCGGCGCAGGCTTCACAGGACGCCATCGGTGAAATTCCGGAATACAGCCTGCGCTACTGCCGCGTGACCGGCAGCGTGATCTTTGCAGACATTTCCAGTGAACAGCAGACGCTGCGCACACTTTTAAAGACCGGAGCGCTGCTCGTCGCGCTCGGCCTGCTTGCCTTTTTCGGCCTTGCAGTGCTGCTGGCGCAAAGCGCAGTCAAGCCCGTGGAACAGGCGTGGCGGCAGCAAAAGCAGTTCGTCGCCGATGCTTCACATGAACTCAAAACACCGCTGACCGTCATCCTGACGAACACGGAACTTTTACAAAGTCCAGACTACGACGCAGCGCAGAAGCAGACCTTTCTTTCCGGCATTGACGCCATGGCAAAGCAGATGCGTGCGCTGGTCGAGCGGCTTCTGGAACTGGCGCGGGCCGAGAACGAACAGGCTGCGTGTGCATTCGAGCCGTGTGATCTCAGCCAAATCACCGAGAGCAGCGCGCTGCTGTTCGAGGCCGCGCTGTTTGAACGCGGTCTGACGCTCCAGACAGAGTTGGAGGCGGACATTATGGTCAGCGGCGACAGACGCCAGCTTAGCCAGCTTGTGGAGATCTATCTCGACAACGCCCGGAAATATGCCTCCGGCGGCACAGTCACAGTCCGTCTTTCCCGGTGCGGGAAAACCCGCTGCCGCCTGTCCGTCTCGAACGAAGGCGAGGCGATCGCGCCGCAGGCGCTGCGGCAGATCTTTGACCGCTTTTCCCGTGCTGACGCCGCGCGGACACGCGACGGCAGCTTCGGACTCGGGCTTTCCATCGCGCAGGCCATCGCGCAGACGCACGGCGGCAGCGTCTGGGCGGAGAGCGAAACCGGCGTCAACACCTTCTTCGCCGAACTGCCCATGCGGTCCGGGCATGAAAAGCGCCAAGAAGTCCCGAAAAAGGGTATATGATTTTGTGCAGAGCGCTGGTATCCCCCCGCTTGCAAAACAGCGCAAAAAGTGATATATTAGAAATGATATAAAGTAGAGGGCGGTATGGCTATGAATACACAGCATTTGCAGTACATCATTGAGATTGAACGTACCCGTTCGATCTCACAGGCGGCGGAGAATCTATTCATCGGGCAGCCGAACCTCAGCCGTATTCTGCATGATGTGGAGCAGATGCTTGGCTTCCGCATTTTTGAGCGTTCCACGCGCGGCGTCCGTCCCACGACACGCGGCACGATCTTCCTGCAGCACGCAAAGTCCATTCTGCGCGAGACGGAGGCCATTGAAGCGCTCGGCCCCAAGCGGGCCGTGGCGAACCGGCTGCGCGTGTGCATCCCGCGCTCGGCGGCCATGCTGGATCTGACGGCACAGTATCTGGCCGGACTGCCGCAGGCAGAGCCGGTCGATGCGGTCATCCGCGAATGCCACGCGCGCACAGCGCTTGAGACGCTCGCAAGCGGCGAGACAGAGATCGGCGTAATCCGCTTCCGTTCGGAATACCGCGATTATTTTGACGAGCAGACCAGCGCCCGCGGCCTGAGTTTTGAACTTCTGAGCAAATATCACTATCTTGTCACCATGAACCAGTCTCACCCGCTTGCCGGGCGCAGTTCCGTCCTTCGCACGGAACTCGACGGACTGCCCGAGATCGTCCACGGCGATGTGTTCCGCGTACAGGGCAAACCCGAGGAACTGGTGCGCCGGAAGATCTACTGTGTTGACCGCCTGGCCCAGATGACGCTTCTCGAAACCATTCCGAATTCCTACATGCTGGCCCCGGCGATCCCGGAGCACTGCATCCAGCGCTGGAATCTCGTCCAGATCCCGTGCAGCGACAACCAGAGTTTGTATCTCAACGCGCTGGTATATCATAAGCAATATGCAATGAGTGAGATCGAAGCCGGATTTGTTCAGTTTGTGCGGGAGCACAAGGTGTCTGTCTGATGATTTGCTGCAAAAACGCGACGTTTTTCCATATCAAAAAGAGCATGCCTGCGTTCAAAAAAGCATTGGTGCTTCCAACAGAATACCGATATAATTTTATCGTAATAACCGATAAAATTATATCGGTATATTTTGTTTGATTCAAAACTGAAATTGGGGGTTTTGTGTATGAGTAAGATTACTGTCATCGGCGCGGGAAGCGTAGGCGCCACGATCGCAAACGACTTGATGATCCAGGGTATCGCATCCGAGATCGTCCTGATCGACGTCAACAAGCAGAAGGCCTTTGGCGAGGCCATGGATATCTATCAGGGCGCGCCGTTCTGTTCCCCGACGATCGTTCGTTCCGGCGATTATGACGCTGCCTCCGGCTCCGATATCGTCATCATCACCTCGGGTCTTCCCCGCAAGGCCGGGCAGAGCCGTCTGGAACTGGCGCAGGCCAATGTCAACATCATCAAGGACATTGCCCCGCAGATCACCGCCGCCGCGCCAGATGCAATCTATATCATCGTCTCCAACCCGGTCGATGTGCTGACGTATGTGTTCCACAAAATCTCCGGCGTTCCCGAAAGCCACATCATCGGCTCCGGCACCATCCTCGACACCAGCCGCCTGCAGTCAACGCTTGCCAAGCGCTTCTGCATCAGCCCGAAGAACGTGCATGCGCATGTCTACGGTGAGCACGGCGATTCCTCCTTCGTCCCCTGGAGCCTTGTCCACATTGCAAACAATCACATTGATTCTTATAAAGAGCATTCTCCCGACTGCGACCGCATTAAATGGGACCAGAACTATGAGGAGATTGAACAGTTCGTCAAAACCTCCGGCGCACAGGTCATCAAGAACAAGGGCGCAACGTTCTATGCCGTTGCGATGTCGGTCTGTCATCTGTGCAAGTGTGTGCAGAGTACCGCCGGAACGGCTGTGACTGTCTCGACCATGATGCACGGCGAATACGGCGTATCCGATGTGTGCCTGTCTACGCTCGTGCTGGTTGACAATCAGGGCGTACGCGGCAAGATCCTCAACCAGCTGACCGACGGCGAGGTTGACAAGCTTCGCGCCAGCGCAGATAAGCTGAAGGAAGTTATTCATCAGGTCGAGATTTGATAATAGAAGGAGAAAAAACAATGGAATATCGCGTCGAACACGATTCCATGGGTGAGGTTCGCGTCCCGGCGGACAAATACTGGGGCGCACAGACCGAGCGCAGCCACAACAACTTCCCCATCGGCGTCGGCATCGAGACGATGCCCGCCGAGATCGTCCATGCCTTCGGCATTCTCAAAAAGGCTGCTGCGCGCGCCAACCGCGCCCTGCGTCCTGAGAAAATGACCGAAGAAAAGCTTGCCGCCATTGAACAGGCGGCGGACGAGGTCATTTCCGGCCAGCTTCTGGACAATTTCCCGCTCGTCGTCTGGCAGACCGGCTCCGGCACGCAGTCCAACATGAACAGCAACGAGGTCATTGCCAACCGCGGCAATGAGATCGCGGGCAGAAAGCTTCTGCACCCGAACGATGATATCAACATGTCTCAGTCGTCCAACGACACATTCCCGACCGCGATGCACATCGCGGCGGTCTGTGCGATTGAGGACAAGGTCATCCCTGCCATCGACACGCTGACAGCAACATTCCGCCGTCTGGAGGAAGAAAATGCAGGCATTGTCAAGTCCGGCCGGACGCATCTGCAGGACGCCACGCCCATCTCCTTCCCGCAGGAAATTTCCGGCTGGAGATCGAGTCTGGAACGGGATAAGGAACTGCTGCTTCTGGCCGTGAAGCCCCTGAAGGAACTGGCGCTCGGCGGCACCGCCGTCGGCACGGGCCTCAACACGCCGAAGGGCTTCGATACAGCGGTCGCCGCTGAAATTGCGAAGCTGACAGGCAAGGACTTCAAAACGGCAGAGAATAAATTTCACGCGCTGACCAGCAAGGACGAGATCGTCTTTGCACACGGCGCTTTGAAGGCGCTGGCCGCCGATATGATGAAGATCGCAAACGACGTGCGCTGGCTGGCCTCCGGCCCGCGGGACGGCCTCGGTGAGATCTTCATCCCCGAAAACGAGCCCGGCTCGTCCATCATGCCCGGCAAGGTCAACCCTACCCAGTGCGAAGCCGTTACGATGGTCGCCGTACAGGTCATGGGCAACGATGTGGCCGTGTCCATGGCCGCGTCGCAGGGCAATTTCGAGCTGAACGTGTTCATGCCGGTCTGCATCTATAATTTCCTGCAGTCGGCGCGGCTGCTGGCCGAGTCCATTGTCTCGTTCAACGACCGCTGCGCCTGCGGCATCCGCGCGAACCGTGAGAAGATGGAGCACAATCTGCACAACTCTCTTATGCTCGTCACGGCACTGAACCCGTATATCGGCTATGAAAACGCAGCCAAGACGGCAAAGAAAGCCTATAAAGAAAACATCTCCCTCAAGGAAGCCTGCGTGAGCCTCGGCTTTTTGACGGCGGAGCGCTTCGACGAGGTGTTCCACCCGGAGAACATGATCTGATGGGAGGGTCACAATGAATTACAGCTATTTCCCCGGCTGCACGCTCAAGACCAAGGGCGCGCAGCTGGACAGAGCCGGACGGCTTGCGGCGGAAAAGCTTGGCTTTTCGCTGTGCGAGATTCCGGAGTGGCAGTGCTGCGGCGCGGTGTATCCGCAATCAAACGATGAGATCGCCACGCGCCTTTCTTCCGTCCGTGCACTGATGGCCGCGCGTGACGCGGGCCAACCGCTGGTGTCCCTCTGTTCTGCCTGCCACCACGTTTTAAAGCGCGTGAACGGCGATATGCAGCACAGCGAAGACATCCGCACCAAGGTCAACAACTACTTAAAGCCGGAAACGCCTTATGCTGGTGAGACAAGGGTTCTGCACTATCTCGAGGTTCTGCGCGACGAGATTGGCTGGGACAAGGTCAAAGAGGCTGTCGTAAAGCCGCTTACGGGCAGGAAAATCGGCGCATATTACGGCTGCATGCTCCTGCGGCCCAGCCGTGAGATGCAGTTTGATGACCCGGAGAACCCGAAAATGCTCGAGGACTTCATCCGGGCTATCGGCGCGGAGCCTGTTATTTACGCACAGCGCAATGAATGCTGCGGCGGCTATATGGCAGTTGAAAACAACGCCTATGCCGCGAAGCAGGCACGGAAGATCACGGACAATGCGAAAGCGCAGGGCGCGGAACTTCTCATTACGGCATGTCCCCTGTGCAGCTACAATCTGCTGCACAATACAGACGGCCAGCTTCCGGTCGTTTACTTTACAGAACTGCTGGCCGAGGCGCTCGGCTGCGGGGAGGAGGACGCATGAACAATCAGAACATGATCGAAACCGTCACCCGCATCTCCGGCGTGAACCCCAGAAAGTGCATGCGCTGCGGCAAATGCTCGGCAAGCTGTCCTGCGTATGACGAGATGGAATACCATCCGCATCAGTTTGTCTCCATGGTCGAAAACGGCCGAATTGAGGAACTGCTTTCCTCGAAGGGCATCTACACCTGTCTGAGCTGCTTTGCCTGCGTCGAGCGCTGTCCCCGAAACGTCGAGCCTGCAAAACTCATTGAGGCCGTGCGCAATGCCGTGCAGCGCCAACAGGGCATGGATCACCTGAAGCCCGAGCGCATCCCGGAAATTCTTGACGAAGAACTGCCGCAGCAGGCGATTGCCGCGGCGTTCCGCAAATATAAAAAGTAAGGAGGGAACGCAATGCAGAGAATCGGCGTATTCGTATGCTGGTGCGGCAGCAATATTGCCGCGACCGTCGATGTGGAAACAGTCTCGCAGGCCCTTGCCAAGGAGCCCGGCGTTGTTTTCTCCACCAATTACCAGTACATGTGTTCCCAGACCGGCCAGCAGATGATTCAGGAGAAAATCCATGAATACGGTCTGACCGGCGTGGTCATCTGTTCCTGCTCGCCCAGAATGCACGAGCAGACGTTCCGCAAGACCTGCGAAAAGGCAGGTCTGAACCCCTATATGGTCGAGATCGCAAATATCCGCGAACAGTGCTCCTGGATTCACAAGGACAAGGAAGCCGGCACGGAAAAGGCGATCATTTTGGGCCGCGCCGCCATCGCCAAGGTGCATCTGAACGCGCCTCTGACCGCAGGTTCCAGCCCGGTCACCAAGCGTGCGCTCGTCATCGGCGGCGGCATCGCGGGCATCCAGACGGCACTGGACATTGCCGAGGCTGGCTTTGAGGTCGATATCGTCGAAAAGCAGCCGACCATCGGCGGCAAGATGACCCAGATCGACAAGACGTTCCCGACACTCGACTGCGCGGCGTGCATCCTGACACCGAAAATGGTTGACTGTGCGCAGAACGAAAAAATCCACATCTATTCCTATTCCGAGGTTGAATCTGTCGGCGGCTTTGTCGGCAACTTCCATGTGAAAATCCGCCGCAAAGCGCGCTTTGTGAAGGAGGACGTCTGCACCGGCTGCGGTCTGTGCACGGAAAAGTGTCCGCAGAAGAAGGTTCCAAACGAATTTAACCTCGGTATGGACAATCGCCGCGCGATCTATATCCCGTTTGCGCAGGCCGTGCCGAAGGTTGCGACCATCGATCCCAACTACTGCAGCATGCTCAAAAACGGCAAGTGCGGCGTGTGCGCGAAGGTCTGTTCCGCCGGGGCAATCGATTACAAGCAGACCGACACGTTCATTGAGCAGGAATATGGCGCCATCGTCGCCGCGACGGGCTTCAACCCCATCGATCTTTCCAAATTCGACGAATTTGCCTACAGCCAGAGCCCGGACGTCGTTTCCAGCCTCGAATTTGAGCGTCTCATGAACGCCGCCGGCCCCACGAGCGGCACGCTCCTGCGCCCGTCCGACGGGACACATCCGAAGACCATCGTCTTCGTCCAGTGCGTCGGCTCCCGCTGCGACGGTGTGGAGAAGGGCAAGCCCTACTGCTCCAAGATCTGCTGCATGTACACGGCGAAGCATGCCATGCTCTGCCGCGAAAAATACCCGGATACAGACGTATATGTGTTCTATATCGACGTGCGCACCCCCGGCAAGAACTTTGACGAGTTCTACCGCAGAGCCGTCGAGCAGTACGGCGTACATTACATCAAGGGCATGGTCGGCAAGGTCACGCCCGAAAACGGCAAGCTGAAGGTGCAGGCCTCCGATCTGCTGGACAACCGGCAGCTGCACATTGACGCCGACATGGTCGTGCTGGCTGCCGCCATCGAACCGGATAAGTCCGCGCGGCCGCTTGCGACCATGCTGACCGCCTCCATGGATACGAATGACTTCTTTACGGAGGCCCATCCGAAGCTTCGCCCGGTTGAAAGCCCGACTGCGGGCGTATTCCTGTCCGGTATGTGCCAGGGGCCGAAGGATATTCCCGAGACGGTCGCACAGGCGTCCGCCGCTGCGGCAAAGGTCATCGGACTTCTGTGCAAGGACAGCCTGACGTGCAATCCGTGCGTGGCGCAGCCGGACGAGATGATGTGCAATGGCTGCTCCAACTGCGAAAAGGTCTGCCCCTACGGCGCGATCACTTACATCGACAAAGAATTCAGAGGCCCGAACCGCACGACGCTCGTGCGGCGCGTGGCGCAGGTCAACCCGGCGGTCTGTCAAGGCTGCGGCGCATGCACCGTCGCGTGCATGTCCGGCGCGATGGATCTCAAGGGCTTCTCCAACCGTCAAATCATTGCGGAGGTGGATGCGATATGCAGGTAAACGGCTCCTGGACGCCCACGATCGTGGCGTTCTGCTGCAACTGGTGCTCCTACGCGGGCGCCGATCTCTCCGGCACAAACCGGCTGAGTTACCCGGCTAATGTGAAGATCATCCGCATTCCGTGCTCCTGCCGGCTGAACCCGATGTTTATTCTCCGCGCGTTTCAGCGCGGAGCCGACGGCGTGATCCTCTGCGGCTGCCATCCCGGCGACTGCCACTACACGACCGGCAACTATTACGCCCGGCGGCGCATGACGCTCCTGTTCTCCATGCTGGACTTCCTCGGCATTGAGCGTGAGCGCACGCGCGTGGAATGGGTCTCGGCGGCAGAGGGCGCGAAGTTCGCCAAAACCATGAACGAATTCGCCGAGACGATCACAAAACTCGGCGAGAACCGCAGACTGGAGGATCTACGATGCAAAGAGTAAAGGAAAAAGCGATCCAGCTGCTGCATGATCAAATTGTTGACCGCGTCATTGGCTGGCGCGCGGGCGAATTCTTCTACGACCTGACACCGTCCGTATTCACGAGCGTGGAAGACATTGAGAAAAATTTCGTCTGGAGCGTCTTCTCCGGCGCGAATCTGTCCAAATATCTCATCGCGGAATCCCGCAAGGGCGGCAAGGCCGCCGTGTTCCTGAAGCCCTGCGACAGCTATTCGTTTGTCCAGCTTCTAAAGGAGCACCGCATCCTGCGCGAGACAGTCTACGCCGTCGGCGTACAGTGCGACGGCATGTGCGACATGGAAGCCATCAAGGAACTGGGACTTGCCGGTGTCACGGTAGTCACGGAAGACGGCGAAGACCTGCGCGTTTCCACGATCTACGGTGAGCGGACGATCAAGAAGGCCGATGCGCTGCTGCTCAAGTGCAAGACCTGCAAGAGCAAAAAACTCGTCTGCTTCGACGAGTTGCTCGGTGCGCAGGGCGAGGAAAATCCGGACTGCGGCCGTTTTGCCGAGGTTGAAAAACTCGAGTCCATGACAGCAGAGGAGCGCTACACCTTCTGGCGCAGCGAACTGTCGCGCTGCATCCGCTGCAACGCCTGCCGCAACGTCTGTCCCGCCTGCTCGTGCGAAAAGTGCGTGTTCGACAACCACGATTCCGGCTTTGAGAACAAGGCCATTGCCGATTCGTTCGAGGAGAACATGTTCCATATCATCCGTGCCTTCCACGTCGTCTCCCGGTGCACCGACTGCGGTGAATGCTCCCGCGTCTGTCCGCAGCATATCCCGCTGCATCTGCTCAACCGCAAGTTCATCAAGGATATCAACGAGCTTTACGGCGACTATCAGGCCGGCGCCGATTTCGACTCCCGCCCGCCGCTCATGGATTTCCGCAAGGACGACTGTGAGCCGTCCGTCGTCTATGAAAGAGGAGGTGCGCAATGAAACAGCTTCCCCTCTCTAAGCTTCAAAGCCTGTTTGCCGCCGTGTCGGCAGCACAGACACTCTACATCCCGGCAGACGATGCCGCCGGTCAGGCCAGCTTTACCGTCTGGCAGGAGGGCATGACGCTGACAAAGAAACTCAATACCGTCCGTTCAGCCAAGGATCTGTTTTTCCCGCAGGTGGAAAACCTCGTCGGCTTCCGTGTGACGGGCAAACAGCTTGACCTTGTGGAAACGCGTGACCCGGCAGAGCCGTTTGTCCTGTTCGGCGTGCGTGCCTGCGATGCGAGAAGCTTTGAAATTCTCGACCGGGTCTTCCTTGCTGAACCGAAGGATACCTTCTATGCCGCCCGCCGCGCCAGCGGTACCGTTGTAACGCTGGCCTGCACCCACCCCGAGGAAACGTGCTTCTGTCAGTCCTTCGGCATTGACCCCGCAACTCCGCAGGGCGATATCAGCTGCTGGATCGAGGGCGAAACGCTTTTCTGGCAGACCAACACGGAAAAGGGCGAAGCGCTGACCGCAAAGCTTCCCATGCTGGAAGATACAGACGGTGCGGCAGTCGCAGCCCAGCAGGAACGGACCCGCAGCATTCTCAAAAAGCTTCCGCTGGCCGGACTCGACCTGTCCGCCGTCGGCGCAGGCAAAACGAAAGCGCTCTTTGACCGCCCGGAATGGAAGCAGCTGTCCGAAAGCTGCCTCGGCTGCGGCACCTGCACCTTTGTCTGCCCAACATGCCAGTGCTATGACATCAAGGAATTCGACTCCGGTAAGCTTGTCCGCCGCTTCCGCTGCTGGGACAGCTGCATGTACTCGGATTTCACGAAGATGTCCGCCGGTCAGCCGCGTCCGACGCAGCTTGAACGCTTCCGGCAGCGCTTCATGCACAAGCTGGTCTATTTCCCGGATAACAACGAGGGATGCTTCGGCTGCGTCGGCTGCGGCCGGTGTCTTGCCAAATGTCCCATCCATATGAACATCGTTAAAGTCATCAAAACACTTGGGGAGGAACACGCATGAGAAACGACCCGCTGATCCCCAATCTCGCCGTCGTCACGGATATCCGCGTCGATACGCCGGACGTCAAGACGTTCCGTGTTGTCGGCTTTGACGGCAAAAAGCCCTTCGTCCATATCCCCGGCCAGTGCGCCATGCTCTCTGTTCCCGGTGTCGGCGAAGCGCTGTTCTCCATCACGTCCAGTCCCACGCTGGAGGAATATGTGGAGTTTTCCATTAAAAAATGCGGCTGCGTAACCGAATGGCTCCACGCCATGGAGCCCGGCCAGCAAATCACTGTCCGTGGCCCCTACGGCAACGGCTTCCCGGTTGACACCGCGTTTGCAGGTAAGGATCTGCTGTTCATCGCGGGCGGCATCGGTCTTGCCCCGCTGCACTCGGTCATCAACTATTGCCGCCACTACCGCGACCGCTACGGCAAAATCGACATCGTCTACGGCTCCCGCTCAAAGGACGACCTGGTAGACTATCCTGAGATCGAGAACGTCTGGTGCAAAGAGGACGGCATCAACGTCCATCTGACCATCGACCGCGAGCAGCCGGACTGGGACGGCCACGTCGGCTTCGTGCCGAACTACGTCAAGGAACTCGGCTTCACGACCGACAAGACCGTCGTGATGTGCGGCCCCCCCATCATGATCAAGTTTACCCTTGCGGGCCTCATGGAACTCGGCTTCGCCCGTGAGCAGGTCTATACCACGATGGAACTCAAGATGAAATGCGGCCTCGGCAAATGCGGCCGCTGCAACATCGGCGACAAATACGTCTGCAAGGACGGCCCGGTGTTCCGCTTCGACCAGCTCGATGAGCTGCCGAATGAGTATTAAAGGAGAACAGGTATGGAAAATATGGTGACGGTTTTCCTGTTCGGCAAGAAATATGAGGTGCCGGACAGTCTGACCATCATGGAAGCGATGGAATATTCCGGCTATCAGCTTGTGCGCGGCTGCGGCTGCCGCAACGGCTTCTGCGGCGCGTGCGCGACGATCTACCGCATCGCGGGCGACCGCGAACTGAAGGCCTGTCTGGCCTGCTCGACGCGCGTGGAGAACAACATGTATGTGGCAACGCTTCCGTTCTTCCCGCTGGTGAAGGAAGTCTACGACATGGAAAAGCTGAAGCCCACGCAGACGGTCATGATGCAGCTGTACCCCGAAATCTATGCCTGCGTCGGCTGCAACGCCTGCACAAAGGCGTGCACGCAGGGTCTGAACGTCATGCAGTACATTGCCTATGCCCAGCGCGGCGAATTTGACAAGTGCGCTGAGGAATCTTTCGACTGCGTCATGTGCGGCGTATGTTCGTCCCGCTGTCCGGCCGGCATCTCCCACCCGCAGGTCGCCATGCTGGCCCGCCGTCTGAACGGCAAGTACATTGCCCCGCACTGTGAGCATCTGGACGCGCGCGTGCAGGAGGTTAAGGACGGCAAATTTGAGGCGCTCATCGAAAGTCTCATGGAAAAGCCGCTGGATGAGATCAAGGAACTCTACAACCACCGCGAGATTGAAAAGTAAGGAGGACGCATATCATGTATCAGGACTCTAACATGCTGGCCTCCATCCGCAAGGTGGAAGCGGCCCGCGAAGAAAACGCGAAGCTGGACCCCCGCCGCATGACGGCGGAGGAAAAGGACACGCTGCTGAAAAAATTCCATCCCGACTACCGCGCCGAACAGTTTACCGAACTGCGCTTCGGCCCCAACAAGGGCCAAAAGGTTCCGCTGGAACTGGCGGAACTGCTGGAGGGTGAATCGCGCATCCTGCATGAGCAGTTTGATCTGACGAAGCCCGATTATGAGACGGATGTTCTCATCATCGGCGGCGGCGGCGCAGGCTGCTCCGCAGCCATTGAAGCCGACAAGGCTGGTGTAAAGGTCATGGTCGTCACGAAGCTTCGCATGGGCGACGCGAACACCATGATGGCCGAGGGCGGCATTCAGGCTGCCGACAAGCCGAACGACTCCCCTGCCCAGCACTTCCTTGACGCCTACGGCGGCGGCCATTTTGCTGCGCAGAAGGATCTTCTGTATAAACTCGTCATGGACGCGCCGGAGGCTATTCAGTGGCTGTCCGGGCTCGGTGTGGAATTTGACAAAGCGCCCGACGGCACCATGATCACCACCCACGGCGGCGGCACGTCCCGCAAGCGCATGCACGCAGCCAAGGACTATTCCGGCGCCGAGATCATGCGCACGCTGCGCGACGAGGTTCTCAATCGAGGCATTCCCGTCGTTGACTTTACCTCCGCCGTCGAACTCATCAAGGATGAAAACGGCCATTGCGCAGGCGCGGTGCTTTTGAACATGGAGACGAAGGAACTGCTGGTTGCGAAGGCGAAAACCGTCATTCTTGCCACCGGCGGCGCAGGACGGCTCCACTATCAGGGCTTCCCCACCTCGAACCACTACGGTGCAACAGCCGACGGCCTTGTGCTCGGCTACCGCGCGGGCGCGAAGCTGCTTTATCCCGATACACTTCAGTACCACCCCACAGGCGCGGCCTATCCCGCGCAGATCTACGGCGCGCTGGTCACGGAAAAGGTGCGCTCTGTCGGCGCAATGCTCGTGAACGCGGACGGTGAGGTGTTCATGAACCCGCTCGAAACGCGCGACGTGGCCGCTGCCTCCATCATCCGTGAATGCACCGAGCGCGGTAAGGGCGTCAAGACTCCCGCTGGGCAGGCGGTCTGGCTTGACACGCCGATGATCGAACTGAAAAACGGCGCGGGCACGATTGAAAAGCGCATCCCGGCCATGATGCGCATGTTCGCAAAACACGGCATTGATATCCGGAAAGAGCCGATTTTGGTTTATCCGACGCTGCACTATCAAAACGGCGGTCTGCACATTACGGCAGACGGCCAGACGGATGTGGAAAACCTGTTTGCCGCAGGCGAGGTCGTAGGCGGCATCCATGGGCGCAACCGCCTGATGGGCAACAGTCTGCTTGACGTCATCGTCTTTGGCCGCAACGCGGGCCAGCATGCCGCAGAAAAGGCAAAGTCCGTGAACGTCGGTACGCTGACGCTTGACCACGTCGCCGCGTTTGAAGCCGAAAAGCAGCAGGCCGGTGTGACAGATCACCGCCTTTCCCCGCAGCTGCTGCCGGACTACGCCAGAAAAATCCATCCCGCAGAAAAATAAGGAGAAATAGAGGAGAAAAGAGATGAGTGCAACCATCAATGCCGCGAATTTTCTGATGCTTTCCGTATTCGGAATCGCGGCAGTCGGGTATCTGCTCGGGCGCATCACCATCAAGGGCATCAGCCTCGGCACGGCAGGCGTTTTCGTGATCGCGCTGATTTACGGCGCGTTCTCCGGAACGCACTTCAATTCCAAATTTGTCATTGAAGAGATCAACTACGCCTCGCAGGCGCTGAAGATCATCGAAAATCTGGGCCTTGTGTTCTTCGTGACCTCGGTCGGCTTTATCGCGGGCCCGAACTTCTTCAAGAACATGAAGCACAACTTCAAGTCCTATGTGCTGCTCGGCGTCGTGATCATTCTTTCCGGCGGCATTACGGCAGTTTTGTGTCTGCTCGTCGGCCGTGCGATTGAAGCCGGGCAGCCGGGCTACGACCCGAACCAGCTTACGGCTATGATCTCCGGCCTGCTCGCGGGCAGTCTGACCTCGACTCCGGCGTTCTCGGCAACCAAAGAGGCTGTTGCAGCCCAGTATCAGGACGCAGTCACGGTCGGCTACGGCATTGCGTATCTGTTCGGCGTCATCGGCGTTGTGCTGTTTGTGCAGCTGATGCCGCGCGTCGTTCATGCAGATCTGGATGAGGAACGCAAAAAAATTACGCATGTGGAAACAGGCGACGTTGCCAAGTTCAAGGGAAAGCTGCTGGAGTTTGACGATTTTGGCTTCACGCCCTTTGCTGTTGCGGCTGTGTTCGGCATTCTGCTGGGCTCGATAAAGTTCTTCAACTTCTTCTCGCTCACCACAACGGGCGGCGCGCTGCTCGTCTCGCTGGTGTTCGGCCACTTCGGCCACATCGGCCGCGCCGATCTCATGCCGAGCAAAAAGGTGCTCGAAACGTTCCGGGAGCTTGGCCTCATGGTCTTCCTCATTGGCGCAGGCGTCTCCGGCGGCATGAGTTTCGTGCGGTATTTCAAGCCCATCTACTTCGTCTACGGCATTTTTATGACGCTTCTGCCGATGGTCGTGGGCTATGTCGTGGCAAAGCATCTATTGAAGATGAACCTGCTGAACATTCTCGGCTCCATCACCGGCGGCATGACCTCCACGCCCGCCCTCGGCACGCTCATCCACGTCGCCGGAACGAGCAATGTCGCCTCCGCCTATGCCGCAACCTACCCCATCGCCCTGATCGCAGTCGTCCTTGTCTCCCAGCTTCTTGTACGGTTGTTTTAACGCATATTCTCACTTCAAAGGTTCTTCTTTAAATCGCAGGAGGCTGACTGAAAGGTATCTGCACTGCATATTTCCAACCGCTCCGCACGCTGCTGACTATCTCGTCCGCCCTTGCTCCGAAAATGCCGCCTCCCCTTGCCGCACAGCATGCGACAAGGGGAGGCTTTTCGTATATCTGTAAGTCTTTCAAAAATACAAAAACTGGTTCTTTCCAGAATTGTATCCGCAGCGCGCACAAAACGCGTCCAAGCACGTTTTTCCTCCATCTTTTTCTCTTTCGGGAGAAAAAGATGGACCGCTGGCGGCTCTTTGCGCTCAGTTCATTTCCTCAATATAATACACATAATCCAGCGATCGGAGCGCCTCGATGATCTCGCCGTGCTTTTTGTATTGCTTAAGTTCCGCACTGTCAACGGTAAAGGAGACGGTGAATACGCTGAGACCGGAGTTCAAGTACGCTGGATTCGACTCAATATCGTCGATGCGGATACCGAGCGCGCGGACAGTCGAGACGAAATCCGGCAGATCAAGCTTGTTTTTTAGTTCCAGGTGCACCTCGAAGTGGTTCGAGCGGTCTTTTAAGTGCGTCTCCAGCGCTGGCAGGCCTGACATACTGCAAAGCAGGGCTGCAAACAGCACCAGCGCCAGCGTATAAAGCCCCGCGCCGAGCGCCAGCCCCACGATGCCGCAGCACCAGAGGCCGACCGAGGTCGTAAGACCCTTGATCTGGTTTTTGGAACTGAAAAGGATGGAGTTTCCGCTGATCGTCGTGATGCCGATGACGGCTGCCGCCGACAGGACCGGAATTGTGATTGGCAGAACGTCCATAAGATATTGATCGATGAGCATTGTGGACGTACCGGCAAGGCTCACGAGGATGAATGTGCGTAGACCGGCGGAGTGCCGCTTGCTCGAGCGTTCGCAGCCGATGATGGCGGCCAGCGCCATACTGAGCGCCAGACGCAGCAAAATTGCGCCGAGCGTCAGTTCTGTGCTCCATGTGCCAAGAAAGCCCGCAATCCAATCTGTTTTCATATGCTCTTACCTCCTGAGATAGAAAAATCTGCGCTGCGCCTGTGTCTGGGCCAGCTGCTCCTCTGCCGCCTCGGTAAAAGCGGCCTCTTCCTCCGACATGTCGCTGTCCAGTGCCGGAAGTTCCTTCTGAATTTTCTGGATGCGTTCGATGAGCAGCTGCACGTCGGTCTTTTTCTCACCTGTTTCCGTAAGTTCCTCAACGACTACGACGTCTTCCAGCTTTGTCGAATACGATTTGGATAAGTACAGCGCCAGCTTTGCGCAGCCGGGGCCGATGAGTTCATATAGGACGCTTGAAGCAAGGATAACGGTCTGCAGGTCGCTGCCCATCGCGCCGCCAAGCGTTCTGGCGCCAAGCGCCGCAAGGCCAATGGCTACGCCTGCCTGCGGGATGAGCGCAAGTCCCAGATAATTGCGCACCAGCCTGTCTTTTCTGACAAGCCGGCATCCGAGCCATGCGCCTGCGTATTTGCCAAGAATGCGCACAAGGAAATAACTTGCACCAATCACCAGCAGCGGTACGCCGTCTAAGGCTCCAGCTGGAGAGATCAACGCGTCCAGCTGGAACGACATGCCGGAGCGGACAAAGAACAGCAGCAGAAGCGGCGGACTGAAATAGTTCAGCTGCTTGAATAGTTTATCATCGTCCGCAATATTTGTATAAACCGTGCCCATCACCATGCAGCCGAGCAGCGGCGAAAGATCCAGCAGCGCGCACACACCACAGAACGCGAACAGCAGCGCGACGGAGATGATCAACTTATTATCCTTCGAGCGCTTCTGCGGCATGAGAAGCTTCATGAAAAGCCCGAATATGCTGCCAAGCAGCAGAACCAGAAGATTCAGCAGCACCGGATTTCCCAGCGTCTCGAACGAGAATCCGCTCACGCCGCTTAAGGAAGCCAGCGCGATGGAAATTGCGATAGAATAAAGGACCAGCCCCACCACGTCGTCCAGTGCCACGACCTGCAGAAGCGTATCGACGAAATCACCCTTTGCGCCAGTCTGCCGGATGGTCATCATTGTGGATGCCGGTGCCGTCGCCGAAGCGAGGGCTGCAAGCACGATGGAAAACGCAAGATCAAGCCGAAGAATGAAATATGTCAGGATAAAAATGAACACCGAAGCCAGAACCGCCTCGAAGACCGTGATCCAGACGACCTTCATGCCGCTTTTCTTCAAGACCGGAAGCTTAAAGAACTCGCCCGTTGAAAACGCAATGAATGCGAGGGCAATATCGGAAAGAAAATCTGTGCCGTCAATGATACGCTGCGGCACGAGATTCAGCACATACGGCCCGATGAGAATACCGGCAAGAATATAACCGGTCACGTTCGGCAGCCGCGCAAGCTTCGTCAGCCGCGTCATCGCAAATCCGGAAAACAGCATCAGCGCGACGGAGATAATGATGCCCGCGACCGGACTGGCATTGGCAATCAGAGAAGACAGACGCATATCATTCACCCCGTTTCATATTTGGATTTAACCTAGATTTTACATAGTGTACCACAAATGCGCGCCGCTCGCAAGCCATTCGTGTCGGAAGCAAAATTTCCTGCGAAAAGGGCTTGCAATCTTCTGTCGGAACCGATACGATAGAGGCAGTAACTTGCAGGAGGCATTTCACATGCAGAATCAAGCACCGAAACTTGTCATTATGGCCGCTGGAATGGGCAGCCGCTTCGGCGGGCTCAAGCAGATGGAGCCCGTTGACAAGGAGGGGCACAGCATCATTGACTTTTCGATGTACGACGCAAGACGCGCGGGGTTCCGCGATCTTGTCTTTATCATCAAGCGCGAACACGACGCGCTCTTTCGTGAACGCATCGGAAACCGCATGGAGCGGTTTTTTAACGTGGAATATGTCTATCAGGAGTTGACAGATATCCCGGCGGGCTGCACTGTCCCGGACGGGCGTGTCAAGCCGTGGGGCACGGGACAGGCCATTGCCTGCTGCCGGAACGTGCTGCACGGGCCGTTTGCCGTGATCAATTCCGATGACTTCTACGGACGCACAGCATTCAGCGAGATCTATGAGTTTCTGCGTACGAACGACGACGAGCACTGCTACGCCATGGTCGGCTATCGGGTGCGCAATACCGTGACGGAGTTCGGCTCCGTGGCGCGCGGCGTGTGCGAGGTCCAAAACGGCATGCTCATGGGCATCACCGAGCGGACAAAGATTTACCAGCGTGGCGACCACGCCGCCTATACCGAGGACGGCGAACACTTTGTCGATCTGCCGGGCGATACCATTGTCTCCATGAACATCTGGGGCTTTACCCAGCCGACTGTTTCGGAGTTCTGGACACGGCTTGGTGCGTTTTTTGAGAAAGAGGTTCCGCTGGATCCGCTGAAGCGTGAGTTTTACCTCCCGAGTGTCGTAAACCAGCAGTTGGAGGAAGGGACAGCGCGCGTGCGCGTGCTGCCCTGCGAGGAGGTATGGCACGGCGTGACCTACCGCGAGGATCTGGCCTCCGTCAAGGAAGCGATCTGTGCGCTCAAGGCCGCCGGCGTCTACGAAGAACGCCTCTGGCCGGACTGATGCTGCATAAAAACGGACATCCCTACTTTTCGGGGATGTCCGTTTTCGTGGTCTATGCCGGTCCCAGAGGCTTTTGATAGATCCGTGCAACTTGTTCCGAAAAAAGTTCCGGCTGCATGGCAAACAGGCCGTAAAGCGCTGCACAGCGGCGCTCCAGCGCATAATAGACTTCGTCCGGCGGCGTCTGGCCCGCATTGACGAGCGTGAGACGCGCGTCTTTTTTGGCCTGCCGCAAAACGGTACGGCCCATTTCATCGAATGCCAGCACGCGCACATACGGCGCTTCGCGCAGGAGCGTCTGCGTGTCAATACCCAAATACGCGCACAGCAGCAGCCGCTGGAGCCGTGTACGCGGATAGCGCTTTGATTTTGACGCTTCCAGGACGCGTTCATAGTCCGGCTGCGCCTGCACGGCCTTCCAAACCTTTGACCACAGACCCTCAGAGCCGTGTGCGGCTTGTACCCAGTCTGCCTGCTCCATGCCGCGCAGACGCGCGAGCAGGGCCTTCTCGCCCCACAAAAGTGCGTGGGGAACCGCGTTTTCATAGGTGCAGGCTGCCGGAACGTACTGCCGCCAGTCTCCGCCCGACAAAATCAGCTGCCGTACCGCCGTGGCGGACGGATGTTCCGCATCCGGCGCATCTGCATGATAATCGCCGGGACGCAGAACGGCCAACGGGTGCATGTGACTGTTCTGCGTGAGGATTGCGCGGCAGTATTCAAAGGCCAGAATGTCGTTCGGCCTTGTCAGCAGCTGCCCATCCTGCCCGAGCGCTTCCAGTGCCCGCTGCCGCGCGGCGGCGTAGCTGAGGCCGGTCTGGATGCAGACGTGCAGCGCCTGCTCAAATTCTACCGAGCAGGAGACTTCCGCTGCGCGGAAAATTGCGGCTCCGTCCCCGGATTCGCAGCCGAAGCTGAGAAAGCCGCAGCGCAGCTGCGATAGGACGTGCACACCGCCTGCGGCGAAGCCCTCTGCCGAGCGCAGCGCGTATGTGACCGGCAGTTCCAGTACGAGACTGGCCCCGGCTTCCACCGCCGCCTGTGCCCGGACGCGCTTGTCAAAAATGGCAGGTTCTCCACGCTGGACATAGTTTCCGCTCATCAGGCAGACAATGGCCGTCTCCGGTTCCAGCTGCTGCCGAATCAGACTCAGCTGCCGCGCGTGGCCAAGATGAAAGGGATTGTATTCACAGATCACGCCGACCGTCTGCATGGAATGACCTCCGGTAAAAAAATCTTGTAAAGCCCTTGTTTCTGTTTGGCTTTTGTTGTATGATGAACAATAGCTATGTGATATAGTAACACGAATGATTGAAAAAAGAAATACAGGAGTGAATGGAAGTATGAACATTCTGGTTATCAATGCTGGCAGCTCCAGCCTCAAGTACCAGCTCATGAACCCGGACACCGGCGATGTCACCGCCAAGGGGCTGTGTGAGCGCATCGGTCTGGACGGCCGTCTGACCCACAAGGTCCCGGCCAGCGGCAAGAAGTATGAAAAGGACATTCCGATGCCGACGCACAAGGAGGCGATCGAGGCCGTTATGTCCATTCTGGTCGATCCGGAATACGGTGTGATCAAATCCGTCGATGAGATCGACGCTGTCGGCCATCGTGTTCTGCACGGCGGCGACAAGTTTGTTGAAAGCTGCATCATCGACGAGGCCTGCAAGCAGGCCATCCGCGACTGCATCCCCCTCGGCCCGCTGCACAATCCCGCCAACCTCATGGGCATTGAAGCATGCGAAAAGGCCATGCCGAGCAAGCCGCAGGTCGCCGTGTTCGACACCGCGTTCCATATGACCATGCCCCCGAAGGCATACCGCTATGCCATTCCCACCAAGTATTACACCGAAGACCATCTGCGCCGCTACGGCTTCCATGGCACGTCTCACCGCTTCGTCTCCAAGCGCTGCATCGAATTGATGGGCGGCGTAGAGAACGCACACCGCGTCATCGTCTGCCATCTGGGTAATGGCTCGTCCCTGTCCGCTGTCAAGGACGGCAAGTGCCAGGATACCTCCATGGGCCTGTCCCCTCTGGCTGGCGTCCCGATGGGCACCCGCGCGGGCGATATCGACACCTGCGTTGCACAGTTCATTATGAACAAGTACAATATGTCCGCCGACGACTGCCTGACCATGCTCAACAAAAAATCCGGCGTTCTGGCCCTGTCCGACGGCGTTTCCTCCGACTTCCGCGATCTGGACGCCGCCGCTGAGAAGGGCAACGAGGCTGCACAGCTGGCGCTCGACAAGTTTGCCTACGAAGTCCGCAAGTATATCGGCGCCTATGCCGCGGCTCTTGGCGGCGTGGACTGCATCGTCTTTACCGCTGGTGTCGGCGAAAACTCCGGCTCCATGCGCGCGTCTATCTGCGACGGTCTGGAATACCTCGGCGTCAAGCTTGACCCGGAGAAGAATAAGCTTCGCGGCGAAGAGGTCGTGATCTCTACGCCCGACTCCAAGGTCACTGTTTGGGTCATTCCGACCAACGAAGAACTCATGATCGCGCAGGATACCGCCGCGCTGACCAGATAAATGCCTTCCGGCTTAACAGAGATTATTTCAAACAGCAAAAATGCGTGACTGTTACAGTCACGCATTTTTCTTACCCAAGAGGAGGTCAAGCGGCAGGCGGCGGCAAAAAGCGACGGCCATTCGGCGAATTCGTATACATTTTCCCACTTGGTCGTAGGGGCCGATGCCCACATCGGCCCGTTGGGGAGCCGCGAATTCTCCAGAGTCCCCATAAAAAACCAGTGCATCCTGCGGGCGGACAGATCCATCCGCCCAAAAATGCGAGGAATTTTCCGCACACTTCCATAAAACGATACATTCTGCCGGGCCAATGTGGGCATCGGCCCCTACAACCACATGCGCGGGTACAGCCGGTTTCTGTTTTGTGTTACCCAAAATACCGGACCGCGCCAAGGATGGTCAGGTGCAGGGGATAATAGAGATAGAAGAACCATTTAAGGAATTTGTTGACACGGGCATTTTTTCCGCGCTGGCCGTTATAGCGCGCGAGCAGCGGCAGGGACAGCGCGACGGCCAGCTGCAAAATGCCGTAAAGCTTATCAAGCGCGAAGAAATACACGACTGCATAAATCGCCACAAAAAACAGCATCCACCGGCCCTGCGCCTTCAGATCGCCCCGGTTCGTGCCGAACGCCAGCACACACAGGCTTGCGATGCAGCTCCAGTCGCTCGGAAAGCTGACCAGACAGATAAGAATCACCAGAAGCGTCTTCTGCAGCTGTGTGAAGCGCTCGCTGTTCGCCACGCGCAGCATCACAAGCCCCCACGCAAGCGGCCACATGACGCTCGTCTGGTTCAGAATGCTCCCGAAATAGAACGGGATGAACGAACGGGCATCCACAAAATCGTTGGATGCAAAAATATACGCAAAGTGTGAGATCACGGCGAACAGGAACAGACGGAAGGTGTATTTCCGGATATTCCGCGTGTGATAATAGCCCTCAGCGATAAAATAGCACATGATGGGGCAGGTCAGGCGGCCGATGATGTGCATCACGACCGGCAGTGCTCCGTCCGAATAGCCGGGGAAGAGCAGCCATGCGATATGGTCAAGCGTCATGGCAATGATTGCAATCAGTTTCAGCTTATTGGCGTCCAGCGTCTTTTTCATACCCCATTCTCCTATCGGAAAAAGCCCGGCGCGCCGGGCTTTTTCGTATATTGAAACAGAGCGTTCGATTATTGCTCCTTCATCAGCTTGCGGCGGGCCAGGTTGATGGTGCCCTCCTGCATGGAACTGATCCACTGCAGGCTCCGCCCGCAGCCGTTGGCCACGCAGGAATCTGCGTCGTCCGCGATGGAACAGGCGATCTCCGTGCGTTCGGAGATCAGCTTGTCAAAGCCGTAGAGCAGACTCCCGCCGCCGGTGAGCACGATGCCGTTCTGCGCAATGTCCGCCACCAATTCCGGTGATGAGTGCTCCAGAACATCCAGAACCTCATCGACGATCTGCCGCGCCGGGCGCTTGAACGCCTCGAGCATCTCAGATGACGAAATTGTTACCTCGTTTGGAAGACCTGTTTTCGCGTCGCGGCCCTTGACAAGCATGGAAAGTTCCTGTGGGCGCGGGTACACGCAGCCGATGGTAATTTTGACCTCTTCGGCTGTATTCAGGCCGATGAGCATGCCGTAGCGCTTGCGCATATAGGCCGCAACTGCCTCGTCGAACGTGTCGCCCGCGACCTTGATGGAGGAGGACGTTGCGATTCCGTTCAGACTCAAAACGGCGATGTCTGTCGTGCCGCCGCCGATATCGACGACCATGTGTCCCTCCGGTCCGGAAATCGCCAGCTTCGCGCCAAGCGCGGCGGCGAGCGGCTCTTCGATCAGGTACACGCGGCGCGCACCGGCCTCCATAGCGGCCTGAATGACCGCACGTTCCTCGACCTCGGTGATGCCGGACGGAACGGAAACGATCACACGGGGCTTCACGAGCGTGAATTTGTTGATCTTTTTGAGAAACTGCTCAAGCATTTTCTCTGTCATTTCATAGTCGGTAATGACGCCGTCGCGCAGCGGGCGCACAGCGACAATGTTGCCGGGGGTGCGGCCAAGCATATTGCGTGCCGCTGCGCCGACCTGCAAAACCTTACCGGTGTTCTTGTCTACGGCCACGACCGACGGTTCGCGCAGGACAATTCCGCGCCCCTCTACATAGCAGAGCACGTTCGCCGTGCCAAGGTCGATGCCGATATCACGAATCAGTTTCATAGCGTTGTATCCTTCAGTCTTGTTTTCTCGGCGCGGCAAATGCCGCGTAAACGACGTCCGACGCGCCCGCCTGCAGCAGCGTGCGGCTGCATTCTGCCAGCGTTGCGCCAGTCGTTACAATATCGTCGATGATCAGAACACGTTTTCCGGCAAAGCACTCCGGCCGTTCGGCCCGGTACGCTCCGGAGACATTCGCCCGCCTCTGGGCTGCATCCGTGAGCGTGGACTGTGCGGGCGAATCCTTGATTTTCCGGAGCGTCTGCATGGATTCGAGTCTGAGATGTATTCCAATCTCGCGGCACAGAAGCGCCGACTGGTCATAGCCGCGTTTGCGCTTTCTCGCCCGGCTGACCGGCGCCCATGTGAGCACGTCGTATTTCCCCGCAAGCTTGTCCCGGATTGTGTGAGCCATCCACGCGCCGTAGGTCTGCGCGTAAAACGCCGAACCGCCGAATTTGAAGCGCAGGAACGACTCACGCAGCTGGCCCTCGTAGAAAAAGCTGACCGCGCCGCCGCTTGTAAAGCGCACGGCGGGCGCTGCACCGTCAAACTCAGGGAGTGCGTCCATGCAGCGAGGGCACACCGGGCCTTTGCCCGTCAGAAGTCTGCGGCAGACCACACATTTGGGCGGATAGAGCAGATCAAGCAGCCACGAAACGATGCTCATACCTTGCCCTCCAGACGAAGCTTAAGGCCGGAATAGCGCCGCTGGCGGCGGTCATTGCGGGTCATGGCGGCGACGGTTTCCTCATTGCCGACGATGATGAGCAGTTCGCGCGCGCGGGTAATGGCGGTATATAAAACACTGCGCGTCAAGAGCGGCTGCGGCCCGCCGCAGAGCGACAGAATAACCGCACGGTATTCGCTGCCCTGACTTTTATGGACGGTCATGGCATAGGCCGGTTCCAACTCAGAGAGCATATCAAAGGCGTATTCCGCCGTCCGGTCATCAAACTGGACGGACATTGTTTCCTCCTGGAAATCGATGTCCAGGACAGTTCCGATATCGCCGTTGAAAATGCCGGTTCCAGCGCCAAGTCCGTCGGCCCGTTTCCACATTATATCATAGTTATTCCGGATTTGCATTACCCGATCGCCGGTTCGGAAGGAAAAATCTCCATGTTTTTTTTCTTTTTTGCCCTCCGCAGGCGGATTCAGCACGGCCTGAAGCGCAAGATTCAGTGCCTTTGTGCCCGTCTCGTGCTTGCGGCTGGGACTGAGCACCTGAATGTCGGACGGCTGGATACCCATGTTTTTCGGCAGCCGCGTCTGGCAGAGTTCCTGTATCGTTTTCACGGCTGCGGCCGGGTCGCGGCGGCGCAGGAAGAAAAAGTCCCGGTCGGTGGCCGTGAGCACAGGCAGTTCACCCTGATTGACTGCGTGGGCATTCATGACGATGAGGCTTCTTTGTGCCTGCCGGAAGATTTCGGTCAGGCGGACAGTCTGCACCACGCCGCTGCGGATGAGGTCGGAAAATACGTTTCCTGCACCGACGGGCGGCAGCTGATCCGGGTCGCCGACCAGAAGCAGGCGGCAGCCGGGCTTGAGTGCCTTCAAAAGCGACGCCATAAGCTGCAGATCCACCATCGATGTTTCATCCACAATCATCGCGTCACAGGCAAGCGGTGCGTCTTCGTCGTGAAAAAAAGCCATGCGGCCCGTCGCTTCGTCAAACTGTGCCTCCAGAAGCCGGTGGATAGTTGAGGCCTCGCGGCCCGTCACCTCAGCCAGCCGCTTTGCGGCCCGTCCGGTCGGTGCGGCCAGCTGTGTTTTGAGTTTCAGCGCGTCAAACAACCGCAAAATGCCGGACATGACCGTCGTTTTGCCCGTGCCGGGGCCGCCGGTCACGATCAGAAGCTGCCGGGAGGCCGCCGCGCGGATGGCGCTGCGCTGCTCCGGCGCGTAATCAATGCCCTGCTTGTCCTCAATCTCCGCAACCAAATCGTCAATCCGGCCGGGCTCGGGGTATTCGCCGTCCGCCATGGACAGGATTTTCCGGCAGACATACGTTTCCGCCTCGTAGAGTTCCGGCAGATAGCAGGCTGTTAAGCCCACAATCGGGCTCAGTTCCATCCGTCCCTGCTCCTGAAGCCGGAGCATCCCGGCGTCAATCGTCTCGCCGTCCAGTTCAAGCAGCGCGCAGGTTGCCGCACGAAGCTTGTCCTGCGGGATAAACGTATGGCCTGCGCCGAGATTGTAGGATAATTCAAATAAAATGCCCGCCTCTACACGTCGCTCATCGTCGGCGCTGACGCCAAGTGCGATGGCAAAGGCATCGACCTGCGAGAAATCCGCGCGGTAATACTCGTCTGTCAGCAGATACGGGTCGTCGCGCAGCGCTTCCTGCGCAAGTTCGCCGTAGGCGCGGTAGAGCCGTACGGCAAGTTGGGCGGGCAGATGGTAAATGGTCAGAAATTCGATCAGACGCCGAATACCGGACTGCTTCTGGAAGCTTTCGGACATTTCCTGTGCCTTTTTTTCGCTGATTCCTGGGATTTTCGTCAGCTGCATGGGATCCTGTTCCAGCACGTTCAGACTCTGATCGCCGAAACGGGCAATAATTTTCTCTGCCATTTTCGGCCCGATGCCCTTGACGGCGCGGGAGGACAGAAACGCCAGAATTTCGCTTGTTGTCTCCGGCATGAGGCGTTCTAAGAATTCCGCCTCAAACTGCTGCCCGAAGGATTGGTGGCGCGTCCATCTGCCGACGATGGCCAGCCGTTCTCCCACAACGCTCATGGGAATCGTACCGACGACAGTGACAGCTTCTCCCTGTTCGGTACGAACCTTCAGCACGCAGTAGCCGTTTTCGGGGTTCTGATAAATGACCGCCAGAACGGTTCCCTGTATCATTTGCGATTCCTGTTCCATGTTATTACTCCCGACATGCCGCGCAGGGGCGGTATTCCACGCAGGCATACTGCGCGGCCAGACGCTTTGCCAGCGCCGCAGTCTCCGGCGGCTCTTCTCCGCCAGCCAGAATCAGACGCCCGCCCGCAAGTCCGCTTTCGCGCGACCAGACGAACGCCCGCACTTGTCGCTCCAGCTGCGGCTCGGACGCGGACAAACGGTAGATGGTGACGGCCTCGCGCCTCGGCGGCAGAACGCACCAGCCCAGAAGTACCCATACGATCAAAAGCAGTCCGGCAGACGCCAGCACCGCGCAGACAATCATCCAGATCATTCCGCATCCCTCCGCGCTATTCTATGCGGCGGGATGCAAATCTGTGTTTATTTTACTATAAAACAGACACGTTTTCCATAGCGTTTGCAAAAAAAGCGTCCGGCAGCAGCCGGACGCGCAGTGTCCGCTCACAGCGGAAGATAGGAAAATGCCCATGTCAGAACCGGTGCGAACAGAACGGCGGGCAGCAGATCGGCAGTCTTGATCTTTGTAATGTGCAGCATATTGAGTCCGATGGCAAGAATCATCACAGAGCCGCAGCAGGTGATCTCCGCGATGGCCGCGTCGGACAGCAGCGGCGCGATCACATGCGCCAGAAGGGCCAGCAGCCCCTGATACACGAACAGGGGGATCGCGGAAAACGCCACGCCCAGCCCCAGCGAGACGGAGAGCATGCACGCCGAAATGCCATCCAGCAGAGATTTTGTAAACAGCAGTTCATAGTCCTGCTTCAATCCTGCATTGAAGCTTCCAAGAATCGCCATGGCACCCACGCAGAACAGCAAAGAGGCTGTCACGAAGCCCTCTGCGATGGGCGCGCGCTGCCCGCCGCGCTGGAACCGGCGCTCAAGACGGCCGCCAAGACGCTCGATGCGGCCGTCGAGATCCAAAAGCGTCCCCACGGCGGTGCCGAGCACCATCGAGACAATCAGAACCAGCGTGTTTTCGCCCTTCAGCATGCCGCTGACGCCGATGTAGATCACGCACAGCGCAATGGCCGTCATGATCGCGTTCGTAATCTTTTCCGGGATTCCTTTCTTGGCCAGAAGCCCGACAAAGCTTCCGGTGAGAATGGCAAGTGCGTTGACAAGTACCCCAAGCATGGAGATGACCTCACTTCCGAAAATATACTGTATCGTATCACACCTGTACCGAAGAAAAAAGAGATTTTTCGCAAAGTGGAGGAAAAACGCGAAAAAAGCGGGAAAATTCAGGTCGAATCAGGGATGATCTTCCAAAAAAGGTAGAAATCCAGAGCAAAATGTAGTATAATTAATTTATCTTGATTGACGGCGCCCGCTTCCGCGGGCGCTTGGGAGTGTATATGAAACTACGCAGAACAAAGCGAATGCCCACTGCAGCGAAGCGGAAGCTGCGTGCAAAGCGGCTGGCGCAAACGAAGCGTTTTTTGCGCGAGCATACCTGGGGCGTGATGATCACGATCCTGATTCTGATCGCGCTGATCCTGTTCGTCTGCGTGATCGCCGGTGCATCGCCAAAAGAGCCTGCCGAGCAGGAGACGGTGCAGGAGCAGACGCCGCGCTATGAGTCGGGCTTTATCTGCGCCATTACGACGCAGGTGCCGTATTACACCGAAGAACTCTCCGAGGCCGGGACAGTCGCACGCGGCATGCAGATCACCTATTCGACCGACAAATCCGTCGAACGCGACGGCATCCGGTATTATCTGACCTATTTCTCCACGCTGGACTGCGGCTATGTCTCCGAGGAAAATCTGACACAGGATCCCGCTGCTGTGGTTGCCGAGAAGGCTGTCTATGTCCGCACGCCGCAGAACCTCCGCGTAGACAAAGACACGCTCGAACTCGGCACGTTGGTTGAAAAAGGAGCAGAACTGCAGGTCCTGAGTTACGAGGGTACGACGGACGGCATCGTTGATTTATATCAGGTAGCCTATCAGGGTCAGACGGGCTACATCAGCGGCCAGTATGTCTCGACGGTGCAGGAAGAGGCCAACGACGTCTATGACCGTTTCGGCGTCTACGCCATCCACGCCGGACGCGGTGATAAGTGGGGCGGCGGCGACGCGGAAAGCCTTGATTATTTCCCACGCACGAAGGCAAGCTTTGAAGACAACAAAATGCCGAACCCGTGCTACGCAATTTATCTTACCTGCGACCCGGCAATTTTAAAAGATATCGACAAGTACATCGAATACGCAAAATCGACGAAGATCAACGCCTTCGTCGTCAACATCATGGATGGCACGTCCATCGGCTACGATTCGCCTGTGTACGAGGAATATTCCCCCACGGCGTATCAGTACGCCCAAAACTCCGTCGCAGATTATCAGGCAGTCATTCAGAAAATCAAGGACGCAGGATTCTATGTGATCGGCCGTCTGACAACCTTCAACGACTCCTTCTTCTGCCAGGATCATCCCGAGTACGCCATTGCCGACGGCTCCGGCGAGCCGCTGTATGTCGCAGCCAGCTACTGGCCGAGTGCCTTCTGCCGCTATGTCTGGGAGTATAAGGTCGCGCTGGCTATCGACGCAGTGCAGACCATGGGCTTTAACGAGATCCAGTTCGACTATGTCCGCTTCCCGGACAATACGGACCAATACGAAGCCTCGGGCGATATCGACTTCCGCAACGAGTACGGCGAGACAAAGGCGCAGGCCATCCAGCGCTTTTTGATGTATGCCACGGATATTCTGCACGAATACGGTGTCTACGTCGGCGCGGATGTCTTTGGTGAGACGAGCGGCAACTATGTCACGGCCTACGGCCAGTATTGGCCCGCGATCAGCAATGTTGTTGACGTGATTTCCGGCATGCCTTATCCTGACCATTTTGCCCGCAACAGGGCCTACCGCCCGTGGGAGCATCCATATGAGACGCTGCTCGACTGGGCAGAGTCCGCCGCCAAGCGGCAGGCTGAAACGCCCACGCCTGCAGTTGACCGCACCTGGATTCAGGCGTATAACGCCATCCAGCCGCCCTATAACGAATACGGCGTGCAGGAGATCGGCGACGAGATCCGCGCGCTGCGGGAAGAGGGGCTTACCGGCGGCTTCATGGCATGGAACGCCGCATGCAGCCTCACCAAACTCGAAGAACTGCGCCCCCTGTACGAAGCGCTGGAATAAGCAGCCCGCCCATCTGAACGCAAAACCCCGGCCCGCACTTTTGACGCGGGTCGGGGTTTTCAGCGAGGCAGACGCAGCTGCTTTGGTGATATGGATGGTCAATAGGCCAGTGCGGACTGAACCGTGTGATGGATGAGGTCGTGTCCGGCCTGCGTGGGATGGATGCCGTCTGCGCCGATGAGCGTCGGAAAAATGCGGCTTTTGAGGAACTCCGCGCGCAGATCGACGAGCCTGCAGCCAAACGCACGGCTCAGCTGCGCAACCATGGAATTATAATATTCCTGCCAGCGATATAGATGATCGGTGTCGCCCAGCCAGTGCAGGATGTTCTCCGCGCTCAGGCCTCGAGTGATAAAGGTAAAATACCGCTCCTGCTCCAGCGGCGGCAGGCTCGTCATTGCCACGCGGGCCCCCGCGCTCTGCGCCTTACGGATGGCCGTACAGTAGCGGTCGATGAACTGCTCTGACGGCGTGTGCGGCAAATGCTCGCCGTCCGGATCTTCCGAGATGGCTTTCCAGTCATAATCGCAGTCGTTGCCGCCAAAGCAGAACAGAACCGTCGTATCGCTGTCACAGGCACCGAGTTTCCGGTCAAGCTGCTTCAGTCCCGCATCGATGGTCGCGCCCATCTTTGCGTTGTTTTCTACGGTAACGCCTTGCGCGCGCAGCGTGTCGAAGTCATGTTCCTGACACAGATGATAACTCTGGCCGTTATAGGTGACGCCCTTGATAATGGAGTCGCCGAAAATCTTCAAGTTTTTCATGGGGGATCCCTCCTGCTTGTTTGTGACTCCAGTGTAGCCGCATGGAAGGGAAAAGTCTCCCGATTCCTGCCTTAAAACGCTCTCCTGGTTTGCTCCCGTTAGTCTACAAAACGAAGTCCGGCACTCTACGGGCAGTAGAGTGCCGGTTTTTCGTGAGAAAAGTTAGCAAGATGTAACCAATAGCAGTAGAATCCGAACCGGTTGCGCTTCACTCGCTTTCCTGCATCTTTTTAACAATTTCCATGAAGCGGGCGGTCACGCGGTCGTAATTTTCCTTCCGGTGCGGGAACAGGCAGCCGGAACAGTCCTTGATTCCGTTCTCCGTATAGCGGAAACTGCCGCCGCAGCCACGTCCGAGTGCGTACAGCGGGCAGTAGCAGAACAGGCAGTTAAAATCCTCCGGGTGCTTTGTGTCATGGCAGGGAAAATATTCACAGTCCCGGTTCTGAAAAAACGCATAGTGCCGCTCTTCCATCATTCCTTCTCCTTTAGCCGCTCGCACAGCGCCGCGTCCGGCGTGACAACCGCGGTCTGATACGTTGTGTAGATCACCATGCCAGGCTTCGCGCCCGCTGGTTTTTTGACGAATTTCACCGGCGTGTAGTCAACCGGCACGTTCTGGCCATCGCGAGCCTGCGAATAATAGGCTGCAAGCTGCATCGCCTCCGTCACGGTCCGGTCGGGCGGCGTTTGGCCGTTTGTTTCAATGATGACATGGCTGCCGGGAATCTTCTGGACGTGCAGCCAGATATCGCTTTTTGCGGCCAGCTTTGTCGTCAGTTCATCGTTCTGTCGGTTGCTGCGGCCGACGCGAATCGAGAAGCCGTCGGAGGAGGTGAAGCGCATGGGCTTACTCGGAGGCAGCTTCATGCGTTTTTTGCGGTCCGTCTCGCGCAGATAGCCGCCGGAGACAAGTTCAGCCCGGATCTCCTGCAAATCCCGTGCGGATTCCGCGCGCGTGAGCGCGTCGAGCACGCTTGCAAGATACGCAAATTCCTGCTCCCCCTTCGCAATCTGCTCCGTCAGGATTTTTTCGGCATTTTTGGCTTTTTGATAGTCTTTATAGAATTTTGCTGCGTTCTGCTGCGGGGAGATGGCCGGGTTGAGCGGGATCTCAATCTCCTTCATATCCGGGTCATAGAAGTCGGCGGCGCGCAGTTTTGTCTGGCCGCGTTTGACAGCGTAGAGATTTGCCGTGAGAATATCGCCGAGACGACGCAGACGCTCCCGGTCGTGGGTCGCAGCGAGTTCTTTGCGCTGGTTTTCCAGCTTCCTTGCCGTTCGCGCGTGCAGATTGGAGACGGTTTTGCGGATAGCCTGCGATGCCTGGCGCATGGAATCGGCGCGGTCACGCGCGGCATAGAACCGGTCGAGCAGCTGCGAGAACGAGTCATACGTCTCCTGTCGGATAAAATCGCCGTACTGCGTCACGGGCAGGCAGGTAAAGTCCCACGAGCGTTCGTCCTTGTACAGAAGCACCGGCTGCGGCGGTACAGTCTGAAGCTGTGCGAACGTTTCTAGCAGACGTTCTGCCAGCGCCGTTTTCCCCTCCAGCGGCAGTTCAGACAGATCGGTGTCCAGATCGCCGGTCAGCCGGAACGCTAGTTCCCGGCACACAAGCGGAGAGAGTCCGCCGAAGGTATCCAGCAGCCAGCCGTCGAAGCGCTTCGGCGTGGTCTGCGCGGACAAGAGCGATATCATCTCCTCCCCCGTGACGGCAAACGGGTCGCACTTACCCTGCGTGGGCGGCAGATGATAGTAAAGGCCCGGCAGAACCTGCCGTTTATCGCTCATCTCAAAGTCCACCCGGCGCAGGCAGTCAAGAATGCGCCCGTCCTCGCTCGTCAAAATCAGGTTGGAATTGCGGCCCATGATCTCCAGAATCAGATGCTTCTGCGTGGGGCTGCCCATTTCATCGGTGCAATCGAACGTCATGTCGAGCAGCCGCTCCATCTCCGGCTGCTGCATGGACACGAGACGGCCTCCCGTCAGGTGCTTGCGCAGGAGCATGCAGAACATGGGCGGCTGCGCCGGGTTTTCGGCAGGTTCGTTCGTTAAGTGAATACGCGGATGATTGGGCGAAGCCGTCAACAGCAGCCGCCCGCCGCCCGCCGCTCCGCGCATGGACAAGATCAGCGTGTCGCGCTGCGGCTGCTGGACCTTATCGATACGGCAGCCGGTTAGACTGCCCTCCAGTTCACGGCGGACCGCCGTGAGAAAAAATGCGTCAAATGGCATGAGAATCCTCCATGCTTAGGATAAAAAGCGCATTCAGCCGGTCAAGCTGTCCGGAAAGATACAGGGCGCCAAACAAGCATTCCAGCCCGGTGGCCTTGGCATACTGCGCATAGGTAGCGTTCTTCGGCACCTGATGCACATGCGCGTTGCGTCCGCGCTTGTAAACGGCCAATTCTTCTTCTGTCAGGAGCGGGAGCATGCGGTCAACCCGCGCCGCCTGCGCCGGAGCGCAGACAAGGTCTACTGTCGCGCGGTGCAGATTGCCGTTTGCCGCTTTGCCGGCCGCACAGAGATAGCTTCGCACCAGCAGTTCAAACACCGCGTCGCCGCAGTGCGCAAGGCCGAGCGCGCTGATCTGGTTGATCGCGCGCCGGTCCATGTTCAGGTGAAAATAGTTTTCCAAGCAAACGCCTCCATTGTTCGGAACTTTTTATACTATACCACATATGCAGGCTGGTTTTCCAGTGGGCACGCAAATGTCAAGTATTTAATGCGAAAAAAGTAGAAATATTTTTATGATACCTTTTTACCTCGGCAAAAAGGCGTTGTCAAGGTGCATTTCAGGGGCTATGCAGCGGCGGCGAACGCGGCGCTGAACATCTGCGCGGATGACTGGAAACCGAGGATTTCACGGGGATAGTTGTTTATCCAATCTTCCACGCGGGCAACGTCCGCGTCCGTGACGGCTTCAAAGTCCGTGCCTTTCGGGAAGCGCCGACGAATCATGCGGTTTATATTTTCGTTCGTTCCGCGTTCGCAAGAGCAGTACGCATGACAATAATACAACGCCGTGCGTTTTTCTTCGGCGTTGATCGCGCTGCGTGCGATTCCGTCCGCATCCGCAAATTCCGAACCGTTGTCAACCGTGATCGACTTGAATACCGTATAGAACGCCGCGCCGTAAATCCGTTCCAGCCGGTCAAGCGCCTGCACGACGGTTTCCGCTCTGCCGTCTTTTATGCGTATGATGATCTCGCGGCGCGTCACCCGCTCAGACAGCACAAGCAAGCGCGCCTTTGTCTTTTTCTTTCCTACGACGGTATCCATTTCCCAATGCCCCGGTTCTTTGCGTTCGTTGATGATCTCCGGGCGTTCGTCAATCGGCGTTCCCCGGCTTTCCCGCTTCTGACGCGGGCGGACTTTCTTGTATTCCTTTTTCCGTTCGCCCTTTTCCGGGAGGTCGGCGTTGGTCAGTTCCAGAAATACGCCCTCGTCAATGTACTTGTAAAGCGTGGCGCGGCAGAACGTCATACCGAAATGCGCAAATTCTTCCTGATGCAGAAGCGCGCAGACCGCCGCCGGGGAATAATCGTCGTTTATTATTTTATCTTCGATGAACGCGGCGACGGCATGATTCTTTCCGATTTTCAGCGGCGCGCCCTTTGCTGACAGGCTTTCTTGATAACGTGCCTCGGCAATTTCAGGGCTGTACCGAATATCCGTTGTCAGGTCTGAATTCATGTGCGTGTACGTCCCGCGCTTCACTTCCCGATAGATCGTGCTGACGTGTACGCCGAGGTCTGCGGCAATCTGCTTCGGCTTGTATCCGATATTCAGACGCGCTTCAATTTTCAGTCTGTCCCGAAACTGCAACTGCTTGTATTGTTCGCCCATGTCATGCCCTCCATACATAGCAAAAAGGGGCGGTTTCCCGCCCCTTGCTGCTTTATTGTTTATCTTTCCGCGAGGTTTAATTCCTGTTTCAGCGCCCGTGCCAATACCGCCGATACGTTTACATTTGCTTCTTTCGCGGCAACGTCCAGCCACGACGGAAGCGATACGTTGCGGCGTACAGTTTTCATGTCATTCTTCCTGCGATACTCCGTAAAGTCAACGTCTACAAGCGTGACAATGCCGTTTTCCGCTCCGCTTTTTGCCTCGTCAATGCTGGACGGCTTCGGCAGCTTCTCGTTATCATCTTCCATGTCGATTCCGACAAGCCCGATTGCATCGCGTGCCATCTCCATAGCGTCAGCGTAGTCCGCGCCCTCCGTATTGATATTAAAATCCGGCACATACACAATGATGTGTTCTTTCCCTTTTGTCATAACGATAGGATACGCCGCTTTCATACTGTAACCTCCTTGAAATTCGCATAGCATATATAATTATAGGCGTTCGGCAGGGGGCTTATTTCAGCCCCCGCCGTTTTATGATTGCCTTTGCTAAATCTTCGTCGATTTCTCTGTGTCTCGGAACGCTTTCCCTTTCACCGCCTTTCGTGTATATGTCGTGATTTGAGCCGTGCCGTTTGAATTTCCATCCGTTTCTTTCTAATAGTTCGATGAAATCTTTTGTTTTCACGTTCGACCCTCCTTACATTGTCTATTATACACATTTGATGTGTATTTGTCAATAGCTATCAGAAAATAATTTACACATTTTTTGTGTATCATAAAACCCCGGCGGGGAAGAATCCCGCCGGGGTTACTCTATACCCAAAATCCACAAAACAGACACGCCGAGGACTTTTGCGAATATCGGTATTTCATAGTCAGGAACAAACCGCGTCCCGATCTCAACGCGGCTGATCGAATCGCGCTCCATTATCACGCCCTCGACCTGAACGCGCGCCGCGAGGTCGGATTGTGATAGCCGCTGTTTCAGCCGTGCTTCCCGGATACGTTCGCCGCAGATATTCTTTTTTCCGTTGTAGTCATATATCTTCATGCGATGCGCGCCGCCCTCCTTGTGCTAATGATCTGCATTATTCTTGACTTTAACACGCGGATGAATGATAATTGTGTTAAAGGTCAGCACGACCGAAAAAAATCAGGAGGGCTACTCATACCATGAAAAAACTGAAAACGTGGCAAATCGTTCTTCTTGTGATCTTCTATCCCATCGGCATTTGTGTATGGATTTATCGGGTCTGGAAGAAAAACAAGCTAAAACGGGACGCGGCTGCGGCTGCTGCCGCCCGCCGGGAAGCAAAAGAACGAGAAGATGCGGCACGTCTGGAAGCGTGGCGCGCAGAGCGGGCAGCGCGGGAAGCGTTGAAATTCAAGGTTGTCGGCGTGACGTTCAAAAACGAGGACGGGAAAAGCCGTCAAACGCTTCTACGCAAGCTGCATTTCGGGGATGTGCCCTTTAACAGCGACGAGGGCGTTGACATTACGATTGAACGCGGGGCATATCAGGGCGAACCGGCGTTTTCCGTATTTGCCGAAGGTCATCAGGTCGGCAATATCAGCAAAGATGACGTGCCGTTTTTCGTGCGGCGTTGGAGCGATTTTGTCGGCGTGACTTCCGCCGAAGTCTACGGCGGCGGAACGGATGACGAGGGGCATTCGATCAACTACGGCATGAAAATCAACTGCGAGTTCCGCAAACAGGCGTAACGAAAACGAAAAGAGCGGGCGGGGAATCAAATCCCCGCCCGCTCAAATTATTTTTTGTCCGGGATAGCGTCAAGCATACCCGCGCTTTCAAAAGCGTTGTAAAGAATCTGCGCGACGGCTTCGCGCGTAATGGGCTGCTGCCACCCATAATTGCCCGCGCCGTCGCCGTTGAAAATGCCCTTTCGCTTGCAGAATTCCGCCGCGTCGCGCGCCCATGCGGAGGGCGTGTCGCCCGTGTCGGCGCAAGAGGTCAACTGTTTCCGTGCTTCTTCAATGTTCATGTCCAATTCCTCCCCGGATAACCGTTCCTTGAATTTCTTCCATTGTTCATTGCCGGACGTGCCGTAATAGGTGTTCGTATCGTCGCCCATCCACGGACGCGGACACCATTTCCCCGTAACGTCGTAATGCCGCACGACGTTTTCAAGCGGGACGTTGTATTTCTGCATCAGCATTTGTGTGAATACAACAAGGTTGTCCACGATCTCCGGCGGGAAATACCAATCTGCGGGCGCTGCGGAACGCGCCGTAGATTTGTCCAGCTTATACGGTCGGACTTCAATGCCGTTACTGTTTTCATTCCTGCATCGTGGGTGAACGTATGCCCCGGATGTGCCGCAATGCCAAGCAATATTGTTGTCCTCGACGCACTGATAGACCGTGCTTCCTTCGTCTAAGCAATAATGCGCGGATGCCTGAATACCCGGCGTATTGAAATAGTTTGCAACTGCTGCCGCCGTACCGAGCGAACCGAAATAATGAATCACGATGTATTCAATTTTCCGCTGCCCCGTGCATCGCCTGAAATTGCGGCTGATAAGCCGCTGTTCAACTGTCAGGGGCATTATTGCGCCCCCTTGCTTTCTACTGCGTCGCTGATCTTCTGCGTCTGCGTTCCGAAGTAGAACGCAATCACGACCGTATAAACGACCATGAATTCTTGACTGATCTGCTTCGTAACGGCTAAGTACGCGAATACCGCCGTCAGCGCAAGCGTCACAATGCTTTTGACGCTCAAAAGCGCGCCGATTCGTTTCAGAATGATTTCGTTCATGTGCTTTCCTCCTTTTAACAGTCCCGTTTCAGTGTGGTTTCGTACACGATACCGCCCGCCGTGTTTTCTGCCTTGCTTTTGTTCAGGGCAAAAGACAGCACCGTAGCAGTAGCCGCCTGCAATAACGCTATCAGCGCAGTCAAATACGGCAAGCTGCCCGTATAGTTGTTTGCGACTGCGATATAGCATAAATCCAGCGTTGTCGATGTCGTTTTATAGTCAATCAACAAAACGCCGTAGCAAAGAAGTTTGCTAAATGACAGATAGCCTTTTACAAACTCCCATGCTGCGGCAAACGCTGCTTTGATCTTCATGCGCCGCTGGGCGCGTTTTATGGTCATTTGTTGCCCCCGTAATCGTGGGACTCCAGAATTTCAAGCCGCTTGTTCGTGCGGGCGCTGTCGCCCTCCAGCTTCACAACACGCTCTGTCATCTTCACAAGCGTTTCGTCCTGTTTTTCCTGCTTGCGCTTAATGTCATCCGTGTTCGCCTTGATATAGCCGATTTCGGTCAGCACCGTCCCGGACTCCTTGCCCGCGTCGGTACTGTCTTTTTTGCTGTTCCTCGCAAACGCAAGATATGACAGCGCAAACCCCGCAAGCGTTCCAAAAATGCCGATAATCACGCTCCAATTCATAATGCACCCTCCGTTATTGTTCGATGTAGTCAAGCGTCACGGTTTCTTTCCCCGGCAAAATGGGACAACCGCGCACGTGGTAAATCGTTCCATCAATCAGAACGCCCTCGCCGTCCGCTTCTCCGCAGACGGCATACATACCGGGCGCGGTCAGCCGCACCCATATCAGCGCGTCGCGCTGCGCAATAACCTTGCCGTCCTTTGCGGCGGTGTAGATCGCGCGCGTCATGTTGCAACCTCTTTCCAGCCTGCGGGGTATGTATCCGGCGACCATGTATTTCCGTCAATCGAGCTTTCATAGACCTTGCCGTTATAAACGACGCGGTCGCCCTTGTTGTATGCGTCATGTGCGCCCGTCGGCTGTTTCCATTCGTCATAGCCCGTTTCTGGATTGATCGTCACCGGCGACCAGAGCGACACGGCGGCAGGCGGAGTCCAATCAGCCTGTGACGTATGTGCGAGAATGCAGCTATACAATTTACCGCCGAATTGCCGCCGCTGTCCGACAATATAAGCCGTTCCGTTTTCCCATGCAGGGAATAGTTCGACGCAATCCAGCGCTGCGGCATTATCCAGATTCAGAGCCGCAACGCCCTGTTCGATGACGGCGCGGAGTTTCTTTGCGCGCTCTACTGTAATCATTCGTCCGTACCTCCTAACAGGATGTTCATAACCTTGTCGGATTCAGCAAGCATCAACGCGCCGCTGAATTGCTCCACGGTCGCCGTCGGTTCGATGCCGAGTAGATCATCGTCAGAAAACTTATACACGAAATCTTCAAGGCGTGTTTTCGTTTCCCCGTTTTCTTCTGTGTAGTCAACCGGGACTTTCACACAAAAGCCGCCTGCCTGCGCCCGCTCACACGGGACATAGCACCCGTTTTCATGCAGGCGGACAAAAATAACGTCATCCGAATAACCGATGACGCTGCCGTTCTGTTTGATCTGATACATACGTTATCCCTCCATTTTCGGCGGCTGTCCGAGCCGCGCAGAATAAAACGCCGTCAGCTTCGGCGTGGGCATTGTGCGCAAGAGGTTTTTCCAGTAATAATTATCAGCGTCCGGGAAGCGTTCGGCGGTAAAATCCGCCGCCGCATCGCCCTTGCCGCTGATATAGAATCGGTACAGCTTGTCAAGCAGCTTTTGCCGGTATGCGCCCTCCGGCGTGTCTGGTCTGAAATGTTCCCAGCCGTCCTCGCTGGTCACGGCGCAGATACCGCGCCCGTCCGGGGCGTGAAGGAATCCGCCGTTTTCCGTTACCTTTGTTCCGTGGCGAAGGTTGAAATAGCCGCCGATTCCGCTGCCCTTATACCGTTTGTAAGTGATGTAGTCCATACGTACCTCCCGGAAACAGTTGATTGTACTGCCGCAATACCTTTTGTACGGCAAAGTAGGAGTGAAATCTTCTCATGTGACCGAGCCATGATGTGACGGAAGCTGCTACGTCCGCCGCTGCCATCCTGCCCCGGTCTACCCATCTTCGGAAAATCTTCAATTTCTGCATCATGTGCCGAATGCCCTGATACGTCGCTTTGCGGACGATCTTGCCGGTTCTTCCGTATCGGAAACGTACCTTTACAAAAGAGAATCCGCGCGTCAATTTGATGATCTGCGTTTTCTTTTCGTTCAGGCGGATACCGTGCGCGGCGCAGAGCCGCCGCAAATGATGCAGGCAGCTTTCGAGCCGCTTCTTTGACCGGTCGATAATGCAACCGTCATCCATGTATCGGACGTACCGTTTCATGCGCAGAACGTCTTTTATGAAATGGTCGATCTTGTTCGGCAAGGCAAGCGCGGCAATCTGTGAAACCTGACTGCCAAGCCCTAACCCCACGTCCCCGAAGTTTGAAATAAAATATTCCGATAAGCGGACGAGGTTGCCGTCGATTCCGCTGCGCCGGAATTGTTCAAATATCGGTTCGTGATGCGCCGTGTCAAAATACTTTGAGAAATCGAAAATCAGGGCATAGCCCTCGTTTCCGTACCGGCGGTAATGATCTGCAAGAAACCGCGTCACGCGGGATACGGCGAAGTCATAGCCTTTTCCGGGCAGGCTTGCGCCATTGTCGTAGATAAACGACTTTGATAATGCAGGGACGAGGCAGTAATCGCATAAGCAGCGCTGCACAACACGTTCGGAAATGTGAACGCTTCGGATGTGGCGCGGCTTGCCCCGTTCTACAAGATCAAATTCGTAAAATCCACGCGACCGATATTTTCCGGTCAGTAATTCTTCCTGCGTCTTTGCGATGTGGGCGAGGGCGGACGATTTATAACGCTGTGTGCTTGCTTTCCACCCAACGCCCTTGATAGACGCGCGGTATGATGCGTAAAGATGGTCAAAAGAAAACACCGCGCCGAAATCCCCGAATTCTTTCAACGCTTTTGCTTTCTTCTCTATGCGCGCGGCTTTGCGCCGCTGATACCGCGCTTCGTGCCTTTCTGTGCTGTTCATGGGAAAATGATACCTCGTACATTTCTTTCTTGTCGCGCTGTCTAAAATGCGTAACGGCGTAGCCATGAAAACGCAGGGAACGCGCGCCCCACGTCCATGCAAGTAGCGTCCGGCTTTCCGTATCGTGGTATATGTTTGTCCGGCGGCGGATGCCGTCAGAGGGGTTATATTCCCCTTTTGTATAGGGACTGCTTTTGCCTGTCGGCTAATCGGTCTGCCCTATGTCCATACAAAATCCGGGGGCAAAGCCATTCGAGTAGTTCGCGTTGTTGTTGTTGACCGTGCCGTCAGTATTCACATTCACGAAATTCGCGGAATTGCTGGCATTCGGGGAACGGAGCCACCAATTAACGGCTGTACGGAATATAACCCAAATCATGCAGGGCGGCGCGCTATCGCGCTTTGTCGCTCCGCTTGATCTTTGATATTTGTGCGAGTTCGTCGGTTATCAGCTTGACCCATTCTTTCAGGACGTTCGACGGCAATTTTTCATGGTTGACATTCATATACGCAAGGTCAAGCACGTCCAGCATGGAATTGTAATAGCCTTGCGCCCGTTCGTACAATTCCTTGCGGTTCTGCTTGTCTGCGTCGTTGTGAATGTAAATCAGATTTGCCGTCTTGATAAGCCGGTACGCCTCGCGCGCCGCATTGTAAAGCGGCAGCGAGAAATAGAACGTGTAGCTTTTCGGTAAGATTCTGACGCGGTTGTACGTGAAAACGTAGATTTCGCGGGCGAGGTTGATATACTCCGCCGGGCTTTCTCCGCGTCGTGACTTCGGTACTGACATTTCGTGACCTCCTGCCGCCTGTGCGCCCATTGAGGGCGCAAGGCTTGAATTCCGAATTATACACAAAAGCCGGGGGCAAAGCCAAACGAGTAGACCGCGTAGATGTCGTAGACCGAGCCGTCAGGACCCACATTCACGAAACCCGCGGAATTGCTGGCACCCGGGGAACGGAGCCACCAAAAAACGGCTGTACTTGTCGCGCTGTGATTGTATTTGACCTTGCTGTTTCCGGCGCTGTAATACGAATACTGCGCCTGTTTGCTGGCTTCGTTGCTGTTTGCGTAAGTGGTAGACCCGAATACTTCGTATTCCGATAACAGGAAAAAGTAATCTGTGGTCGCTGTCACCGCGCTTGCGGCGCTGCTGTTGCCTGTGTTGTCCGTGTACTTCGTCACAGATTTCAGCACCGCGCGGAGCGCTGCCGGGATGACCGCAATGATCGTGCCGGAATAGCTTGACAGGCTTGTACCACAAATTTTTGTGCGCATCTGCGACGAGTTCCATCCGCCGGAGTTTGTTCCGCTGCTGTTCATGGAAAAATAGCCCGTCGCGGATACTTGCGAATTATATTTGCTGTCGCATAGCGCAACGTCTGTGCCGCCGGACAGCGCCGTTTTGCCTAACTGGAAATGAATGCGGTTTGCGCCCTCGACGCTGGAATTGTGATTGAATCCGATGATGAACACATACGTCGTGACGTTGGATAATGTCAACGCGCCGACTGTGCCGTTCAGCGTGACCGCCTTGCGGTCGCCAATGCTCCAATAGGACGCGCCCTGTCCTGCATCAGATACGGACTTGATGACGCTCCATTCGTTATTGTTCAGCGTAGACGAAACAAAAGAGAGGGTCAGCGCGTACGTTGTCGTGCTGGATACGACGTTGACCGTGCCGCTGACGCTCTGCCCGCTCTTTGTGGCGACGATTGTATATGTGCCGGTTTCCGTTACGGTAAATACCGCCGTCCCCGTGCTGGTCTTTGTCTGGACTGTTACGCCGTCCTTTTTCAACGCGACGGATGCGCCGGAATCGACCGTTACCGTGATCGTCGCGCTAAAGAACGTCAGGGACACGGCGTAGCTGTCTTTTACGGACACGCTTTGCGTGTTGGAGGTCTGCCCGTTCAGCGTTGCCGACACGCTCCACGTACCCGCCTCCGGCAGTTTCAGAACGCAAGAGCCGCCCGCCGCCGTGCCTGTGACGGTCTTGCCGCTTTTCGTCGCGGTTACTGCCGCGCCGGATGTAACAGAAACGACAAGGGATAATTCCACCCCCGCCGCCGATAATGCGTTTGTTTTTCCGATCATGTTTTACACCGCCTTAATGCACAAAATAGATTGCAGCGTGATCGCCGCCGCCGGTTTCGACGCGGCGTAGATTTTGACCGTACCGCTGCCGGACAGCGCGACGGGCGCGTAGATGCCGGATGCGGCTTCCGTTGCCCCGAACGTAACCTCCGGCACGTGGCTTGCGGTCACGCCCGGCAGCGTCAGTGTCGCCGCGTACGGGTACGCTGCATACGTGCTGTCGCTGCTCCACGCGGACGCTGCAACACTGACGTTCTGGAAAATAAGCGCCTGCGCATATCCGCTGTGTGAATGGCTGGCAGCGGCAAAATCTCCCGGCTTTTTGCCGCTGTCCTTCTGCTTGCCGGTCGTGCCGTCGAACGCGACGAGGTTGCCGGAAACCGGGGACGAAACCTTTTCGACGTACCCGCTGTGCGTGTGGCTGGCGGCGGCGAAATCTCCCGGCTTTTTGCCGCTGTCCTTTTGCTTGCCGGTCGCGCCGTCGAACGCGACGAGGTTGCCATCCGTCGGGGATGTGACCTTTTCCGTTTTTCCGTTGTTCAGGGCTGTAATGTTGTCCTGCATTGCTTTCTGATCTGCCGCCGTGAAATATCTGCCGATAACGTCGCCCGCAGACCACGCCCGCGCGGTCGTGCCGTCCTGCCCGCGTACAACGGTCAGCACGTTCCCGCTCTTTTCGGTCATCAGCACAGTTTCCGCCGTAGACCCGTCTGCACCGATTGTCAGCAAGTTCGGCGCATCCGGCAGCATTGTCCCGTCAACGACGTTTACGGTCGTTCCCGCCGCCGTCAGCGCGCCGGACAGGGACGTTTCCGGCGTGTTCGCCTGTGGCGGGTACATTTTTGCAAGTTCTGCCATTGCGTAACCTCCCGTTTTAGTAATCGCCGCCGCCGCGCGAATTGCAGAACGTCTGCATGAATACCGCGCCGACAATGCGGCTCATGGAATTCGGTAAAATCTGAATCGTATGCCATGCGTTGCGCTGAATCTTGCCGCCGCCGTCTGTTTTCAGGTACTCGACAATATCCAGATTGTCATACGATGCCGGGGCAGGGATTTCCACGCCGTCAACCTTGATCGTTGCCGAAGATGCCCGCGCGCCCTCATAGATGCCGAATTCGATTTTGTGTGTATGATCTTGAACCGTGTGCGTATGCGCCTTTACCGTGTGCGTATGGGCGCTGACGCTATGCGTGTGCGCGCTGACGCTATGCGTGTGTGAACCGACGGTATGCGTATGCCCCGGATGCGTATGCGCGCCGGACGGGACGAAATTCACTCCGCCGATGATATTGCCGTTGTAGTCTATCAGCGCGAGGCGGTCGCCGCGCGCAAGACCGTGATTGTGATTTTCGCCGCCGCTGCCGCCGTTATCAGACGAATTGATTGTGTTGCTGCTGCGCAGACTGGTTGACGATGACGTTGTTCCGCCGCCGGACGAGGTTGTAGACCCGCCGCCGCTGGATGTGGTCGAACCGCCGCCGGACGAGGTAGTTTGCCCGCCACCGCTGGAGGTTGTCTGCCCGCCACCGCCGCCGATTGCTTTTTCATACGCGCGGAATGCTTCAAACTGGATGTTTAACAGCATTTTGTTGATACGCACGACGGAATCAGAAATATATAGTTTCAGCGTCGCCGGATGCGTTGCATCGGCGTTGTCCGTGAAATTGTAAATCTGCTGATTCGTCGCGCCCTGCGCGTACGTTTCGTTGATGAGGGCGCGGTTTTGCAGTTCCGAAATGCTGCCTGCAATGTCCTTTGACTTGTTGGCAATGGTAACGGTCACGCTTCCGGGGTCGCCCTGCGCGTCGCTTTTCTCCACGCTGACAATGCGCGTGCGGAGGTTTATGCCGTCGGCTTCGTCCACGACGCGGACGATCTCGCCGGGGCGGAACTTTGAAAACGTGTCGCCGGTCAGCCTGTGGAGGTCGATTGCGCCGATCTCATAGCTTACATACGGGTTTTTCAGTTCCGCAAGCATCTGTTCCGCGTATCCCTTGAGGTTTTCCGCGACTTCATACCGGCTGTCTACAAGAATGGTCGAACATAGCCCGTACTGCTGAATGCTCATTGCATCCTCGACGTACGGTTTGCCGCCGTTCACGCCCGCAATGGTCAACTGATTCACGCCCTCGCCGTAGCCGAGGGCATAAATGCGGTTTGCGATGCCGGATGCGTCCACGGTCTTTTTCATCGAGGTCATGTTCTTCGCGTATCGGACTTCGCTTTTCATCGTGTCCGACGGCGTTACAAGCGAAATCGTCCACGGGTAAACAGTCGTGTCCCATGTCCACATATATTCGCTGTCAAAGCATTCCGGCACGGCGAACAGCGCCGCAAGCAGCGTCGAATTTTCCCAGTTGTACTCGAAATACCGCTTGAAATCGCAATCGCCCAAAACCCAGTTGCGCGTTGTCTGCCGCGCAAGCACGTAGTTCAGCACGTCGGCGGTTTTGATACCGCCCCCGCCGTATTGATGGTACTGAAACAGCACGTCGGACAGGAGCGTAGCAAGGACGTGTTCGCAGTCATAGAACCGCGTCGCGCCGTTGCTGCGCTCCAAATCTTCCCCAATGATGCGGAACAGGTCAATTCTTTCGTCGCCGTCAAAGATTTCAACGAAATTCAACGGCTGGCAATAGGCGTTTTTGTCATCGTCCGCCGGAAGCGTAAACGTCGCCGTCCATAACGAATTGATTTCCAGCGAATAGCCGACGGAAACAGCGTTGTCAAGGAACGCAAGGCGCTTCATGTTGCGGTCAAAAATCTGTGGGACTTTCATTATAGCCACCTGTCTTTCCACAAAACTTTAATGTCCGCCGTCGTGCCGCCCTCTACGATAATGTCGTTTTCGCCCGGTTTCAGCTTGAAAAATTCGCTGTCATCGCTCAGAAGGTCAATGACATTCGCACCGTTCAGCGTGATCGTCATGTGTCCTGTGTCAATAATCAGTTCGTCACCGGCGGTCATGGTCAGACCGGGAAACTGCATCGTGATCGAACCGTACGTTGAAACGCCTGTTGCGGTCGCCGTCGCTACGGCTTCCGCCATCGCGTCAAAGAACAGTATGCGGATGTAATCACCCACGCTGGATGATTCTGCTTCTGCAATGGCAGACGGCAGCACGACGCGGATAATCACGCCGCGCGCTTCTGCAACCGCTTCGACCGCTCCGTTCAAATGCCGGATGATCTTGACCGCCGCCGACGCATCCGTTTCCGCGTTCGCCGTCGCAAGCCATTCAAAGACGATGGACGATGAACGGTTAAACGATGTTCTGTTGTATGCAGAGCGGTTAAACATTGTCTTGCCCCCTTATGACAGCGTACAGACGATTGCCCCCGTCGAAACCGTGATTGCGTCGCCGCTCAACACGTTCTTGCTGCGCGAAAACGAGCCGTACCAAAGCAGATTGCCGCTTGACTGTGCATCGTAGATGCCCCAATACGCGACCGTGCCGAGGTCTGCGGTCATCGTGCCGAAATCGACGGCAGCGCTGTTTGTGACCTGTTCTTTGCCGGACACAAGCGACGGCGTGCCGAACGTGATGATCTTGCGGGCGTATCCGCCGCCGCTGACTTCCGTGCCGTTTCCGCTTGCCGTCGGGTCAGTCAGAAACAATGCAAGGTAGTACGTGCCGCTGCGCAAGGATGTGTTCAGTAGACTTGTCGCGTGGACGTTTGATAATGCGCTCATGTTGAAATACCTCCGTTCTTTAATTCACCTTTAACCGTGTAACGGTCAAATTCGTAATTGTGCCGCGCGCTGTAATGTAAATCAGCCCGTCGGTTTCCTGCGTGCCTTTTACGTTAATCGTGACCGTATCCGGCAGGGAAACGGACTGCACGGCTTTCTGGTTGTAGCCGATGGATTCCGCGAACGGCTCACACAAAAACGTAACGCTGCAATGCCCGGTAACGGCAATCTGTTCAATTCCGATGCCGTCAATGACCTTTGCGCTGTACGCCTTTTCTGGTTCGTCATCGAAAATAAGCAGACCGTCGCCGGAGAGCCATTCCGCGACGGCGCGCGCCGTCTGCCGAACGCCCGCGTATGCGTTGCCCGCTCCAACAAAAGCGACTGTGCATGAAATCTGCCGGTTGTCGTAGCCGTCTGCAATGTCATACGTGCCGGACTTGCCCGGAATCTTGTATTGCGTGATTCGTTTTGCCGGAAGCAGCGTCCTGTCATCGGACTTGAATACTACGCCCATGTCCCGGCTGTGGACGTTGTTGAATGTAAATCCAATCATTACGTAACGACCCCCTTGCTGCGCGTTTTCGTTTTCTGCATATTGTAGAGTTCCTTTGCAACCTTCTTCACGTCGGCTTCTTCCCGCACTTGCAGCGCCGCAATGTGGAAATGATTTGTAACGGTCGTTTCGCCGCCTGCGGTCGCGCCCGCTCCCATGCGTCCAGCGTTCAGGGATGACGGAATAGATGCGGCGACCTCCTGAATGGTCGCCCGCGCGGTAAAGCCCGTTTCAATGTCCCCGATGCCATCCGCGAGGGAAGCGTTGACCTTTGCCATTTCGGACTCGACTTCCGCAATCATGCCCGCCGCCATATCGTCAACGGCTGCAACGGCTTTTTCGCCGTCTTTGTCGATTGCGCCCGCAAGACCCTCGACAAGCATAGACCCCACCCATGCCATCTGTTTTGACGGGGATGCGATTCCGAAGAAATCCTTGATTCCGTCCCAAATGCCGGAAATCCAACTACTAACCTGATCCCAAAGCCAACCGGCAAGGGACTGAATTCCGTTCCACAAGCCGCGCACAATGTTTGCGCCGACTTCCGTGACCTGTGAAATGCCCTCGGACAGCGCATTGACAATGCCGGTAATGATTTCCGGCATTGCCCGCACGATTTCCGCGATGATCTGCGGAAGATTCGTAATCAGGGACGTGAGCAGCTTCACGCCGGTTTCTACGATAAGCGGTATATTGTCTGTCAAAGCCTTTACGATTGCAGAAATGATTTCCGGAAGCGCTTCGACAATGGTCAAAATGATTTCCGGCAGATTGTCAATCAGCGCCGTAAGCAGCTTGAAACCCGCGTCAATGATCTCCGGCAAATGCGTCAAAAGCGTTTGAATGACGCTTGTGATGATCTGCGGCAATACCGCAATGATCGTCTGAATGATCGTCGGAAGGTTTGTGACGAGGGCGGTCAGGAGCGTCACGCCCGTTTCGATGATCTGCGGGACGGCTTCAAGCAACGCCGAAATCAGGCTGTCAATCAGTTTCGGCAGCGCCTCCAGCAATACGGGAATCGCTTCAATGATGTCCTCCGCAAGCCCTGTGACAAGCTGTAACGCCGCTTCAATAAGCAGCGGAATGTTGTCAATCAGGGATTGCACAAGCTGTGTGACGGCTTCCACCGCCGCCGGAATCAGCGTCGGCAGCGCCGCCCCGATACCCTCAACAAGCGCGGTCAATAATTGCGCCGCCGCTTCGACTACAAGCGGCAGCGCCTCCACGATGCCCGTAATCAGCGTTGTAATCAGTTCCGCCGCCGTGCTGCTCAATTCCGGCAGCATATCTATGATGCCGTTTAACAGAGCTTCAAACAGATTCACGCCGAGTTCCAGAAATTCAGGAATTAGCGGGCTGATCGCATCCAGAATCCCCTCCATTGCATTCGGAATCGTCTTTGCAAGATTCTGAATGACGGGAGAAATATTCTTTACGACGGATTTGAACGAATTTACGACGTTATCGCACAGTTGGTCAATATTTGCATCCGCGTCGCCCATGCCGGTAATGAGGTTTTGAAGCGACGTTTTCAGCATTCCAATAGAGCCGGAAATCGTTTCTTCCGCTTCTTTCGCCGTCGTTCCCGTAATGCCCATTTCCGTCTGGATGACGTGAATAGCATCTACAATGTCGGCGTAGCTGGAAATATCGTACTTGATGCCGGAAATCTTTTCCGCGTCATCAAGCAACCGTTGCATTTCCTCTTTTGTGCCGCCGTAGCCCAGCTTCAAGTTATCAAGCATCGTGAACGTCTGCTTTGAAAATCCTTTGTAGGCGTTCATAATGCTGTCCATGTCAGACCCCATTTTGTTTGCGTTGTCTGACATATCCGTAATCGCTTTATCCGCGTAGTCTGCGGCTTTTTCCGTGTCCCCGCCGAGGCTGGATAACAAACTTGCGGAAAAGCTGGTCACGGTTTCCATGTATTCATTTGCAGACAGACCCGCCGTTTTGTAGGCGTTATTCGCGTAGTCTAAGACTTTGCCGCTACTGTCCTGAAAAAGCGTTTCCACGCCGCCGACAAGCTGTTCATAATCCGCATACGCGGTCACAACTTCAACGCCCAGCTTGACCGCCGCCGCGCTGATCGCCGCAAACGCCGCCGCTGCCGCCGTCGCACCGGCGACAAGCCCGGTTTTCAGCTTTTCGGAAAACTTCTCCGTATCTTCGTCGGCTTTCTTGACCTTGCCGCTGTATTTATCGACGGAATCAGCGCATTTGTCGGATGATTTTGCAGCTTCGTCCATGCACTTGTTGTTTTCGTCGATCTCATTGCCGAGTTTATTCAATTCGGCTTCGGCGCTGTTTGCCTGCGTCTGATATTTGTTGACGGCTTCCGTCGCTTTCTGCTGATTCGCTTCGGCGGTCGCAAGTTCCGTCTTGTATTCTTCGAGTTCCGCCGTCAATTTTGCCTGCTGTTCGGAAGTGTCCCCCTCCGCATCCGCAAGCGCATTCAGGGCGGCTTCGGTTTTTGCAATTTTGTCTTTCGCGCTCTGGACTTCGTTCCCGAATTTGCTTTGCGCGTCTTTTGCTTCTGACAGAATTTTGTTGATCGCGGCAAGTTTCTTTTCCTGCTGGTCATACATACCCGCGAGGGTTTCGCCCTTTGCAGACAACGCCGCGTAGCTGTTCAAATGCCCCGCAAACTGCGATTCTGTCAATTTCAGTTCACTTTTCAGCGTGCCGAGTTCGGAATTGATATTTTTTAGCGACGCGCGGTATTCGGCTTCGCCGTCAAGCTGCAATTTCGTTGATATTGTGCGCGTTGCCATCAGTTACCCTCCCCGTTGTTGCCTTTACCGTGTGCGATAAGGTACAGTTCCCACAAGTCAAATACTTCCCCCGGCGGCATAAACAGCGCATCAGCCGGGGAAATGCCGCACAAAACGGCTATTCTGTAATAGTCCGCGCGGCGAATCTTGTTTTTTTTTGATTCAATTCTTCAAGCCCTTCGTCAACTTCATCATCGCCGGGGGCTGTGATCTCGCGCCCGTAACCGAGTTTGATTGCGTTCGCAATCGCACGTTTCAGCGGGACGATTTCATACGGCTGCGTCAAAAGCGCGAAATCGTCGCGTTCCGGGATGCGCCCCGGCTCATATCCCAACCGGCGGCGGACGAGTTCGCCGCGCTCTGCAAGGATAGCGGCGGCGTTGCACGTTTCAAGGAAACCTTCGCGCGTGTCCTGTTCCATCTTTTCCAGCATCAGGCGCGTGCCGCCGTAAATGTCGCGGATGGTAAACATCGCTTCGCCGTCCATGACGAGGAAATACGTTGTACCCGCAACCGTGATTTTTGCCGCTTTCATTGTCTTTACCTCCATAGCGCCAAAGCGGGCGGCGGAATTGACCCGCGCGCCCGCTCTGCTGATTGTTTAACCGCCGCCACCCGTTGTCGGTTTGCCGAGTTTCGTATCGCACCACGCAATACAATTCGCTTCCGCGCCGTCACCTGTGAATTCCTTCGTAATACGCCATGCGCCGGAATTGCAGCGGAAGATCGTAAACGTCGTGTTGGACGTGCCGAACGTGATAGACGAACCCTTTGTTGCGGCGCTGTCGTTGCCGAGGATTGCCTTTGTTTCGGGATGGAAGATGCCCTTGAAATAGCGGATACCCTTGCGCATGATGACCTTGTAATACACAAGACCGCCGCGCGGGGCTACGTCGCCGTCGGAGTCCGTGACTTCGCCGCTTTCCATGTCCTTCGTCGCACCATGCAGGGCGGTTTGTACTTCGTCTGTCTTGTCATCCGTTTCCAGCGCCAGAGAGCCGGACGCGAACATATCGACTTTTTCCGCAAGCGCATCGTCGCCGTACAGTTCGCCGGAAGCGTTCGTAACGGTCAAATCCGCCTTGACCAGCTTGCCGATTGTGACTTTCTTTTCGTAATCATACGTCGGCAATGCGCCGTCAGGCGTGGTCTTGATGGGCGCAAAAACAGGGCGTTTTGCTCCAAACTGTGCCATAATGTAACCTCCTAAAGATTCTTCGATTTCAAATACTTGTCATAGACACCCGCTGCCGCTTCAACGGCTGCGTCTGCCGATTTTTCGTTTGCTGTATTGATGAATGGGCGGGCGGGTTGTCCAGCCTTGCCGTATTCGTTGACGAATGCGACCTCGGCGTTGCGGCGCTTGTTTCCGTCGCTGCGCGTCCCTTTCGGTGAAACGTAGATTGCGCGGCTTGCGCCCTTGACCTTCAATTTTTTGTCGTATGAAATACTGCCCGCCGTTTTGCCGGTCGCATATACGCCCATGCTCTGCGCTTCGGACTGCTGCGCGGCGGCGACCACTTCCGCCTCCGCCGTCAGCATTTCCAAAACGGTTTCGTCTGGCAGTTCCATAAGCGCCGTCATATCGTCAATCAGACCGTCAAGCCCCTGTGTCGATAATTCAGCCATCGTCAACGCCCCCGGAAATCTCGCATTCAAAAACGTAATGCTGCCCGGTTTCATCGGAGGCGGGCGTGATCGTCGGGCGCGTAAAGCCCCCGGCGACAAGCCGCCGCGTGATCTCCCGCCGGTACGCAAGCGAATTCTTTTCATGCGGCGCGTATAAATGCACCTGCGTCAGATAGCGCCAGTGTTGCGCATCATCGTCCCCGAAATCTTCCGGGATAGCCGTATAGTTGAAAACGATGTATTCCGTCGCTTTGCCCTTGTAGGTATCAGCGGCGACCGGCAGGAGGTCGGAAAACATCGTTTTCAGCGTTTCGTTGACATTCATGCGCTTGCCTCCTTGAATTCAGAGCATTCCAGCGTGTAGAATTCGCGCGCGTCCGTGTATGCCCGCTCGACCTTGTATTCCTTGCCGCTGAACAGCAAACGTTCCTGATTGCCATAATCGCCGTATCGGACTTTCACGGTTATTGCAAGATCAATGCCGATCTGCTTTGCGGCGTAGAATTCCGTGCGCTTGACGGATTGCACGTCCGCGAAAACGCGCGTTTCCTTCACGACTTCCGCCGGGTATCCGTCCGCGTCCGTGTCCGTGACTACGGCGCAGAGTATCACGACATCGCGCCAATACACGGGCTAACCTCCTTCCGCGACAATGTATTTATCCGATAGCGTCAGAACGTTCCGCTGCTCTTTGTACGATGCGCGGTATCGCTCCGCATCATCGTTGTCAAGCCCGAACTCAGCCTTTACATACGTTTCGACCGCTTTCAGAATCAGCGGGTCAGTTTCGTCGTTCGCTTTTTCCTCAACAACGCCGCCGAGCGCAAGGTCTGCGCGGGCGGCGTTGATGAGGTCGGTAATTTCATTGTCGAAATCGTCGGTTGTCAGCCGCAAACGTTGACGGATAGCCGCGACATATTCGCTGCTAACTGCCATGTTCAGCCCTCCGCGTTACGCCGTTGCTTTCGTAAGATGCACGAATGCACCGAGTCCGGCAACCGGCTTGCAATCAAAGACGCACGCGCCGAGGTAATCAATGCTGTTGGTTGCAAGCCCGGAATGCTCAGAGCGGACAACCGTAATGTCCTGCGAATAGTTGCCGATGATGTACTCGAAATCGCCGTAGTACGCTTCATGTGCCGCAAGCGAACCAGTGAAGTAGACCTCTGCGCCCATGATGTAATACTTGCCGCCTGCGAATTCGATGAGGTTGTTCTTCGACTTGTTCATCAGCGGGAAGAAATCAGTAAAGAACGTCGCCTTGTTCATGCACCAGACGGCATTTCGCTCATAGCCGGACGCAAGCATACCGTAAAGCGAAACTACATTTTCTTCTGTAAGGGATTCCGTTTTTGCAACTGTCACCTGATCTGTGCCGTTCGTGTATGCGCCGCTTGTACCCTTGCCCGCGACCTTCACGCCGCCCGGCTGGTCGCTGCCCGTACCCGTGAAGATGTAATTTTCGATTTTGCGGGCGATGGATTCGGCAATCACTTCGACAATGTAGCTTTCAAACGCGGACAGCGCCATTTCGGAAGATGCGCGGGATGCCTTGACCAGCTTGACGATTTCGTAGCCCGTCAGGGAAACGGAGGTCAGGCTGTCGGAAGCGGCGGTAATGCTTGCGTTCTCCGTGTGGAGCGCCGCGTCACTGTTCGTACCTTCGACGGCGAATTTGAAATTGCCGGGGACGTGGAAGATTTTGCAGCGCTGCAAAATCGGGGCGACCTCGTACATTTTCTTGATGATCTGATTCGCAGTCGTTTCCGGGATGATGGGCAGCGCAGAGTTTGCAGCGGTCGAATACGCGCGCTGCTCATAAACGCGCTTTTCATCGTCCGTCAGGGACTTGCCCTGCAAGGTTTTCAGCCATGCGGAACGATACAGCTTTTCCGTATCCTCTACGGGCAGGCTGCGGGCGGCGACGGGGTTTTCGATGGGATTGCCCGTAGCCGAGCCGGAATTCAGCATACGTTCGATTGCCTGACGCTTTTCGAGTCCTGCATCTTCCTCATTCAGTTCGCGCAGTTCCTTTTCCAGCGCGTCAATGTCGGCGTTCTTGTCATCGGTAAGCAGCTTGCGGATTTCAGCCTTGCGCGCGGCGATTTCGGCGCGTCTTTTCTCAATGTTCATGTTTTTACCTCCATAAATTCAAAAAATGTGGGTTTTCAGTATGTCAAAGCTACCAGACGTTTCCTGCGCGCGGCTTGCTCCAAAGCCGCCAGTTCCTTTGAATGCTCCACTTCAAAGAAACTGCGCGCGGAAATTTCTGTGTCTTTGTACGCGGGAATATCCACCGCCGACACGTCGTATAGCTTCTTGACCTTTGTGATCGTGCGGGTATGCGTTACGCTGTCATACTTGGATTCGCGCACAGAAAAGGAAAAGGACATTTTATCGACATACCCGCCGTCGATTTCCTCATACAGTTCGCGCCCCGCCTGTGTGCCGCCGAGGTCGGCTTCCATGTGCAAGCCGCGTTCGTCGATGGTCAGCGTAAGCGTTTTATTGCGCAGACGGGCGACCACCTTGCCGCCGTGATTGTAGTTAAAAATCACGTCGGACATATCGCATTCGTCAAATGCGTTGCGGTCAATGACCTCGGAATACTTCACGCCGTCGTATTCAAAAAGAACCGTCGGCGTATCAAACACGACCGCTGTACCGCGCACGCGGTATTCGTCCTTTTCTTCTGCGCGTGGAACGAGGGAAAAATCCTGCACGGCGCGGTATTCGCGCCCTTGTTTCATACCCATAACGTTAAGCCTCCTTTGCTTCTCCGCCGTCCGGCTCTGCGGGCGGCGGGTCTTTTTCCTTCTTCGGGTCATCCGGCGGCGTTTCGCCGTCTGCGCCCGTCTGATACTTGTCGGCAAGTTTTGCATTTACCATGTTCAACGTCTGGACGCGGCGCGCACCTTCTTCGCCGCCGATTGTCGGCATATCGAACATCGTCAAAATCTGGTCAAGCGTCGCCGCGCCGATCTCCGTCAGGAATTTCGCCGCCGTCACCTTTTCGGGCAGCGTTGCAAACTGCACGGAATTTGCAGCGAAAATGATGCGGTTGCCGTGTCCGATCTCCCGTTCCGTAAACAGCACGTTCGTGAACGCCTGCGTCAGCTTGCGGAAGAACGGCGCGATTTCGCCGCTGTAAAATGCCTGTTCCTGCTGCGGGGTAGCCGTGTTTTCGACGATCTCTTTTGAAACACCGAGGTAGTCATAAATTTCTGTCTTGATGTATTCAAGCTGATTTGCCGGAATCGGCGTTGTCTTGTCGTTCAGCGGCGTATAGTCATACTTGGAATCCGTGACCACGATGCCCGCGCCGTTGTTCTCCATGCGCAAATTGTCCCGTACGAAATCGTCACGGCGGCGGTTCAAATCCTCATTTTTCACGGCGTTTGAAACTTTCAGGATGCCGCGAATGACGGCGACGAGTTCGGCAAACTTCGACATAGACTGATTGAACGTGTTCGCCGTTTTCAAAACAGGATTCAGCGGGCGGTTGTCATCCCCGAAAATATCGTTTTCGAGGAAATGTCTGCGGATGTGGATAATGCGAGAATACTCGCAGATATACGACGCGCCCGTTGCGAATTTGAACCGGCAATACAGCGTTCCCATATATTCAAGCAGTTCAAAATACTGCGCGTTGATGGGATAGATCGCCACAAGCCGCCGTTGACTGTCAAAGACGGGATACGCGACGGCGTTGTTGTAGACCTTGTATTGTGCCGCCAGCTTGTAATAAAAATCAGCCGCCGTCATGTACGGATTCGGCTGATACTGCAAGATGCGGTCAACGTAGTCATTGACGGATACCGTCGTTTCCGGGGACTGCCGGACGTGGCGCGGCTGCGCGGTCGATGTGCGGCGGGCGAATGCGTCCACAGCGGAACGAACCGTGTTAATATCCCACATATTGCCGGAATACGGCGAAAAGGTCGATTCCCACGAACTAAGCAGCTTGTACGCATGAAAATCCTTGTCGCTTTGCTGCTTCTTCCCGAAGATCGACTGAAATAGCCCTCGTTTTTCTGCCATGTTGTCACCCCACCAAATACATATAGTCCTCGAAATCCCGCACATAGATGACCCACGCATTCAGGAGCGAAACCGCGCCGTCAATGCGGCGCTTGTCGGAAATCTTTACGGGCTGGATATTGTTGACCCCGCTTTTCTTGACCGCCGTGTTCGTCAGACACCAAAGCAAAACGGGGTTTTTGTTGTAATTCACTTTTTTGTCTGCGAATGCTGCGCCCATTTCGCGCATCGGCTGCGACCATGTAAACGGACCCTGCGCAACGGCGACCATTTCAAAGCCGTTGGAGGTCATTTCATCGACCCAGTAACCCGCGAGGGCGCGGTCATATCCGACTTTGTACGTGTCGATCTTGTATTCGTCGCGCATCTGGCAGAACCACGCCGTAACATCGGAATAGTCCACGCGCACGCCGTCGCATACCGTCAGCAAACCACGGTCAGCCCATGTTTTATAGGGCGCTTCCTGCGTGTTGTGTTCGTCCAGCATTTCCAGCTTCTTCGCCGGTAAAAAGTAATGCTGTAAAACGTAAATTTGCGGGTCATCCCCGGATTTGCGAATCAGGAGCGTCGCGCACGTCAGGTCAGTTGTCGCGGATAGGTCACAACCGCCGATTGCGTACGTGTTATACACGTCTTGCATGGTAAACGTCGCGTCGCTCTTTACTTCGTCGTAGCTTAACCACGCCGCCGCTGTCACGGATTTTACGTTGAAATCCTTGCAGAGAACGCCGGGTAAATCTTCCGGGTTCTTCTTTGCCCGCTCGACGAATGATGCCAGTGTAGAATAACGCTTGATCGTGCCGAGTCCCGGATTCGCCTTTATCCACGCTTGCGGGTCTGTCCATTCGGCGCGGTCATCCAGTTCATACAGCACCGGCAAAAACGTATCTTCCGTGATCTTGCCGTCGGCTATGTTGCACGCCAATTCGTAAATGTTATCAAACACGGATTCGCGTACCGTGCCGGATGTGGTAATCATAATCACGATGGGCTGTCGGCGGCTGGAGGTCGATTGCTTCATAACTTCGTACAAATTGCGGTCACGAATGGCGTGCAATTCGTCGATGATAACCGCGTGGGAGTTTAGACCGTCAAGCGTGTTGGAATCCGACGCGAGGGCTTCAAAGATGGATGCCGTCGCCGGAAAATAAATATCGTTCCGGCGCTTTTTGATGATCGCGCGCAGTTCCGGCGACTGCTTGACCATGTTGACGGCTTCGGTCAGCGTCTTTTTTGCCTGATCTTTTTTCGTCGCTACGGAATAGATTTCCGCCGCGCCCTCATAGTCCGCGACAAGCAGATACAGCGCGATAGCCGCAAGCAGCGTCGTTTTGCCGTTCTTTCGGGCGACCAAAAGCAGCGTTTCGCGGAATCGCCGGTATCCCGTATCTTTTTCAAGCCAACCGAATAGCGTCTGAATGAACGCCTTTTGAAATAATTCCAGCTTCAACGCCGCGCCGAGTGTACCCTGTGATTGCTTGCAGAATTGCTCAATGAACAAAATCGGGCGTTCCCCGGTTTCTTCGTCGAAATAGTACGCCGAATCATCCGAGGGCGCGTCCATTTCCTGCATCAGCCGCCCATAAACAGCTTTGACGCGGCGGCTTGTGACGATCTCGCCGCTTGAAATCCGCCCCCAGTATTCGCGCACATAGTTCATTATCTGCCCGCCGCTTTCGGCTTCGTAATAAACTGCATCAGTTCATCGCCCGCCGTTTTCTTTTCCTTTTCCGGCAGCAGGCTGATAAGCTGATTTGTCAGCGTCGAAAACGATTTGATCGTCGTGTTATAGGCGCGTAGGGCGGGGGACTCCCGACGCATTTTCTGTGCGCCCTGCACAAAATCTTCGATAAGATCGCCGTTGTTGATCGCGTCGGCAAGGCGTTCCAGCGTAACCGACGTGACCGCGAATTGATTGATTAAACCCTCCGCGAATTGCTTCTTTTCTGTGGGTAAATCACGGAAAAGTTTTTTAATTTTTCGCTTTTTCGCGTCAATTTTTTCAGGGTTTGACATATCTTCGTATGTCTTTTTTTCTTCCGCCATATAATGTATGCCACCTCCTGAATTTTGCGTTACCCCCCCCTCATGTGCGCGACCGGGGCGGTTCTAAACGTGGGTGAAGCGCGGTTACGCCGCCGGAAATTTTCAGCGGCGTACCGGGGGGGATATTACGGATTCGATAACGTTTCCGTCTGCATCAAAAGCAAGACCGTCTGCAAGCGGCGGCGTTCCTTCGTGAATGATCGCGTGGCACGTCCGGCAGACGGTTTCAAGATTATCTTCGTTCAGCGTAATCATGGGGTCATCTATGTTTCGCGGCGTTAATTCCGTCTTGTGATGGACGATGCAACCGGGCGCGCCGCACCTGACGCATAGCCCCGCGTCGCGTTTCAGGATGTACGCCCGCGTCCGCCGCCATGCTGCCGATTCGTAGAATGCTTTTGCAAATGCTTTCATTCCGCTGCCTCCTTGCAAAAGGGTAAAGGGAACGCCCTGCGCATAAGCGCAAGGCGCACGGCGGCGAGGTTTCCTCGACCTCCCTTTACGGCTATCAGCATAGCACGAATTTCCGAAACTTTCTGTTCAGACTTTTTTCAAAAGCGTCCGGCGCGGTCAGAGCAGCGCCCCAGCATCCGCACCGAAGTACAGCACAGCAAAGCCCGCAACGGCTTTATTGCGCAAATCGTAGATCGACGTGCGCGACGCATAGTTCACCTGTGCGGCAATTTCTTCTTTGCTTTCCCGCTCTATGTACCATAGGCGCAGTAATTCCGCGTCTTGCGGGTCAAGCTGCTGCAATACGCTGTCGATTTCGTCGATCTTGTCTTTCGTGCGGTTGATCTCCCGCGCAACTTCGGCAATCTCAATGCAATCTGTCAGCGCATCGTTTACACTTTTCGTGCTTGTGTACGGCTTCGACGTATCTAACGACGGATAGCCCGACGGCGAATTGTGGCGCATGATTCTTTCCTGCCGCCGCATCAGGTTTTTCAATGCCTTTTCAAGCATTGAACGTGATCGCAGCGTGTTTTCCGCTGCGTTAAAATAGTTAATCATAGCCCGCCTCCTTATGCGCGCTTCCCGCCGTGCCGGTATTCGCGCCCTTTGTTGTATTCGTGCTTTGCCACAAGCACGGCTTCAATGTCTACGCCCATGAACGCAAGGAAATCCATAATGCGCATGACCGCATCGCAGAGTTCGACCGCAACGCCCTCCGGCTTGCAGTTCCCCTCCGTATCAGCGCCCGAAGGATGCCCGACATTATCGCAGATTTTTGAAAACTTGCAATTCTCCGGCGACAACGCACACGTGCCGTAGATAACCGGGTTTCCGCTCCGCCATTCTTCAACGGCTTCCGAGATTTCAGCGTGTATCATAACCGCGACTTCCGGGAACGTGATAGGCGCATCATACCAACCGTGCGCAACGGCGTTTTTGTGGACATCCTGTGCAAATTCATTTACCGTCATTTTTTCCGCCTCCGATTCGTTTTTGTTTTTCGCTGTGGCTTTATAAATTTACCATCCCGGCGGTAAAACCGGGCGACGATATACCGTCCGCCGTTCACGTCGTTATGAAATGCGCCAGCTTCCGCAAGGAAATATCCGGGGTACAGCTTTTCATATTCGGCGTTGTTGGTCGTGTCCCGTGCGAGTTCTTCCGCCCGCCTGCCGGAAATGCGCCCGTCGCGTGTTTTCGGGTCAGGGTCAATCAGATTCTTTGACGCATTCCAAGCCTTTTTGCCGACGGGCTTTTTGACGATGTAATGTCCAAGACCGGCAAGCCCTGTTTCCGTGAATTGCAGGCGGCGGCTGTTCGCGTAGCCCAAGCCCCAAGCCGCCTCCACCGCGTCACGATCTAACCCGCCGCTGATCGTGATGTGATGATGATAACGCCCGGTCTTTCCGCCGCGTTCTGTCACGACGATGTATTTCAGCGGCGGCAATCCGGCTTTCTTCCGCATCCGCTGAATGCGGCGTATGAAATTGCGGACATACCGGGCGGCTTCTTCTTCGCTTTCCGGCTGGACGCTGTATGTCAGGTGAATTTCAAGATCGTCCGGCGTGAAGTTCGCGTGAAGCAGTCTTACAAGTTTTTCTTCCCTGTGGCGCTGATTTAATTTCTTCTGCGCGTCGGTTGTCGGCTTGCTCCGGCTGCGCCGTCCGTTCGATTGCCGGTATGTAGGAAAAATATATACGTCGAGGTACTCCCCGCAGTAGTAGCGCTTTTCCCGATAGATTGTTTTCATGCCTTTACCTCCGGCGGCTCTGTGGTCGTTAAGTTACTATCCCATACAAGCCCGAAAATAGCGGTTTCCCGCCGCTTTTCGCTTGCATATCGCCCCGGAACGTGATATTATATATAAGGTATGAGTAACCTTGTCTTTTCCGAGGCAAGCACCGCCGACGTTCTGCGAAAACGTCGGCGGCTTTTTTATGCGTCCGTTTCCGCCGCATCCGTCCAGTCAATAGCCTGTCCGCATTGCCCGCAGAATGCGTTCTGCGCGCCGTCGGCATTGTGCAAGTGTTTAACGCTGCCGCACCGCTTGCAGGCTAAAGCGGGCGCGTGGCGCGCTGGAAGGTATTCCGGTTTTTCCCGAACGCGGTACGACAACGCCGCAATCCCCATGCGGCAGGCTTCGTTTACCGGTTCAATGCTTTCGTAATGCTCCCGATGCGCGGGATTCAGAATTTCAATCGCACGTTCAATTTTCACCGTCAAACACCATCCATCTTTGCCCCGCATAGTCTGCAATAATAGCTGTCGTTAGATTCTGCGTTGCCGCATTCACTACAAGTGAATACACCGTCATCATAGTGAATCCACCGCCCATGTCGCACCGGCGCAACGTCGGCGGCGGGCGTGTACACGGCGTAAGAAATCATCTTGATTGCATCCTGAATTGTGCCTTTTTTCCGGCGATAGTCCCGGCTGCTCAGACTTTTGAGCAGTTCCAGCGTCTTTTCCCGGCTTATGTATTCATCAGTCATTGTTATCCCTCCCGATCATGTGCAGCGGGCAGTTTTTCAGCCGTTCTTTTGATACCCGAATGCCGCGTGTACTGTAAATCGACGCGCCCGCCGTGCAAATACCGTCGTTGTAGCGCCCACCGGGGCGGTTTCCCATGCCGTCATAGTATCCGCATTCCGCGCACGAACGCGGGATTTTCCGCATATTTGTGACGATGATGATTTTCCCGATGTACTTGTTCATTTTTGCCTCCTTGCGGCTACTTCCCCGGCATTGAGCCGGGGAAGTTTTTGAATTCCGAATTTTACAAATCAAAGCCGGGGGCAAAGCCATTCGAGTAGTACGCGCCGCTGCCGTTGACCGTGCCGCCAGTATACACATTCACGAAACGCGCGGAATAGCTGGCACGCGGGGAACGGAGTCAGTACGGATATGTGCCATTTCCGGGGACTTCCTTTACACGGTCGCGTTCCGCCTTGAAAATAGGTAACTGGAAGCTGTCTGTTTCTTCTTTCCACCATCCATCCGGGGCATTGCCGAAAACATCCGTTGCCGACGGCAACCACAACGAATCAAAATATTCGTACGTTTCGCCGTCGATTTCCTCGCATAAGTGTCGCGGCGTGATCGCTTCGCGCAGTTCGGCGGGCAAATGCGGCAGAATATCTTCGAGGACGTGTCTGCGGGCTTCGCTTCTGAAATATCCGCCCTTGTTGGTCATGGTCTTGTTCATCTGCCACATTTCGCGGAGGCAGTCTTTGAAAACGAATCTGGCGCTATGCTTGCCGACGTAGCCGCAAACCGGCGTGATCGTTTCGCCCGTGTCCATCGTAAGCGTGATTTCGTCGTACGGGCGGATGACCTCCAGCCCGCGCCCCTCCTTGATCGCCGCTTTCAGTTCCGAAATGCTGATTTCCTGTTCTGTCCTGCGTGTGATTTTCATTGTGCGACCTCCTCAATAGAACAAAAGATGTGATTTCCGATGACTGCAACGATATTGTCGTTGTATGCCTTTGTGCTGAAAAATACCGCTTCGGCGGGAAGAATGTAATCTGTGTCGTGCAGCGCGGTATAAACTGCGTCGTACTGCGTCTGCGTCGGTTCTGCCGTCCAGAGATACGGCGCAGGGCTGAATTGCCAAACGTCCCCGTACTTCTGGAAAACGACTTCTTCAACCGTATCCGGGAATTCCGGCGACAAGCAGCGGTTCAGCGCAGTCAGGACAACGGCAACTTGCCCGTCAAACGGTTCGCCGCGCGCTTCGTGCCATGCAAGCGCCGCCAGCATATCAATATCGTCCTCCGTGACGTTCAGCGCCGCATAACGGCTGATTTCTTCCGGCGCTTCCTCCGGCTGTTCTTCCGGCGCTGTTTCTTCCAGCGCTTCCGGCGTGATCGTTTCCGGCGTTTTCGTGATCTGTTCCGCCGCTTTTGTGATCGCGGGCGCGATTTTTGTTGCTGCGGCAACCGTTTCCGTGCTTGCTGCTTCCGGCTGCGTGTCCCGCTCTACCGGGCGCGCCAGCGCGCAGACACAAGCCGCCGCAATGATTGCAATGACGGCGCACAGCGCGACCGTCGGCGCGAACCGGCGTATCATGCGGCGTTTCCGCCGCTGCTGCGCGGTCATTGCTCTGTGCCTGCCGGTTCTTCTTCGGCAAGCACGATAAATTCACATTCGCGGGCTATCTGCGTCCAGCGTGCGCGCCATTGCCGCGCGGCGGCAATAAGCGCATCGTATTTGCAGCGCCCGTTTGCGGTTGTTTCGCCGTAATCGGCGTGTCTGACGAGGTATAGCTTCATAGGTCTGCGTTCCATGTAAGCCCCTGCCTTTCTCTATTCGGCAATTTCGCCGTCTATCAGTTGGAACGATTCGCGGAGAATGCCGCCCCGCACGGCAAATTCAAGAATGCAATAGCGTCGCGCCGGATGGACGTACGAAACCGTACCCCGAACGGCTTTATCCTTGCCGTCTTTGCCTAAGACGCTGAACGTGACGGGCTTGACCGTCCTGCCGCATCCGATTGTTACCATGATGTACCCTCCTTGCGGCGGTCATAGGAATAACCGCTGCTGCGCTGTATGTTCTTCAAAACGTTGTTCTTGCTTCTGAAAATAATCTGCGTCGATCTCGCACCCGATGAAATCAAGCGCCATATCGTAAGCGGCAATCCGGCTTGACCCGCTCCCAAGGTGTGAATCAAAAATCTTGTCGTATGGATGCGCGTATTTCGCGTAAAGCCACAAATACAGCGCAACCGGCTTTTGCATGGGATGAATCCGCACGTCATCCGCGCCGACGTTCCCGAAATACGCATGGTCAAAGCATTTCGCCGTTTTATTGAAACTCGTCCATGCTAATTCGCCGTCGGAATAGCTGTCCACGGGCTGACGCTTGTACCAGAAAATGAATTCCTTCGTCGGCGGCAGCAAATCCGACAAGTGATTGTAGCCCCAAATAATCTGATTCTTGCTGACACGGAACAGTTCGGTGAAGTATTCCGCCGTCGGTTTATCGTCGTTCGCGGTCTTTGTCTGCCCGTACCGCCTAACCCGGCTTGTCGCCTTGAATCCCTTTTCAATCCCGTACGGCGGGTCTACAACCGCCAAATCGAAATATTTACTCGGAACGCGGCGCATAAATTCCATGCAGTCAATGTTATACGCTTCGTTCATTCGCCGTCATTCCTCCAACTGGTACGTTTTCGTTTCGCTGCGCTCGACCTTGATTTTCTCTTTTGTGGTCATCGTGATTTTCGCCTTGCAAAGCCCGCGCACGTTGATCGTAGCCGACGTAATAAACCCGCGTGCGGTCTGCTCCGCGATAGCATTCAGGAGTTGCAGCGGTTCTTCGGCAGCAATCGGGGCAAAGCCCAGCTTTGCAGCATCGTCACCGAAAATCTTGCGAATGCGGTTTTGCGCTGCCGTGATCTGCTTGCGCAGATTCCGTTCATGCCGCGCGTCGTAGCATTCGCATTTTTCGGAAGCGGCAATATCGGCTTCCGCCTGCGTTTCTTCTTCGTAGTCCAGATTCACGACTTGCCCGCAGTACCTACACGTGCCGAATGTCATTCCGTTACCTCCGGGCTTTCCGCCGCTGCCTGATCGCCGCCCGCGTGCGCTTCGCAGGTCGCCCGCCTGATCGCCGCCGTCAGCGCCGCGACCGCCGACGCGATTTGACTGCCCGCCGCTTCCGGCTTCGGTCTGTCCGGGTCGGCATTTTCCGCCAGCTTGCAGACGATAGCCGCTTGCACGACCTCACCGACGAACGCGCCGACTTCCTGCATCGTCATCGTTTCGGCGGACGTGCGAACGACAAAAGCGCCTGTCGTGAATTTGAATACCGCATACGCGCGCTTTCCTGCCGGGGGAACGATGCGGATAGCGCCCGCGTCTGCAATGACGGCTTCCGGCGTTGGGACTTCGTACCCGCTCGACGCGAATACTTTCAACTGTTCCGGCGCAAGCGCGTAGACCTCGCTGCCGAGTTGCTTTGAATACAGCTTTTTCATGTCTTTTGTACCTCGTATCTTTCCGGCGGTCGTAAGCAGCCGCCCATTTTTGGACACCATGCCGGGACGTACGGCAGAAACCGTTCAATGCCGACGATGTAACCGCACGTTTGCCCCGGCTCATAGCATCTGAAACACTTTTGACCATTTACCCAATCTTCCGTTACGACGCTGCCGCATCCGGCACATGTCCGCGTATAGTCCGCGCGGGTCATTCGTCATAGTCCTCGTCGGAAAGAAGATCGTCGAGTTCAATCTGCCCCGGTAAAACGCCGTCCTCCATCCACCAATGAAACACGTCCCGCCCGGTTTCCCAACTTTGCGTTGTTGTCCTTCCTCGCCGCTTCCGTTCTTCCAGCATTCGCCCGAACGCTCGTATATACGCTTCCTGATATTTCGGATAGCGGGCAAACTCTGCGTTCCTTCCTGCCTTCCCAGCCATCGGGCAACCGACGCACCCAACACGGGAGTAGCCGCACTTGTAAAGCGGGTTTACCGGGATTTTTTCGGATTCGATATAGTCCCAAACGTCCGAATCCTTCCAGTCAATAATCGGATTGCAAACTGCTTTGCGCTGGCGCATACATGATTCAAAGAGCCTGCGGCGGTCATCATTATCATTGTTAATAATCACCTTTTCGCTCTTTTTACTTGCTATGTCCTCATAAATGCCCCTTTGCTTGCGTTTCGCGCTTTCCGCCCATCGCACGCCCGTTGTAATGTACCGCCCCTGTCCGCCTTGCTCCTTTAAGATCGAACAACAATACCGTACCAACCGCGTGGGCGGCATAAGTTTTTGCGGAATTAAACTCCACATTGTAACCCGTTTGCCCTTGTAATACGGGTAATTCAGAAAACATTTAACGCCTTTTTGCTCTAATCTTTTTAACTCGTTGCGGATGAAATAGACCGTTTCCGGCGCGTCAACCGTCGTGTGATTGTGCATGACCTCAAATTCGATTCCTGCCCGCTCTGCGAGGGCGATGCAAACCGAGCTGTCTTTTCCGCCGCTTGTCGTGACGATCAACGGCGCTTTGTAGAACCGTTCAGACATATTCGCGGCTTCTTGTAGCCGCATGATCGCCGTACGTTCCAAATCAGCCCCCATTTATTGACCCTCCTTGCAACTTTCCACCGGAAGCGTCAAATACCAAAGCGCGCTGCCCCGAAGGGCTTCATTCGGGCAGTTGTCGCAGTTTTCCGCCGCGCACTGATCGCAGTAGATGCGATGAAAAGCATCGTCCCACGGCGCATTGATCGCTGGAATCGCTTGCAGGAAATCCGCCAACGCCTGCGGGCTTTTTGTGATTCGGTCGAAAACGTTCATCCCCGCGCCCCCTGATTCCAAATCGGGAAGGAAACGCCCGCAAATACCTCTTCCCGGAAATGCAGCGGGACGAGTCTGTAAACGTCGTTCAGGCAGGAATTTCGCATGGACGTGTTCATAAATTCCGCGTGCTTGAATTCATCCGGCGGAAAAAACGGCTCGTTCGCGTACCGCAGAACGTTTTCCCGGACTTCCCGCAGAAAATCTTCCGTCCAACGGTCACCGCCGCTTGCCCGCTCCCGTGCTTCGCGTTCGCTCTGCGCAGCGAATGTTTCCCACGGGAAAAGAACGTGCGTAATATACACGTTTTCAGTTTTCTTCATGGTATGAGCCTCCTTTTTCATTCTGTCGCTTTCCGGCGACCTCTTTTGCGGTATGCTTCGGTCACGCGCTTTTCTGCAACTTCTGCCCGGTATGCAGGGCGGCAGCGCGCGTTCAGTTCCGGCACTTCTCCGCGCTTGATTTCCCGGTAAATCGTCGCTTGACATTTGCCGATGCGCGCCGCGATTTCGCACGGCTTCGCGCCCGCGTTATACATTTCTTCGATAATTTTCCGATCTTCAAGCCCGATATTGTAGCTGTTCATTCCGTATCGCCTCCGTTTCCTGCGTTTTTGGGGATAAAAAATAAGCGCGTCAGAAGTAATAACTTCTTTCGCACTTAATAATAAACGGCGCAGTTTTCCAGTGGGCACAAAAAAATGGTTGACTTATCGGTTACATTCTGTTACAATTTGAAAAGAATTCATCACACGAAAGAAGGCACCTGCATGCAGAAGAAATTCCGCCGTCTGGCGGCGGCCATTTTATGTCTGACACTGCTGGCCGTACCGGCGCTGGCCGCCGAGGCGACCATTGATCTGGATTATGTCACAATCGTGGGAGAGGGCTTCGTCGCCGACACCTTCTGCGGCGTGGACGCGCTGTATAATGAGACAGGCGCGACGCTGTTCTGCAATGAGTTGATCGAACGGTTTTACAGCGCCGTCTACGGCGTGGACGTCTACACGGACAACGGCAATATCACCGCCGCCAGTCCGGCAGGCTATCGGTTCGAGGTTACATACACGCCGCAGCCCGGCGATATCGCCTATGCCTCCACTGAAGCACGGGAGCGCTACGGCAATCACTACGCCATTGTCAAATCCATCGATGAGGCAAACGGCACCGTCACCCTCTTCGAGCAGAACTGGGTCTGGGACGGCAAGGCGGGCGTAAACCGCCGGATCCCATATGACGGCGGGTGCTATACGTTCTATACCATGTGCTCTGACGCCGGCCGCGCAGCGCCTGCCGGAGAAGCAGAGTCTGTTTCCGCGCAGCCTGTGACAGGAGATCCGCAGCCTGCATACGACGCGTCCACGATCTACGCGTGGGGCAGCGGCATATCCAGCATTACTGGAACGCCGTCCAACTGGGCCGCAGAACTCACTGCCCGCGCCGATGCCTATGGCATCACCATGCTGGCCGACGGCAGCTATCAGTCCGCCATTACACGCAAGACCCTTGCCCGCCTCGCGGCAAACACCGCACGGACGCTCGGGCTGGTCGAGGATGTATCCGATCCGATTGCCGTTGTGCAGCAGCTTGGCGTGATGCAGCCGAACGCCGACGGCAGCTTTGACACGACCTCCCAAGTTACGCGTCAGATGGCTGCGACCGTGCTGCTGCGCCTGCTGCGGCAGTCGAGCGTGGTATTCGAGGCCGACATGACGATGCTCAGCCGCTATCCCGACAGCGGCGCCATCTCTGACTGGGCCAGAGAGGCCGTTGCAATGATGACGCAGTATGACCTGATGAACGGCACGACGAAGGGCTTCGAGCCGAAAAAGGATATGACACTCGAACAGTGTCTTGTTCTGCTTACACGCATCTGTGAATTCTGAATTGTGAACGAAAACCGGCTGTCCTCTTTGCGAGGGCGGCCGGTTTTTATGTTCAGAATAAACTCTGCTGCGGTTCCTCCGGCTCTGCCTGCGACAAAAGCATTTCGATTTCACTCTCGCCGTAGACTGTGATACCGTTTTCCTTCAAAAGCGCCGCCGTTACCCCGTCGCCGGGCGTCAAACAGCCGGAGAACGTACCATCATAAATGTTTCCGCTGCCGCAGCTTGGGCTGCGTTCTTTCAAAACGGCTGCCTTACAGCCGTACAGCCGCGCCAGATGCAGCGCCTGCTCGGCGCCCCGGCGGTACTGGGCTGTGACGTCTGTGCCGTTTTTCATCACAACGGCCTCACCCTGCCGTTCCGACGGTTCGCGCGGCGTGGGAAGCCCGCCCAGCTGCTCAGGACAGACGGGAACAAGATGATATCGCTCCATGAGCGCGACAGTCTGCATGATAGGCTTCGATTCCCCGTCATACCGGCACTGAACGCCGAGCAGGCAGGCGCTGATCAAAATATTTTCCATGTTATCGGATCCTTTCCCCGTTTAAAACGGCTTCCATGAGCGTATCGCCCGCATACACAAGCTTCAGCGAGAAAAAAGGAACGTGTGCGTCCATCAGCTTCAAAAAAATCCGGTCGCCCTCCCACTGCTGCAAAGCGGCAAGCTTTCGCTTGTCGATCCACGCCAGTTCGCCCTCGTCGCAGTCCTTCGGCGTGCCGGTAAAGCCTGTGGCGTGGAACAGGTGCATATACTCGGTGGGCCAGACATCGGAGACAAAGGTCACAAGCCCACAGTAGCGGTACTCTGTGAGCATCAGTCCCGTTTCCTCCAGCACCTCGCGGCAGACGCAGTCCTCCGGGCTTTCCTTGTCCTCAAATTTTCCGCCGACACCAATCCATTTATCGTGATTCTCGTCGTGCTCTTTTTTTACGCGGTGAAGCATCAGATACTGCCCATCGCGCTCGAGATAGCAGAGTGTCGTCTGCTTCATGCGCCGCATCTCCCTCCAGTGTTCTTTTTTTATTCTATCAGGTTCACATGAAAAAGTAAACGGGAATCCGATTTGTGCGTTCTGCCGTGTTTCGCGGTACAAATTCAGCAAAAACAACAAATGACTTTACCAAAGCAATCTGATATAATGTTTGTATCTTAGTCGAGGTGTACCAATCCACATTTATGGTGCGCTGCGGCAAATATAAAGGAGGATATTTTATCCGGGAGACTCCCGGTGCGGCATTGTGGAGACATGTCGCAATGCGTCCGCCAAGCCCGGCGGTCGTGAGAATGCGGTGCGGAGGCAGCGCAGTCAGAGTCCAAAACAGTATGGCAGAAGTAAAACTCGTAAACGTCAAGAAGATCTACCCGTTCGTCAGTGGCGAAGAAAAGAAGAGCAAGAAAAAGAAGAAGGGCGAAGAGCCTGCCGAGGAGAAGAAGGTCAACCTTCAGATCACTGACAAGGGCGTTGTCGCCGTGCAGGAATTCAACCTCGACATCGCGGACAAGGAATTCATCGTTCTCGTCGGCCCGTCCGGCTGCGGTAAGTCTACGACGCTGCGCATGGTTGCAGGTCTGGAAGAGATCTCCGAGGGCGAACTGTATATCGACGGCAAGCTTATGAACGATGTTGCTCCGAAGGACCGCGATATCGCCATGGTCTTCCAGAACTACGCTCTGTATCCCCACATGACCGTTTATGATAACATGGCCTTCTCTCTGAAGCTGAAGAAGACCCCGAAGGCGGAGATCGACCGCAAGGTTCGTGAGGCCGCCGAGATCCTCGACATCACCCAATACCTCAACCGCAAGCCGAAGGCGCTGTCCGGCGGCCAGCGCCAGCGTGTCGCCATCGGCCGTGCAATCGTCCGGAACCCGAAGGTCTTCCTGATGGACGAGCCGCTGTCCAACCTCGACGCCAAGCTGCGTAACCAGATGCGTGCTGAGATCATTAAGCTGCGCGAGAAGATCGACACCACCTTCATCTACGTTACCCACGACCAGGTCGAGGCTATGACGCTGGGCGACCGTATCGTCATCATGCGCGACGGCTTCATCCAGCAGATCGGCACCCCGCAGGAGGTTTTCAACCATCCGGCAAACCTCTTCGTCGCAGGCTTCATCGGCACGCCGCAGATGAACTTCTTCGATGCAACGCTTTCCAAGAAGGGTGACAAGTACGTCGCAACCGTACAGGGCAAGGACTTTGAACTGCCCGCTAACAAGCAGGAAGCGCTCAAGAAGATGGACAGAGTCCCCACCGATATCATCGCCGGTGTCCGCCCGGTTCATATCCACCTGTCCCAGGACGGCATCGACGCTATGGTTGATGTCTCCGAGTTGATGGGCTCCGAACTGCATCTGCATGTTAACTCCAACGGCAAGGATGTTGTCATCGTCGTCCCGACGACCGATATCGACCTCGACGCTGTCCACGGCAGCCACAAGCCCGTAAAGTACAGCTTCAAGCCTGAACTGATGCACTTCTTCGACAAGGAAACCGCCCGCACCATTCTGGTGTCCGATGCTGTTCCCGCGCCGACCAAGACCAATCTGACGAAGTAATTCACTTCACACAGAATTTTCAGGAAGCACTTTCTCCGTAATGGGGAGGGTGCTTCCTTCTTTTTGATCGGCAGAACGTTTGTTTTTGTGCTAAATTCACAAAAAAGTTTCGATTTTCGGCAAAATCCGCTTTTCTCCTGCGCGAAAGTGTGCTATACTGAAATAGGATATTCGGACACAAGCGCCGCGTGGGATGGCGGCGCGAAAGGGGCGTATACCTTTGATGAACAAACGTTTGCAGGAACAGGTTGACAACGTGCTGAATCGCCTGAGTGTACCCATCACGATTCTGGATGCGGATTCGGACAGACTGCCGGACGGGATGCCGCTATCTACGCTTCGCCTGACCGAGGGTGAAGCGCGCGCTATGCTGGGCAGCCTGTATATGGCGGTGTCACCGCTGCATATCGTGCTGACTTGTGCAGAGCAGCAGCCCGGTGCGCGCGATGTGCTGCAGTTGGCGGCGATGCTGATTGCCGCGCTCGACCACTCCGGCGAAAATCGCACCGAGAGCAGCAGCGATGTGTATTGCCGCGCACTCCGGGGCGACCTGATGGGCAGCGAACTGGAGGCGCTCAGCCACGAGCATCAGCTGCCGCAGGAGATGGATCGTACGGTCATGCTCTTCCACATCGTGCAAACCGAAAACGAGTGCGCCTATGATCTGCTGCGGGACATTACGCCGGTGCAGGACAAGGATGTGCTGCTGAACATGGATCGCCACACCGTTGTGCTGATTAAGGAAATGACGGACGTGGAGACGATTGACGACCTGCACCAGTTTGCACAGGCGCTGCAAGAGACGCTGATGGGCGAAACGGCGCACCAGATGACCGTCGGCATCGGCAAAATGCGCCGCACCATCGACGAATTGCGCGACAGCTACAACGAAGCGCGCCGCGCCATTGAGGTCGGACGCATCTTCAAGCCGGAAGAGAGCATTTATATTTACAGCCGCCTGATTCTGGAGCGCTTCCTGATGGAGCTGCCGCAGGACATCAGCGCTTATTATCACGGGCTGCTCTTCAACCGCAAGAATCAGCGCCTGTTTAACGAGGAAATGCTCTACACCATCGAAATGTTCTTCAAGAAGGACTTGAATCTGTCCGACACGGCGCGGCAGCTCTATATTCACCGCAATACGCTGGTGTATCGGCTGGACAAGGTGCAGCGGCAGACAGGGCTGGATTTGCGCTCCTTCGACGATGCCATCACCTTCAAAATCCTGATGGAATTGAAGAAAGTCAGCGGCGACAAAGCGCCCCGGAAATAAACGATAAGGAGGATTTTTCCCATGAAAAAGAAACTTGCGCTCGTGCTGTCTCTTGTCCTGTGCTGCGCGATGCTCAGCGGCTGCACGACGCTCACCGCTCTGATGGGAAAGCAGATGGCGAATGCCGCCACCGACGATACCAGCGGCGACACCGTCACAATTTCCCGCGAGGAGTATGAGAAGTACAAGCAGTTCGACAAGCTGCTGGAACTGATGGACATCGTGGACGAAGGGTACTTCGAGGACTACGACAAGCAGAGTTTGCTTGACGGCGCGGCGGACGGCCTGCTCTCCGGGCTGGGTGATCCGTACACCTTCTACTACACGCCCGAAGAGTACGCCAAGCTCTGGGAGGATGACGAAGGTGAATATGCGGGTGTCGGCATCCAGATTTCCACGTCCTATCTGACGGGAATCTGCACCATCAGCCGCGTGTTCGACAACGGCCCGGCGCATGAGGCGGGCGTCCGCAAGGGCGATATCCTCTACAAGGTGGAGGATTTGTATGTCAATTCCAGCACCATTAACGATGCGGTAGATATCATGCGCGGCACACCAGGCACGGATGTGCACGTCACTTTCCTGCGTGGTACGGAGGAAATGGCGTACACGCTTACGCGCGCGAACATTAACGTCAACCGCATTGATTCCATGATGCTGACCGACGAAATCGGCTACATTTATCTCTACGACTTCGCAGGCGACTGCGCTGAAAAGTTTGAAACAACCGTTAATAAGATGGTGGAGAACGGCACGAAGGGCTTGATTATCGACCTGCGCGACAACCCCGGCGGCTGGGTGAACGACGCGCAGAGCATCGCCGATATCTTCCTTGACAAGGGGACGCTGTGCTATTTGCAGTACAAGAACGGTGAACGCTACTACTACCGCACAAAGGACGGCAAGGTGGAGATGCAGCTGGTGATCCTTGTCAACGAGAACAGCGCATCGTCCTCCGAAATCCTCACCGGTGCACTGCGTGACCGCGCGAACGCGACCGTTGTCGGCAAAAAGACCTACGGCAAGGGCATTGTGCAGTCGGTTGTGCCGCTCTCCGACGGTTCTGGGATGCAGATTACCGTCGCACAGTACTACACGCCAAACGGCTACGCGGTGCACAAGCAGGGCATCACGCCGGACGTGGAAGTGGACGGAGACAACGGCATGTACGAGTTGGGTGACCTGACCGACGCACAGCTTGCAAAAGCGCTGGAGGTCATGCAGGAAAAACTCGCGGAAAAGAAATAATCACCAAAAGCCGGGGGCGCACGGACGCTGTCCCGGCTTTTTGCATACGAAAAAAGCGCTGGAACGTACATTCCAACGCCTTTTTTGCGTTTGAGAGACGATTAGTCCTCGTCCTCTTCAGCATTCTGTTCTTGGAAAATTTCAAAGACCGCGTTCAGCACGTCCTCGTCTTCCACGCCGGAGTAGGTTTCTTCGTCGCCTTCGCGAATGACCTTGAGAATCACCACTTCGTCCTGCTCGTCGTCATCCTCAATTTCTTCATCGTCCAGCGGAATCATCACCATGTAGTCGTCGTTGTTGTACTCGACCACGTCCAGCAGCAGGAACTCCACATCGTTGCCGTTTTCGTCGGTCAACGTGATGATGTCCTCGTCCTGAATTTCGCTCATCGTCAGCCTCCTGCGTCACTCCGCGTCGGTGAACATGCTGTCGTCGCCCTCGTCGCCGTCGGCGAAGTTGTAGTCGTCGGCAAACATCTGCTTAAATTCCTCGAAGATGGCATCGGTGATGCTGTCGTCTTCTTCCGGCACAAATTCTTCGGTCTCGTCATCGACGATTTCAGAGCGGAGAATTACGACTTCGTCGTCATTTTCATCCTGCGGGACCAGCACCACATACTCGTTGTCGCCATGTTCCATGCGGGCGGCGATGTCATAGAGATATTCCGTGCCGTCCTCGTCGGTCATCACGACCACGTCCAGATCATCTTCATCCTGCACGTCCTGCGGATTCAGTTCAGGGGTGTTGGGGGTATCAGTCATGATAGCTGCCTCCTTCAATTGCTCTTAGGAACCTCCCACATTGTAGCACATCGGGCGCACTTGTGCAAGCGTTTCCGGCGTTGACAGGCGGAAAATTTTATGATATTATCGGGAAAACGCGGAAAGGGAGATTGGCGAATGATACCAGCGGCGATTCAGGCGCTTCTGCCCCAACATCCGGGAGAAGAGAACCGCATCGGGCATTCTGGCGCGCAGGTCGTGATGTATGAGGATTGTGTGCTGAAAGTGCAGCCGGACACGGGAAATGCGGCGAATGAGGGCATCATGCTGCGGTTTTTGAAGGGGCGGCTGCCCGTGCCGGAGGTGCTGGCGGAGGCGGTGCAGGGTGGAATGCGCTATCTGCTGATGACGCGCCTTCGCGGGCGGATGCTCTGCGATGAAGCCTTTCTGGACAATCAGCCGCTGCTGGCGCGCCGGATGGCGGATGCGGCGGAGATGCTCTGGAATGTCGACATTGCGGGCTGTCCCTGCTCCTATGTGCTGAACGACGTCCTGCAAAAGGCGGAAGCAGACATCGTCGCTGGGCGCGTCACCATTGACACCGCGAATCAGCCGGAAACATACGGCGCAGGCGGATTTGCATCGCCGGAAGCGCTGCTGGCGTGGCTGAAAGCGAACCGTCCACCGGAAACGCTTGTGCTGTCCCACGGCGACTTCTGTTTGCCGAACATCCTCGCGGACGAAAAGGGGATTGTCGGCTTCCTTGATTTGGGGCAGGCGGGCTGTGCCGACCGATGGCGCGACCTCGACCAAGGACTGTGGAGCATGTGGGCGAATACGACTGGACTTTTTGGGGGAAAGGCGCGCCCGTTCGAGCGAAACACTCTCTTTTCCGCGCTGAATCTCCCCCTTGATGAGGAAAAACTGCGCTACTACTCGCTTTTGAGCGAACTTTGCCCCTGAAAAAACGCCGCTCACTGCCATTGTCAAGCAGTGAACGGCGTTTCGTTGTCAGCGGATAACAAGTTCCATCGGGTAGTGGTCAGAGCCGCGGATTCTCGGATGCGCATTTGCATCGACTATGCGCTCCACCATGCGTTCGGACACAAGAAAGTAATCCAGCCCGCCCGCGCGAATGCCCTTGCGATAGGCGAATGCACCGGGCGCGGTGTCCGGATGAACGTGGCGATAGGCATCAACGAAGCCGCTTTGCAGAAGCGCCGCCATCCCGCTGCGTTCCTCGCGCGTGAAGCCCGGAACGTGCATTCCCTGCGACTTTCCGGCTAAATCCGCATCGTTGTAGGCGGCATTCAAGTCCCCGCAGAGAATGACGGGTTTCTGCGCATCAAGTGCCTGCAAATGACGAAGCAGCGCGTCATTCCACGCAATGCGCTCCGGCAGACGGCTCAAATCCGCCGCGACGTTCGGCGCGTAGGCGTTCACAAGGTAAAAGTCACCCAAATCCGCCGTAATCACACGCCCCTGCGTATCCGTTTCATCCTCGCACAAACCGAAGCGAGAGGATACAGGCGTTCGCAGTGTCAGCACCGCTGTGCCGGAATAGCCGGGGCGGTCGGCGTAATTCCAAATGCCTGTAAAACCCGGCAAATCCAGCTCACCTTGACCAGCCTGCAACTTCGTCTCCTGCAGGCAGTAAACATCCGCGTCCAGCCGCGCGAAAGCATCCAGCAGCGTCCGGTTCATCAGCGACCGAAAGCCGTTGATATTCCACGAAATCAGCTTCATTTCTGCTCCTTACCGGTATCCCAGCGTGTCCCACTCCGGCGGGTCGGTGCTGTCGCGCCCGGTGTAGCATTCCGGGAAGAGCGCCGCCGTCGAGTATGGCTCATCCGCCGCGTACAGGTGCGAAAGGTCGCCCGACTGCATACAGCGGAACACGACCTCTCCCTTCACGCGCTCTTCCGTCACCAGCGTGGTCACGCTGGACGGCTGCGTGCAGAAGCCGTGCCACAGCAGCATCGGCGACACGCCCAGCAAGTGCCCGATGCACGCCATCATGATGCCGAAGTGGCAGAACAGCACAATCGTGTCCGGCTGGTTGTTTTCGCAGCGGTACAGATGTCCGTCGCGAATCATACCGTAGCGCGCCAGCAGCGCATCCATGCCCGCCTGCGTTTCATGCCAAATCGCATCGACCGTGCCGACGCGGAACAGTTCATCCTCCGTCCAGTGATTCACGTCGTACAGCAGCGGATGCCCCTGCCACAGCCGCGGCTTGTAGTCCCACGGAATCCGCTCTGCGCCCGTTTCCGGGTCAATGCTCCGCCCGCGGAACTCCGCCAGCCACGGCAGCGTTTCCGCCGTGCGGTGCGTGCGCTCCAAGGTGTACCGCGCGGTTTCCTGCGCACGCCCCAGCGGGGAGGCGTAGAAGTCCCGCACGTCGAGTTTTGCCAGCCGAAGCGACAGTAGCTGCGCCTCCCGATGCCCTTTCAGGGTCAGCGAATCGTGCTTGTAGTCCGGTTCGGCATGGCGGACAAACATCAGTTTCATCGTTTTGCACCTCATACTATTTCAAAATGAGAATGCGCCAAGATGCGCCGCGAGTTTTTCGTTCTGGCTAACGGGAGTGAAATGCAGCGTAGCAGCGCTACGCTAAATGGAACGACCG